>JAESGL010000102.1_pt1 | contig 131244 bp, 103 predicted proteins | sample 9269711 | NCBI WGS metagenome assembly JAESGL01 (sample SAMN14515918, study PRJNA621676) | algae metagenome | isolation source: Kastovskya adunca ATA6-11-RM4 and co-occurring heterotrophs from soil and... | place: Chile: Atacama Desert | collected 2011-06-27 | reverse complement strand
CATACGCAATAAGTCCTGCTCTAAACCTGGCAGACACTACAGCCGAATAAGAAAAAGGCCGCGTAAACCTAAAATAAACAGAAGAAGACCTACATAAGCCTTAAGTTGACAGCATTGGGCGGACCGTGTGAGTTTTTTGTAATGCAGTGCAGCGGGAAAATTGACCTTAGATTTGCCGTCAGTTAATGCTTTATGAAGCACTAAATTAGCGATCTCTTCTTCCTATGATTATCCTCAATACACTTCCCGACTACGGCTTGCCACTTAATCCCGCCGATGCGGAAATTTTGAGCTTAGAAGCGGCGAAAAGTGTGGAGCAATGGCTGTCTCTTCACCCCAACCACCATCCTACTCCCTTACATGCGCTGCCGGCACTTGCTAAAGCATCAGGACTAGCAAACATTCACATCAAGGACGAAGGCAATCGGCTAGGGATTGGTAGTTTCAAAGCCTTAGGAGGCTCCTATGCGCTTTCTAAATTTGTTTTGGAAGAGGCCGCCCATTTGACCGGACGTACCACCCTACCCTTTGCGGAACTTAATGCGCCGGAGGTACTGTCTGTAGCCAGCAGTATGACTTTTTGCTGTGCTACGGATGGCAATCATGGCCGTTCGGTAGCGGCTGGTGCCCAAATGGTAGGCGCCAGGGCGGTAATATTTGTACATGCAGGAGTTAGCCAGGAGCGGGTGAATGCCATTGCACGCTACGGCGCTCGGATTGTGCGGGTGGCGGGGACTTATGATGACGCAGTAGCTGAAGCGGTTAGGGCTTCGCAGGAGCAGGACTGGCATCTAATCTCTGATACCTCCTGGCCCGGCTATGAACGTATACCTGGCTTAGTAATGCAGGGTTATACCGCAATGGTCCAGGAGGCTTTGCAGCAACTACCCCAATTGCCCACGCATGTGTTTATTCAGGCAGGTGTGGGTGGCCTGGCAGCAGCAGTTGCCGGCTATCTGGCGGCAGCATTAGGTAAAAAGCGCCCTATTTTGGTGGTAGTAGAGCCAAGGCGTGCGGCATGCCTTTATGAAAGCGTTCGTGCAGGTAATGCTATAAAAATAAACCACGGTGCACCCACCATCATGGCAATGCTCGAATGTTATGAGCCTTCACTGGTGGCCTGGCGCATTCTCTCACGACTAGCTGATGCTTTTATGATGGTTGAAGAACAGGATGCCCCTGCAGCTATGAAATGTTTGGCACGTCCTTCGGGTGAAGATCCGCAGATTATTGCCGGAGAGAGTGGTTGCGTTGGCCTGGCGGGGCTTATGCATATACTTGCAGATAGCGATCGCTCAAAGCTAAGGCTCGGGGCTGACGCCCGGGTGTTGCTCATTAATACTGAAGGGGCTACTGATCCGGATCGCTACCGCCAGCTTGTTTCTTAGAAGTTCAAGCGCAACAAATTATTATTAAATGAAAGATACCTCTAATACTGTTCCTCGTCAGTCTTTAATTTAAGCCCTAGCATGACAAATATATCTATCAATAGTGAGCGTCTCCTGGGGCGAATTCATATGCTGGGCCAGATTGGGCGTGATGCAGAAGGTAAATTAATCAGACTCGCAGCATCCAGTGCTGAAAAAAATGCACGTGATCACCTGGTTGAGTTGTTCCGCCAGGCGGAGCTGCAGGTTGCTGTTGACCAGATTGGCAATATTTTCGGGATCTGGCCTGCCGATGGCCAGACAGCAAACCCTGTGCTGCTCGGATCTCACATTGACACTGTTATTGATGCAGGCATATACGATGGTAGCTATGGTGTGCTGGCAGGCCTGGAAATTATCGAAAGTCTGAAAGCGGCAAACTTTATCCCGCATCGACCGGTAGCAGTAGTGGCTTTCACAAACGAAGAGGGTGTACGCTATATGCCAGACATGATGGGCTCTCTTGTTTTTGCAGGCGGTTTTTCTATAGAGGAAGCCCTGGCAACAGTAGGCACCGATGGCAGCATTTTAGGTGAGGCGCTAAAGCAGATAGGTTACGCTGGCAGCCCTTTGCCCGAATTAGGGAACCCTTTTGCTTATATAGAACTTCATATTGAGCAGGGACCTGTGCTAGAAGGTGCAGGTATCACCATTGGCGCCGTACAGAACCTGCAGGGCATTTCATGGCAGCAGATCACAATTGAGGGGGTGGCAAATCATGCAGGCACAACGCCTATGGCCATGAGAAGAGATGCCGGCTATGTGGCCGCGCGTATTAATACTTTCCTGCACGACTGGGCCACAGGGTCTGAAACGCCAACGGTTGCTACCGTAGGCAGCATACGTTTCGAGCCCAATGCCATTAACGTAATCCCCTCACGCGCTACTTTTACAGTCGATCTTCGTGATCCAGGTGAAGAGCGGCTAAAGCTCATTGAAAATGATCTTTCAGATTTCCTGAAAGCTTTAGAGAAAACCGAGCAAGTTGCAATATCTACCAAACGCTTAGCCCGTTTTGAACCGGTTGTTTTTGATCGGCAAATTGTTGAGCTGGTCGAGCAGGCTGCCAGTAAGCGCGGACTTTCAAGCATTCGCATGACCTCGGGTGCCGGCCATGATGCACAGATGGTAGCCCGCCTCTGCCCTGCCGCCATGATCTTTGTGCCCAGCCATGGCGGTGTAAGCCATAGTCCACGGGAATATACGCCGGCTGCTGATCTTATTGCTGGTGCCAATGTACTGTTGGATGTGGTAGTTAAGCTTTGTGGGCGGGAACAGGAAATTACCTTCTGAACAGAGAATTCAGTAGCTGTTCTATCAACAATTATCTACAGCCTGAATCTTCTTTTTGCTAAGGTTCCACATTTTTCGATCATTAAGATAGACCCCGTAGCAGCTTGTCAAAAGCATCTTTATAGGTATCACTGATGGGAATAACCTGATCACCTATTTTAATCCTGTTTCTCTCGATGTAATCGATTTTATCGATTGCCACCATATAAGACTTATGAACACGGGCAAAATTAGAAGCAGGCAACAGCTCTTCCAATTTAGAAAAACTCATCAGCGTCATGATCTTTTCTTTAGGTGTGTGAATCCGGAGATAGTCTTTCATGCCCTCCACCAGTAAAATATCATTGATTGCAATTTTTTGTATGCGTGTTCCTACTTTCAGAAAAATGTAGTCTGCGGCTTTCTTTGCTTCAGGCTTTGCCTCCTGCTTTACCGGTTGCTGACTGCTGCTATGGCTTTGATACAGCCTCAGGACCCCCTTATAAAATCTCTCGAAGGAAATCGGCTTCAGCAAATAATCCTTTACCTCAAGATCATAGGCTTTAAGGGCGTACTGGTCATAGGCGGTTGTAAGAATAATCAATGGGCGGGGATTTAGCATGGGAATGAAACTGATCCCATCCAGATCCGGCATGTTGATGTCCAGGAAAAGCAGGTCGGGCCTATCCTCTTCCATTTGCCGGGATGCTGCCAACGGACTGGTGAACATGCCCTTTAACTCCAGAAAAGGCACTTTTGCAATGTATGCTTCCAGAATTTCCTGTGCCAGGGGCTCATCATCCACGATGTAACACGTCAGCTTTTCTTTCATGATCCTGTAAGTGCTGATGATGAATTTTTAACACTACCTGGAAAAGGGACTCTGAGCTGCTGATCTCAAAGCTATGCTGATTGGGATATAGCAACTCCAGCCTTTTCTGCATATTGGCTAAACCGAATCCTCCCGGCTCGTCCATCACATTCTGCTGTTTCTTTCCAGGAGGTTTTCCAGCTGGGTTGCTAACACTAAAGGTAAGACTATTCCTGCTAACCTCCAGCCTTAGCCTGATCGCTCCTGCCTGCAGCTGAGCAGGACTATGTTTATAGGCATTTTCCATGAGGTGAATGAAGAGCAGGGGTGCAACGTAACAGGTTTCCGTATCACCGCTGATTTCAAAATCTACAATGGGAGACTCTTTGTACCTGAGCTGCTGTAAGCTGATAAAATCCTCCAAATATTCTATCTCTCTGCTGAGCGCAACAGTGCTGGCATTCGATTCATAAATCATGTACCGCATCTGGGAAGACAAGCGCATGATGGCTTCAGGCGTGGCAGGCGATTGTTTATAGGCCAGCGTATGAATGTTATTCAAGGTATTGAACAGGAAGTGCGGATTAATTTGTGCTTTCAGATAAGCCAGCTCCGAACGCATAGATTGCTTTTCCAGCTCTTGCCGCTGGAAGGTATTGATCAACCAATTTTCTGTCCCTTTTGCAATCCCGCTTATGATGACCATCAGAAACGTAAGTATCAAAAATGGAAAATACTCCATCGGCAGGTGCCAGGGCCCTACTTCCACTCCCAGGCACAGCAGAAATAGCAAAGGCGACAGCAGCAGTAGGGCCAGTACTCCGGTAACATACAGGCCAAATTTATTTCTATTGAAACAGCGTGAATAAAGAAAGTAGTGGCTCCAGAAAACAGGAAGACACACCAGCGTAAGCACTCCTGCTGTAAAGAATGGATTTGGTACATTTTCTCCATATACCACCCAGTTGAAAAACAGGAAGATGAAGATCCAGCCAACACCATAAATACCTTTGAATATTTTTTTTATCCGGTCCATAATACGAAGGTATTCCATTCTTTACTCCGCATCAAAACTTCTCTGCCACATCCCTTATTCACTCTACGAAATAGCCTCCCGGCGCTACAAAAGCTTTAGTCTATCAATACGAGCAGGTGGTCGATTACTCTCCGGAGGTAGCATATTCTTTTTTCTATTCTTCTAAAGCCCCTGCTTCTTTGATCCAGGAAAGGCAACAGTCCTTTTACGATGCTAACCCTCAAAGCGCAACCATTATGGAACAACCCCAACTCCTGTTATCCATCCGGAATGTATCCAAAACCTACTCCAATGGCCGGTCTGCCGGTGCGGTAAAAGCCCTGGATAACATTTCTCTGAACATCCCCAGGGGAATGTACGGTTTACTCGGACCCAATGGCGCGGGCAAATCAACACTTATGCGGATGCTGGCCACCCTTCAGGAACCCGATGAGGGACAAATAATGCTGGGAAACCTTGATGTTATCAAACAGAAAGAGGAATTGCGTAAAACCCTGGGATATCTGCCACAGGACTTCGGTTTGCTGCGGAGTGTAGCGGCCGAAAAGCTGCTTGATCATTTCGCAATCCTAAAAGGCCTCACCCACCGTGCTACCCGCAAAGAAGTGGTGGAGGGTTTGCTAATCAAAACAAACCTTTGGGAGAAGCGCAAACATAAGCTTGGGGGCTTCTCAGGTGGTATGCGGCAGCGTTTTGGCGTAGCGGTTGCACTGCTGGGAAACCCCCGGCTGATGATTGTAGACGAACCTACCGCTGGCCTGGATCCCGCAGAGCGGGTCAGGTTTTTAAACCTGCTAAGTGAGTTGGGAGAGAACAGCGTTGTGCTTCTTTCCACCCACATTGTGGATGATGTCGCGGAGCTGTGCACCAACATGGCGATCATCAACAAGGGTCAGATCCTGCTGGAAGCACAACCCCTGCAGGCGGTTAAAGCACTGGAAGGTAAGATCTGGCGTTGTTTGGTCGATAAATCCCTTCTTTCAGATTTAACGTGTAGTCATCAGGTTATTTCAACGAAGCTCCTTAGCGGACGCACCCTTGTCCATGTTTTCAGTCATGAACACCCGGGCAAGAGATTTGAGCCGGTGGCTCCCGACCTGGAAGACGTTTATTTCAGTACCATGGCCGGATACCATGGCACATGCCAGGTACAAAGAAAGGAGGTGGTATCATGAAGTTCTGGGAAATATACCGCTTCGAGCTTTTTTATCAATTGCGCCGTCCTACTGTCTGGATTTACATCCTGGCTGTGTTTGGGCTCATCTACCTGGTGATTGATGAGATTGTTGATTATGCGCGCACAGTTGAAACCGTGCTGCTCAATTCGCCTATAACGGTAGCAGAAATCACTGGTTTTGCCAATAAGTTTGGACTGCTGCTGATGGCAGCACTGGTGGGTGATGGCGCCATGCGCGACATCCAGGCCAGAATGGATCCACTAATATACACCAGCTCCATCACCAAAAAGATGTATCTGGGCGCCCGCTTTCTCGGCATCCTCTTACTGGCAAGTGTACTAATGCTGTTATTAGTGCCTTTGGGATTGCTGACTGCCCAATATGCCATGGGATTGGAAAGTACCCTGCTTGGTTCCTTCAGGCCTCTGGCTTATCTACATGCCGGACTTTTTTTAACGCTTCCGAATGTTTTTTTCGCCACTGCGCTTATGTGGGCGCTGGTATTGTTTAGCCGACAGGCCATGTCTGCTTATCTGGGCGCCCTGCTCTTTTTTGTGATCAGCACCTTTAACATGGAGGTGCTAGGCCAAAACTGGCAACTAGGCAAGCTGGTAGATCCTTCAGGTATCACCGTGGTGGAAGAGTTTCGCAGGTCGCTGCCCCCGCTGCAAGCCAGCACAGCCCTTCTTCCCCTAAAAGGATACTTGCTGGCCAATCGCCTTCTCTGGTTAGGTATTTCTATAGTGATAGGTGCCGTTGCGTATGGGCGTTTTAAGTTATCGTATCCCGTAGCGGGATTACGTTGGAAATGGAAAGCATCCCGAAAGGCAGCGGTGCCTGTAAAGAATGGGGCAGTACCTGCTAAGACCTTAGCGGCTACAGGCCTATTCGACTCCAAAGCAAGGATTTACCAAACCTATGCGCTTGCCACAAATTTCTACCAGGAAATTATGAATAGTCCGATGGGACTCACAATTCCGGCCATTGCCCTCTATACATTTATTCTGATTCCCAATCTCTCCGAAGGCCCTGTTGGCGTTCCCCTATTGCCTACTACTGAGCGCGTATTGCTTTACATGAACAGCTCTGCGTTGCAAATTTTTGTTATGCTGCTGATCACCCTGCTTGCCGGACAAATGGTTTGGCGCGAGCGAGATAGTAGGATCCATGAGATATCCGATGCTACACCCGTCCCGGATCTTGTTCTGCTCCTAAGCAAATATTTTGGACTAACCCTGGTGCTGCTCACCCTACAAGCTGCCCTGGTAATTGCAGGAATAGGAGTACAATTGAGAGGTAATTACCACCAACCGGACATAGGATTGTTATTGCAGGAACTCTTTGGTGTTCAACTGCTGGACCTTCTCCTGCTTGCTGCCATGGCCATGGCGATCCATATTCTTGTGAATCAGAAATATGTAGGACATTTGCTGGTGCTGCTCTTTTATTTTTACACTCTGAAGCCTTCACTCTTTGGCATTGAACACAGGCTTCTCCAGTTCGGCTCCGATACTGGCTTAAGCACGTCTATCTTCTGGAGTCAGGGTACTTTCCTGCTTCCGTGGATGTTGTACAAGACATACTGGACAGGCTGGACCCTGCTCTGGATGCTGGTTGCAAAACACCTATGGGTGCGGGGCAGAGAAACAGGGATCAAAAGAAGATTGTTGCAGGGCTATAAAGGGCTTAACAACTCACCCTTACTTTTGGGTCTGGCAGCCTTAGTTGTGTCAACAGGAGCCTTGATTTTTTATAATACCAACATTCTGAATGAATATGTTACCAAAGCAGAAAGCATAAAGCAGCAGGTGGAATATGAAAAACGCTATGGCCAATACAAAGAAAACCCCCAGCCCTATCTTACAGGCACAACGCTTTACATCGAATTTTATCCTGAAAAAAGAAGTGCGCTTGTGCAGGGAATCTATCAACTTAAAAATGGCAGTAACAAGCCTATCGATACCCTACACCTCTCCCCTGCTTCTGAAGTAGCAACGAATAGCATTCGTTTTAATCGAAAAACCATTACAGTACTTACCGACAACAAACTGGGCCATCTGATCTATAAGCTTGAACAACCACTGCAGCCGGGAGATTCTCTTCAGATGCATTTTCAGTTAAGCTTTAATCCACAGGGTTTCTCCAATCGGGGCATTAACACAGCTGTAATGGAAAATGGTACCTACTTCAGCAACTGGTCCTGGTTGCCTGCTATCGGGTATCAGTCGGGCCGGGAGCTTAACAATAACAGTATGCGTAAAGAATTGGGACTATCCGAGCGTATGGGCCACCGTACCCTGCAGGATGAAAAGGCGCTGCAGGACCGGTCGGAACAGGAGCGTATCCGGTTTGAAGCGACGATCGGTACCCTCGCCGGCCAAACGGCTGTAGCTCCGGGTACTCTCAAAAAAAGCTGGCGGGAAGGAGAAAGACAATATTTCTATTATGTGGCGGATAAACCCATCCAGAACATGTATCACATCTATTCCGCACGGTATGAGCTGCGTGAAAGTAGATGGAAAGGGATAAACCTCCAGATCTACTATCATCCCAGAAACCAGCTTAACCTGGACAGATTTGAACAGGCAATAAAAGCATCCGTGAACTATTATGAGGAGCATTTTAGTCCCTATCCATTTCACCAGCTCAGGTTCGTGGAATATGCCGATCCTGGAACGGGTGGCATTTCTTTGCCTGGCACGGTGGGCTATTCCAGTAACTTTGCACTGCTCAACCCAGCCCAGGATAGCCGGGGCTTTGATCTTCCCTTTGCTGTAGTTGCACATGAAGTAGCGCACCAGTGGTGGGGGCATCAGCTCACGCCTGCGGATGTGGAAGGTGCCCCCTTCCTGACGGAAAGCCTGGCGTGGTACAGTGCCCTTGGTGTGGTAGAACAGGCACATGGCATGCAGCACCTGCAAAACTTACTAGACGCCATGCGCCAGGAGTACCTCGCTCCCCGCAGCAGGGCAGCCGTACCCCTACTATATGCAACTGATGGGTTTCAGGCTTATAGAAAAGGACCGCTGGCCATGTATGCCTTGCGCGAATATGTGGGGGAAGAGACCATAAACCTGGCCTTACAAAACCTGCTTAAAAAATTCAATTCGGGCGAGCCCCCTTTTGCCACATCGCTAAATTTCTATGAAGAGATGCAGGCTGTAACGCCCGATTCAGTTCAATACCTCCTGAAAGACCTTTTTGCCACCAATACCTTTTGGGAGCTCCAGACTAAAGCAGCAACTGTAAAACAAGATGCGAATGGTGGCTGGATTGTAATTATGGACGTTGAAGCACAAAAGGTACAGGTTGATGAGGATGGTCTGGAAACGAAGGCTACCATAGATGAGTACATCGAGATAGTTGTTTTTGGAAAGAGTGAAGAAGGTGCGCAAAATACCCTCTATTCCAAAAAACACCGCATTCAATCCGGCTCCAACCGCATCAGGATAATTGTGAACCAAAAGCCTGAAAAAGCAGGCATTGATCCCCGCCATTTGTTAATAGATACGGAGATGTACGACAATGTCAGACCTGTGATGTTTCTTACAGAGTATCAATAAAAACTGATTCAGAAAACACTTAATTAACTCAAGTTGCGAGATATGAGCAATAGAGACATGAGATAGAAAAAACCTATCAAAACAGATTAGCAGCCAGCTGCATGAAAAGTAAGATGATTTCTTAAAAAGAAAAGAGGCATTACTTAATTGGATTAAAATCTGATGACACCAATCTGTAGGAATCTTAACCTTAGTTGCAGTTACGATTTATGATTTGGTTTTTGATGATGGTAAGAAATTCGTTTGATCTGTTATTTTACCCTTTGTCAATTATAAAACAAACCTAAAATGTCCTAATACCAGGAGCTCATGTATTCAATTTTCAAAATTCAACCGTACCTTTGTGGCTTGAATAAAAATAAGCATGCTCTACTTCTTTTTTAGTCAGCCTGATACAGTTTACGCCTTACAAACCGAGCGGGAACTGAGCCCTACAGACATTTCAAAGCTTGAATGGCTCTTCGGTGGGGCCACGTTAAAGCAGGAAACAACCCTACAGGGTTATTTTGTAGGCCCTCGTGCTGCCATGATCACGCCCTGGAGTACCAATGCCGTGGAAATTACCCAAAACATGGGCCTTCAGGGGATTGTCAGGATTGAAGAATTCAAAATAGTAGAAGAAGATTTTAGGGATTTTGACCCCATGCTTTCTCAAAAGTATCAGGGTCTTGACCAGGATATTTATACAATTCATATTGAGCCGGAGCCAGTAATGCCCGTTACTGATATTGCAGCCTACAATAAGGAGCAAGGGCTTTCACTCAGCGAGGAAGAAGTTGACTATTTAAACAAGCTGGCTGAACGTGTTGGCCGGCCGCTGACCGACTCCGAAGTATTCGGCTTTTCGCAAGTCAACTCAGAGCACTGCCGCCATAAAATCTTTAATGGCAAATTTGTAATCGATGGCGAAGAGAAGCCCTTCTCGCTGTTCAAAATGATCCGCAAAACATCTGAAGCAAACCCTAACGATATTGTTTCTGCCTATAAAGATAATGTTGCTTTCATCAAAGGGCCTGTCGTGCAGCAGTTTGCACCAAAACGTGCAGATAGGCCTGACTTTTACCAGGTAAGCGATTTTGAATCAGTTATCTCTATAAAAGCAGAAACGCATAATTTTCCCACTACCGTAGAACCATTTAACGGAGCGGCCACCGGCTCTGGCGGTGAGATCAGAGACCGGCTGGCCGGTGGACAGGGAGCTCTTCCGCTGGCCGGAACAGCGGTATATATGACAGCTTTGTCGCGCCTGGAAAAGGACCGCCCCTGGGAAAAGGCCATGCCGGAAAGAAAGTGGCTGTACCAATCGCCTATCGATATCCTGATCAAAGCCTCTAATGGCGCTACTGATTTTGGTAATAAATTCGGGCAGCCCCTCATTACAGGCTCTGTTTTAACTTTTGAGCACGACGAAAAAGCGGATGCCCTGGAGGCCCCCAGGAAATTAGGCTACGATAAAGTAATCATGCTGGCCGGTGGTGTTGGCTACGGCAAAGCCAGCCAGGCGCAGAAACAGCATCCGAAAAGCGGTGATAAAATAGTTGTGCTTGGTGGTGAAAACTACCGCATTGGCATGGGCGGTGCGGCCGTATCCTCTGCCGACACAGGACAGCATGGGTCTGGTATTGAATTAAATGCAGTACAGCGTTCTAACCCTGAAATGCAGAAACGCGCAGCAAACGCGATTAGGGGCATGGTGGAAAGCGAACATAATCCCATTGTTTCTATCCATGATCATGGTGCCGGTGGACACTTAAACTGCCTTTCGGAATTAGTGGAAGAGACAGGCGGTAAAATAGACCTGGATAAACTTCCGGTAGGTGACCCTACCCTTTCTGCAAAAGAAATTATCGGCAACGAATCGCAGGAACGGATGGGGCTGGTAATCGGGGAAAAAGATATTGCTATCCTGCGGAGGATAGCGGATCGCGAACGTGCCCCCATGTATACTGTTGGGGATGTTACCGGAGACCGCCGCTTTACATTTGAATCAGCAAGCACCGGCCAGAAACCAATGGACCTGGCGCTTGGTGATATGTTTGGTAGCTCACCCAAAGTGGTGATGACCGACAAGTCTGTTGATAGAAGTTACCAAGCTGTAACATACGACAAAAATCAGCTACAAAACTACCTGGAGCAGGTATTACAACTAGAAGCGGTTGCCTGTAAAGACTGGCTTACCAACAAAGTAGACCGTTGTGTGGGTGGCCGTGTGGCCAAGCAACAATGTGCCGGTCCCCTGCAATTGCCACTGAATAATTGTGGTGTGATGGCGCTTGACTTCCAGGGCAAAGAAGGTATTGCTACCTCCATTGGGCATGCTCCTATTTCGGCACTGATTGATCCGGCCGCTGGTAGCCGCAATGCCATTGGTGAGGCCCTTTCCAATATCGTCTGGGCTCCTTTGAAGGATGGCTTGAAGAGTGTTTCCCTTTCTGCCAACTGGATGTGGGCATCCAAGAACCAAGGAGAAGACGCTCGCTTATACAAAGCGGTGGAAGCATGTTCCGAGTTTGCGATTGCCCTGGGCATTAACATCCCTACCGGAAAAGACTCGCTTTCGATGAAGCAGAAGTATAAAAACGAGGAGGTAATCGCCCCAGGAACGGTAATCATTTCAGCAGCCGGCAATTGCAGCAATGTGCGCAGCGTGGTAGAGCCTGTGTTGCAGCGGGATGGTGAAAACATTTACTACATCAATCTTTCCAATGATAGTTATAAGTTGGGCGGTTCCTCGTTTGCGCAGGTAGTGAATAAAATAGGGAATGAAACTCCTGATGTTACCGATGCTGAACTGTTTAAGCGGGCCTTTAATACCTTACAAGAACTAATCAAAGCAGGCAAGATCGAAGCAGGCCATGATATTGGCAGTGGCGGTTTGATCACAACGCTACTTGAGATGTGCTTTGCCGACAATAAGCTGGGCGCAAGCATTGATTTAACTTCACTGGGCGAGGCTGAAAGCATTAAAGTACTCTTTGCAGAAAACATTGGCGTGGTATTCCAGGCATCTGCTGCCGTAGAAGCTACCTTAATAGCGAATGAAGTTCCGTTCCACAAAATAGGAAGTAGTACTTCCAAGGCCACCCTCGAATTAAAGAATGGTGCAGATGCTTATAGCTTTGACATTGCACAGCTAAGGGATACCTGGTTTAAAACCTCCTATCTGCTGGACATTAATCAAAGTGGTTCTAAAAATGCCAAAGAGCGTTTTGACAACTACAAAAAACAGGAGTTGATCTACAAGTTTCCGCAAGGATTTGATGGAAGAAAGCCCCTGTTAGACTCTTCCAAACCAAGAATCAAGGCAGCCATCATACGCGAGAAAGGAAGTAATTCTGAACGTGAAATGGCCAATGCCATGTATCTGGCTGGCTTCGATGTGAAGGATGTTCATATGACGGACTTAATATCCGGGAGGGAAACCCTGGAGGATATCCGCTTCATTGGAGCAGTGGGTGGCTTTTCGAATTCAGATGTACTGGGTTCGGCCAAAGGATGGGCAGGAGCCTTTCTTTACAATGAAAAAGCCAAAACTGCGCTGGAGAACTACTTTAAGCGGGAAGATACTCTATCGGTAGGTATTTGTAATGGATGTCAACTTTTTGTGGAGTTAGGACTCATCCATATGGATAACGATCCTGATAAAAAGCCGAAAATGCACTATAATGTGAGCCAAAAGCACGAAAGCATCTTTACGTCTTTAACCATTCAGCAAAACAAGTCGGTGATGCTTTCCAGCTTAGCCGGATGCACGCTGGGAGTATGGGTATCGCACGGCGAAGGCCGCTTCAGCCTGCCCGACACGGAAGATAAATACCAGATCGTCTCTAAGTACGCTTACGAAGCCTATCCGGCCTGCCCGAATGGCTCTGACTACAATACAGCCATGATATGCGATGAAACGGGCCGCCACCTGGTGATGATGCCGCATATTGAACGCTCGCTCCTGCAGTGGCAGTGGGCGCATTATCCAAAAGGCCGCAAGGATGAAGTATCTCCCTGGATGGAAGCGTTCGTAAATGCCAGAAAGTGGCTGGAAGCGAACGGTAAAAAATAAATTGAGATCTTTCTGAAGATGTAGATTAAATACAACAACACTCTCTCTTGTAGGAAAGTGTTGTTGTATTTATGCTCTACAAGCTACTTTATATAACACCACAACCCTGCTAACCTCCGCCCTATTCTCATATGTTATGAGGTTAAAAGAGAGATGATGTAGCAGTGCATCTTCTAAAATATATTCTACATGTTTTCAGACCCGCACTATTTCTTTTCTCATAGAAAAAAGGATGGCAAGCACCTCATCTTTTTCTTTTTGTTTTATGTTGTTCATTTCCAGAGCATTTAATATATCATCCACCACCTCCATAAATTCCTGCTCACTGATGTTCATTCCACGGTGGGTATCCAGCATGTTTCTGCCGGTATAGGCTTCTGGTCCGCCGGTGCCCATCGCAAAAAATTCAAAAGCCAGTTTTTTTACCTTGGAAATATCAGATTGTTTATAGCGTGCACTTACTACTGGATTTTTCAGGTGCTGGTCCACTGCATCACTAGAAATCGAAGCAATTCCTTCAGCACCACCAAGTCTCTTGTACAAGGAAGTTGTTTGTGATTCTTTTAAATTTTCCATAGTTCGTTCGAAGTTTAGTTTAGGGTTTTGCACCAGGTAATTAGCACTTTAACAGTTTGAAATATTTTTTCACTGGCAATTCATCATGTTTCGGAAGAAGCTTTTATGTTTTGATTTAGGTGAAAAAGATTTGTTGGGTCATACTTCTGCTTAATTTTTAACAGGCGATCATAGTTATCCCGATAGGTAGCTTTTACCCGCTCCTGCCCTTCTTCCATCATAAAATTTACATAGCCCCCGCCAAGGGAGTAAGGATGAGTGGCCTCCCAGTAATCTCTTGTCCATTGCGTAATACGCTCGTTGTTGGCCGGGTCAGGATCTACACCTACTATCACCTGCGACCAGTTTGCTTCCCGGAAGCTAAATGCAGTTTCCTGCTTCCCTACCCGGTTTACAGCGCCATCGATAGGATACAAGTGCATGGTCGATTGCATGGTGGGCAATTCGTTGCCAAACTTCACATGCTGCGCAATTGCTTCATCAGGAAGTTCCTGTACAAAATCTCCACGCCAGTACCAGTTGTGTCCTTTCGGATACAATGCATCAAAAGCGCTTTGTATGCCAGGATATGGTACAGCGCCTACATGCTCAAAAATGGGTGGAAACTTTTCCCGTACCTGGCTTAATATTTCTTCCCCCTGTTTTATGTCTCCACAGTAGCACCACACGATTCCGCAGACTTTTTGCATGTGCAGCTGCTCTGGGAAAGAGGGTGCCGGGGGCACCGTCATCAGGGCAAAAAAACCATTAAGCTCCTCCGGTGCTGCCGGAAGGAAGTCGCGATACCATTGGAGAATTTCTGTAGCTTTTTCCAGTTCCCAGAACATGGGGCCAGCATATACAGTACTAATGGGGTGTAGCCGGAAAAGGAAAGAAGTAACCACTCCAAAGTTGCCGCCGCCTCCGCGGATGGCCCAAAAAAGGTCCTGGTGTTCCTGCTCACTGGCTGTAACAAATTCACCATTGGCAAGTACTATCTCTGCAGCCAGAAGGTTATCGATCGTCAGCCCGTATTTTCGGCTCAGGTGGCCATGTCCTCCGCCCAGCGTAAGTCCGGCAACGCCAGTGGTAGAAATGATGCCGCTGGGCATGGCAAGACCATAGGCATGGGTTGCCTGGTCTACTTCTCCCCAGGTACACCCTCCTTCTACCATCACAGTTCTGTCCTGCTGGTTTACTCTGATTTTCTTCATCCTGGAGAGATCAATACACAAGCCATCATCGCACATTCCCAAACCGGCACCACTATGGCCACCGCCCCGTATGGCGACATCAAGGTTATAATCAAGTGCAAAACGGACGGCTTTTATCACATCCCCTTCATTGGTACAGTAGGCAATCAGCCCTGGCTGTTTATCAATCATGGCATTGTACACCTTACGGCCTTCATGATAGTCTTTGTCTCCCGGCTGGAGAAGCTCTCCATGAAAGTTAGCTTTAAAAGCACCCAACAGGTCTGCATTTATGCTTCGGACATGGCTTGATTCTTTTGTTGAAGTCGTCATACATTGAAAAATTATATTTGGTAATAAAAATTTGATTCCTGTTTTGATTGGTGTATTGTACTTTCATATTTCTTTGAAATGCTGCTCAGGTACATTTTATTTACCAGGCTTTGATAAATGTTGTGCAAAAGAAAAGTTCACAAATCGTAAAGGAGTTGCTGTAATTACCTCACTGCATGAAAGTTAAGCAGAAACCTAAAGGGACTATGCTACATTTGGTTCAAAGGCTGGTAATTTTGATTCAAGCCGGTTATCGTGCGGGAAGTGCAAAGACTATAAAGAGCTGGAAGCAGCTACTGAAGTTGCGTAACTGGAGGGAAGGATATCAAATCTTTTCAGGAAACATTTAGAAAAATAGGAAGGGCTGGTGAAGCCAGACTGATAAGCCACGTCAGAGATACTGCCATCCCCGCATTCGATACTCTTTAATGCTTTTTTCAACCTGAATTCTTTTACGAAATCATTAGGGGAAAAACCTGTAATAGCAGTTGTCTTCCTGTAAAGCTGTGATTTACTTAGGCCCAGTTCTTTAGCAAAATCAAGTATCGTAAAACCGCTTTCTTTACAGGCAGTTTCAGTACAATCATATAACTGGTTTAAGAATTTCTCCTCAGGCATGTTAAGCGTTCTAATCAAATGCCTTCTACTAAGAGTAACTGCCTCCTGCTGTTTAAGAAGATCTTTTACCATGGAGGAAATAACAATATGACCTTCACCAGGAACTTTGCATAATCTGTTTGCTAACTGGATCGCCTGACCAAAAAAATCATTGCTGCCGTTAACTGGTGTACCTGCACTTACACCAATTTCCACAAGTAAAGAATCGGCTGATGTTTTGTGCTTATGCATCCGGAGTGCTTCCTGTATTTCGAAGGCACACTGCACGGCTTCCGATGCCGAAACAAAAGAAGCCAGAAAGCCATGTCCGGTATGCTGTACTTCTTTTCCGTTATGTTTATTGAAAGCTTTTTTAATAATACTATTCAGTAGCCGTAAAACCTCTTTAGCCTCTGCCCGGCCTACTTTTGAAACCAGCAAAGCTGCATCTTTCACCTCTGTAGCCAGAATAATTCGAAAAGCCGAGTCATCAAAAACAACATGATCTGAACTTCCAGAGGGCTGCGGGTGCTCGATTCTTCCCAGGAACACTTTTACTATATGGCTTTCAACCTCTATGATTTCGTAAGGGACCAGGCCATGTGCCTCCTCGTGCATGTTTTTAACAGCTTCTTTATCAGGAGCTTCAATGAGGCAGAAAGCCATTTGTCTTTCCTCATCAAACCAGTAGGTCAATCCGCGGCAGCCGTACTTTTCCTGTATTTTCAGGTCCTCCTGGTGAGCGGCTGCAACATCTTTTGCAGTGACGCCGGAAAAATCATGGCGGTCCATGTAAATTGGCATACGTACTGGCTTTTACTAAATGTAAAAAAGTTTAATCAATTAAGGAAATTATACAATGACTATATGTGTTTAAATAGCTGTTTTTCAGCTGTATGTTTGACTTTTAGAAAGTCCGTGTAGAATTATTCAAACCTATACTGCAGCCATGCTCTGCCCGCACAAATGCTTTGAATGTACTTCGTTTTATTGTTGCTTCAGCTGTACTTAGTATGGCTGATTTCCTGCAACATACTGGAAAAATAAACACTATATTATCCCTAAGGGCAGCCTTAAAATTCAATATGAAAGGATTACCCTGTATTTTTACACCCTTGATATCTACGCCAGCCTGCTATAAATGAGAGCTCTTAACTCTTCCCTGAAGTATTTTGTAGTTCAGAAATTGAACCTCTCCAATAAAGAGGCAATCCGGCATATTCTTTCGGGCAGGGTGCTGGTGAATGGCAAAAAGGGTACCTTAAGCCAGGTACTGCTGCCGGAAGATGAAGTACGGCTGGAGGAACAGGTGATTAAAGAGTCCAGAAAGAGCGTTTATATCGCCTGTCATAAATCCGCTGGCATAGAGACTACGATGAATGCCAGCATCGAAAATAACCTCCTACAGGCGTTAAACATTCCCCATCAGGTATTTCCTGTCGGCAGACTGGACAAAGCTTCAGAAGGGCTGATGCTGCTCACCAACGATGGAAAACTTTCCATCAGGATACTGCACCCAAAGAGCTGCCATGAAAAGGAATACGAGGTAACAGTGGATCATCCGCTAACCCAGCAGGCCATAGAGCAGCTTGCATCTGGAATAGTCATTATGGGCAAAAAGACACGGCCTGCCGTAGTGAGGCAGCTGAATAATACTACTTTCAATATCATCCTGACACAGGGACTCAACCGGCAGATCAGGAGAATGTGTTATAAGCTGGGATATGAGGTACAGAAACTCCTGCGTATACGTTTCCTGTCACTTGAAATGGGTAATCTCTTACCTGGGGAATGGCGGTATCTCAATCAGGAAGAAATCAAAGATTTACTGCAACTGGTTTCCCTTGAGCAGGCGAGATAAAAAAAGAAGGTTTGTACTTGTAATATCTCCCGCCTGGTGGCCCTGTTATCTCTTAATACAGTGTTGAGTTATTGATTCTTCGCTTAACGCTATGTCTACTAAAATGTAGCAGTGCTACACTGTTAATAAGCTTACACATAACTTATTTCGCTCCCCCTACAGCTTGCCTACCTGAAACACCCAAACTTTGGTGCAACAAATATGTTGCTTTTGTCTGCTACATGCTATTGAATAAAATAATTTAAACAAAATATCATATTTATCATATAATATTCACTAACTTTTATAGCGTAGCCACCTAATTTGTTTCCACATGAAGTATTACACCATGTTATTGGGGGTCATATTTGTGATATATGCCCAAGCAGCTTCTGCACAGGTAATTGTATCGGGTAAGGTACTCGATCCTTCTAAACAACCGCTTATTGGTGTTACTATCGTCTTGAAAGGAAAGGCAGTGGGAACAGTTACCGATGCAAACGGTAATTTCTCACTGAACTTAAGTGAGAGCCCTCCGCTAACATTAGTCTTTTCCTTTGTTGGTTTTAATAGTAAAGAAGTTCAGATAACACAGACTTCTGTAACCGACCTTCGGGTACAACTGGCAGAAGCGGAAAGCCAGTTACAGGAATTAGTGGTGTCTGCTTCGCGGGTGGAGGAAACCATTCTGGAATCGCCTGTATCTATTGAAAAAATGAATATCAGGGAAATCAATGAAACAGCTGCGCCTTCCTTTTATGATGCCATCAAAAATCTAAAAGGAATCGATGTAAGCACGCAAAGTCTGACATTTTCATCCATTAACCCAAGAGGATTTGCTGCAAACGGAAACCAGAGAACTGTACAATTGATTGACGGCATTGATAATCAGGCGCCCGGCCTTAATTTTCCTGTAGGAAACATAACCGGTATTACCCAGCTTGACCTCGAGAGTGTAGAAATCCTTCCTGGCGCGGCCTCTGCGCTTTACGGACCAAATGCCATCCAGGGTATCATCCTAATGACCAGCAAGAGCCCGTTTGAATACCAGGGATTGAGTCTGGCTGTAAAGCAGGGGGTGAACCATGTGGACGAACAGGATTTTGAACGATCGCTGTACAGCGACTACGGATTTCGTTATGCGAAGGCATTCAATAACAAAGTAGCGTTCAAAGTAACGGCCTCTTACCTTAAAGCAAAAGACTTTATTGGTGTAGACTACCGCGATCAGAATAACATTGTGGAGCTAAGCGAGCCTTATAACCCTACCCAGGCAGGCTACAGGAACCAAAACCGCACCTATGACGGTGTAAACGTTTATGGCGAGCCTCTGGTAAACCTTGGTGCAATAGCAGATGGCGTAATTGCAGGCGGAGGAGCCACAGGAGAACAGCTTGCTGCGATTCGTCCGCTCATCCCCAATGGTGAAGCCGGAGATTTTACACCAACCGGCTGGACAGAAAAAGAATTTGTAGATAATAATACTGAAAGCCTGAAGCTCGGGGGTGCCCTGCACTACAAAATTAAAGACAATGTTGAGCTGATAGGACAGTATAATATTGGCTTTGGCAGTACCATCTATACCGCCAATGACAGATTTGTGCTGGATGACTTCTCTATCTGGACAGGGAAATTAGAGCTTAGAAGTAATAGTTTCTTTGCCCGTGCTTACACCACCAGGGAAAATTCCGGCGATAGTTATGCCGCCAACACACTTGCCTCTTTGATGAATGCAGAAACATACATCCCTGGTTATTTTCAGAATTTTGTAGGTGCACGTGTTACCGGACAATCTGTTGATCAGGCCCATGCTTTTGCCCGCACCAACACCCAGCGACTGGCTGTAGGAAGTGAAGAATACAACGAAGCTTACAACCGCTTAAGAAGCCTGCCTATTTCCGAGGGTGGTGCGAAATTCATTGATAAAACAGGTCTTTATCACCTGGAAGGATTTTACAACTTTAATGATAAGATCGATTTTGCTGAAATCATTGTGGGTGGCAATTACAGGGTATATGATCTGAATTCCGAAGGCACCTTATTTGCACTAAAAAATATAGATACCGGTGAGGAGTTCAACATCCGCGAGTTCGGGGGGTATGTTCAGCTGAAAAAGCACCTGGTGAACGACAGGCTAGACTTAACAGGTTCTGTCCGTTATGACAAAAACGAATATTTCAAAGGCCAGTTTTCACCACGTCTGGCTGCAGTTTTCAATGCTGGTGAAAACAGGAATCATAACATAAGAGCTTCCTTCCAGCGAGGTTTCCGCATACCAACTACACAGACTCAGTTCATCAATCTGGATGTGGTTACCAGAAGACTGGTAGGTAACAACGAGGCCCTTGTCGATGCTTTCAATTTCCGCACTAATACCGTTTATAATCTTGTTGACTTACAAAGGGTAAGAAACGGAGAACTCTCCATTGACCAGCTGCAGCCATTCACAGATTTTGATTTTGAGCCGGAAAAAGTAAATACTTATGAAATAGGCTACAGAACCCTTATCCAAAATAAACTTACTGTAGACGCCTACTATTACTATAGCAGCTATACTGATTTTATGACAGAAGTTGACCTGATTCAGACAGCAACAGGAAATGAAAATACTGATGGCGAGACCCCGCTTTATACTGGCCCTGCTGCTTCTAAAGAAGAAATTGTCAATAGATCAGTACCGCTGGCACGTTATGCTTTTGGCACCAATGCAGATGAAACCGTAAACACACAGGGCTGGGCTGTAGGGGCTGAATACGGCCTTTCAGGAGGATACCATATTGGTGGTAACCTTTCATACAATCAACTTATCGATGAAGAAGCCCTGATCAGAAGAGGGTTTAATGCTTTTTTCAATACACCCAAATGGAAGTATAACCTCCAGTTTAGCAACCGGAAAGTAACAGATAATTTGGGATTTCTGATCAGCTACCGCTGGCAGGATGCTTATTTCTGGGAATCTTCCTTTGGCGAAGGTGTCATTCCTGCCTATGGCACCATGGATGCACAGGTGACGTATCGGTTGCCTGGTTTAAAAACCGATATAAGACTTGGCGGCACCAACATTCTGAATGAACGCTACACCACCTCCTTTGGCAATCCGCGTTTGGGTGCGCTTTATTATATAGGCTTAACGTTCGATGAGTTTTTTAGATAGATAATCCTAATCTGACAGCAATGAAAAATACATATAAATCATTTTTATACCCCTTCTGTCTTGGCATTTTAGGTTTCGCCTGCGAAGGTATGGAAGATGAACTGATTGGAGAAACCATTGAACGCAACACGACAGAAATTGAATATACTTCCGGAGACGCAGATTTTACAAACTATGTTGCTTTGGGGGGTTCATTTACGGCTGGTTTCATGGACGCTGCTCTTTATAACGAAGGACAGATGAGTACCTATCCTAAACTTGTCGGACAACAGCTTATGGCAGCAGGGCTTGCCACTGCATTCAATCAACCGGATATAAATGCACCCAATGGCTTTAACATTGCCATGCCGGGGAATAACCCTGCTGATCCTATGTTTGGTCGTTTTATACTGGATATTTCTGTTCCCGGGCCTGTACCGGTATCTCCTGGTGATCCCTTTACGGCCTTTGCCGGCAACAAGGCTGCACTTAACAATTTTGGCGTTCCCGGAGCAACACTTGCTTCTTTGTCTAGTCCGGCACTAGCTGCCAATCCGTTTTATGCACGTTTTGCAACCAATCCGGGAGCCTCTACAGTTGTAGGTGATGCATTGGCTACGGATCCCAGCTTTTTTACTTTGTGGTCCGGAAGTGATGAGATCTTAAGCTATGCACAGGGCGGAGGCGTTGGCGAAAGCACACTTGCGCTTTATCCGCAGGCAGATTTTACAGCAGCTTATGCAAACATCATTGGTCAATTTGTGCAGGCTGGTGCCAAGGGAGTTGTCATTAACATACCCCCGGTTCTGTTAACCCCATATTTCCGTGCAGTACCCTGGAATCCCATACCTCTTTCAGAGGCGCAGGCACAGGCCCTGAATGCAGGCTTTGCTGGTTTCAATGCTGCGCTCAATGCAATTGTAGCCAATCTTGGTCATGCTGCAGCAGATGCTGACAAAAGAGAAGTTAGCTACTCTTCTACGGCTCCAAACCCCCTCCTGATTATGGATGAAACGCTTGAAAGCCTGGCGACTAAATTCGATATACTGCAGCAGGTTGGGGCCATCACGGCAGCACAACGCGCTGCTCTGGAACCTTATGTGCAGGCACGCCCTGCTACCGCCCAGGATCTTGTTCCTCTTGCTACCAGGCTCTCTATTGGGCAGGATCTTAACCCGGCAGCCCCGGGCACTGCTTTACTAGGAATAAGCGTACCAATGGGAGATCAGTATATTCTGATACCCCAGGAGCAGGCTGCCATCGTTACAGCAGAAGCTACGTACAACGCAGTGATTGCGGGAATTGCAAATGCAACCCCTGCTGTGGAGATGTTTGACGTGCAGCCCCTGTTTGCTAATCTAGCAGGCCTTTCTGCCGCACAGGCTGCTATGCTGGCACTTACACCGGCAGCACAACAGGCTGCAGACGGAGTTTTGGGAATTGTATATGAAGGTGTGCGAATCGCTCCGGATTTCAGTCCTTCAGGATTCTTCTCAACGGATGGTATTCATCCAAACCCAAGAGGTCATGCCATCATTGCAAATGAGCTGATAAGTTTCATCAACAGCTCATATGGATCTACCATACCTGGTTTGAATACTACCATCTACAGAACAGTGTTATTTCAGCAATAACAACATCATGTAGTATGTTTTTGGGTAAAAAATCATCACTCATTTTTGTAAAAGCAGGTATAGGCTTACCTACTTACTTACAGCCTTAAAGCATCATAAAAAAAGGCACCCTGTCTAAAGGGTGCCTTAATAATTTCGACCGTATCAGATAAATTTAATTATCTGTCCACAAGCGTTTTGATATACTTCAGATCAAAGCGGTCTAGGTTCATTACCTTGTTCCATGCTTTTACAAAGTCTTTTACAAACCGCTCCTGCGAATCGTTACAAGCGTAGAATTCCGAAATAGCCCTAAGCTCTGAATTTGAACCAAAAATCAGGTCAACGCGGGTACCGGTCCACTTAACCTCAGCTGTTCTGCGATCACGGCCTTCAAATTCCCTGTCAGCCTCTGAGGTGGCCTTCCAGGTGGTATTCATATCCAGCAGGTTTACAAAAAAGTCATTTGTAAGTGCCTCTGGTTGTTTGGTAAAAACTCCGTGTTTTGAATGGTCAAAGTTGGTATTCAGCACCCGCATACCACCTACAAGAACAGCTAGCTCTGGTGCAGAAAGGGTCATTAGCTGAGCGCGATCAACGAGCATTTGCTCTGCTGATGCTGATATATGGTCATGATTTCCGAAATAGTTGCGGAATCCATCTGCATTCGGTTCCAGGATGGAGAATGCTTCCACATCGGTTTGCTCCTGTGAAGCATCCGCACGTCCTGGCATGAAAGGTACTGTTACCTCATGACCGGCATTTTTGGCGGCCTTCTCAATACCGGCACATCCACCCAATACAATCAGGTCTGCCATCGAAACCTTTTTGTTACCATGCTGGGCATCGTTGAACTCCTGCTGGACCTGCTCATAGATACTTAATACATGCGCCAGCTCACGGGGATTGTTAACTTCCCAATCTTTCTGCGGTGCAAGACGAATACGCCCGCCGTTCGCACCTCCCCTTTTATCAGAATCACGATAGGTGGATGCTGATGCCCATGCGGTTGTAACAAGCTGCGAAACAGACAGACCTGAATCCAATATCCTGCTTTTCAAATTACTGATATCCTTATCGTCCATCAGCTCATAAGTAATCTCCGGAATTGGATCTTGCCATATCAATTCTTCTTCCGGTACCTCCGGACCAAGGTAGCGTGAAACTGGTCCCATATCACGGTGTGTCAGTTTATACCATGCCCTGGCAAAAGCATCAGCAAATTCGTCCGGATTCTCCAGAAAGTGTCTGGAAACTTTTTCATAGGCAGGATCCATCCGCAATGCAAGGTCGGTGGTAAGCATAAAGGGCGCATGCTTTTTTGCAGGATCATGTGCATCTGGTACGGTACCTTCGCCTGCCCCAGCCTTAGGCTTCCATTGGTGGGCACCCGCCGGACTCTTTGTAAGCTCCCATTCGAAGCCAAAGAGGTTTTCAAAGAAGTTGTTGCTCCATTGCACAGGCGTGGTGGTCCAGGCACCTTCTAACCCACTGGTAATGGTATGGCCAGAATGGCCGCTGCCGAAGCTATTTCTCCATCCAAGGCCAAGCTCCTCAATGCCTGCACCGGCAGGTTCTGCTCCTACATGATCACGAGGATCGGCTGCGCCGTGGGTTTTACCAAAGGTATGCCCACCGGCTATCAGTGCAACTGTTTCATAGTCATTCATAGCCATTCGGCCAAAGGTTTCGCGGATATGATGGGCTGACTCCAGTGGATCAGGATTACCGTTCGGCCCTTCCGGATTCACATAAATAAGCCCCATGTGAGAAGCAGCAAGAGGGCTTTCCAGCACACCACCTTCATGACGCTCCTTATTTCCCAGCCATTCTCCTTCTGATCCCCAGTAGATATCTTCTTCCGGCTCCCAAACATCTTCTCTGCCACCGGCAAATCCAAAAGTTTTTAAACCCATAGACTCAAGGGCACAGTTGCCGGCAAGGATCATCAGGTCGGCCCAGGAAATTTTATTTCCCCATTTCTGTTTTATTGGCCAAAGCAGCAAGCGAGCCTTATCAAGGTTTGCATTGTCGGGCCAGCTGTTAAGTGGGGCAAAGCGCTGGGAGCCAGAGCTGGCTCCGCCTCTGCCGTCTGATATACGATAGGTACCTGCACTGTGCCAGGCCATGCGGATGAATAACGGTCCGTAGTGCCCGTAGTCAGCCGGCCACCACTCCTGAGAATCAGTCATCAGTGCATAAAGATCCTCTTTTACTGCTTTAAGATCGAGGTTCTTAAACTCCTCGGCATAGTTGAATTTCTCTCCAATAGGATTTCCTAAAGGAGAATGCTGATGTAGCATCTTTACGTTCAGCAGGTTTGGCCACCAGTCCCGATTGGTTCTTCCACTACCTGCTGTGTTTTTCAAATCACCATTTAAGAAAGGACATCTCCTTGATTCATTGGTATCCCATACTGGTGTGTTGGGGGCTACATGTCTGTCTTTTTGATTTTCCATTAATTTGATACTGATTTAAGTTTTGGCTATGAATGTTTACCAAAGAACAATAATCCTCAAAATACTTATTTGCAGACCTGTAACCTATTTTAGTTGATTCGAAAAATCTATCTTCATATAGATGAAATTTATAGCGTTGTGATTCTGTCTAAAAATTAGAGGGCATTTATGGGATCCTCTTATTATGATGAGAGTTCAGGACATCCGAGCCAGTGTACTAATCTCTAACCTGCTATCATATTCATCAGCCGCACAATATCTTATCCGGCTCTTATATTATTAACAGGATTAGCATTTGCCGCTTTTAGTGTTTGTAACATAATTGTCTTAAGGCCTAAAAACATCATGATCATCAGACCAACGATTAATTTTAAAAACCCGTTTTGGATGCCGTAGTGCAGGATGCTGACCCTCACCTCTCTACCGCTACCCTCCCGATGTTATCATCTAACTCCAGATCGATCAGCAGGTGATTGGGGTCAATGCCGGCTCGTGCAGGTTCTTCTGGCACCGTCACAATAATGGATTGCCTGCCGGAGGCAATTCGGTGCTTCTGCAGGTAGAGTAGCTTTGCTGATGACTCTCCTTGTACACGGGGAGCATAGACTCCAATCTCTATCCAGTCATGCATCGGCCTGCTCGTCTCTACACCAATGCTGTCTACCGTCACCTTTCGCGCCTCCACTTCCAGCGCTACCTGCCAGGTGCCTGCTCTGATTTGTTTTGCAGTAGCCCGTTTCGTCTCCAGTTTCCAGAAGGTGTTTGCCGCAAAAAGATCATATACCAGATATTGAAGGGAGTCGGGTGTTACTGCCTGTAACTCCCGGTAAAAATCGAGTGTGGTTGGCAAGGGAGGATCGGGAGAATATTCCTGAAGCATATGCCGGAGGGCAATGTTCACCTTGTCTTTCCCTATATAATTTGTCAATGCAAAGAGCGCGAAAGGCCCCTTACGGTAATTCATGAACCTATTGTTGGCCTGCAGCAACGGTGGGGCCGCACGTGAGCGGGGCACCTCATACTCCAGGCGCATCTGGGACAGATATCGGAGTAGATGCTCGTAACCCAAAGTTTCCTCCACAACCTGCATTGCAGAATATGTAGCGAAGCTTTCTACGAGTAGACCTGATCCCTCAACCGCTGCGGGAGAAAGGTAAAGACCCCACCACTGGTGCGCCACTTCATGTGCCATGATGTGGTACGGGAGGTTAAGATCTCCCGGAGCCGGATTCATCAGTGAATATCCTTCCTGAAAATCAATCGTCATCGGATCAGCATGCATACCGCGGCCAGGTCCTGGCCGCTCCAGCACACGAAAGTGGCTGTACGGATACGGTCCGAACACCTGAGTGTAGTAGTCCAGTGATGCCTGTGCGCTTTTCACCATGCGCTCCACGTTGATATTATGTGCCGGATGATAAAAGATCTGGATCGAAACAGCTTTGGATATGGTTTTCGATCTCTGCATGGAGTCCGGGGGAGCATAGTCCGAGAGAGGCTGATGTGGTATCCATTGTGCTTCCCGTACCGCGTATTTAGCCGAGAAAAAGGCATAGTCGTTGAGAATGGGAGCAATGGTAGCATAATGAAAATACTGGCGGTCACCTGCTATCCATGTACGTAAAAGCGCACCAGGCGCAACTGCAGTCTGGTCTTTTGCAGTGCCTACAACAGCTTCAAAATCTATCGGCTGGGCATGACGTGCATCATAGCGCGCTGCAACATCATAAAGTGAGGGTCTCTCGGGACGTGGAGGGAGCCTATGCGTTGAGCGATCACGTGCATCGCGTAGCCGTCGGTTTTCGTGATAACCAATAACAGGCATCCAATCACTTGTAATATGTGAGCCATTCGCGACGATGGATGCATCCACCCCGTTGTTGCTAAAGCCACGAGGTTTTATATGAATTTTGAAGCTCATTTGCAGGGAATCGCCTGGTTCGAGTTTGACTTTTATGGTATAGATGCGGTAACCGAGTTCCTGATCAAGAACGACTGCCTTAGCCTCCCGGTCAAAAGAAAATTCTGTGGCTCTGTCGTATGGAATGGTAGAAAGGTGAATGGAGTCGATGGCGGCTTTGCTGCGATTTACAAGATGGTAGGTGCCGCGTATGTCAGCCGACTGCTTGTCCGGGTAGATCTCAACATGCAATTTTGTACGTACCAGTACTGGTTGCGCTGTATGCTCGTACTGTCCATAACGTCGCTCATATTGCGCGCGTATCTCCATACGAGCCTCTTTAATTGTGTATCTATTTAGTACATTGGTGTTGTAGAAAATATAACCTCCTGAAAGGACTACGAGCACTATGGCTATAAACGAAGCCTTTTTATGCCGGGAGAAACGTTGCTGTGCCTGGTTAAACCGCATTTTGAGCCTGCCTTCTTTGCTTCGTGCCCAGAACAGCATTGCTACTACCGTAAGCAGAAATGCCCATGATGCCCAGTATAACTTGAACCAAAGCCAGGGTTTGATATATGGGCCGAAACCACGCATATCACTATACGACCAACCCGGATCTGAAGCGTAGATCAGCATGTTGTGCTCTACTCCTAACATTGATGCAAAGAGTATAAAACCATATGCGCAGAACGCCACTGTGTGACCAATGTATTTTTGATTGACCAGTACATGTATTACGAAGACAAGCAGGGCGAAGAGGAGGTAGTTTGTAAGTTGTATTCCGAAGAGCACCTTCAGGTATACCCCTATCTCGAAGTTGTAATAACTCATGACGAGCTGATTGACTATTCCGGCCATCATCAGGAAAATCATCCAGGTGGTGATGATGAGCGCGAGCCCTATGAATTTGCCGATGAACATGACCGATTCGGGCACCGGTGTGGTATCGGTAAGCTCGTTGAGGCCTGCTTCGCGTTCTTGCCAGACAAGCTCACCTGCATAAAAGATGGTGAGTAAGGGAATAATGATCCATTGTGTTCTGATGCTGTTCAGGGAGGGCGCTAAGACTCTCAATACCTCTTCCGTTCGTGCAACCAGTGGAACGCCAAGCCACTCCATGTATTCAGTCGCGAACAAACCCGTGCCGATTGCTAAAGCTGCCACGAGTGTCAATCCGGCACGGCTTTTGGCAATCATTCTAAACGATATCCATGCGAAGGCTAATGCCTGTCGTAAATGTGTGGTGAATGCAAAACTACGCCTGAAATCGGGCACCCTGGTTGCGCTGGTGTTATTAATGCGTGTGTGAATTGCCACCGGTGAAGTATGCGCGGCGGTTCTTCTGGATGCTGATCGGCGCCTGAAAATATTCAGCCATTTAAAGGTCGTTATCACGTGGGCGAGGCGAAATCGGTAATAAGTAAATGCAAGCGCGCCAGCAGCAATACAAAGCCACATGATGCGATTCCAAAGCCATGTGCCTTCCAGCTGGATAAGCCGGGTATTCTTGTCTATTGGCGTCCAGCCTTCCATGTCTGCAACAATGCTGGTGCCCAGGAGGTCCATCAAGCTGCCGACTACCTTCCACTCAAGCATATAAAATACTGTTGTGCCGCCAAACTGGGAAAAGATGATGATTGAAATACTGGCAATATAGCTGGCGATTACCCGGCCGCTTAATGCAGCAAAAGCAAACTGAATGGACGTAGTGACGATAACCGTGGGTAATGCAAGGAAAGCGTAATTGCTTAAATAAGACACAAGACGAAACGGACCCAGCATTTCAGTTCTTGCACCAGGACCATAAATGGAGAGCAGGAACCCTGCATACAGAAGCAGCAGCATTAGTACATTCAGTCCTAAGGCCGCAAGGAATCGGCCACCCAGGTAGCTAAGCTTGCTCACCGGCGTGGTGTAGGTAAGCGGATGCATACGCGTCTGTATATCCCGAGTCGCGGCATGGCCGGCTACAACCCCACCTATCACCACCCATATAATACTGCCGAAGATGGTAAAGAAGGCAATTGTGCCTGGCGCATTCAGGTGTGTTTCGTCGGTAAGGTTGACAAGACGCATGACTATAAAACCGAACAGAAGAAATACAGCAAACAGGAGCCATGTAGAAATATGACGCAACTGGTAATCGAATTCAAATCGAAAAATCTCCCGAAATTTCATGGCGCTACTTCTTCATTTTTAATGAGCATTCTGTCTGGCAGGCGTTGCTAATTACTTGTCTGATTTACCTCTACCTCCTCTACATTATCCTCCGGCTTCGTATCAATCAGCAGGTAGAATGGATCCAGGCCTGCATGGGCAGGTTTGGCAGGCACCGTTACCTTTATTTTCTGCTTTCCGGAACGGATGCGATGCTTCTGAAGGTAAAGCGGCTCCTTTTGCTTAGCACGATGGTCTGATGCAAATACTCCCACCTGTACCCAGTCATTCATCGGTACCTCAGTTTCCACGCCTGCACTGTCGAACACCAGCTTCCGCGCCTGCACATCGAGGGTTAGCTGCCATGCTGAATCTCCAATCTGCTCAACCGAAGCCTGCTCTGTCTGGAGCTCCCAGTTTGTATTCACCTCGAACAGATCGTGCAGCAGGTAGTGCAGCGAGTCAGGTGTTACCGCCTGCAGCTCCCTATAAAGATCAAGCGTGGTCGCCAGCGGAGCCTCTTGCGGCCGATGTTTCTCCAGCAGGCGCCGCAGGGCTCCATTTACCCGCTCAGTGCCGATGTACTCGCTCAGGGTATATAGTGCAAAGGGCCCCTTTCGATAGGACATATATGGGTCGAGACCCCGGAGCAGGGGTTCACCCCGGCGGATCTCTCTTCTGTATGGCTCGCGCATCCAGCCCAAAAACTTTCGAAAATATTCAGGTCCCCTGGCTTTCTCCACCACCTTCATTGCATAATACCAGGCAAGGCTTTCAGACATCACCGGGGCTCCCTCGACCTGTGCATAGGGCACCGTCCACTGGTGCGCCATCTCATGTGCCACAACCGCAAATGGAAGATCGATACCTCCCTCATCGTCCTTTGGGTTCCAGAAAGTGGTTCCCTCTGTGTATGTAATCATACTGGCATCGGCATGCATTCCAGTGCCGTTTCCGGGACGCTCTACAAAGCTGATATGGTTATAGGGGTATGGACCAAATTGCTCGGTATAATAGTCCAGGGAAGCCCGGATACTGCGGAGCATACGGTCCAGGTAAGCTGTATCACCCGGCTGATGGAAGATTCTAATTGTTATAGCCTGCTCCGCATCTGTGGGATTATTCCACCGTTCTTTATGCAGCACGTAATTGGCAGAAAAAATTGCATACTCATTCCAGATCAGACCATCGGTGGCATAATGGAAGTAGCGACGCCCCCCCTCCGACCATGTCTGGTGCAGGTTTCCAGGCGCAACAGCGGTCTGATGCTCATGGGTGCCTATCACCGCTTCGAAAGAGATGCCTTCACCACGATCCTTTCGTGCTTCTGCATCATAGAGAGAGGCAATCAGGGGGCGCGGGGCAAGGCCGTATTCCCGCCTGTCGGCGGCGCTCAAGAGCTCACGACTCCTTTTGTAGCCAATGGAGGGCAACCAGCTGTTCGTGAAGTAGGTGCCGTTAGATACTACCGAAGCATCAATCCCGCTTTCGCGGAAGCCATTCGGCTCGATGTGCAGTTTAAAGTCGAACCGCAGCGAGTCGCCCGGCTGGATCGGTTCTTCGAGAACATAGATCCGGTAGCCAAGATCCTCGTCCGTGAGCACTGGAGCAGCAGGCCTGTCGAAGCTTATTGCTCCCTGCTGATCTTTTTGTAGGGCTGCAGTAAAGTTTTTAAGCAGAGGGGACTCCCCCCTGCGCGCAGTAGCAATGTGAATGGAATCTATCGCCACTGCGCTGCGGTTCACGAGGTAGTGCGTACCACTAATGTCCACTACCCGCCGTTCAGGATAGATCTCCACCTGCAGTGAGGTCGCTATTATTCTGGGTTGCGGAATACCCTTAAACCGTCCGTAGCGCCGCTCGTAGCCGGCCTGTCGCTCTTTCATTTCGGAGGAGGTGAGGTACTCGTTCAGTACGTTTGTGTTGTAGAAATTAAATCCACCCAGCACCAGAATAAGCCCTATAGCCGCCGCGGCAGTCCAGGTGGTGGCACTCGTGAAACGCCGGCGTGCCAACTGGAGCCGCACCCGTAGCTTGCGCTCCCTGCCGCGTACCCAAAGCAGCCGCGCCACCACTGCAAGCAGCATTGCCCAAGCAGCCCAGTAGCCTTTGAACCACAACCAGGGCTCCAATGAGGGGCCGAAGCCGCGCATCTCTGTATAGGACCAGGCTGGGCCTGCGCCGTAGATGAGCAGGCTGTGCTCAATTCCGAACAGGGAGGCCATGGCAATGAATACAAAGGCGATGATTGCCATCAGGTGACCAAGGTACTTCTGGTCTACCACTACATGCACAACGAGGGCGAGCAACGCGAAAAGGAGGTATTCGGTTAGCTGAAGTCCGAACATGATTTTCAGGTACAGCCCGATCTCGAAATCCTGGTAACCCAGTATTATCTGGGCTAGCATTCCTGCCATAATCTGGAGTGCCAGGAACATTATGAGCACGAGACAAAGCCCCAGGAACTTGCCCAGGAAAGGTGCCCAATCGGAACCTGGCATGGTGTCGTTGATTTCTCCCAGTCCGGCTTCACGTTCGCGCCAGACCAGCTCGCCGGCGAAGAAAACGATGAGGAAAGGGATGATTACCCAGCGACTCAGTTCATCAGATAACGCGCCTGTTAATTCGCCGATCACCAGTATGGTTTTGGGTACCAGCGGAACACCTCTGGATTCCATTTGATCGAGCACCACCGGAATGCTCAGGAGCGGAATTACTGCCAGCAGGGCAAGCCCGGCCCAGCTCATGGCGATGGTGCGGAATGAGGCCCAGGCTATGGCGCCTGTCTGGCGCGCATGAGTGGCGAAACCGAAGCTCCGAGAAACCTGAGGGATAGCGATAGGTGTGCTTGCTGAAAGGTCGAAGCCCATGATTATCGGAGCGGTATTCCGGCCCGGGGTTCTGCGCCACCACCAGGTATTAGCTGTACGATGGGCGAAGCGAAAGCTTAGGTAGGTGATGCTGAGCGAAAGCAGCCCCATACCTAGCCACAGGAGGCGGTTATTAAGAACAACACCTTCTAATTCGAGCAGGCGCCAGTTTTTTTCGACTGTTGTCCATAAATGCGCTACATCTTCTACGATAAAGCGGACACCGATCGGATCCAGCAGCGTGCCTACACTGCGGTTGTAAAGCAGGAGCGCAGCCACAAAGAAGCCCATGAAGATTAGCAGGAAACTCCCGAAGTAGGCGGACATGGCACGGCCACTCCATACCGCCAGCGAGAATTGAATAGCCGTAGCAGCGAAGGCATTTGGGAGCGCAATGATGGCATAGGCCGAGAGAAAGGCAGCTGGGCGGAACGGACCAATCAGTGTTGAGTCCACGCCAGGCAGGTACACGCCCAGCAGGATGCCTGCCTGCACTGCCAGCAGGATTAGGGCGTTTAGAACAAGGGCGGCAAGGAATCGCCCCCCAAGGTACTCAGCTTTGCTGACGGAGGCGGTGTAAATGAGCGGGTGCATGCCTGTGGCCACATCCCGTGCTGCCGCATCGCCGGCTATGGCTGCGGCCATCACGAGCCAGATCAGGTTACCAAATACGGTGGTTTTTGCAACGGCAAATGGCGAGTTGAGAAAGAATTCGGCATACAGCACCTCGGATAGAGAGCCATCTCTCGTCATCAGGAAATTAAGTACGATCAGAACGGCAACGAAAAGCCATGGCCAGAGACGACGTACCTGGTAGGAGAACTCAAAGCGAAAGATCGTCCAGCACATCATAACACCGCCTCCTTCTTCTGACTGCTTCCATAATAGCCTGCCATGGTGCTGAAATAAACGTCCTCCAGGTCAGGTTCCACCTGCTCAAATCCTTCAGCAGGTGCTTCCGGACTGTAAACATGCACCATGGTACGTCCGCTTAAGAGCTTAGTGGAAATAATCTGGTACTCCTTTTCCAGCTGGGGTAGCGTATTCTTTTCGATCAGCTTCCGCCAGATTCTGCCCTTCAAGTCAGCAACAGCCAGCAGGGGTTGCGCTTCCAGCAGTATTTCTCCTTTGTTGATGATGGCCATATTGGTACACAGCTCTGAAACATCTTCTACAATGTGGGTGGAGAGAATCACCACACTGTTCTCACCCAACTCACTCAGAAGGTTCAGGAAGCGCACGCGTTCAGCAGGGTCCAGGCCTGCTGTAGGTTCGTCTACAATGAGCAGCCTGGGATTGCCCAAGAGCGCCACTGCCACGCCAAAACGCTGCCGCATGCCACCCGAATAGCCTCCCAGCTTCTGCTTGCGTACATCCCAGAGATTTGTTTGCCTAAGAAGCGACTCAATCACCTCCCTGCATGCCCGCCTGTCAGTAATACCCTTCATAATGGCAAAGTAATTGAGCAGCTCCTCGGCGCTCACCTTCGGGTATACACCGAATTCCTGCGGCAGGTAACCGAGCGTCTTGCGTACCTCCTCCTTCTGGTTCAGCACATCGATGTTCCCTAGTTGGGCACTGCCGCTATCCGGCTCCTGCAGTGTTGCCAGGATGCGCATCAGCGTAGACTTGCCTGCACCGTTAGGACCGAGCAGGCCGAACATACCCCTTGGAATGCTAAGCGTTACATTTTTTAGCGCCTGCACCACCCCGAGTGATCGCCCATTGGCGTAAGTCTTAGAGAGGTTGGTAATTTGTAATTCCATATGCTGATGCCCCGGAAATGAAGATATTTTATTTTGTAGGAATGATTTTTTAGTATGGACGTTGGTGAGCAAAGGGCTCCCCTTTTACCCTATGCCCAAGATGCCCAAGTCATTCTTAATTCTTTGATAGTGTTCGGTATTTGTTTTCCTTCAATCTCCTGAGCGAAGGCTCCACTGAAAATTGCTATAGAAAACAATACAACCAGATTGAGTAAAGTGGAGTAGACATCATTCAAATCCAAATATCAAAGGGAATAGAAAAGTTACGATAACAGCCCATACGCAGTAAGTGGGCAGGTAGAAAGCAATGACTTTGCCGACTTCGTTAGTGTTATCCCTCCTGGAAAGAATTCTGTAAAACTTTGCAGTTACCAGCAGAAGATTAATCAGGATTAAGACATTTCCACCCATCACTGCAAGCCTGTTGGGTGTAATTCCCCATTCTGAAATCCGGAACAAAATGGCAGAAAGGGCAATACTATTCACCAGTATGGTTACAACCGAAAGCAGAAAGAGCACCCAAATTTCTGCCCTACTTTTGATGCCACCAGCGCTTTCAGCTACGGAAAAGAAAATGATAGCCATAACACCTATCAACAAGGCATTGAAAACCAGTAAAAACTCCCGGTCGTTATAAGGGTCTTTTCCTGCATATGCCATGGCAATGAGGTAAATAACCAGCATTACCAGTATCAGTGGGCTGAATATTTTAGCAATTACCGGAGAAACTTTACCTACTAAATGCGGATTTGTCTGGGTAAGGTAAGTACCAATAATTGGGACTGCGGCAAGCCCAAAAACTACCACATACTCCATATAAAATTTCTCGATATTAAAACCGATAAGTGAGAAAAGCCCGATGGTGATACCCGTCATAATTCCACCTGCAATCAGGACTAGTGCAGTCATAACTACCAGGTCGCCATTATACTTTAAGAAGCCAAGCCGTTTCTCAAGGCTATTGCCTGTTTCCCCAACAAAAGCAAAACCCAGGATCGACCATAGAAATAAGAGTAAATGAATGCAGGCTAAAATTGTAGTATCACTTTTCTCAACATCAGGAAGTGCATTGATAAAAATCAAACCCACCAGTGTTAAGCCAGCAATCAAAGCAATTTTAGCCGTTGATAAGTTATTCTTCCAGGCAAAGTAAGCCGTTAAAGCAGGAAAAATGATAAAGCCGATGTTTCTAGGATAAAAGAACTCTTCGCTTATTGGGAAATAGGCAGGTATTTTGGCGATAATACCTGCCAGTAGTGCAGCAACTAGTACAAATATTATTTCCCTGCCGGTGCCCCAGCTGATCTCATCAGTTTCGTAATTCAGCCTTTCATACCAGAAATCAGCAAGTGGGTTGCCCCTAAGCTCCTGATATAGGCTACTGAACTCCCGCTTAAAAGGGACCCTATTTGTTCGGTACAGCTGCTCGAGCATAGCGGGGTCTTTAAGATGGGTAAGTATTTCCTCTTTCATGGCTGATGTCTAGTTAAGGTTGTATAAATCGTTCATCATAAGTTCTACCTTATCGAACAACTCACCCACGCCCACTGCAGCCCAGATAATAAAAATGCCCAGCAAGATTTTTATAATCCTCATTCCGGGTATCGAGAAACCCGTTGTTTTCATAAGAATAGCATTAACCGGAAGAAAATAAGCGGATGAAAGAAGGATAATGAAAAGGCCAAAGCCAGGATCATTACCCCAGAAAGTATTCACTATGCCGATTGCAAAAAAAAGGGTTCCAAAGATCCAGCTGATAATGTTCATAGCGATAGATCCATTGTTTACCGCTAATTCTCCTGGAGATTTCTTAGTGTCATTCATGATTGTGTAATTTAATTTTAGTCGCTTAAAGTACTTTGTTTTTCAAAGTTAAAGCACAAAAAATAACAGCCCTCTTTTATGAGTTTTTGCTGTCCCGGATCAGGCGTTCCAACGCATCCAGGTGGTTAGTAAAAGCTTCTCTCCCTTCTGCGGTCGCGCTATAGCGGGTGTTTGGTTTACGGCCTATAAACTGCTTCTCTACCCGCAGATAGGCTGCCTCTTCCATGGCCCGCAGGTGGCTTGCCAGATTACCATCAGTCAGCTGGAGTGTTTCTTTCAGTGTGTTGAAATCTACACGCTCCTCCACCATGAGCACCGACATAATGCCAAGCCGAACCCTGCTCTCAAATGCTTTATTGATATGTTCGAGGTACTCCTTCACCTATACTCCTTTGGTACGATTTATATAAAATGATACAATTGCGCTGACACCTCTTCTGGCCCACAGCAAAATTACACTTGCGCTGGCTTTAAACAGCACCGGACGATAAAACTATGCCCGCTCATATTTGTAGTACATGAGGGTGCCATAAATAATGTGGAGCACCCCAAAGCCGATGGTCCAGGATAAAAGCCCATAACCTATAAAAAAGCAACTGATCAGCCCCAGTACCACTTCGCAGAGGCCCAGATAACGGATGTCCCGATAGGTGTACTTGCTGCTGTTGATCAGGGCCAGGCCGTAAAATACGAGCATTGCGGGGGCAATCAGGTACAGAATACCGTGGTAGAGCAGTACCAGGCAAAATATAGCACCAACAACCAGCGGAATACACAAATTGGTCAACAGGCGTTTTCCCTGGCTGTTCCAGATCGGCTGTTTTACTTTCTGTGCATTTTGAAACGTAAAATAGAAAGCTGAACCCACTGCCCCTGTGAGTACTACAGCCGCCACAACAGCAATAAATATGGCAGTCTCAACCTCCAGCTTTAAGCTGTAGAGATCGCTGTAGCGAATGCTGTGACTGTATAGATACCATTTTACAGCCCCGGCACCCCCAAGTGCAAACAGGCCTGCAAACACACCTGATAAACCACTAAGGGAAATAAAACGCGAGGATCTATCCATGATACTACGGATCTCCTGCAATGTGGCCAGTTGCTCGTGTTGCTGCGTCATATAAAGTGCTTTGTAATGCAAAGTAGAAAAAATTATTGTTTCTGCAATAACCGGAAGAGAAATATTTTTGAAGGTTGTTGGATGATTTATGAAAGAAGGGTAGATATTACTTTAGGCTTAATCTCTTACAGAAGAGATGAGCCCAGTTGTTTTTTGGAGTAGCTGTTGCATAATCAACAAGTGCCATTCTATTCAAACTGGGAATGGCAGCGATACGGTATCTTTTTAGAAGCTAATTCATGATGGATCCCGTCATACCTTTGGCAACAATCATGACTTTTAAATCACTCAATTCAACATAAGCGCCACTCATATAAAAGTCATTCCGCCTGAAGTAAATAGTGCGAATCTTGAGATGAATTCAGCCCCCATGATGGCGCAGCTGTCTGGCTTTGGCTAAAAAGTCAGGAGGTAATAAGGAAAACAGTAAGCATCCGTGACAGAATTCAAATGATCATCGCTGAAGAAAGAGCCAATTTTCAAACCCTATCAGTAAGTACTATATCCTCTCTTGTATGACAAAAGAACTTAAATATTCTCTCCTTATCATTTTTGCTGCAATGGTGGCGATTACGTTGATAGTACCATTAGGAGCCAGCTTGTATAACATCTTTCAAAACCAACAAGTAAGTAATATGCTCGCTGCTTCAGGCATTAGGCTTTTACTGGTGATTGCGCTGTTATACATCATAAAAAAAAAGGGCTTTCTACAATTTAATGGACTATCTCCCTCATTTTCTGTTTCGAATCTTTTTATTCTGTACATCTCAGTTGCAATAATTTTATTTACAGCGTATTCCAGTTATGAAATTTATCTGGAAGCGAAACCTGAAAAATTATTTCTCTTTGGCATTACACAGGCTCTTGTCGGAGTCTTCGAAGAGCTGCTTTTCAGAGGGATCGTACTTCCTTTATTGATCTTGCATTATGCCGGTAAGCCAAGGCCAATTTTTAAAGCTGTATGTCTTTCTTCAGTGCTTTTTGGTCTGGTCCATTTTGCACAATTGATCAGACATCCCGAAAACCTCTTCAATACGATCATTACAGTTATTTTTGCTATTGGAATAGGTTTTGTCTTTGCCTGTATTTTATTGAGAACCAGAAACATCATTGTTCCAGCTTTCTTACACTTTCTGGTAGATTTTGCTAATGGTACCAGTGATTTAAAAGAAGAAGTATTAGCCAACACCATACCTACCCAAAGCACAATCATACTCACGCTTATAGTGATTATTGCCTTAGCTCTTATTTTTATTGGTGTAGGTATGTTCCTGTTTAAGCGTGTTCAAAAAGAAGAATGGTTGCATAAAGTTTCCTTTATTAAAATATAACCCTCTCCTACGTCTTGAAGCCTTTTACTGCTGGATAGCAAATTCATCGTTTCACCAAACTCATCGGGTATCGGCCTTCTTTTCGATAAACTGATTTGCCCAGGGAATAAAGTATTTAAAATTTGGAGCATCGGTATGACCACCATCGTGTTGGCGCCAGGCTAGCGCCCCTTCCAATAAGCCTATATTTACACCGGGCATCTTTGCTGATTTATAATCAGTTGAGGTGCCCAAATCTCTTGCTCCTAATAACTTATATACCGGACCTGCCGCTACTGCGGCCATATAACTGCCTTGCTGGTCAACCCACTTAGCATCGCCTTTTTCCGGAATGCCGTAACTGATGAAGATTGGACGCGGCGCACACAGGGCTATTAGCTGGTGGGCATCTACAGGAAGGCTATTTGCATTTTTAGCACCGAAGGTGGCTTCTGCAGCCCCGTATTTCAGGTAGTTGCCAGCCATCCAGTGATATTCGTAACTGCTGGTTAAATTCTCAACTGCTTCACCAAAGTTACGCCGGTGTAGCTTGGCACCACCCTGCCCGGATGAACCAATCAAGGCCATGGCAAAACGCTGATCGAAAGCCATGGTGACCAGTGCCGCTTTACCAAAACGAGATACACCTTCTATTCCAACATGCTGTGCATCTACGGCAGGATCTGTTTCCAGGTAATCCAGCCCACGCGAAGCACCCCATGCCCAGGCGCGTAAGGCGCCCCAGTCATCTGGCTTGCGTGGCTGTCCCTTATTCACCAATCCGATGATGCCTTTTGTCAGGCCGGCGCCATTGTCGGCCTGAATGCTGCCCGGTTCAATAAGGGCATATCCCCAGCCTGCCGCCAGAAGTTGATGTGTGGCAGGTGGATCACCTGCCGGTGGCGGACCAAAGGGTTGCACCTGCGAGGCTATGGGTGTATAGGCAGGATATTGTTCGAAAACTGCCTTCAGGCTATGATCCTTTTCGATCAGTAACTCCTTTAAAGCGGCATTGATTTTTTCCAGGCTTTCTTTAGGCGGCTGGGCTGGCGCCGGCAAAACACTGGGCCCAAACATCATTAGCACTGGCACTGGCCCTTTGGCATTGGCTGGCGTTACCACCGTCATGGCAATATTCACCTCCAGCAGGGGGTATTCCGAATTATCAACCCTGCCTACCAGTTTTTTGGCATTCACCGGTATCCAGCCTACCATTTCCCGTTCAGAAATTAGTGTTTCCCAGGTTACTTTTGGTAATTGCCTGGGCACCCGGCCATACACTTCCCGCTCGAAATCTTCTACAATTTCGGGCCTCCGCTTTTTCCACCATTCCTCGGGCGTTGTTACCTTTTTGCCCCCCTTAAGGGTGAGCAATTCAGGCAGGTTTGGGTATGGATTGGCAAGTGCTTCATCATAATTGGCGTGGTTGGGAGCTTTTTCATCGCCGCTTGGACCAGGCCGCAGCACCTTAATGCCAAGTTGCTTCATCATGTGCTGATGATCTTCCTGCGCAGTGAAGTTTACTACCGGCGGATAGTCAGTGCTTGTGCCGCTTGATGCCTGTTGTGCCGAAGCAGTAGACACTGCAAAGGCAAAGAAAAGAAACATTGCTTTTTTCATGCGGAGGCTTGTTAAGGTCGGTTGAATAAGTTGTTTGATTGGAAGGGCGAAGCCGGTAATCCTTCTTTGTTGTATAAATTCGCTCCTTCGGGATTATCGGCCCAGGCGTAGCGAACAGCAACGGGATTAGGCACCTGCTCGCTCCATACTACTACTTTGTTATCCCTGATGATGGCATTTGCCCAAACCCATTTATGATCAGGGCCGGCAATGGCAAAATGCTTCAGGGGCTCGCCTCCCTTTGCTATTAAACCGCTGCCAAACCCGGAAAAATTCAGTACCACTTTATCTCCTTCTATTTTCATAGACTGGTAGAGCGGACCGGAGTGGACCAATTCTTCATTGCCATAGGCCACTTTTTTGGCTGCGAGGGCCAGGCGCTGTCCAACATCCTGCTTGTTCAGGGGATGGATGTCGTCCCATTTGCCCAGATCAATGGCTACGGCCATGGCTGTATTTGGCACCATCAGCGTTTGTCGCTGGGCCTCGCGCAGTGCTGCCCAATCACTTTCAGATGGATCTGGCTTTGTTGTTAAATAGTTAGCCAGCTGCACATACAAAAATGGCAAATATCCCTGTTTCCACCTGATTCGCCAGTCATTGATTAGCATAGGAAATAAGGTGCTGTAGTCGCCAGCAGCAGATACATTGTCTTCACCCTGATACCAGATAAATCCCTTTATGCCATAAGGTACAACCGGATTGATCATAGCATTATAAAGATAGGTGGGGTATTTATGATAATTATGTATAGTCGGAATTCCTGGTTCCAGGTCTTTCATGTACTTCCAAGACCCGGCCAGACTTATCCTGGCCTTGCCATCTGTTATATACATTTCGTCGGCTGGCGGATTGAAACCACCGCCTCCCCACAGGAAAGCCATACGTACGGCAACAACATTTTTCCCTTGTTTTACCAATTTGGCCGGAATGGTGTAATGATGTGTCGGACTGGCATTCCAAACATTTTTAGCTACCTCTTTGCCATTGAAATATAACGAATAGTTCATTTCCGGATGACCAAGATGAATCATCAGGTCTTTACCAGCCATTTGGGAGGGTATATTTACTGTTTTTCGCAACCAAACCATTCCTTCAAAAAATGGAATATTCATGTCTTTAAGGGTGACAGGCATGTTAAACTCCGGCCATTTTGAATCGTTGAAGCTTTTGTTTGGAATGGTTTTATCTGTCTTGTTTTGCGGGTTGTATATAGTCTCCCAAAAGTGAATTAAATCCAGACTATCCTTTAAGAAATGATCTGCCGTAACGGTATCATTTAGAAGAACTTTTTGATATGTGATGGGTGATGAAAGCATTTGCTCACGGCTGGTCCATGCTTCTACCGGTGTTCCACCCCAGGTAGACTGCAGCACCCCTATCGGAACATTTAAATCAGCCTGTAATTGCCTGGCAAAGAAATAAGCCACAGCCGATGCTGCTTTTACATTCGCAGTATCCATTGCTTTCCACGAGCCAGCATGAACATCGTTTTGAGGGCTTGTTTCTATAGCATGAGGCACTTTGAAAAAACGTATGGCAGGATAATTTGCTCCTTTTATTTCTGCTTCCGCATTCATTGACTGCTGCACCTGCCACTCCATATTCGACTGACCTGACGCCAGCCACACATCACCAATAAGCACATCTTTAAACATCATGAGCGGCTGATCTTGGGCACCTTCATATACCTTCATGGTGTACGGACCACCTGCCTGCATGAGGGGCATGTGTAACATCCACCCGCCATCTTGTCCGGCAATAGTTTTAGCCCGATTCTCTCCCAGTTCAACTGTAATTTGAGCACCTGGATTTGAAGTTCCCCAAACAGGAATATCCATGCCCCTTTGCAGCACCATGCTATCACTAAACACTTTTGGTAAATGCACCTGCCCATTAACCATAGTATGGACAGCAATGAACATAAGTGTAACAATAATTTTTGATAAGCGTAATCGGCCTAACCACCCCCTGTTGGATTCTTTTATTTTATTCATTTTATCAGATACTGAAAAGTGATGGGTATATATATATAAACATGCTTTAACATAGAGCCGGGGTTCTTTATTTTTAGGGGCAGGGCTTTCTAATTGCTGATAATGAAATAGACTATATTCTATTTATTCCAAAACAGGGGCAGATACTGAAAGCTTCTTTCTGGATGAAAAGGTAATGGTTTTAGCGTAGGATGGCAAAAGCACATGAGGCCTGGTTACATCATTAGAAGTTTTAAGATAAACCCCTGTTTAGAAACAGCAAGTATGAAAAGCTGTAGCACGAACATAATGAAATGCTACAAAGGGAACCCTTAAAAATACCTTACCTCCTATCCTGGCATCAGCGTTGAAAGCTTAAGCCGGGTACGCGCAAAGGTAACCACTGGATGAAGCCATGTAATTTGGAAAGCCATGGATAAGCAAGCACTGCGGAATTTCTACAGCTTCTTTACACCAAACACATGCACCTTTGTTATTTATAGAAAGATAAGGCTGCAGATGACTGTACTCTCATACCTATAAATCAAGCTAATTGCATTCTGATGCTTAAAAGGAATTTGGCCCGGGCTAAAACTTCTGTTTAATTTTTTAGTAAAACATATAAAATCAGTTTTTTTATTATTCATGGATCCATTTCATTCCTCCGATAGCATTAACTCCTTATTTATAGAGCAGATCAAAGATTATGCTATTTTTGCTACCGATCCGGATGGTATTGTCACTGCCTGGAATATTGGTGCAGAACGACTGAAAGGTTATACACCAGAAGAAATTGTAGGAAAGTTTTATGGCATACTTCATCCTTATGAGTATCAAAATGGAGGCATTCCTGAACAGGAATTAAAAACTGCCTTGCAGGAAGGAGTTTATGAAACTGAAGACTGGCGAAAGCGTAAGGACGATACGCTCTTTTGGGCTACAGTTACCTTAACCCCTATTTTCGATGATAAGGGTAAGCATGTAGGCTTTACCAAAGTCACCGGAGATATTACCAGGCAGAAAGAATTGCAGGATAAATTAGTCGAACGGCAACAGAGCGCGCTTGAAAGAAAAAACAGTGAACTGCAAAAAACGAATCTTGACCTGGATAATTTCATCTATACAGCTTCGCACGACCTTCGTTCACCAATCATCAACATAGAAGCCTTGATGTCATTGTTGAAAGAAGAGCTCGTTGAATCTGATTGTTTTACTGAAAGAATGGAGCAATTTGTGCGGCGGGTAATCAATTCCGTTGATCGTTTCAAACAAACTATTGAAGATTTAACAAATATTAGCAGGTTACATAAAGATTTAGAAGAGAACCCTTCAGCAGAATTAATATTTATAAAGGAAGTATACGACGATATTATAGCGGATTTGAATTATTCTACTGAATTAGGCGCTTGTGCTATCACTACCGATTTTCAAGTCAATCAGCTTAGTTTCTCAAAGAAGAATTTTAGAAGCATACTTTATAACCTGATAAGCAATGCTGTCAAATATCAGTCACCAGATAGAGACTGCGTTATCCACCTTCAAACCCTTCTTGAAGAGCCTTATGTTGTATTAAAGGTGAAGGATAATGGCTTAGGGATCAGTAAGCGAAACCAGGAGCATCTGTATACTATGTTCAGGCGGTTCCATAAACATGTAGAGGGTAGTGGGGTTGGCCTTTTTATGGTTAAGCGGATTATTGACAGTGCCGGTGGAAAAATAGAAGTAGAAAGCCAGGAAGGAATTGGCACAGAATTCAAAGTGTATTTCAAAGCATCAATATAATAAAGGATAAGCCATAAGCGTGTTTTTTCATGCTCATGAATAATCAACAATTCTTAAATACTGGAGTATTGGAAGATCAAGATTTAGCAAGAGAAGAATCTGGAAACTTGCAGCAGGAACATACTATTATGGTTGTGGATGATGACGATGATTACTGCTTTGTGACAAAGATAATGTTGAAGAAAGCAGGGGTCGGGAAAAAAATAATAGTAGCCTCTGATGGCTTGGAAGCATTGAATAAGTTGCAGGGAATTGCTGCCAGCGGAGGAAAACTTCCTGCCATCATCTTTTTAGATTTAAAGATGCCGGTGATGGATGGCTTTGAATTTTTAGAAGAGGCAACGAAATCATCTGGTTTGAACTTGAGCCAGACGAAAATTTTTGTAACCACCAGCTCTGTTCTGCCAAAAGACAAAGAAAAGGCATTAACCTATACCATTGCAGGCTTTGTTTCGAAGCCTTTAAACCAGGATGTATTAAGAGATATATTAATCTAAATCCTATTCTACTTACGATATGTAAAAAAGTAATGGTGGTAAAGGCTGAGTTTTGATATCAGGTGTATTAGAAGTAACCTCCTTCATCTTATAGTATGTTCCAGAGCATGCCTCCCCTGCGCTGCTACACCTCACTGCATCAGGCAGGACCTATATGCCGCTTATTTCCCTGAACTTTATCGTCTGCCGCTGGCTAATTTCAATTTTGCTTCCGGTTTGGAGGGTAACCATCAGGGTATTGCTGAAGTAGGGTTCAATGTGCTTTATAAAGTTAAGGTTGATGATTTGTTTCCGGTTTGCCCTAAAGAATCCGGGTGCAGGCAGGCGTTCCTCCAGGTATGTTAATGATTTGTGCATGAGCGGCTTTTGATCCTTGAAAAAGATCTGTGAATAGTTGCCATTACTTTCGATCAGGTGTATATCCGATAACTGCACCAAAAAGCATTTTTCACCGTCTTTTACAAAGATTCGCTTATCAAGGCTTAGCTTCTGATCGTTCTCGCCAGCTTTCGTATGTGCTATGGCTTTTTGTGAACGCTGCAGTGCTTCTGTCAGCCTTTGTGGGTTTATGGGTTTAAGAAGATAATCAAGTGCGTTAAACTCGAAAGCCTTGATGGCAAACTCGTCATAAGCAGTTACAAAAATAACCTGCGGCATATGCTCAAGCTCTTCTAGTAATTCGAAGCCGTCTTTCCCAGGCATGTTTATGTCCAGAAAAATCAGGTCTGGCTTCTTTTCATTCACCAACGCTACAGCAACTCCAGAATGCTGAGCGGTGCCGACAATATTGCATGTAGGATGAGCCTTAAGCATGAGGGTAAGTTCAGAAATTGCCAGGGGCTCATCATCTATAATAATCGCGGATAGTTGAGTCATTAATTTAAAATTTACTTTTGGTTAATTAGAGGTTAGCGTATTTCTATGGTTTGGGCTGCGGCATCTACTCCAGTTTTTTTAGATTTTGGCTCACACACTATAGAAACACAGGCGATAACGGTATGCTCGCTTCCATTTTGAATGAAAAAGCTGGCTTTGTTTCCAAAGAGCCCGGCCAGCCTTTCACGTACATTTTTTAGGCCAATCCTGTTATCTGCAGTGGGTTGATAAATCCCGGGATTGCTAACCTCAACTTCCAGCTTATCATCCTGCAGCTTTGCCTTTACAGATACCTTTCCGCCCCATATCTGATGGGCTATTCCATGCTTAATAGCGTTCTCTACCAGCGTAAGGATCATGGCAGGCGGAATGCTGCAGTTTGCTGCGTCTTTTTCAACAACAAGCTCGTATTGCAGGCGATCATCAAAACGGATCTTTTCCAGCTCGAGGTACTTTTCAACCTCTTCCATTTCATAGCTAAACTTAATCAACGACTGTTTCTCATAATTTAAGGAGTAGCGCAGAAGCTCACTAAGTTTTATCAACGCCCCTCTTGCCTTTTCCGGTTCAATAGATATCAATGCCTTGATGCTGTTAAGCGCATTAAACAGGAAGTGGGGGTTTAATTGTGATTTTAACAATTCAAGCTCTGATGTTTTTACCAGATTGATGGCCTGCAATTTTTCTTCCCGGATGGTGTTGTTCTGCTCCATGATCCTGTACAGGAAATAAAATAAAATCCATGGCGTGGTAACCTGTATCCAGTTCATGCTAAGGCCCAGGTAATAAACAAAAATATTGCGCACATCAGGTGCTGCCTCATTGTCCATTATAATTGAGAGCACCAGCGAAAACAAGCCCAGCACACATGCAAAACCCAGCACCAGACCAATTCCTATCGAAACAATTTTACGTGCAGACTTTTCGAATACTCTACTCCTTCTTAACCACAGGTGCAGGAGGTGAGAAACACCTATTCCAAACGCTACGTGCAGAAAGAAGAATATAACATACTCCCAGCTAAACTTCCCGACAATAAAGAAAGTGTAGTTTATAACCTCTCTTACGGCCATAGCACTCCAGCCCAATACCTGGCCCAACCAATAAATTTGAGTTTTTTTCACTATGAACGTTGTTGTTGAAGTTATAAACTACATGAAAAAAGAATAAGCTGCTTGTCTGATGCTTTAACTATTTTCCCGCCGTTTTAATTACATGGCTTAGGTTGCCATCATAGTCTTTGCGCAGCTTCAGGGCTTTTTCAATCGCCTTTTGTGTATGCAACAATTTAATCTGGGCTGTTTCTTCAGATTGAGTTGCTGTTTCTAGTAGAATACCGGCCACCTGTGCTGGTTTCAGTGATGGATTCAGTACCATCATTTTTGCTGCTGCGTTGGCTACCTGTGGCGATGACATAGACGTACCGCTGAATTTAATTCTGTCGCCGCCCGGCACAAAACTTTCTATTTCATACCCATTCGCATATAGATCAACGCTCTTTCCTTCGGTAGTAAAAGAAGTTCTCTTGCCCTCGCTGTTTACGGCGCCTACGGTAAGTACATTCGGCAGGTCAATGCTGGCAGGAATGTATTCCATGAAATTAGCATCATTATTTTCATTGCCTGACCCACATACAAACAAGATCTCAGGTGCCGACTTCATAGCATCCTGCATGGCTTTTTTCTCCCTGATAAACCATGTTTGTGCCATTGCCTTACGTTCCTCCTGATCCTTTCCAATGCCATACATGGTCAGTAGGCTTTCGTAACCACTTGCACTATACCTCCAGCTCATGTTCACCACTTTTACGCCATTTTTTTTGAAGTAATCAATTACATCGGTATACATTTTTGCTAATGATGCCTGTCGTTCTTCTGTAGGGCATTCAGGTTTAAAGCCGGTGTCGTAGCTTAGGCGTGCATACATCAGGCTTATAAAAGGATTCCCTTCTGCCACAATACCAGCAACATGGGTGCCATGGCTGTACACACTGTACCAGGTGAGATCTTCCTGGAATGTGATTACTTCATCTGCCTTTAAATTAGCTACTTTTTGCTGCAACTCCAGCGCCTCAGGGCTCGAAATACCAGACTGCATATCGAAAGACCCTTTAGCCCAGCGCTGCAGATCTACAATTTTGTGTACCGGTTTGCGCTCTTTCAGCAGGGATCCCGTAGTTCTGATTGATTTGAAATCGAAGGCAATACCATGCACATCATCTACATATCCGTTTTTATCGTCATCGATGGAGTTGTCTGCAACTTCTTTTGAGTTTACAAACATTTTACCTGGGTATAGCTTGGTATCTATTCCTGTATCCCATACGGCTACTTTCACAGGCGCTGCTTTAGCTGTTGATTTGATCGTAACATCTCTGACAGTCCATATATTAACAAGCGGCGCTTTTTGCTCGGCAACCTCTGTATACTGTTGCAGTACTTTAAGCATTTCATCTTTGATCGGCACCATCAGGGCAAATGAATTCTTTGTTGAAATGATTGCCAGCGGCACCCCTTCCGGCACTTGTCCATTGCCATTGTCGATGTAAGGCTGAAGCTGGGTGGCAAGAACAGATTTTGTGGCATCAGGATTGATCATACTAATGGAACCCCTGGTTTTTTCAGCAAACTTTCTGCGGTATTCTGCAGGAACTGATTCTACAGCTTCTGCATAATGTTTGGTGAACACCTGCTTGAAATTATCATTTACCACAGTACCTGCCTCTGCACGGGTTTTGATGTAAGAAGTAATCGTAAGCCCTGTGGTTGCCTGCTCTTCTGCTTTATCCTCCAGCGCTTTCAAAAGCTGAACTTTCTCCAAAGCAGCCCCATCACGGCCTTCCCGGATGTCCAACATCATAAGTGTGGAGTAGTACCCTTTCAGAGTGGCTTTGTCTTTTATATCATAGGTTACAAGGTCTTTCTCCAGGTTTAGAGCGATCTCATCACCAAGCTTTTTCAGCAGGATATCATCATTATAGATGTCCATCACCTTACCGCTAAGGGCTATTGTTCTCCTGGGCAATTGGTCTGCACTGGTAATTTGTTGCTTGCCCTGCGACCAGGCGGTATTTGCTGCCAAACCCAAAGCGAACACGGCTATCATTAATCTCTTTTTCATGATTACTAGCGTTTTTTAATAGAACATATATGAAGAACCGCAGAAAAAATCGGCTTGTAAACCTGTATTACACAAGTGCTGAAAATGGGTGATGACTAATGAAAAGCAGGTAAATGTCTGTTGTGAACCTGCTTCTGTATTCATACCAGACTTTATGTGTTATATCATCGATGCTCATCGGAGCAGGCATGGTTGAAGTGGCAGTAAAGGTTTCTCCCTCTGTTTTCACCCTCAGGTAATAGGTTCTGCAGGGAACACCAAATAACGCAGTTGTTTCGTAAATGCCATCTTCAGTACAAGACGGCATCTCTGTATTGCCTGCATCATTGGTGATGGCCACTTCTGCATTAATTATCTCCAAAAATTCGTTATTCTCATCAAAGTTTTTTGTTGTGTTTACCCTTACCAGATGAGGACCAAGACTATTGATCACAGATCCTACTCAATATAGATCTGGACAGTCTTTTACTTATAGCAGCAGATATGGTAATCAAAAAAAGGTTCAGAGATTATCTCCCTGAACCTTTGTTTACACATTTCCTTAAACACACCCTTGAAAAACAATCATCTAATCATCATCGATTATGAGTCAGCTGGCGACTTTAATTCTTCCACGCTTCAGCCCGTTTTAAATTTTCTTTGCGTTGTTTCTCACGCCTTCTCTCCTCCTGCTCCCGCTGTTTCTCAAGCTTTTTCTTCTCCCGTTCACGTTGTTTTTCACGCTTCTTCTGCTCACGTTCGCGCTCTTTCTCCTCCTTTTTCTTCTGCCATTCCAGGTTTTTTTCGCGTTCTTTTTCTATCCTCTCCGTATCATCACTGCCTATCTTCTGCTGCCTTTCCCGTTCATCCTTCCTTTGCTCTTTTTCTGTTCGCTTACCGGCGCCAAAGATTCCAAGAATCCTATCAAAGAAGCCCTGCTTTTCATCTTTAACCTGCTCCTCCCTCTGAATATTTTCACAATCCAGTGACGCCAGCATATCCTGATTCAGCGGACTAAACCGGCTGTTGCGATAAACACTAAACTCCTTGTCCCGGGTTAATAAACGCATAAATTCACCCCATACAGGCAAGGCAGTGTTTGCTCCCTGTCCCAACTGGATGGTACGGAAATGTATAGACGGGCTTTCAGCTCCAACCCATACCCCTGTTACAAGATCGGCCGTAATGCCGATAAACCAGCCGTCGGAGTGGTTTTGTGTGGTTCCTGTTTTACCGGCAATATCCATTTGCAGACCAAACTCGCTGCGAAGTTTTTTGGCACTTCCTTCTTCCACAACACCTTGCATCAGGTGTAGCATGGTAGCTGCATAATTCCTGTCTAAGGCCTGTGTTACAACTTTGCCAGGTGTATGTTGTAAAAGCACATTTCCTTTACTGTCTGTAATGGACAGAACTGAAACAGCATCCACCTGATTTCCTTCATTAAGAAAAGTAGTGTAAGCGGTTACCATTTCCAGTAAGGAAATATCAGCTGTGCCCAGTGCCAGTGACGGTACTTCCGGTAAATCACTATCGATGCCCATCCGATGGGCCAGGTCAACAGTTTCACCAATGCCCGTCTGCATCAATAGCTTGGCAGATATGGTGTTTACAGAGTGTGCAAGTGCAGCACGCATGGTATACGCTCCTTCATAAACGCCATTTGAATTTCGCGGCGACCAGTTGTCATACTCCGGATAGGTTACCCGCTCATTAGAAAACAAGGTACAGGGTGTTATGCCTTTCTCCAGCGCAGCAGCATAAACAATAGGCTTAAAGGTAGAGCCTACCTGTCGTTTAGAGCGAACATGATCATAGTTGAAAATGCGATGATTAATGCCTCCTACCCATGCTTTAATATAGCCGGTTTTAGGTTCTATTGAGAGAAGACCTGTGTTGAGGAAAAGCTCATAGTAGCGAAGAGAATCTAGAGGACTCATGTTTCTCTTGATTGTACCATTCCAGCTGAAAAGGTTCATGGGCACAGGCTTCTGAAAAATCTTTCTGATCTCCTCCTCTGACTTGCCTGCTGCTTTAAGTCTTTTGTATTTGGAGGACTTGCGCATGAGTTTGTCCAGTTCTTCTACTTCATTTTCCCAGGGTGAGCGACCACTCCAGTGATTGGTGAAAACCTTCTGGAGGCCAGACATCCTAGCATGTACTGCTTTTTCTGCATGTGCCTGCATGGTGGCATCCAGGGTAGTTACTATCTTCAGCCCATCCCGGTAGAGATTGTAAGGGTTGCCATCTGCTTTTGTTTTATCCTTTAGCCACTCCTCTAGTTCTACTCTTAGCTTTTCCCTGAAATAGGGAGCTGGTCCGCTTTCTCTATGTTTGATATTGTATTTTAGAACAAGGGGGAGTTCTTTTGCTTTTCGGGCTTCACTTTCCTTTAAATAACCGTACTTGTGCATTTGGTTCAGGACCACATTGCGCCTTTGTCTGGATCTTTCGGGGTATAGGCGTGGGTTATAGCTAGTATTTGCCTTAAGCATACCCACCAGCACAGCCGCCTGCTCTAATTTAAGCTTGTTTGCAGAGGTACTGAAAAAGCGCTCCGAAGCACGTTCAATCCCATAGAGATCCTCTCCCAATGGAACGGTGTTGAAGTAAAGCGCCAGGATTTCTTCTTTAGAATAAACCTCTTCCAGTCTTGTGGCAATGATCATTTCACGCACCTTACTGATTGGGGTGCTCAGCAGCCAGAGCCTGGGCCGGGGATACACATTTTTTGCTAGTTGCTGACTTAGGGTGCTGCCACCTCCGGAGCTTTCATCATCCAGCAACAGAGATTTTACAAACACGCGCGCAACACTACGGTAATCGATACCATTATGCTCATAAAAACGTGCGTCTTCTGTTGCTATAAGGGCCTGTACTGCATAGGGCGATATGTCTTTGTAAGCTACAATGGTTCTGTCCTGCTTGTAATAACGCCCCAGGAGCACCCCATCTGCCGAATATACCTCAGAAGCAGAACTGTGCTGTAAATTTTTAAGTGCTTCTTTAGAAGGCACAGGCCCTAAAGCGCCAGCATATACGAGGCCTAACAGAACCAAAACAAACAGCAGCATTAACAGGGGCAGACGTTTCAATGCTTTCAGAAACGTTGATGATTTCTTTTTTTTTGATCGCTTTCTCATTCAGAACTCTCTTAGCAAATACACGCACTCATTCAGAAGCTCTTCTTTTCAAGCAGCGTGCTTGAAATCAAAACCTCTAAATCCATGCTTGAGCAAGTGAGCAAATAACATAAAATTGAGTACATTTTTTCAACCTTAGCATTTATTAATGGCGCAAGCTTCAGGTTTTAAAAAATTAATATATGTTGTAGTACCAGTAGCTATTTGGTCTGTGTAACAAGTTGTGACTGCTGCTATTCATGACTGGTAACGTCTGAGGCGCCACGGCCAATAATATGGGCTGCTTTTTCTTCTATTTTCTGCAACAGCTCCCTTAGCTCACTTTCACCTGTTTGTGGATTCATCAGCGAAACACGCAGGTATAGCTCACCATGCAATACCGTCTGCACAATGTAGAACCTTCCCTCCTCCAGCAGAAGCTTTCTGATTTCCTGGTTCAGCTTAGTCAAATCTCCTGCTGCCAGATAGCGAAAGCATACTATGTTACATTCCGGCTCGTAGGCTAATTCAAAATTACGATTTGCCCTGATGAGCGCTGCTAAGATTGATGCCATTCCATAAAGCCGCTCTATATTCTCCCTGAAGATTTCTTCACCATAGGTTCTGTACATAGTGTACACATTCAGGATCGTCATGGGCTTGGTGCACTCAAAGCTGCGCTTGCCCCCATTGTACCACTCCTCGGTTGACTGCTCCGTCCAGAGATATTGCGCACGCTGCGAGAATACCTTGTAGGCGTCGCTTCCACGTTTAAAGATCAAGGCAGTAGAGATAGAGGGCGTCATCATCATTTTATGATAGTCCACTATCACGGAGTCTGCCTTTTCGATACCTTTTACAAGATGCTTGTATTTGGGAGAGAAAGCCGCAGGTGCACCATGGGCACCGTCTACATGAAACCAGATGTTACGAGCCTTACTAAAAGCTGCAATAGCTTCCAGATCATCATAAGAACCAGTGGAGGTTGTGCAGGCACAGCCAATTACGCATATTACCTGTTTACCCGCTGCCAGTGCCTGCTGATAGTATTGCTCCAGCAGATCTGTACGCATCTGAAAGCGATTATTAACAGGTACTTTTATGATGCCAGCTGCCCCAAGACCCATAATGCGGGCTGCCCTGTCAATGCAGTAGTGTGCCTCTTCCGAGACCATTACTGCCAGCTGCTGCCCCTCGTTATAACCCTCATGCCATACATTAGTGGCCGCAGCTCTGGCCGCTAAGAGGGCTGTTAAATTACCCAGAGATCCGCCAGAGGTAACAATGCCAGAGGCCTCGCTGCCAAAGCCAAGTTTATGAGCCAGATGCTCTGTTAATATTTTCTCCAGGGTATTGCCTACCATGCCCATTTCATAAACCCCCATGCCCTGGTTAAGCAGAGCAGTTACGGCCGATGAAAGCACGGTAACAGGCAAAGTAGGTGTAGTCTGGTGTCCTAAATAGCGCTTACGGTGTATCTGTATCGACTTAGCAATTACATCTTTTAACAGTTCATTTGGTTCTGTTAAAGGCTTTTGAAAATCCTTTTGCCAGTACAACAGCTGCTTTTCCGGATCCTCCCAGGGGATTACGTTAGCCTCCTTTTCATCTGAGATCGTATTGGCCAGGTAATCTGCAAGAATATCAATGAGTTCGTGGCCCTGCCTGCGGAATGTCTCCGCAGAGAAAGCTTTATCTAGTTTATTATCCATTGGTGTGCAATCATACTTACTACAAAGAAAGCCAGATTTACCTCCCTTAAAAAATCATGTGAATTTCATATTACTCGGTTTTGATTGTGAAGGAAGCAGTCATTACCACGCAAAAGTTTCCAGGCAGTTTTTCAACACCTAAAATCGCTCTTGTGTGTTTGCTTTTTTCTTCAAGCAATTCCAGAAACAGATCGGATGCACCGTTTACAACTTTGGGGGAGTCATTCCACTTTTCGCCAGACGGGAAAGAGGCGTCGATATGTTTCAAACCCACCAATTGCTCAAATCCTATTATATGAATACTACTATACATATACCAGCGATACAGCAACTGTTCTAGCTGGACTTTCTTTATAAGTAATTACTTTGTAATAGGTGTAACTGAATATTATTCTAATTATCAGGTAACACATATCTCTGCAGTCAACAGCCATATTTTACAAATGTTTCTACTGTGAAATGAATGATCTTTTGTCTTCGATAGGTAAATTAGTTGATGTGAGAACAGGCAGGTTTCCGGGTAAAAGTAAAATCATCAATTTAGTAGAAGTTTTACATCATTTTAAGCTGGATGAAGTGCTTTAGCTGCGTGTTTAACAAAAGGAGATTGATAACTGAATATGAAAGATAAAGTGTATTATATGCGGGAGGCAATCAGGCTTTCCATCGAAAAAATGCAGGCGGGTTTCGGAGGTCCGTTTGGTGCCGTAGTGGTTCGTAATGGCGAAATTGTGGCATATGGTTTCAATAATGTAACCTCTGCTAACGATCCTACCGCCCATGCAGAGGTTGATGCAATCCGTAAGGCATGTGCAGTTCTGAAGACTTACCAGCTGGATGACTGTGATCTGTACACCAGTTGTGAACCATGCCCGATGTGTTTGGGAGCTATATACTGGGCCCGTTTTAGAAAAGTATATTACGGCAACACCAAAAGCGATGCGGCAGCTATTGGTTTCGATGATCAGTTTATTTATAAGGAGTTGAATAAGCCCTTGCCAGAACGAGCTATTCCAATGGAGCAATTGTTGCCAGATGAAGCGATTGTAGCCTTTCAGGAGTGGGATAACAATCCTGATAAAGTTGCCTATTAGCAGGTTGGTGTTTATATAAATTCATCTGCTGCTATTACAGATAGTTACTCCATTAGCCCGGATTCACCTGTAATTAAGAAAGTGTTTCTTGATAACCGCCTTTTCTTTATGCCGCTACACAGCATTTTTGTGGAAATTGCAGGTGCTGTTTTTTATTCTCCTATGCCTGGACTACCGGAAAATCCATCTACTGCATATTTAGTACAATATTGAGTTAAAGTAGGGCATTTTTTGTTTTTGCTTATTGCTATTGTTGATTGATAAATGTAACTTCAAAATCAGTAAACAGCTATGTAAAATATTATAGATCAGGTATTTGCTGCATGAATGAATTGTGGTCTTAAAAAAACTTTTCATGGTGCCACCATTGCTAGAGTGCATATTACTGATGACGGTTACAGGAGCTCTGATTAATGCTTCTCCTTAATTTTTTCAACATATACTTATGGCAATCAATGTTAGAAGGGCTGTTGTACAAAACACTATCTGGTCGCGCCGGCTGAATTGGTATGGGTACCAGGCCCAAATTGAGACGCACATTCATGCAGTTACTCAAAATCCTCCACAATTTGTCCAGGCAGTTGCACAGTGGCAAAGAAATCATCAGCCTGGAATGGACGTAGATGGAATCATTGGACCCAATACATGGAGCGTACTGCGGCAGGAAATTGGTGTAGCGTCCGGAACTGTTCAGGGAGCTGCTACAGTAGCAGTCTCCGCTGGATCTGTCTCAAGTGGTATAGGAAGTATAGCAGGAGCTTCAATTTCCGGAGAATCCTGTTCATTGTCGGTTCGTGGTCATAGCGTAAATTTTTATTGTTATATTAATTGTTCACGCTTTCGCGAAAAGGTGCAACAGTTAGAAACATTTTTCAGCCGTGTTCCTGATCAGCATTTATCTGTACTCTATCCAATTTTTATCATGGAGAACAAGCCTGGTCGCGGGAAAGGTGGTGGTACGTGGACACATGATTTGGTACAGTCGCAATTAACAGGTACAGCACAAGTTAGGAATACCGGAATACCAGCAGCTGATATAGAACACCTAGTCATCCGTCCGGGTAAGGGAATGATAGGCATACCTGCGGCCAACTGGAATGTATCTATTGCTGAGCTAAAGTTTACAGTGTTTCATGAGGTTGGACATTGTATTGACTTTTCATTTCCTCCAGGTGGCTTAGTCCCTTCTGGGGCACGTAATGCAGACTTTGAAGGGATGGAATCAGAGGTGAGAAGGTGTGGATCAAGTGACCCTTTAATACGTAAAGCAGTAGAAGTCTACGCCCGCCACATATGTTCACCTTACCGTATCTTCTACAACCAACCCCCTTCTGAAACTTCAGCCCAGGCTAACCGGCGGCTCCTGAGTACACTTCGCCGTTCTTCGGCATTTAGTTCAGTACCAAGTAGCTGAATATTTTTAGTTAAGTTTTAAATGTAAATATCAGCAAACCTAATGGTACAATGAGTGATATTCAGCATTGCGGGAAGTGGCGTTATCAGCATTTTGCTTGCCGGCTTTGAAAACTTTTCCTGATTAGCGTTATTTAATATAAGGCTTTAGCTGCCAACACTCCCCGCTCCTGCTACCTTATGAAAAATGACCCAAAATATCTTAGGCTATTATCAAACCGTTTTCCCAATGCTGCCCAGGTAGGTAAAGAAATCATATTGCTGGAAGCCCTCCTGTCGCTACCCAAAAGTTCCGAGCTTTTTATCAGTGATATTCATGGGGAGCATGAGTCGTTTCAGCATATGCTTAGAAACGGTTCGGGGCTGATCAGGCAGAAGATTGTGGAGTTGTTTGGCGATAAACTGAGTGATAAAGATCTGCGAAGATTAGCTGCCCTGATCTATTATCCAAGAGAAAAGCTGGAGCGTATCAAGCAGGAAAGCACCGACTGGAAGCACTTCTACACCATCACCATCAAAAGGCTGGTTTCAATAGCCTATGAGTTTACATCCATTTATACCAAGCGGAAAATCGATCGGCTCCTATCCAGGGAATATGGCCTTATCATCTCTGAATTACTGCAGGGAGAGGCTATGGGTGAACGTAAGCGAGCTTATTATGAAAAGCTGTTAAATTCAGTAATAGAGATCGGCGAATGCGATAAACTGATCATTGCTTTGGCAGAGTTTATTCAGCGGATTGCTATTTCCAAAATACATGTGATTGGTGATATTTATGACCGCGGACCTGGCGCAGAAGAGATTGTAGACAGCCTGATCGACTATCACTCGGTAGATATTCAGTGGGGTAACCATGATATTGTCTGGATGGGCGCTGCTTCGGGATCGCTGGCCTGTATGGCCAATGTGATCAGGCTTTCGCTCCGTTATGGTAATACCAGTACCCTGGAGAAAGGCTATGGCATTAACCTGATACCGCTGGCCTCCTTTGCCCTGGAATACTACAAAGACGACCAGAGCCTTATATTTAATCCTAAGATAAAGCCTGAAGAGCTCCTGAATGAAAGTGAGCTGTGGCTAAACCGTATCATGCATAAGGCCATCAGTATTATCCAGTTTAAGCTAGAGGAACAGCTGTTTGACCGGCGGCCGGAACTGGGGCTTCAACACCGTAAAATGTTGTCGAACATAAATTTTGTCAGGGGCGAGATAAAGATTGATGGGAAGACCTATAAGCTAAAGGATACTTTTTTCCCAACGGTTAATCCGGAAAACCCAGCTAAACTCTCCAAAGTAGAACAAGACCTGGTTGATCAGCTTTTTGACTCTTTTCAGCACAGCAGCAGGTTAAAAAAGCATGCGCAGTTTTTATTTGAGAAAGGTTCAATTTACCATATCACCAACGACTGTCTCCTGTTTCATGGCTCTATCCCTATTGATGAAAAGGGAGATCTGGCCTGGGTTGAGATGCTGGGAAACAGGTTTAAAGGGAGAGCATATATGGATTTTCTTGATAAGCTGGCACGAGAGGCCTTTTCTGGTGTTGTGGGTACACCAGAAAACGATCTGGCCGTAGATATGATGTGGTATCTTTGGGCCGGACCACAGTCTCCCCTCTTTGGTAAAGATAAGATGACAACATTTGAGCGCTATTTCATCAATGAACCCTCGCTACACCAGGAGGCTGAAGGTTATTATTACAAATACAGAGATGAACCGGAAACCAGCATCAAAATTCTGGAGGAGTTTGGCCTGAACCCGCAGGATTCCATCATCATCAACGGACATGTACCGGTGGTGGTAAAGCAGGGCGAGAGCCCTATTAAAGCAAATGGTAAGTTAATTGTAATTGATGGAGGCTTTGCTAAAGCATACCAGGATCAGACAGGTATAGCAGGTTATACCATGATCTATGATGACCAGGGTAAAAAGATCATAGCCCATTTACCTTTCGAGTCTACTACAAAAGCCATTGAAGAAGAGCTCGATATTCTATCCAGCGAAACCTTGTATTCTTACTCTGGAAAATCATTGAAGGTGTCAGACATCAAAGATGGCGACCAGATCAAAGAGCTGATTGAAGACCTGAAGGAATTATTGAGCTGTTACAGGTCTGGTATTATCATAGAAAGATTTCAGCCATTAGAAGGCCAGTAGTACTGGATTTTCATGTAGGTGCGTTATCTTACCAGCCTTGCAATGCCGCCACAGCTTTCTAAAAAATCTCATGCAATCAAACATTCTGCTGATTAACTGTCCCGATGAAAAAGGCCTTGTTTTTAAGGTTACCAGTGTTCTGTACAACAAATTTGGCCTGAATATTATCAGTAATGCAGAATTCGTAGAAAGAAAGCATCAGCATTTTTTTATGCGCACTGAGTTTTCGGGAGCCTTCAACAAGGAGGAGCTTCTTCGCGATCTTAAGGATTTGCTGCCTGCAGATGTACATATTAAACTTACCAATCAGCGAAAGAAAGATATAGTTGTTTTGGCCACTAAAGAATACCATTGCCTTAGTGATCTGCTCATCAGGCACGCCTTTAATGATCTTAACGCGAACATACTGGCAGTGATTAGCAATTATGATGAGCTGGAAGCACTTACCCACAAATTCGAAATTCCTTTTCACTACATCAGCCATGATGAAATAAGTCGGGAAGCGCATGAGGCAGCAGTGCGGGAAACCATTCAGCAGTATAAACCCGAATTTGTAGTGCTTGCCAAATACATGCGCATTTTATCAGCAGATTTTGTCTCACACTTCGAAAACCGCCTGGTAAACATCCACCACTCCTTCCTTCCTGCTTTTGTGGGCGCCAATCCCTATGCACAAGCCTATGAACGTGGGGTTAAAATTATTGGCGCAACTGCCCATTTTGTGAATAATGAGCTGGACCAGGGACCTATCATTGCCCAAAGTGTAATTCCTGTAGATCACTCCTACAGTGCCAGGGAAATGGCCCGATCCGGCCGCGATGTAGAAAAGAATGTACTGGCAAAGGCGCTAAAGCTGGTTTTTCACGAGCAGGTATTTGTGTACCGTAACAGGACAATCATTTTTGAGTAGCTTTAAAAAAAGCCTTATTTTATTATTCATAGCATAATGTGCCACTGTAAATAGCCAGGCTTTGATTTTTTGCAGATCTACATCCTTTCTATTTTGCCAGTGCTTCAGATAACAATCCTGCACCAGGTCATTAACGGCATCTTCATCGGTTTAGGATTTATAGAGGAATTAAACAGCAGCGATGCAGTTACTAAAAAAAAGCAAATAATAAACGATTAACCTTTATCAGATTTATTCCTTTAAGATCCTTTATGCCGGACATTTTTCATCTACCACTCATAACTAACAATGAACCGTTTTTCAGCACAGAGGCTTCAGAAAAGCTGCTTCAGAAGATACTTCAATCCCCCTTACCTACCATTTATGATTGGGAGAAGCACAGGATGATTATACTGGATGAATGGAGAAATGAGCTGGTATATTTCAGGCTTCCCATCGTGTTTGCAGCACCAGCCTCAGGTACATTCGATGAAGAGGCAAAGGTGAATTATGTAATGTTGCTGGTACAGTCCGGTAATTGTGCACTGGGTTATTTTGAGGATGGGGTAAATCTGGATCATAAGGTTTTTCGCTCTTACATGGTGCGCAAGAAACAGGGAAAGAGCCAAATCAAGTACCTGAAGACAAAGGGAAAGTCAAGGGCTGGCTCCAGGGTACGGTTGGGAGAAACTGTAGAGTTTTTTGAAAATATCAACGAACGGCTGCAGCAGTATTTCGAAGATAGCATTGTAAACCGCATTGCCATCAGCTGTTCAAAAACACTCATCCCCTTCTTGTTTAATTCTAAAGTAGCTACCCCTTTTGATAAAAAGGATGAGCGGCTTTTTAAAATACCAAAACACATCAATACCCCTATCTATGAAGAAATGATGGAGGCGCATAAATTCCTGCTTAGGGGAGAACTGATTTATGAAGTTGACCACCAGGGAATAGTAGATGCATTGCTGGAGGGAGAGCATAATGATCTGGAAGAAGAGTAATGCTAAAATGGTAAGCTAAGGGTAAAACCTTTTATTAGCTATTCTATTTTACAAGGACAACAGTCAGGATAGTAGAATCTTAAGTTAATCTACATACCCTGCGACTGAATCATTACAAATGGGCAATACTGCTAAATGGAAATAACTTGAAATTAATGCGCAGCCTCTATTTTATTACCGGGCTATTGCTAGTGTTTTTCGTTGGTTGTGCACAGTCAGCAGAAGACTACAAGAGCAAAACCGGCAACATGGAAGTGCAGGAGGCATTTCCAAATCTGTCTTTTACCCGTCCGGTAGACCTGCAGCATGCCAATGACAACCGGCTTTTTGTGGTGGAGCAGGCAGGTGTAATTTCAGTTTTCTCCAATGAGCCGGCCGTGGAAAATGCTACTGTATACCTTGATATAGAGGATCGGGTTGATGATGGTGGGAATGAGGAAGGGTTACTGGGGCTGGCTTTTCATCCCGACTATCAGCGCAATGGATTCTTCTATGTAAACTATACGGCCTCTAACCCTGATCGTACCGTTATTTCACGCTTTTCTGTATCAACCGCTGATCCCGATAAAGCTGAAAAGAGCAGTGAACTGGTACTATTGGAAATACCCCAGCCCTACTCCAACCACAATGGCGGGCAGCTTGCTTTTGGTCCGGATGGTTACCTATATATTGCTGTTGGTGATGGCGGATCTGGTGGTGATCCGCAGAATAACGGGCAGAATCTTAATACGCTGCTGGGTACAATCTTACGAATTGATGTGAATGCTAAGGCTGCTGGTAAAAACTATGCCATCCCTGCCGATAATCCTTTTGCAGCAAACAGCCAGGGCTACAGAGAAGAAATATGGGCCTATGGGCTGCGAAACCCATGGCGGTTTAGCTTTGATCGTGAATCGAACACCCTTTGGGCTGCCGATGTAGGACAGAATAAATGGGAAGAGGTTGATATCATCGCGAAGGGAGGAAATTACGGCTGGAATGTAATGGAGGGTAATCATTGCTTTGAACCCTCATTGGGATGTGACCAGGAGGGGCTGATACTACCGGTATGGGAATATGATCGGGATCAGGGTGTTTCCATTACCGGAGGCTTTGTATACAGGGGACCAGCTGTGGAACAACTGGTAGGCAAATACATTTATGCTGATTTTGTTAGCAGCCGTATTTGGTCACTTGATTTTTCGGATCCATCTGATCCGGTCAACACAGAAGTTTTCAAAGTCCCTTTTCCGGTTTCTTCTTTTGGGGTAGATCAGCAGCAGGAGCTTTACCTATGCGGCTTTGACGGAAAGATTTACAAACTGGGTATGGCTGCCGGTGAATAGTGTAAAACCATTAGCCAGCGTGGTATTAAATGCTTTCAAAGAATTTAACCATTTTAGCTCTGGTTGCTTCATCAGGTAGTGCACCATACATGGCCGCCATATTATCTTTAAGGTGATGAGGTTTATCTGTTGCAGGAATGGCACAGGTAACAGCCGGGTGTGAGATAATATATTTCAGGAAAAACTGGCTCCAGCTGCTGCAGTTAAAATCTGCAGCCCATGCAGGTAAATCTTTTCCCTTGGTGCGTGCAAATAAGCTTCCTCCTTCAAATGGCCGGTTTATGATCACAGCCACACCACTGTCTGCAGCAAATGGAAGGATGGTTTTTTCTGCCTCTCTTGTCTGGATGGAATAATTGAACTGTACAAAATCCACCTTGTATTCTTTCATCACCCGCATCAGGTCGGGATAAGAACTGGTGGTATAGTGGGTAATGCCAATGTAGCGGATCTTTCCCTCCTCTTTCCAGGTATTAAGGGTCTTCAGATGCGTTTTATAATCTACCAGGTTGTGTACCTGCATCAGGTCCAGCTTAGGAGATTTCAGCAGCTTTGAAGAGCTGTTCATTTGCGCTATGCCATCGCGCTCTCCCGATGTCCATACCTTGGTAGCTACAAACAGTGAAGGGTGTAGTCCCAGCTTTTGTGCCAGTGCCCCTACAACCTCTTCTGAACTGCCGTACATGGGTGAAGAGTCAATAAGCTTACCACCACTTTCAACAAAGATCTTAAGTATTTCTTCCAAAGATGTTCTCTTCTCAGCAGCGCTGCCAACATCAAATGTTTGCCAGGTACCCATGCCAATGGCTGGTAATTTTTCGCCTGTTGCAGGAATGCTCTTCAGAATTATTTGCTGCGACATAACATCAGGTTTTGGATGTAAAGCAAAGCCCGCAGAAGAAAGTAACAAACAGCCGGCACCAGCCTTCAGGCTGCTTAAAATCATTTGCCGGCGGGTTAATATATCATTCATCAGACTGCAGAAGGAGAATTAAAAACAGGAAAAAGATCAAAAAGTTTTCCTGTACACCTTCACGGGGAAGAGGCGAAAGTCGTTGAGGTTGATGGCATATAGAAATCCGTCCCAGTGAATGATGGGTACCATGCCTGTTGGATTGGTGCCACTACTGTTGGGTATATTCACCAGGGCATTGCCAACATAGGTTATATTCCTGATGCCCATGCGGGCAGCAATGTAGAGCAGAAACGTTTCTTTCTCCTGCGGTGTGGAGGTGTAGCCTATTTCCTGATCGGGCACACCACCCGAATTGTCGTTGCTGGTATACGTTAATTTTGCAAAAGTATTGATGTTAATTTCCGGTACAGTTAGCCTGGGTATCTCAGCAGCAGATTTCTCTACATGACCAAATACAGTCCCGTTAACTAGGGGCCTTACCATTTCAGCATTATGTCCCGGCCGCTCCAGCTTTTTCTTATTTTCTGTTTTAAACGCGCGTAGCAGTGATTCTGCCGCCGATGCAGGCTTTGGCTCTGATGTGATCTCTGCTCTGGGAGTATTAAATTGATTTGACTGGGGCTGGCGGTGTACATTAACGATAACCGTATAGGTGTTGATAAAATGCTCGGTATTTTGCAGGTGGAAAAGTTCCAATTCATACAACCTGTTTTTGGCTACCAGGTAATCGTGAATTTGTTTGGTCTTTTCCCACACCAATTTTATTTTATCCTCATGTAAAGAGCCTTTATACTGTTTGTATAAATTATAGAGCGTTGTAAGTCTGATATTCGATTCATTGACATATTCAACTTCCTTTACATCAAGGTCCAGTCGGTTACCAACCACCACCCTTCTTTTAGGCGAACCACCAAGGCCAAAAAGGGAACGCAAAAAGTTGCTCATTTAGTAAGAATTCTTTTCAGGTGAAGGGTTTCAATCTCCACCTGTACTTTTTCTGTTTGTTTGATACTGTCAATGAATTTATCAAGGTTAGTCAGGTACATATCCAGAATAGTATCCTGCTCCTGCGTCAGGATGCTTTCTGATTTTTCCTGCTTTTTGAGTTCATCCGCCATTATTCAATTTCTATTTGTTTCGATTTGCTGAAGGTGCCAATAATCTTACTGTTCAGCTCTTCCTGTACCTGGGTAAGCTCCTTTACAGCCTCTGCCCTTTTCTTGCTGCCCTCTTCAGATATTTTGATTACCGCATCCAGGGTTTCCACCATATCTCTGTTTACCTTTTTGAGGGTTTCCAGGTCTACAATACCCCTTTCGTTTTCTTTGGCGGCAACTACTACATTTGTTTTAAGCAGCTCTGAATTTTTGAGCAGCATGGCGTTGGTGGTATCAGTTACTTTCTTCTGAATTTCCAGTGCCTTGCGTTGCTTCTCCAGCCCAAGGGCAATTGCCACCTGCTGACGCCACACAGGAATAACCGTATTAATAGAATTCTGAATCTTCTGAGCCAGCACATCATTTGTCGTCTGAATCATCCTGATCTGTGGCATCGATTGTGTGGCAATGGTATGAGAAAGTGTAAAATCATGCACTTTCTTTTCCAGCTTTTCCTTGAAGGCAATCATATCGCTTAGGCGTTGTACGGCAAGTTCATCCTGGTTGCTATCTTCTACCTCCTGCTGTAGTTTAGGGATAGTGTTATTTTCAAGCTCTTCAATTTTAAGTTTGCCTGCAGCAATAATGGATCTTACCTCATGAATATACTCCACAGCCTGCTTAAACATAACCTCTAAGCTGGTTGAGTCTTTCAGTATGCTCTGGCGGGTTCTTTCCAGTTTCAGCACCACATCGTCTACATTTTCAGAAACCGTGTTGTATTGACTGGCTATCTGTTTAGATTTATCTACAAAGCGCTGCATGAAGGGAATCCCACTAACCATACGCGATATACGGCTTGGGTTCTGTGCTTCATCAATTTTGATCATGTTGATCTGTGTCAGCAGCTCATTAATGGCAGTGCCGGCATCGCCGGAATCTTTCACCTTCACCTTGGAGAGCAGCTCATTTGAATAATATCCAAGCTTGCGCTGTGTTTCCACCCCAAAGTTATTGAGGGTTTCAGGCTTGTCAGGATCGATGGTTTTAGAAAGGGCTATTGCTTTTTGCTGAATCAGTTCCTGATTTTCGGCTACGGTGATATTGCTTTTTTCCATCTTGATTATGCTCTAAGTTGTTTTTTGAAAGACCTTTCCAGGGTGTTCACGTATTTTTTGATGTTGTCGTGCCGTTCTGATGTTTCATACCACTCAATTTCATGAAGTGGCAGGTATTCTCCCAAGAGGTCGCGCACCTCATTGAGCAATGCGTCTCCTTTCTTTGTTCTGAATTCAGGATTTCTATAGAACGCACTGATGTATTGCACCTTCACCTGGCCACTTTCCGTTACTGCAATCTCTTTTACTTCCACCGTTAGTTCAGAGGATTTATCATCTTCAGAAACAAGTGTTTTATAAACGCCTTTATTACCTTCTTCAAGTGCTGCTCTGCATTGTTCCCGTACTTCCCTTACTGCTTCCCGCATTTTACGGTTAGGCTTAATTTTATGGCCGTACAAATAGCCGAATAAAAATGCCGTGACAAACGTCGCTACAATTATCATATGTTTATCTGTTTTATTTTCTTAAAATTTAGCTCGTAATCAAAGAGGTTGCGCCTGTAAATTAAATACCCCATCATGTTCTTTGATTGTTGTAGACAACCAAGGCTGCTTATCCCTACTGAAATATTAACCTCAAGAATTCATCCTTCGTTCCGCTAAAACAGCTCCATTAATTTAACGAAATTATGGGTAACATATAGTTAATCCATCCTCATAATCTTAATACACTAAGCCCGGGTGCCCTCTCCTACTCATCTTATAGTTCTGTTTGATTAACCCATTCCATATGAATTTTACAAATTCTACGATAATAAAATCAGAAAGACAGAGAAGATTGATAAGAGGTCTTTTTTCCAGATAAAAGGCGTTTGATTTTGACCTGAACGAGCTGTTTATGGGTGTTACCATAGAAGCAAACGTTATCAGTGTTGTGTAGTAAGTATAGTAACATCAATAATACAGATAAGTTTAGTATCACCAGGATACTAAACTTATCTGTATTTGTTAGTAACTATATGTCATTTAAATTACTGGCAGGAGGAAGTTGTATCTAGAAGGAGTTGTTGACATAATGGATCCTGCAAGTGCTGAAGTCAATAGTACTTTGTATGCTATTACAGCTGATTGCTACTGAAAGCTATGATTCTGTCCTTGGAGATTATTGTGGCTCATCTGTTGAAGTATCAGCAATTAGTTTCTATTTCAGCTGCTTGTTACGGTAAAAACACAGCCTGGAGTGAACCATCGATTATCTCAGAAAATAACAGTTACATTCAAGATTAAAGATCATCTACTAAGCTTTGAATATGCTATATATGCAAATCTAAAAGCCTGTTTATACCATGAAAGAACAAAGCCAGGTGTAGATTAGTATTTTATTATCGGTAACTGACCAGGCTATTATAAAACCTCAAACGTGGAAGACGACGACGACGAATCATTAGACAACACTGATTCCCCTCTTGTATTGAAAGGAAAAGAGATCTATGATCTGACATCAGCAATCATTGGTCTTATTCCTGATGAGGATGATGTACTCTCCAGCTACAAGGAGTTTGTGTTGGAGGATGCAATGATGCTTTATTCAAAAGTTGTTGGTGCTGAATCAACAGATCTCTATGATATGAAAATGGAGAGTGCCACTATCATCAGAAAGGCCGCCAGGGATTTATTAACCCACTGCAGCGGATTAGAAATGTTTGGCTTCAGAGAAACCCACTACCTGGAGCTGGTGAGGGTCGCCATTGAGGAGTATCGGTTGTTATTTATAGATTGGGTAAAAACCTTCGACCAGTGGAACTATGTGATTGATCGATGGGGATTATTTAACCCTCCTGGCGTAGATGTGAATGATCCTGATCCGGATGATGACATTCCTCCCGGTGAGTAATTGCGAACTTGTTCAGCAAGCTTTATACTATTCAATCGAGCAGATGCAATTACAGCTTAGGTAAGACGGATCATAAAATTATCCAATAACTAATTAAAAGTACTTGTATGGATCGCTTATTTCTAATGCCTGATTGAGATAACCCTTTCATTATCAGTTGTTACAGTACAGTTTACTATTGACCATCATTAACATCTATAACATAATATAGATTTGTAACATATTATTATTAAGGTTACACAGTCATAATATGATATTGCGTACCCTTAGTAACTCGTTTAATATATGGTTTCCTCTTAATATCGATATAAAGCATATTAGTGAAAACTTTAGAATCAAACCTATTAGTTGCTGACCGAAACCTTTGTGTGGCATGAGGAAAGGATAGGTAGTTGGAGCCATTATCCAGGAACTCTATCACTACATCGTCAAAGCTCAGGGAGCGTTCATTTCAATCTATCTGGTTACTTCTGTCCTGTTGAATAAATGATTCTTTAGTGTGATGATTTGCTCGAGCAGATAAGTTCTCTTATGGCTGGACAACCGCTGCTTATCAATACTGAATTTCTTTTCTACTAAAAGCTATCCCATAATATATCTCCTTATTCCCGAGGAAGCCGCCTCCGCTCCGCTGGAATCTGCCGGATGTGCTCTGCAAATTAAATTCCCAGCAATAACAAACATATAACTTCGTAGCTGCCGGTCTGGCGAGACCCGGTCTGGCGAGACCCGGTCCGGCGAGACCTAACCTCTTGAAAGTAGTGACGGAAACGTTTGGATACTTGAAAAAATAGGTATTAGCCAATGCGTGACAGTAGAAATTGTTATGGGTATCAACTCACCACTCACACCTAGCTCACCATACAATGTTTACATATTACAAAAATACTTCTGTCTGTTCACTATAATATTCATGATTGGGCCTATATTCTAACATTGATACAACTCATTGCTTCGCTAAATATCTTTGTTTGAATGAATTAGGAAGTATGTTACATTTTAATACAAATGGTATGGTGTTTACAAATAACATGCGTAACAAGAGTGATTATATATTAACCAGTAGTCTACGTAATATAATGAACACTGGGCGCTATAGTGAATAAAACTTCGTTAACCACCAACTACTTTAAAAGCTTTTCTGTAACAAGCTTTTAAAAAAGGATGCCTCTCCTTTGACTTATTGTTGATGATCAGTATTTGCAAATGGTATTGCGCAGTAGCAGTTGCTCCTTAATCCTGAGCTAAGCACCAAAGGCAGATAATACCAAAAGCGCAGTTTGAGTGACATTTGGGCAACTGCTCAAAGCACCATGAATAACAAAGAAATAAATAACCAGGTCGGTGCCTTATATCTAACGCATCTGTTGTGTAACTGAAACATTATTTCCTATCCAGAAGAAGCTATGACTGCGTCTGGTGCTGTAACTCTCAGATATATCAAAGACAATAAGCCATGTTTACAACTCTTGGCAAGCGAGTCCGACCAGTTGAGCAGCATTTTCTGACTGCTAGGTTATAGGAATAAGTTTTAGAAGTTCCAATATGCAGCTGTTAATTAAGATAAACTGTGCTTGTGGCCCTTTAAAGCATGTGTTATAAATGTTCATAACATTAATGAATAATACTTTTATAATGATGTTATTAATATTATGTGATGTGTGTAGTGACTTAAACATCTAAGTATTACCTGGTAATAATAACTTTAGTTTGCCCAAATCTGTAGCGATTTTTTTGTTAAGCATGCTCTTTATTTATGGCAAGTCCTGAAACCTAAAGGCAGCCATATGCAGATTAAAGCGCTTTAACCTTGCGCTGTAGCGACTAGTCCACAACAAAGTGTCACATATTTTAGATTGATATCTGACAAGCATATAGATGTGTCGCTGCAGGACAACAAATTTCTCCTAGGCATGTAAAATTGAGGTTCTAAATCCGATAACATGTTGCTATCAATCAGCATCAACAGAACAGCTGGAACAGCAGACTCTATAGCTCCTTCTGATGTTCAAAATCCAATCTATTTAAAAAATATGTATTGCCTTCTGAAGCCTGGAAGCATACCAAAGGCTTGGTTTTCATTTGTCTGTTTTCGATTGATTAGAAAAACTTGATTTGACATACAGAATAATGCCGGTGAGATTTATTAGATGCTACTCAAAAAATTGGATCACAATGGCTTTTTCATTACTCCTGGAGGTGTTGATCGTCGGATACATGATTACAAGGATTTAAGGAAATATAAGTAACATGATCTGTAGTGTAAACTTTAGTAACATCGTGTTCTTGATATTGATTGATGTCAGCATGTTACTATGCACGAACTTCTTTTCTCTTCCAGGCAGCAGATCAGATTGTTCATGATCTCCTGCTTAGACAAATAGTTGATTTCATTCCATTGATGTTTCAATATGAATTATTTCTATCAACAACTATCAGTCATTCATAGACAGGCAAAGTATGTTTTGGAATGCGGTATACCGTCACATGAATGATAGCATGCTACAGACGTTCATAAGATTAACATGAGTCAAAGCCTGTAGTGTTAATATTGTTACTCTATAATATCAGTAACCTATTGTGTGTCAGGTTAAGGTGGTTGTTTAGGTTATTAGGTAATACTAAATATTATTGTAACATAAATAACACTGGCCTAATCCCACAAAAAAGCCACCCATTGGTGGCTCTATTGATGAAAGGAATTAACTTCTTCTGGCTTTTCTGATTCTGCTTGCTCTTTCTTTTTCGCGTTCCTTTAATTTATCAGGACGTTCTGGTATCTCACCCGCTGCATCAAAAAGCTTATCAAGCGCATCCTGCATGGCATCTTTTTGGGTGTAGTAGGAATCTTCAGTGATTCGCATCATGTGGACGTAATCCTTTAAGCGCTCCAGGTAGTCCTCCCTGATCACAAAAGTCTGACGAATGTCTTTTGCGTCTTCAGTAGCAGCAGGTTCTTCTTCTGCAAGTTTGGGAACCGGTTGACTTGCTGGGTTGGATCCAACCAGGCTTTTTATACCACCCTTATCAGTAATATTAGTTTTATCTATTGCGCCCTTAAAGCTTTTGCGTTGTGCCATTTTTATTTAATACATGTAACATAAAGAACTTAAAGTTACTAAAAAATATGGGTAACACAAGTATTATCAATCATACCGCTTTACTTAATTCCTGTCTTTCCAAAATTTCGTCCACCAGCGCTGCATAGTCCTGGGCACCATTACATTTTGGACTGTAAGTAAAGATATCCTGCCAATGGCTGGGTGCTTCTGCCAGGGTAACATTATCACGTATCACTGTTTTGAATGCTTTATCCTTGAAGTGCTCATGTACCAGGTCTGCGATATCGCGGTTGAGTACTTTACGTCCATCAAACTGGGTGGTAAAAACACCACTGATGTGCAGGCGCGGATTGATATTTTCCCGTACAAGTTCAACAATGTCCTGCAGCTTATCAAGTCCATGTAGGGCAAGAAACTGCGCCTGCAGCGGAATATAAATTTCGTCTGTTGCAGCGAAAGCATTTATGGTGATCAGACCTAATGACGGGGCGCAATCAATCAGTATGTAATCGTACTGGTCTTTAACCTTATCGACAAGTTTCTTTAGTATAGTTTCCCGTGCAATTTTTGATGCCAGCTCTACCTCTGCTCCGGCTAAGTCAAGGGTAGAAGGAACGACATGCAAATTTTCCCGAACCTCATAAGGCTTTAGTTCATGTTCGCCAACAAGTGCACCATAAATGGTAAACTCCGGCTCCTGCACGCCAAAGCATTGGGAAAGATTAGCTTGTGGGTCCATATCAATCAACAGCACCCTTTTACCCTTTTGTGCAAGGCCAGCCCCTATGTTAACCGTTGATGTGGTCTTCCCTACCCCTCCCTTGTGGTTGCTCAATGCAATTACTTTTGTCATACTACCTTACGTGAGTTATCGATGTTACTAATGTTTCTAAAGTTGCTATTGATCATGTTGTTGAACATGTTGTCAATATTAATGAAGGTGGCCGGGACTTGCAAGCAAAAAAGGACAGGTATTTTAGATTTGATAAAAAGTGTGTTAAAAGCACAATTTGCCTACACAGGCAAGTGACTTTATACTTTATTATATATATTGCATCTTAAAAAAAACGCTATCTATGCGTAAAGTTTTCTTCCTCCTCGCTTGCCTTCTTTTAATTTCCAGCGTTGCTGATGCTCAAATCCGCAGAAAACGGATACGTAGAAATTACCAGTCACGGATGCAGCGTATCGGAGAAATCTCCTACCTGGGCAGTGCAGGAATCAGTTCATATTTTGGCGATTTAAAACAGTCAATAAACCTGTGGGCCAAACCCACTGCAGGGGCCGGAGTACAATATAGATTTGACAGACATTTCCAATTACGGGGTGAAATATTATGGTACAGGATTTCTGGTGCTGACAGCTTGAATGATCCGGACAATACCATCTATGACCGTAACCTTTCTTTCCGAGCCGATAATTTTGAAGGCAGTGTGACTGTCGTTGGATACTTATATAATAAGTATAGCAGGGTTAACAAACCTATACTTAATCCTTATGCTTTCGCTGGTCTGGGTTTCACCACAAATAATCCCAAAGCATATTACCAGGGAGAGTGGCATCGCCTGCGTCCGCTTGAAACTGAAAATGTTTCCTATAGCGGCATCCTACTAGCAGTTCCCTTCGGAATCGGTCTTACATATCATGATGTTGTTCCCCGCTTAGATCTTTCGGCAGAATTTGGATACCGCTACACTTTGAGCGATTATATGGATGATGCCAGCACAGTTTACCCTGACAGGTCTTCACTGAATAGCACCCTTGCGCAGGCATTATCTGATAGAAGAGATGAATTCAGGCAGAGGGAAGGAAGAGAACCAAGATATACGGGCTCGAACTACAGAGGTAATCCGGGTAATAATGACTGGTACATGATCAGTGCTGTGAAAGTTATTTACACACCAGGAATCCCAGCTCGTAGAAAATACAGAAGAGCAAAATTCTAGGTGAGACCTAGCTTCTGAAAAGAGTCAGTTTTTTGAAGGCAGTATACTGGGATACTTTTCTTAAAGGCTTCAGTATCCTGGTATAAAAACTTGGTGACAGGTTATTTTTCTTCCAGGCAATGTAATCTTCCCTGTTTGCTCTTAGTCGATTCAGGATACTGTGATTACTGGTTCCGCCTACGCGCATCTTGATAAGTGTCTCCTGAATATAATGGGTGCTGATATTATGCTTGTACAGGTAGCGTAGCATTAATTCATAATCAGCGGCGCTTTTAAAATCAGTATCGTAAAGCCCATATGCTTGGTAGACAGCGCGGCGCACATAAAAAGTAGGATGTGGAGGCATCCAGCCCCTGCGGAAACTTTCTCTGTGGTAGTTCCCACTTCGCCAGTTCCTGATCACCTTCCAGGTGTCATTTTTATCTACATAGTGTAAATCAGCATAAACCGAATCAACATTATGTTGCTGGAATGACGCTACAACCTGACTGATTGCAGTATTTTTTTGGAACAGATCATCAGAATGAAGCAGCCCGATTATCTCTCCGCTGGCAATTGAAATGCCTTTGTTGATAGCGTCGTATAACCCCTTATCTTTTTCAGAGATAAATTTACTGATTCGGCTGCCATACGACTGAACCAGCTCTACAGTGCCATCAGTACTTTTACCATCCACAATGATGTATTCAATATCTGCATAGTCCTGCGACAACACAGATTCAATTGTGTCGCGGAGGGTGCTAACATTATTGTAAACAACAGTTATGATCGAAACTTTCACAGCAATGAGAATTAAGCTGTACTAATTTAGGGGATGCAACTCTAAAGAAAGTGCAAATGTAATGTAATCGTCTGTATTGTCAAATAACAGTACGTGGGCGTACCGCCTTAGCAGGATTGCCCTGATAGATTGTCCAGGCATCCAGATTTTGGGTGGCTACACTTCCAACTGCCAGTACGGAATGACTGCCACAGTTTACGCCCGGGCATATCGTACTCCAGGCCCCTATCCAGCAGCCATTTTCAAGAACAATCGGATTTACAACTAAATCAAAGGTTTGACTTTTATAGTTGTGGTTGCCAGTCAACAACATAGCTCCTTGCGAGATGCACACATTGTCTCCTATAGAAACATTTACCAGGTTATCAATCCACACCCCTTCTCCAATCCATACATGGCTTCCAATCGTCAGGTGCCAGGGATATTTGATATTGACACCTGGTTTTAATACTACTCCCTCCCCTATTGCAGCGCCAAACAGCCGCAGTAACCATACCTTAATGCTGCTGATAGGGTTCAAAGGATTAATAAAAAATATACAATTTATTACATACCATATAAACTGTTTGAATTTACCGGCACCGGGAGAATACCAGCTATTATCATAAAGATCAAGCCTTACAGGTTGATGGTCCATTTATAATGGTAAAAATAACACACAAATATTTCCAACTACAGACAGTGTAGTATCGTCTAGGTGCAAAGATTTAACAAATAGTTTAATATTTCTGCAGAAGAAATTCTTATTTTTACTCCTTCTAGAAATTAGTATAACTCCGCCCATGAGAACAAATCTTTACTTTCTGATATTATTGATGCTATGTTCTGTTGGTACTTTTGCACAGGATAATCCTGTAGAAGGTGATTTTAGAAGTAAGCAAAGTGGTAGTTGGAGCACACCAGATAGCTGGGAGACATTTGTATATGATGAAAATTTGGAAGAAGTAGTGTGGAAAGACACAGACAAATCACCTTCAACAAATGCTCGGATGATTTATATTCTTTCAGGACACAATATTGAGATTACACAATCATCATTGACAATAACGGATATTTTTTTAACTGATGGTGGTATTTTGACTATAAATGAAAATTCTATCCTCATATTAGATAAGCATTTAGATTCTGAAACTTTTCAATCTCTAGAGTTAGATCCATATTCAGGTAGTAAAGTTATTGTAAAAGGCACTCTTCAAGCAGAACATCAAGCGACAATCAGTGTCAGGGCAGACGATTCAAAAAATTTTATAATAGAGAGTACAGGTACTTATAAACATGCATTTAAATCAATTTCAGGTACAATACCACTTGCTACATGGGTAGATGGATCTACATTATATATTACTGGATATACAACCGCTACAACAGCCCCTGGTAACTTAGATCAAAATTTTTATAATGTTACATGGGATACACCGTTGCTAACAAGAACTTTCAATTGTATTGGAAATTTAATCAACGTGCGTGGTAATTTAGATGTAATCAATACTGGTAATAATGCAACAGGGATCTTAGCCTTATCTACAACCACAACTACTGTGAACAATAGTTTTACATTAACGGTTGGAGGTGATTTCTTTATAAGAGAAAATGCAGCAGTTTATTTAAGTAATGACCAAACCAGTCCTAATGCAATCAATGTTGAAGGAGATTTTCATTTATTAACTTCAAACACAAATGATTATATCAAAAAATCATACTTCACTGATGCTGCTATTCTTAATATACATGTTGGGGGTAAATTTGTAGTAGCTGGTAATGGAGATATTGATTTAGTGAAAACAATTCCAGGTGGTGGTGGTACTGGAAATGGAAACGTGGCGTTATACATTGATGGGAATACATTATTTAAAGGAAGTATAAAAAAATCAGGTACAGGTACTGCGACCATGAACTTGAATAATGTAGAAGTTGCTGCCACTGCTACTAATGCTTCAGCCACAAATGTGGCTTTCAATGTGTCCGGTAATTGGACAAACAATGGCGGTGTTTTCAATGGCACCAATTCTACCTTCAATTTCAAAGGCAGTAATCAGTCTATCCAATCAAACAATCAACCTTTTGAGAATGTTATCCTAGCCGCTAGTGGTTCCAAGACACTATTGGATAATGCTACCGTAAAAGGATTCCTTACTATTGAACCAGGCACAGTTCTTAACCAAAATGGTAAAATATTATCAGTTACTGGAGATTGGAAAAATAATGGTGGTACTTACTTGCATGCTAATGGCAGAGTTATCATGAATGGTAATGGTCCTTTAGCGCAGAACATCTTTTCTTTAGAACAACCATTTTACGATCTTAACCTTAGCAATGCTGGAATTAAATTATTGCAGCAAGAACTTATTGTAGAAGGTGATTTAAGCATTTCTTCAGGTGCTACACTTGATGCGAATAAGTTCGATGTTGATCTAAGCGGTGATTGGATGAGTGATGGAGCATTCACGAATGGAGAAACAACACTATATTTAACAGGTACAACTCCCCAGTTAATAGGCGGCAGCAGTCCTACCACTTTTTTCAACCTTAAAGTTTCTAATCCCAGTGTACAGGTGATTTCTAATCAAAACCTTCGAGGCACCTTAACACTCGGCAGCGGAGTACAATTTGACCCTGATGGCACTCCTACTACGCCTGCAAACTTTGCATTGCTTTCTGGCGATAAATTAACGGCAAATGTAGGACCTCTACCTATTGGTGCTGCTATAACTGGCGAAGTAGTAGTACAGAGATACATTCATCCAGAAGGACCAACATTCAGGTATGTAGCAACGCCAGTAACAGATGCTACTATCAGTGATATCAGTGATGACATTTTGGTTTACATAGATGAGGAAGAATCTGTTGAAACTTCAACAGGAAGTATTTTTATATATGATGAAAAAGTACCAGGCCTGGTTGATAAGGGTTGGAAGCCTTATTCAACTGCATTAACAAATCGTTTGAAAGTTGGTACAGGGTATTCAGTTGAAATGATTGTTTTTCCTGATGAAGCAAAAACACTTTCGATCAAAGGTCCTGTTTATCAGGGTACCTACACCTACACTTCAGAACAACTAAGCTTTACAAATTCTGATGGATCAGATGGTGAAACCAATGTTGAAGAAGGCTGGAACTTGATTGGAAACCCATATCCAAGCACGATCAACTGGCAGGCTATATACAATGATAATAGTACAGCAAGTAATAAAATAGACCCTTCCATTTTCATACCTGATAATGGCACAATAAAGGATAATCTGCGATACATTACATATAGTGCAGCCGCTGGTGAACAACTAAACGGAGAAAATCTAGCGGATGGATCTGGACTAATCGCCAGTGGTCAGAGCTTTTGGGTGAAGGCAACCGGAGAAAATCCATCTTTAGTAATACAGGAAAAACATAAAAGCCCTGAACCCAGTGTTGAATTTTACAAGAAGGAAACTCCTAAAGATTTGATTGTACTGGGTATCAAACAAGGCAATAAGGTTGATGAGACAGCCGTACTTTTCCGTGAAGATGCGCTTGCTACCTACGAACCAGGCAAAGACAGTTATAAACTGAAGAATTCTATATTCAATCTTTCTTCACTAGGACAACAGCAGGAAGATCTGTCTTTTAACTTCATGCCCTGGTTTAGTTGCTCTTCAGAAGTTCCTTTACTGATAGAGAACATCAAACCAGGCACCTATATTTTCAATGTAAGAAGGTTAGAGAGCTTTACCCGCCCGGTAACATTTGTATTGAAAGATTTGTACACTGCAAAAAGTATAGATATTACCAGCACATTCAACTATGAGTTCAAGGTTACTGCTGATCCACGTAGTTATGGTAAGGATCGTTTTGTGCTACTGGCAACTTATGAACTAATTCAACTTGATCTGCCATTAACTGCAGCAGCAAGTTGTGTAGGCACAGCAGCCAATGTAAAAGTAATAGGTGCACAAGCTGGTGTAACTTATGAAGCTTACTTAGATGGAGTGTTGGTAGGCAATGCAGTGGCCACTGAAGATTCCGATTTAAATATTTCCATAGCTTCAGATAAACTTAAAGTTGGTGAAAACCAGCTAGTGGTGAAAGCCAGTAGAGCTGGTTGTGAAGCGCTAAGCCTTACACAAACAGTTACCGTAAATACAGAACAGGTATATTCCATATCAGAGGTTCAGGGTGGAACAAGTTGCGGAACAGGCGCTGTTACACTTTCAGCTGCTGGCGCCCCTGCAGATGCTATTTATCGCTGGTATACAACTCCTGATGCAGTGGAACCTGTTTTTGAATCAAACAGCAGCAGTTTTACTACCCCTGAAATCAGCCAGTCGGGCTGGTATTATGTAAGCATAAAAAATGCAGCTGGTTGTGAGGGAGAAAGAGTTAAGGTTCCTGCCGAGGTAACTCAAATTGCTCAACCAGTAGTTTCAACTGAAGGTGGACTACTCTTAGCAACCGGAGCTGGTGACTATCAGTGGTACCTGAATGGAGAGGCCATTGAGGGTGCATCAAATCCAAGCCTGTTACCTGTTGAAAATGGAAATTATAGTGTAAGCTTAACAGCAGGAAGCTGTACAGTACATTCTGAAGCTTTCGTTTATGAGGTAGCAGGACTGGATGACAGTCTTTCTAAACTGGGTATAAACATTTGGCCTGTACCATCAGGTGATTATTTATACATCAAAAAATCTGATGCAAATACTAAAAACATAAGCATACGTATTATAAGTGTAGAAGGAAAACAAGTGCTTCACGAAAAATATAATTTCAGTCCTGCTAATGTACAAAAGCTGGATTTAAGTAACTTGCGTAGTGGGTTATACATTCTAGAGTTGCAGCAAGAAAACACAACTGTACGTACTCGTATCATTAAGCAGTAACATGCTTTATGTATGTCATAAGCTATAACATCAGAGGATTTGACACGAATGGTCAAAAAGAGATATAAATCATGGGGATTTCTATTGAGTATAATGCTCTGTAGTACACTTGCTTTTGCCCAACCCGGTAGAGGTATTCCTCCGGGTAACCCAAGGAATCCACGTTCACCTACTATACCTATTGATGGAGGAATTAGTCTTCTGGCGGCAGCAGGCTTAGCGTATGGAGTGCGCAAAGTATATGTACTGAAAAAAAATGAAAACGAGGAGCATTGAAAAGCAAGGGAGCATTTTACCATAACAGAAGTATTATTTATTTTTCTATTTATGCGGTAGTGTTGAGCATGCTTTGGCTACTTCTTTATGAAGGCTTTCTAAAAGCATTAGGTCAACCAGACCGCTTCCTTACGAATATTACTGCTGAAGCAGGGAATCTTTTACTCAACTTATTTGGCTATTCAACAAGGGTTGTATCCGCTGGTAATGAAGCTATACTTTTACAGCATGGCGAACCTGTGCTAACCATTGCAAGAAATTGCAATGGTCTAGCTGTGTTTTCATTATTTGCCGGTTTTGTGGCTATCTTCCCTAGTAACTCTTTTAAAAAGTTATTGTATATACCGGCAGGTATTCTAGCTTTGTTTCTGCTGAATGTAGTCAGGGTTGTTTTTTTAACAATGATATATCTGTATCGTCCGGAATGGCTGGATTTTAATCACACCTATACCTTTACGATTATAATTTATGCTGCTGTATTTGGATTGTGGATGTTATGGGTAAATAAGTTTACTGGCTCAACAACACAAGCGAGAAAGATTGCAGTCTTTTAATTCTACCACTACCTATTTTCTTATTATAGTCGTTTTACTCTTACTCATCTATATAGGTTATTTGAGGCAAGAGTATCTGTTAATGTGGGAGTATCCATTTCATTTTTATTCGCTCAATCGGACTAATGAAACAGATTTCAATCATCCGATTAGTCTTATAACACTACTACCAGGATTAATCCTCTACCTAATACTCTTCTATATAGGAAATTGTATTTTGCTCAAGTTGTTGACAAGAGATCAGACATGGTGGAAAAAAATTTTTGTACTTGATTCATTGTTGTTGCTAACTGCTGGTACCTGCTTGTTTTTTTCCAGATTTATTGATCATTATTTATTCCTTAGAACTGCACATCTTATAAAAGAATTTATGCTTTCTCCACTGCCAGTGCTAATAATCATCCCTCTCCAATGGTGGCAAAAATCAAAGATTGAATAAACGAAGATAGTTATTTATCGCGTCACTATCCTCACGTTTACATTTAGCATAATCATAGGCAGCCTTTGAAATAATATTGTATTCTGCCTGTGTACTTTGAGCTACTGTTGTAATCACTTCAGCAAAATTTTTAAAATCATTGAGTGGCAAATCCCATCCAATTTTTTTTTCTTCCAGAGAGCGCCATGGAGTACGATCAGATAATAAAACTGGGGCGCCTGTAGTAAGGGCTTCCAAAATAACATGACCAAAATTTTCACCCCTGCTGGGCATAAAAAGTAAGTGGTAATTAGCTAAGGCGCCACTCACCTGTTCATTTGGAATACTACCTTTGTATTTTACACTTATATGCTTTGGAAGCAGTTCAATTTGATTCTGACACTCCTGCCAATAGGCCATATCATTAACAGGTCCATATAAATGAAATACAACTTTGACGGATGGTAGAACATATTGAAGAACTTCAAGGGCATAAAGTGTATTTTTTTCAGGAGAAATTCTGGCAATGCTTATCATATATATTTCACCTCTACTTTTGACCCTTTCTAACCATGCAGATTGAGATTTTATAGCTGCCAGGTTAGGTATTACCATCACTTTTGCATCTTTTGAGATATGCATTTTTATTTCATCAGCCTCTCCAGGATGAGTAGCATGAAAGGTTACTTTGTCGAAGATGCCTATGACTTTGGCCAAATGAAGAAAAATCTTTTTCTTAAGACTCTTCACCCCAAGAGCACCTGGAGCCAGCATACCTCTAGGTGCCAGAATGACATTCATATTCGAGTCCCTCATTAACAAAAGTGGTAATAAGGAAAAATACCAGGAGAACATGCCATTTATATAGATATGGTCCCAGCTTTCCTGCTTTAAAATTTCTCTCCAGTTTGCTGCACTAATATTGCCCCTGGAGGCATAGAACACCTGTACATGGTCCTCTATCCTATTCCAAGTGTTCGATTCCACATCAGAATAAGGCGTTAAAGTATGATAGTCAGTATTACGTGTAACAACAAAAAAATCAGCTTTGCTTTTCAAATGGTCTACAAGGTTTTTCACAGAACGAATTGGCCCCCCACCCTTGAAACCAGGTACATACCAATCAATGAAAACCAGTATTTTTTTTCGCTCACTCAACCTCATTCTCCATTAGCCAATTTTGCAATACAACCAAATACCAGATATGTGACCAACTCACAGCAGGATTATGTTTCAGGAAAGACTGCCACAGTCGCTTAACTTCTAGTTCATCGAAGGCAGGATGTTGCCCCAACAATTCCATCCTATGTTTGCAAAAATCAAAAAGATCATTTCTGATCCATTCTTTCCAGGGCAAGGTAAAGCCCATTTTAGGTCTGTTAACTATTTCCGAAGGTAAAAGATCGCCCATGGATTCTACTAACAATTTTTTGGGGGTACTGGGATATTTATATTTATCCGGAATTCCCAGCACGTATTCAAGAAGCTCATGATCCATAAATGGAACGCGAACTTCAAGGGCATGAGCCATACTCATTTGGTCAGTATCCCTTAATAAGGTATTCTGCATGTAGGTGTGTATCTCGGCTAGGCTCACTTTACTAAGAAAGGGAATGTTTCTATCAGGTTGTTTGGAAAGTATGTTTTTCTCTACAGCGATTTGAGCTGCATTACTTACTTTGAAATCTTCTCCTAAAATGGACCTTATATTGTTATCTGCCAATACCTGCCTGTATACTGGATAGCTTTGCTGGAGGCTCCATTCAGACAGACTTAACAACTGATGTAATTTATTGGTAGCAACAGTAGGTTTCAAAGTAGCTGTCAATCCACCAAAATATTTCCGTATTCCTGGAGGAATTTTTGTAACCCAGTTAAGATTCTTTAATAAAAATTGTCTTTTAAAAATACTATAACCAGCGAATAATTCATCTCCACCTAGACCTGATAAAGCCATTGTCACACCCGCCTCACGTGTAACTTTAGAAACGACATAAGTGTTAGGGCCGTCTCCACTAGGGTGATCCATAGCTTTAAGAGCAGCGGGGATCAACTCAAGAAAATCTTCAGGCTTGAGTTTTATTTCAGTATGTTCAGTGCCAAATTTATTTGCAATAATTGAGGCATATTTGGCTTCGCTGAATGCTTTCTCTTCAAAGGTAACAGCAAATGTTTTTACTTTATGACTGGCTACCTGGCTCATTAGGCCAACAATAGCACTAGAGTCTATACCACCTGATAGAAAAGCACCAAAAGGAACATCGGCAACCAGCCTTCGTTTTACAGATGCCTTTAATAAATTATATACTTTCTTTTTGATTTCTGCATAACTTTCGTGACTAGCCTCCTGGCTAAAATCTTTCTCTGCAGACCAGTACTGATGTAGGCTAGCTCTGCCCTCTTTAACCCTTAAATAATGACCAGGCAGCAACATCTGTATACCAGCAACAATTGTGTCTGGCGCATGTACTGTCTGGTAACGAAGGTAATCTGTCAAAGATGCTCTGTTTAGCTTCTTAGGTACCAGCCCAGATTTTAAAAGCGCACGCACCTCAGAAGTGAAAAGCATGTAACCCTCATGCTGATAGTAATACAAGGGTTTGATCCCAAGGCGATCCCTGAAGATCAGTAACTCTCTAACATTCTTATCCCAGATTGCGAAGGCAAACATGCCATTAAAATGCTTAACACAGTCTTTGCCCCACCGCTGGTAAGCCGCTAATATAACTTCTGTATCTGTTTTTGTCTGGAAGGGGTACTCTTTAAACTCCTGCTTCAGCTCCTGGTAGTTGTAGATTTCACCATTGAAGACTAATACCAGATTACCATCCACACTAGACATTGGCTGATGCCCGGCACTGGATAGATCAATGATTGACAGCCTTCGTTGTCCCAGCGCAATTCCTTCTTCTACAAAGCTTCCGCTGTCATCAGGGCCACGGTGTGCAATGGCGTCAATCATACAATCTAGTATAGACTTTGTCCTTTCCCTGGAAGATATCCCAACTATGCCGCTAATCCCACACATGCTTAATCTTCTATACTTTGTAGTAGTGTCTGTAAGCGTTTTTTATATGCATCAAAGCCAAAACGCTTCAGTACCTTCCGCTGTAATTCTTGTTTATCGGCTATGGTGAATGGTTTTGAGAGTTGATCGATGATGGCTCTGCTTATTTCTTCTACACTTGTTGGATTCACTAATGTGCCCAATTCACCATTGCCTAGTGCATCAACACTACCATCGGCATTGCCAGCAATTACAGGTAGGCCACAGGTCATTGCTTCAATATACACAATACCAAATCCTTCATTTGTTGAAGGCATAGTAAAGACATCTCCCAATAGAAAGTGGTCAATCAGCTCATGGTCAGGCACAAAGCCAACCAACTTAAAGTGATCCTGGACATTCAACTCTTGGGCTAAAGTTAGCAAGCGTTCCTTTTCTATTTCATCATACTTCCCTACAATAACATAGGTCAATGTTGGATACTGTGCTAATACCCTAGGCAACGATTTCAAAACTGTATCATAGCCTTTATAAGCCTCAGCAGCGGATAGTCTGCATACGGACAACAGAATTTTATCAGCTGAGGAAATTTTGTACCTCTCCAAAAGACTTGATGGTTTTGAAAAAGTGACAGGAACTGAAAAAAAGGGATCAATGGTGTTTGGGAAGACCACGATGGAGTCACGATGGATCCCATGTCGCTGAATGAGTTCCTGCTTAGTATGTTGGCTTACAGCCAGTACAATATTTGCCTGACGGAGTGCCCATTGCTTCAGCGGGCTCAGTGTTCGCCAAACCTCTATTCCATGGGTGATCAGTATAATTTTAAGAGAAGGCTTCAGCACCTTTGCAAGGGCAATCACGGCAAGATTGATGTGTCCTATAAAAAGAGCATCCTGCTCTAGGGCCTTCTTTAATGTTTGAAGAATAAAACCAAGCCTGTTACCACCAAAACCGCTAAATTTTGATTCCTTGCTGTAGTTTTGATCAGCAACAGTGTCATACAGGCAAGAAATTATAGCATCAGCAGATGCAGTAGTGGTCAGACCTCCTATAAAGGCCTTATTGAATTTTTCGATCCCTCCATACCGAGAGAATGCTGTAAGACATACGAAGAGGAGTTTCAAGCTTCAGTTCTTTAATATTTTTCTTTTTCGCCCGCAAATATACAGCTATTCTACTTTTAGGTTGTTAGCTAAACAGTTCAAATAGAGGTAAAGAAGGAAGGAATTCTGTAGGATGTATGAAAAAAAGAATGTTCTTATACATCTTCGACTTATTTATTTCGAGGCAGATGCTGCGGCTTTGTGATGAATAATCATGAGGTATCATCTTTTAAATTACCCTTGCCAGTTGCTTTACCACAACTTGATAAAAAGAGAATCATACATAAGCTTTGATTGGTGTAGGATCTTAGCAAGTATTGACAAGTCAGAAATCATACATCAACAACTTACTAATCCTTCTGTTCATTCATGTTTGGCTGAAGTCAACCATATTGTAGAGCTTTAGTCTCAGACTGTTTAGGATTTTCTATACGGTAGGTGAAGCGTTTCAGATAGAAGGTGTAAACTAGCCACAATACAAATGAAGCCTTTATGAGATAGTTCAGCACAGTTTCAAAACCTTCTTCTGCTTTGATAACCATGAGAAAAAGGAACGGAATCCATAATAATAAATAAGGATTATCTTGAGCAATTAAGGTTAATCGATTCAAGATAAGTCCATAGAAAAGCCCCAGGAAAAGCATAAAATAGATACCTCCATACCCATAATTAGCATAGCCTTCACCTAGTAAACTCAGACTTATACTTGTATTGCTACTAAGTGCATAACCAGTAAACCTTGTATATGTGTCCCTTCCACCAGATCTTGCTTTATTTGGATTTAGAAAGCGAGGAACTAGAGCTGCTTCTATAGCGCTGACAATAGTTTCACCTTTAGCGAAAGGCTCTCTTTTTCCTGTATGTTTCATTATCCTGGTTACAATCACCCCTTGATTTAAACGAGTCAGGTTTTGTTCCTCCTCTGTGCGAGAGTATTTTGATTTCTTACGAATTGGCTCCCCTTCTCCAGATAATACTTTAACTACACTCTCCCCAAAAACTACGAATCGATCTGTCATAGAGTACTGCTTCTTTGAAAACCAGGTAGCTTGTCGGTAGTGCCCCTTCACCAAATTAAGGTAGTACACGCACAGAAAGCATGCGAGTACTATTGCAATCTTTTTAAGAGGAGTTGTAGTACTTTTCCTGATAAAGAACACAATGATGGTGAAGAGTCCCCAGAGCAAAAGATCATGGAACATCCCCATGCTTACATTGCTAATTATCAGAGGAGCAAACGCTGCTGCAATCCAAAGATATCGATACCTACTTTCAGAGAAGTATAAATAGTATGTCCCTATAAACTTAAAGTAACTAATGAGCAGAATGAAAAAAGCAATACTGCCTGGCAAGTACTGACCAATATAATCGCAGAGTAAGCCAACAATGATCAATTTTTTACCAACCTCACCTAGATTGTAATGAGTTAGAATGCTAGGCAGATACTGCAAATTAGTGGGCTGTTTGAACAGATACAACCCTAAAGCAAAAAGTAAAACAGCAGGAACGGCATATGTAAAGTATACATCAGCCGCTACTTCCATGGGATATACCGGATCAGGTTTATAAAAGTAGTAGGCAAGAAATGGAGAATACAAAAATTGTACAGCCGTAAGCAATATCATAACTTCCTTTACCGGGATTTCTTGCCCCAACTTAACAACAAAAAGTAGTAAGAAGAAAATTGTAATGGGTACTGCAGAGGCTGATAAGAAATCTATTTGCTGCTGACTGTAAAAAGCATAAATCCCTAATGTAAGAGTAAGAGTAAAGCATAACACTTTCCAAGGTAGAGAAGTATTCAGCAGATAGGTGGAAGAAAAATAAGGTAAATTCGCTTTCAGAGTAGCAATAGGTTAAGGTGCTTGGTGTTGCTTGTTTAATTAAAGAGATAATCTATGCTCAATTATTAACAGTCTTATACAAGAGTTAAGTTCTCTACTTAATTACTTTTGGGGCCCTTAAATATAGTAAGCTTAACATCTGTAGGTGTAAGTGCCAATTAGTTTTTTAAAACTATATGAGTAATACTTCCTGTTTTACCTTTTCCTAGGAGAAAAGGAGCTCGAGAATTGATGAATCCAACAGATCCGATAAGCAATAGCCACAATAAAGGATGTCTAATCAAGGAAGACAGAAGTTTATTCTCCATATCTGCAAAACCTTTGATCAATATCATCATAAAAATTTGATGCAGTGCAAGAAGAATAAAAGTATTGCTCCCCAAATACATCAATACTTCTTTACAGCCTTCAATGCACCTGTTTGAAACAGTTCCTATCAAATGTGAAACCAACACGACAAATAATATTCCTGAAAAAGCGCTGAAATAAGTATAGGGATAATCACCAAGCACATTAAAGCAAAGGTCTAATCTATCCGAATTCATGAAACAGCTTACTATGTTTATAATGAGCAAACCTATAGCACTTATCACCAGATGACTCATAGTCATCTGGTTCATCTTTAGCATAAACTTCTTCTCCTTTCTACGCAGCATATTACCTACACCATAGAAAAAAATAGATGATAATACCACATGTACTTTATAAGGAAAACTCACTTGGTGAATACTCAATGTATAGCCGATGAGCGAAAGTAAGAGAAGAAAAAGAAACACATACTTTCCCGATAAGAGCCTATTCATTTGATAATAGAGCAGCTCTGTCAAAAACAAAACAGGTATAAACCAGAGCGCTATTCCTCCCCAACCATGTTTGATAAATACTTCAACTTCTAGAGAAAAATGACTCGGATCAAGAATGTAATAACCTAATAAAACGAACATAGAGAAGAAGAGGTATGGGAGCAGTAATCCTCTAGCTCTTTTTTGTAAAAACGAAAGAATATTAGGATAACGGTTAAAGGAAAAGAAGTAGCCTGAGATGAAGAAAAATAAAGGCAAATGGAAAGACCAAATCCACCATTGAGCATAAACTGGCAAACCAGAATGACCTACAATTACTAAAAAGATACCAATCCCTTTTGCGATATCTGCCCACACGACGCGCTGAGCATAGGAGACATTATTAGCAGAAGCTAATGATATATCAGTTAAGGCATCTGAAGTATAATAGGACATTATCTTGTAATTACCCAAGGTGTGCTTTTACAATTTAGCAAAGGTACTGATGTGATACTTTTTCTCAAAGTAGAAAACTACTGCATCCATACCTTCCCGGTTTGAGGCAAAAATCAGGAAGGCTCTTCAAGGATTCGTACAACAAGTTTATGAAGAACTTCTTCTGCACTATATTTTTTTAAAGCATAAGTATTCTGTGAATGATCAGCCAATGCGCGTAGGTCATACTGATTCAGATTGTTGAAATTTAATGGTATTACAGCCGGATAAGTTCCATGAGTAACATACCTGGTAGAACCAACAATTTCTTCAGGAAACCAAGTATCTAATCCACAATTATAGTATTCAAATAATTTATTTGGCGCATTGAACCGATAATTTGGGATGTGTGGTTTATATAAGATTACGCCCACTTGGTATTGAACAAGCACTGCAGGTAACGATATATATGGAATTGCTGGCTTACTGGAAAAGAAGCTGTACTTACCCTCTAGCTCCTGCACTTCATCATGCGACTGATGAAGATAGGCATCAAATTGAATGTGAGGATACTTACTTAGCCAATTGAGAAATGGCTCTATGTAGGAAGTTCCTTTTTCAATTGAATAACCAACATAAATTATTTTTAAAACTTTCTCATGTTGTTGTTTCTCCCTTTTGTGCTTACTCCAGGATGCTGGAGGATAATTTGGAAGAACTTCAAAACTAGGTGTCTGCCTGTCTTTAGCAGGAGGCACAATACCAACATTTTGCAGGAACAATTCCAGACGCTTCTCATTGGTATGAGAAATCCAGCTATAGGATGAATAGTTTTTCTTTTCTAAATAATGATTAATCTTAACCAAGGCCATACCTTGAGAATATTCCAATGGGCTTACATATTCATGATAATGTACGTATAGTTGACACCTGCCTGGAAACAGTAATTTATATAATAGCCCTGGCAAAGCAGAAAGGCTTTCATAGTAAAGCACTTTTGAGGGGCGGAACCAGATTAGCCCAAGGAATGTAATAAAGTTGTAATAGACGTAAGCCAGTGCTCGTTTAATTCTTCCATCCGTTTTCTTTATACCTCTTAGCCTATTCACTTCAACCCTGGCAAAGGAGACTTGTGTTAGAGAAAAATTGCTGGTTGTCCATACCTTTGTTACGCCTGCATTATTCTTTTGCTCAAGCACATGTAAAAGATTAACCACAGGGGGATACTTTTCCAAAGGCAGAAAATGAACTATTGCTACTCTCATTATAGAAGACTAAAGATCTTATGGACATACCTCGATCGATCTCTATAAGAATAAGCATCTCGCTCACATCTTTCTCTCGCCCTGCTGCGAAGCAGTACTACTTCCTCCTTATCCTTCAAGAGTAATTGCTGAGTGAGTGAGGCAGCACCTTTAGCATCGTGGTACAAAAATATCTCTTCTCCATTTCGGAAAAATTTAACGTGTTCTTTGGTATAAGGCGCTAGTTGTATTCCTCCTACCGCTGGAATTTCAAATGTTCTCATGTTGTGAGAAGCAACATTATGCTTTCTTAACATGTTTAGTTGTACTCTATACAGCTGAAGGTATTTATATAGATCATGATGGTATACAGGTGCAAAGGCTTTCGCATTGGCATGCTTGAGGTAGCGATTCCAGCCATTGCCATACAAATCCACCTCTATACCCAAATCCAGCAACTGCTTCAGAAATGCAGCTCTTTCTTTATCCGGATTGCCAATAAAACATGTACTAATAATTTCATTTTTTGGTTGAGGATCAAGTTGAAGATCTTCTGGAAGTTCGTAACCAAAGGGTAAAAAGTGCACCTGATAAGAGCTGCTAAAAGCGTTTAATTGAGCCATTATCTCCTGGCTATAGCTAAAGTGGAGATCGTATAACCTTATAGTGCGAGATACATTGGTATTTCCGCTTCCTCTTCCCGTAAAAATAAAAGGATTATCAGGATTATAATTCGCTATACGGATACCCTTTCCTTTTGCATAACTCAATGTTTCGGGTAATACCTCCATTCCTTTAAACACCCAAAGAATGTCGGGCTTATGTTCCTCCAACTTTTGGAACAGTTCCCGATTGATACTTTTATAAATACCTGATAGTCCTAACCTATGCTGTATTTTATGAACTATATGTGCGTCCAGATAAGCATAGAGATGGTTCTGGGCAGGAAAAAGATAAGCTTTTACTTCTTTGATACTATTTAAATGTTTCAGGTAAAATCTCTCGATTGACCAAGTGTAGTCACCTCCCACAATTAGTATCTTCATCATGCAATCAGATTTGCATTAATTGCGCTTAGTAACCCTTGCTTATGAGCTTGTTCCTGGTGTTTAAGACCTAATGAACTAGAATTTTCAGAGAAGAGATGTTGCAAAGAATCATTGATCATGACTTGTTTGAGATAAAACGCAAGCATATTTACCTTGCCATAATCATAAACAAAACCATTAAAGCCTGCTTGAACATCATCTGAAGGTCCATAACTACCACAATTCCCACTCAATAGGATAGGACATCCTGAATAAATTGCTTCACTTACAGCCAAAGAATGTCTCTCTGTTTTAGACGGCTGGATGTACAGGGACGATGCCATATAGAAAGCGGGCAAATCTTCAGGGGAAGTAAAGCCGGTAAAAATTACCTGATGAAACTTTAGCCTTCTTGCCAGTGTCTCTAACTTCTCTAAATCTGGTCCGCTACCAATCACAAGGTAAATTATTCTACGGGACTGAAATTGATCAAGCTTTATTAATGCGTTGATAACATCCAATTGACTCTTGATAGAAATTAGCTTCCCAACTGTTGAAACAACAAAGTCTATGCTTGAAATATTATATTTCAAGCGCACTTTCTCTACCAATTGCACTCTTTTAGCCAAAGCAGCATCATATACTTTAACATCAATAGGAAATGATGTACGATGCATTTTTTTCAGACTGACTTTATGATATTTATAATAATCCTCATTAGAGTCACCAACGCTTAAAAAGGCGCTGATTTTACGAAAATAATTTACCAGGAACTGTTTTTTTAATACTGAAAGACCAAAAGCCTTTTGATGCATCAGTTCACTATCAGAAATATAGAAGATTTTTAGCCCCCGTTTCACCGCCCACCGATATGCCCTCCTCTGATATTTTTGAAAATACCCATAAATAACCACAGCATTAGGTTCATAATCCTCTAATTCTTTCTCAAGATTAGGCGAGTCAATGGAGGCATCTACAGGCAACTCGCTTTCGCCATTCACAAAAACATGATCAAACTCATTAAAGTATAAGTTTCCCCACTTAACCTCCTGCTGAAACTCCATGTCTTTGTAAGGCTTCATGCCAATAGTACTAGCAAAGAATACTTTTACCTTTACATTGTCTAGCTGAGCATAGCTAGCATACTGAGGACAAAAATGTTGTATAGGATGTGAAACTACGATTGCTAATTTTATATTCATTTACCTACAACCTCTTTATTAAATTCTGGAGTAAAGGATTTACTGGACCTGTCACTGCTCTATTGTAGCTAATGCACAACAGCAACTCAAAAATAACTACCTCTCCTACCGCATCTTCCATCGAACATAGAAGATTCGACAATATTGCTCTTTGATTTTCATGAGTGATCAAACTTGGAAATGCGAATGCATACAAAATTTATTGCTGAAAGCTTCAATATTTGATTCAGTTCATTTCATAAATCTTTCTATACGCTTTTTGAAAACTAATGCGGCTTTCCATCCAAAAATTCTAGAGGCTAGTCGGAGCTTTTTCGGTTGAACAGGAAAATCATTAACACCTAAATTTTCAATATCCTGAACTGCAAGCTTCCTGTGGAAGGTATATCTACTGTCCAAATTATAAAGAAAGCTAAACATGACACAGGCAGCACAGATTCTTGCCTCCTGGCTATCTGAAACTTTTAATAAATTAGAAATAGCAGTCTTTTTTGCAAGATATTCCGATTCTACTGCAGAGGGAGATTTTTGTTTACTGAGGCTTGTCGAAACACTGCTCCTATAATAGGACTTAGCATCTTCACAATAGATAACGCCATTAGAGGTTAACACAACTCGCGAAAAATACTCAAAATCATTATTAAAATTCAACGACTCAATATAACCACCTACCTGGTCTGAAATATGTCTCGGTATTAAGTATGCAGAATTTGCCATCATCCCTCCTCCACTCCATTGACAACATAACCAATCCACTGGAAGCATTGAGGCCCAAAGCCTTTCCTTATTAAAAGTCGCATCGGCTATATTGTTATGAAATCTCGCCCATGCTCCGATTGCAACTGCCTTATTATGTTCTTGTAAGGATCTTACTTGAATACTTATTTTATTATTCGCTAATAAATCATCCGCATCTAAATACTGTATATAATCTCCCTGCGCAAGAGAGAGTCCAACGTTTGTAGCAGCACATTGCCCAGAGTTTTCAATATTTTCTACCTTAATGATGTTAGATTGATAACTTTTTGCGATTGCTAAACTATTGTCTTTAGATCCGTCATCAACAATGATTATCTCTTTATTTTTCCAATCTTGCGCTAATGCAGACTCTATGCTTTCACTTAGATACTTTTCAGCATTATAGACTGGAATTATTATCGAAACTTTATTCATGAAATTTAAGAATGATATTTTTAAGATAATAAAAAAGAAATAGAATCTTGAGCTTCTGGGAGTACTTGTAAATAGGGTCTCTAATAATCGATTTTATTAATGCGCTATAAGCCATTTTCTGCTTACCATCAACTGCATATAAAGTTGCTATATTATGAAAATGTATGGCCTCCCTTTTTCGAATTTCTTTTATTCCTATGTTAGGGAACCCAGAAATTTTTCTCCTATGATAGGCTTCTTTGATCACAGATAAATTGAATTCAGAGGCTGAAACTGAATTCTTAAGTTGAGAGACACCATTCTTATTTTTTCTATAATAATATAATGGTTTATCTATAAAGACTACTTCACCAACCTCTTCTAATTTAAAATACAAGTCTTTGTCAACCGCAGCTTTCATACAAGGATTGATACCACTAGTGTTGTTATAATAATCCTTCTTGAATGAAGCTAAATGGGATATTTTGTCTACATGTAAGTTAGTAGAAGGCTTCGTGATAGAGCCGACCCATTTAGCTTCTCCAATAACATTTAAGTTCTCGTCACAATTATAAAAAGTAGAGTAAACTAATGCTGCATTTTGATGAATCACATGTTGCTTGACCATCACATTTAATGCATCCGGCACCAAAGCATCATCAGGATCAACAAACATCAAAATATCGCCACTAGCTAAATTCGCAGCCCTGCGCTTTGTATATCCTACTCCTTTGTTAGTAGAATTTGAAAAAACTTTGATTTTTGTATCTGAAGTATGCGTTAGAAACGCACTCAGGCTATTGTCCGTTGAACAATCATCGACAACAATCAGCTCCCAATTATGATAATTTTGCTGAAAGACTGATTTGATAAATTCATCAACAAAATTTTCACTATTGTAATTAGCAACCAATAAAGAGCACTTCATATACAAGCTTACCAAGATCTATACACCGGTAACAAAGGGAATAATTTGAAAGCTTGTCTGCCTAACATAAGCCTGAATATCCTGTAGGAGAATATGAAGAGGGCATAGGGAATATTGTATGCTATATTAATAAGGTAGGATGTAGCTTTACGAGGAAGTTTTGCTTTCACGTAACTCCTAATTTTTGCTGTCTCCCTTAAATAATGGAATTGTTTTGAAAAATCACCACAAAAATGAACAACCGCAGGCTCTACAAAAGACTGTTCTTTATAAAACTTACATATACCTGTTAAGGAGTCAATGTGAAAACCTCCTTTCAGACCAATAGGCGTATACATGCCTCTACCTTCGTCATCAAGGGGTGCTATACCAGCTCGGCTCATAGCTATGGACATAAGAGGTTCTTCGTTGATACCCCCCCTAAATCCATCGATACCCAAATCAGTGTAGGTAACTAACAAATCTTGAGCTGTCTGAAATATTTGTGCTGCTACGGAATCCTTAACAAAATAGTAAAGTCCACCGTTAAAACGGATTAAGTAATTAATATCAATCTTAGCTTTCAGGCCAGCTACATTAATCCCCCAATGAGTATAATTATCGAACTTACTTCCTATAACATTCACTGATGATCCAAAAAAATTGCGCCATAAAAAATCCAGCTCCCTTATCACGATACAGTCGCAATCGATGAAAATCGTTCTTTCAAAAGGACTATAGTCAAACATTTGCAACTTTTGCTGAACTCCAACTCCTACGCTTTTATCAATGGGGATAACAATATGATAAATCTTATGAAGCTCCACATCATCAGAGTCTGTTACAACAGCACGTTTTACATTTGGATTAGAAATTTTCAGCGAATAGCCTAAATTTTTTGCCATCAAAATGTATTTGTCAGCACCCTGTGCAATAGTTAAAAACCCGATACCTTCTTGCTGATCAATCCTTTGCCTATTAAATTCTTTCATGGATCCAACGGATATTTTCACGCACTACTTTTGCAGGCACTCCTGCTACAATAACATTAGAAGGAACATCTTTAGTAACTACACTAGCAGCACCAACTATTGATCCACAGTCTATTTTTACACCTTTCATGATCACAGCCCCATTGCTAATCCAAACCTGATTACCAATCTGTACATCAGAACTTTTATTTATTCTTAAGTTACTTGCTTGATCAATAATACTATGATTATCACTTGTACGGATATCAGCCCTACCCATTAGACAGCTTTCTCCTATAACAATTTTGGTTTCTTCGTTTATGCTAAACAAACACTTAATGACATAACAATTCATTCCAATTGAAACAGCATTATTATGATCAGCTAACAAAAAGATTGAATCTTCAATAATCGATCCTGACATTATCTTTAGATGATTATTGTCACCATTGATAACAATTTTACACTGCTTTAGCATTGCAGCAGTAGAGATGTCAAGTGTATTATTATTTCCTTTAATTTCAATATGACAATTTTTGTATCTGAAAGGACTGCCAGTATAATTGTTTTTACCCACTATCTTGACAAAAGAATTATTCTTCCATAATAGTATTCTTTGGAGTCTTTCATGCTTCTGAATAAAAAGTAACACAGCTCTTTTGATACTATTCATTGTAACAAATTGATAACAGTATAAATCTTAAGCAAGTAAACTATTAGCTTAATAGCATTTTCGATCAAAATTTTATGAAAAGATTAATATTCAAATATGTAAATTTAAATTATTTTATTAGTAGATTGAATAATTTCTCTAAAAATCATATTTATTTGTTCTAGCTTTATTTCTTTATCAAAATATTTCAATGCTTTTTCTCTAGCATTATTTTGTAGCTTCTCCCTTAAATAATTATCTGACAAAACTTTGACTAGTGCATCTTTCAATTGATGATTGTTTCTTTCTTCAACCAGCAAACCATTCAAACCATTGTCTACTATATTAGGTATTCCTGCATGATATGTTGAAATCACTGCTAACCCTGTCGCCATTGCTTCAAGTATTGCATTTGGATAACCCTCCGAATCCCCATCTTCATTGATTCTGCTATTCAACACGAATATGTCAGCATCTTGTAGCTTTTCAAGAAGCTTATTGTGAGGCATTGCCCCGAAAGATACTACAAAATCTTCTAAATTTTCTTCAGCAATTTTACTTTCAATCACATTTCGTTCTTCTCCATCCCCTACAATATGTAGTTTGAAAGGAAAATTATAAATTTTTAGTTCAGCTACTACATTGACTAAATCTAACACACCTTTTTTAGCAGTTAACCGCCCAGCATGTATAATTATCAAATCTCTATTAGTAGCACACCTGCGTTTTGGTAAGTTATTAAATAAACTTAAATCAATACCATATGGTATTATGCTAGTTTTATTTCTGTCAATGCCATAAGGAATAAGATTATCATACATGAATGGTGCCACCAGAATAATATGGCTGGCATAGTTAAATAAAGCAGGTAACGCAGAATAATATGGCTTAACCTTAAGAAGTTTTGATGCATCATACCCATGAAAACATACTACCAAAGGAAGGTTAAATTTTTTAGCTAAAGGAAGTATTTTTAAAGCGTTATAACCAAAGTGCACAACAACAAAATTGATGTTATGCAGCCGTATAATCTTAGTCAATTCATTTTCTATGTTTACTGGATATGCATAGCTATTCTTAATTTTAAAGTATCGAAAGAATGCTGATAAGGCTCTGTCTTTAAATGTTTTAGGTATAGCGTCAATTTGATATACTAAGCCATTCCATTCATATATATCAGTATTTAATATTTGGTGGCAAACAATCACTTTTTCTGTGGCATCCATTCCTTGAATTTGGGAATAAATGAACGTTTCACTCAAAGCTAAGAATTCGCTTACTAATATAAGAACATTCATATTACAATCTGTAAATGCATATTGTAGATATATCACTTAATCATGACAGATGTACCTTGAAAGACATAGATTACATGACACACATCAACCCATTATCTCTTCTTAGCTCTTAAGGCATTGTAATACAAATAGCCAATGCCAATTAACAATCTTTTATAGGCATAGTAATATTGTTTTATATTACCCTTATATATTAGAGCATTGAGTGTCACAACTTGTATTTCCTCTAGCAATCTTCTTCTTTTTCGTACAAAAGAATAATGGTTTCTAGTAGATTGACTTGTTTCTCTAAAGTAATTAAGACGTTCTGGAACATATGCCACATTAGCATTAGCTAATAGTTGAGTCCAAATCACCCAATCTCCTAACATCTTCATGTGTTTTGGCCAAAAAAAGAGAGAATCAAAACAGCTTCTTTTGACAACTACAGCACTCGCATTTGGAATAACATTCCTTTTTAGTAAATAATTTTTTGCTTCTTTTTTTCCATCATTAACAAATGGTACGTTCCATCTATTTGGATCAATATCTTTCGTCCAATCAATATTATCTCTTATAACATCTGCATTCTCATCTACTACGTAGCTCTGTGTATATACTAATCCAATTTGTTGATCAGTTGAAAATACTTGTAAGCACTTTTCTAAAAAGTCTTCGGCAGCAAAATCATCACTTTCAGCAATCCAAATAAAGTCTCCTTTGGCTAACTTCAAACCTCTCTCCCATTGGATAAAAGGACTTCCACTATTCTTCGAGTTTACTACATAATGTGTCACGTTTTTATATATGTGTTCATAGTGGTTCAATATATCTTGACTTCCATCTGTACTGCAGTCATCGAGTATTATGATTTCACAATTTGTATGTGATTGATTTATTATCGAATCAAGCCGTTTATGTATAAATCTAGCATGATTATAATTTGGTACAATCACAGAAACTAACTTCTCACAATTTTTCATCATGTCAGTAGAGATATATTATAAAGCAACACGACAAATTACCATGACTTTCAATTATAAAATTATTTCCTTAAGGAATATAAGTAGTCAACACTTTTAATATTCATTAGATAGGTTTGATTTTTGGTCAGATATTCAAAATTCATAGCCTTAATTTCTTCCAAAGAAAAATTCAATCTATTTGGATTTGGTGATTTTACAACTACTCCTAAACCATAATCAGTATCGATTACAAAGGTTTCTAAATCAGAATGGGTCCTAAGTTGTACAATAGCTTTCCAAACATCTCCAGTCCATTCACCATTCCAGCCTGGTAAATTTAGATTTTCAGCCTCTTCATAACTTCCTGCAGGAATAGCAGCCGCTGCATGAGGAGGCAAACAATCATGGATCAGTATCATTCCATTTGGTGATAAAAATTCCAAACAATTGATGACATCTCTATAAGCTTGTTCCCAAGTATGTAGTCCATCTACGAAGGCAACATCTATTTTAAATTTATTCTTCAGACTGTTTATAGAATTGAAAAAGTCATCACTCTTTTGTTCGTAGTACTTTACATTTCCTCCTGATGTTAGAAATTCTATATACCTTTTCTTCTTTGAGATTAAAAACTTTGGATCAACAGCTGTTTTTCTCTTAGCTCTTATAGCTTTAAACAATTCACCCTTGAAAACACCTATTTCTAAATAGTCATTACCATCAATCTTATTGATGACATTATTGATGATATTTGATCTCTCCATTTTATGTTAATTAAATGATTTCAATAAATCCATTCAGTTCTTCCAAATACTCTTCCATAATCATAGTCTCCATGAATATTGAATTGAGAAGCATTATCATAGATGATGAAAGAGCATACATCTTCAGCTACATCAATTTGTTCTATCCTTGGCTTATGAATAAAAGTGTGTAGAGAGTATTTCCCTCTTACTAGTAGTTCCTTACAGATTTTTAAACTTAATTTTTCAGTTCTAATTGAATTAGATTCAGCAGAAAACACCCTATTCTTTGAACTATCTAGAATTGTGCAAAAAATATTATAACCATGATTTGATTTTTTAGTATTGAATCCTATTTCATAGTTTATAAGTATGTCTTGGTCATGCAAGAATTCAGAATTTTCTTTATCCTCGTTGTTCGTTAAATATATTTTTTTAAACCATAGTGGCTTAGACTCAACTTCTTTTCCTAAAAATATTTTACTGTTGGTGGATTGAGTAGACACATATTCATGTATTATTTCAGATGTATTTCCGACCCTTACTAATTTGCCATTTATTAGTAATATAGATTTAGGACATAATTGACTGATAGCCCCCATATTATGGCTAACAAAAAGCACTGTCCTTCCTCCGCCTCTACTTACATCTTGCATCTTTCCTATTGCCTTTTTTTGAAATTCAGCATCTCCTACAGCTAATACTTCATCAACAATCAATATTTCTGGCTCTAGGTGTGCAGCAACGGCAAATGCCAATCTCACCCGCATGCCACTACTATATCTTTTTACTGGTGTGTCTATGTACCTAGCTGTCCCACTGAATTCAATTATTTCTTCAAGCTTAGCCTTGATCTCATACTTTGTCATGCCAAGAATGGCACCATTCAAAAAGATATTTTCCCTACCTGTTAGCTCTGGATGAAATCCTGTACCTACCTCCAACAAAGATGCAATTCTTCCCTTTGATTTGATTAATCCGGTTGTAGGACTTGTAACCCTACTTAATAACTTTAATAATGTTGATTTTCCTGCACCATTTTTACCAATAATACCTAAAACTTCACCTTGCTTAACTTCAAAGTTGATATCTTTCAAAGCCCAAACATATTGGCTGTTTCCCTTTTTGCTCCTGTCGTTGACTTCCCCAACCTTTAAATAAGGATCGTCCAGTCCTCTGATTTTATGCCACCAACGATTTAGATCGTGTGATAAGGTACCTGTACCCACCTCACCTAAACGGTATTGTTTTGAAAGATCCTCTACCTTGATTGCAATATCAGACATATAATTTTTAACCATTATTAGGTTTCACAACTAATATATTACCGAAGAAATCTTAATGATATATGGGTGTATCATCTTAAACCGTATCCATAAATGAACGCTGCACCTTATTGAAGATCAAAGAACCCAGATATAATGAAAACAAACTGAAACAGGCACTGTATGACAGGTAGCCCCAGCTAAAGGTTCCCTCGCCCAGAAAACCATACCGAAATGTCTCAATGATTGCACTCATAGGATTAGCAAGTATGAGCATTCTGATTTCTCCCTCAAGAGAGGAAACAGGGAAAATCACCGGAGAAGCATACATCGCCAGCTGCACACCAAAAGTGATCAGGAAAGTAAGATCACGATATTTAGTTGTTAAAGAGGATATAATCATGCCCAGGCCTAAACCTAAAGCTGCCATAATCAGAATCAATAAAGGAAATAATAGTGCGTATGAATTAATGTCAATCTGAGCGCCTTTTGCAAAGTAGTAAATCCAGACTCCCACAAAAAGCAACAATTGTACAGCTAAGCGGATAAGATTACTTGTAACTATTGACAGCGGTAGTATTACCCTTGGGAAATAAACTTTACCGAACAGATCTGCATTTTGAGTGAATGTTCCTGAGGTCTTATTCACACATTCTGCAAAATAATTCCATAGTACAACACCACTAAGGTAAAAAAGCACTTGAGGAATACCATCAGTCGACAAATTGGCTGCTCTGCCAAATACAAAAGTAAAAATTATTGTTGTTAGGATAGGTTGTAGAAAAAACCATATAGGCCCCAGGATGGTCTGCTTATAAAAAGTAACAAAATCCCTGCGCACAAATAGAAACATTAAGTCTCGGTAACGCCATACTTCCCTGAGCTGCAAATCAAAGTGGCTTGACTGCGGCCGGATAATCAAGGACCAATCCTCCTCCTGCATCTGTGCAGTTGAAGCCTTAGGTCCAGAGTTTAAGATATTTGGCAAGGCCTCTTTTTCTATTGTTTTCATCTTCTTCGTAATATCCGTAGCCATAACCGTACCCATCTCTGGATGCCTTTACATCATTCAGGAGTATACTAATATTTTTTAAACGACCACTGCTATACTCACCTTCTATGTTTCTTAGCAATGAAATGGTAGTGTAGGTTTGCCTGACTACATAAATCGTATGATCTACAAAGGGCATCAGCAGGAGTGAATCTGTAACAAGACCATGTGGGGGACTGTCGATGATTACAACATCATAGGCAGCACTCAATAATTTAATAAGCTCCTGCATGCGCTGACCAAGCAGCAGCTCCGAAGGATTGGGTGGAATGATGCCTCCAGAAATCAAGTCCAGGTGCTGCACAGAAGTAGGCTGAATGATATCTGTGTAGGCGGCAACCCCCGCAAGATAATTGCTTAACCCGGTCTCATTGCTTAGTCCGAAGTCCTGGTAGATCTTAGGCTTACGCATGTCTGCACCCACGATCAAGGTTTTCAAGCCGCTGTAGGCAAACACTGAAGCCAGATTCATGGAGCAGAAGGTCTTGCCTTCACCGCTGATAGAGGAGGTGATCAGGAAAACTTTAGCCCCGGAATTGCTGTGGGGCGTAAAGAAGTTCAGGTTCGAACGAATAGCTCTGAAAGACTCAGCAATGGCCGATTTTGGCTTGCTGGTCACCGCCAGGTTATTATTAACCGGATTATGACCCACCACACCTAAAAGCGGTATGCTGGTATATTTTTTTAGGTCTTCCTTAGACTGTATCTTGTTGTTGAAATAAAACAGCAGGAACAGGAGTCCCAATGGAATACCCACACCAAGCATGAATGATTTGGTATAATTCCCCCTTACATCCGGCGTGATGGCGCCGCTTACCTGCTTGGGAGGATTTACAATAGAAATATCAGAGGTTGCAGAAGCTCTTGTGATACTGGCTTCAGCACGTTTTTCCAGTAAATAGTTATACAGGCTTTCACTTAGCTTATATACTCTCTGTATATTGATGTATTCTCGTTCTGATCTGGGCAGCTGCCTGATATCTCTTTCCAGGAGGGTAATTTCCTGGTTAACCGACTTACGTGAGATATCTGTACTTCCTCTTTGGGCATCTATACTTTTTAGGAGGTTTTGCTTCAGATCACCTATTCTCTCATCGATCGTCTGCAGAATTGGATTTGATGCCTGTGTACTCCTTTTCAGCTCTTCCTTCTGCAGCTGCAGCTTCACTAGCTGGTCAATCAGATTATTAAGTATAGGATCCTCAATCCCTAATGAGGAAGGTACTATAAGATCTGTGGCTTCTAATCCTTTTGAGATATAATCACTGATATAATTAAAATACTTTTCCTTAAGTACTATTCGATTTTTTTCTAATTCAAGACCCTGTAGTTTTTCGAAAAGTACATTGGCACGATCGCCTAAACCTACACCAATATTTTCCTGCTTAAAATTCTGTAACCTCTGTTCTATATTATCAAGAGAATCACCTATTTGTACTAACTGATCAGATATAAAATTGATAGTGTTCGATGCATTCTGATTCTTCCTGGTAAGTTCTTTTTCGATATAGGCTTGTGATAATGCATTTAAAAAATAGATTTCTTTTTCAGGAATTTCACCAATAGTACTTAGACTTAAAACTGCAGCACCCTCTTCTACCCATATGATATTAAGTTTTGAAGTGTATTCTGCAGTCAGACTGGCGGGATGATTAAATTGAATAATGTAGGGTTGTTGATTGGCTTCTGAATAGAGAGTGCTTGTGTTTTTATCAACAAGAACATTCTGACCATCCAGCTTTACCCATGAGCCAAATTCATAGATAGCTTCGTTTTCATCAAAAGCTGATTCATCTTCGCTGTATTGTTTTAACTTGAATTGACGTTTATTCAGAATTTGAAACCAGAATCTGCTACCATAAGGTAAAAATGATCCATTGATCGTATCAGCCGTGAATACTATGGCTGGTCCGGGAAATATTTCAGTGGTTTTGATATTTCCCTGTAAAAAATAACTGGTTGTAAACCCTAATTTCTGTACTACCTCTGCTACAAGTGGATCAGCCTTCAGCAGGTATGGCTCATTATAATAATTTATTGTTGGCTTAATCAGTGGATTGTTGAATAAGAGCGCAGCAGAGTTCTCCTGCCCCTGGTTCTCTTTAATGAGCAGGGTCATGGCAACCTGGTAGGTCCTTGGGGAATATTTATTTTTATAATAGCCCCATCCTAGAAACAGGAGCAAACTGATTAGCACTACATACCAGTATCGCAGTACTAATAAAAGGTATCTTTTATAATCAAGCTGTTGTCCTGCGCTGTTCAATTGAGTTTGTTGAGCCACTAATGTTGCTACTCTTAGTAATTAAATGTTTTGAACACGCTGTTGATCAGGTGTCACAATATTTGTGGAACTCCACCTCATAGTGAAGATCACTTATTAGAAACCTGCCATTTCATCAAATAATAATTGATGCGTATGTTTCGTGCAGCTGTAGAAATGTATTTGGAGGTGTTCTCAAAATATACATATTACCTACAGTAATAAGTTCCGACATAACATAAATGAATATTTTATGACGAGAAATTATAGAATTTTAATTTTAACATCTGTCGCTACTTGTCCAAATTTGTATTTGCCATGTACTGAATCACAAATATAGACAATATGATATAGTACATTTTAAAGAAGTATATTTGACATGAAATTTTATTTATTTCTATGAAAACACCATTTTATTGCAGATGCATTTTTTATTTTATCAACCCTATTTTAACAACAGCCCCCCATTAGTCTGTTCTGGTTTGCTTAACATGAATATCTTCAACTTGTAGAGTCCACTACTAAAATGTTGTCTAAGCATGATAAGCAGGTGGATGAAATAAAAGAGGGTGAAGAAGATTTTTATCATTGTATACCCGTAGTAAACAGCAAAAACCAATACAACAGAAATGAGTATTTTAGGCAGCCAGAACGATACTAAATTATCACTAGTAAAGATACCGGCTCTGAAGGTAGCGACATACAACTGAACAGGAAGGACTGTCAGCAGGTAACCGGCGGCAAAAAGGAAAACAAAAGTTTCCAGCGAGTACTGTATTCCAATGAAAAAGATAATGACAGTCATGATGGTGCCTGCGAGACCAGAGGGCATCAGTAATTTTTCTTTTCTGGTCAGTATATACATGCTTGCAAAGGTTGAATGCAACATATATGTAATGGCCATAATCCCAAAATAAGGCGTAATTTCTGCAACGCTGCCCCATTGGCTTCCCCACAGCAGGTTCACCATTTCCTTTGAAAAAAACAGTAGGCAGCACATAAGTGGGAATCCGGCCAGACTGATTAAATTCAGCGAATCAGTATATTCTTTCCTTAGCTTCATTGTTTCATGTTCCAACATTTTCAGGCTTGGAATGAGCACCGTTCCAAAACTTCCTATGATGATATTAGACTGCATGGAAAGAAGTTGATAAGCCCTGTTGTAGATGCCTATATCAACTACGCCGTAAAATTTGCCAATGAGCATGTTGTCTGTATTACCGGTCCAGTATGAGAGAAATCTGGATCCCGCTATTTGATATAACATTCCTTGGATATTCCTGAATACGATTATGATCCTTTTGTAAGAAAGTAGAATCAATGTAACTGACACTTTGCTGCTTAGGATAAGATAGTTTACCAAAGAAGCACTTAATTGTCCTATGATCAGCGACCAGTAAGAGAAGTTGAGAAGTGCTAATACAATTGTGACGATTATACTAGTCAGAAGTGCATACAAATTTGATTTGCCGATACTATCAAAATCTAATTGCTTACTTAATACTGCTGAAGGGACAACAGTAAATGAATCTATGATCAGAAAAAAAGAAATTCCTATGGCAGGATACATCAGTGCCGTGTTATCATAAAATAGGGCAATTGGATAAGCCAGCAACAGCATGATCAGGAACAATATGATACCAAGACCAATGGAAAAGAAATGTATATGGCTGATTTCCTTGTTCGAATAATTTTCCCTGATGATAAGAAAAGATATTCCTGCGTCTTTGAAATAGGCAATAAAACCTGTAAAAACGGTAATAAGTGCTATAGTCCCATATTCACCGGGAGTTAGCAGGCGGGCTGTGATGATAGAAGATGCAAATGAAATAGCGGTGATCAGTAACTGATAACTACTGTACTTTGCCAGATTTTTGTAAAAAACAGCTTTGAATCCCATCTGCTGGTAGTGCTTTATCTATAAAGCTAAATAGCAACAACCTTTATGTTGAAAGCTGTTGCTATAAAATAAATTGTTCGACATCAGACAAATCACTCGTAATAATTATAAGTCTTAAACCCGCTGTTGATCAGGTGCTCATCTTTTTTCATGAGCTCCATGTCGGAGTTTACCATATCTTTCACCAAATCCTGTAGCGAGTGTTTTGGTTCCCAGCCTAATTGATTTTTTGATTTGCTGGGGTCACCTATCAGCAAGTCTACTTCTGTGGGACGGAAATAACGTGGATCAATGCATACTACCTCCTTACCTGCTGGTAGATCATAGCGGCCATCTGTGCTGGAGACATATCCCCTTTCATCAACGCCTTTTCCTTTGAATTCTAAGGCGACTCCTAATTCAGCAAAGGTCATCCTCACAAAGTCACGTACAGAGGTCGTTTTGCCGGTGGCAATTACATAATCCTCTGGCTTGTCCTGCTGCAGGATCAGGTACATGGCTTCAACGTAATCTTTAGCATGTCCCCAATCGCGCTTGGCATCCAGATTACCTAAATATAGCTTATCCTGTGAGCCAAGGGCAATTCTTGCGGCGGCCCTGGTGATTTTACGGGTAACAAATGTTTCACCACGCACGGGTGATTCATGGTTGAAAAGAATGCCGTTGCAGGCAAACATATCATAAGCCTCACGATAGTTTACTGTAATCCAGTAAGCATACATTTTAGCTACTGCATAAGGAGATCGTGGATAGAAAGGAGTTTTCTCTGACTGAGGCACCTCCTGTACTTTACCATAGAGCTCTGATGTAGAAGCCTGGTAGATCTTTGTTTTTTTGGTGAGGCCTAGCAATCTTACTGCTTCCAGAATCCTTAGCGTTCCCAGTCCATCAGCATTTCCAGTGTATTCAGGCGTATCGAAACTAACCTGCACATGGCTCATGGCAGCAAGATTGTAGATTTCATCAGGCTGCACCTCCTGGATAATACGGATCATATTGGTAGAATCCGTTAGGTCGCCATAATGTAATTTCAACCTTATATTCTTCTCGTGTGGGTCCTGGTAAAGGTGATCTATTCTATCTGTATTGAAGAGTGAGGCGCGGCGCTTGATACCATGCACCATATAACCTTTTTCGAGCAGTAATTCTGCTAGATAAGAACCATCCTGACCCGTAATACCTGTAATTAATGCTGTTTTCATTGCTACTTTGCTCACTCTCAAGGGGTGTGAAATAGAATTTTAAATTTAGCACATCTTCTGATAATCCTAACTATCTGATCCTTAGAATGTAGTGCTGATGTAACTTTTAAGAGTTAACTACATTTTTATTCAGAAAATCTTCATAGGCCTTCTGAAGGCCTTCCTGCAGATCTGTTGAATGTCTGTATCCAAGCTGCTGTAATTTGGTTACATCCATCAGCTTTCTGGGCGTACCATCTGGCTTGGTAGTGTCATAAACTATGTTTCCTCTAAAACCGATGATTCGCTTGATCAGAAAGGCTAACTCACCAATAAACAAATCTTCTCCGGTACCCACATTTACAAATTCTTTTCCGTTGTAGTGGTCCATCAAAAAAAGACAAGCTTCTGCCAAATCATCAGAATACATAAATTCTCTTTTAGGTGTTCCGGTTCCCCATACCACCACTTCTTTTTTGCCATTTTCTTTGGCTTCATGGAATTTACGGATCAGGGCAGGGAGCACATGACTGTTTTCCGGATGATAATTATCGCCGATACCATACAGATTAGTAGGCATCGCTGAAATGAAGTTACAGCCGTACTGGTCTCTATAGGCTTCACAAAGTTTGATACCCGCAATTTTTGCAATGGCATAAGGCTCATTGGTTTGTTCCAAATACCCTGAAAGCAGATATTCTTCTTTCAGTGGTTGGGGAGCCATCTTAGGATAAATACAGGAAGAACCCAGGAAAAGCAGCTTTTTAACACCATACCTGTATGCATTGTGTATGATATTGGCTTCTATCATCAGGTTGTCATAAAGAAATTCTCCACGGTAAATATTATTAGCATGGATACCTCCTACCTTTGCAGCAGCCAAGAAGACATAATCAGGTTTTTCTTCCTGGAAAAAATTTTCTACTTCACCCTGGTTGCGTAAATCTAATTCTGATGAGGTCTTTAGTATTAAATGTTGATAGCCTCTGCTGATGAGCAACCGCTTTATGGCAGAACCAACCATGCCTCTGTGGCCTGCGATATATATTCTACTTGACTTTTCCATCAGTTAAACCTTAAGAATAGAATTGACAATGCTGTAAGGATTGAAATACCTAAAGTGATATTCCGGGCAGTAAAATTATTGAATGTTTTTGCTTTCAATGGTCTGATTACAACAACATCATCAGGCCGAAGATAGTAATAGGGAGAGCCGATGATATCATCATCAAGTAAATCGACAAAAGCTATTTCTACATTCTCTCCAGTTTTTCTTACGATCTTCACATTAGCCCTGTCTGCGAATTCTGTTAAACCCCCAGCCCTGCCCACAGCCTGTAAGATGTTTAGCCTTGGATCATATGTGTTGAAAGATCCTTGAGAATTTACCTCACCTAATATAGTATAGTTAAAGTTGAGTAGCTTGATATGAACGGTTGGTGTTTTGAGATACTGGTTTACCTGGGTCTGGAGGTACTCATTTGCTTGCTGTATCGATAAGCCCGCTATCTTAACCGCACCAATCACCGGTAGCTGTATGGCACCTTCCTTGTTCAATACATAGCCTGTAAGTAAAGGGTCTTGTTGTGAAGTCTGACCACCTGGATTGCTTTTCTGAAAAAAGTCCCATTCTTCAGGCGTTAAGCTGGTAATCCGAACAGACACCACATCGCCGGGCTGAAGTTTGTAAATGTATTCCTCTGCTGTAAATCTTTTAACAACGGTATCTTTAGGATAATGCTGCAATTCATTTCTGCGTTCCTGCAGATAGGTTTGTTTCCTTACCGGAACACATGCACTGAACAACACTCCTCCGAGTAAAAGAGCAAACACTACAATTTTTGTAAGCATCTTGGCATGGCTTAAGCTGTAAAGATAATACAATTAAGCCTACTGCCCAATATTAGTCTGATGACCTGCCTGTACGATTTTCCCACTTTCTGATCCCATAGTTGATCAGCAGGATGAGTGCTACTACCAGTACTGATAATACATAGCGCTCCAGGGCAGCAGCAATACCTATGCCAGCTGAAACTAAAATGGTAGCTGCGCTGGTAAGGTATCGGATCTTTTCTTTTTCAGGCACCTTTAATATAGTGCCTCCACCAATAAAGCCAACCCCTACAATAATTGCCTGTACAACACGCAGCGGATCGTATTGTAATGATGCACCCGAATCCATCGTATCATAAAACTCAACCATCATATGACCCAATATCACCAGCAGGGCTGCGCATATGCCTACTATCATGTTAGTTCGTAAACCCGCAGGCATGTTTCTTTGCTCACGCTCCCAGCCTATAACGCCAGTCAATGCTGCCGCTATCAACACATTCAAGAACTGATTTAGCTCCTCTATCATTTAGAAACTTTTAATCTTACAAAACTCTGTTACGCCAGCGCAGTTTGATAATAATGCAAAAAGATTACATTTTTTAGCCATTCCGTTAAACAGATTCGCGTTCCCCGGATTTTGTATTATATTCGCTACCGTAAAATTTACGTTGTATACAACCAAAACTATACTTAGGCATGTCCAATAATTTTGCTACCCTTCAGTATAATGGCCAGACTTATCAACTGCCTGTTGTTGAAGGTACAGAAAACGAGCGGGCTATTGATATCAGTACTCTGCGTTCAGAAAGTGGTTTGATAACCCTTGATCCGGGCTATAAAAATACAGGAGCCACCAAAAGTGCCATTACTTTTTTAGATGGTGAAGAGGGAATTCTTCGTTACAGAGGTTATAACATAGAAGACCTGGCGGAAAAATCTACATTCCTGGAAGTAGCTTACCTGCTAATCTATGGAGAACTGCCCAAGCAGCAGGAATTTGAAAGATTTAAACAGGATATCACCTATCATACCCTGGTGCATGAAGACATCAAGAAAATTCTGGATGGCTTTCCTTCCAATGCGCATCCTATGGGGGTGCTGGCTTCACTTGTTTGTACACTCACAGCCTTCTACCCACGTTCTTTAGATCCAAACAGAAGCATTGATGAGGTTAATCTTAGCATTATTCGCATACTCGCTAAAATGCCTACTTTTGCGGCCTGGTGCTATAAAAACGAAATGGGACATCCGGTTATCTATCCAAATAACCAGATGGATTACTGCAGCAACTTTTTGCGCATGATGTTCTGCCTGCCAGCAGAAGATTATGTGCCGGATCCTGTAGTGGCAAAGGCACTCGATATTTTGTTGATTTTACATGCCGATCATGAGCAAAACTGCTCCACTTCTACAGTAAGAATTGTAGGCTCATCACAGGCAAGCCTTTATTCCTCAATATCAGCTGGCATCAATGCCCTGTGGGGGCCACTGCATGGTGGTGCAAACCAGGCTGTAATTGAAATGCTGGAGCAGATTAAGGCCGATGGTGGGGACGCTAATAAGTACCTGGAGAAGGCAAAAGATAAAAATGATCCTTTCCGCCTGATGGGCTTTGGACACCGTGTTTACAAAAACTTTGATCCACGTGCCAGAATCATCAAGAAAGCTGCCGATGATGTTTTAAGCAAAATGGGAATCCATGATCCGGTGCTGGAAATCGCTAAAAAGCTGGAGGAAGCAGCCCTCAAAGATGAGTATTTCATCGAGCGTAAACTTTATCCAAATGTAGACTTCTATAGCGGTATTATTTACCGTGCTATGGGCATTCCTACAGAAATGTTTACCGTAATGTTTGCTCTGGGCCGTTTGCCAGGCTGGATCGCGCAATGGAAAGAAATGCGTGAAAATCGTGAGCCAATTGGTCGTCCGCGTCAGGTTTACACAGGTGCTACCCAGCGACCTTATGTGCCCCTGGACAACAGGTAAGCAAAAAGCATAAATTATAATAACTTGAGCCCCGGATAATTCCGGGGCTTTTTTGTATGCATACCTACAATTTATACTCCTGTATGCTTCATATATTTGTCTGCATGCATACTATTTTTTAATTTTGCTACATGATTATAGAACATGAATTTCAGGATGCAGTAATGCAGACCAAACAACTTAGTAAACGCCCCTCTAATGATGATCTGCTCCAGCTGTACGCACTATACAAGCAGGCAACTGAGGGAGATGTACAAGGTGAACGTCCAGGTGGTTTCGATTTTAAAGGCATAGCAAAATATACTGCCTGGGAAGAGCAAAAAGGAAAGTCGCAGGAGCAGGCCAGAAATGAATATGTTGCCCTGGTAAAACGTCTGCAACAGTCCCATAGCTAAAAAATCATACATAGATAAAATCCTGTCAGTAATGGCAGGATTTTTTTGTTTTGTATCTCCTATCTTTACATAATGCAAGTATTCTATCAGCCGGAATCACCACAGCTTCTTTATCTTACCGAAGAGGAAAGCAAACACTGCGTAAGGGTATTGCGACACAAGTCCGGAGATACCATATGGGTTACCAATGGTAAAAACAAGCTGTTTGAATGCAGGTTAACTGAGGCTAATCCAAAAGTTTGCACTTTTGCCATAGTAGCAGAAAAAATACAGCCTGCAAGAATCTACAGGATTCACCTGGCAATAGCCCCTACCAAAAATACAGACCGGCTTGAATGGATGCTTGAGAAGTGTGTAGAATTAGGCGTTGATGAAGTAAGCCTTCTCTTGTGCCAGCACAGTGAACGTATTAAAATCAACCCTGATCGTCTACACAAAAAAGCAGTCAGTGCCATGAAACAGTCCCTGAATTTTCAGATGCCACTAATCCATGAGCCTATTCAATATAAAAAGTTTGTAGAGAAGGTTACCGCTGAAGAGATCAGTAAATTCATTGCTTATGTAGATGAAGAACCACGACCACACCTGATGCGGGCTGCCGGCAAGAATAGCAATAATTGTATTTTAATAGGGCCTGAAGGAGATTTTTCCAGAGAAGAAATTGAATTAGCTTTGGAAAGTGCTTTCCTGCCGGTTAGTCTTGGTCCCAGCAGGTTACGCACAGAAACCGCAGGACTTGCAGCCTGCCACATACTCAACTTGCTGAATCAGGTTTAGCTGCTTAATAAAACCTTGGTAAAACCCTTTCGCTGAAAATTTCCTAATTCATGGTTCTAAATTATATCTGGATTGCCTTTTTCCTGATTGCCTTTGTGGTAGCACTCTTCAAGCTTCTTGTTTTAGGAGATACTGCAGTTTTCCCAGCCATTGTTGAATCAACGTTCGAAATGGCCAAAACAGGTTTTGAACTTTCTCTGTTCCTGACAGGTGTATTAGCACTCTGGATGGGACTCATGCGCCTTGGTGAAAAAGGCGGCGTGGTAGAAGGCATTTATAAAATTACCGGCCCTTTCTTTAAAAGAATCTTTCCAGGTGTACCACCCCACCACCCAGTATACGGCCCCATGGTGATGAACTTTTCAGCCAACATGCTGGGACTGGATAATGCAGCTACACCCCTGGGTTTGAAAACAATGGAAGAGCTTCAGACCCTGAATACCAAGCCTGATACTGCCACAGATGCACAGATCATGTTCCTGGTGCTCAATACATCGGGTTTAACGATCATACCGGTAAGTATCATGGCCTACCGTGCACAGCAGGGGGCTGCAAATCCGGCAGATATCTTTATTCCTACCTTACTGGCAACCTACTTTTCTACCATAGCAGGACTTATTGCTGTTTCTTTTTTTCAGAAAATCAACCTCTTCAACAGAGTAGTTCTGTTGTACTTAGGTGCCCTTACTTTGTTTATATGCGGGTTAATTGCTTATTTCAGTACCCTAAGCTCCGATGAAATATCTGTTGCATCCAGCCAAATTAGCAGCATAATTATCTTTAGTATCATAATAACTTTTATTCTGATGGCCTGGCGGAAAAAGGTAAATGCCTATGAAGCATTTATTGAAGGGGCTAAAGAAGGATTTACAGTGGCAGTAAAGATTATTCCTTACCTGGTGGCCATATTGGTAGCCATAGGCATATTTCGCACCAGTGGTGCGCTTCCTATGCTCATAGAGGGTATTGCAAGCCTGGTTGAAATAGCAGGATTGGATACCCGTTTTGTACCAGCCCTGCCTACGGCATTTATAAAACCGTTCAGTGGCGGTGGTGCCAGGGGCATGATGGTGGAGGCTATGAAAAATTATGGAGCCGATTCTTTCCCAGGCACACTGGTAAGTATCATGCAAGGCTCTACTGAAACCACATTTTACGTGCTGGCACTCTATTTTGGCTCGGTAAATATTACCAAAACAAGATATGCTGTCGCTTGCGGATTGGTAGCTGATATTGTAGGTATTATTGCTGCAATCCTGCTTTGCTATTTCTTCTTTGGTGACAGGCCACTTTCCACCATTCCTTAGTATTATATTACATGTTCTTCATTGATTGCCAAATAATTCGGTACTTTGGCATGTACGCTGCAATGTAAAGAAGCACATAAGTACTACACCTCAGCCCGTAATGGAAGCCTTAAAAAACAGCAAAGCATCTCCTTTGGATAAGAATATTTACGATAATGCTAAGAACCATTTTCTGGGAAATTTCCCGGAATCTCTGCCCATCGAACAGGCATACGTTCATATAGGAATGTACCTTGGGTGGATCATCGAAAACGAGTTGTACTCTGAATATTTCGATGATGAGGCTGGCATACAGGTCTACCGTTTTCACAGAAAAGAAATAAGCTGTACAATTTTAAGTGAACTGTGGGATGGCTACCTTGGATATGAATTATTTAATCGCCAGGGAAACCTCTTTACTTACTTTTACTACGGCGGAGGAATCTATAGAAAAGATTATACTGATTTGCTGGCAGGCAGTCTTCCTTCAATTTATCATGTGCAGGATACCTGGGATAACTATGATAAAATGAAAGTAAAGATATCAGAACGTTTTGCCCAGTGGAAAGAACTTGTTGGTGAGGAATAACAATTCCTCTCTCCTCCTCAGGAAGCGGTTTATAGCATGAACCGCTTTTTAAGTTTAATAAAAATGCCTGTCACTAATGTGGCAGGCATTTTTATTATTAGTTCCGAAATTTATTCTTCAGGCTTTGCAGCATAGCATTCATATCCTGTGGTTCCTCCCGCGATTCCTCTTTTTTCTTTCCGGGCTTGCCTCCACCCTGTCGTCTGTCCGCTTTTGAGGCTTCGTCTGTCTTTCCTTTAGGTTCTTTAGGCTCTGTGCCAAAAGGATCTTTTTTCATGCTTAAGGCTATGCGCCTGCGGGCTACATCTACCTCCATTACTGTAACCTCAACCTTTTGCTGTACACTTACCACCTCTGCCGGGTTGCCAACATAGCGGTCTGCCAGGTGGCTAATGTGCACAAGCCCATCCTGGTGTACCCCAAGGTCAACAAAGGCACCAAAATTAGTTACGTTAGTCACAATGCCTGGTAGCTTCATCCCTACCTTCAGGTCGTCAATTTCATGAACCTCATCTGCAAATGAAAATGCTTCGTATTCTTTACGCGGGTCTCTGCCTGGTTTCTCCAGCTCGCTCAGAATATCCTGCAGGGTAGGCAATCCTACTTCTTCACTTACATATTTTTTAAGGTCTATGGCCTGGCGCTTTTCCTTATTCTGCATCAGCTCATCAATGGTGCAGTTAACATCTGCAGCCATTTTAGACACAATATTATAACGCTCGGGATGAACGGCACTTTTATCCAGCGGATTTATTGCATTCTGAATGCGCAGGAATCCTGCTGCCTGTTCAAATGCTTTGGCGCCCAGCCTTGGTACCTTTTTCAGAGAATCCCTGTTCTTGAATGGACCATTTTCATTTCTGAAATCAATAATATTTTGCGCCAGCTGCGGGCCAAGACCGGATACATAGGTGAGCAACTGCTTACTGGCCGTGTTCAGCTCTACGCCTACCTTGTTCACACAGCTCATCACTGTTTCATCTAAGCTGTTTTTAAGCTGCGACTGATCAACATCATGCTGATACTGTCCTACACCAATGGATTTAGCATCTAACTTCACCAGTTCTGCCAGTGGATCCATCAAACGACGGCCAATAGATACAGCGCCACGCACTGTTATATCCTGCGTAGGAAACTCCTCACGCGCTACATCAGATGCTGAATAAATAGAAGCACCGCTCTCATTCACCATTACAACCAATGGATTATTTGGCAGCTTCAGGGTACGTACAAAACGCTCAGTTTCCCGGCTGGCAGTACCGTTGCCAATGGCAATGGCTTCAATACCCCATTTATCACACAGTTCATACAGCATGGCTGCCGATTCGCCTATTTTACGCTGTGGCTCATTTGGGTATATGGCTTCGTTCTGAAGCAGCTTGCCCTGCTCATCCAGGCATACCACCTTACAACCTGTTCTAAAGCCCGGATCGAGCGCTAAAACTTTTTTCTGCCCCAGCGGAGAGGCCAGTAGTAGCTCTCTTAGGTTATCAGCAAATACCCTGATGGCATCTTCATCGGCCTGTTTTTTTGTATGCAGCCTCACTTCTGTTTCCATACTTGGCTTTAGCAGGCGTTTATAAGCATCCCTAATGGCTGTTTTTACCTGTTCTGCAGCTGCATTTGAACCTAATACAAAATGATCATCCAGCAGATTAATAGCCGAAACTTCATCTGGTGCAATGTCGAGCATTAGAATCATCTCTTTTTCGCCCCGACGCATGGCCAGCATGCGGTGTGAAGGTACTTTACTAATGGGTTCTTCCCACTCAAAATAATCGCGGTACTTACTGCCCTCTTCTTCTTTGCCTGTTATTACCCGTGAGCGTACTATGGCTTCTTTCAGGAAAAGCTGGCGTACTTTGCTGCGCACATCGGCATTTTCATTTACCCATTCTGCTATGATATGGCGTGCACCCTCTAGCGCTTCTTCTGTAGAGGCAACACCTTTTTCTGTATCTATGAATGCCTCCGCAGCCGACTGAGGATTTTTTTCCTTTTGCTCAAAAATAAGAGTAGCCAAAGGTTCCAGCCCTTTTTCACGTGCAATGGTAGCTTTGGTTCTGCGCTTGGGTTTGAAGGGAAGGTAAATGTCCTCCAGACGGGACATGGTTTGGGCATTCTCAACTTTTTCTTTTAGCTCCGGGCTGAGCACGCCCTGCTCTTCCAGCGATTTGAGAATGCTATCTCTGCGTTTATCCAGCTCCTCCAGTTGTATTGCCCTGTCCCTGATGGTGGCAATGGCAACTTCATCGAGGGTACCGGTCACTTCTTTACGATAACGGGCAATAAAAGGAACAGTAGCTCCCTCCTGTAACAAGCTTAGGGTGGCAGCCACCTGCTTTAAACTAAAGCCCGTTTCTCCTGCAATTATTCCTGCGTATACTTCAGCCATATCTTTAAACTTGGGTTGCAAAAGTACGAAAAGCCTGATAGCCCTGCCTAGCCAATCTGCCTTTTTAACACAAAAAAAACCGGCCCTGAACAGAGCCGGTTTTTCTATAAACATATGTCAACCTATATTCCGTAACCAAGTACCTCTAAGTCAATGGCCTTTGCAAATGCTCGTACATCAGCATTCTCCTTTACTTTTCCTTTTTTCAACAGGCTCATGATAAATTCCTGGCGTGTATTATCATCTTTTAACAGCGCAATTAGTTTTTCTTGTTTTGATGTGATCAGTTCATGTTCTGCAAGCCTCATCACAATTATCTTGCGGCATTCCAGTGCATCTGCCGGTGTATTTAACCCCTTATTCACAAACTTATCCAGGGCAACAGCATTCTTAGCTTGTGCCTCTTCAACCATTTTGGTTAAAAGCTCAATGTCCCGCACTTTTTCCACCTTCGATAAGTAAAGCTTTACTTCTTTATCCTGCCCTACAACCCTTTCCTTTGTTTCTTTGTCGAGTGATTCTAGGTATCCATCAAATCTTTCTTCCAGAATTCTGATAATACGCTCGTTTTCACGGATTGCTGCCTTATTGGTGTTGTAGTTAGAAAAAAGGTAACGTTCCACCCTTTGTTGTACTTCTGTTTGCGCCTGGGCAAATCCAATACTCAAAAAACTAACAAACAATAATAAAGCTGTATTGCGTAAAGTTTGCATAATTGAGAAGCAGTTAATCAGCGAGTAAGTAGTTATAATCTAATATCAACATTACAAATGTATGTAATGAGCATGGTATTTGCAAATAAAATATTATAATAATGCAATTAAAGCAACCTCTTCTGCATTAAAGCTAAGTTTATCAGGCTTTTATACTCTAAAAAATTTTTGCTCATGATTTGTTCTAAGTGGTATGTTTTACCATGAACGGTGTATGTTTTTGGATGAAAATAAAAAAGCACAGTGTAATTAAACTGTGCTTCAATAAAACATGATTGGTATTTAATCCAGGGTAAGCAGTCCCTGAGATACGCCCGCAAGGTTAGCCATTCTGTATAAAACCCTCGCTCCTACATTTCCATTCCATTCGCTTTCGCCGGGCGCTACTTCACATAAGTCAAAGCCTACTATGGTTTTGCCGCTTCTTACCACAGCCTCTATCAAATACATTGCCTGCTCGTATTCAAAACCTCCGGGTACGGGCGTTCCCGTTCCCGGACACAACTTTGGATCAAGCCCGTCAATATCGAAGCTAATGTAAACCTTATCGGGGAGCTGTTCTATGATTTCGGCTACCAGCATATGCCAGCTTTTTCCTTTGTAGGCTTCCTGCTTCAGGTAACGGTCATAAAAAATATTAACGCGGGTGCTGTTTTTTCTGGCTACCTCTACTTCTTCGCCACAAATATCCCTTATGCCTACCTGCACAAGTTTTGTAATGCCTTCTACCTGAAGCGCATTGTACATGATAGAGGCATGAGAATAGCTAAAACCTTCGTATGCTATCCTTAAGTCCGCATGGGCATCTACCTGCAGTATACCAAATCCATCTTTATGATGACTAGCCAGGGCTCTCATCAAGCCCAATGGGGTACTGTGGTCACCGCCTAGTACTGCCGGTATTTTGCCGGTTTCCAATAGCTGCTCCGCCTGCGCCTGTACCCAGTCGCACATTTCACCGGCAGCTGCGTTAACCAGCGCTGGTACCTGCTGCACTTCGGTTGGCTGCTCTGCTACATTCTGGTTTTCAAGGGCCTCAATATAAAGCTTTGACTTTTCGCGCAGGGCATTGCTCCTCTCCAGCAACTGCTGCGGTATGGGCAACATGCTGATCCCCATTTTCCATGCATCTGCAATATCGGGCTGGTATAGGTCTAGCTGTGGGCTGGCCTGCAAAATTGCTTCAGGTCCCTGAGCAGTACCGGCACCATAAGAAACTGTTACCTCCCAGGGTACTGGTATGATGACAATATTTGCATGTTCAGGACCAAATGGTAAGCCAAACAGTCTGCCTAAAGCTCCTACTCCGTTGGGGTCAAACTGCTGTATTGCTTCTTCCTTTGTTTTTAGTTTCATATAATATAAAGTATCAAACCTGCGCAAAGTTAGCAGGCGATATATATTCTTTCAATGTCATGGTGCCGGCCGATAGCTGTGACCACTTATTAAGATCTTCAGAAGTAGTTAAAAATAAAACCCCACATGGTTCTAACTCTTCTATAATACTACCTGTTAGGTACTCAGTTAAGTAGGTTAGTATTGGATTATGGCCTACCACATACACCCGTTCAAGATTTTCTTCCAGATTTGTAAGGAGCGAAAACATAATTCTTACCGATGATTCATAGATATCATCAGAAAAAATTATTTCTTGCTGCGGTTTTAATATTTTCTCTCCCAAAAGTTCAGCAGTTTGCCTGCCTCTTGCACTTATACTACTAAATAAAGCATCGGCAGTTAAGCTTCTGGATTTTAGATAATTAGCCAGTTGCATGGCACGTACCGCACCGCTCTCTGTCAGCTCTCTGTCTGCATCCGTCTGACCACGATAAGCAACGGTAGCCTCAGAGTGGCGAATGAGTAATAGTTCTTTATTCATTTCGGTAAATGGAAATAATTTTCAGAAGTTTGGGTTTATTGTCTGTAGCAGTGTCTACCGACAGGACTTGCAAATAAGTGTATAAGTTAGATATTTGAAGAATCGTAAGAATATTTTTTACTATGGCCAAAAATTTAGTGATCGTAGAATCACCGGCGAAAGCCAAAACTATAGAAGGATACTTAGGTAATGAATTTAAGGTTGCCTCCAGCTACGGGCATGTGCGCGACTTACCCAAGGATGATATGGCCATTGATATTGCCAATGGATTTAATCCTACCTATGAGATAAGTAGCGATAAGAAGGACATAATCAAGCAGTTAAAGAAGCTTGCCGCAGAAGCAGAGAATATCTTCCTGGCGAGTGACGATGACCGTGAGGGTGAAGCAATCAGCTGGCATTTGAAAGAAACGCTGAACCTGAAAGATCAGAATACCAAGCGTATTGTGTTTCATGAGATAACCAAAAAGGCCATTCAACAGGCCCTAAGCAATCCGCGCACAATAGACCTTGACCTGGTAAATGCACAGCAGGCCCGCCGTATTCTCGACAGGCTTGTAGGTTTCGAACTATCACCAGTGCTCTGGAAGAAGGTACGCAAAGGCTTATCTGCGGGCCGGGTTCAATCGGTTGCAGTACGCCTGGTGGTAGATCGGGAGCGTGACATAGATAAGCATCAAAGTACCTCCAACTACAGAATAACGGCTGTTTTTATACTGCCGGAGGGAAAAACCCTTTCTGCAGAGCTAAACGATCGCTTCAATACGCTTGAAGAAGCACGTGCTTTTCTTGATAGCTGCAAGGGCGCTGGATACCAGATTGAAAAGCTGGAGAAAAAGCCTGTAAAAAAATCACCGGCAGCACCATTTACAACCTCTACCCTGCAACAGGAAGCATCTCGCAAGCTTGGCTATTCTGTTAGCAGAACCATGTCGCTGGCACAGCGCCTGTACGAGTCGGGTAAAATTTCATACATGCGTACCGACTCTACCAGTCTTTCGGAAGAGGCACAACAAAATGCTTCGGCCGTGATTCGCAGTGAATGGGGTGATAAGTACTCTCACACCAGACAGTATAAGACCAAGAGCCAGTCGGCACAGGAGGCTCACGAAGCCATTCGTCCAACTGATTTCAGCCAGCAGGAAGCCAGCAGCGATAATGCCGAACAGCGTTTGTACGAGCTTATCTGGAAAAGAGCCATTGCCTCACAAATGGCCGATGCACAGCTGGAGCGTACCAATGTTCGCATTGCCATTCAAGCAGCTGGTGGTAAGACACTGACCTCAGCTAATTCTGCAGGCTCTTATTTTGTAGCTACCGGCGAGGTGGTTAAGTTTGATGGTTTTCTGAAGGTTTATATAGAATCTACAGACGAAGAAGCAGAAGACGGTGAGCAAAAAGGTGTATTGCCTCCAATGTCGGAGGGGCAGAAATTAAGCTCCCGCCAGCTGAAAGCACGCGAAACCTTTAGCAGACCGCCTGCACGCTATACAGAAGCTTCCCTGGTAAAAAAACTGGAGGAGATGGGGATTGGCCGTCCTTCTACCTATGCGCCAACCATTTCTACCATTCAAAAGAGGGAATATGTAATTAAGGAGGAGCGCGCCGGCAAGGAACGTGAGTACCAGGAGTTATACCTGGAAAAGGATGACTTACGCCAGGAAAGCAAAACTGAAATAACGGGTGCAGAAAAGAACAAGCTGTTCCCTACCAACCTGGCCATGGTGGTGAATGACTTCCTGGTAACCAACTTCCCTAATGTAATTGACTATTCTTTCACTGCCCGTGTAGAAAAAGAGTTTGATGAAATTGCCCAGGGTAATGAGGAATGGAGCAAAATGATTGGCCGTTTCTATGGTAACTTCCATCAAAAGGTAGAAAATACCGAAAACATAGAACGTGCTTCTGTAAATACCTTACGTGAGCTTGGTACAGACCCTAAAACCGGTCTCACAGTGTTTGCCCGTTTAGGTAAGTTTGGACCTATTGTACAGCTGGGCGAAGCTACAGAAGAAGAAAAACCACAGTATGCCAGCCTGAGAAAAGGCCAGTACCTGGAGAGCATTTCGCTTGATGAAGCGCTTGAACTCTTCAAACTGCCAAGAACGGTAGGCGAGCTTGAAAGTAAGACCATTACTGCTGCCATAGGACGCTTCGGCCCTTACCTGCGGCATAACAACAAGTTTTACAGCCTGGCAAAGCATATGGACCCTTTAACTGTAGACGAGGAAACTGCCATCAACCTTATTAAGGAAAAGCAGGAGGCCGATGCTAAAAAGGTGATCAAGCTTTTTGATGAGAACGCTGAGGTGCAGGTGCTCCAGGGACGTTACGGTCCATACATTAAAGTTGGATCTAAAAATGTTAAGATTCCTAAGGACAGAGAGCCGGAAAGCCTCACCTTACATGACTGCCTTACACTGGCAGAACAGACACCGGATAAAAAAGGTAAAAAGTTCGCCAAGAAGAAATAAACTAAAAAGAGCCTCTGCACAAAAGCAGAGGCTCTTTTTATGTACTATTTATGAGGTGCCGAAATACAAAAAACCATCTTTTCGGAATATGATTTTTTCTTTAATTAAGTTCATTTTATTACCCCAGTCAGCTTCCAGTGCTTAAAAATGCGTAATATGTAACATAAGTTCAGTTTTAACGCTTAACGCTCCTCTCCCATGTTATCATTTTTGAAAACTGTGCTACGCCTGAATAGCATCAAGGGCAATATTATTCTTGCTCTATCAGCAATGGGTTCGTTTACCCTGATACTTATCATATTTAACTTTTGGATATCAGCTCAGCTAAATCACTCCCGGGAGTTGATTTTTCAGCAGCTACAGCCCCTGAAATCATCTATCACAATCATTGATGCAGATATTCACAAAAGTTTTATACTCATCAGTTCCTCCCTGGTAACAGATAAAACAAACCATTTGATTGCGTGGGAAGAACTTTGGCAAAGTAAGCTCCAGCCTTCAATACAAGAAATCAATGTATGTTGTACCCATACCGTTAATGCCGGGCTAAACGATGATGTGCTATCAATAAATAAACAGCTGAAACAACTATATGATGCCCAGCATCAATTAGTGACCCAGATCAAACAGCTGGAAGAAACTACGCTCGCTGATGCTATAAACGAGAACAGCAGTAACAGCAGGTTGAAAGCTGCGTTGTACCAGAAACAGTCAGAATTGATAAAAGGTATAGAAACCCAAATCACGCTTCTAACAACAAACCTTGATCAGCAGATTACCGCAGAGCAGCAAAAACAGCAAACGTACCTTAGGAATCTATCCTACTTCTCAATTCTATTTTTAGCTTTCTGTATACTAGTGGGTACGGGCATGGGATATTACCTGATAGCTCAAATTACCCGTAGCCTATACACCATTAAACTTTCTTTAAAAGAGCTTAGTGGAGGAAATTTACCTGAAGCTATCCGGCAGAGTAAAAACGAAACAAGCCACATTACCAGGGAGCTAAGTATGTTAACAGAACACCTTCGGGCTGTTCAGAAATTCGCCATGCAGGTAGGTGAGGGAAAATTTGATAATGATGTTGAAGTATTCAACAAACAGGGAGCGCTTGGAACCAGCCTTGCGGGTATGCGAGACAGCCTGTATCAGGTAGCAAAGGAAGATCAGCAGCGCAACTGGATAAACGAAGGCTTTACACTATTTGCAGATATCATAAGAAACAACAACAGCTCCATCCACGAGCTTTGTGATGTTTTTCTTTCCAAACTAGTCAAGTATGTTGGTGCTAACCAGGGTGCCATTTTTGTAATATCCAAGAGTGATACACTACAGCAGGATGTGCTCACGATGGTATCTGGTTATGCCTACGATCGTAAAAAGTACCTGCAAAAGGAAATCATGATGGGTGAAGGTTTATGTGGGCAGGCATGGCAGGAAGAAAGTGTTATTCATATTAATGATGTTCCCGAGGAATATGTACAAGTGCGTTCTGGATTGGGAGGTGCTAATCCTACAGAAGTGCTGGTGGTGCCGCTTATTACTAATGAACAGGCCCAGGGCGTGCTGGAACTGGCATCATTCACAGCACTTGAAGCATACAAGGTAGAGTTTATCAGTAAAATATCAGAAAATCTTGCAGCTGCTATTGCCTCTACAAAGGCGAATGAAAAAACGCACCTGCTGCTTGAAAAATTTCAGGAAATGACTGAGGAACTAAGGGCACAGGAAGAAGAGATGCGCCAGAATATGGAGGAACTTCAGGCTACACAGGAGGAAATGATACGTGCCAGAACAGAAATAGAAAGAAAAGAGCATAACCTGAATTCAGTTATGAATAATACACCTGACACCATCTTTGCCTTAGATAAGGAGTACAGGATAACGGTTGTAAATAAGGTATTATCCGATAAGTATAAGAGCATGGGCATTAACCTTCAGGAGGGTACATTTATCCACGAAGTTTTGCCTAAATCTGCCTGGGAGGTATGGAAGCCCCGCTACGACAGGGCTTTTGCAGGAGAACAGTACTCCATCGTTCAGGAAACATCAGGATCTGCTGGTAAACGTTACTCACAAACATACCACAACCCTATCCGGAATGAGTCAGGCAGTGTTGTAGGGGTTTCAGTTATATCCAGAGATGTAACAGAAACCGTTTTAGCCCAGCAGGAGGCAGATTATAAACGATTTATTGTTAACAGCCTGATAGATAATACCGATGACACCTACTTTGCCATTGATACGACTTATAAAATACTGATTGCCAATAAAACGCTTAAAGTCCGGTATGCACAATCGAGCATAAGCCTGCAGGAAGGTGATAATATTTTTGATAAACTCCCCGCCGACCAGCATGCCGCATGGAAAGAACGCTACGACAGGGCGCTTTCCGGAGAATCTTTTGTGATGGTTACTGAGCGCCCTCTCAAAGATAAAGTACTGACTATTGAAGTCCATCACCATCCCATTGTGGATGCCGGGGGCAAAGTGATTGGCGCCATTGTTGCCTCAAAAGACATTACCCGCTGGCAGGCAGCCCTTGCAGCAAATGATGAAAAAACGAACAGATAAATCGATTTTATAAGCCTTTTTTAAAAAGCTGATGAAAATGATATGGCCGAACAATGGACATATGGATGTTCAGAAAATAACAAAAAGTAATTTTTCTTAAACCTCTCTGCCTCCGGGAGGTTTTTTATTTATGGAAAAGAAAAAAGTTGTAGTGCTCACCGGCGCAGGCATTAGTGCTGAAAGTGGTATTCCTACTTTCAGAGATGCAAACGGGCTTTGGGAAGGACATAATGTAGAAGACGTTGCCACTCCCCAGGCCTGGACACGCAATCCGGAGCTGGTGCTTGAATTTTATAACCAGAGACGCAAAGCGGCAAAAGATGTACAACCAAACATGGGACACAAAGCACTTGCTGATCTTGAAAAGCACTTTCAGGTTACCATCATCACCCAGAATATAGATAGCCTGCATGAAAAAGCTGGCAGCAGCAGTGTACTCCACCTGCATGGTGAGCTATTTAAAAGCAGAAGCTCTGCAGATGAATCACTGCTCTACGACATGAACGGCTGGGAGCTAAATTTGGGAGATTGTTGTGAAAAGGGTTCACAACTACGCCCGCATGTGGTTTGGTTTGGTGAGGCTGTTCCAATGATGGAGCCAGCCATTGCCGAAACAGCAGATGCTGATATATTTATGGTGGTGGGTACATCTATGCAGGTATATCCTGCTGCCAGCCTGCTCTATTATGTAGAAGATCATGTGCCAAAATATATCATAGACCCCAGGCTACCTCAGGTTCATGAACGGCCTAACCTGCACCTGATAGAAGAAAAGGCATCTGTAGGAGTTCCCAAAGTATGCAGTGAACTGATAGAAAAGTATGGAAGCAAAGCCTGAAGTACTACCACTCCAGCAGCGATAAATCCCAGCCTTGCTCCTGCCTGTAGCACAAGTAACCCTTCTCTACCTCAAGGGGAGAAGGCAGGTTGTTTGTATAAAGCTTACCTGTTCCCAAACCCTGAGGCAAATCTGGGGCATATTGGGCTGTAAACTGAGCTATTGCGTTAAGCCCGAGATTCGATTCCAGTGCCGAGGTAATCCACCAGCCAATGTTACGCTCCTCTGCCTGCTTTATCCACTCCCGTGTAGCAGCCAGCCCACCCAGCAGGCTTGGTTTTAAGATAATGTATGGTGGCTGCAGTGTATCCAGAAGCTCCTGCTTCTGCTTGTAATCAGTAACGCTGATCAATTCTTCATCCAGCGCAACGGGTACCGGTGAGTTTTTGCATAAGGTTTGCATTGCGGCAAACTGCCCCTGCCTGATGGGCTGTTCTATAGAATGTAAATTCCAGGCTGCCAGCTGCTCCAGTCTGGCTTGTGCTTCTTCGGGGCTGAAAGCACCATTGGCATCTACTCTTATCACCAGGTCTTCTGCGCTGTACTGGCTCCTGATATACTCCAGGAGGCTTAACTCTTCCCTAAATTCTATAGCTCCAATTTTAAGTTTCAGGCAGCTGTAGCCTTCTTTCATCTTCTCATCTATCCTTTCTTTCATGGTGGCTCTGTCGGCCATCCAAATGAGCCCGTTAATCGAAATGCAGGATTTTCCCTCTGAAAAATTACTTCTGAATAATTTTTTTTCTCCCCCACCTAACCAGTCAAGCATAGCAGTTTCCAGAGCAAACTGTATGGATGCCACCCCTTCTGCAGCCCCTGCTGCCAGGGTATAGGCTTCTTCAGTATTTTGAGGTATAGGTATGGAATTCAGCTTATTGAGCACCTGCGGCCAGTATTGATCAAGCGCTGTGCCTTCGGGACTTAAACCACTGAGAGGGCCTGCCTCCCCAATCCCAGCCCTGCCATTAGCCTCGAGCCGAATGAACCACGAATCTTTAAAATGCAGAACTCCGCGCGAAGTTCCTGCTGAGAAATAGAATTGAAGCCGGTGTTTGCTTACTTTTGCAGAAAATTGCATGGGGGTAATTTAATATTAAGGTTGAGAAGCCTCAACCACATTGCCTTCCAACAGTTATACTAAGGTTATACTAATTAAATAAAAACAGATGGATCAGCAGAAAGAGTTTACCATTGATGTAATGGTTGAAATTCCAAAAGGTAGCAGAAACAAATACGAATATGATTACAAACGTAAAATGATCCGCTATGACCGGATGATTTTCTCTTCTATGCACTACCCCAGCGACTACGGTTTTTTCATGGAAACCCTTGGCGAGGATGGTGATGCCCTTGATGCCCTGGTGCTGGTATCTGAGCCTACCTTTCCTGGCTGTGTGATTGAGGTGCGCCCAATAGGTGTGTTTTTTATGACTGATGAGAAGGGGCCGGACGCAAAAATTTTGTGTGTTCCTAAAAGTGATCCTATCTGGAATAAATTTTTCTCTCTGGAAGAGATAAATCCACACCTTAAGAATGAGATCGAACATTTCTTCCAGGTTTATAAAGATCTTGAAAAGAAAAAAGTAGGTATTGAAGGCTGGGGTAACAAGGAAGAGGCCCTTAAGCTGATTAGCCAGGCACAAGAACGTTACTATAAGCAGCAGGAAGTGCCGGAAGAAAAAACTGCCTAACCAGCAGTTGGTTATATTGCTGTGCATCAACTTTGTGAAATGCTAAATATCGCGCAATCTATTTTTGATTCTGTTCAGCTGGATGAATATCGATACGAGTTACCAGAGGAAAGAATAGCAAAACACCCACTGCCCGAAAGAGACAAAAGTAAGCTGTTGTTTTATAAGGCAGGAGGCATTGAGCACAGCTGTTTTTTTGAGTTGCCTCAACTTTTACCACAAAACAGCCTGTTGGTATTCAACAATACCAAGGTTATACCAGCCAGGCTTGGTTTTAAAAAAGAAACAGGCGCTCATATAGAAATATTTCTTTTACAGCCGCTTGCCCCTACTACAGATGTACAGTTAGCAATGGGGGCAAGTGGTTTTTCAAGCTGGCAATGTATCATTGGTAATCGAAAGCGCTGGCGCGATGGAAAAGCACTGCGGCTAAAGCTCAAAATAGATGATCAGGAGGTGCTGCTGGAAGCAAGCCTGGAAAGCACTGAAGGTACAGCTGTGAATTTTAGCTGGTCTCCCTCCCATTATAGTTTTGCAGAAATAGTTGAGGCAGCAGGTGACATTCCCTTACCCCCTTACCTAAAACGCAAGGCAGAAACCCTGGACCGGGAGCGTTACCAGACAGTTTACAGCAAAGAAAAAGGTGCAGTTGCCGCCCCTACGGCAGGTTTGCATTTTACTGCCGGGGTTCTGGAGCAGTTAAAAGGTGCAGGCCACCAGACAGAACAGCTTACCCTACATGTAGGGGCAGGCACCTTCCAGCCTATCAAGGAGAAGAATTTGTCTTTACACCCCATGCACCGGGAGCAGGTGGTAATTTCAGAAGCTAATGTGGAACATCTGCTCAAACATGATGGCCCTGTAGTAGCAGTAGGAACAACCAGTATGCGCACGCTGGAGAGTCTCTACTGGTATGGTGTAAAACTGATGCATAATCCGGAAGAAGCTTTTTTTATCAGCAAAAATGAAAGTTATACATATGAAGAAAATGAATTGCCCACTTACAAACAGGCGCTAAAGGCTGTTTTACAAAGAATACAGCAGCAACCGGGCAATCAAATTACCGGAGAAACAGAAATATTTATCATTCCTGGATATAAATTCAGAATTTGTAAAGGACTGGTCACTAATTTTCATCAGCCTGAAAGTACACTCATGCTTTTAGTAGCTGCGTTTGTAGGCGCAGACTGGAAACAGATATATGAACAGGCGCTGGCTGGCAACTACCGTTTTTTAAGTTATGGAGATTCTTCACTCCTATTACCAGGTGATAATACATAATCAGTAAAGAAAAGATACCAGGCTTTTGAACAACATATGGATTGAAATAAAACAGTGGTACAAGGATGCTTATGACTTTTTAAGCACCCCTTTCGGTAATGTAGGCAGTTCTGAAATCAGTATAACTTTTTTACTTTACCTGGTCATTAGCATTTTGCTGGTGATGGTAGTTGCTAAAAAGGCAAAGCAAATACTGGTAAACCGTATTTTGAGTCGCACTAAAATGGATGCAGGTGTAACTCAGTCCATTGGTACCATTGTACGCTATGTGATTATTATATTAGGCCTTGTTATCATTTTTCAGTCTGCTGGTTTAGATCTAAGTGCCTTAAGTGTGTTGGCCGGTGCCCTTGGTGTTGGTATTGGTTTTGGCCTGCAGAATATCTTCAACAATTTTATCTCCGGGCTCATCATCCTCTTTGAACGGCCCATCAAGGTGGGCGATCGGGTACAGATAGAAAATATATCCGGAGATGTAGTACGTATTGCTGCAAGGGCAACCACCATTATCACCAACGATAACATTTCTATCATTATTCCTAATTCAGAGTTTGTTTCCAGCAGGGTTATCAACTGGAGCCACAACGACCGCATGGTGAGGTTTCGAATACCGGTGGGTGTGGCTTATAAAGAAGATCCGGAGACGATCCGAAAGCTGTTGCTTGAAGTAGCTGCAAATAATCAGAATGTACTAAAGAGCCCTGCTGCTGATGTGATTTTTACAGAATTTGGTGATAACTCTATTAACTTTGAACTGTGGGTTTGGACCATAAAGCTCATCAACAGGCCTAAGGTGCTGCAAAGCCAGCTGTACTATGCCATCTTTAAAAAGTTTAAAGAGCACAACATTGAAATTCCATTCCCTCAGCGCGATCTGCATTTTAAAAACGATTTACCAAAGTAGGTTTGCAGGTAGTTTTTAGCAGCGCTGTAAAAGACGATTTTACTGGCTTAAAAAACCATTACCTCAAAATTCCGTTCAATTATCCAAATGGTAAGGCATAGATTGTGCCTCATACCCTTATGCATTGTTACAAAAGAAATCATAAGGGTCGTGGATACAACAGATTAGCCATTACATCATTTTTTAATAAGTTGAACTAATTTTTTTGAAAACTATGGAATCTACTAACAAAGAAGCAGTGAATCTATTGAATGACCTGCTAGAGAGAAACTACGATGCAGAAAAAGGGTATAAGAAGGCAGCAGAGGATACTAAGAGTCCTGTGCTGAAAGACTTTTTCCGTGATTATGCCAGCCAGCGCTATGACTTTGGTCATGAGCTGAAAAGCGAAATTCGCAGGCTGGGTGGCGATCCTGAAAAAGGCAGCAGCACAGCAAGCAGCCTGCACCGTACCTGGATAGACATTAAAACTGCCCTTTCGTCTGATAAAGATGAAACAGTGGTTGAAGAATGTATCCGCGGTGAAAAAGCTGCCCTGGGAGATTATGAAGATGTGCTGAAAAAGAATGAAATACCAATCTCAAGCCGTGAAGTAATTCAGCGCCAGCACGATAAGATTCAGGCTGCTGTAAACCGTCTGAACCAGATAGAACGTACGCTTTAATACAAAGCACGCACTGATATAGTAATAGTACCTCTTGAGGTATTTTAAAAAGATCCGGTCACTGTGAACCGGATCTTTTCTTTTTCAGTCAAAATGCTGCTCTTTTAGTATATTTGCCCAGCACATTGCCTTACACTATATTCTAATGAAAGACCTGATAGCTGAACTCCGCTGGCGTGGCATGATCCATGATATGACGCCGGGCACTGAAGAGCAACTGCAAAAAGAAATGACGTCAGCCTATATTGGCTTCGATCCTACAGCATCTTCACTGCACATTGGTAACCTTGCAACCGTAATGTTACTGGTACATCTTCAGCAGGCAGGACATAAACCTTTTGCACTGGTAGGCGGTGCAACAGGTATGGTGGGAGATCCCTCCTTTAAAAATGAGGAGCGCGGACTTTTGGATGAAGAAACCCTTCGCATAAACCAGGCTGGCATCAAAAAGCAGCTCGAAAATTTCCTGGATTTCAGTAGTGGAGATAACGCTGCTGTAATGCTGAATAACTACGACTGGTTCAAGGACTTTAGCTTTCTGCATTTTATCCGTGATGTAGGCAAGCACATGACCATCAATTACATGATGTCGAAAGACTCTGTTAAAAAGCGCCTGGAAACAGGTATTTCTTTTACTGAGTTTTCTTACCAGTTACTGCAGGGCTACGACTACTACCACCTGAATAATACCCTTGGGGTTAAGTTACAAATGGGTGGATCTGATCAGTGGGGAAATATAACTACTGGCACAGAGCTAATCAGGCGCATGGGTGGCGGCGATGCATTTGCACTTACAGCCCCCTTGGTTACCAAGGCAGATGGTACTAAATTCGGCAAGTCTGAATCAGGCAATGTGTGGCTTGATGCTGAATCTACCTCTCCTTACCAGTTTTACCAGTTTTGGCTGAATGTACGTGATGAAGATCTGGCGCGCCTGTTGAGAGTGTTTACCTTGTTTGATGAAGCAACCATACAGGAGCTTGAAAGCAGGCAAAACCCAAATGAAGCAAAACGTGCGCTTGCGGAAGAAGTAACCACCAGGGTGCATGGCAAAAAGGAGCTTGAAAAAGCAATAAAGGCATCAAATATACTTTTTGGCAAATCTGCGCTTGAAGATCTGCGAGAGATCGATGAGCGCACTTTACTGCAGGTTTTTGAAGGAGTACCACAAACCAGCATTAGCCGCGATGAGCTTGGTGCAGCTGCAGATGTTGCTGAATTACTCTCAGCCACTACCTCTAACCTTGTTTTTACCTCTAAGGGCGAAGCCCGACGTATGATACAGGGTGGTGGTGTGAGTATTAACAAAGTTAAAGTGGAAGATGCGGGTATGTCCAATGACTGGGAGCTCTTACAGGATAAGTACTTGCTGGTACAGAAGGGTAAAAAAAGTTATTTCCTTATTTCTGTTCAATAATTCCGTAGTGTACTGGACATTTCCTGAACAAATTGCAATGTAGTACATTAAACAAATTCCAAAAAAGCCGTATTATATATCATACGAGCCCATCGGCATATGAATGATATAAAAGAGCTCAGGAAGCAGGACGAAAAACAGCTACACAAACTAAAAAAATACTTATTTGTAATTAACCCGATATCTGGTGAGGTAGATAAATCGGATCTGGCAGAGTTGCTGGATGATTTTGCTATTACCTACAAATGGGATTATAAGGTATATAATACTAACGGCCTTGATGATAAAATACAACTGGCAGACCTGCTAAAGGAGTTTAAGCCTGAAATTGTTGTGGCAGCCGGAGGAGATGGTACTGTAAGTCTGGTGGCACAGCTTATAGAGGGTACTGATATGGTGCTGGGAATTATCCCGGCTGGTTCCGGCAATGGTTTTTCTAAAGATCTTGGTATACCACAGAACAATTTTAGTGCATCATTACAGGCCCTTATCCATGGTCGTGTGGCACGGATGGATACCCTCATTGCAAATGAGTACTTTTTTATGCACCTGGCAGATGTTGGTTTCAATGCCCACATTGTGAAGCTCTTCAATAAAAGCTCGAGCAGGGGGCTTATTACCTATATGCGTTTTGTGGTACGGGAATTTTTTAAATACCCTACCAACTATTACAGGATTGTTACTGATAATGGTGAGTTCAGGGGTAATGCATTTATGGTAACAGTAGCTAATTCTAATCAGTATGGCAGCAACTTAACCATAAATCCTAATGGAGACTGGGGGGATGGTAAGTTTGAGGTGATCATCATTAAGCGCTTTGCGAAAAAAGAAGCCTTGCGGATTTTCTATCGCCTGTTATCCAAAAAGATCAATTTCTCTCCACACTGCATTATTATACAGTGTACCAAAGCAACTGTATTCTGTGAAAAGAAAAAAACATTACAGTACGATGGCGAGCTTGCCAGGAAGGTGCGTAAGGTTGAATTTAGCATTAAGCCAGCCAACCTGCAGGTAATTGTACCCTAGCTAGCTTTTGCGGCACCTGTTTCGGGGTAGTCCATGTCCATTCGGGCAGGATCAACACCATTTTCCGGAAACCTGGCAGTGATGCCGGCATAGAAACCCAGAATTATATCCATGTCTTCCTGCAAATTACCGGTTGGATATATGGTGGGGCCAATACCTGCATGTTTCTTTTTATAATCCAGGTAGCCCAGTACAATAGGTACCCCTGCCCGCAATGCTGTGTAGTAGAAACCTGTTTTCCATTTTAGAACAAAATTGCGGGTACCTTCCGGAGTAACCATAATCACCAGCTGATCATGCTCATTGAAAAGTTTCACCATGCCATACACCAGGCTGCTCTGACCTAATTTTTTGGCACGTTCGCGATTTCGTTCTACCGGTATGGCACCTAGCTTTTTTAGCAGCCAGCCTAAAGGAGCTATTTTCATCATCTCCTTTTTAATGGTATACCGCAGCGGTACTTCCATAATAAAAAAGGCTGCCCTGGCGTACACAAAATCCCAGTTACTGGTATGTGGCGCAGCAATCATAACACTTTTGGGTACGTTAGCCGGGTAGCTTCCTTCAACTTTCCAGCCGGTAATCCAAAATAATAAATGTGCAAGCAGTTTACCCATAGCGCATAACTATCCTACTAATAAGACAAGCAGCCCGTACAAATTGTGACAACCTACCCGTTCGCTTTGAGAATTTCTTCTGAAAGAGCTGGCATCTTTGGTTTTAGCCACTCCATTGTTCTCGTAAAGATTTCTTCTGTTCGCTTCCATTCAAAAACCTTTACATCTTTCAGCAACTCTGGCTCCAGAACCGTGTGGCACAGCAATTTTGTCTGTTTCACGTTTCCATTGATAGCCAGTAGGAACGTGCGCTCCAGAATGCTTTTTACAGATGTTCCCTTATAATCAGAATCGACCGGGTTGGTGTGTACACCCATGGTATAGCTGCACTTATCAATAAGGGCGTCTGCAGGCAGGTTGTTAACCATACCACCATCTATGTATAAGTCGCTACCAATTTGTACAGGACAGAAGAAAACAGGCATACAGCAGGATGCCAGTACAGGGGGTAGCAGCGCACCAGATGAAAACATTTCGCATGCGCCTGTACGTACGTTGGTGGCAGTAACAGTTATGGGTACCAGCAGGTCTTCGAACTTTGCTGGTAAATGACTTGTAAAGCTTTTTAAAGCACCCTCAACATCTATCAGACCTCGTAAACTAAACTTTGGCTTTAGTATACCCAGTACACTTAATTCTTTAACAACGGTTAAGATCTCTTCCGGGCTTTTTCCCGCTGCCAGTAATGATGCAATTAGTGCCCCGCCACTGGTCCCGGCATAATGTGTAGGGCTTAAACCCCACTCCTGCAGGCATTGCACCACTGCCAGATGCGCAACACATCTGATTCCTCCCCCCGACAAAGCCAATCCTAATGACATACTAGATATCCTTCAACCGAAATGTTTCATCCAGCCTTACCCCTTTTTCCGTGTTTTTCAGGGTACAGCACTCATGTATTGGATCATGTTCCAGGAACAGGATCCATTGTTCATCAGCTGCCTGCTGCAGAATCGTTTGCTTTTCTTCCATGGTCATCAAGGGGCGTGTATCATAGCCCATTATATAGGGCAAAGGAATATGGCCAACCGATGGCAGCAGATCAGCCATAAATACAAGTGTTCTGCCTTTGTATTGTAGCCTGGGCAACATTTGCTTATCAGTATGTCCATCAACAAAAATAACATCGATGCCAGATAAGGGAGATGTGCCGCTTAGGGGAATAAAATTTAGCTGGCCGCTTTCCTTTATGGGTTGAATATTTTCTTTCAGGAATGATGATTTTTCACGCACATTAGGCTCCGTGGCCCATTGCCAGTGCGCTTCATTACTCCAGTAACGGGCATTTTTGAAGGTCAGCGCTGTTAATCCTTTCTCACGGTCGGTCCAATGCACACTACCACCGCAGTGATCGAAATGCAGGTGCGTCAGGAACATGTCTGTTATCTCGTCAACTGAAAAACCAGCTTGTTTCAAAGAGCTTTCCAGGCTATGTCCACCGTGCAGGTAATAATGGCTGAAAAATTTTTCATCCTGCTTATTACCAATGCCATTATCAATCAGCACCAGCCGATCGTTATCTTCTATCAGCAGGCAACGCATTGCCCAGGTGCATAAGTTATTTTCGTCTGCAGGATTGCTGCGCTGCCAGAGTGTTTTGGGAACAACGCCAAACATGGCCCCGCCATCCAGCTTAAAAAAACCAGTATTGATGGTATGTAACTGCATATCTAGGAAATAAAAAACCACATAAACAGGTTTATGTGGTTCTGGTAAAAAGTTAAATCTATTACTCCTGGTAAACACCCATGTCGCAGAATTTATCTATTCTCTGCTGAATGAGTGTTTCAGTGTCTATTGCCTTTAGCTCGTTGTAATGCTTGAAAATCTGTGTTTTCACCTCTGCAAACATAGCTTCAGGATCTGCATGGGCGCCGCCAAGAGGCTCCTGTATAATGCCATCTACCATTTTAAAGTGGTACATATCCTGTGCCGTAAGTTTGAGTGCTTCTGCTGCCTGCTCTTTATACTCCCAGCTATGCCAGAGTATCGAGGAGCAGCTTTCAGGAGAAATTACAGAATACCAGGTGTTCTCCAGCATCAATACCCTGTCTCCCACAGCAATGCCTAAAGCACCGCCGGAGGCCCCTTCACCAATTATAAAGCAGATCACCGGTACTTTTAGCATAAACATATCCCGGATATTGCGTGCAATCGCTTCGCCCTGTCCTCTTTCTTCTGCTTCCATACCCGGAAAAGCACCAGGCGTGTCGATGAAGATTACAATGGGTTTGTTGAACTTTTCCGCCAGCTTCATTAGGCGTAGGGCTTTACGGTAGCCTTCGGGATTGGCCATACCAAAGTTACGTACCTGCCGCTGTTTGGTGTTGCGCCCTTTTTGGTGGCCTATGAACATAAAAGTTTCACCCTTGATTTGCCCGAAACCACCTACCATGGCTTTATCATCACCAAAGTTTCTGTCTCCATGCAGTTCTATAAACTCATCTGTGAGGCTATAGATATAATCAAGTGTATAAGGGCGGTTGGCATGACGAGAGAGTTGCACACGCTGCCAGCGGGTCAGGTTGCTGAAAGTATCAACCTTTAGTTGCCTTATTTTATCTTCCAGGCTTTTTACAGCATCACTTACATCCACATTACTTTCGGAGGCAAGGTCTTTCATTTCCTTAAGCTTGGACTCCAGTTCGGCAATGGGTTTTTCAAATTCCAATAGCATGAGCTCCCTTTGATTCTATAAAATTGCTGTGTAAAGTTAGAAAAAAGCGCCTAAACATCGCTTCCTAGTATAAAATAATTGCTGTCGGAACCTTTTTTAGAACTGAGAATCAATCCCTTAGTTTTTTAGTATAAAAAATGTGCTTACCAACATTTGCGTAGTTGAGTAAACTACATTACTTTTGCATCACGTTTTTACTCAACAGGGGCAAAAACAAAAAGGAGTGGTAGTTCAGTTGGTTAGAATACCTGCCTGTCACGCAGGGGGTCGCGGGTTCGAGTCCCGTCCATTCCGCAATATTTGAATCCTTTAAAGGATTAAGTAACAGATGGAGAAGCCATCGTACTTTCTTTGCATAAATTTTGGAACGGCAGTAAACTCTGTTTATCAGTTGGTTAGAATACCTTCCTGTCACGCAGGGGGTCGCGGCCGGGTGGCCGGTGCCATTCGAGTCCCGTCCGTTCCGCAATATTTGTGCTACTAAAGACCTTGGAGTGGTAGTTCAGTTGGTTAGAATACCTGCCTGTCACGCAGGGGGTCGCGGGTTCGAGTCCCGTCCATTCCGCTTAGAAGCTTCCTTATGGGAAGCTTTTTTGTTTTTGTTAATAATGTAGCCATAAAAGATGTTTAAGCAGAGCGCCTCGTTTGGTCGGAATACCTGCCTGTCACGCAGGGAGCCGACGGTCCGCGCAATGCTGTCAACTTAAGGGAAAAAGATGTAAATTATAAGGAAGAAAACAGGGCAGGCAATGGAAGGGGAGATAAAAAAAAGAACTTGCGAATCCTTACAATGCTTAAGGAGATGATAGCTGATAA
>JAESGL010000101.1_pt1 | contig 131603 bp, 108 predicted proteins | sample 9269711 | NCBI WGS metagenome assembly JAESGL01 (sample SAMN14515918, study PRJNA621676) | algae metagenome | isolation source: Kastovskya adunca ATA6-11-RM4 and co-occurring heterotrophs from soil and... | place: Chile: Atacama Desert | collected 2011-06-27 | reverse complement strand
TCGGCCGCCTCAAGGATTGGCGGCGCGTCGCCACCCGCTACGATCGCTGCCCCACAGCCTTCTTTTCCGCCGTCGCCCTCGCTGCGACAGTCATCTTCTGGCTCTGATCAACGAGTCCTGACCCTAGCGAGTCTCTATCGTTAATATTTTGTTAGCCAATTGCTCGGGGACTGACAAGCGCAACCGGTGCTTGTGACGAACCTCACTGTTCCTGATTGGTACAGCTAACATTGTGCGTTCTCTTGCTTATTCACGTGCGGCGAAATGCCGGAGGTTGGCAGCTGCAATCCAGCCTCAGTAGCAACATTTTGTAACCGCTTGAGCTGGAAGCCGCCTCAACTGCTTGGCGGCTGCGCTTGATGACTCTCGATCGAACTGCTGCTGACTTATCATGGGCCCTTACTTTCATCCTGCCAGCGCCCAGCTTGATTGCGCAGCGCCTGGGGCAGAATGGTCGCACGGACGTGGCGGATCTGATGCGGAAAAATAGCGACTCGCCTGCGGCAATCAGTTGCACGAGGCGTCGCAGGTTCGTGCAAAGATGGAGCGCAAAGGCTGGCGCAGACGACAGTTGCATCGCCCCATATTCCGGCGAGACGAGGATCAGGCCTCATCATGACGAGGCGACGAACGTGGCGAACGAAGCGCTACGATGCGACATAGGGCAAAGCACGTCGCGCAGAGGCCCGGGCCGCCGCAATCGGCATCGATCCCGGGCACGCCGTTCTTCAACGCGCGCTCCATCACGCTCAAGCCGTCGTTGACCTGCTGTTCATGACGCGTGCCGTCGTGTTCGACGTAGATGATCGTTGCCATCGGCTCCTCTCGGTGCCGTTCCGTCGCCGAGGGGCGCAACAACGGCGGCAACACGGAATGGAAGGCGGAGCACTGGTCGATCAAGTGCCCACATCGGTGCGCGTCACCGCGCGTCACCTTGCCGGCGCTGCCCTTCGGTAAACAGCGTGCTCGGCGGGAGGCGCACCGGCACACCGTCATCAACCTGGCGCTTCAGATCCTGCGCAAGGCAGCGCAGCGATCGTCGCAAGAGCCGGTAGGGATATTGGAGGTGCGGCTCGCGGTGCACGTACTGCGTCCCCTTGTTGGCGACCAAAGCCTGCTGGTGGAGTTCTGGAAAGCTGCGACGATCAAGCCGCGGCACCCCTGGACGAGCTGCCACCGACCCTTATCGCTTGATCGCGCAACGCCTGATTGAAGAGGGTGCGTCGGTGGACGACGCAAACAAGCCTCAAGGGCTACAGCGCGCAAGCGCAAAGGTTAGACGCCGAACGCTGGGACGCCGCAGTTTCCCATTTCGTGATCGAGACCGGGTAGACATGTTAACGCGTTGACGGAGCTGTGCTCTTGGGCTCCCTCGGCTCCACCACCCCGCCACCTGGAAAATCGGTTGTTGATCCGCAGGGCTGGTCGCCCTTCCCGCATCGCTTTCCGGCCGAAAACGATTGTTGCACGGTGACGACGCCCATCCGCAGCCTTGCCGACCAGCTCTCCCTTAGCCTGTCGTCACGCGACCGCGCCGATCCCCAACCAAGTTCACCTCTGGTACCAAGAAGTTTGTGTCGACGCTTACGAGAGTGTCGAGTTGCCCAGCACGCTTGATGCCAGCGGCAGCTATCAAGGCAGCCTCCCCGCTCCCTAGTCCGTCCCGCCCAAACCCCGCCCGCAAGGCGGCTCTGCCGACATCCGAGACTACGACCCGATAACTGTTCCTCACAAATGAACCGTTTCCGTTACAAACCGTTTCTGGATTGATCCTGCGATCCGGAGAATAGTCATGGCCCCGCCTTTCGACCGCGGCGACACGATCATCGGCCACAGCGCCGGGCGGCGAAGCATCGCCGCGATGATCATCGGCGGGCTCCTCGCGCTGATCGGGGTCGTGCTTGCAGGCGGGGGCATCTGGCTCGCCGCCGTCGGCGGCTCGCTTTATTATGCGCTCACCGGCGTCGCCATGATCGTGGCGGGCTGGCTGTTGTTCCGCCAGCAAGTGCTTGGCGCCTGGCTTTACGCCGCCATCGTCGCCCTCACCGTGCTCTGGGCGTTCTGGGAAGTCGGCACCAACGGCTGGGCGCTGGTGCCGCGTATCATCGCGCCAATCGTGCTGCTCATCGCCGTGCTGCTGGTGATCCCGCTGCTCTCCACCGCCGCGCATCGCTGGCGCACCTCACTGATCGCGATTGCCGCCGTGATCGGCGTCACCGCGCTCACCTTTGTTGTGCTGGGCCAGATCAATCGCTCGCCGGTGCTCATGGCGCTGCCCGCACCCGGTGGCGGCATGGCCGATCCGGCGCAGATGCAGGCGGGCGCGGACTGGCCGGCCTATGGCGGCTCGTACAGCGCGCGCCGCTTCTCGCCCCTGGGGCAGATCACGCCCGCCAACGTCGGCAAGCTGGAACGGGCGTGGATGTTCCACACCGGCGACCTGCCGTCGCAGGCGGCGAAGGGCACCTATGGCGCGGAGAACACGCCGCTGAAGATCGGCAACACGCTGTATGTGTGTACGCCCAAATCCATGGTGATCGCGCTTGATCCCGCCACGGGGCGGCAGCGCTGGCGCTTCGATCCGCAGGTGCCCGATACCGCCATCCCCTACACCGCCGCCTGCCGCGGTGTCAGCTATTACGCCGTGCCTGGCGCGGACGCGGCGCAGGCCTGCGCCACCCGGATCATCTGGGGCACCCTCGACGCCCGCATCTTTGCGATCGACGCGCGGACCGGCCGGCTGTGCCAGGATTTCGGCAGCAACGGCCGCGTCGATGCCAAGATCGGCATGGGCGAAACGCCCGATGGCTATGTCTCGATCAACTCGCCGCCCACCATCGTGCGCGGCGTGGTCGTCACCGGCCATCAGGTGCTCGACGGGCAGAACCGCTGGGCGCCGTCGGGCGTCATTCAGGGGTTCGACGCCGTCACCGGCCGGCTGCGCTGGGCGTGGGACATGATGCACCCCGATTGGACCGGCTATCCCCCCGCGGGGCAGACTTGGGCGCGCGGCACGCCCAATATGTGGACGATCGCCAGCGGCGATGAACAGCTTGGCCTCGTCTATCTGCCGATGGGCAACGCCTCGGCCGATTATTACAGCGCCTCGCGCCGCCCGCCGGAGAACGAATTCGCCACCTCTCTCGTCGCGCTGGACGTCACCACGGGCAAACCGCGCTGGCGCTTTCAGGCGGTGAAAAAGGATGTGTGGGATTACGATTTCGGCGCCCAGGCAAGCCTGGTCGATTATCGCGGCACGCCCGCCTTGGTCCTGCCGAGCAAACAGGGCGACATCTACGTGCTCGATCGCCGCACCGGCCGCCCGCTCACCCCGATCGGCACGATCAAGGCGCCCGGCGGCGGGGTCGAGCCGCAGGAGCGCGCGCCGACGCAGATCGTCTCGAACTGGCATACCCTGCGCAAGCCGCCGCTGACCGAGCGGGATATGTGGGGCATGTCGCCGATCGACCAGATGATCTGCCGCATCCAGTTCCGCAAGGCGAGCTACAAGGGCTTCTTCACCCCGCCCGAGGCGGATCGGCGGTCGGTCACCTATCCCGGCTATAACGGCGGCACCGATTGGGGCGGCGTTGCGATCGATCCGCAACGCGGCGTGATCGTCGCCAATTACAATGACATGCCCAATTATACCCGGCTGGTGCCGCGTGCCGTCGCCAACAAGCGCGGCTGGGCGCCGCGCGATCAGGCGCGCGGCAACATCGGCGGCGCGGAAGGCGCGGGCGATCCGCAGGCCAACACGCCCTATGCCGTGGACGTGAATGCCGGTTGGCGCCTGAAGTTCACCGGCATGCTGTGCAAGCAGCCGCCCTATGGCGGCATCCGCGCCATCGACATGGCGACGGGCAAGACGATCTGGGACCGCCCCTTCGGCACCGCGCGTACCAACGGCCCGTTCGGCATCCCGTCCATGCTCCCGCTGACGATCGGCACGCCCAACAACGGCGGCTCGGTGGTGACGGCCAGCGGCCTCATCTTCATCGCCGCCGCCACCGACAATCTGATCCGCGCGATTGATCTCGCGACCGGCAAGACCTTGTGGACCAAGACGCTGCCGGGCGGCGGGCAGGCGACCCCGATGGTCTATGAGGCGAACGGGCGTGAATATCTCGTGATCTACGCCGGCGGCCATCACTTCATGGAGACGCCCGTCAGCGATCAGGTGATCGCGTACGCCCTGCCGGCCAGCTGATCGGCCGGCGTGGCCGTTTTGCGCCAGCGGCAGGCCGACGGTGCAGCCCACGTGGCCGATCTTCGCCGGGAGCAGGCCGGAGTCTCGGCGGCTTTTGTTGCGCCGCGGCGTGACTTTCCCGCGCGGCCGTCGTTAAGTCGATCGCATGAGTGACGACCTGCCCGACGCGATTCCCGCTGCCACCCTTATCATCTTTCGCGAAGCACAAGCCGGCCCGCCCGAGCTGCTGATGGTGGAACGGGCCAAGGCGATGGTCTTCGCCGGCGGCGCAATGGTCTTTCCCGGCGGCCGCATCGACCCCGCGGATTACGCGATGGCCGAGTTGATCGGTGGCGACGAGGAAAGCGCCAGCCGTATAGCCGCGGTTCGCGAAACCATTGAAGAGGCTGGACTTCCCATCGGGCTTTCCACGTTGCCGTCGGCCGATCGACTGGCCGAGATGCGCGCCGCGCTCCACGCCGGGGAGACGCTGGCCGAGGCGCTCGCCGCAGCCGAAGCGACGCTCGATCTCAGGCAGTTAGTGCCCTGGGCGCGCTGGCGGCCCGCGCACCGCAACATGCGCATCTTCGACACGCGCTTCTATCTTGCCGAGCTGCCCGCCAATGCGCCGCGCGCAACCGTCGATCAGACGGAGAACGTTCGGCTGGTATGGGCAACCGCCCAGCAGGTGCTCGCCGACGCCGACGCCGGCAAGCTCGAGGTGATCTTCCCCACGCGCCGCAATCTCGAACGATTGGCGCAGTTCGACAGCTTCGCCGACGCCGCCGCGCATGCCGCGGCTACGCCGATCCGCACCGTGACGCCTTGGTCGGAGACCCGCAATGGGGAGGAGCATCTCTGCATCCCCGATGATTGCGGCTACCCCGTCACCTCAGAGGTGATCGCCCGCGCCATGCGCGGCTGATGCCCCGCAAGAAGCGCGCGCCTGGCCGCGTGCGCCGCGCGCTGGGATGGCTCATCACGCTGGCGATCGCCGCTTTTCTGGCGCTTTTGGGCTATGGCTGGATCCGTCAGCATCCCGAAGACACGCCGTGGGCGCCGCTCGATCTGTCACAGCCAATCGGCATGTTTACGGGGCGCAAGCTTGTCGCGCTGGGCGACGATTTCCCGCGCTGCCGCAAGCTGCTGGATCGCGCGGGCGTGGAATATACCGCGCTTGCCCCGCTGCGGGAGGGCGCGCAATGCGGCTACGACGATGCGATCCGCTTCGACGCCGGCGATCCGCGCATCACGCCCTTCAATCCCGCCCGCCTCGGCACGGCCTGTCCGGTCGCGGCCGCGCTGGCGCTTTGGCAATGGGAGGTGGTGCAGCCAGCAGCGGAGCGTCACTTCCGCATGCGCGTGACCGGAATCGATCACCTCGGCAGTTACAATTGCCGGCGCCTCTACGGCCGGAGCAGCGGCGATTTCAGCCAGCATGCGACGGCCAACGCCGTCGATATCGCCGGTTTTCGCCTGGCGGATGGCAAGCGGATCACCTTGCTTGGTGACTGGAAGAAGGATGGAGCGGAAGCCGCGTTCCTGCGCGATGTGCGCGACGGGGCATGCCAGCTGTTCGCCACGGTGCTGTCGCCGGACTATAATGCCGCACACCGCGATCACCTGCATCTCGACCAGGCGGATCGCGGCACGACGGGTTGGCGCGCCTGCCGGTAAACGCCGCAGCAACGTGGCTCGCCCCCCGGCGCGACCACGCTGCCAAGCCTCAATGCGGCAGCGCGCCGACCTCCACTTTTTCGACCCAATAGGGATAAAAGGCTGGTTGCCGCGACGACCAGCCGGACGCCGTTGCCGCCGCTTCGCTGATCGACTGAAGCAGCTTGCGCCTCAGCTCCGGGTGAAGGTGTGGCAGCGCCGCGGCGGCGCAGAACGCGCCAGGCAACCAAGGGCGCACTGCCGCGCCAATCAATCGTTCGTAGAGAAAGCGATACGCCGAGAAGCTGGTGATCCGCTGCTGCCCGAGATCGAAGGCGCTGACGGTGGTAAGCGGCCCCAGAAAGGATTCCACCGCATCGAGGCCACTGTCGTCCGGCACCATTGCGCGAATTTCGGGCAGTCGATCGTAATGACGGGCCTGCGCGCGAATGCTCGCCGCCTCCACCAGGTCGCGCGACCAGCGCGCCATGGCGTCGTCGCGGTCCAGCCCGATATCTAGGCTGCGTCTGATATAGCGCTGCGTGGACGCGCTGAACCCTGCGAATTCCTTCATTTCTGCCAGCGTCATCACGCCTTCGGCTGGCTTCATCCTGGCACTCATGTTGACCACCCCGCCCGCATTGTCGAAGCCGGATCATCATGCGCCAGGATGAATGTCTTTATCCTTAACGCCGCACTCACCGGCGCTCAGATACGACCATGCAGCTTGCCGCGCTGCAACATGCGATGCGACGAACGGAACCTATCGGTTACGAAATAGCGCGCGCTGCGCCATTTGCGCAACATTCAAGCGTCGCGCTGACGCTCCGCCTCTTCGCTATAGCCGGAGGACGGGGCCGGATCGGCACGGCCCGGCTGTGTGTTTGCTGGCGGGTCGGACGCATCCATCGATTCATCAAGGCCCGCGTCAAGCTGCGCGTCCTTGCTCTCCGGGTGCTTGTCGAGGCGCTTGGCGATCGATTCATCGCGGCCGGCGTCCTGCGACGGGGGTTGTTGCGTGGGCATCCGCTTCTCCTTTGGAACGCCCGCTCAACGAGCAACAGCACGTCGGTGTTCCTTACCCTTACATAGCTCACGCGGCGGACGGCTCAGCTTACAGCCGCCGGACGGTCACCGATTGAGCGAACAGCTGCGCCGTGCCGAAAATCGTCATGAAGGCGATATCGGTCGCATCGCGGCCTACCGCTACGCGCACCATGTCCGAAGCATCGGACATGCCGGTCGGGTCGACGAGGTGCCATTCGCCCGACAGCCACAATTCGGCCGCCGCATGGAAGTCCGCCGGCTGGACCCCGGGGGCATAGACAGCGACGCAGCGCGCCGGGATCTCGGCCGCGCGCGCCAGTGCGACGAGGAGATGGGCATAGTCGCGGCACACGCCGCGCCGCTCCGCGAAGGTGGCCAGCGCCCCGCCCCCCGGCTCGGTCGCGGCCGCGCTATATTCCAGCGCGCCGCGCACCCAAGCGACCAACGCCGCGCCAAGCGCGCCGCCGCTCAACCCGGTAAACTGCCGCCGCACGAAATGCTCGAATCGGTCGGACTCGCAGTATCGGCTCGGCAACAGGTACCGGATCACCTCTGGCGGCAATCCGCGGACCGGCGTCGTGCCGAGGGCTTCCAGGTCGATCGAACGTCGCTCCACGGAGACAATCGCGTGATAGTCGGCGACGAGGCGCTGCTCGGCATGCGCCCAACATCGTTGGCCGATCCCGTCTTCGCCGGTGACGGCACGGATCGGGTGATCGGAATGGATCACCAGCGATTCGGACTCGATCCGCTGGTCCGGCAGCGCTGCCGCCTCCACCTGCAACAGAACGTCCGCCGGCTCGGGGAAAGCGTAATCCAGATGAACGTCGATCGCGAGGCGCATCGCCGGATCCTGTCAAAACGAGAGCAACAAAACGCGCAAGGATGGCGCCGCAACCTGATCGGGCAAAGAAAAAGGCCCGGCGGAACGAACCGCCGGGCCTCGTTTCTCAGCCGTGTGACCGCTTATTCGCGGCTGCCCATGAACGAGAGCAGGAACTGGAACATGTTGATGAAGTCGAGGTAGAGCGACAGTGCGCCCATGATCAAGGCTTTGCCCATCATGTCCGTGCCCGCGACATAGGCGTACATTTCCTTGATACGCTGCGTGTCATAGGCCGTCAGACCAGCGAACAGCAGCACGCCGATCGCGCTGATGCCCATCTGCAGCGCGGTGCTCTGCACCCACAGGTTCAGCAGCGAGGCGACGATCAGGCCGACGACGCCCATGATCAGGAACGTGCCGAACGCCTGGAGATTACGCTTCGTCGTATAACCGTATAGGCTCAGCGACAGGAACGCGACGGCGGTGGCGAAGAAGGTCGTTGCGATCGACGCGCCGGTATAGACGAGGAAGATCGTCGACATCGACATGCCCATCACGGCCGCGAACGTCCAAAAGATCGCCTGTGCCGCGCCGGTCGACAAACGGTTGATGCCGAAGCTCAGCACCATCACGAACGCCAGCGGCGAGAACATGATGACGTACTTCAGGATGCCGGGCGCCATGAAGATCTGCGCCGCGAGGCTTTCACGCCCGCCACTGGCGAACAAAAGCGCGACGATGCCGGTCAGCAGCACGCCCGATGCCATGTAATTGTACACCGACAGCATGTATTTGCGAAGACCCGCATCATATGCCGTGCCGCGCGTGCCCGGTACGCTCGCGCCGAAGGCGTTCGCCGTCGGACGGGGGTCGGACCAGTTAGCCATTGTCAGTTTGCTCCTTCACCCGGCAAAGGGCCGGATACGCCTTGGGATATCGCGCTGCCGGCCCCAAAGTTCAAGTTCGCGGGTCGCGGGCAATAGTTCGTCACAATCTAAGGAGGAGCCGCCGATGCATCGCCTGTTCGTCGCGCTGCGCCCGCCCCGCGACATCCGTGATGCGCTGGTCGATGTCATGGACGGCGTGCCCGGCGCGCGCTGGCAGGACGACGATCAGTTGCACCTGACCATCCGCTTCATCGGCGCGGTCGAGCGCCCCTTCGCCGAGGACATCGCCGCGGCACTCGGCAGCGTGCGTGCGCCGCGGGTGGAAGCGGCGATCGCCGGTGTCGGGCAGTTCGGCCAGCGCGGGCGCAGCGAGGCGCTGTGGGCCGGCGTGACGCCGCACGGAGCGCTCGCGGCGCTGCACCGGAAGGTCGATCAGGCGATGGTGCGTGTCGGCCTCCAGCCCGAGCGGCGAGCCTATCTGCCGCACATCACCCTCGCCCGCCTGCCGCGCGCGCTGAACGCAGGTTCCGAGACAGCGGCGTGGCTCGCCCGCCACGCCGGACTGGCGAGCGCGGCGTTCTCGTTCGAACACCTCATATTGTACGAAAGTCAGCTCGGCCGCGCCGGCGCCAGCTATGAGCCAATCGCCCGCTGGCCCCTTGAATGATCGTCTGATACGCCAAGGCAAAGAACCGGTTGAGGGGAGCAGGATGAACACCACCGCGGATGGCGAATATCGCGCCACAGGCTACGCCTGGTACGTGCTCTCGATCCTGTTCGTGGTGTACATCCTCAACTTCATCGACCGCCAGGTGATCTCGATCCTGGCCGAGGACATCAAGCGCGATCTGAACCTGCGCGACGAGGATCTCGGCTTTCTCTATGGCACGGCCTTTGGCGTGTTCTACGCGCTGTTCGGCATTCCGCTGGGGCGATTGGCCGACAGCTGGCACCGTGTTCGCCTGATCAGCGTCGGGCTGGCGCTCTGGTCCACCATGACGGCGCTGTCCGGCCTGTCGCGCACCGGCGGGCAATTGGCTGCCGCGCGCATCGGGGTCGGCATCGGCGAGGCAACGGCGAGCCCATCCGCTTATTCGCTGATCTCGGACTACTTCCCGAAGAAGCTTCGCGGCACGGCGCTGTCGATCTATTCGGCGGGCATCTATGTCGGCGCCGGCATCTCGCTCTTCATCGGCGGGTTGATCGTGCAAAGCTGGAATGCGACCTACCCGAACGGCGGGCCGTTCGGACTGGCCGGCTGGCAGGCGGCGTTCCTGGCGGTCGGCCTGCCCGGCCTCATCATTTCGCTATGGATCGCCACCTTGCGCGAGCCGGTACGTGGGCTTTCCGAAGGGTTGGCGCAGCCGCCGCATCCGGCGCCGTTCAAGGCGTTCTTCGAAGAATTGCTGACCATCGTGCCGCCGTTGACGCTGATCGGCGCCGCGCGGCTCGGCACCCGCACCCTGCTGTGGAACCTGGTCGCCGCCGCGGTGATCGCGGTCGCGGTCGCCATACTCGTGGCCTTTGGCGAACCGTTGCCGCAATGGATCGCGGTCGGCATCGGCTTCTACGCCGTCTTCTCTTGGGCTAGCGCGCTGCGGCACCGCGACGCCCCCACCTTTGCGCTGATCGTCGGTACGCCGGCCTTTTTGTGCACGGTGGTCGCTTACGGGCTCAATGCCTTTCTCAGTTATGCGGCAGGCTTCTGGGCCGCGCCCTACGCCATGCGCGAGCTGGGGGTATCACCGGCAGAGGCCGGACTGATCCTTGGCGGAATGGGAGCGGTGTCGGGCTTTCTGGGCGTCACGATCGGCGGCATCCTGGGGGATCGGCTGCGGCAGAAGCATCCTGGCGGGCGCCTCGTGATGGTGGCGCTCGGCGCGGTGCTGCCGGCGCCGTTTCTGGCGATCGGCTTCACGACCGACACGCCGCTCGTGCTCTACATCTGCCTGTTCCTCGCGCAGTTCACCGCCAGCTGGGCCTTGGGCAATTCGGCCGCCACGACGCAGGATCTGGTGTTGCCGCGGATGCGCGGCGCAGCGACGGCCACGTATTTCATCGGCACGACGCTGCTCGGGTTGGCGCTCGGACCGTATCTTGCGGGCCGCGTGTCGTCGCTGACCGGCAGCCTGTCGGTCGGCATGCTCTCGCTGCTCGTCACCGTACCGATCACGCTGGGCGCTGCCATTGCCGCGTTCAAGCTCGTCCCCGCAGCCGAGGCGACGCGTGAGGATCGCGCACGCGCCGCGGGCGAGACCGACTTCACTTGATCCGCCTCGTGCTGCGGGTGGCGGCGCTGCTGCTGGCGCTGCTGCTCGCCCTGCCCTGTCACCTGCTGTGGCGGCTGCTGCGCCTGTCCTCACCATGGCCCAAATGGTTCCTCGGCAGCGTTGCGTGGATCATCGGTGCGCGGCGGCGGGTGATCGGCACACCGCTGCGCCGCGATGTCGTGTTCGTATCGAATCACCTCAGCTGGATGGACATTCCGATCCTGGCCGGGTGCAACGGCAGCGCCTTTGTCTCCAAGGCGGAGCTGCGTGCCGTGCCGCTCGTCGGTTGGCTCTGCACGCTGAACGGCACGATCTTTGTCCGCCGCGAGGACCGCATGGCGGTGGCGGACCAGATCAACGCCCTGCGCGAGGCGCTGTCCGAGGCATGGGCGATCACCATTTTTCCGGAGGGCACGACCGGCGACGGCACCGCGCTGCTGCCGTTCAAGGCCGCACTGCTCGCCGTGCTCGATCCCCCGCCGCCCGGCGTGTTGGTACAGCCAGTACGGGTCGACTATGGCGCGGCCACGACAGAGCTTGCCTGGGTCGGCGACGAGGCGGGCACAGCCCACGCCAGCCGCGTGCTGCGCCGCCACGGCTCCTTTGCGGCCACGCTCCACTTCTGCGATCCGTTCGACCCGCACGACTTTCCCGGACGCAAGGCGATCGCAGCGGAGGCGCGGGCGCGGATCGCGGCCGCTGGTGGCGGAGGAGCCGCGGCTTCGCTATAGGCGCCGCGCCATGAAGCCAGCCCCAAAAACCTTCGCCGTCAAATCCTTCGGCTGCCAGATGAACGTCTATGATGGCGAGCGGATGGCCGAACTGATGGCTGCTCAAGGCATGACGGCCGTTGCCGATGCGAATGCGGCCGATCTTGTCGTGCTCAATACCTGCCACATTCGCGAAAAGGCTACCGAGAAGGTGTTTTCGGACATCGGACGACTGCGCAAGGATCGCGCCGGGCGCGGGGAAGCGGCACCGATGATCGCAGTCGCGGGCTGCGTCGCGCAGGCCGAGGGCGCGGAGATCGTGCGCCGGGCGAAGGTGGACGTGGTGGTCGGCCCGCAGGCCTACCACAACCTGCCGCGCCTGGTGGCGGACGCCGCCGCCGGCACCGCCGCGCTCGATACGGACATGCCCGCCGCCTCCAAGTTCGGCGCGCTGCCCACGCGTCGCAAGGTCGGGCCGAGTGCTTTCCTGACCGTGCAGGAAGGCTGCGACAAATTCTGCACCTATTGCGTCGTGCCGTACACTCGCGGTGCCGAGGTGAGCCGCCCATTCGCCGCCATCGTCGACGAGGCCAAGGCGCTGGTCGATGCCGGCGCACGCGAGATCACGTTGCTTGGCCAGAACGTCAACGCCTGGACTGATGGCGACGACCGCGGCCTCCACGACCTGATTCGTACGCTGGACCGGATCCCGGGGCTCGCGCGGATCCGCTACACCACCAGCCACCCCAATGACATGGCGCAGGGGCTGATTGATGCGCACCGCGACGTCGAGAGCCTGATGCCGTTCCTTCACCTGCCGGTACAGGCGGGCAGCGACCGGGTGCTGAAGGCGATGAACCGTAGCCACACGCGCGACTCGTACCTCCGTTTGCTTGATCGCGTGCGCGCCGCGCGACCCGATATCGCGCTGTCGGGTGACTTCATCGTCGGCTTTCCCGGCGAGACAGATGCGGAGTTCGCTGAAACGCTGCGCCTGGTGGGTGACGTCCGCTACGCCCAGGCATTCAGTTTCAAGTACAGCCCGCGCCCCGGCACCCCCGCCGCCGATATGGGCGATCAGATCCCTGACGCGGTGATGACCGAGCGTTTGCAGCGGCTGCAGGAAGCGCTGAATCGCGACCAGCTTGCCTTCAACGAGGGTTCGGTCGGCTGCACTTGCGAAGTTTTGATCGAGCGAGACGGCAAGCTTCCCGGGCAAAAGCTCGGCAAATCGCCGTGGCTCCAATCGGTTCTGCTCTCGGGCGAGCATCAGATCGGGGATCTTGTAACCGTGCAGCTTACCGAGGCGGGCCCCAACTCACTTAAGGCTACAACGAATTTTGTATCGTAATTTCGTGACAAGTGATTGACAGGTTTCGCAAGAAACGAGAGGTTCTTTCCATAAGAACAGACAGAGTTAAGCCAACGAACGTACTATTATATCATGGCCGTCCTCGTTCAGGGACATTCCTGCTCTAGATATAGGTGCCCTGCTCCTGCGCTCAGCGCAGGCGCAGCCGTTGCGTTTAGCGTTGCCCCTGTCTGTCGGGATTGGGAGGACGATAACGATGTCAACTGTTGAGACACCAACCGGCGCGATGTGCCAATGCCCGGCATGTACCAGCGGCGGCGAGCACCCGGCAGGCACGTTCTGGGATGACGGCCGTTATGTCAGCTACGGCTCGGTCGATCCCGATGCCGGCGGCACGTATAACGGCAAGCCGATCTGGGACGTTACCACGATCAACGCAAACCTGAACCGCACGGGCCAGGATTGGTACACCAACAACTATGGCGTGCTGGACGACGGCGTCCTCAATTTCGGGTTCTGGAAGAACTACGGCGAACTCGCGAACAGCTATTACGTCAACGCGACCGGGACCGATTATTTCGAGGAAGCGATCCGCGCGAACTTCTCGGCCTTCAACGCCGGCCAGCGGGGCATCGCCCGTTCATCCATCAACCTCTGGGATGACCTGATCGACATTTCGTTCCGGGAAACGAAGTCCTACGACGGCGACATCAACTTCGGCAACACGGCAACCGGCGGCGCACAGGCATACGCCTATCTGCCGTTTGGCGACATTTACGACGCCAGCTACAAGGAAGCCTACGACTTCACGCAGATCGGTCGCCTGGCCGGCGACGTGTGGATCGACGGCTTCGTCGGCTCGAACTTCAACCCGCTGGCGAACAGCTATTATGCTGTCACGACCATGATCCACGAGATCGGTCACGCGATCGGCCTCAGCCACCCGGGCGATTACAACGCGACCGACGACAATGACGGCGACGGCGTGGCGGACCCGATCACCTATGCGAACGACGCAAAGTTCGCGCAGGATTCGCGCCAATATTCGATCATGAGCTATTTCGACGCGTATGAAACCGGCGCACAGCACATTGATTTCACGCTGACGAACTTCGCCTATGCGGCGACGCCGCTGGTGCACGACATCTCCGCGATCCAGGCGATCTACGGCGCGGACATGACGACGCGCACGGGCAACACGACCTACGGCTTTAACTCGAACGCGCGCGAAGACGCCTTCGACTTCACGCTCAACACGCGCCCGATCGTCACCATCTGGGATGCCGGCGGCCGTGACACGCTGGACTTCTCCGGCTGGGATACGCCCTCGATCATGGATCTGAACGAAGGCGCTTTCTCCTCCGGTGGCGGCGTAATCGAGTTCCCGTCGCTCGAGGAAGTGAACGCCAAGCGCGCAGAGCTGGGCTTCGCCGCCCGCACCCAGGCGCAGTACGATTATTACGTCGATCTGCGTAACGAGCTGGGTCTGGAGAACGGCCTGTTCACCGACAACGTCTCCATCGCGTACGGCACGGTGATCGAGAATGCGGTCGGCGGTGGCGGCGATGACCTGATCATCGTCAACAGCGCGGCAAACCGCATCGATGGCGGTGCGGGCATCGACACCGTCAGCTATGAAACGGCTACGTCGGGCGTGACGGTGTCGCTCGCGAACGGCGTCGGCTCGGCCGGGGCAGCGGGTGACCGGTTCACCAGCATCGAAGGCGTGATCGGCTCCAAGTTCGACGATCGTCTCACCGGCGATGCCGGCAACAACATCTTCGAAGGTGGTGCAGGCGACGATCGCCTGATCGGCGGCGGCGGGCGCGATGCGTTCGTCTTCAAGCTGAACAACGGCGGGACGGGCATCGACCGTATTACCGACTTCAGCCGTGATGACATGATCGTCACCGACCGGGCACTTTCCGATCCGAACAACGACGGGATCATCAAGGTTGGCAGCTCGGGCAATCTGGCGCTTGACCTCGAGACGGGCTCGCGCGTCATCCTGCAGAACTTCGACGCCGGCGAGGGCCTTCAGTTCCTCGGAGAGCAGAAGGGCCTGTTCTATTACGGGTACGCCGACGCCACCACGCCGGTGGCAACGGTGACCAGCGCATTTGCCGCTGGCCGTGTCTACGAAGCAGCCTCGCCTGCGCCGTTCGCTCTCGGCGCTGACGACGTGTTCGCGCCGAGCACGTCGAACGCCCCGTCGGTCGGCGCCGGCGCGTTCGACCTCGGCGACCTTCGCCTCGCCAATGGCGGCGGCCTGGGCGGTTTCGGCGGCGGTTCGGCCGGCAGCTTCGACGCTGCGCTGTTCGTGTCGTCGGCATCGCCGGTCCACTCGCTGGAGACGATCAACTGCGTCATCGCTTGATGTCGTGAACTGACGGCGCCGGGTCGATTGCGGTAATTCCGCAACGATCCGGCGCCGTTTCCGTTTGGGCTTGGGGGGGGTCTTACCTTTGCCCCCTCCCGCTGCCACATTGGCAGGGCATGACGCACCTTCAGGGAGCCAGATGAGTCGAAAGCCCGTAGCCGCCCAAGCAGGCGAACGTAGCAGGGTCGAACTTACCTTCGACCGTCCCCAATCGCTCAGCGCGTTGTTCGGCCAATATGATCGCAACCTGGTTGCGTTGGAGAACCGGCTGGGTGTTTACATCACCGCCCGCGGCAATCGTGTCGGGCTGGAGGGAACGGCCGAGCAGGTCGCCCTCGCCCGCGATGTGCTGAACGACCTGTATGCCCGCATCCAGCGCGGCGAAGAAGTGGACAGCGGCCTGGTCGACGCCTCGATCGCCATGGCGGCGGAGCCGACGCTCGACGGCATCATCTCGGCAGAGAAAACCGGCGGCGCGCCCCCCATCATGATCCGCACGCGCAAGAAAACCATCGTGCCGCGCACCCCGGCGCAGGCGCATTACATGCGTGAGCTGGTGCACAACGACATGATCTTCGCGCTCGGGCCAGCGGGCACCGGCAAGACGTATCTCGCCGTCGCCCAGGCGGTCGCGCAACTCATCACCGGCAGTGTGCAGCGGCTGATCCTGTCGCGCCCGGCCGTGGAAGCAGGCGAGCGGCTCGGCTTCCTGCCGGGCGACATGAAGGAGAAGGTCGATCCTTATCTGCGCCCGCTATACGACGCCTTGTACGATTGCCTCCCCGCGGAGCAGGTCGAGCGGCGCATCGCGAGTGGCGAAATCGAGATCGCGCCGATAGCCTTTATGCGCGGGCGCACGCTGGCAGATGCCTTCGTCATTCTGGATGAGGCGCAGAACACCACGCCTGCGCAGATGAAGATGTTCCTCACCCGCTTCGGCCAGAACAGCCGCATGGTGATCTGCGGCGATCCCAATCAGACCGACTTGCCCGGTGGCGTGGCGGCGAGCGGCCTGGCCGATGCGACCATGCGACTGGAGGGGGTGGAGGGCATCGCGATGGTTCGCTTCAGTGCGGCCGACGTGGTGCGTCACCCGATCGTCGGCCGGATCGTGGAAGCTTACGAAGGGCGAGACGCATGATGTGCTTCGCCCCCCCTTCCATACGAGCCTGCCATGATTGAGATTGCGCTTCTTCGCGAAGAGTCGTGGCCGGATGGCCGATGGGAACAGCTTGCCGATGCGGCGGTACGTGCGGCGATCGGCGCGACGCCGTTTGGCACGCTCTTGTCGTCGCCGGCCACGATCGAGGTCAGCGTCCGCCTGACCAGCGATGCCGAGGTGCAGACGCTCAACGCGCAGTATCGCGGGAAGGACAAGCCGACCAACGTCCTATCGTTCCCGATGGTACAGGCCGATCTGATCGACACCGTCAGCCAAAATTCGGACGATGGCGAGGTGCTGCTGGGCGATATCGTCCTGGCGCATGGCGTGTGCACCAGCGAAGCGGCCGAGCGCGGGATCTCCACGGAGGATCACGCCACCCATCTGATCGTCCATGGCACCTTGCATCTGCTGGGCTATGATCACATGAACGACGACGAAGGGGATGCGATGGAGGCGATCGAGCGCGATGCGCTTGCGACGCTTGGCATCGCGGATCCCTACCTTATACGAGAGGACTAAGTGTCCGAGGACCGAAGTAGCGCCGGCAACGGCGAGCCGCATGAAGGCAGTATCTGGCGTGGCCTGCGCTCCCTGATCTTCGGGGATTCCGAAGGCGCCACGCTCCGCGACGTGCTCGAAGCCGCGATCGACCGGCACGAAGAGGTCGCCGGGCCGGAGGCAAAGGGCGATCTGACCGCGCTCGAGCGGCAGATGGTGCGCAACCTGCTCCATTTCAGCGAGCGCGATGCCGGCGACGTGGGCGTGCCGCGTGCAGACATCATCGCGGTCGAGGAGCAGACCACCTTTGATGAGGTGGTGCATGTCTTCGCCGATGCCGGGGTAAGCCGCCTGCCGGTCTATCGCGAGCGGCTCGATACGATCATCGGCATGGTCCACATCAAGGACGTGTTCGCGATCCTGGCCGGCGACGGTCCGCGTCCCACCGACATCGCGGCTCTGATCCGCCAGCCGTTGTTCGTGCCGATGAGCCGCGGCGCGCTCGATCTGCTCGCCGACATGCGCCAGACCCGCGTTCACCTGGCCGTGGTGCTGGACGAATATTCCGGCACCGAAGGGCTGGTGACGATCGAGGATCTGATCGAGGAGATCGTCGGCGAGATCGAGGACGAGCATGACGAGGCACCCGCCGCGATGCTCGTGCCGCTCGATGGCGGCGCCTGGGAGGCCGATGCGCGCGCCGAGCTGGAAGACATCGGAGAGACGGTGGACGAGCGGCTCGCCGAAGCTGACAGCGACGTCGACACGATCGGCGGGTTGACCGCCGTGCTCGCCGGGCGCGTGCCCGAGCCGGGCGACTGCATCGATCACCCCAGCGGCTGGCGGTTCGAGGTGATCGACGCCGACGAGCGGCGCGTCAATCGCGTCCGCCTCCATCCGCCCCAGCCGGAGCCCGAGGACGGCGAGTAGGCCAGACGCAGGCAGGGGCAGCTAGCAGCTGCCCCTTGGGCGCACCTGCTAGGAAGCCGTTAAGTCGTCGAAGTGTCGGCGTTATGGCCGCGTGATCAGCCGCGGTACCAAGCGTCCTTGTTAGCGACAGCGCCAGCGGCGCCGCGGCTGGCTCACTTGAAATTGTCGGCGTAGCTCTGCAGCTTCAGCGTCTTGGTCGGCGCGGGCACGACCGTATAGGCGACGCCCTCGCGCTCGGCATAGGCGATCGCGGCTTCCATCGTGGGAAAGCCGAGACGGATCTGCCCGCGCGTGTCGCCGCTGCCGGCCCAGCCGGTGAGCGGATCGGGCCGCTGCGGCTCGGCAGGCTCATATTCGAGCTGCCAGCGATCGGTGCGAGCCTTGCCCGATTGCATGGCATTTTTCGGGCGCTGATAGATACGGGCGGTCGGCATGGTCATGTCCTTATCGCGATCCGCGCGCTCTTGCATCGGCATTTTTCGTGCGCAGCGTGGCGGACGCGGCGGCGGGGTCGTCGGGCCAGGGATGGCGCGGGTAGCGGCCGCGCATTTCCTTTGCCACCGCGGCCCAGCTTCCCGCCCAGAAGCCGGGCAGATCGCGCGTCGTCTGTATCGGGCGGCCCGCCGGCGATGTCAGCGACAGCACCAGCGGCACGCGATCCGTGCCGACTGTCGGATGCTCCGAAAGCCCGAACAACGCCTGGACGCGCAGCTCGACGCGCGGGCCGCCCTCGGCCGAATAATCGATAGGATGAGTGCTGCCGGCCGGGCTGGTGAAGCTGGCGGGCGCCATGCGATCGATGCGCTGCGTTTCCTCCCAGGTTAGAAGGTTACGCATCGCCTCGGCCAAGGCGCCGGGCACAATGGCATCAAGCCGCCGCTTGCCCGCCACCAACGGTGGCAACCACTCATCGAGACGCGTCACCAGGCTCTCGTCGTCGAACGGCAGGCCGGCGTAGCTTGCGCGTTGACGAAAGGCGCGCGCGCCCTCTCCCCACGGCAGCAACGAAAGGCCGTGCCGGCGCACGCCCTCGATCAGCGCAGCCTCGATGACGGCGGGCGCCGCATTCGGATCGGGTGCGCTCGCCAGACGGATCGCGCCCAGGCGACGCTCGCGCACCGGGCGCACGCTGCCGCTGGCAGGGTCGAACTCGGCAAGGTGCCGCGTTTCGATCCGCTCACCGAACAGCGCAACGATCGTGTCCTCGGCGATGGCCACAGCCGAAAGGATGCGCGCGCCCGCCGCCATGCCCTGCGTTTCCGCGACCGCCAGCCATTCCTCGCGCGCCAGCGATGACGTGGGATCCAGCCTGAACCCGCGGCCACCGACCGAGGCCCAACGTTCGCCCGTCGCATCTCGACGGCGCGCGATCCGGTCGGGAAAGGCGAGCGCCACCGCTACATCGATGCCCGTCGCGACGGAAGGCACAGTGTCGGCCTGCGTCGAAGCGGGCCGTCCAGCAGCACGCGCCCATCGCGCTGCGAGCTGCCTTGCGCCCTTGGCCTTCGGTGACCCGTCGTTCCGCCAACGGCGGAGGCGCAGGTCCAGATCGACGTCACTGCCGCCGAGCCCGCGCTCGCTCAGCAGCACCGCCACGTCTGCGGCCATGCTATTGAGGCCAAGCTCGCCTGCCCGCAGCAGCATGTGCGCAAGCCGCGGTGGCATCGGTAGGGCAGCAATGGCTCGGCCATGCTGGGTCGGCCGGCCGTCGCTGTCGAGCGCGTCGAGCGTAAGCAGCCGCGCCCTCGCCTCGCTTACTGCGGCGTCCGGCGGCGGATCGATCCAGGCGAGGTCCCGCGGGTCGGCGACACCCCAGATCGCGGCGGCGAGCACGACCGAAGACAGGTCCGCTTCCAGGATCTCGGGCGGATCGAAGCGCATTAGGCCCGCCGTCGCCGCCTCTTCCCACAAACGATAGGCGACGCCGGGGCCTTGCCGCGCCGCGCGGCCGGCGCGCTGGGTAACGGCAGCCTGGCTCGCCCGCTCAGTCACCAGCCGCGTCATTCCAGCTGCACGGTCATAGCGCGGCCGGCGGGCGAGCCCCGAATCGATCACGATGCGAATGCCATCAAGCGTCAGACTGGTCTCGGCAATGCTGGTGGCCAGCACCAGCTTGCGACGGCCATCGGGTTCGGCGCGGATCGCGGCGCGTTGCGCGGCCGGGTCGAGGCTGCCGTGCAGGCGATGCAGCGCAACGTCGGTCATCCGTTCGAGCCGCTCCGCCGTGCGCTCTATTTCCGCCACGCCAGGCAGAAACGCCAGCACGCCGCCGTCCGCCTCAGTCAGCGCCTGCCGCACCGCCGCCGCGACCGCATCCTCGATCCGGTCGTGGGTGCGGCAAAGGTGCACCAGCGACAGCGGCCAGCTTCGGCCCGCGCTTTCGATCACGGGCGCATCGCCAAGCAGCGCGGCGAAGCGTGTGCCGTCGAGCGTCGCCGACATTGCAACCAGCCGCAGATCCTCGCGCAGACCGGCTTGCGCGTCGATCGCCAGCGCCAGGCCGAAATCGCCGTCAAGACTGCGTTCGTGCACTTCGTCGAACAGCACGGCGGAGACGCCGGCAAGCTCGGGATCGCGCTGAATCCGCGCAGTAAAGATGCCCTCCGTCACCACCGTGACGCGCGTATCGGCCGAGCGCTTGGTGTCGAGCCGCGTCGCATAGCCGAACGTTCGTCCGACCGGCTCGCCCGCCAGTGCCGCCATCCGCTCCGCTGCTGCCCGCGCCGCCAGCCGCCGGGGCGAGAGCAGCAGAACCTCGCCGGTGCACCATGACTGGTCGAGCAGCGCCGGTGCGACTGCCGTCGTCTTGCCGGCGCCGGGCGGTGCAACAAGGACGGCGGACGCGCGATCACGCAGTGCCGCCAAAAGGTCGGGCAGGACGGCGTGGATCGGCAGGTCGCTTGCAGGCGTCATCGCGATGCTCTGGCAGCCGGCGTCAGCGATTTGAAGCCGTCCCGAACCCTCCCGGCCGGCATTATCGCAGCGCCGCTACCGACGAGGTGGTCAGGCACCGGTCGATCCGGGACTCGTCGCCACGTGGCGCCGCGTTGGTCACGGGTGGCACAGTCAGGGGCTGGCCAACCTTCACTGGGGCGAAGCGCGCGGGATCGTAGCCGGCGCATTGCATGACAGCCGACAGCATGCGCGGCGGCGTGTCGCGTGCTTCATAGCTAAGGCGAAAGGTGCCCCAATGGATCGGCACCGCGCGTGACGGGGCCATGCGGCCGAACACCCGCACCGCATCGGGCGGGCCGATGTGGCTGCCGGACGCCATCTGCCCCGGCACGAAGCGAAAGGCGCCAATGGGGATGAGCGCCAGCCGTACCGGGCCGTGCGATGCTGCTTCAGCCGGCCATTGGCCATTGCCGAGCCCCGTATCGCCGGCGAAGAACAGATTGCCGCCGGGCAAGCGGATGGTGAAGGCCGACCAGAGCGCACGATTGCGATCGGTGAACCAGCGGCTGCCCCAATGGTGATTGCGGGAGACGATCACCTCAACGCCCGGAGGCACCGCGACGCGTTGCCCCCAATCCACCGCCTTTGCGGGCACGCCGACCTGCCCGATCACGCTGTCATTGCCGAGGCTGGTGACCACCAGCGGCCGGTCGCGCTGCCACAGCCGCTTCAGCGTCTCCTGATCGAGATGGTCGTAATGATTGTGGCTGACGAGCACGAGATCGATCTTGGGCAGATCGTCGAAGCGGACGCCCGGCGCCGTTACCCGGGTCGGGCCGAAACCGAGCGGCCCGGCGCGATCCGACCAGATGGGGTCGGTAAGGATGTTGAGCCCTTGCGTCTGCACCAGAACGGTGGCGTGGCCGATCCACGTCACGACCATCCGGTCGCTCATGACGCGCCGCTCGGGTACGCTGGGTATCACCGCTACCCTGTCTGGCCAAGCTGGCCGGCCATCGCTGCCGGACAGAAATCGCCACAGGAAGCTGGCACGACTGCCGCCGGCGGAAGGACGCGCGGTATCGTCCTCGCCGTCGGGATTGAAGAAACGGCTGCCGTCGAAGTGATCGGTCGCCGGGCCGCGGTAATAGATGCGGTCGAGAAAGCGCGGCACGATGGTTGCTGCGAGACCCGCCACCACCGTCAACAGCAACAGCGCAGCGGCCGCTAACTTCAGGACTTGCCTCAAGCCATCTCCTCCCGCATCATCGCCATCTTCGGCGTCAAACGCATGGTGGCAGGTTTCAGCGCATCAGCTCGGCGCGCACGCGGTTCGCCTCCATCGAATTGCTGACCTCGATCATGAAGCAGGAAAGGCTGGCGATCAGCAGGAGCATTGCAAGAATAAAGGCGATCGCCACCAGCTGCCCGATGTGCAGGCTGGCCAGCACGGCGACGAACAAGGTGGCGACCACCGCGCAGGTCATCACGGCGGAGCTGACCGCCAGAAACAAGGCGCGGTTGATGATGGTCATGCGGCGATCGAGCAGTCGAAGCTCCCACGCGCGGCGGGTGCGTTCCTCATCAGACATGGCCGCCGGCGCCGCCTCTAAGGCGCGGGCGCGGTCGATCACGCGGGAAAGCCGCCCGGCCAATACGTTGAGCAGGGCGCCGATGCCGGCAAGCATGAAGACCGGGCTGAGCGAAAGCTGGATCGTCTGCGCGATCGTCAGCACCTCGGGCGAATAATCCATTCGCGACCATGTGGGGCGATCGGATTGCGGCAGCAAGTTGCAAGGTGCTGGTAACGGAATTTGGGCTAAGGGCGGCGCATGTCGAGGCATCTGCCACCAAGCGCGCTGTCCAGCCTGAGCGGCGCTCCGCGCGCTGCGCTGGTGACGGGGCTTTCCCCGCTGATTGATGCGGTGGCGGAGGCGGCGCCGGCGAGTCATGGTTTTCTGCGCCGGGCGTGGTTCGATGCCGCGCTGCAGACCTATGGCGGGCGCGCGAAGACGCTGATCGTCAGCGAGGGGGAGCAGGCGGTGCTTGCCTTGCCGCTGCGATTCACCGGACCTGTTGCGGCCGGTTTGGCATCGGTACCGGGATGTTTCTGGCCGTTCCGCAGCTTCTCTTTGGCCTCGAATGCTGGTGACGCGGCCTTGAGCGCGGCGCTGGACGAATTGGCGCGATCCGTCACCGTGCTGCGCATCGGACCGGTCGATGATGGCGACGCCTCCGCCGCGCCGCTCATCGCCGCGGCGCGCGCGCGTGGCTGGAAGACCTTGAGCCGCACGGTCGCGACCAGCTTCCTGCTCGACATGGCGGCGGCGCAATCGGCCGGCACCTGGCCGCGCAACTCGACGCTGCGCAAGAACCGCTTTCACGAAAAGCATCTCGCCGAGCATGGCACGCTGCACTGGTCGTTCCTGTCGGGCGACGCCTGGCCCGACGCGTTCGACGATCTGGCGAATGTGGAATGGGCGAGCTGGATCGCGAGCCGCACCGACGGGCGCGACGCGAAGTTCACGCGCGCAGGCCATGGCGCGTTCTGGCGGGCGGCGGCGGCCGATCCGGTGCTGGCCGACATGTTTCGCGCCGCGCTGTTGACGGTCGACGGACGGCCGGCGGCATTCTCGTTCGACATCGACGCGGGCGACCTGAAATATGCGATCGCCAACAGCTACGATCCCACCTTCGCCAAGCATTCGCCGGGCAAGCTGCTATATTACCGCAACCTCGTGCACGCGATCGAGCGCGGCATCACGCGTGTCGATTGGGGCGCGGGCGACAGCGGGTACAAGCGCACGATCGGCGCGGAGGCGGGGCCGGTGATCCGCGACTGGCTGTTGCTGCGGCCCGGCGTGCCCGCGCTGCTCTCGCCGGCGGTCAGGCTGGCCTGGCGGGACCAGTAAGGATCGCCTCCACCGCATCGATCATCCCGTCGAGCGCGACCGCTTCGCCCCAATATGGATGATCCTTGCCCACCCCGGCGTCGCGCGCCGCCTCGCGCCCGGCCAGCAAGGTGCGTAGCGACAGCCCGGCAAACAGCAGCCGCTGGTTGACGAGCGCCAACGGCAGGTGATCGAGCAGGCGGTGGAAGTGCGTGAGACAGCGCACATAGCCCGCCGAATGCTCGCCACCGGCCCACTCGTCGAACATCTGCCGCCGCTCGGTCTGCATGCTGGTCATGAAGCGGAAATAGGTGTCGCCCTCGCCCGTCTCGCCCTGCAGCTCCGCATTGGGGATGACGAGCGCGCGCACCACGTCGCGCAAGGCGAGGTCGCCGCGCGCCTCCGCCTCGTCCAGCATGCGCATGCGCGCCGCGTCGATCAGGTCCGCGCCCTCGACCACCAGCTCGCGCAAGAGATCGTCCTTGCTGCCGAAATAATAATGCACGGCCGCCGCGTTGCGCTGCCCCGCGGCCTCGACGATTTCGCGCATGCCGACGGCGGCAATCCCGCGTTCGGCGAAGAGCCGGCGCGCCGCGCGCTTCAGCTCGTTTCGGGTGGTGCCGCCACGACCGGCGGATTGGGGACGCACAAGGTTCATGCGGCGGGAGCATCGACCAAGCTGCCGCCGGGTTCAAGTCACCCGGCTTACATTGACGCGTGTCGAGCGGCGCTTATGGTAAAGCGAACGACTTATCAGCGGGAGAGGATAGTGGCGGCACTGGCGCACGATCGCGAGGCGTGGGCGGAACTGATCGACCTCGACACGCTCGCCCGCTGGATGGATGGCAAGAGGCTGGGTGACGGCCCGATCGAAGGCGCCGAGACTCTGGGCGGAGGCACACAGAACATCCTGCTTCGCTTCACCCGCGCCGGCCGCCCCTATGTGCTGCGCCGCCCGCCGCGCCGACCGCGGCCCGAAAGCGACGAGGTGATGCGCCGCGAGATGAAGGTGCTGGCCGCGCTGGCGGGATCGGACGTGCCGCATCCGGGCTTCATCGCCGGCGAGGGTGACCCGGCGGTTCTGGGCACCGCATTCTACCTGATGGAGCCGATCGACGGCTTCAACGCTACCGTCGGGCTGCCACCGCTCCACGCCGGAAGCGCCGAGGTGCGCCGTGGCATGGGCGAGGCGATCGTCGACGGCGCGGTGGCGCTGTCACGGATCGATCCGCATGAGGCGGGGCTGGACGATCTCGGCAAGCTCGACGGCTGGCTGGAGCGGCAAGTGCCGCGCTGGCGCGCGCAGCTGGACGGCTACGCCAAGTTCGAAGGGTGGACCGGCTATGCTGCCCTGCCCGACGTGGACGCGATCTGCGCGTGGCTGGAGGCGAACCGCCCCACGAGCATGAAGCCGGGACTGATCCACGGCGATTACCACCTCGCCAACGTCATGTACCGGCCGGATTCGCCGGCGCTGGCGGCGATCGTCGATTGGGAGCTGGCGAGTCGCGGCGATCCGCTGCTCGATCTCGGCTGGCTGACCGCGACGTGGCGCGATCCCGACGAGCCGCAGCAGCGCGTGTCGGTGACGCCGTGGGACGGCTTCCCGACCATGGGCGAGATCGTCGACCGCTACCTGTCCGCCACCGGGCGCACGGCGGCGGAGGCGCGCTGGTACACCGTGCTGGCGCCGTTCAAGCTGGGCGCGATCCTGGAGGGCAGCCATGCGCGCGCCTGCGCCGGGCTGACACCCAAGCCGATCGGCGACCAGCTGCACGCGCACACCATTTCGCTGTTCGAGCGCGCGCTGCGCCGGATCGACAAGCCGCTGATGTAGGCGTGGAGGGGCTTACGGCTCCTGCGCCAGCAACTCCTCGGTGCGGCTCAAGGCCGAACGGGTGCCGGGCGTGGCGGGAACGTTGGTGGCAAAATAGGCGACACCGGTGCCGTTCGCCCGATCGACCCACAGCCCGGAACGCAGACCGTAAGCCTCGCCAGCATGGCCGATCCGCGAGCGACCATCGCCCATCGGATCGTCACGGCAGCCGGGCAGCGGCGTGGCGGTGAAGCTGACGGCAAGGCCATAGCGGCAGTTGAAGCCGCCGGGCTGAACGCCGCTTTCCGCCTCCTCGTTCTGCACCCCGTTGCTGCCGTTGAAGGTCCATTTGGGGGCAGCGAGCGCCGCCATCGAAGCAGGCGACAGCAGCCGCACGCCATCCACGGTGCCGTTGCTCAGCAACAGGCGACCAATCTTGGCGAGGCCGCGCATCGAAATGCGCAGGCCGCCCTGCGGCGAAAACAGGGCGCCGTTCACGCCAGGGCGCCAGGTGGCGAGATCGCACGAGCCGTCGCGCGCCGGCGTGACCGGGCAACCGGCGATGAAGGCGGCATCGTCGCGCACCACCTTGCCGCCATCGTACAGCACCACCGCGCGCGCCTTTGCCGCCGGGCTGCACGTCGCCCAGTTGAAACAGGCATCCAGCGCGAGCGGCCGGAGCACCAGCCGCTGCATCAGCCGGTCGAAGCGTTCGCCAGTGGCGCGCTCCATGATGCTGGCGATCACCGGAAAGTTGAGATTGGTATAGCGGAAGAAGCGGCCGGGCGCGTGCTCCCGATCCCACACGGCGGGATCGGCCATCTTGTCCTGCAAGCGATCGTCGAGCGCGAGCAGATAGCCGCCCGCATCGGTGATGCTGGATTGATGCGACAGCAGCAGGCGCAGCGTGATCGGTGTGTCGGGAAACGCCGGGTTGCGCAGTCGCCAGCCAAGCTGCGCCGACACATCCGCGTCGAGATCGAGCCTGCCCTGCTCCACCAGCCGCATCACGCCGATCGCGGTCACCAGCTTGGAGATGGAGGCGATCCGCACCGGATCATCGGCCGTGACGGCGCGGCGCGCGGCGACATCGGCAAATCCGGTGGTGGCGACGCCGGTTTCCTGTTTCCGGTCGAACGCGACGCGAACGGTGGCGGCAGGCTGCGGAACAGTGACGGCAGCAGCGGCGGCGGCGATAAGCGGGATCAAGCGGGACTCTCCATGCCCGCGATGGTCGCAAGCGAGTCAGCGAAACGCAACGGCGCTCAGCAAAGAAGACGATCGACTTAATCGCCAGGCGCGCTACCCCTTGGGTGACGCGGCCGTACGAGCCGCGATCGGGAGGGGAATGCCGCATGACGATCCTTCTGCACCAATATGACAGCTCGCCCTTTTCCGAGAAGGTGCGCATCTGCCTTGGTATCAAGCAGCTTTCCTGGGCGGCCGTGGATCAGCCGGTGATCATGCCCAAGCCCGACCTCCTCGCGCTGACCGGCGCGTATCGCCGTATTCCGGTAATGCAGATCGGCGCCGACATCTATTGCGACAGCGTGCTGATCGTGCGCGAGCTGGAACGCCGCTTTCCCGAGCGCACGCTGTTTCCGGGTGGCGGCGCCGGGATCGACCATGCGCTGGCACAATGGACCGACCGGTCGTTCTTTCAGGCGGCGGTGGCGGTGATCTTCGGCGGACTGGGCGATTCGGTCGACCCCGCGTTCAAGAAGGATCGCGAGCAATTGAGCGGCCAGCCGTTCGATCCGGCCGCGATGCGCGCCGCCGTGCCGCACATGGCGGGGCAGCTGCGCGCGCATGCCGCGGTGATCAGCGAGCAACTGGCGGATGGCCGCGCGTTTCTGTCGGGCGACGCGCCGGGGCTGATCGACGCGACCTGTTATTACAATCTGTGGTTCGTGCGCTCGTTTCACGCGCCGGGCGCGGCGGCGTTCGACGATCTGCCGGGGCTTGGCGCCTGGTACGATCGGGTGCGGGGCATCGGCCATGGCACCCGCAGCGCCGCGACTCGCGAGGAGGCGATCGCCGCCGCGCGCGATGCCTCGCCGGAGAAACTTGCCGTCCTGCCGGAAGATGCGGCGCTTGCCGGCGCACCGGTAAGCGTTTCGGCGACCGATTACGGGCGCGATCCGATCCGCGGCACATTGGTCGGCTCCACCCTGCATCAATGGTCGATCGCGCGCGAAGACCCGCGTGCGGGCGCGGTGGTGGTTCACGTGCCGCGCCTGACCTTCGCCCTGGCGCCCGCGACCTGATCAAACAAATATTTAGCAAACCGTATTCGATTTGGTGCGGAAGAACCCGTAGAACGCAACGATCAGTAAAGGATCGTCTGGCATACCCTGCGTTCGTGAACTCACCGTCTAACCAACGCCCCATGCCGATTCTGCTCGGGCAATTGCTCGGCATCCGTGACGGCGACGATCCGGTTTTCTGGGGCCGTCTGCGCGCGACTCAGTTGTTTGCCGGGCGGCGGCTTGCGCCATTCGTGCTCGCCGCGAACCTGATCGGCGGCGTGGCGGTGGTTGTGCTGTTCGGCGATCGGGTGCCGGCCGTGTGGCTGGCGGGCTGGTTTGCCGGGCTGACCGTTGTCGCTGCGGCCGTGGCGCTGCGGCGGCTGCGCACCACCCATCTGGCGGAGGGCGCGGCCTCGCTGCAGGACCTGCGCGATACGGCGCTGGAGGGGCTGGCGCTTGCCACCATGTGGAGCTTTCCGCCGCTGGTATTTGCCGCGCTGGCACCGGGATCGACCTTCAACCTGTGGATGATCCTGGCGGTGCTGATGGCCGCTGCGGCGCTTGCCATGGCGCCGCTGTTGCTGGCGGCGCTGGCGTTCATCGGAGGCGTGACCTTTGCCGCGGCGCTGCTGCTGGCGCTGGAGCAGCAATGGCTTGCCGCTGGCGCCACGCTCGCGCTAGGCGGCTTGATGGCCGCGACCTGCCTGGCCCGCGCGCGCGTGCTGCTGGCGCTGCGCGCGTTCGAGATGAACCTGTCGGACAGCCACGAAACGGTGAGCCTGCTGCTCGGCGAATTCGAGGACAGCGGAGCCGACTGGCTGTGGGAAACCGATTCGCAGCGCCGCCTGTGCAAGGTGACGCCGCGGCTCGCCCATGCGCTGGGCAGCACGCCCGAGCAGCTGGAGGGGATGCCGGTGCTGCAGGCGCTGGCGGGGGCGAGCTGGGAAACGGGCGATTTCGCGCCGGCGCTGCGGCTGCTGGCGGACAAGCTGAAGCGGCGCGAGGCGTTTCGCGACCTGTCGCTGCCGCTGGTGGTGAACGGCGAGCAGCGCTGGTGGGAAATCACCGCCAATCCGCGACTGGATGATCGCGGCCAATATGTCGGCTTTCGCGGCGTAGGCTCGGACGTGACCGAGCAGCGCGCGTCGGCCGACAAGATCAACCGCATGGCGCGGTTCGATGCGCTGACGGGGTTGCCCAACCGGTTGTTCGTCAACGAAGCGCTGGGCCGTGCGCTCGCGGAGGCGGAACGCTGGGGCACGCGCGCCGCGTTCATGATGATCGATCTCGATCGCTTCAAGGCGGTGAACGACACACTGGGCCATCCGATCGGCGACCGCCTGCTCGGCCGCGTATCCGAGCGGCTGGCGGAGCTGATCACCGAGAACGAGCTGATCGGCCGGCTGGGCGGCGACGAATTCGCGGTGGTGATGAACGATGCCACCGATGCAAGCCGCGTCGAGCGGCTGGCGCAGCGGATCATCGGAACGCTGTCGCGCCCTTATGAGGTGGACCAGCATACGCTGTATATCGGCGCATCCGTTGGCGTGGCGACGTCGCCGCGCGACGGGCGTACCGCCGAGACACTGGTCCGCTCGGCCGATCTGGCGCTGTACCGATCCAAGGATGCCGGCGGCGGCGTGTTCCATGCGTACGAGCCGCAGCTCCACGTCGACGCGGAGGAGCGGCGCGTGCTCGAAATGGCGCTGCGCAAGGCGCTGGAAAAGGGCGAGCTTCATCTCGATTATCAGCCGGTGGTGGATGCCGGGAGCGAGCGGCTCGCCGGGTTCGAGGCGCTGCTGCGCTGGAACAGCCCGGAGCACGGGCCGATCTCGCCCGCCAAGTTCATCCCGATCGCCGAGGAAACGCGGCTGATCGGCCCGATCGGCGAATGGGTGGTGCGCACCGCCTGCATGGAAGCGGCCGGCTGGCCCGAGGACGTGCGCGTCGCGGTGAACGTGTCGCCCGAACAATTGCATAATGCCAATTTCGCAGCGGTCGTCGCCAAGTCGCTGTCGGCGAGCGGGCTGGCGCCGCACCGGCTGGAGCTGGAGGTCACCGAAAGCGTCTTCATGCGCGAGGCGACCGGCGCGGTGCAGGCGCTGGAGCGGATGCTGGAGCTGGGCGTGCGGCTGAGCCTCGACGATTTCGGCACCGGCTATTCCTCGCTCGGTTATCTATCGCGCACGCGTTTTTCGACGATCAAGATCGACCGCAGCTTCGTGACCAGCGCGTCGCGCGGGGTGCCCGAAGCGCTGGCGATCATCCGCGCCGTCGTTGCGCTGGCGAATAGCCTGGGCATGGCGACCACGGCGGAGGGCGTCGAGACAGCGGACGAGCTGGCGCTCACCCGGATGCTGGGCTGTTCCAAGATCCAAGGGTATCATTTCGGGCGCCCGCTGCCGGTTGCCGAGGCGCGCGCGATCGCGCTGCGCACGAAAACGGCCATTCGCGCCGCTTGATCAGCGCGCGCGCCGCCGCTAAGGGCGGTGCCGCTGCAGGGGTGTAGCTCAGCTGGTTAGAGCGTCGGTCTCCAAAACCGAAGGCCCTCGGTTCGAATCCGAGCTCCCCTGCCAGTTTCTTCGCGGTGCGGCCGATTGGTCTGCTTTTCCCCGCGGGTCAGTGTTCTTCCATCCTCACCTGACCGGAAAGCCGAATGAAAGCATCGTCACACATCGTCGCCGTCGCGCTTGTCCTTTCCGGCTGCGACTCGGCGCCTGCCAGCGCGCCCGTTGCGGCGGCTGAAGAAGCCGCCAACCCTGACATTGCGACTTGCGAAGGGCTGACCACCGCAAGCGAGAGCGGCAATAGCTCGCTGCGCGCCGCCTTCGTTTCCACGCCGGAAGGGCGCGATTATGGCGGCGGCGTGATCCGGCAGCTGGTGGATGACGGCAAATACCGCTTCGCCGGCGCGGAGATGGTCGGCAACACCTGCTACGCTTATGCCGAGGCGCGCGGCGAGCAATGGGGCAAGGTCTTCAACCTCGCCTGGCGCTGCCCGGTCAAGGTGGTGACCGGCAATCCCGCCGAGCCGGGTAAAAGCGTGCTGGAGGTGGTGGACGACCGGGTGTGCGATTTTGACACCGAGCGCGGCGCCCCCAAGATCCGCGACACCGAAGTGGAAATGATCCGCCAGTAAGGCACGGGATTGCGCGCGAAAGCGGCTCCACCCTTGCTCTTGCACCGGTGCGGCGCTATCTCGCCGGTCGCATCCGACAGCGCGGACGGCCGTTTCACCGGTTCCCTTCTCCAGGGAAGCGGTAGAGAGGGCATGCCCCCGCTTCCGGTTCGAACGATTAAAAGGCAAGGCACGTGGCGAAGACGTCCCCGATCGAATTCATCAACCAGGTTCGCGCCGAGACCAAGAAGGTCGTCTGGCCGACCCGGCGCGAGACGATCATGACCGGCGTCATGGTGATGATCATGACGACGATCCTGGCGCTCTTCTTCCTTGGCGTGGACTCGATGTTCAACGCCATCGTGAACGCGCTGCTGAGCCTGGCCAAGTAACCAAGAAGGACGCGTCCCCCTATGGCACGCTGGTACATCATCCACGCTTATTCCGGCTTCGAGGGCAAGGTTCGCGACGCGATCATGGCCGAGGCCAACCGCATGGGCCTGGAACAACTCGTCGAGCGCATCGAGGTGCCGACCGAGACGGTGCAGGAAGCGCGCCGCGGCAAGAAGATTCAGGTCGAGCGCAAGTTTATGCCCGGCTATGTGCTGGCCAAGCTCGACATGACCGACCAGGTCTATCACCTCGTCAAGAACACGCCCAAGGTGACGGGCTTCCTTGGCTCCTCGGGCAAGCCGCAGGCGATCAGCGAGGCGGAAGCCACGCGCATGCTGAACAGCAAGGAAGAGGCCGCCGCCGCGCCCAAGGCGAAGATCAAGGTCGATTTCGAGATCGGCGATGCGGTCAAGGTGCTGGAAGGCCCGTTCGCGAGCTTCAACGGCACCGTCGAGGAATTGGATTTCGACAAGTCCAAGGTGAAGGTGTCGGTGTCGATCTTCGGCCGCGCCACGCCGGTGGAGCTCGATTTCGAGCAGGTCGAGCGCAGCAAGTAAGGGGTGATAGGGGCGCTCGGACTGCCGAGCGCCCTTCCCGACCGACGCCGTTGCGGTCGATGCGCCTGCCAGCTTTGTCCCGCAACTGGACCCCGGCCTGCGCCGGTGTGGCTCGTCAAACTGGCTGAGACGCACGATAAGCCGTTCGTACCGAGCTTGTCGAAGGACGTGCCCTTGGTAGCCTTCTTGTAGCGCGAAGTTCGACGCGGCTTCGCGGCGGATCGTCAGCCGCGTGGCTGCGCTACCCGCTCCAGCCATGGACGCAGCACCAGGGCGCTCGCATCAACCAGCGTGTGCAGCAGCATGACGAGCCACAACAGCCCGGTGGCGAGATAAAGCCAGGCGAGCACCGCGCCGACCAACCCCACCGCCGCCATGCCGAGCGCACCCTGATAGCGGTGCGCCAGTGTGAAGGCCGCCCAGCCCAGCACGCAACCCGCGACACCGCTGCCGAAGACGATGCCGCCGAGCAGCGGAATGATGAGGCGGAAGAACAGTTCCTCCCCCATTCCTGCCGCCGCCGACAGCACCAGCGCCGCACCGGCCTCCCCTGCGTTCATCGCTGCCGAAGGCGAGCGGTACATCCGCACCACCCGCCAGCCGCGGCGCGTCATCACGATCACCGCCAGTGCGCCGAGCAGGAAGCCGCCGGCGAGCGGCCAGGCGATCTCCGCTATTGCCTCAAGTGCGATCGGCGCGATGCCAAGCGCGCTTGCCGCCGCGCGAAGCTCGGACGGCAACACCGCCAACGCCGGCAGCCGCCCGAGCAACGCCAGGCCGATCAGCGCCGTTGCACCGTACGTGACGGCGATCGCCAGCGCCCAGCCCAGGGTGGCGCGCGGCCGTGACATGGAACCGGCGCGGACCGCCCAGGCAATCCGCGCCGCAAAACTACGCTTCGTGTACCAGCCGTGCGCCAGCAGGCCGAGCGCGGCGACAAGCAGCGCGGCGGCCAGCATGCGTCAGCGTCGCCCGATCAGCGATCCAGGCGGTGCTCGCCCTTCACCCAGCGCACGGTGCCCGACGAGGCGCGCATCACGACGCTTTCGGTGGTCATGGTCTTGCCGCGGCGCTTCACGCCATCGAGCAGCGAGCCATCGGTGACGCCGGTGGCGGCGAAGATGCAGTCGCCCTTCGCCAGTTCCTTCAGGTCGTACTGCTTGTCGAGATCGGTGATGCCCCATTTGCGGGCACGCGCGCGCTCGTCCTCGTTGCGGAACAGCAGGCGCCCCTTGAACTGCCCGCCAACGCAGCGCAGCGCCGCGCAGGCCAGCACGCCCTCGGGCGCGCCGCCCGATCCCATGTACACGTCGATCGTCGTATCGGGGTTAGTCGTCGCGATCACACCGGCGACGTCGCCGTCGCCGATCAGCACCACGCCGCAGCCGATCGAGCGCAGCTCGGCGATCAGTTTCTCGTGGCGCGGGCGATCGAGCACGCAGGCGATGATCTCATTGGGCTTCACGCCCTTAGCGGCGGCGATCGCCTCGACGTTCTGGGTCGGCGTCTTGTCGAGATCGATCACACCCTCGGGCAGGCCCGGGCCGACCGCCAGCTTGTCCATGTACACGTCGGGCGCGTTGAGCAGGCAGCCCTCTTCGCCGATCGCCAGCACGGCGAGGCTGTTCGGGCCGGCCTTGGCGCAAATGGTGGTGCCTTCCAGCGGATCGAGCGCGATGTCGATCTTGGGGCCGCTGCCCTGCGCCGCGCCGACCTTTTCACCGATAAAGAGCATCGGCGCCTCGTCGCGCTCGCCCTCGCCGATCACCACCGTGCCGTCGATGTCGAGCGTGTTCAGCGCCTCGCGCATTGCCTCAACGGCAGCGGCGTCGGCCGCCTTTTCGTCGCCGCGCCCGATCAGGGTGGAAGCGCCGATCGCCGCTGCCTCCGTCACGCGCACCATTTCGAGCACCAGGACGCGATCGAGCACCTTGCTGGCTGTCGGCATTAAATCCCCCAAAAATCCGTTGTTTCAGGCGAGCGATAGGCGGGTCGTGTGGCGGTGTCGAGACAGCGCTTGCCGCTGCGCGCCCACCTGACACATGACTAAGGCGAAGCCGACAGTCACACGCACGCCTGGCGGTTACGAGATGCCTATGTCGCAGCGCCAGCTTCGCTTCGCAGTCGAAGTCCGGCATGAGGTCGCTTGAGCGCGCGTTGGCAGGAGAACGAACCCGGTGTGAAGCAGCCAGCCGCGACAGGGCGCCGGGCAAGAGAAACGCCATCACCCGAGCCGCCGATCCCGGCGCTTCGGCGATGCTATAGCCGCCCTGCTTCGTCGCTGAAACGTTTCGCGATTTCTTCTGGCCTGCCGGTGGCTTTGCCCTCAATAACGAAGCGTCGGTGAGGGGAGTGATGTTCATGCGTGTCGCACTGGCTGCCGGCGTGGCAGTTGCGGTGATTGCGGCGCCTGGCGCGGCGCAGACCGTCGATGCGACGGGGCGCACCACTTACGACGCAGCGTTTTTCCAGCGTTTCCAGCCGGCCAACGCGCTGGAGCTTGTCCGCCGCGTCCCCGGTTTCACGCTGGAACAGGTGCAGCAGGACGTGCGCGGGTTCGGCCAGGCGGCGGGCAACGTCGTGATCAACGGCCAACGGCCTTCATCGAAAAGCGATACGATAGACGTCGTCTTGGCGCGCATTCCCGCCAATCGCGTGGCACGCGTCGAGGTGGGGCCGGGCACCGCCTTTGGTGCGGAATATAGCGGCAAGGCGCAGGTGGTGAACCTGATCCTGACGGGCGCCGGCGGTCTTGCCGGCACTGTCACGGGAACGCTGCGTCGGCAATATGACGGGCCGGTGCTGCCGGAAGGCAGCGTGTCGACGCTGCTGCGTCGGGGCGATTCGACCTTCAACGCCTCGATCGGCGTCAACAACAACCTGACGAACGACGAAGGGTATGACACGCTGCGCGCGCTGCCTTCCGGCGATCTCCTGGAATATCGGCGCAAGATCAACAACGTGCGCGATCCCAATGCGTTCGTATCGGGTTCGTGGGATTACAAGGCGGCACAGTTCGAAACTGCGCGGTTCAACGCCCGTTATGCGTTTGATCGCTTTCGATTGAGCCAGACCAACGCGGTGCTGCCCACCGGCGGCATCGCGCGCGACGATCGGCTGACGCAGCGGCTTTACTTTGACGAATGGGAGGTCGGCGGCGACGTCCAACGGCCGTTGATGGGCGGCGGCGTCAAGCTGATCGGCCTCGCCTCCCGCCGCGACCGTGCCGAACGCGAATTGGCGCTCCTGCGGGTGCCGGGCGCGTTGATCGGTGGCAACGAGCAGCAGGGGCGCAGCCAGCGCGATGAAGCCGTTCTGCGCGGGCTGTGGACCCGGCCCGACCTGAACGGCTGGGCGGTGGAGACGGGCGTGGAAGGCGCGCTGAACCGCCTGCGCAGCAAGGTCGACCTGTTCGGCTTTGCCGGAGACGGGGTGCGCAGTCGCATCGACCTGCCGGTGGATGACGCGATCGTCACCGAATATCGCGCCGAAGGGTTTGCCAATGCCAGCCGCGCGCTCTCGCCCAAGCTGCGCATGGATCTGGCGCTGAACTACGAGGTTTCGCGCCTGACCGTCGATGGGGATGCGGACGCGAAACGCTTGCTGCGCTTTCTGAAGCCGAAGATGAACGTCGAGTGGCGCCCCGATGATGGCTGGCGCGCGCAATTGTCGGTCGCGCGGACAGTGGCGCAATTGCGCTTCGAGGAGTTCATCAGCGCAGCGGAACTCGCCAACGAGCGGGTCAACGGTGGCAATGCGGAGCTGGTGCCGCAGCGCTCGTGGGAGGCGCTCGCTACGGTCGAGAAGCAGGTGCTAGGGAATGGCTTGGTGAAGATCGAGCTTGGCTATACCCGCACCGCGCTGGTGCAGGATCGCGTGCCGACACCCGAGGGCTTCGACGCGCCGGGCAACCTCGGCGATGGCACCAGCAAGATCGCGCGCGCGACCTATGACATCCCGGTCTCGAAGCTAGGGATCAAGGGCGGGCGCATTTCGGGCCGGCTGAGCTATGTCGGCACGTCGGTGCGTGATCCGTATACCGGTCGGCAGCGGCCGTATTCGGGCGCCTCCCCCTTTGTGTACGAGGTGAACTGGCGACAGGATCTGGGCAATTTCGCCTGGGGGTTCGGCGTCGCCGGGGATGATCCGTACACATATTACAGGCGCGACGAGCTGGACACCGGCTATCCGTCCAATCCGTATCTCACCGCCTTTGCCGAATATCGCCCGACGCGGACCACCACCGTGACGCTGGCCCTCGACAATCTGAGCGATGCCGACACCCGGCGCCAACGGCTGTTCTTTGATCCCGATCGCCGCTCCACCACGCCCGTTCGCGTGGAGGATCGCGTGCGCAGCCAGCACATCCTGCCGTCGCTGACGATCAAGCACAATTTCGGCTGAGCAGCGCCCGGCTGCAACAGCCCCTCCCGCACGGGCGGCGGATCTGTTAGCGCGCCGGCATGGAGCCGCCCGCGATCCTCCTTCCGGCGCTCGCGCCCTGGTTCGACCTTGCCGGGCTGGCCGTGTTCGCCGCCTCGGGCGCGCTGGCGGCGGCGCGGCGTGGGCAGACGATGGTGACGTTGGCGTTCTTCGCGCTGATCACGGGTGTGGGCGGCGGCACGGTGCGCGACCTGCTGATCGGCGCGCCGGTGTTCTGGATCGTCGACAGCCGTGCGGCGGCGGTGTGCCTGTCGGTGGCGCTGGTGATCTGGGTGACGCCCGAGCGGTGGTGGCGAGGTGCGGCGCTCGACTGGTTCGATGCGGTAGGGCTGGCAGCCTATGCGGTGTACGGCGCGGCCAAGGCGCTGGGCTATGGCGTGCCGCCGGTGCCGGCGTTCCTGATGGGGGTGGTCACCGCCTGCGTCGGCGGCATCATCCGCGACGTGCTGGCGGGTGAGCCGTCGATCCTGATGCGGCCCGAGCTTTACGTGACGGCGGCGGCGCTGGCCTCGGCGCTGTTCATCATCCTGTCACTGTCGGGAATGCGCGGCGCGCCGGCAGCGATCATCGCGGCGGGCGCGGGCTTTGCGCTGCGGGCGGCGGCGATCCGGTGGCAGATCCACCTGCCCGCCTATCGCCAGCGCCGCTGACCGTTTACGGCAGGACGATCCCGACATCGGCGAAGCGGCGCGGCTCGGCCTCCGGCGGCTTTCTCTGCCAGGCTGAAAAGCAGCATCAATGCCGGAAAGATCCTCACCACCCTTGGGAGCAGGGCGGCACGCATCAACGCGTGCGGCGGATGGTAGCGCGCAGCCTGTTCCCTTCAGCTCCGCGCCGTCGCGACCGAACCAGGCCTGCGAGGGTGGTGAGGAATGCCGTGTGGCCGGCACAGCCCGCGCGGGTGCACAGGTGGTCGATCACGCGATCACTGCTCTTAACGATCATCATCCGACACTTTCGGGCGTAGCTCTGCCGGCCAGTCACCACCGCGTTGCGGTGGATCTGCCCTCGCGAGCGCCACGACCATGCACCCGCATGGCCGCGAGATTGATTAAAAGCACGGTTCAAACTGCGAAGCTGATCGACATGCTCCGCGCTGCACGGGCGCAGGAACGAGGCCGATCGGATAGGATCGCCGGCCGACCATTCGCGCGCGCCTCTACGCGGTGACGGCCATTGTCCCGGCGAGCACATGCGGCGCGTAGATCGCGGCAATGGTCGCGGCATCCGCCGGCCGCGCGGCGCGTAAGATAATCACGGGCGCCGCGCCGCGCCGGTCACCGCTGCTCGACGCCAACCGAAAGGTTGCTCGCACCGCCATCGTGCAGCACGCCGCGCAGCCGTGCGCGGCGCGGGGCGGCGCCGGCGGCAACGTGCACGCCGTAGATGCTGAGCTCGCCCGCGCCGTCATCGCGGCAGCGCACGTCGAGCGACTGAACGTCCGACAGACGACTGAGCATCCGGCGCGCCTCCGCCAGCGACCCGGCATCGACCGGCTTGCCCGCGATAATGAGCCGATCGAGCGTCACGCCGGTGCCGGCAGCCGGCGTGCTCGTCACCTGCACCTCATAGACTGCCGCGTCGCAGGCGAACCGCCCGCTGAGCGTCCGCTGCGCGGCAAGGCGGATCTCTACGGCCGCTGGCGCGGGCGCGCCCGCCTGCAGCAGCACGGCCAATGCGACGATCACAGCCCGAGCCGTGCTAGCAGCAGATCAAGCAGCCGCTGGTCGCCCGCCGCAGCCTGCACCGGGCCAGCGGGGCCGCATTCCAGACAGCGCGCCTGAATGCCGCCGCCGATGGCCAGCCGGCGCACGTCGCCGGCCGCCTGCGCCAGCACCTGCCGCTGCTCCCAGGCGATACGGCCAAGCGCGTCAGTCGGCGCGGCGCCGCTTTCGTCCTCGCCGTTGTTCATCTGCTGCACCAGTTGCGCGGCCCAGCTCGGCTTCTTTTCGAGGTACACCGGCTTGGCGGTCGCCGGATCGATCTTAGCGCGGCGCGCGGCTTCCTTGATCGCGTCGCCAAGCGTGCCGAAGCGATCCACCAGCCCGATCTGCCGCGCGGTGCCACCATCCCATACGCGGCCCTGCGCGATCTCGTTCACGCGCGCGACCGGGATCTTGCGTGCGCTCGACACGCTGGTGATGAACCGCTGATAGACCTGTTCGATGCTCGACTGGATCATCGCCCCGGTCTCGTCGTTGATCCCGCCGATGAGGTCCGGCTGGCCGGCGAGCGGCGTCAGCTTCACCCCGTCGCTGGTGACGCCGATCTTGGCCAGGCTCTTTTCGAAACTGGGCAACACACCGAAGACGCCGATCGATCCCGTAATCGTGTTCGGCTCGGCAAAGATCACGTCGGCCGGGGTGGATACCCAATAGCCGCCCGATGCCGCGACGCCGCCCATCGACACGACGATCGGCAGCCCACGCCGCTTCGCCTCCATCACCGCCAAGCGGATGCGCTCGGACGCCATCACCGATCCACCGGGCGAGTCGACGCGGAGAACCAGCGCCTTAAGCTTCTTTTCCGCCAGCCCCTTCAGCAGGTAAGTGGCGATCGTTTCGCCGCCGGCGGTGCCCGGTGCGGCCTTGCCGTCGACGATCTCGCCGGCCACCGTCACCACGCCGATCGTGCCGTCGTCGGGCGCGGGGCTGGCGCGCGTGTAAGCGTAATACGGGATCTGGGCGAATGAGTCGGCGGGCTTGTCATCCTCGGCAGCGCCCGCAATCTGGGCGACGCGGCGGCCAAAGGACAGGCGATCGCCGACCTTGTCGACCAGCCCGGTCGCAAGGTTCGCCTTGGACAGGTCGCCGCCGGCATTCTGCACCAGCCGCGCCGGCTGCGCGAACCAGCCGGCAAGCTGCGCCTTAGGCCGCGCCTGCGCCACCGCATTTTTCCACTGGTCGAACAACGCGCCGTAGAGCGCCTGCGAGGCGGCGCGCGCCTCCGGGCTTTGATCGGCGCGGGTGTAGGGCTCCACCGCCGATTTAAACTGGCCGACGCGATAGACGTGGGTGGTGACGCCCAGCTTGTCGATCAGCCCCTTGTAATAAAGCTGGCTGCCGCCCGGGCCGCTCAGCACCACGCCGCCCAGCGGATCGACCCAGACCTCGCTCGCCGCCGCCGCCAGGCGGTAGCCGCCATCGGTGTAGCCGGTGGCATAGGCAAGCACCGGCTTGCCGCTCTGCCGCACGCGGATCAACGCATCCGCCACCTCGCCGAGTATCGCCGGATAGGCGCCGCCGAAGCGATCGAGATCGAGGACGACCGCCTTTACGCGATCGTCGGTGCGCGCCGTGTCGATCGCGTGCACCACGTCGCGCAGGCGATATTGCTTGCCGATCCGCTGCCCCGAAACAAAGGCGAGCGGCGATATCTCGGCGGGCTGCTCGACGATCGGGCCATCGAGGTCGAGCACCAGCGCGCCATCCTTGATCGCCGGGGCGCTGGGCCGCGCGTTGAGCGCGGCAAACACTAAGGCGAAGAACAGCAGCATCGCCACCAGCACCAGCGCATCCTTGATGCCAACCAGCAGTTTCCATGCGCCGCGTACAAGCTTCATTTCGATTTCCCGGACATTCGCCGCCCGATCTAGCCGAAGGTGTATGGGTGGAGCAATACGGCCGAGCCATTGCGCGCGTCATCACCGCCGCCGTCACGTCCCAAATTGGTGGCCTTTCCACTTGATGGGAAACGGCCTACCTCCGCGCTCCCATGCAAGTCGCCGTCACTCCGCCGTTGATCGAGACGCGTCCGGCGAGCGACCGGGACGAACTGGCGGCGCTGCTGAAGCTCGCAGGCCCGCTGGTCGGTGCCAACCTGCTGCAGATGGCGGTGTACGCGATCGACGTGGTGTTCGTCGCACGCCTTGGCACGGTGGAGTTTGCCGCTGCGACGCTGGGCGTGTTTCTCTACAGCCTCGTCATGTGGGCGCTGATGAGCATGGCGACCGCCTGCGCGCCGATCATCGCGGCGGAGCTTGGCCGGCGGCGCCATTCGGTGCGCGAGGTGCGGCGATCGTTCCGCATGGCGTTGTGGCTGGCCGGCTTCTCGGCACTGCCGTTCGGCGCGATGCTGATGGCGGGTGAGCCGATCCTGCTCGCCGCCGGGCAGGACCCGCGCGTCGCGGCGCGCGCGGGCGATTTCCTGGTCATCATCGTCTGGGCGCTCCCCGCGTCTTTGTTTGCAGCGGTGATGCGCACGGTTGCCGCCACGCTTGGCCGGCCCGGCTGGGCGATGGGCGTCACTGCCATGGCCGTCGGGCTGGCGCTGGTGGCGAACTGGGCGCTGGTGTTCGGCAATCTCGGCTTTCCGGCGCTCGGGTTGGAGGGCTCCGCCTGGGCCAGCGTGATCGTCAGCGTCGCGATGATGCTGGCCTATTTCGCGATCCTCTTGCTCGATCCGGTGCTGCGCCGCTGGCGGCTGTTCGGCCGCTGGTGGCGGACCGAATGGCCGCGCATGATCGAGATCCTGCGGCTCGGCATCCCGATCTCGCTCGCCGTCACGATGGAAAGCGCGCTGTTCGGCGGCGCATCGGTGCTGATGGGGCTGATCGGCGTGGCGGAAGTGGCGGCGCATGCGATCGCGCTCAACATCGCCGCGCTCGCCTTTCAGGTGCCGCTTGGCGTGTCGCAGGCGTCCACGATCCGCGTCGGCATGGGCTATGGCGCGAAGGATCCCGCGTGGGTCGCGCGCGCCGGGCGGGTCGCGCTGATCGTCGGCATCGGCTTCATGGTCGTGACCGCCGCGCTGATGTGGGCGGTCCCGCGCACGCTGATCGGCATCTATATCGATGTGGACGTGGCGAGCGAGGCGGCGGTGGTCGCGCTGGCGACGCGCTTGCTGATGGTGGGCGCGGTTTTCCAGCTGGTGGATGGCGCGCAGGCGGTGGCGGCGGGCGTGCTGCGCGGCCTGCAGGATACCCGCGTCCCGATGCTGATCGCGCTGTTCGGCTATTGGGTGGTCGGCTTCGGCGCGTCGGTGCTGTTCGGGTTTTTCACGGGCGGCGGCGCGGTGGGGATCTGGATCGGTCTTGCGATCGGATTGCTCGTCGTATCCGCCCTGCTGCTATGGCGCTGGCGCGCACGCGAACGCCTCGGCCTCGTTCCACGCACGACCTGACGAACGGTTCCGCTTTTTTGTGCGGACCACCCGTTGACGCTGTGCGGCACCGGACACATATGGCCCGTGCTGGCACTCGATTCAGGCGAGTGCCAAAAAACAGTCACACCGCTCAAAAGAGGGTAACAGCCATGAACTTTCGTCCGCTGCACGACCGCGTGCTCGTGCGCCGCGTCGAGGCCGAGGAAAAGACTGCCGGCGGGATCATCATCCCCGACACCGCCAAGGAAAAGCCGCAGGAGGGCGAGGTCGTCGCCGCCGGTGCAGGCGCCAAGTCGGAAGACGGCAAGGTCAGCCCGCTCGACGTCAAGGCCGGTGACCGCATCCTGTTCGGCAAGTGGTCGGGCACCGAGGTCAAGGTGAACGGCGAAGACCTGCTCATCATGAAGGAATCGGACATTCTGGGCATCATCGCCTGAGATTTCGTTCGACAGCCTCAACCGTCTCAACATTCGCGAATTGAAAGGGTAGCCACATGGCAGCCAAGGACGTGAAATTCGGCCGCGACGCACGCGAGCGCATCCTCAAGGGTGTCGACATCCTCGCCGACGCGGTGAAGGTGACGCTCGGTCCGAAGGGCCGCAACGTCGTGATCGACAAGAGCTTCGGCGCGCCCCGCATCACCAAGGACGGTGTGTCGGTCGCCAAGGAAATCGAGCTCAAGGATAAGTTCGAGAACATGGGCGCGCAGATGGTGCGCGAAGTGGCCTCGAAGACCAACGACATCGCCGGTGACGGCACCACCACCGCGACCGTTCTCGCCCAGGCGATCGTTCGCGAGGGCATGAAGTCGGTGGCCGCGGGCATGAACCCGATGGACCTGAAGCGCGGCATCGACCTGGCGGTCGGCAAGGTCGTGGACGACATCAAGACCCGTTCGAAGCCCGTCTCGGGCTCGCAGGAAGTGGCCCAGGTCGGCATCATTTCCGCGAACGGCGACCGTGAAGTCGGCGAGAAGATCGCCGAGGCCATGGAGAAGGTCGGCAAGGAAGGCGTGATCACCGTCGAAGAGGCGAAGGGTCTCGAATTCGAACTCGACGTCGTCGAGGGCATGCAGTTCGATCGCGGCTACCTGTCGCCGTACTTCATCACCAACCCGGAAAAGATGCAGGTCGAACTGAACGACCCGTACATCCTGATCCACGAGAAGAAGCTGTCGAACCTGCAGTCGATGCTCCCGATCCTGGAAGCGGTTGTGCAGTCGGGCCGTCCGCTCCTGATCATCGCCGAGGACATCGAGGGTGAGGCGCTGGCCACGCTCGTCGTCAACAAGCTGCGCGGCGGCCTGAAGGTCGCAGCGGTCAAGGCACCGGGCTTCGGCGATCGCCGCAAGGCGATGCTGGAAGACATCGCGATCCTGACCAAGGGCGAAGTCGTCTCCGAGGATCTCGGCATCAAGCTCGAGACCGTCACGCTCGGCATGCTCGGCACCGCCAAGCGCGTCACGATCGACAAGGACAACACCACCATCGTCGATGGCGCCGGTGATGCCGAGTCGATCAAGGGCCGCACCGAGGCGATCCGTCAGCAGATCGAGGTCACGACTTCGGACTATGACCGTGAGAAGCTCCAGGAGCGTCTTGCCAAGCTCGCCGGCGGCGTTGCCGTGATCAAGGTCGGTGGTGCGACCGAGGTCGAGGTGAAGGAGCGCAAGGACCGCGTCGACGACGCGCTGCACGCAACCCGCGCAGCCGTGGAAGAGGGCATCGTTCCGGGCGGCGGCACCGCGCTGCTGTACGCAACGAAGGCGCTCGAGGGCGTGAACGGCGAGAACGACGACCAGACCCGCGGCGTGGACATCGTCCGCAAGTCGCTGACCGCACTGGTGCGTCAGATCGCGCAGAACGCCGGCCAGGATGGCGCAGTGGTTTCGGGCAAGCTGCTCGACCAGAGCGACACGTCGTTCGGCTTCAACGCGTCGACCGATACCTACGAGAACCTGGTTCAGGCCGGCGTGATCGACCCGACCAAGGTCGTGCGCACCGCGCTGCAGAACGCCGCATCGGTGGCGGGCCTCCTCATCACCACCGAGGCGACCGTTTCCGAGCTGCCGGAAGACAAGCCCGCAATGCCGGCGATGCCGGGCGGCGGCATGGGCGGCATGGACTTCTGATTTCGGACGGGCGCAGCAAAAGCTGCGCCCGACACGAAATGGGAAGCGGCCAGCCGGTCGGCGTAGCCGAACCGGTCTGACGCCCGGCAGCGGCTCTGCCGCTGTGCTGATCAGAAAAGGACCGGGCGCCTCACGCATCCGGTCCTTTTCTTTATTTGCTGACGCGTGCCGGTTAGCGGCGCTTGGCGCATCGTCCCCGCGCCCCTATCTGCCGGCTCCATGGTTGCCCCAATTCTCGCATATGAACACCTCGGCCTCGTTCAGGGCGCCGGCTGGCTGTTCCGCCATCTGAACTTCTACGTCGGCCCGCGCGATCGGCTGGCGCTGATCGGCCGCAACGGCGCGGGCAAGACGACGCTGCTGAAGCTTCTCGCCGGCACGATCGACGCCGACGAGGGGCGCCGCACGATCGTGCCGGGTACCCGCGTCGTCCTGCTGGAACAGGATCCGAACCTCGCCGGCTTTGCGACCCTTGCCGATTACGTGATGTCGGGCAGCGACGCCCCGCAGCATTTCGAGGCGGAGGCGATCGCCAATCAGCTCGGCATCGACCTTGCGCGTGAAGCCGCAACCGCGTCGGGCGGCGAACGGCGCCGCGCGGCGATCGTGCGCGCGCTGGCGCAGGATCCCGACGTGTTGCTGCTCGACGAGCCGACCAACCACCTCGATATCGGCGCAATCGAGTGGCTGGAGGAATGGCTCGGGCGCTTCCGCGGCGCCTTTGTGGTGATCAGCCACGATCGCACGTTCCTGACGCGGCTGACCAGGCAGACGCTGTGGCTCGACCGCGGCAACATGCGCCGCGCCGAGGTCGGCTTTGGCGGCTTCGATGCCTGGACCGAGCAGGTCTATGCCGAGGAGCAGCGCGCGGCCGAGAAGCTGGATGCGAAACTGAAGATCGAGGAGCATTGGCTGCAGCGCGGCGTGACGGGACGGCGGCGGCGCAACCAGGGGCGCCTATCCAAGCTGAAGGAGATGCGCGCCGAGCGGGCCGCCATGATTGGGCCGCAGGGCGCCGCGGCGCTAGCGATGGGCAGCGACGACAATAAGACCAAGGTCGTGATCGACGCCGATCATGTCAGCAAAAGCTATGACGACCGGGCGATTATCCGCGACCTGACGTTCCGCGTGACGCGCGGCGACCGGATCGGCATCGTCGGGCGCAATGGCGCGGGCAAGACGACGTTGCTTCGGCTGCTGACCGGGGAGCTGGCGCCAGATAGCGGCACGGTGAAGCTCGCCAAGACGCTGGACGGGATTGTCATCGACCAGCAGCGCAAGCTGATGGCGCCCGACAAGACGGTGCGCGAGGTGCTGGCGGATGGCGGCGACTGGATCGACGTGCTGGGCGCCAAGAAGCACATTCACGGTTATCTCAAGGAATTCCTGTTCGACCCCAATCTGACCGAGGCAAAGGTCGGGACGCTATCGGGCGGGGAGCGGTCACGGCTGTTGCTGGCGCGGGAATTCGCGCGGCATTCCAATCTCTTGGTGCTCGACGAGCCGACCAACGATCTGGATCTGGAGACGCTCGATCTCTTGCAGGAGGTGATCGCGGACTATGAGGGGACGGTGCTGATCGTCAGCCACGATCGTGACTTTCTGGACCGCACCGTCACCGTCACGCTGGGCCTCGACGGGTCGGGCAAGGTGGATGTGGTGGCCGGCGGCTATGAGGATTGGGAGCGCAAGCGCGCGCCGCAGGTGGAGCGCAAGGCGGCCGCAAAGGCTGCTGCCGCGCCCCCTCCCCCGCCGGTGCAGGCCAGGACCAAGCTCAGTTACAAGGATCAGCGCGATTACGATCAGCTGCCCAAGAAGATCGAGCAGCTGGATGCGGCGATCGCGCGCGATGAAGCGCTGCTGGCCGATCCCGAGCTGTATGCGCGTGACCCGGCCAAGTTCGATCGGCTGATGAAGGCGATCGCGGCGGCGCGCGAGGAGAAGGAAACGGCGGAGCTGCGCTGGCTCGAATTGGCCGAGATGGCGGAGGCGCTGGCCTAGCTGCGGCGCAAATTGGCCTGAATTGCAGCAGTGCCGGCCTTATAGCGTTTTGCCTGCGCGTCCGGCGAGATCGACGACATATTGCCAGGCGACGCGGCCCGAGCGGCTGCCGCGCTTCGTCGCCCACAGCACGGCGTCCTGCGGATCGAAGGCGAGATCGTAGCGGTCGGCATAGCCGCGCACGATGTCGAGATAGAGCGGCTGGTCGACGACGTGGAAGCCGAGACTCAGGCCGAAGCGGTCGGCGAGGGCGAGGTGATCGTCCACCGCGTCGCGCGGGTTGATCGCGCTTTCCTGCTCCGCGACATTGCGCGGGATCAGGTGGCGGCGGTTGGAGGTGACGACGAGGCGCGCATTGGCGGGCCGGGCCTCCGCGCCGCCTTCCAGTAGCGAGCGCAAGGTGCGTGCATCGGCGGCGGCGTCGAAACCGAGATCGTCGAGGAACAGGACGAACGAGCGGGCGACGCCGGCGATGGTGTCGAACAGCGCCGGCAGGCTGTCGAGGCGATCGGCGGTGACTTCGATCAGCGCGAGCCGGCCACCCGCCGCCTGGATCGCGCCGACGCAGGATTTGACCAGCGCCGACTTGCCGGTGCCGCGCGCACCCCACAGCAGGACATCCTGCGCGGCATGGCCCGCCGACAATCGTTCAAGATTGGCGAGCAGCGGCGCGCGCTGCGCCTCCACCCCGCGCAGGAGATCGAGCGGCAGCGGCGTGAAGGCGCGCGCGGCGACGAGCACGCCATCGCGCCAGACATAGGCGGGATGCGCCCGCGGATCGGCGGACGCGGGCGGCGGCGGGGCGAGGCGCTCAAGCGCGGCGGCGATGCGGGCGAGATCGTCCATGCGCTGCTGCTAGGTTGGTGGTCGCCTCCCCGCAACCGCCCGCCCGCAACCCCCTCCCGTAACCGTCGCCGAACCTTAGCTGCCGAGCAGTTTCAGCAAGGCGGTGGCGGGGGCGCGGTCGGCGAAACGCGGATCGCGCAGCGCGGCGGTGATCCGTTGCCGCGCCTCGGCGCTTCGGCCAGCGTCGGCGAGCGCCTGGCCGAGATGCCAGCTGATGCCGGCGTGATCGGGCGCAAGCGCCGCTGCCTTTTGCAGCACCGCCAGCGCCGCGCGCGTGTCGCCCTGTTCATAAAGCGCCCAGCCGAAGGCGTCGGTCGCGGCCGGGTTCATCGGAGCGAGGCGGTAGGCGACGCGGGCGTGCGCCAGCGCGGTCTGGGGATCGCCGGCGGCGGTAAGCGCGTAGGCGAGCTGCGCCTGGATGAGCGCGTCGTTGGCGCCGACCGTGTCGTTCAGCCAGCCGAGCGTGTCGATCGCGTCGGGCCATTCGCGCGCGGCGAGTTGCAGATTGGCAAGCGCGCGGCGCGCGACGAGGCTTTGCGGGTTTTGCGACAGGTAGAGCGACAGCGCCGCAGTGGCATCGCGCGGGCGGCCGGCGCGGTTCGCCGCCTCGGCAAGCCGCAGCATGACGGGCGCGCCGAAGCGCAGATTGGCGGCCTGGCGATAGCGGGCGAGCGCCGCGTCGAAGCGGCCCTGTGTCGCCAGCACGTCGCCGGCGAGCAATTGCGCGTCGGGCGCGCCGGGCGAGGCGTTGGCGATCGCCGTGGCGCGCTCTGCCGCGAGACCGGACTGCCCGGCGTCGACAAGGCTGCGGGCATAGCCGACGGCGACGGTGGGATCGCCCGGCGCACCCGCGACGGCGGCGGCGAGCGCGCCCGCGCTGCCGTCCCCGGCGAAGGGCTGCGGATCGGCAAGTGCCGGACGGGCAGCGCGATCAAGGAAGCGCGCGGCCCAATCACGCTCGCCCGTCGCCTCGAACGCGCGGCCGGCGAGCGCCAGCGTGTAGCTGTCGGCATCGGGGCGCACGGCGATCGGACGCAGCGTCGCGAGAGCGCCCTTGGCATCCCCCGAGCGCAGCAGCGAGGCGCCGAGGAGGCGCCGCGCGACGAGGTTCATCGGCTGGCGACCGACCACCTCGCGGAAGCTGACCACCGCCTGCTCATAGCCGCCATCGGCATAGGCCAGCATGCCAGTGAGCAGCACGACGCCGGGCATCGAAAGGCCGGCGTCGCCCATGCGGGCAAGCAAGGTGCGCGCGAGCTCGTTGTTGCCGGCGCGTGCCGCCATCACCGCTTGGAGATACAACGCCTCGGGGCTTTGCGGCCGCGCGGCGAGCGCGCGGCGGGTAGCGCCAAGCATGTCGGCATAGCGCCCCGCCTCGCCGGCGGTAGCGGCATATTGGATCAGCGCGGGGTGGTAATACGCGTCCTGCGCCAGCGCGCGCTCGAACCAGGGCAGAGCGGCGAGCAGGCCGTAGCGGCTGCGCACCACCTCACCCGCCAGCACGATCGCGTCCAGGTTCGCAGGGTCGAGCGCCACGGCGCGGCGCGCGGCGAGGTCTGCGCCGAGCACATCGCCGGCGGCCAGGCGCACGCGCCCGAGATCGGCGTAGGCGGCGGCATCATTGGGGCTACGCGCGATGATGGCCTGGAGCAGCGCGGTGCCGGCGGGCATATCGCCCTTTGCCGCCAGCGCGCGCGCACGAACCCGCGCGGCATAATCCTTGTAGGGTGTGGTGGCGCGTGCCGCCTCGGCAAGGGCGCGGTCCGCATCGCCTTGCGCGAGATAGGCCTCGGCAAACAATTGGTGCAGCCGCGTGGCGGGCATCCCCGCCGCGACCGCGCGATTGAGCGCACCCTCTGCCGCATCGCCGTCGCCAAGCAACAGATAGGCGCGGCCGAGCACGGCATTGGCGCGGGCGGCACCCGGCCCGTCGCCGGCGGCGATCGCGTGATTGCGCGCGGCGCTATAATTGCCGCGCTTCAGGGCCGCGAGGCTGGCGACATATTCCTGCGCGGGATCGGGCCGCGCGGCGCGGCGCGCGACCAGCACAATGCCCGCCACGACCAATGCGGCGAGCGCGAGCATCCCCACGATCCGCACGAGCCGCCAGCGGCGCTGCCGAACGGCATCGCTGATCGGGCGCGACCGCGTGCCGCGCCGCCGCCCGCGCAGCAGCGGATAGCGCCTGCCCGCGTCAGTCATGCAGGTCGTAGCTTTTCAACAGATCGTAAAGCGTCGGGCGGCTGACGCCGAGCAGGCGCGCGGTTTGCGAGATGTTGCCATCGGCGCGCGCCAGCGCATGGCGGATGGCGCGGCGATCGGCGGCCTCGCGCGCGGCGCGCAGGTTGATGCCGTCATCGGGCGCGACGGCGAGATCGAGATCGGCGGCGGTGACCGACTTGCCATCGGCCATGATGACGGCGCGCTTCACGCGGTTTTCCAGCTCGCGCACGTTGCCGGGCCAGTCATGCGCGTCGATCGCGGCCCGCGCGTCGGATGAGAGGCCGGAGACGGCGGGGTTCATGGTGGCAGCGTAGCGCGTGACGAAGTGGCGCGCGAGCAGCGCCGCATCGCCCGGCCGCTCGGCGAGTGACGGGATGCGCACGACGATCTCGGCCAACCGGTAGTACAGGTCCTCGCGGAAGCTGCCGTCGGCGACCATCGCGTCGATGTTGCGGTGCGTGGCGCAGACGATGCGCGTGTCGACGGGGATCGGGCGGCGACCGCCGATCCGCTCGATCACCCGCTCCTGCAGGAAACGCAGCAGCTTCACCTGAAGCGGAAGCGGCACGTCGCCGATCTCGTCGAGGAAGAGCGTGCCGCCGGCGGCCTGCTCGATCTTCCCCTCGGTGGTTTTCACCGCGCCGGTGAAGGCGCCCTTTTCATGGCCGAACAGCTCGCTTTCGAGCAGCGTCTCCGGAATCGCGGCGCAGTTGATCGCGACAAAGGCGCCGCCCGCGCGCGGCGAAGCGTCGTGCAGCCCGCGGGCGAGCAATTCCTTGCCCGTGCCGCTGGCGCCGAGCAGCATGACCGAGACGTCGGCGGGGGCGACCCGCTCGACAGTGCGCATCACCTTGATCATCTCGGGCGCGGCGGTGATCAGCCCGCCGAGCGCCGGGCCGGCATCGCGCGCGGCGAGGCGGCGGTTCTCCGTTTCGAGATCGTGGACGTGAAAGGCGCGCGCGACGATGTGGCCAAGCGCATCGATGTCGATCGGCTTCTGGTAGAAATCCCATGCGCCGTCGGCGATCGCCTGAAGCGCGCTTTCGCGCGCGCCATGGCCCGAGGCGACGATCACCTTGGTTTCCGGCTTCAGCGACAGGATGTCGGCGAGCGCGGCAAACCCCTCCGTGGTGCCATCGGGATCGGGCGGCAGGCCGAGATCGAGCGTGACGACAGCCGGCTCCTCGGCGCGGATCATGTCGATCGCGCTTGGCCGGTCGGCGGCGACGAGCACCTCATAGCCTTCATATGCCCAGCGCAACTGGCGCTGCAGCCCGAGATCATCCTCCACGATCAGCAATTTGCGCAGGCCGGTCATGCCACCAGATCCATTCCTCGTGCAGCAGGCGCGGCGAGCGGCAGCGCGATACGAAAGCTGGTGCCGGCACCCTCGCGGCTGGTCACCGCGATGGTGCCGCCCATCCCCTCGGCAAGCTGGCGCGCCTCGAACGCGCCGAGGCCGAAGCCGCCCGGCTTGCCCGATACAAACGGGCGGAACAGCTGGTCACGGACAAAGGCGGGGCTCATGCCGCAGCCCTGATCGGTGATGGTGATGCTGGCCTCTCCATGTGCCGCCGCGACGTGCAGCTGCACGGGAGCGCCGGGCGCGCTTGCCTCCACCGCGTTCTGCACGAGGTGCGACAGCAGGGTTTCAAGCGCCGCGGGGTCGGCCATGACAAAAGCGTTCGCGTCACCGGCGGCGTTGACGGGATGTTGCGCCCGGCGGCTGCCCGCGGCGCGGCGTGCGAGCTCCAGCAGCGACACGGGCACCGCCTTTTCGGCACGCGCGGCGTGATGCTGCGACAGGCGGGCGAGCAGCGCGTTCATGCGCGCCGACGAATCGGTCAGCGTCGCCACCATGTCGGCGCGGAAAGCGGGATTGTCGGCGTGCCGCTCCGCATTGCGCGCGACGAGGGTCAGCTGGCTGACCAGGTTCTTCAGGTCGTGCATGATGAAGGCGAAGCGGCGGTTGAATTCGTCGAAGCGCTGCGCATCGGCGAGCGCGGCGTGGGCGCGTGCCTCGGCGAGATAGCTTGCCGCCTGGCGACCGGCGACGCCGAACAGGTCGAAATCCTCCCAGTCGAGCGCGCGATCCATCAGCGGGCGGGCAAGCACAATCGCGCCGGCGAGCTCGCCGAAGTGGAGCAGCGGCACGACGACCCAGGCGGTGCTGTCGTCGCGCAGCCAGGCGGGCGCACAGGCGACGTCCGCCGGATCGGCGGTGCCGGCGCGCACCGCGTCAAGCTCGATGATGCGGCCCGTTGCGGCGAGATGGGCGAAGAGCGGCGCATCGGGCTGGTCGATGGCGGGAGCATCGGGCCAGTTCCACGCGGTGGCGGTGCCGTCGGGCAGCAGCAGGCGGCCGCCGGGCGAGGCGGTGAAATCCGCCATCGCCTTCATCACGCGCGTCTCGAGCGGCGTCGCCCCCTCGCCCGGCGCGCCGAGCGTTTCGGTGAAGCGCAGCCATTCGGTGCGATAATCGTAGCGGTGGCTGAACAGATGCTTGGACACGAGCACGCGCGCCCAGGCCCGCGTCCATGGCGTCGAGACCAATGTGAGCAGGGCGGCGGTGGTGCCGAAGATCAGCGCCGTCTGCACGATCCGCGCATAGCTGCCCCCGACCGAGCCGATCATCGCGGTCGCCAGCGCCGTGACCGCGACGTAGAGCGCCACCGCGACAGCGGCGAGCGACAGGAGCGCGAGCGTGCGCGAGGCTTGCATGGTGCGCCCCTCCCCGCGCTGAACCGCGAGGCCGAACAGCGGGGTGAGCGCCACCATCACCGCGCCGCGCAGGTCGATGAGCCCGGCAGGCCAAGCGCCGGTGAGCCGCGCGCTGGCGAAGATCAGCAGGTCCACCCCCCACATTATGCCGAGCGCCACGATCGCCATCCGCGCGCCGCCCGCATGCTGCCACACGCGGCCGTGACGTAGCCGGCTGACGAGGATCAGCGCGCCGGTGGCGGCGAGCATCTGCAGCAGGAGCCGCGTGTCGAGCAGGATCGCCTCGACCGCAAGGCTGGTGACCGCGGCGGCGGCGATCGCCAGCACGCCGCTGCTGACCATCACCAGCGCCACGGTGACATAGACGGCGCGCAGCGCGCGCGGCGCCGCATTCGCCGGATCGCGCCGGGCGAGCGCGTACATCAGCGACAGCCAGGCAAGGTTGCGCACGCTTTCCGCCAGCCGGGTCGCCACGTCGCGCGGATCGAGCCCGGCGACCGCCAAAGCCCAGAAGGCGGTGGCGATCAGCCCGGCAAGAAAGGCCCCGCGCGGCAGGGCACCACCGTGGCGCCGCTGGGTGAGCGCCAGCGTGCCGAACAGCAGCGCCGCCAGCGCGTGGGTCCACAGCGTGATCGGTGCCGCGTTCACCGCGCGCCCGAGGGCCAGAGCACCACGCGGAGCGTCTGGAGCAGGATCAGGAGGTCGAGAAAGGGCGAGTAATTCTTGGCGTAGTAGAGATCATATTCCAGCTTGTGCCGCGCATCCTCGATCGACGCGCCATAGGGATAGTTGATCTGCGCCCAGCCGGTGATGCCGGGCTTCACCATGTGCCGCTCGGCATAATATGGCAGCTGCTGTTCGAGCTCCTCGACGAACTGCGGGCGTTCGGGACGCGGGCCGACGAAGCTCATCTCGCCTTTCAGCACGCTCCAGCATTGCGGCAGCTCGTCGATCCGGACCTTGCGGATGAAACGGCCGATCCGCGTGACGCGCGGATCGCGCTCCAGCGCCCAGACCGCCTGCCCCGCGACCTCGGCATCCTGGCGCATCGAGCGCAGCTTGAGGATATCGAACGGCTCGTTGAACAGGCCGACGCGGCGCTGGCGGTAGAAGGCGGGGCCGCGGCTTTCGAGCTTGATCGCCAAAGCGGTGATGAGGATCACCGGCAGCGCCAAGGCAAGCAGGAGCCCGCTCGCCAGAATATCGAAGGCGCGCTTCGCCATCGCGGAGAGCATGCGGCCCGAGGCGAAGCCATCGGAGAAGATCAGCCAGGAGGGGTTCACGCTGGCGAGATCGATGCGGCCGGTTTCTCGCTCCAGAAAGGTCGAGAATTCGCTGACATGGACGCCCGTCGTCTTGACGCGAAGGAGGTCCTTGAGCGGCAGCGCGTTGCGGCGCTCCTCGATCGCGAGCACCACCTCGGTCGCGCCATGTTCCACCACAAAGGCGGCGAGATTGGGAATGTCCGCGCGCGGCACCGCCTTGGGCACCTCGATCGACGGTTCGCCCATCGCGACATAGCCCGCGATCATGAAGCTGGCGCCATTGGCGCGCTCCAGCCTTCCCAGCCGTGCCGCCCGCGCGCCGGCGCCGAGCACCACGATGCGGCGGCGAAACCGGTCGCCGCCGAGCATGCGGCGGAACAGCACCCGCGCCGCCACCAGACCGGCGATGGCAAAGAGCATCGCGTAGAACAGGCTCGACCGCCACAGGCTGACGGTGGGCAGGAAGAAATACAGGAGGCTGAGGAAGATGACGCCGAGCGACACCGCGACGATCAGCCGCATCACCGCCTGGCGCAGGGAGACCAGCACGTCCGCTTGATAGGCGCCGACCGCCACCATCGCGACGGCCAGCGGGACGGCAAAGGCGGCGAGCTGCGGCAGCCGGGTGGTGATCGCTTCCGGGATCATCGCCAGCTGGGCAGCACGCAGCAGCCAGCCACACTCCGCCGCGGCGAGCAGGATGACGAAATCGATCAGCCCGAGCAGGGCGACCGCATTCGGCACGTAGTGTTTGAATACTCTGATCATCGCCTGCGCTCGTCCCTATGGTGTAAGGGAAACCGACACGAGGGCTGTTGCAGCAATTGGCAAAGAAAGATTGAACAAGCCGTGGATCGAATGCTGCCTATCATGCATTAAGTCGGCGGGGACCTTCCACCTTCCTGCTATTCGAACCGTCGCCCGGTTTGCAAACCGTGCACCAAGGAGCCTGCGCGCATGACGTCGATCGTTCCCGTGATTCTGTCCGGTGGCTCGGGTACACGGCTTTGGCCAATGTCGACGCCCGAACGGCCGAAGCAGATGCTGGCGCTGACTGCGGACCAGACCATGCTGCAACTCACCGCGGCGCGCGCCTCCGGTGAGCGGTTCGACGCGCCGATCGTGGTTGCCAATGCGCGCCACGCCACGATGATCGAGGATCAGCTCGCCGCGATCGGCTGCCGCCCGCAGGCGCTGATCCTCGAGCCGATCGGCCGCAACACCGCGCCCGCGATCGCGCTCGCCGCTTTATCCGCGGTGGAGCCTGACGCACCGCTGCTGGTGATGCCGTCGGACCATGTCATCGAAGACGTCGAGGCATTCCGCGCGGCGGTCAATGCCGCGCTGCCGATGGTGGAGCAGGGCTGGCTGGTGACGTTCGGCATCACGCCCGACGCGCCGGAAACCGGTTATGGTTATATCAAGGTCGGCGAGGCGATCGAGCCGGGGGTGCACCGGGTGGATCGCTTCGTGGAAAAGCCGCCGTTTGCGGTGGCCGAAGCGATGGTGGCGAGCGGCGATCATGCCTGGAACGGCGGCATCTTCCTGTTCCGCGCCGACGCGTTCCTGCATGCGCTGGCGCAGCATGAACCAGACATGCTCGATGCGGTGCGCCGGTCGATCGCCGAGGGCGAGCGCGCGGACACGCATATCCGCCCCGCCACCCTGCCCTTTTCCGAAGCGGCCAATCAGTCGATCGATTATGCGGTGATGGAAAAGGCCGACAAGGTCGCGGTGGTCCCGGTCTCGATGGGCTGGAACGATGTTGGCAGCTGGGACGCGCTGCACGCGATCAGCGACTGTGATCCGGCAGGCAATGCAATCGGCGGCGAGGTGATCGCGCTGGATACCAACAATTGCCTGGCACGCAGCGATGGCGTGCGGATCGCCATGGTGGGCGTCAGCGACCTGATCGTGGTGGCATCGGGCAATGACGTGCTGGTGCTGCCGCGCGGCCGTAGCCAGGATGTGAAGACGCTGCTGGAGGCGATGAAGAACGCAGGCCAGCAAGGCGATGCGCCGGAGCAACTGGAGCGCGCGATCAAAGAGTGAGCGTCAGCGCCCCGTTGAGCGGGACACTGGCCCATTGCTGTGACAACAGGTCCAGCCGCGCGCGTATCGCCTCGACCTCGGCCGGGGTGATGACGGCGATCGGATGGCCGCGCGCGCCACACGCATGCTCATAGGTGGCGATCAGATCGGGAGCGGGCACGCGGCCGCCCCACATTTCGGCCTGAAACGTCTCCACCAGGCGCTCGATCGCTTCCTCGTCAGCGGCGCCGGTGGTCGCGAACGCGGCGCTCTCGCCCTGCGCCACGAGCGAGAGGAAGCCGCGCGCGGCCAGTACGCTCTCCACCGCATAATGAACCATGTCGTGCGGGATGATGCCCTGTTTGGGGCACGCGATCGATTCTCGCGTGCCGTCGGCGCGGATGATCGTCAGATCGTCGGACTTGCCGCCGCGCTTCGTGAAGGTGAGATCCATGACGACCTTGCCCGACCTAACGCACGCTAGCGACGCTCAGGCCGACTCGCGATCGAGCAGCGCGGCCGGGTCGAGCCCGAGAAGCTCGATATAGGCGCGGATACGGGGCCATTGCTGACTGACGAAGGTCTCGCGTTCGGACACGCGCAGTCGCTCCGCGGCGCCCGGCAGCACGAACATGCCGACGCCGCGCCGCACCTCGACATAGCCCTCGTCCTGGAAAGACTGATATGCCTTGGCGACCGTCAGCGGGTTCGCGCCATGCTCCGCCGCGAGCGCGCGCACCGACGGCAATTGATCACCGGCGCGGAAATCACCGCGCAGGATGCCCGCCGCGATCGTGGCGCGGAGCCTGATATAGACCGGGCTGTCTTCGTTGCTCAGCGCTGTCATGCTGCCTTAATACAGCAAATGGCAGCGGAGAACAGCCTGTAATGCGTGAGGAAGCGTTGCTGGCTGTGCCGGCAGCGCCGCGCGCTCAATCCAGAATGTGCATCCAGAACGGCTCGCCGGCGAGGCTTTGCGAGCCGCGCAGCCGCTCCAGCGCGGCCTCAACGTGCGACTCGGGCGCCTCGTGCGTCACGATCACGACCAGCGCGGTGCCGTCCTCGGGCGCGGCTCGCTGGATCAGGCTTTCGATCGACACGCCGGCATCGCGCATGGCAGCGGCGATCTCCGCCAGCACGCCGACCCGATCCGCCAGCGTGAAGCGCAGATAGGCGCGGCCGCGACGCTCGCCGGTGGGCGCCGGCGACGCCTCCGCGAGCGAGGCGACCGGCATGGCGTAGGCCGGGCCGAACTCGCCGCGCGCGATGTCGATGAGGTCGGCCACCACCGCGCTGGCCGTGGGGCCGTCCCCCGCGCCGGCGCCCTGGAACAAGAGGCGGCCGACGTAATTGCCGTCGACCACCACCGCATTGGTCGAGCCGGTGACATGCGCCAGCGGATGATGCGTGGGCACCAGATGCGCGTGGACGCGCTGGAACAGGCCGCTCGCGCCCGCTTCCGCCACGCCGACGAGCCGCACGCGATAGCCGAGCGCCGCCGCCTCGGCGATGTCGGCCGCGATCACATCGCGGATGCCGCTGACCGCCACGTCGCCGAATGCCGGCTTCATGCCGAAGGCGACGGAGGAAAGGATCGACAGCTTGTGCGCGGCATCCACGCCGTCGATGTCGAAGCTGGGGTCAGATTCGGCATAGCCGAGCGCCTGCGCCTCGGCGAGCACGTCGGCGAAGTCGCGACCCTCCGCCTCCATCTTGCTCAGGATGAAATTGCAGGTGCCGTTGAGGATGCCATAGACGCGGTCGATCGCATTGGCGGCAGCGCCTTCGCGCAGCCCCTTGATCACGGGAATGCCGCCGGCGACCGCAGCCTCGAACTTCAGCGGCACCTTCGCGCTCTCGGCGGCATTTGCGAGCTCCAGCCCGTGGTGCGCCAGCATCGCCTTGTTCGCGGTGACGAAACCCTTGCCCGCCGCCAGCGTCGCGCGGGCGAGCGCCAGCGCGGGGCCATCGGCGCCGCCGACCAGCTCGACCACGACGTCGGCATCACAGGCGGCCAGCGCGCTGGTGTCGTCGACCCATTCAAAGCCGCTGATGTCGACGCCGCGGTCCTTGCTGCGATCGCGGGCGGAGACGGCGACGATCTCGATCGGGCGGCCGGCGCGGCGCGTGATAAGCTCGCGGTTCTGCTGCAGCACGCGAATGACGCCGCCGCCCACCGTGCCAAGCCCCGCCAGTGCCACCCGCAATGCTGCCGTCATCGTCGCCCCCTTGATCGTCACAGCGCGACTAAGGGTTCGCCCGCGCCGTGTCGACCATGTGGTGCACGGGCGCGGGCGCGTGGTGACGTAGGGTGTTTTTTTGTGCCTCCCCCTTTTGGGGGATGCGCAGGCAGCCCCAGAGCTGCCATGCAAGCGGTGCGACCCAAGCCTGTTACCTACAGGCTCCCTGCCCGGCCCCTTCTCAACGGAGCGGCCGGGCACCTTTTTCTGACAGTGCGAGCGGATCAGGCGGCCTTGGCCAGTTCGGGCTGTTCCGGCTCGTTCGCGATCACTGGGTCGGGCTGCGCAGTGATGGCGGGCGTGGCGGGTGCGCGCTTGGCGGGGATCGCGAGGCGCGAGATCAGCACGATCGCGCCGAGCGCGAGATACGAGATCACGACGCCGAGCGGCTGCACCACGAACGCCGCGCCGAGCGCGAGGCGCAACCACAGCGGGTTGAAGCCGAAGTCGTTGCCCAAGGCATTGCAGATGCCGAGCAGATTGTCCTTGGCGGTGGCGGGCTTGGCGGCGGGGGCGGTGGTCATGGTCTGGCTCCGGTCAATGGCGGCGTGTGCCGCTTGATTGACGAACTGGTTGCAGCTTCCGTGCCAGAAGGCGCGACACGCAATTTCAAGGCTTTAGCGGTTTCGCGGCGCTGTCGGCGCGCGACAGATCGGCACGGATCACCAGATAATAGCGCTTTGCGCCACCGCAAGCGCTGCGCCGTTGTAAATAGCGGCGCGTCGGCGGGTGCGCTGCGGCGCGCACCCGCCGAGCCATTCCTACATCAGCGCGAGAAGCTTGCTGATTTCGACGAATGCGAAGCCGACCGAGCTGTCGGCGATGCCATAGGGCACGAACAATTTGTCGTCCTGACGCATGGCGCCGCAGGTATAGACGACGTTGGGCACATAGCCCTCGCGATCCTGATCCGCCGCCGCCAGGATCGGCTCGCGCGTGCGACCGAGCACCTTGGACGGATCGTTCTTGTCGAGCAGCGCGGCGCCGATCGAATATTTGCGCATCGGCCCGACACCATGGGTCAGCAGCAGCCAGCCCTCTTCCACTTCGATCGGCGGGCCGCAATTGCCGATCTGCACCAGCTCCCACGGGAACACCGGCGTCAGGATCAGTTCGCCGTCGTCCCAATGGTCGAGCCGGTCCGAGCGCAGCAGATACAGGTTCTCGCCATCCTGCCGGCCGATCGAGAGGTATTCGCCGTTCACCGTGCGCGGGAACAATGCGATGCCCTTGTTGCGCGCGGCCGAACCGGTCATCGGCACCAGATCGAACGAGCGGAAATCGCGGGTGCGCATCAGCTCGGACTGGATGCTGGCGCCGTTATAGGCGGTGTAGGTGCCGAGCCACTCGATCGAGCCGTCGTCGTGAGTGAAGTGGACGAGGCGCAGATCCTCCAGCCCCTTCGACTGCGCCTCGGTGATCGGGAAGATCACCGTGCCCGACAGGGTGGAATCGCGGTTGCGATGCACGGTGACCGGTCCGGTCGGCATGTCCTGCCCGTCCATCCCGCGCGTGTCGGCGGCGGTGGCGAAGGGCGGCTCGGGCGCGAGCGCGAGTTCGTCGTCGTCGGTGATGATACCTTCACGAAAGGCGACGGAGGAGATGTGCCCCTCACCCACCGCGCGCAGGCTCATGACGATGCGCTGCGACCCCGGCGGCATGCCCGACTGGTCGGGATGCGGCACCGCGCTCGGGTTCATCAGCGCGGCGGCGGCATAGCTGTATTCGTGGCAGAAATAGGCGCCGATCAGCTGGCGTTTTTCCTCGCTCATTTCGCTGGCATCGAGGCCGTGAGCTTCGGCGATTTCCTCGTAGCGCGTCGTGAACACGCGCCGGGTTTGCCAGTGGCGTGCCTCGAAGTCCTTGAGCACGGCCGACAGCTGCTCGTGCGCTTGCTGCGGCGTCATGGCGAGCACTTCGTCGATCATGCGCTGCGAACGGCTTTGCCCTTGGCCGTTCATCGCCGAACGGGCGATGTGAAAGGGGCGTACCACGACACGTGACGGATCGGCGTGAAGCCGGAGCCGGTGATTGAACAGGTCCAAGAAGAAGGCCTCGTATGGTCGTCCGGAAGTCGGCGCGCCGAGAAAGGCGAGGCTTACGCGACCGCGCGCCCCATCCCTGCCACGCCCTGCGCCCCATTTGAAAGCCTAGAAATGGCGCAATTCGACAATTGCAGCGCCAAAATCGACTCGGCCCCCTGGTTCCGGTTGAGCCCGGTCGGCATCAAGCCGTCGAAACAGCCGCCGTCCTGCGGCGTCGCGAGCGGCAGATCGAGATCGTTCTGACCGAAATACCAGCCATAGGCGCGCTCGGCCTCTTCCCGCCATTTCGCGTCGCCGGTAGCGGCATAAGCGGCGCAGCACGCCTCAACCGTCGCCTGCGCCTCGAGCGGCTGCTGGTCGAACGGCAGCGGCTCGCCATAAGGGCGACCGAAGCTTTCGGTACCCACGGCGCGGAACCGCCCTTCCGGGCTTTTCTGCTGCTCGATGATCCAGTCGAGCGTCTCGAGACCCGCCGCCACGACATCCTTGCGGCCGATCGCCTGACCGGCGCGGATCAGTGCTTCCGGCAGACGCGCATTGTCATATGCGAGCACGATTTCGAACCACACCCAGTTCGGCCGGCGCGCGACGTCGAGCAGCGCCATATGCTCGTCGGGGAAGCGCGAGAGGATCGAATGCGCGAGTTGGTGTCCGGGTGAGGCCTCCAGCATCGCCGCTGCGCCCAGCATCGCAAAGGACTGCGCGCGCGGACTGCCGAGCTCAAAGGCGAGGCTCGCCGTCATGTCGAACATCATGGTCGCCCAATCGCGATGCTTGCGGCTGCGCGCATCGCGCGCGGTGACGCCCAGCGCCCACAAGGCGCGGCCGTTCGAATCCTCCGAACCCGCATCCTCGCACCAGGTGCGATCGAAGTTCATGAAGTTGCGGAAGCGCCGCTGATCGGGGTTCCAGGCATATTGCACGAAGGACGCGTAAATGGTCGTCCACTTGTCGCGCGCGACCTCGTCGAGATCCTCCATCGCGCTCATCAGGATCAGCGCGCGGGCATTGTCGTCAATGCAATAGCCGTGGCGGCGATCGGGCACCGAATAGATCGAATGCTGGAGCATGCCGGTGGCATCGCTCATCCGCTCGACGGCCGCCATGTCGGCGGGCTGCGGCCTGACCGTGCCGGTGGTGGGAAGGCGCTGCGGGCGCCCGTCTATGATCGCGGTAATCTCGTTCATCGCTCGCTCCGCCACCCGTGACCATGTCATCGTCCGTCCACGCTCATAGGCACGCGCGGAAAGACGCGAACGATTGCGCTCGCTGCCGAGAAGATTGTTGATTTCGCGGGCGAACGCCGCGGCGTCGCGAAAGTCGACCAGCACGCCATGCCCATCCGCCAGAATTTCGGTCGCATGGACATAGGGCGTGGAGATCACCGCCTTGCCCACGCCGACGGCGTAGGAAAGCGTGCCGCTCGTGATCTGAGCGGGGTTCAGATACGGCGTGACATAGATGTCGGCCGCCTGGAGATAGTCGATCAGCTCGTCCTGTTCGACAAAGGCGTCGACAAAGGCGATGTTGTTTTCGACGCCGAGGCTCCGTGCGAGCGCCTTCAGGCTGTCGCGATACTTCTCGCCCTCGTGCGCGACGAGATTGGGGTGCGTCGCACCCAACACGACGTACATCGCGGCCGGATTCTGCGCCACGACCGCGGGCATTGCCTCGATCACCGTCTCGATGCCCTTGCCGGGCGCGAGCAAGCCGAAGGTGAGGATCACGTCGCGGCCGGCCCAGCCGAAATTCGGCTTGAAGACGGCCGGGTCGGCGAACGGCCGATCGGGCACGCCATGGGGAATATTGACGAGCTGGCGCGGATTGATCCCGTGAACGCGGGTGAGGATCTCGCGCCCGCGCTCGGCCATCACGATGACCTTGGACGCGCGGCGCAGCAGCGCCTCCATCACCGCACGCTCCTGCACGCTCGGCTTTTCGAGAACTGTATGCAGCGTGACGATCAGCGGCAGGTTCGTGCGGTCGAGCAATGCCAGGATATGCTCGCCAGCGGCGCCGCCGTAGATGCCATATTCGTGCTGGACCCAGATCGCCTCTGCGCCCGACGCCTCGATCGCGCGGGCGGTGGCGATATAAGCAGCGCGATCGTCCTGCGGGATCGTGCCGGTGACCGCCTCGGGATAATCGTAGCGGCCGGGGTGATCGTCCATCGCGTAAACGTCGACGGTGAGATCAGGATAGCGGGCTTTCAGGGCATTGAACGTATCGGTCGTAAACGTCGCCAGCCCGCACTTGCGGGGCAGAAAGTTGCCGATCAGGGCAATATGCTTGACGCTGTCTCGTGCGACCGCCTGGTTCATCCTCTTGTGCCTCTGCTACGGGAAACGCCGCGAGGGTTCACGCCACGTTCACCGATACAACCTGATTGTTCGCAGTTGGTTGCGCGTATTTTTGCGTTGCAGCAAATAAAGATACGTTTTCGCGATCAGCCGCGGCCGCGGTACGACGGAACACCCTGATCGGGCAGCCATAGATCGGCCGGCGGCGCGCCGGTCTGCCAGAACACGTCGATCGGGATGCCGCCACGCGGATACCAATAGCCGCCGATGCGCAGCCACACGGGCTTCATCTCCTCCGCCAGTCGCTCCCCGATGCCCACGGTGCAATCCTCGTGAAAGGCGGCATGGTTGCGAAAACTGCCGAGGAACAGCTTGAGCGATTTGGATTCGACGATCGTATCGCCGGGCACATAGTCGATCACCAGATGCGCGAAATCCGGCTGGCCGGTCACCGGGCAGAGCGAGGTGAATTCGGGCGAGACGAAGCGCACCAGATACTGGCGGCCGGGGCGCGGATTGGGAACATAATCGAGCACCGCTTCTTCCGGGCTGGCGGGAAGCGGGCTGTTCTGGCCAAGATGCAGTGTCATGCGGCGCCAGATAGGGGCGGCGGCGGCCGGATGCCAGTTCGCGCGCGGCCCAGTTCGCCCGCAAGGTTTCGACAATCGGGGAATGGGCGCTAAGAGATGGCCATGGATGCACTTGTCTCCGCCCAATGGCTCCTCGACGCAATCGAAGCGCGCGATGTGCGCGTCGCCGATTGCAGCTGGTTCCTGCACGGCGAGGGCCGCGACGCGCACGCCGAGTATCTGGTGGCGCATCTGCCGGGCGCCGTCTTCCTGGACCTGGCCGAGATGGCCGACACCGGCACCAGCCTGCCGATGATGCTGCCTGGCCCCGAGAAATTCGCCAGCCGGATGGGGCGGCTGGGGCTCGGCGATGGCACGCGGATCGTGCTGTACGATCAATCGCCGCACCACACCGCGGCACGCGGCTGGGCGATGCTGCGCAGTTTCGGCATCACCGATGTCGCAATCCTCGACGGTGGGCTCGACGCGTGGCGCGCCGCCGGTGGCGCGATCGCCAGCGGCGAGGAAAGCCCCAAGCCGCGGCACATCACGCCCCGCGCGCGCGGCGTGGCGATCCGGGACCTGACGCAGATGAAGGCGACGCAGGCAGAGGACGCGGCGCAGATCATCGACGCGCGCTCGTTGAGCCGTTTCGCCGGTGCCGAGCCGGAGCCGCGCGCCGGCGTCACGCCGGGGCATATCCCCGGCTCGACCAACCTCCATTACGCGCGCTTCTTCCACCCCGACGGCACGTGGAAGCGCGGCGACGCGCTGCGCGCCGTATTCGAGAGCGCCGGCATCGACCTAGACCAGCCTATGGTGGCGACCTGCGGATCGGGCGTGACCGCGGCGGTGATCGCCTTTGCCGCGCACCTCTTGGAGCATGAGGTGCCGATCTACGACGGCAGCTGGGCCGAATGGGGCAGCGATCCCGCAACGCCCAAGGAGACGGGCGCATGAGCAAGGATCGGCCGATCGCCGATGCCACCCGCGTCGTAACCGCGGGGCGGCGGGCAGAGTGGACGCAGGGCATCGTCAGCCCGCCGGTGTGGCGCGCCTCGACGCATCTGTACGGCTCGGTTGCCGAGCTGCGCGCGAATGGCGCGCGCGATACGCACCACCGCCTGTTCTACGGCCGGCGCGGCAGCCCGACGCAATGGAGCCTTGCCGATGCGCTGACCGAGCTGGAGCCGGGAGCGGAGGCGACGTTCCTCTACCCCTCTGGCGTGGCGGCGATCGCCGCGGCGCTGCTGAGCGTGCTGTCGCCGGGCGACGAGCTGCTGGTGCCCGATGCGGCATATGATCCGACGCGATCGATGGCGACCGGACTGCTGGCGCGCTTCGGCATCAAGCACCGCTTCTACGATCCGCTGATCGGCGCGGGGATCGCCGACCTGATCGGGCCGGATACCCGCGCGATCTTCATGGAAAGCCCTGGTAGCCTGACGTTCGAGGTGCAAGACGTGCCCGCGATCGTCGCCGCAGCCAAGGCGCGCGGGATCACCACCCTGCTCGACAATACCTGGGCCACGCCCCTACGGTTTCGCGCGATCGAGAAGGGCGTCGACCTGGCGATCCTGGCGGGCACCAAATATGTCGTCGGCCATTCGGACGTGATGCTGGGCAGCGTCACCGCCGCGCCATCGCACTGGCGGCGGCTGCGCGAAACGAGCTTTCAGCTGGGGCAGGTGTCGAGCCCCGACGATGCCTGGCTCGGCTCACGCGGGCTGCGCACCATGACGGTGCGCCTCAACCAGCATGAGCAAAGCGCCCTCAAGATCGCGCGCTGGCTCGAAACCCGCCCCGAGGTGGCGCGGGTGCTGCATCCGGCGCTCCCCTCCTGCCCTGGCCATGACGTCTTCATGCGCGATTTCACCGGATCGACCGGCCTGTTCTCCTTTGTGCTGAACGGCGGCGATGAGGCGGCGCGCGCGGCGCTGATCGATGCGCTGGCGCACTTCGGCATCGGCTATTCGTGGGGCGGGTTCGAGAGCCTCGCGATCCCGGCCGATCCCGAGCGGCACCGTAGCGCGACGACGCCCGACTTCGCCGGGCCACTGATCCGGCTGCAGATCGGGCTGGAGGATCCAGACGACCTGATCGCCGATCTGGCGCACGGCCTTCAACGCTTCAGCGACGTGCGCGGATGATCGACCTCGAGCCCTGGCTCGCCTCGCACGGGCTGGCGCTGCCGTCACGGTTCGACGCGCTGGAAATGGCGATCGCCGGCACGCTGATGGTCATGTCGCTGGCGCTTGGCGTGCTGACGCAGCGCAAGCTGGGCGCGAAGGCGAGCGAATGGTGGAAGAACCATGTCGCGCATCATGGCGAGGGGCTGTGGGAGCGGATGCCGGCCATCCTGCGCCACGGCGCCGCCGCGCTTGCCGCCGCGATCGTCATGGCGGCCTATCCCTGGTCCGCCTGGGGCGGCCTGCCGATCGGGCTCGCGCTGGGCTGTGCCGGCGCGTTTGCCGCGCATCAGGTGCTGCGCGGGCTGGGGATCCCGCGCTGGGCGTCGTGGCTCGTCTCGACGATCGTCTTCGTCGCGCTGTTCAGCCGCGCCGTGGGTGGGCTGGATGCGATCACCTCCACGCTCGACGGGGTGGGTGTAGATCTCGGGCGGCGGCGGCTGTCGTTGCTGGCGATCATCAGCGCGCTGCTGGCGATCGTGGTCATCGTCGCGGTCGTGCGGCTGGCCAATCGCATCGTCAGCCACACGATCGCGCAGACCAAGACGCTGGATGCCACGCAGAAGCTGCTGGGGCAGAAGCTGGCGACGATCGCGATCATCATCGCGGCGTTCATGTTCTCGATCGACCTGCTCGGCATCGATCTTACCGCCTTTGCCGTTTTCTCCGGCGCGTTGGGCCTCGCGGTCGGCTTCGGCCTTCAGAAGACGGTCGGCAATCTGATCGCGGGGATCATCCTCCTGATGGATCGCTCGATCAAGCCGGGCGACGTGATCGTGGTGGGCGACAGCTTCGGCTGGGTGAACAAGATCGGCGTGCGTGCCGTCAGCGTGATCACGCGCGACGGCAAGGAGCATCTGATCCCGAACGAAAATTTGATGACGCAGGAGGTGGAGAATTGGTCCTTCTCCAACCGCAACGTGCGGGTGCGCATTCCGGTGAGCGTCGCCTACGATTGCGATCTGAAGCAGGCGCAGGAACTGATGCTTGCCGCCGCCAAGGAATCGCCGCGCGTCCTGTCGAGCCCCACGCCCAATGTGTGGCTGACGAATTTCGGCAACGACGGTGTGGAGCATGAGATCCTGGCGTGGATCAGCGACCCGGAATCGGGCGTCGGCAACGTGCGCTCGGACGTGCTCAACCGCTTGTGGTGGAAATTTAAGGAAGCGGGCGTGGCGATCCCGTTCGCGCAGCGCGACATCTATGTGAAGAGCTGGCCCTCGCCGCCGCCGGTCGCCGCGCCTGGCGCAGCGCGCGATCAGCCGCGCGACATACCCGCGGCGTGACTGACGGCGACGGCGCTACCGTCTAGAATGGTCGGGCTGGTGCGCGGACCAGCCCGCCGCCGCCCGTTCGGTCAGCGCGGGGTGTTGGCGCTTGCTTCCTGACCGTCGCCTTCGGGCGCGGCGATGATGTCGCGGGTGGTCTGGCCCTTGTCGACCACATTGGTCTGCGGGTCGCCAGCCGAGGAGCGGATGCCGCTATCGGCGGTGTCGCCGCCCGCCGCCTGAAGCGCCGCCGTTTCGCTGGCGCTGCGCGGGGCGCTGCCGAACAGCGCCTCCAGCGTCTGCGCCTGTGCCGCACTGGCGGACTGCACGCGCGCCGCGCCCGGGGTCGGCGGCACCAGCGCGAAATCGGGCGGGATGATCAGCGAGGGCTGACGCGCCACCGCGAATTCATCGGGCCGATCGCGATCCAGGCCGTTGCTCGCGCATCCGGCCAGCAGCACCGCAAGGCCCGCGCCCATGACGATCGACTTACGCATTCACATTCTCCGAAGCCATCTTGTCCGGCTTTGCCGCCGGCTTATCGCGGATCAGCAGCGCGCGCACCAGCAGAATGAGCACGCCGATGGTGATCGCCGCATCGGCGATGTTGAAGACGAGGAACGGCCGCCATTCGCCAAAGTGCAGGTCGGCGAAATCGACCACATAGCCAAAGCGCACCCGGTCGACGATGTTGCCCAGCGCGCCGCCCAGCACGAGGCCGAGCGCGATCCTGTCGCCCGTCTTTTCCTCGCGCCACATCCACCAGGTGACGGCGGCAGCGATCAGCGCCGTCATCGCAACCAGCGCCCAACGCGCGCCGTCGCTCTCGGCACGTAGCAGGCCCAGGCTGACGCCGATATTCTGCACGAAGCGCAGATCGAAGAAGGACACGATCTCGCGCGAGGCACCGAGGAAGTTGATGCCGAGCGGGCCGGTGACGAGCCATTTCGTCACCTGATCGACGACGAACACCGCCGCCGCGGCAACAAGGCCGAGAGTCAGGGCGGCGCGCCTCACGCCGCCACCTCGTCGCCGACGACATCGGCGCAGCGCGCGCACAGCGCATTGTCCGCCGCCACTTCGGGCAGCAGGCGCCAGCAGCGGCCGCATTTGTGATAATCGGTCCGGCTCACCGTTACCTCATCGCCCGACGATACCTTCGCCACGATGAACGCCTCGGCCAGCTGGTCGAGCGGCAGCGGCGTATCGGTGACGGTGACGTTCGCCTCCAGGCTGGAGCGGACGACCTTTTCGCGGCGCAGCGGCTCGATCGCCTCCGTCACGCGCTCGCGAAGGCGGCGTACTTCGAGCCAGCGCGCGCTGACGTCCTCGCCCGCCTCCGCCGGGAGTTCGGGCCAGTCGAGGAAGTGCACCGAGCCGTCCTCGCTCGGGAAGCGCGATTGCCACACCTCCTCGGCGGTGAAGACCAGCACCGGCGCCGCCCAGCGCGTCATGGCGTGAAACAGCACGTCGAGCATGGTGCGATACGCGCGGCGCTTCACGCTGTCCGGCGCGTCGCAGTAGAGCGAATCCTTGCGGATATCGAAGAAGAAGGCCGACAGATCCTCGTTCGCGAAGTCGGTTAGCAGGCGGACGTAATCGTTGAAGTCATAGTCGGCGATCGCGCGGCGGAGCTGCTTGTCCAGCGCGTGGACGAGGTGGAGCATGTAGCGCTCCAGCTCGGGCCACTCGGCAACCGGCAGCTTTTCCGCCTCGTCGAACCCGTCGAGTGCGCCGAGCAGGTAGCGGAAGGTGTTGCGCAGCTTGCGATACCCGTCCGCGACGCCGGCCAGGATCTCCTTGCCGATGCGATGATCCTCGGTGAAGTCCACCGACAGCGCCCACAGCCGCAGGATGTCCGCGCCATAATCGCGCATCAGATCGAGCGGATTGATCGTGTTGCCGAGCGACTTGGACATCTTCATGCCCTTGGCGTCCATCGTGAAGCCGTGCGTCAGCACCGCATCATAGGGCGCCCGCCCGCGCGTGCCGCAGCTTTCCAGCAGCGACGACTGGAACCAGCCGCGATGCTGGTCGGACCCTTCGAGATACAGGTCCGCCGGCCATGACAATTCGGGCCAGCGCCCGCTTTCCAGCACGAAGGCGTGGGTGCAGCCCGAATCGAACCACACGTCGAGAATATCAGTGACCCGCTCGTAATTCGCCGGGTCGCGATCGGGGCCGAGCAGCGCCGGCATCGCCGCGTCGCTCCAGGCATCCACGCCCTTCTCGCGGAAGGCGGCGACGATGCGCGCGTTCACGTCCGCGTCGACCAGATACTGGCCCGTCCGCCGCTCCACGAACAGTGCGATCGGCACGCCCCAGGCGCGCTGACGGCTGATGACCCAATCGGGTCGCCCCTCGACCATCGCGCCGATGCGGTTGCGGCCCTTTTCGGGCACGAAGCGGGTCGCGGCGATCGCGGCCACCGCCTTTTGCCGCAGCGTGTCGCCGCCCTCGATCGGCCGGTCGACCGCGATGAACCATTGCGGGGTGCAGCGGTAGATCACCTTCGCCTTGGAGCGCCAGGAATGCGGATAGCTGTGCTTGAAATCGTCGCTGGCGGCGACCAGCGCGCCCGCTTCGCTGAGGTCGGTGCAGATCGGACCGTCGCTGGCGACAAACTTCTTGTTGATGACGCTGCCCTGCCCGCCCAGCCACAGCCAGTCGGAACGATACATGCCCGCCGCGTCGACCGCGAAGACCGGCTCGATGCCGTTCGCCTTGCACAGCTCGAAATCGTCCTCGCCATGATCGGGCGACATGTGGACGAGGCCGGTGCCGGCGTCGGTGGTGACGAAATCGCCGGCCAAGAACGGGCGTGGCTTGGCGAAGAAGCCGCCCAGCGCGTGCATCGGGTGCCGCGCCATCGCGCCCGCCAGCTTGTCGCCGGTGATCATCGCCAGCGCGGTGACGGTGCCAGCCTCGTCGCCGACCTTCATCACCACGGGATGGCCGATCCGCGCACCGAAGCTCTCGATGAGGTCACGCGCCACCAGCAAGGTGCGCGGGCCCTCCGCCATGTCGTCGAAGCGGGCGAGGACGTATTCGACGGTTTCGCCATAAGCGAGCGCCTGGTTCACCGGAATCGTCCACGGCGTGGTGGTCCAGATCACCGCATGCGCGCCGACCAGCTCGGGCGCGTTCGGCGCTTCGGTGATCTCGAACGCGACGTCGATCTGCGTCGAGACTACGTCTTCATATTCGACCTCGGCCTCGGCCAGCGCGGTCTTTTCGACCGGCGACCACATCACCGGCTTGGCGCCGCGATAGAGCTGGCCCGTTTCGGCGAACTTCATCAGCTCGGCCACGATGGTCGCCTCGGCGGCATAGTCCATCGTCAGATACGGCTTGTCCCAATCGCCGTTGACGCCGAGCCGCTTCAGTTGCTCGCGCTGGGTATCGACCCACTTTTGCGCATAGGCGCGGCACTCGGCGCGGAATTCCTCCGCCGGCACCTCGTCCTTGTTCAGCTTCTTTTTGCGATATTCTTCCTCGACCTTCCATTCGATCGGCAGGCCGTGGCAGTCCCAACCGGGCACATAGGGCGCGTTCTTGCCCATGAGCGTCTGGGTGCGCACCACCATGTCCTTCAGGATATGGTTCAGCGCATGGCCGATGTGCATGTCGCCATTGGCGTAGGGCGGGCCATCGTGAAGGATGAACTTTTCGCGGGTCTCGCGCTGCTCGCGCAGCCGCTGATACAGGCCGAGCCGCTGCCACCGCTCGAGAATCGCGGGCTCCTTCTGCGGCAGGCCCGCCTTCATCGGGAAGTCGGTCTTCGGCAGGAAGATGGTGTCGCGCCAGTCCTTGGCTTCAGGGGCGCGTGCGGTGGGGGTTTCGTCGGCCATAGAGGCTCGCGCCCTTAGCGCGGGTCGCGGGGCAAAACAAACCGCTGTGGTGCGGCCGATCAATCGCCGGCGAGGATGTCCCGCGCGCGGGCGCAATCGGCGGCCATCTGCTCGGTCAGCGCCTCCAGCGTGTCGAACTTCGCCTCGGGGCGGAGGAATTCGACCAAGGCGACGTCGATCACCTGCCCGTACAGATCGCCGGCAAAATCGAAAAGGTATGGCTCGAGCAGCTCCTTTGGCGGATCGAAGCTCGGGCGCACGCCAAGGTTCGCCGCTCCGCCCAGCACGCGGCCGTCCTCCAGCGCGACGCGAACGGCGTAGATGCCGTAGGCGGGGCGCAGGTAATTGCTCATGTCGACGTTGGCGGTCGGATAGCCGATCGTGCGGCCCACCTTGTCGCCGTGGCGCACCTCGCCGCGGATGGTGAAGGGGCGGGTCAGCAGCCGGGCGGCGTCGCGCGGGCGACCGTCGCGCAGCGCGGTGCGGATGCGGGTGGAGGAGACGGTTTCGCCATCGAACGTGACCGCACCCACCGTGTCGGTCGAAAAGCCATGGCTCGCGCCGAGCGCCGCGAGCATCGCAACGTCGCCCGAGCGCGCCTTGCCGAAGGTGAAATCGGCGCCGGTCACCACGCCCGCCGCGCCGATCTGCTCCACGAGTCGCGCGGTGACGAAGTCCTCGGCCGACAGCGCGGCAAGCTCGGCATCGAAGTCGAACACCAGCAAGACATCGACGCCTGCTGCCTGCATCAGCTCGGCGCGCTGCTCCAGCGTGGACAGCCGGAACCACGGCGTGTCCTGCTTGAAGAAGCGCATCGGATGCGGATCAAAGGTCGCGACCAGTGCCGGACGCCCCTCGGCGCGCGCGCGCTCGACCGCGCGGCCGACCACCGCCTGGTGCCCGAGGTGAAAGCCGTCGAAATTGCCGAGGGCGACGATGCCGCCGCGCAATGCCGCCGGCAGCGCGTCGCCTTTGCCCAGCCGGATGATCCCATGCCGCTCCATGGCAGCGCGCATAGCGGCGCGTGCTTCAGCGCACCAGTGTTACGAAGCTATAGGCCGGGCGGTCGCCGACAGCGGGATGATCCTCGCGCGCGATCTCGCGCCAGCCGGCGAACGGGGGCACGATCGTATCGCCGTCGGGCGCGGCATGAACCTCGGTGAGTTCGACACGATCGGCGAGATCAAGGAACAGCGCGAAAATGTCCGCGCCGCCGATCACCGCCGCGTCGTCGCCGGCCAGCGCCAGCGCGCTGTCGCGATCGTGCACCACCTCCGCACCCGCGGCAGACCAAGTGCGATCGCGCGTCAGGACGATGTGGCGGCGCCCCGGCAGCGGAGCGGGGAAGCTCTCGAACGTCTTGCGCCCCATGATCATCGGGCGGCCCATGGTCTGCGCCTTGAACCGCGCGAGGTCCGCCGGCAGGCGCCAGGGCAAGCCGCCGTCGCGGCCGATCACGCCGTTGCCGGCGCGTGCGAGATGCAGCGAGACGGTCACCGCGCCGACAGCGGCGGCGAGGAAGGCGCGGCGCAGGCCGATGGGCTGCCGACCTGCAGCAGCAACGCGGCAAGCGTCGCCGTGGCAATCGTTACCAGATAATCGCGCATTTCAGCCTCCGTCCCTTTGACTACGTATGTAGTCGAAGCGGCTGAATGGCAAGTGAACGCTGTCGTCATGCCGCGGTCGTCATACCGCCACTGGTGCCTTGATGTGCGGCTGCGCGACGTAATCGTGCAGCACGAAATCCTCCAGCTCATAGGCGTCGAGCGCCTCGGGCGTGCGGGTGATCTCTAGCCGCGGCAGCGGTCCCGGGTTGCGGCCGAGCTGCTCACGCGCCTGATCGAGATGGTTGGAATAAAGGTGGCAATCGCCGCCGGTCCAGATGAACTCGCCCGGCTCCAACCCGCATTGCTGCGCCAGCATGTGGGTGAGCAGCGCATAGCTGGCGATGTTGAACGGCACGCCGAGGAAGATGTCGGCCGAGCGCTGGTAGAGTTGCAGCGACAGCCGGCCGTTCGCGACATAGGTCTGGAACAGGCAATGGCACGGCGCCAGCGCCATGGCGTGCAGATCGCCGGGGTTCCACGCCGTCACAATCTGGCGGCGCGAGGCGGGGTTGGTCTTGATATCGTGCACCAGCCCCTTGATCTGGTCGATGTGCCGGCCGTCCGCCGTCGCCCAGTCGCGCCATTGCTTGCCATATACCGGGCCGAGATCACCCGCCTCGTCCGCCCATTCGTCCCAGATGCTGACCTTGCGATCCTGCAACCAGCGCACGTTGGTGTCGCCGCGCAGGAACCACAGCAACTCGACGATGATCGAGCGCAGGTGCAGTTTCTTGGTGGTGAGCACCGGGAAGCCCTCGGCCAGATCGAACCGCATCTGGTGCCCGAACACGCTGAGCGTGCCCGTGCCGGTGCGGTCCATCTGCTCGCTGCCCGATTCGAGCACGTGGGCCATGAGGTCGAGATATTGACGCATTCCCGCCTGCTACAGCCCGGTCGCCCACAGGCCAAGCCGCCAAGACCGCATCCGATACGGCGCCGATATCTTGCGCCGATCCCGCCACCCCTCAAACCGGACGACATGTATGGGTTCGATCCGGCAATCAGCGGGCATCTGGCCGCCATGGCGCGGGCGGTCACCGAATCGCTCGCCTTCGTCTTTCTGGACGAGCGCGGCGGGACGGTGGGGCTGCACCACATTCTGTCTGCCAGCGCGTCGTCGGTCGACGTGCCGCTGCGCACCATAGTGGCGGTGGCCATGGCACATGATTCGCGCGCGATCGTGATGGCGCACAACCATCCGTCGGGCGATGCCGAGCCGTCAGCGGAGGATCTGCGCACCACCCGCCGCGTGGCGGAGGCGCTGGACAGCTTGGGGATCCGGCTAGTCGATCATCTCGTGCTGGCCGGCGACACGATGGTCAGCTTTCGCGCCCGCGGGCTGTTGTGACTGGGTGACGCGGCACGGGCGGATCGCGTCCGGCTCGGGGCGTGCGCCGCTCGCCCGGAAGGTGGCGAAATAGCCGCCGGCGGACGGCATCGCGGTGATCCCCACCAGCTCATAGCCGACCGATTTGAACTCGCAGCGCAGCAGCGCGGGCGGGGTGCCGTGGTTGGCGGTCGCGCGATTGGCATCGACCACCACGACGAGGCCGTCGGGCCGCAGCGCGGGGCGCATGCGCCAGAGGAATTCGTACGGCTGCTCGATCTCATGATACATGTGCACCATGAAGATCCGGTCGAAGCTGTTCTCCGGCAGCTTGGGATCGTTCGGCTCGCCCAGTTTGACGCTAACGTTGTCGAGCCGCTTGCGCGCGACCCGCTCGGCCAGGGCGTCGCGCACCGCCGGGATGATGTCCTGCGCTAGGACGCGCCCGTCCTCGCTCACCCGCTGCGCCAGCCGCGTGGTGTAATACCCCTCGCCTGCGCCGATATCCGCCACCGTCATGCCGGGCTTGATCGCGGCGCGCGCCATGACCTCGCCCGCCTCGTTCAGCCGGTCGCGCGCTTCCTCGTTCGACCAGCGCGGCGACACGATGTGCGCGACCGGGCGATCCGCGGCGGGAAACGGCCCCGGCTCGCGCGGTTCCTTCTTCAGCAACGGCTCGCCACCCTCGCACGCCGCGAGCAGCAACAGCAGCGCGGCGCCGGACCGACGAACCAGAGAAGCCCGTCGCATCCTCAGTCGACGTCCTCCACCTCGACCGCCTCGCCGGTGACGCGCTGCGCCAAAGCGGCGGCCATGAAATTCTCAAGGTCGCCGTCGAGCACGTCGCCCGGCGAGGTCGAGGTGGTGCCGGTGCGCAGGTCCTTCACTAGCTGATACGGCTGGAGCACATAGGAGCGGATCTGGTGACCCCAGCCGATATCAGTCTTGGCCGCGTTAACGGTGTTCGCCTCTTCCTCGCGCTTCCTGAGCTCATGCTCGTAAAGGCGCGCGCGCAGCTGATTGTACGCCTCCGCCTTGTTCTTGTGTTGCGATCGCTGGTTCTGGCAGGCGACCACGATGCCGGTCGGCAAGTGGGTGATGCGCACCGCCGAATCGGTCGTGTTGATGTGCTGACCGCCGGCGCCCGAGGCACGATAGGTGTCGATGCGCAGCTCGCTGTCGTTGATCTCGATATCGATCGAATCGTCGATCACCGGATAGACCCACACGCTGGAAAAGCTGGTGTGGCGCCGTGCGGAGCTGTCGTACGGGCTGATGCGGACCAGGCGGTGCACGCCGCTTTCCACCTTGGCATAGCCATAAGCGTTCTCGCCCTTCACCAGCAAAGTCGCGGACTTGATGCCCGCCTGCTCGCCCGCGTGATAGTCGATCAGCTCCACCTTGTAGCCGCTACGCTCGGCCCAGCGCGTGTACATGCGCTGCAGCATCTCGGCCCAGTCCTGACTCTCGGTACCGCCGGCGCCGGCGTTGATCTCGACATAGGTGTCGTTCGCGTCAGCCTCGCCCGACAGCAGCGCCTTGACCTTGTCCTTTTGCGCGCGCTCCGACAGTTCGGCCAACGCCTTGGTGGCGTCGGAGGCCATCTCCTCGTCACCCTCGGCCTCGGCCATCTCGATCAGCTCGGCGGTGTCGGCCAGTTCGCGCTCGATCGTGCGCGTGGCAGTGATCGCCTCGTCCAGGCGGCGACGCTCGCGCATCACATCCTGCGCGGCCTTGGGGTCGTTCCACAGCGTCGGATCCTCGACGCGGGCGTTCAGTTCGTCGAGCCGCCGCAGCGCACGATCCCAGTCGAGGCTGCGGCGCAGGAGCGCGAGCGCCTCGTTGATCGTGTCGGCATGGGCCTGCGCTTCGGCGCGCATCGTTCATTCTCCACTTCTCGCGTCGGGTCGGCGCATCGGGGGCGGTGCCGCGGCGCGAACGCGCTGTGGACAACCGGCCCCGGCGGTCGGCCGGCGCGACGGTATTCGGGTGGCGGACTTAGGGCCAGAACGGCGGCAGGACAATGCCGCCACCCGCTGGTCAGTAAATGCCGCCTTCGCGTTGCAGGAAGTCGCGGTCGCTCGCCTGGGTGGTGGGACGCGCCTTGGTGGGTGCGGCCGTCGGCTGGGCTGTGGGCCGCCGCGGTGCGCGGCGCGCCTCCGCCTGCGGCTTGAACGCTTCCCAGATCACGGCGGGCTTCGGATCATTGTCGTTGGGGAAGGTGCCGAACACCGGGCGGCCACTGGCCCGATCGATCCGCACCATGCGAATGCCCGGCGGCGCGCGGAACGGCAGCGGCTCCATGTCCTTATACGCCTTGGTCGCCCATTGTTTGAAGATCGGCGCGGCGAGCGTGCCGCCCTGCGCATAGCCGCCAAGGTTCACCGGCGAATCGTAGCCGATATAGACGCCGGCAACCATTTGCGGCGTGCCGCCGATGAACCACACGTCCTTTGGCCCCGAATTCGTGCCGGTCTTGCCGAAGATCGGACGGTTCAGGTCGCGCAGCACCGTGGCCGTGCCGCGCTGGATCACGCCCTCGGCGATATGCACCATCTGATAGGCGGACATGGCATCGAGCACCTGACGGCCGCGCTGCATCGGGCGCGGCATCGCCTTGCCATCCCAATCAGGCATGTTGCAGCGATCGCACGCGCGCCAGTTCTCCGGCCAGATCACCTCGCCGCGACGGTTCTGGACGTAATCGATCAGCGTCGGTGCGTGCCAACGGCCCTGATTGGCGAGCACGCCATAAGCGTTGACCATCTTCATGACGGTCGTCTCGCCGGCGCCCAGTGCGTAGGAGAGATACGGCTGATAGTCGCCGATGTTCATCGCCTTCATCAGCCGCACGACATTGGCCATGCCGGTCTGGGCGGCGGTGCGCACCGTCATGAGGTTACGCGACTGCTCCACGCCCCAGCGCATGGTGTGCGGGCCGGCGCCGCGCGAATTGCCGAAGTTGCGAAAGCATTTCTGTCCCAGCCGCGCGCCCTGGTCGACACAGAACGGCCCGTCGACGATGATCGACGCAGGCGTCATGCCGTGTTCCAGCGCGGCGGCATAGACGATCGGCTTGATGGTGGAGCCGGGCTGGCGCATTGCCTGGGTCGCGCGGTTGAACGATTGCAAGGACGCGTCGAACCCGCCCTGCATCGCCAGGATTCGCCCGGTTTCGGGCTCCTGCACCACGAAGCCGCCCGAGATCTTGGGCACCGAGCGCAGCGCGAACTGGTTGCCCGACGGCGCCACCGCGATGATGTCCCCCGCCTTCAGGCTGGTGAACGCCGGCGTGCTGCTGCCACGCAGCGGCATCTGCGCGCCCGAGCGCGGCAGGCGGCCCTCGTCGCCGTTGGCGAAGCCGATCCGCGCCTCGCCGCTGTCGCGCGAAATCACGATCGCGGCGCGCCAATCGGCATGATCCAGATTGATGTTGGTGTTGAGGAGCGCCACCTGCCAGCGATCGCCGTCGATCTCGACATGGCGCAGCGGACCGGAGAACCCGCGCCCGCGATCGTAGCGCAGCAAGCCGTCGCGCAGCGCCTCGGCGGCGGCCGCCTGCACGTCACGATTGAGCGAGGTGCGCACCCACAAACCGCCCGAATAGACGCTGTTCGCGCTGTCGCGGGCGGTTTCCCCAAAGCGGTCGATCAGCTCGCGGCGGACCTCCTCGACGAAATAGCCGCCGACCTGCTCGAATTTCGGCACGCGGGTGAGGATGGCGCCGATCGGCTGGGCGCGCGCCTGATCGCGCTGCGCCGCCGTGATGAAGCCGTTGCGCGCCATTTCCCCCAGCACCCAATTGCGCCGCTCCAGCGCGCGCTCGGTATCGCGGAACGGCTCGTAATTCGCCGGGCCCTTGGGGAGGATGGCGAGATAGGCCATCTGCTCCAGGCTGAGCTGATCGAGCTCCTTATCGAAATAAGCGTGGCTCGCCGCCTCGACGCCGTACGCGTTGCGGCCAAGGAAGATCTGGTTGAGGTAGAGTTCCAGGATCTGCGGCTTGGTCAGCGTATCCTCGATGCGCCAGGCGAGGATCGCCTCGCGAATCTTGCGCGTCGGCGAATAGGCGTTGCCGATCAGCAGGTTCTTGGCGACCTGCTGCGTGATGGTGGAGCCGCCGCGCGCCCGCTGGCCGCTGCCCAGCTTCGACACATAGTCGAACACCGCGCCGGCAAGGCCGGGGTAATCGACGCCATGATGCTCGAAGAACGTCTTGTCCTCGGCCGACAGGAATGCCTCGACCAGCTGCTTGGGATATTCGGCAAAGGACAATTCCACGCGGCGTTCGCGCGCGTAGGAATAGATCGGCGCGCCATCGATCGCGCGCACATTGGTGGGCAGCGGCGGCTCATAGGTGCGTAGCTGCTCGACCGACGGCAGATCGCGCGTGATGAAATACCAGCCGCCCGCCAGCACCAGGAGGCCGAGCGCGGCGAGCACGGCCAGCACCTTCACCCAACCACGGCTCCACAGCCGCGACAAACGCTCGCCCAGCGCAAAATGGCGCCGCTTCGGCTCGATCGGTTCGGGAGGATTGGACGCCATACGCGACGCCGGTGTTTAGGGAGGCCCTCCGCGACTGGCAACATGCGGCGGGCAACATCCCACCGCGCCGCCATCGGCCCCTGTGGTGCCCGACGTGCCTAGCGCGTGGCGGTTTGCGTCATCCGGCGGGCGAAATAGATGTCCACCGCACGCCGCACGCTTTGCGCGATCCGATTGCGCCCTTCACGGCTGTCCAGAAACGCGGCGTCCTGCGCGTTCGAGATATAGCCGGTTTCGAACAGGATCGAGGGCATGTCCGGCGCCTTGAGCACCAGCAGCGACGCCATGCGGTGAAAGCTGCTTTTCACCGGGATCAGCGGCTTCGCCTCGCGCCCGAGCAGCCGGGCGAAGCCGGCGGAGGCGTTCATCGTCTCGCGCTGGGTCAGGTCGATGAGGATGGAGGACACGTCCTCGCTTTCATCGAGGTTCACGCCGGCGATGATGTCCGCCTTGTTCTCGCGCGCGGCGAGCCGCGCAGCCTCCTTGTCCGAGGCGACGTCGGACAAGGTGTAGGCGGTGGCGCCGGTCGCCTCGACGTTGCCGGCGCTGTCGCAATGGATGGAGATAAACAGGTCGGCGCCGAGCTGCCGCGCCACGCCGAAGCGCTCGCGATGCAGGATGTAGCGATCGTCGTCACGCGTCAGTGCGACGCGCACACGCCCCGATTCGAGCAATTCGTCGCGAATCGCGCGGGCGATCGCCAGCGTCACGTCCTTTTCGCGCAGCCCCATTTCGGGATTGAGCGCGCCGGGATCGTTGCCGCCATGGCCCGCATCGATCACCACCAACGGGCGGCTGGCGTCGCCCTGCACCCGTGGCAACACGCTTTTGCGCGCCGGCGGCACGGGCACCGTCACCTTGTACTTCGGCTTTTGCTTGCCCCAGCCGAACGGGAGAAAGCTGAGCGGCGAGGCCGCGCTGGCCGCCGCGAAGCGCGCGCCATCGACCTGGCGCAGCGACAATTGCAGCGTGCGCCCTTCATCGCGGAATTCGCCCTTGGACACGATCATCGGCTCGGCAAGGTCGAGCACCACACGCGCGCCATCGGCGCCGCGCCAGCCCTGGCGCACCGCTGCCACCGGCCCTTCGGCACCGCCGCCCTGCCCGGGGTGCGCGCCATCGATGTCGATCGCGATCCGCTGGGGTGCGTTGAGGATGAAGCTGGACGCACCGCGCACCGCCTCGTCGAAACGGATGGTGATCCGTTCGTCGCCGATATCCACCCGCTCCACCGTCGCGGCCCAACCGGGCGCGGCGGCGGTGAAGCCAGCCAATAGTGCGAGCAGCATCGACATGCGCCCTGCATGCCGCGCTGGCCGCCCGCTGGTCCAGCGAAAAGCCATGATCTGCAAACCCTTTTCCCTGCTGGACCGAGGACTAGGGCGGCTGCTCTCAAATCCGGGTTGCCCGATGCGGTTAACGCGACGTTCGGCATGATCTTGCCGCCAACCGGCAAAGACGTTCCGGTTGCTGAATGACAATTGAATTGCTAGTCACCATTTTGATCGGATTGCGGGCCCTTGCGCCCGCGCCCGACCCACCGCCCAACCGGCCGATCGCGCCGGCGCGGGCAATCAGGTTGACGTACGCATGTCGCATATTCCCCCATCGCAGTTCCGACCGGCTTTCGCCGGCGGTGCGGACGCGGGGCTGATCCAGGGCGCATCGCCCGGACGTGCGCGGCGGACGAAGGCATCGTTCATCACCATCCGCTTGCCCGCGCCCGATGCGCCGGCAGCGCCTTTTTACCGCGCGACCCCGCCGTTTGGCGGCGCGAGTCGCGCGCGGAGACCATATAATGACCATGCGCATGCTGATCGACGCACGCCACCGGGAGGAAACCCGCGTGGCCGTCGTCAAGGGAAACCGCATCGAAGAGTTTGATTTTGAGAGTGCCGAGCGCAAGCAGCTCAAGGGAAATATCTATCTTGCCAAGGTGACGCGCGTCGAGCCGTCGCTGCAGGCGGCGTTCGTCGACTACGGCGGCAATCGCCACGGCTTCCTCGCCTTTTCCGAAATCCACCCCGATTATTACCAGATCCCCAAGGAGGATCGCGAGGCACTGCTGGCCGAGGAGGCGGAGCATGCCGCCGAGGAAGCCAAGCTGCGCGCCGAGCAGGAAGCGGCCGAGGAAGACGGCCTGACCGCGGCCGACGACGACGCCGATTTCGCCGACGAGGATGACGATGCGGACGGCGACGCCGCAGCCGAAGGCGACAGCGACGCCGAGGGTGAGGGCGTCCCCGCCCCGGCCGCCACGGGCATCAACGACGATCAGGTCGAGGCACTGCGCCAGCGCCGCATGAACCTGCGCCGCCGCTACAAGATCCAGGACGTGATCCGCCGCCGTCAGGTGCTGCTGGTCCAGGTCGTCAAGGAAGAGCGCGGCAACAAGGGCGCGGCGCTGACGACCTACCTTTCGCTCGCCGGCCGCTATTGCGTGCTGATGCCCAACACGTCGCATGGCGGCGGAATCAGCCGCAAGATCAGCAACTCGGCCGATCGCAAGCGGCTGAAGTCGATCATGGCGGAAATGGAACTGCCGCCGTCGATGGGCTGCATCGTGCGCACCGCAGGTCTCAGCCGCACGCGTACCGAGATCAAGCGTGACTTCGATTACCTCGCCCGCCTGTGGGACGGCATCCGTGAAAAGACGCTGACGAGCGCGGCACCAGCGCTGATCTATGGCGACAGCGATCTCATCAAGCGCGCGATCCGCGACATCTATAACAAGGACATCGACGAGGTCATCGTCGAGGGTGACGAAGGCTATCGCCAGGCGAAGGATTTCATGCGCCTGCTGATGCCAAGTCACGCCAAGCGGGTGAAGCATTACAGCGATCCCATTCCGCTGTTCCAGCGTTGCCATGTCGAGGATCAGCTCGCCGCCATGTACCACCCGGTGGTGCAGCTGAAGTCGGGCGGTTACCTCGTCATCAACCCGACCGAGGCCTTGGTCTCGATCGACATCAACTCGGGCCGCTCGACGCGCGAGCATAATATCGAGCAGACCGCGACCGCGACGAACCTCGAGGCGGCGCAGGAGATCGCGCGCCAGCTGCGCCTGCGCGACATGGCCGGCCTTGTCGTCATCGACTTCATCGACATGGACAACAATTCCAATGTCCGGAAGGTCGAGAAGGCGATGAAGGAGGCGCTGAAGAACGATCGCGCCCGCATCCAGGTCGGCCGCATCTCGAGCTTCGGCCTCATGGAGATGAGCCGCCAGCGCCTGCGCACCGGCGTGCTCGAGGCCTCCACCCGCCCCTGCCCGCATTGCGAAGGCACCGGTCTCGTCCGCACCGCCTCGTCGGCCGGCCTCGGTGCGCTGCGCCTGATCGAGGACGAGGCGGCGCGTGGCCGTGGCTCGCTGCTGACGCTGCGCGCCAGCGTCGAGGCGGCGGTGTACGTGCTCAACCGCAAGCGCGCCGACATCGCCGAGATCGAGGATCGCTACGGCGTGACGGTCGAGATCCTGCCCGACGGCGAGCAGGAAGGCGCGCGCATGTCGGTGGAAGCATCCGGCCCGCCGCCGGCCTATGCGCCGAAGTTCGCGCCGCCGCTCGAAGAGATCGAGGAGGATATTCCCGAGGACATCGAGGAGGAGGAAGAGGAAGAGGTCGCCGACGATGAGGCGACGTCTGCCAACGACGCGCGCAGCGACGAAAATCGCGAGGGCGGTCGCAAGCGGCGGCGTCGGCGTGGCCGGCGCGGCCGGTCGAACGGCGACGCAGGCGCAACCCCGTCGTCCAATGCCGACGTGGACGAGGGTGACGACACCAGCGCCCGCGACGACGACACGCTGGGCACCGCCGAGACTGACGAAGACACCGCCACTACCTTCGACGGTGACGAGGCAGAGGCCACGACGGAAGGCGAAGGCGGTCGCCGTCGTCGCAACCGTCGCGGTCGCCGCCGGCGTCGCGACAACGGTGCAGAGGGCGATGCGCAGGCTAATGATGCCGGTGTGACCGCCGAGGCCGAAACGGTCGAGGTCGAGCCGGTCGCGGCAGCGGCACCGGAGCCAGAGGCTCCCGCCGCAGAAGCGCCTGTCCCGGTTGCGGAAGAAGCCGCGCCCGAGGCGGAGCAGCCCGCGCCCAAGACGCGCCGTCGTCCGCGAGCCAAGAAGGCGGTCGAGGCCACTGCTGCCGAAGCACCGACAGCAATCGAGACGCCGGGTATCGATGCGATTGCTCCGGCAACGGAGGAAGGCGCACCGGCCAAGCCGAAGCGGACCCGCCGCAAGAAGGCCGACGCCCCCGCTGCCGAGGCCGAGACTGCGCCGACGCCTGCGGCCGACGAGGCCGAAGCGCCCGCCAAGCCGAAGCGCACGCGGCGCAAGAAGGCCGACGCGCCTGCTCCAGAGGCAGTCGCCGAGGCTCCGGCCGCCGAAGCCGCGCCGGCGGAAGAACCCGCGGCAGCCGATGCCGATGCCAGCGACACTGGCGACGAGACGGCGGCGACCCCGCGTCGCGGCTGGTGGCAGCGGACGTTCGGCGCCTAAGTCGCCGATCGTGAAGCACCACTTGTGATCAGGATGCGTCGGGCTTCAGCGATGGTTCAGCCGCCATCATGCTGGGTCCGGCGCATGCCTGCCCTTTGCCAATCGTGTTCCGCGCGGCATTGCCGGTGACGCGTCGTCCGCTCGCCCTTCGCCTCGTCGCCATGGCGGCGCTGGCCTGCGCCTTCACCGCGCAGACCGCGCAGGCGCAGTCGATCCTGCGCGACGCCGAAACCGAATCGCTGCTGAACGACATGACCGCCCCGCTCATCACCGCGGCGGGGCTGCGGCCGAGCGATGTGAAGGTCGTCTTGGTCAACGACGATTCGATCAACGCCTTTGTTGCCGGCGGGCAGATCGTTTACGTCCACTCGGGCACGCTCCAGGCGGCCAAGACCGCCAACGAAGTGCAAGGCGTGATCGCGCACGAGCTGGGCCATATCACCGGGGGGCACGTATCCTTGTCGGGGCGCGGGTTTCAGGAAGCGACCGGTATATCGATCCTGTCGATGGTGCTGGGTCTGGCCGCGATGGCTGCCGGCGCCGGCGAGGCGGGTGCGGGCGTGCTGGCGGCCGGACAGCAGGCGGCTGTCAGCAAATACCTTGCCTTTTCGCGCCAGCAGGAAGCCTCCACCGATGCGGCGGGTGCCAAATATCTCAACGCCGCAGGGATCAGCGGCAAGGGGTATGTGAATTTCTTCAAGACGATGCAGCAGCTCGAATATCGCTACGGCATCACCCGCAAGGTCGAGTTCATGCTCGATCACCCGGTATCGTCGGAGCGCGTGGCGGCGATTTCGGAGACGCTGCAATCCTCGCCGGCCTGGAACAAGCCGCTGAACCAGGATTGGGAAGAGCGGTTCAAGCGGGTGCAGGCGAAGCTGGATGGCTATCTCATGCCGCCGGCGCAGGCTTTGCAGAAGTATCCGGAAACGATGCAAACCAGCTACGCGCATTACGCGCGCGCTTATGCCTATCACCGGGGCGGCTATCCGCAGAAGGCGGAGGCGGAGGCCGACGCCTTGGTGACGAGCAAGCCCAACGACCCGTATTTCCTCGAGATCAAGGGGCAGATCCTGCTCGAAGCGGGCCAGCCGCAGGAGGCGCTGGTCCCGCTGCGCGCCGCGACCGACGGCTCCCGCAACAATCCGCTGATCGCCACCACCTTCGGCCACGCGCTGATCGCGACGGAGGACAAGGCGAATTACGACGAAGCAAAGCGCGTGCTTCGCACGGCGGTCGCGCGCGACGATCAGAACCCGTTCGCCTGGTATCAGCTGGGCACCGTGTACGAGCGCACCGGCGACCCGGCACGTGCCGCGCTGGCGACGGCGGAGCGCGCCAGCATGACGGGCGATCACCGTACCGCGGCGGTCAGCGCACGCTATGCGCTGGCCGGCATTCCCAAGAACACGCCGGATTGGATCCGGGCACAGGATATCGCGATGACCTCTGGTAACTCGCTCGACGACAAGAAAAAGCGCAAGTGAACCGACTTACCTTGGTGCTCGTCGTGCTGCTCGGCGCGGCATTTGGCGCAGGCGGCATGTGGCTGGCGGAGCGCGCTGCGCCTGGAAAGCTGGGCGCCGCGGACCAGGCGCAGGTCGAACGCGTGGTGCACGATTACGTGCTCGCCAATCCCGAGCTGATCCCGCAGGCGATGCAGAAGCTGCAGGAGCGCGAAAGCGGCCGCGCGGTTGCGGCCAACCGCGCACGCGTGGAAACGCCTTATGCCGGCGCCGTGATGGGCAATCCCAATGGCGACGTCACGCTGGTCGAGTTCTTCGACTATAATTGCGGCTATTGCCGCGCCAGCCTGCCGACGATCGATCGCCTGGTGAAAAGCGACCCCAAGCTGCGCGTCGTCTTCCGCGAGCTCCCGATCCTGGCCGAAGAAAGCCGCGATGCGGCCCGCGCGTCGCTCGCGGCGGCGAAGCAGGGGCGCTTCGCGGCCTTTCACGAGGCATTGTACGCCGGTGGGCAGGTGAGCGCGCAGTCGATCGCGGCGGCCGCACGGCAATCAGGCGTCGACCTGTCCAAGATTCCCGACGATGCGGACACCGAGGTCGCCAGCAACCTGCAACTCGCCGCGAAACTCGGCATCAGCGGCACCCCGGCATGGGTGGTCGGGGACAAATTGTTGTCCGGCGCGCTGCCGTTTGACCGGATGCAGGAGGCGATCGCCGAGGTTCGCGCCGCGCGCAACTAAGGCAGTCGTTCTTCGGCACAGACCGCCGAGCCGTGGCCGTCACGCTATCGATGGTGGGACCTTCCGGCGTGCGCCGCGTTCTGGCTTGCGGACGTTCATCACGCCGCAGGTTTTCGTGCTCCTTCAGATCCGCCGTTTTCTTCTTGCCGTTTGCCTCGTCACGCTCGCCGTCGGCCCGGCCGCCGCGCAGGATGTGGCGACCAACGCTGCGGCGCCCGCCGTTTCCGCGGATCCGTTCGGCCGCGAAACGCCGCGTTCCACCGTCAGCGGCCTGATCGATGCGCTGGCGCAGCGGGACTATAATCGCGCCGCCAATTACTTCGATCTGCCGGTACAGAGAGACGCCCGTGTCATGGCGGGCGCGTCGGAACTGGCGGAGCGATTGCAGCGCTTGCTCGACAGCGGTGGGACGCTGCTGCCCTTTGCGCGCCTGTCAAACGAGCCGAGCGGACGGGTCGACGATGAACTGCCGGTTGATCGGGAGCTTGCCGGCGACCTGAAAGGCAATGCCGGCGAGGCACCGATCCTGCTGACGCACCGCACCGTCAACGATCGCGCCATGTGGCGCATCTCGCACGAGACCATCCGCGAATTGATGGCAACCCCGACCCCCGCTGCAACCGCATCGCCGGTCAGCGAAGCGGTGGGGTTCAGCGTCGCCGGCGCGCCGGTGGAGGATTGGGCGCTGCTGCTCGGACTGGCGGCACTCAGTTTCGTGGTGCTGCGCCTGCTCGCCGCCGCGGCGCTGGCGGTTCTGCGCCGTGGCATCACCGATCCGGATTCGAACGGCGCCTATCGCTTCTTCCACGCCGCGCTCCCGCCGTTGAGCCTCTTTGTCTCGGTCATGATCTTCTACGCCTGGGCGGAGCGGCTGCAGGTGGCGATCGTCGCGCGCCAGACCCTGCTGCGGTACGCGGGCGGCGTCGCGGCGATCGCACTCGTCTGGTTCCTGCTACGACTGGTGGATGCGGTGGCCGATGTGGCCATTGCGCGCATGCATCGTCGCTCGCGCCGGCAGGCAGTGTCGGTCGTCACGCTGCTGCGGCGTGCGGCAAAGATCCTGCTGCTGGTATTCAGCATCGTGGCGGTGCTGGACACGTTCGGCATCGACGTGACGACCGGCATCGCCGCGCTCGGCATCGGCGGTATCGCGCTGGCGCTGGGCGCGCAGAAGACGGTGGAGAATCTGGTCGGGAGCGTGACGGTGATCGCCGATCGCCCGGTGCAGGTAGGCGATTTCTGCCGGGTGGGCGATGTGATCGGCACGGTGGAGGATGTGGGCATCCGCTCCACCCGGATCCGCACCAACGATCGCACCATTGTCACCATTCCCAACGGCGACTTTTCATCGCGGCAGATCGAGAATTACGCCAAGCGCGACCGCTTTCTCTTCAATCCCGTGATCGGGATCGAATATGTCGGCCCCGCCAAGCTGCGCGAAGCGGTGGCGATCATCGAGGACGTGCTGTTTTCCAACGAGCAGGTGTCGAACGACGGGCCGCGCGCGCGCTTCAGCAATTTCGGCGACAGCGCGCTGGAGATCGAGATCTTTGCCTATATCACCGTCACCGATTTTGCGGAAAGCACGGCCATCCGACAGGAGCTGCTGCTGACGATCTACGAGCGGCTGGCCGACGCCGGCATCGGCATCGCCTTCCCCACGCGTACCTTGTTCATCGCTCCCGCGGCGCAGGGGGACGAGGACAACAACGGTGCGGCGCCCGCGTCGCCGACGCAGACCATCTGACCCCCTTACGGCAAAGGCCTGACCATGAACGCAGCGGACGTGTTCACTACCCTCTCGATCGAGCTGAAGCCCGATCCGTCGCGCACCGTCATCCGGCCGTTCAGCTTCGGCTATCCCGAGCCATTCGGCAAAGACCGGCCTTCTCGCATGCAGCAAGTGGCCGATCGATTGCTGTCGCTGGACAAGCCGATGCGTGCCCGCATGTGGAGCCTGATCGCACAGCCGATGCACGAGCGCCATGCGAATGCCGATGCGACCTTCCTGCGCCGGTTCAACGACGTGGCCGGCAGCCTCACCTTGCCGGCCGATCTGGACGAAACCGATCGTCTGCTCTTGGGCGCCTATTTCAGCCAGGAATATGCTTTCGAGGCCGCCGCGCTGTTTAACCCCAGCATCATCCCGATGCCCGACGCCGATGACGATCCCACGACCCTTTCCTTTCTACTGTCGCTGCGCGGGATCGGCGAAGGGCATATCTCGTCGGTCACCTTCCGCACCGGAACCTGGGACGGCGGCAACGAAGTCGTCATCAACCCGGCCAGCGAGCACGGCGTGCCGCCGCAGATCGACACGGAGGTGGACGGCTGGATTCGCCTGCTGTGCGGCGAAAGCGACGACGTGTCGGAAACCGTGCTGTTCCCGGTCCTGCCCAGCCAGCGATCGGGCATCGAGGACCTGCGCATGGTGCGGTTCACCGACGACGACGGCAGCCGCAGCATGATCGGCACCTACACCGCCTATGACGGGATGATGGCGCGCGAGGAGCTGCTGCGCGGCGTGAACATGCGCACGGTGGAGATGCGGCCGCTGACCGGCGCGATGGCCCCGTACAAGGGCATGGCGCTGTTTCCGCGCAAGATCGACGGCCAGTTCGTGATGCTGGGTCGGCAGGACAACGAGAACATCTGGCTGCTGCGTTCCGACCGGCTAGATCACTGGGAAGGCGGCGAGCGGATCATGGGGCCGAAATACCCATGGGAGTTCGTCCAGATGGGCAATTGCGGCTCGCCGATCGAGCTCGACGAAGGCTGGCTGGTCTTCACGCACGGTGTCGGCATGATCCGCGGCTATTGCATCGGCGCGTGCCTGCTCGACAAGGCGGACCCGTCGCGGGTGCTGGCGCGCACCCCCTCGCCGCTGCTTTTCCCGAGCGCCGAGCAGCGCGGTGGCTATGTACCCAACGTGACCTACAGCTGCGGCGCGCTGCTCCACAAACGACGCATCCTGCTGCCCTATGCCATCGGTGACGAATATAGCGCCTTTGCCGTGGGCAACGTCGATGATCTGCTGTCGGTGATGGTGCCGGCCTGACGCTGGCAGGTGACAGCGGGGCCGCAAGACCCCACATGGCCACCATGCGTCGCCAGCCAAGCATCATTCGCGTCATCGATCTGGAAACCACCGGCAATGCGCCGCCGCAGCATGGCGTGTGCGAGATCGGCTGGCAGGATGTCGCGCTGGGCGATGATGGCCGCTGGGAGATCTATGGCGATGGCGGGCAGCGGTTTGTCAATCCCGGACGCGCGATGCCGCCCGTCACGCAGGCGGTGCACCACATCCGTGACGAGGACGTGGCGGATGCGCCGTGGTGGCACGACATCGCGCGCGGCATTCTCGATCCCTATCCACGCCGCGTAGCGCTGGCCGCGCATCGCGCCGCGTTCGAGGAGCAATTCTGCACCAGCGCGCTGACGCATGGCGCGGAGTGGATCTGCACCTGGAAATGCGCGCTGCGGCTGTGGCCCGATTCGCCCAGCTTCTCCAATCAGGTGCTGCGGTATTGGCGCAAGCCCGACGGGCTGGAACATGAGCGCGGTCTGCCGGCGCATCGCGCGTTCCCTGACGCCTATGTCACCGCCTTTCACCTGCGCGACATGCTGAACGAGGCGAGCGTCGCGCAGCTGATCGAATGGTCGAGCATTCCCGCGCTGCTGCCGCGCGTTCGCTTCGGCGCCGATCGCGGCAAGCCATGGAACGAAATCGAGGACGAAAGCCTCGTCAAATTCCTGACCGATCGCGACCCCGACGTGCGCTTTACCGCAGAGACGGAACTGGCGCGCCGGCGCGGTGGCGGGCTGGTCGGGCGGATGAGCGCGCAGGATCTGCTGCTTTGAGGCAAATCAAGGCAGCACGTCTGGCGTTTTGCGAAATCCGCACCTAGACGCTTCGTTGATGGCCGGAGAACAGGGGCATAGCTTCGCCGTAAGCGACGGCAAGATCGGACGCGTGCTGATCGCCTTCATGGCGGTCGGCTTCATCGCGCTGATCGCCGCGGGCATCGCCGCGGCCTGGGTAACCGGCGAGATGGCGAAGCACAGCCAAGCCGTGTCGCACACCTATGAGGTGGAGCTGGCGATCGCCGAAACCCGTCGGCTGATCGAGCAGGGCGAAACGACACGGCGCGGCTTTCTGCTCTCGCCCGCCACCACCAGCTTTCTCGATGCGTACAACGAGACGGCCGCCGCCCTGCCGGTTGCCACCAAGCGGCTGCGCCAGCTGACCTATGACAATCCGCGCCAGCAGGTGCATCTGCGCACGCTGGACAAGCATCTGCGCGAGCTGCTGGCGCTGCGTGCCGAATCGATGGAGCTGATCGTTGCCGGTGACATCACCGAGGCGACCGAACGTTTCCGCGAGGAACTGAGCAGCGTGCGCCTGCGCCAGATCCGCGCGGTGTTCGACCTGATGGCGCGCGAAGAACGCAACCTTTTGCGCGCGCGCGACGCACAGCAGGAACGCAGCATCAGCCTGTTCTACACGGTGCTGGTGGTCGCGGGGCTGTTGCTTGGGGCGGTGGCGATCGCCGCGTTGCTGGTGGTGGTGCGCTACACCGGCGATCTTGCACAATCGCGCGAGCAGTTGCAGCAGCTGAACGAAAGCCTGGAGGCGATCGTGGTCGATCGCACCTCCGATCTGTCGCGCGCCAACGACGAGATCCAGCGGTTTGCCTATATCGTCAGCCATGATTTGCGCTCGCCGCTGGTGAACGTGATGGGCTTCACTGCCGAACTGGAAGCCGCAACCGCGACGTTGCGCGAGCTGGTGGAGCGCGCGCAAGAAGAAGCGCCTGCGATCCTGACCGAAGACGCGCAGCTCGCCGCGCGTGAGGACCTTCCCGAGGCGATCGGTTTCATCCGCACCTCGACGCAGAAGATGGATCGGCTGATCAACGCCATCCTGGCGCTTTCGCGGCAGGGCCGCCGCGTGCTTGCACCCGAGCCGCTCGACCTCACACGCATGGTCGGGCAGATCCGCGATTCCATGGCGCACCGGCTGGACGAGACCGGCGCCAGCATCGACGTGGTCGGCTCGCTGCCGGCGCTGGTCAGCGACCGCGTGGCGATCGAACAGATCCTGTCCAACCTGATCGAGAATGCGGTCAAATACCGCCATCCCGACCGCGCGGTCGAAGTGCAGGTGCGCGGCGCGGCGGCTGCCGACCGCGTCTGGATCGAGGTTTCGGACAATGGCCGCGGCATCGATCCGCGCGATCACGAGCGCGTGTTCGACCTGTTCCGCCGGTCCGGCACGCAGGATCAGCCGGGCGAAGGCATTGGCCTCGCCCATGTCCGTGCCCTGGCCTATCGGCTGGGTGGTACCATTACCTTGCGCTCGGCGCTTGGCGAAGGCGCAACATTCCGCCTATCGCTGCCGCCGACGCTGAGCTTGCAGGAAAAGTCTTGAGATGAACGCACATCAATCCGTCAACATCGTGATGATCGAGGATGACGAGGGCCATGCGCGCCTGATCGAGAAGAACATTCGCCGCGCCGGCATCATGAACGACATCAAGCATTTTCTCGATGGCACGAGCGCGCTCGATTACCTGTTCAACTCGCCGCACGGCCCGATGCTGAACGGCCCGGCGCTCGTGCTGCTCGACCTGAACCTGCCCGACATGAGCGGCACGGATATCCTGGCCAAGATCAAGCAGTCCGATGGTCCGGTGAAGCGCACTCCCGTGGTGGTGCTAACGACCACCGACGACAGCCGCGAGATCCAGCGCTGCTACGATCTGGGCGCCAACGTCTACATCACCAAGCCGGTGAACTACGAAAGCTTCGCACAGGCCATTCGTCAGCTCGGCCTGTTCCTGTCGGTGATCCAGGTTCCCGACATCGAGGAATGATCGCGGCCCGCGCCTTGAACGCTTCTGACGCCCGCCAACGCCCCCTCGCGGTGACGGCGGACGCGTGATGGATCGCATCCTCTACATCGACGATGACGAGGGCATCCGCCGCCTTGCCTCGCGCGCATTGGCACGCCGTGGCTGGGACGTGACCACGGCCGATGGCGGCGAACTGGGCGTGCGTATTGCGGCCGAGCAGCATTTCAGCCTCGTTGCGGTCGATCACTACATGCCGGGCATCGACGGGCTGGAGACGCTCTCGCGGCTTCGCGCGCTGCCCGACCCGCCGAGCGTCGTCTATGTCACCGGCTCGGAGGAGCAGCGCGTTGCCGTTGCGGCGCTGCGCGCGGGGGCGTCCGACTATGTGGTGAAGTCGGTCGGCGACGACTTCTTCGACCTGCTCGATGCCTCGTTCCGCACGGTCGTGTCGCATGCGAAGCTGGAAAGGCAGAATGCTGCCGCTGAGGAATCGCTGCGGCTTTCCAACGCCCGGCTCGAGGCGCTGCTCGCCGAGGTCAATCACCGCGTCGCCAATTCGCTGCAACTCGTGTCCGCGATGGTGCGGCTTCAGGCCGGCGCGCTCAGCGATCCGGGCGCGCGCGCCGCGCTGGAAGATACGCAGCGGCGCATCAGCGCAATCGCGCAAGTGCATCGGCGGCTGTATACCGGCGGCGATGTCGAGCAGGTCGACATGCGCGAATATCTCACCACGCTGGTCGATGAACTGGCGCAGACGTGGTCGACCGACGATCGCCCCCGGGCGCTGCGGCTGGTCGCCGATCCGATCCGTTTGCCGACCGATCGCGCCGTCTCGCTGGGCGTGATCGTGACCGAACTGGTCAGCAACGCCTGCAAATACGCCTATCCGAGCGGCAGCGGCGAGGTGCGGATCGGGCTGCATCGCGAAGGCGACGACCTGTTCCTGCTGGCGGTGGAGGATGACGGCGTCGGCATGTCCGGCACCGTCTCTCCGGGTGGCACGGGCGTCGGCACCAAGCTGATCCGCGCCATGGCGCAGAGCCTCCAGTCCAGCATCGAATATGATCAGACGCATCGCGGCACGCGGGCGGTGCTGCGGGTGGCGCTGGCCTGAGCGCCGCACCCGCCAAATCGGGCGGGTGCTGGAAATATCGGCCTATCGCCCTAGAAGGCGCGCGAGCCCAACCAAGGAGCGCCCCCTATGAAGACCCGTGCCGCCGTCGCCTTTGAGGCCAAAAAGCCATTGGAGATCGTCGAGCTCGACCTGGAAGGGCCCAAGGCCGGCGAGGTACTGGTCGAGATCATGGCGACGGGCATCTGCCACACGGACGCCTATACGCTCGATGGGCTCGATTCGGAGGGCCTCTTCCCCTCCGTGCTCGGCCATGAAGGCTGCGGCATCGTGCGCGAGGTTGGGCCGGGCGTGACGAGCGTGGCGCCGAACGATCATGTGATTCCGCTCTACACTCCCGAATGCCGCCAGTGTAAATCGTGCCTCAGCCAGAAGACCAACCTGTGCACCGCGATCCGCGCGACGCAGGGCAAGGGGCTGATGCCCGACGGGACGAGCCGCTTCAGCTACAAGGGGCAGCAGATCTTCCATTACATGGGCTGCTCGACCTTCTCGAACTTCACCGTGCTGCCGGAGATCGCGGTGGCGAAGATCCGCCCCGACGCGCCGTTCGACACCAGCTGCTATATCGGCTGCGGCGTCACCACAGGCGTGGGCGCGGTGGTGAATACCGCCAAAGTCGAGCCGGGCGCGACCGTCATTGTGTTCGGGCTGGGCGGTATCGGCCTGAACGTCATCCAGGGCGCGAAGTTCGCCGGCGCGGCGCGGATCGTGGGCGTCGACATCAACCCGGATCGCGAGGAATGGGGCCGCAAGTTCGGCATGACCGACTTCGTGAACCCCAAGAATGTCGGCGATATCGTGCAGCATCTGATCGCGATGACGGATGGCGGGGGCGATTATACGTTCGATTGCACGGGCAATACGGTGGTGATGCGCCAGGCGCTGGAAAGCGCGCATCGCGGCTGGGGCGAATCGATCGTCATCGGCGTCGCGGAGGCCGGCAAGGAGATTGCGACGCGGCCATTCCAGCTCGTCACCGGGCGGGTGTGGAAGGGATCGGCATTCGGCGGCGCACGCGGGCGCACCGACGTGCCGACGATCGTCGACTGGTACATGAACGGCCTCATTCAGATCGAGCCGATGATCACGCATCGACTAAGCCTGGACGAGATCAACAAGGGCTTCGACCTGATGCACGCGGGCGAGAGCATCCGCAGCGTCGTCGTTTATTGACCCACGCCGGTGAGCGAGCGGGGCGGCACATCGCCTCCTCTCGACTAACGCTCGGCCGCGCGGCATGACGGCCCCCTAAACCAAGGGGAGAGGACCAATGTTCAGCCACGTCATGGTTGGATCGAACGACATCGCACGTTCGCGTAAATTCTACGACGCCACCTTCGCGGCGCTCGGCGGCAAGCCGGGGATCGAGGACGACAAGGGGCGCCTGATCTACATGAACAATGGCGGGCTGTTTCTCGTCAGCAAGCCGATCGATGGCGAGCCGGCCTGCCACGCCAACGGCGGCACCATCGGGTTTGCCGTGTCCGGGCCGGAGCAGGCGGATGCGTGGCACAAGGCCGGCGTGGAGAATGGCGGCGAGCCGATCGAGGATGCGCCTGGGGTGCGGTCGGCCGGGTTCGGCGATCTGTACCTTGCCTACCTGCGAGATCCGGACGGCAACAAGCTGTGCGCGATGCACCGGATGGGCGCGTAAGCCCCTTAACGGATCGGAGGAAACCATGGCGCGCCGTGGCGGTCGCGCCGGCTTCTCCCCGCCCGTTCGCGCGCGATCACGCCGTTCGCGTCACGCCGCTGAGTGCCAGTTGGCTGTCGATTGCGGCCACCAGCCGATCAAGCGCAGCCTGATCGCGCGCCTCGGCGCGAGCGGTGAGCATCGCCTGAGTGTTGGAGGCGCGCAGCAGCCACCAGCCGTCCTTTGTGGTGACGCGTGCGCCATCGGTACGATCGACCGAGGCGCCCTCTGCCGCCAGACGATCGAGCACCTCCTGCACCACCGCTTCGCGGCGCGCCTCGTCCACCGCGAAGCGTAGCTCGGGCGTCGCCACGACATCGGGCATGGCGTCGCGCAGGGCACCGAGCGTTTGCCCGCTCTCCCCGACCGCCCGGATCAGCTGCACCGCGGCGTAGAGCGCGTCATCGTGCCCGCCGAGCTCGCCAAAGAAGATGTGGCCGCTCATTTCGCCGGCAAGCGGCGCGCCGATCTCGTGCATCATCGTCTTGATGTTGCTGTGGCCGCTTTTCCACATCACCGGCTCGCCACCGAGTTCGGCGATACGGTCGAACAAGGTGGCGCTTGCTTTCACGTCGGCGACGATCGCTGCGCCGGGCCGGTCGCGCAGCACGCGCTCGGCAAGGATCGCGAGCAGCTGATCGCCGGCGACCACCCGTCCCTCACCATCGACCGCACCGATGCGATCGCCATCACCGTCGAAAGCGACGCCGAAATGGAGCCTTTCACGCGCCACCAGCGTCTGAAGATCGACGAGGTTGGTTTCTTCGGTCGGATCAGGGTGATGATGCGGGAAATTGCCGTCTACGTGGGTGAAGAGAAGGTGATGCTCACCCGGCAGTGCTTGCACCAGCTTCTCGATCGCCGGGCCGGCGGCGCCGCTACCCGCGTCCCAGCCGATCCGCAGCGCCGGGAGTTCTGCGGCTGTGGTCAGGCGCGCGACGTAGTCGTCAAGGATGTCGATTTCGCTGACTCTACCGGCACCGCTCTCCACATCGCCCTGCTCCGCGAGCGCCGCCAGCGCCGTGATGTCTTCGCCGAAGAATGGCCGATGGTTCAGCACCATCTTGAAGCCGTTGTCGTCGCGGGGATTGTGGCTGCCGGTTACCTGTATGCCACCGTCCACCTCTAGCTGCCGCTCCGCATGGTAGAGCATCGGCGACGGGCCGACGCCGATGCGCAGTACATCCACGCCCGCCGCCAGCAAGCCATCGACCAATGCGGCTTCGAGCATGGGAGACGATAGCCGTCCGTCGCGCCCGACCGCGACGCGGTGCCCGCCGGCGCGGCGTACGACCGTGCCGAAGGCGCGCCCGATGGCAGTAGCGTCCGCTGCCGCAAGCGTTTTGCCAACGGTGCCGCGGATGTCGTATTCGCGCAGGATGGATGGGGGAAGACGGTGCCGCATCGCCGCTGCTTACGCGGCGCCCGCCCCGCCCGTCACGCGCAATTACGTGACGAGCGGAAGGAGCCGCACACCGCCCCTCGCCTATTCGTAGCGCAGCGCCTTGATCGGATTGGCGCGCGCGACCTTGAACGCGTGACCGGCGATCGTCGCCACCGCGATGCCGAGTGCCACGCCGCCGGCAACGAGGAACGGCAGCGGGGTCAGTGCCATGCGCGTGTCGAAGCCGTTCAGCCAGTCGCGCATCACCCACCAGGCGATCGGCCAGGCGATGAGATTGGCGACCAGCACCGGCCGGCTGAACTGCCACACCAGCAACCGCACGATATCGAGCGTGCGCGCGCCCAGCACCTTGCGGATGCCGATCTCCTTCGTCCGGCGCTCGGCGGTAAAGGCCGCAAGGCCGAACAGCCCCAAGCAGGCGATCACGACCGCGAGGATGGCGAAGCCGGCGAAGATCTGCGCGCGCCGTTCCTCGGCCTTGTAGAGACCCTCCACGATCGCCTCGCTGAACTGCGCCTCGAACGGGACGTCGCTGACCGCCTGGTTCCACACGCGCTCGACGCCGGCGCGCACGGTGGCGCGATCGCCGTCATAGCGGATCACCATGTGCGTCGTGCCTTCGCGCGTGCCGAGGAACATGATCGGATCGAGCGGCTCACGTACCGATCGGAAGCGCGAGTCCTTCACCACGCCGACGATGGTGATCGGCATCTCGCCATAGTCCGCGCCCATGCCGAGCCGCACCGTCTTGCCGATTACGTCGTGCGGGTTCCGGGCGCCGAGCTTGCGCGCAGCATATTCGTTGACGACCACGTTGGAGCCGCGCGCGACCAGCGCGCGGATCTCCGCCGGCGTTTCCGGGAAGGAGGTGCTTTGATCGTCCATCGGCCGCGCGGGATCGAACCAGCGGCCGGCGACGACCTCCAGCCCCATCGCGTCCTTGAAGCCGGGATCGACGCGGTAGCGGCCGAGCGTGACCGGTTCGGCGCGCCCCGGCACCAGCACGCCCGAATTGCTGTTGTTCATCGTCGCAACGCCGATGTCGGTGCGCCCGACCGCGACGACGCCGGGAATGCGCTTCATCCGCTCCGCCAGTTGCTCGCCGCGGCCGATCAGCTGGTAGCGGCTGAGATTGTCGACCTGCAGGATATGATCGCGCTTGTACCCCGGGTCGACCGAGCGGGCATACACCGTCTGGCCGTACACCACCGCCGTGCAGATGATGAGCGCGATCGAGATCGCGAACTGCCCCACCACCAGCACGCTGCGCAGCCGCCCGCTGCCCGGCGTTTCGGCCGATGACTTGTTTGCCTTTAGCACGCTTGCCGGCTGGAAACGCGACAGAAAGAAGGCGGGGTACAGGCCGCCGAGCAGGCCTACGATGAATACCAGTGCAATCGCGGGAAGGAGCATGCCGCCGCTGCCGAAATAGTCGAAGGTGAGATCGGCATCGAGGAACGCGGCAAAGGGCCGGATCAGCAGCTCCGACAGAGCAAGCGCAATCACCACCGCGATCAGCGCGACAAGCAGGGACTCGCCGACGAACTGCGCGATCAACTGCTTGCGCGTGGCGCCCAGCACCTTGCGCAGTGCCACCTCGCGGGCACGCTTTCCGGCGCGTGCGGTGGCGAGATTGGTGAAATTCACCACTGCCATGCTGAGGATCAGCACCGCGATGATTGCGAAGGTGGCGATCGTGCCGCGATCGTTGCCGGGCGTCATCGCCGCCGCTTGTGCCTTGCCGAGGTGGACGTCCTTCACGTTGACGAACTTCCAATCGGCATCGTCACCGGTGTTGTAGCGCGTGCCGCCGAAATTCTCGTCCGGGATGTTGCGTTTTTCCCAGGCGGGCAGCTGCGCATTGATCGTGTCCGGATCGGTGCCGGGCTTCAGCTTCGCGTAAATCCAGCCTGACTGACAGCCCCAGCATGTAAGGAACTCCGGCTCCTGCGCGAAGTAGGAGGTGAAGTCGCGGCGGAACACGCCGTTGATCTTGAGGTGCGAATCCTTGGGCAGGTCGGCGAGCACCGCGTTGATCCGGTAATCGTAAGTCTTGCCCTTCTGGATAAGGCTGAGCGTGCGACCGACCACGTCATCGGTGCCGAACTGGCGGATCGCCTCCGAGTGGGTAAGCACCGCGGTGTCGGGCGCGTTCAGCGCGTTCTTCGATCCTCGCAGAAGCGGCAGGTTGATGACCGAGAGCAGATCGCCGTTCGCGATCAGGTAATCCTCGGTTGTGGCGACCTTTCCATCCTTTACGATCGTTGGGCTGCCGGACAGAATGTAGACCGTGCTCTCGACCTGCGGAAAATCCTTCTTCAGCCGTTCTTCCGCAACATAGCTGGCCATTTGCAGAAAGGCAGGCGGCCCGTCGCGCGGGTTGGGAAAATAGGTCTGGAATTGATAGGTGTTTTCCGCGTCGGGCAGCCAGCGATCGAAGCTGGTTTCGTAGCGGATGAACGCGAGGATCAGCAGGCAGGCCGCCATGCCGATCGCCAGCCCCAACAAGTTGATGACCGAATAGACGCGGTTCTTGGCCAAGGCATTGATCGCGACGGTGACATAGTTGCGCCACATGGCAGGAAGGCTCCTAAGGCAGGTGCGACAGGCTGAAGAAAGGCCGCGCTGCGTCAGGCGGCGCGGCGGCGCTCCTGCAGGATGCGCCCGTCGAGCATGTTGACCACGCGGCTGGCGTAATCGGCGTGCGCGGGCGAGTGCGTCACCATCACGATGGTGGAACCTTCGCCGTTCAGTTGCTGGAGCATGCGCATCACCTCCTCGCCGTGATTGGTGTCGAGGTTGCCGGTGGGCTCGTCCGCAAGAATCAGCTTGGGCGCGGCGACCAGCGCGCGGGCCACCGCCACGCGCTGCTGCTGGCCGCCCGACAGCTGGCTGGGGCGATGGCGTGCGCGGTGGGCGATACCGACGCGGTCCATCACCTCCTCCGCCCGCGCGCGCCGTTCCCTGGCGGACACGTCGTGATACAGGAGGGCGAGCTCGATATTGTCGCGCACGGTCAGCTCGTCGACGAGGTTGAAGCTTTGAAAGATGAAACCGATGTTGGCCTTCCGGAATTCCGCCAGCTTTGCCTCGCCCAGCCCGGCGACTTCGGTGGTGTCGAAGACATAGGAGCCGCTGGTCGGGCTATCGAGCAGGCCGATGACGTTGAGCAGCGTCGACTTGCCGCAGCCCGACGGGCCCATGATAGCGACGAACTCGCCGGCGGCGATGTCCAGGTCGATCCCGTCCAGCGCCACCGTCTCGACGCTGTCGGTGCGATACAGCCGCATCACATCACGCATCCGGAGCATCAAACATCCTTTCCTTGGGTGAGAGCGAGCGCGTCCTTGTCGGCGAACCCGGTATAGGGGGAGGTGATCACGCGCTCAGCCGGGGTGAGGCCGTCGAGCACCTCGACATTGTCGTTGTTGCGCCGACCGAGGCGCACCTGGCGCTTCACAGCGGAGCGACCGTCGGGCGCCACCACGAAGACCCAGGCGCCGCCGGTGTCGTTGTAGAAGGCGCCGTTGGGGAGGAGCAGCGCGGGCGCCGGATCGCTGAGCGTCAACCGCGCCTGCACCGTCTGGCCGCGCTGGAGCCGCTCGGGCTCGGCCCCGATGAATTGCAGTTCGATCTGGAAGTGGCCGTTCTGCACCTGCGGCAGTATCTTGGTGACGCGTGCCTGATAGCTGCGGCTGCCCGCCTCGATGCGTGCCGTTTGCCCCACCTCGACGCGGCCGAGGAAGAATTCGTCGACGCCAGCCTGCAGCTTGTTGCGCCCGGGGGAGTCGATCTGGCCGATCCGCTCGCCGCGCGACATGGATTGGCCGACCTGGATCGAGAAGCCCGACAACTGCCCCGCCACCGGCGCGCGCAGGTTCAGCGCATCGAGGTTGGCGCGGGCAAGCTCCAGCCCGGCCTGTAGCGACGCGGTAGAGGCGCGCTGCTGCGCAAGCTGGCCGCGCTGCAAGGTATCGTCGGTGCTGCGCCCCTGGCTCACGACGGCGAGCCGCTGACGCTCATAGCGCAGCTGGTCGCCGGTATCGGCAAACTGCCGCCCCGCGACAAAGCCGCGCGCAGCGAGCGGAGCTTCGCGGTCGAACTGCCGCTGCGCCTTTTCCAGCGCGAGCCGCGCTTCGAGGACCGCGCGTTCGTTCTGCACGCGGGTTTGCGCGAGCGACAATTCCTGCGCGCGCATGTTGTTGATCTGCTGCTCCACCTCGGTCTGGCGGGCGAGCGTGGAGAGCTGGAGCTCGGCATTGGAGAGGATCGCGATCGGCTGCCCTTTGGCGAGCATGGTGCCGTCTTCGACCAGGACCTTCTCCACCCGGCCGCCCTCGATCGCATCGATGTACACGGTGACGAGCGGGGTGACGCGGGTGCGCAGCGGGATGTAATCCTCAAATGTGCCGCGGCGTACCTCGGCGATCGTCAGCCGGTCGGCGGCGACCGATTGCGTGCCGGGGCGCGGCGCGAACCACCAGAGGAGCAGAAGCACGCTCGCGATGGCCAATGCAGCGCCCGCGATCACCCATGAGCGCGGCAGTCGCTTGCGCGCGACCACACGGTCCATGCCGCTGCCCGAGACGGCGCGCGGCTCCGCCACCGCATCCTGTGGCATCCGCACGACGCTCATGCCGTCCGTTTCCGAACAGCGGTGTGCGAAAACGGACAGGTCACAGCGACACCGACAGGCTGATGTGCGGCGTCGAGAGCGACAGCGCAAACGTCGGTTTGGCGCCGGGAGCTGGCGTCCGCACGAGCGCGGCAACGGCCAGTGCCATGGCGAGGAGCAGCATGAGGCGGGCGAAGGACGCTTGGGTCATGCCAAACCGTTTGCAGGCAGCGTGCCAAGTGCGCGCCACGCCAGATAGAGCGCCAGAATTGCGCGACTTTTCCCAACATCGCGCCAAGACTTGGGAAGCTGCACCGATCGCCGAAGTAGCGAGAACTACAGCAAGCGTTTGATAACAGGCGACTTGCTGGAGGTGGCACAAGAATTGATTGTCCGAACTCGAACAATCACTGTACGAGAGCGGACGGGATGGGGCCTGAATTCGATCGCTGCGTGATCGTCGATGATGACGATGACATTCTGCTGGCGGCACGATTGCTGCTGCGGCCGTTGTTTCGCGAGATCGTGACGGCGCAAAGCCCCGAAGAAGCGCTTCCCGAGATCAAGCGGCAGGCGCCTGACGTGGTGCTGCTCGACGCCAACTTCGCGCGCGGCGCGACCGATGCGAGCGAGGGGCTGGCGTGGCTCGACCGATTGACCGCGATCGACCCCGAGATGGTGGTGGTGATGATCACCGCGCATGCCGGCGTGCATGTCGCGGTGGCAGCGATGAAGCGTGGCGCGACCGATTTCGTGCCCAAACCCTGGTCCAACGAGCGGCTGCTCGCCACGGTGCGCACCGCCGCCGCGCTGCGCCGATCACGCACGGCGGCTGGCGCGCCGCAGCCGGCGCCTGCGGCCAAATCGCCGCTGCTGGGCCATTCCCCCGCGATCGCGCGCGTTCACTCGCTGATCGACCGGGCTGCGCCGACCGACGCTAACGTCCTGGTTCTGGGGCAGAATGGCACGGGCAAGGAGGTGGTGGCGCGCGAGCTGCACGCGCGGTCGCAGCGTGCGGGCAAGGTTCTGCAAACGGTGGATCTCGGCGCGATCGCGACCGAGCTGATCGACAGCGAGCTGTTCGGTCATGTGAAGGGGGCGTTCACCGACGCGCGTGCCGACCGGATCGGGCGTATTCAGGCCGCTGATGGCGGCACGCTTTTCCTCGACGAGATCGGCAATCTGCCGCTGCACCTGCAGCCTAAGTTGTTGACTGCGCTGGAACAACGCCAGGTGACGCCGGTGGGCGCGAACAAGCCGGTGAAGGTGAACATCCGCGTGATCGCCGCCACCAACATGCCGCGCGAGCGGCTGATGGACGAGCGGGTATTCCGGCAGGATCTGCTGTACCGGCTGAACACGGTGGAGATCGACCTGCCGCCGCTCGCCGAGCGGCCGGAGGATGTGATCGAGCTGACCGAGCATTTCCTGCACCATTACGCCGAGCGGTACGATCGCCCCTGCCCCATGCTGAGCGATGCGGCCCGCGCCGCGCTGATCGCGCATGACTGGCCCGGCAATGTGCGTGCGCTGCGCCATGCGGTGGAACGGGCCACCATTCTATCGGCCCGCAACGTGCTGGAACCGGAGGATTTCGGCCTGCTTCCGGGCATGATCCGGCCGCCGATCGCGCCGGCGCGGCCAGCAGAGGATCTGAACCTCGATCGCGTCGAGCGGCGGCTGGTGGAAGAGGCGCTGCGCAAGCACGGCTATAACATCACGCTCGCCGCAAGCGAGCTGGGCCTGTCGCGCGCCGCGCTTTATCGCCGCATGGAAAAACATGGGCTTTGACCGGCGCTTCACGCTGGGGCTCGTCTTCCGCATATCGGTGCTGCTGCTGGCGCTGATGGCGGTGGTGTGGGCGTTCCGCACGCCATCTCTGGTGATGGTGCGGGTGGTGACGATCGGCGTCTCGATCCTGGCCGCGATGACGCTGTGGCGGCATGTCGCGCGCACCAATCTGGAGCTGGCGCGCTTTCTGGAGGCGGTGCGGCTGAGCGATTTCGCCGCGCATTTTCCCGAGACGGGCGGGGCTGGCTTCGGGACGCTGGGAGCGGCGCTGAACGACACGATCCGGCGGCTGCGCGAACAGCGCGGGCAGACCGATGCCGAGCTGCGCTACAAGGATGCGCTGATCGACGACATGCCGATCGCGCTGCTGACGATCGACGCGGGGCGGGTCGAGCCGGGCAACAAGGCAGCGCGTGCCTTGTTCACGCGGCACGGCGGCGTTCGGCCCGAGGATTATGCCGTTTACGGCGCGACCTTTGCGCGGCGGCTGGCCGAGGAGGATGCGGCCGGCGAGGAGATGCTGATCCTGAACCTCGACGGGCGCGCGAAGCGCACGCTGGTGCGGCAGGCGCTGCTCAACCGGCTGGGGCGGCGAACGCGCGCGGTGGTGGTGCAGCCCGTGCAGGAAACGCTGGATGCGGTGGAGATGGCAGCGCAGACCGACATCATCCGCGTGCTGACGCACGAGATCCTGAATTCGCTAACCCCGGTCATGTCGCTGGCGCAGACCACCGCGACGCTCCTGTCCGACAACAGCGTCGATGCGACCCGCATTGCCGATGCGCGCGAGGCGGCGGCGACGCTGGCGCGGCGCACGCAGGGGCTGGGGCATTTCATCGACAGCTATCGCGTGGTCGCGCGCGAGCCGACGGTGGTGCAGCATGCGTTCGATGCGGTAGAGTTCGCCGAGGAACATGCCCGGCTGTTCCGCGCCGAATGGCCGGCCGTGGCGCTGACGGTGGCGGCGAGCGCGCTGACGATCCACGGCGACCGCGCGCTCCTGTCGCAATTGCTGCTGAACCTGCTGCGCAACGCGGCGCAGGCGGCGAGCGCGCATCGGCCCGATCCCGCCGTCACCCTGACGATCGCAGCCGCACGGCCGGTGATGATCGAGGTGGCGGACAATGGCCCCGGCGTGCCGGCGAAGCTGCGGCAGGAGGTGTTCCTGCCATTCTTCACCACGCGCGCGGCGGGGACGGGCGTGGGGCTGAACCTCGCGCGGCAGATCGCGGTGGCGCATGGCGGCACGCTGGAGGTGCACGACGCACCGGGCGGCGGCGCGCTGTTCCGCTTGTTGCTGTAGCGCGAGCGCTGCCGATGAAGCGCCGTGGCATCGACCTCTGCGCCATTGCTGTGGCGATTGGCTGAGGTGCCCGCGCGTTATACGCCGATAGAATGACAAAAGGCCGCTCCGCGTCGCGGAACGGCCCTGTCAGTCGTAGATGATCGAATCAGACGTTGTCGCCAAGCGCGCCCTTGACGCTACCCTTCACGTCCTGACCGGTGCCCTTCAGCTGCTGCGCCTTGCCTTCGGCTTCCACCTCAGGATTGTCGGTCGCATCACCGTAGAGTTCCTTGGCCTTGCCCGCGATCTTGTTGCCCGCGGCGTCCAGCTTGTCGGTGAGTTCGCCCATCATGGTCTCCTACGCTACATTCCTGAGCGGTTGCTCCAGATTAATATCAGAACGGATCGTCCAGCCGGTAGTTCCAGGCACGGACACGGGCACCCAGGACCATCAGCCGGAGCACTAAGCTGGCGAAGCCTGACCTTCATCGGCACGTTTGTGGTCGACCCAACCCGGTCCGCAATGAGGGTGAAATCAGCATCAGCACCATACCCCCAAGCTAATGGGAACATTAGCCGGTCGCGCGCTTTCTCGGGCGCACGGCAAATAAAGAGTTCTCATGCTCAGTTCACTGATCGGTGCGGCAATCGGCAGCGCAATTGACGGTGCGGATGGCGATGACTCGACGCTCGATGGCGCGATCGGCGGGGCCATCGCCGGCATGGTGGTGCGCGCCTTGGTGCCGGTTGTAGTGACGTACGCGACCGGCTGGTTCGTGCTGCACGGTATCGGCAAGGCAAAGGACCTGGTCTTCGGGAGCAGCGCCGAGCGGGAATGACCGCTCGGGTGCCGTACAAAGGTTTCGATCGTCGACAACCGGCTGATCTTTACGAGTAAAGAGCAAGTGTTCGTGGGAATGCTTAACCCACAGGAGAGCGGTAACTCCGCTATCGTCATCTCCGCGAAGCGCAGCCCCCTTTACTCTGGACGTCGCGAACGAAGCGGGCGCTGCGTTTATGGATTCCCGCCTTCGCGGGAATGACGGGGGCGGCGGGGAGCGGGTGGGTCCTGCTGATGATCTGACACCCGCATCGCGCGCCGCCTGCCCGGTCGTTCGGCGCTACTTCAGCCAGGCGAAGGCGTTGGCGAGTTGGGCGGTGCCGCCGCCGCGGAAGATGTCGCCGTGGGCGAAGATCACCGTTTCGGGGGCGAGCGCCAGCATGCGATCGACCGATCGGCGGACCTCGCCGGCGCGCGGCAGGAGCGCGGCGCGCAGCTGTAGCCCGGTGGTGCCGCTGGTGGCGCGCGTGGCGCGCATCACCGCGGCGGTGGCGGGGCGCAGCTTCGCGGGATCGAGATTTTCGATCAGGTCGGTGAGGATCAGCGTTCGGCTTTCGCGGTGGAAGAACCATGCCTCCTCGAACCCGCCGCCGCCGGTGACGACGCCCTGCTCCAGCGCCGCATCCCACGCGGGCGCGCCGCCCTCGACCAGATCATTGTCGATCCGCACGCGCGATTGCTGCACGGCGTCTCGCGTGCGCAACGCAGGCACCGCCCAAACGGTGGCGTCCGGACACGCTCGCTGCCATTCCTCCACGAACATCCAGTGCGCGAGCGTCGGCGCGACCAGATGGCGGATCGGGCCGAGCGCCGTCAGCGCCTTGGCGAGCGACGGCGTGTAGCGCGTCGGCGAATGGAGCCACAGCCCGCCATCGGGCAGGCGGATCACCGTCATGCGGATCGGCAGCTTCATGCCGAGCGCGCTGATCGGGGCGCTGTCGACGATCCAGAGGTTGTCAGCGAGCGGCTTCAGCGTGTCGAGCGGCGGATAGCCGATCTCGTCATCACTGCTGGCGGCGCCGCGCGCGAGAAAGGCGCCGGCGGCGAGCAGGCCGACCGCCGCGACGGCCGCGCCGATCCGCTTGCCGCTGCCGCTGCCGCCCGTCTTCTCGGGCTCGGCCGCCCATAGCCCGGCCTCGGCGGCCGCCATCGGCCCCTTCGCCTCGTCGTTGATGACCGGCTGCGACAGATCGGCGATGGGCTCGGCTTCGGGTGCGGCGGGCGTGGTGTGCATGGCGATGAGTTCCTCCCGCAGTATCGGCTTCAGCGTCTTCCCGCTCGCGTTGCGCGGAAATTCCTCGGTACGCAGAGCAATACGCACCGGCACCTTGAATGGTGCCAGATGGGCGGCGGCATGGGCGATCAGCGCCTCCTCGGTGACGGTGGCGCCGGGGCGCAGCTGCACCAGCGCGCCGACCTCTTCGCCAAGGATGCGATGCGGCAGGCCGACGACGGCGGCGTCCATCACCGCGGGATGAGCGACGAGGACGTCCTCGATCTCGACGCAATAGACGTTTTCGCCGCCGCGGATCAGCATGTCCTTGGCGCGATCGAGCAGATAGACGAAGCCTTCCGCGTCGATGCGGCAGATATCGCCGGTGTGGTACCAGCCGTCGGTGAAGGTCTGGCCGGTCGCGGCCGGATTGTTCCAATAGCCGGCGACCACATTGGGGCCGCGGATCCAGAGTTCGCCGGCGTGGCCGCGCGGCAGCTCGTTCCCGCTGTCGTCCACCACCTTCACGTCGCAGACCGGCACTGGCAGGCCGACGCTGTCGGGGTGGCGCAGGTAATCCTCCGCATTGTTGCCGATCGAGACGGAGGAGGTTTCGGTGGCGCCATAGCCCTGGCTCGGTTTGAACCAGGGAAAGAGCTGCGCGAATTTCAGTGTCAGCTCGGGTGCGATCGCCGCGCCGCCATAGCCGTAGCTGTCGAGGCTGGAGAGATCGCGCCGCGCGAAATCGGGGGATTCGAGCACCTGCCACACCATCGCGGGCACACCGGTGGTGCCGTTCACCCGCTCGGTCTCGACCAGCTCCAGGAACCATTCGGGATTCCATTTGTGCATCAGGACGAGCTTGGCACCAGCGATCACCGTGGGGATCAGCATGGAATTGGTGCCGGTGACGTGAAACAGCGGCACGGAAAGCAGGTTCACCCGCTGCGGTGCGTCCGGATCGGGCTCGGGCAGCGGATCGCCGCGGCGCAGCGTGGCGCGCGCGGCGCCAAAGGTGATCGACACGACATTGGTGAGCGCGTTGCGATGCGTGCCGAGCGCACCCTTTGGCCGGCCGGTGGTGCCGCTGGTGTAGAGGATCGTTGCGGGATCATCGGTGTGGAGGCCGGGATCGGGCATCGGATCGTCGAGGAGGTCGGCATAGCCTTCCCTAGAGCCGATCAGATCGTCGAGCGGGATCGCGGCGGTGCCGTGCGCATCATTGGTGCGGACCGAGATCAGGCCGCCCAGCGCGAGATCGGCGACATGGGGTGCGAGGCGCTGGAGCCGCTCGCCATCAACGACCGCGACCTTGGCGCCCGAATTGCTGATGCCATAGGCGAGCTCGTCACCCAGCCCCCAGGCGTTGAGCGGGGTGACGACCGCGCCGATCGACATGCCGGCCCAGAAGGCGAGCGACCATTCGGGCAGGTTGCGCATGGCGACCACCAGCCGATCGCCCTTGCGCACGCCGAAGCGGTCGTGGAGCACGCGGCCAAGCTGCCCGGCGGCGCGGAAATGCGCGGCATAGGTCTGCCGCTCGCCCTCGTAGATGATGAATTCGCGTTCGCCCCAGCCGCGCGCGAGGTCGAACACCTGGCGCAGATCGTTCATGGCGTTGACATAGGTGCGCAAGGGGACGCCGCGGATCACCTCCTCGCGCGTCTCGAACGGGGCGCCGGGGGCGGTGAGCTGGCGGTATGCCTCGGCATGATCGATCGCGGGCCAAGGCCGGTCACCTGCCGTCACAGCGGGCTGCTGTTCCATATCCTCATCCTCTCGCTGCACCGGCTTTGCTCGGCCCTTGCCCGATGAGTGTTGGATGATTGACGCTAGGGCAAGGCCGAATTTCTTGTGCCGGCTTAAATGACGGGGGCGGCGCGATCAGGCTGTTGCCCGCATCGCACCGCCCTCCCCTTTTATGCCGCGGCGGCGATCAGAAGCGCACGCGGCCGGTGACGCCGTAGAGGCGCGGCTGGCCAAGGAAGGCGCCGTAGGTGCCGGACTGGAGCGGCTGATCGACGACGACCTGGTAATAGTCCGAGTTCGTCAGGTTCTGCGCCCAGACCTCGAGCGACCATGCCTCGCTCACCGGCTCGATGCCGATGCGCGTGTTGAGGATCGCGAACGGCTCCTGCACCTTCAGCGGATCGAGGTTCGAGCCGGTGTTGTAGCGCGACGACCATTTCAGCGACGCCGAGGCGAGGAAGTTCAGATCCGCGGTCATCGGCTGTTTCGAGGTGAAGCCGCCGGTGACGTTCCACTTTGCGGCATAGGGCAGGCGATTGCCCGACAGGCGCGTCAGGTTGGGCAGCGGCGGCGGGAAGTCGCCGAACTTGGTATCGGCATAGGTCGCGCCGGCGTTCAGCGACAAGCCCTGGATGCCGGTGTTGAACAGGAGGTCCATGTCGACGCCCTTCGATGTCACCTTCGGGATCGATGTCACGACGAAGCTGACGCCAGTGTAGGTGTTGAGCTGGAAATCCTTATAGGTCTGGTAGAAGCCGGCGATGTTGGCGAACAGGCGACGCCCGAGCAGCGTCGTCTTGGTGCCGATTTCGTAGCTTTCGACCTTTTCGGTGGCGAAGCTGGTGTCGGGATTGAGCACGCCGGGGGCGAGCCGCGCGCGATCGAGGTTGAAGCCGCCCGATTTGAAGCCGTTGGCGTAGGAGCCATAGGCCATCACCGCGTCGGACAGGCGATATTGCAGCTTTGCCGAGCCCGCCCAGCGGTTTTCCGGGCGGCGCTGATTGATGGTGGCGTTGTTGAACGCGGCGTCGGCGGTGGGGGTGCAGATCGCCCCGACCGCGGCGGCCGGCAGGCGGCGCGCGATCGCCGCGGCGCAGGCGTTGCCGGGCGACGTGTTGGTGTAGGTCGACGTCGCGCGCTTTACCTCGTCGGTGTAGCGGATGCCGAGCGTCAGATCCAAACCCTCTGCCAGCGTCAGCGTGTTGTCCGTGAAGACGGCAAAGGACTTGGCGCGATGGCGGTGCGTATCCTGCTGCCCGGTGTTGGGCACGAAATTGGTGCCTGCGGGCAGGCCGGTCAGCGGCGAGACGAGATTGGCGTTGGTGCCGCCCGACAGCAGCAGCCCGAAATAGCGCTCATAAGCGGTGCCGAAGAAGGTGTTCTGCCGGCTGATCAGCCGTTCGTCGGCGTAGAAGACGCCCAGGATCGATTTCAGCCGCTCGCCATTATAGGCGAGCCGCGCCTCCTGCGAGAACACCTTGAACTGGTTCGAGTTACCGTCCGAATTGCGATACCACAGGTCGGCGGACGAGTAATCGACGTCGACACCGCTGTTCGACCGGTAGAAACGATAGGCGGTGATCGAGGTGAGATCGAGCGTCTCGCCAAGTTCCCAGTTCACCTCGCCCGAGACGCCGCGATCGCGGATGCGGAAATCGGTCGGGCGGTTGGCATAGGTGGTGCGGTCAAAGGCGCGCCCGTTGCGCAAGGTGCCCTCGTCAGCGGCGAGCGCATCGACGAAGGCGCCGGTCGCGCCGGTGATGATCGGCGCGTTGACGCAGCAATCCTCGTCGCGCTCGGACCAGTCCCCGATCAGGCGCACGTTGAACGTGTCGCTGGGGCGGATCAGCAATTGCGCGCGAACGGTCCAGTTGTTCTCATTGTCGGCCTCCGTGCTGGTGCGCGGGCCGGCGCCGGTGCGCACGTTCCAGAAGCCGTCACGCTCACGCTTCAGCGCAAAGATGCGGCCGGCCACGGTATCGCCGATGATGCCGCCGGTCGCCGCGCCCGAGATCGTATAGGCGTTGTAATTGCCATAGCTGCCGACGAATTCGGCCGACGGATTGAAGCTGGGCGAGGCGGTGACGACGTTGATGACGCCGGCCGACATGTTCTTGCCGAACAAGGTCGATTGCGGGCCCTTCAGCACCTCGATCCGCTCCAGCTCGCCGAGATCACCGAAGGCGACGCCGCTGCGCGCGCGGTACACGCCATCGACGATCGTGCCGACCGAGCTTTCGAGGCCGGGATTGTCGCCGACGGTGCCGACGCCGCGGATGCGGATGGAGGTCTGCGCCGGGCTGGTGGAGGAGGTGACGTTCAGGCCGGGGGTGATCGTCTGAAGATCCTTGACGTCGCGTACGCCTGCGGCCTCCAGCTGCGCTTGGTTGAGCACCGACACCACAATCGGCACGTCCTGCAAACGCTGCTCGCGCTTCTGCGCGGTCACGATGATGTCGCCGGTGGCGTCGGCCTGCGGGCTACGCTCGGGCGCGGCGGCGCTGGCGCTGGTCTGCGTGCTGGTTTCGATCCCGGCATCGACCGCAGCGGGCGGCGTGGCGGAGGCGGCGTCCTGCGCCAGCGCGGGCGCGGCCAGGAGGGATGCGGAAAGGGCGATGGCGGACGCGGTATGACGCAACATGACTTGTTCTCTCCCCGGAGCGGACGTTGATCACGTCTCTCTTCCCCGGCAGCCGGGTGGCCGCCGGATGATGGCTTCTACAGGGGACGAACAGGCAGCCGTAAGCTGCCACTTGTGTTAGGGTATACTGCCGTTTTGAACGGATTGGCGGGGTCAGCCGGGAATCCAGCGCGGGCCGCTGTTCGCCGGATCATCCAGCACGATGGGTGACGGCAGGTGGACGAACTCAACCTGCATGCCCCACGGCGACACGCCGAACCAGCAGCGATTGCCCTCGCCCTTTTCCTTGCCGCCAAGCTCGATCGGGCCGTCGCGCATGGTGCCGCCCGCGTCGCGGAAGCGCGCCGCCGCCGCGTCCAGATCGTCCACGTAAAGCGCGAAATGGTGCATGCCCATGTGGCTGGGCGCGTCGGCAGTGGAGCCGTGGCCGCCCTCCACCTCGAACAATTCGACATTGGCGCCGTCGGCGATGCGCATCATGCGCAACGCGACGATGCGCGTGCCCGGCTCCAGGCCGTTCTTGTCGCACATTTCGTCGCCTTCCTGCGCCTTCCCGTCCTTTTCGATGAGCGCGTACAGTGTCTTGGCGCCAAACGCCTGTTGGAAGAAGCGCTCCGCCGCCTCGATCGACGGCACCGTGATGCCGATATGTTCGATACCCTTGATCACACCCACAGACCGTCTCCTGCTTGCGGGCAGAGAACGGCGGGTCGCACGATGGGTTGCCTGCCCAAAAGGGCGCGGTGGCGGGCGAACCGCTTGAGCGTGCGGGAAAAGTGCATATATACTGGTCGTTATGGAATCGACCGCTGCACCGTCCGTCAAGGGGCGTCCGCGCGAGTTCTGCGTCGATGCGGCGCTGAGCAAGGCGTTGGGCGTGTTCTGGGCCAAGGGGTATGAAGGCGCCTCGATGGCCGACCTCACCGAGGCCATGGGGATCACCAAGCCGAGCCTCTACGCCGCCTTCGGCAACAAGGAAGCCTTGTTTCACAAGGCGCTCGACCTCTACGAGGCCGAGAAGCTGGCCTATACCCGCGAGGCGCTGAAACAGCCCAGCGCGCGCGCCGTGGCCGAGCATTTCATGCGCGGCGCGATCGAGGCGCAGACCAGCAGCTGCGATCCCAAAGGGTGCCTCGGCGTCATCAGCGCGACTGCCTGCGGCGCCGAAGCCGAATCAATCAAGGCCGACATCATCGCCCGCCGCGCCTCCTCGCAGCAGGCGTTGATCGACCGCTTCCGCCAGGCCAAGCGCGACGGCGACCTGCCCGACCATGTCGAGCCGGAAAGCCTGACGCTGTACCTTTATGCGATCCTGCAGGGCATGGGCGTGCAATCGGGCTCTGGCGCGTCGCGCGCGGAGCTGGAGCGCGTGGTGGAAACCAGCCTGATGATGTGGCCGACCGCTTGAGCCGATAGGCTGATCTGGCGGCGTGAACCGGCGCGCGTTCGATCAATAGGCGGGAGGATCGCTGGCCGGGAAGCTTTCGTCCGATGCCTCGTCGACCCGCGACCATTGCGCCGGCGGGTCCCTGACCTCGGCCGGGCCGGCATCGCGCACCTGAACCACACCGCCGACCTCGCCCGGCAGGCGGGCGAGCGCTACGGGCGCTACCGACGGTGCCGCAGCCGATGCGGCGGCCGCCCGGCGCCAGCGCCCGCGCCCGACGATGAAGCCAAGCCCCAGCGCCGCCACGATCCATGGCCACGGCGATGGCGCGGGCGCCGGGTCCGCCCAGATCTCATCGGTGCCGCTGTCGGCCGCCTGCGGCGCCGCTATCGCCGGCGTCGTCTGCCACGAGGCGGGGCGCACCACATCGGGCTGACCGGCGGGCGCGGTGTCCGGCAGCAGCGGCGTGTCACCGGTGGTGGTCGTCGCCGCCGCAGGTTCCGGTGCATCAGCGGGCCGATCGGGCGATGCCCCGGCGCCATTCGCTTCCGCAAAGGCGACGCCCGATTCCTCCTCCACCGCGATCGGCGGCTGATCGGGCGGGATCACGTCGCGATGATAGCCTGTTTCATCGTCGGGCGCAGCCTCGCCGCGCATGCCGTTTTCGGCCGGCGCCTGGTGATTGGCGGGATCGGCCATGCCGTAGAGCCGCGTGTCCGGGTCTGCCATCGATCGGTCCTTTCGTCTTGCCGTACCAACGGGCCGAACCGAGGAGCGATCCCACGAATCCGATTGATGGAAAGCAAGGCCGCCTTGCCCTTGCCTGCCGGCACAGGCGTGTGCGAGCAGTCGGGCATGAGGCCGGCATTCATGAGGCCGGGATTCATGAGGACCGTCATTTGATCCAGATCGCGACTTCGCCCTCTGCGCCGCCGCCGCCGCTCCCGCCCCCCTCCCCCTGGTACAGTCACCTTTACGTTCAGGTGCTGATCGCGATCGTCGCCGGCGTGCTGCTGGGGCATTTCGCGCCCGCGACCGGCGAGGCGATGAAGCCGATCGGCGATGCGTTCATCAAGCTGGTGAAGATGATCATCGCGCCGGTGATCTTTCTCACCATCATCACCGGCATCGCGGGGATGCGCGACCTGGGCGCCGTGGGGCGCGTGGCGGGCAAGGCCTTTGCCTATTTCCTGTTCTTTTCCACGCTGGCGCTGATCGTCGGGCTGATCATCGCCAATGTCGTGCAGCCGGGCGGCGGGCTCAACATCGACCCCGCGACGCTGGATGCCAGCAAGGTGGCGGATTATTCGGCCAAGGCGCATGAATCGACGCTGGTCGGCTTCCTGCTGGGCGTCATTCCCGACACGTTCCTGTCCGCGCTGACCGACGGCAACATCCTGCAGACGCTGTTCGTCGCGATCCTGTTCGGCATCGGGCTTGCGATGATCGGCGAGCGCGGGGATCGGCTGCTCGGCGCGCTGAACGACGTGTCGCTTGCCGTGTTCAAGGTGGTGTCAATCCTGATGCGCGCGGCGCCGCTGGGCGCGTTCGGCGCGATGGCCTTTACCATCGGGCGTTATGGCGTGGGGACGCTGGCGAACCTCGCGATGCTGGTGGGCACGTTCTACCTCACCTCGCTGCTGTTCGTGCTGGTGGTGCTGGGCACGGTGGCGCGGCTGTGCGGCTTTTCGATCCTGCGGCTGATCGCCTATCTGAAGGCGGAGCTGCTGCTGGTGCTCGGCACGTCGTCGTCGGAAAGCGCGCTGCCGTCGCTGATCGAGAAGATGGAGCGGGCTGGCTGCGCCAAATCGGTGGTCGGGCTGGTGGTGCCGACGGGCTATTCGTTCAACCTCGACGGCACCAACATCTACATGACGCTGGCGGCGCTGTTCATCGCGCAGGCGTGCAATGTCGACCTCACGCTGGGGCAGCAACTGCTGCTGCTCGGCGTCGCCATGCTCTCGTCCAAAGGCGCGGCGGGCGTGACGGGGGCGGGCTTCATCACGCTTGCCGCGACGCTCTCGATCGTGCCCGACGTGCCGGTCGCGGGCATGGCGCTGATCCTGGGCGTCGATCGCTTCATGTCCGAATGCCGCAGCCTGACGAACTTCATCGGCAATGCCGTGGCAACGGTGGTGGTCGCGCGCTGGGAGGGGCAGCTGGACAAGGCGCAGCTCGACCTCGCGCTCACCGGCCGCGCGCCGCCGATCGCCGCGGTGGTGTGAGCCGGCCGCTTAGCGCAGCGGCCAGGTCCAGATGACGAGCGGCGTGCCGACCAGCACGATGAGCAGCGACAAGGGCGCGCCGAGCCGGGCGTAATCGCCGAACTTGTAGCCGCCCGGCCCCAGCACCAGCGTGTTGCACTGGTGCCCGATGGGCGTGAGGAAATCGGAACCCGCGCCGATCGCGGTGGCGATCAGGAACGCTTCGGGCCGATAGCCTAGGTCGTGCGCGAAGACCGCGGCGATCGGTGCCATGACAAGCACGGTGGCGGCGTTGTTGAGGAACGGCGTCACCGCCATCGCCGTCACCATAATCAACGCCACGGCGCCCCATGCCGGCAGGCTGGTCGCGACATCGGCAAGGCCCGTCGCGATCAGATCGGACGCGCCGGTGGTGCGCAGCGAATCGCTGACCGGGATCAGCGCGCCGAGCATGATGAGGATCGGCCATTCCACCGCCTGATACGCCTCGCGCGTGGGCAGCGCGCCCGTGGCGATGACGACGCCGGCGGCGGCGAAAAAGGCGACCGCGACCGGCACCAGCTCCATCGCCGTCGCGGTCATGGCGATCGCCAGGACGATCAGCGGCAGCCAGCTTCGCCCACTGCTGCCGAGCCGCAGCATCCGCTCGGCCAGCGGCAGGACGCCGAGGTCGTGCAGGCGATCGGGGAGGCGAACGAGCGAGCCTTGCAGCACGACGACGTCGCCCGCCTTCAGCTTCGTCTCGCCGAGCCGCCGCGCGAGCCGCTCGCCCGAGCGGGACAGCGCAATGAGGTTCACACCATGATGGGTCTGGAGCCGCAAACGCGAGGCCGTCTGCCCGACCAGCACCGAATTGGCGCCGATCACCCCTTCGATCACGCCGATCTCGTCGCCCTCGTCATCGGTCAGGTCGCGCTGCTCGCCCTCCAGCACCAGGCTGTCCGCGGCGATCACGCGTTCCAGCGCGTCGGGCTCGCCCGCCATGATGAGGATGTCGTCCTGACGCAGCTCGACATGGTGTGCGGGCACGGTGCGCATGTCGGCGCGCAGCAGGTTGGTGACGTTGACGTCGTGATCGTGCCGCTCGAGGAACGCGCCCACCGTTTCGCCGACCGCGGGCGATCCTTCGGGAATGGTCGTCTCGGTCACATAGCCGGTGATGTCGAGCGCATCGCCCATCGTCGCGGTGGCGCGGCGATCGCGCGGGAGAAGGCGGTAGCCGAAGCGCAGAAAGATCATGCCGACGATCAGCAGGCCGAGGCCGGTCGGCAGATAATCGAACATGGTGAAGGGCTGGCCCGTCATCTCCTGCCGCACGCGGCTGACGATGATGTTGGGCGAGGTGCCGACCAGCGTCATCAGCCCGCCGAGCAGCGAGGCAAAGGACATCGGCATCAGGAAGACGGAGGGGCTGGTGTTGTTCTTTTTCGCCATCTGGAACGCGGCGGGCATCAGCATGGCGAGCGCGCCGACATTCTTGACCAGCGCCGAGGCGATGCCGACCGAGGCGGTGAGCAGGACGAGCTGCGAGCGCACCCGCTTGATCCGCCGCGACACAAAGGCGAGCGCGCGCTCGATCAACCCCGACCGCTGCATCGCCGCCGACATGACCAGCGCGGAGCCGACGATGATGACGATATCGTCGGAGAAGCCGGAAAAGGCGTCCGCCGGCTTCACGATGCCGACCCCCAGCGCCGCGAGCAACGCGATGATCGCCGTGACGTCGTAGCGGAAGCGACCCCAGATGAAGAGCCCCATCATGCCGGTGAGCACGGCCACCGACAGCCATTGCGGCGTGGTCATCGCAAGGTCGCCCGTGCGCTTGCGCCCATCATGAAGCGCCGATGCGCCAACGCCCAAATCCCCGTCATGCCGCGGTAACGCGCCATGCGGGGAAAGGGGCCATGCGGATCAAACCCTTACGGGCAGTTCGAAGAAAAATTTTGGCCGGGGGACGTCCATGGCTGCAGACGCCCCCCGACCGCGGGACATTCGGCTCAGAATTGGTAGCCGAAGCCCGCATTCGCGCCGCCATAGCCCTGGCTGTCGATCGAGGCGCCGATGCGGAAGATCGAGTGGCCGTCGTTGAGGAAGGTCGAGGCGCCGATCGCCAGCGCCGACTGTCCGCGGTACGTGCCGCCGCCAATCGCGACCATCGAGCGACCCGGCTCGTTCGCCTGCGGCAGGCCCGCCGCCGCCAGCGCCGACGACGTGCCGGCGCTGAGATCGCGCCGCACCTCGCGCAGGTTGAAGTTCATCGACGTCAATGCCTGGTTGAGCCGCGTGTCGGTGTAGGCGTTCGCCTGGTTCACGGCGCCCTGCAGGCCGCTTTGCAGCTGGCCAACATTCACCGCATCAGTAGCGGAGGTGCCGGCCGCCACGTTGCGCAGCACCACCGCACTGCCGGTGGTGTTGAACGTCACCGAGGTGCGGCCCTGATCGTATTGCACCGAATTGGCACCCAAAGCGGCGGCCTGCTGCGCGACCTGATTGGTGGCATAAAGTTGCCCGCCGTTCACCGCCTGGGTCGATCCGGCCGCCACGGCGCCGGCCGCGACATTGTTGATTGCCACGGGCGCCGCTGGATCGCCACCGGCAAGCGTCACGCTGTTGGCACGCGCGCCGGCTGCGTCGCGGTCATATTGCAGGCTGTTGGCGGCCTGTTGCGACACCGCGAACAGTTGTTGCCCGTTCACCGCATCGGTGGACGTTGCCGACACCGCGCCGCCGGCCACGTTGTGAAGCGTGACGGGTGCCGCAGGATCAGCGCCGACAAAGGTGACGTCGTTGGTCAGCGTACCGCCGTTCGGCACAGTCGGATTGTCGGGATTGCTGTATTGCACGGGGCTGACCGCGCTGCCCGTCACCAGATTGTTGAAATTGGTGATGGCGGTGGTGTTGGCCGAAACCTGCGCATTGGTGGTGGCGAGCTGATCGCCGTTCACCGCGTCGGTCGATCCGGCGACCAGGGCGCCGGCACGCACATTGTGCAGCCCCACCGCGCCGCCGCTGGCGCTGACCAGGGTCGCATCCTCGCTGACGGTGCCGCCGTTCGGCGTCGTCGGCGTCGCTGCATCGGCGTAGCGCAGCGGCTGATTGGCGAGGCTGGTGTTGATGTTGGTGATCTGCGTGGTGTTCGCGTCCACCTGCGTCGTCAAATTGGTGACGTTGGTGTTGGTGCCGGTGACCGAATTCTGCAGATCGGTGATCGCGGTGGTGTTGTTGGCAACATTGGTCTGGAGATTGGCGACGTTGGTTTCGGTGGTCGTCACCCGCGCGTCGATGTTGGTGATAGCATCGGTATTGCCGGCGACCGCCTGATTGGTGGCGAACAGCTGATCGCCGTTCACCGCATCGGTCGATCCGGCGGCCAGCGCACCGGCGCGCACATTATGAAGGCCGACCGCGCCGCCGCTCGCGCCGAGCAGCGTCGCCTCATCGGTCACCGTGCCGCCGTTGGGGGTCGTCGGGGTAGCCGGATCGGCATAGCGCACGGGGCCGGCCGCGATGTTGCCGAGATTGGTGATGGCGGTGGTGTTGGCGGCGACCTACGCATTGGTGGCGAACAGCTGGCTGCCGTTCACCGCCTCGGTCGAAGTGGCGGACAGGGTGCCCGCGCCGACATTGCCGATCACCGTGCCGCCGGCGCCCGCCAGCGTCACGCGGTCGCGCGCCGCACCGTCATATTGCACCGCGCGGTCGGCAAGCGCCGTCACCTGTGCGGCAACGCCATCGACCTGCCCCACGGTGGCGGCGTCGGTGGCGGCGGTGCCGGCGGCGACGTTGGTCAGCTGGCGCTCGGCGCCGGGCGCCCCGATCGACACTTCACCAACGGAGTTCTGCGCGCCGGCAAGCCCGGTCGCGGTATAGTTCGCCAGGGCGCCGCGGCCGGCGACCGAGCCTGCACCAAGCGCGACGCTGTTCGCCGCCGTGACGCTGCTGTTCGTACCCAGCGCGATGCTGCCGGTGGCGCTCGCCTCCGCGCGGGCATTGTTGCCGAAGGCGATCGCATTGATGTCGCTGGCAAAGGCCGCTGCGCCGTCCGCGCCGAGGCCGGTGATCTGGTTGCCGCCGATCGCGACGCCGGCGGGGGCATCAAGCGTGATCGAGTCTGCCGTCAGCCGGCACTGATCGGTCGGGCCGACCACCGTGCCGTCGGTCGCGAGCGCCTGCAGCGTGATCGGCGCGCCATTGGCGGCATCGGTCAACAAGCCGGATGCGTTCAGCGACAGATCGGGCAGCAGGCCGCCGAGCAGCGGCAGGCCGAGAATGTCGTTCACACGGCCTTCGATCGGCGTGGCGATGCCGGTGATCACGGGCGTGAGAATATCGGTAACGGCGGAGCGCGGCAGGCTGACGCCCGAGCACGCGCTGACGACGCGTTGCTGCGCTTCAGCCTGCTGTGCGGTGAGCACTGCCAAAAGAACCGGCGACCCCAGCAACGAGCGGGTCAGCAGACGGGACATCATCGAAGAGCGAGAGTGTGTACGATCAGCCATGTCATCCTCCTTTTCGGCCGATCATTGCGGCCGGTTCGGAAAGGATGCGGCGAAGCGTTCAACGCTTTGTTACACGTATTTTTACGTAATTTTCGCCAAGTTAACGAAGTTATCGGAGGTGGCTACAAGCAAAATATAGTTAAATATGCCATGTTTGAACGATATCAGCAGGATACACGCTTATTCGCCACTCTGTTCCCCGACCTAACTGCGAATCGGCAGCGATTTCTTTTCTAGGGAACTTACGTTGCGGTTGTTGATTATAGACTGCTGGCTCACTTGCAAGCGCCTTTTGGCGCATCGTACATCGCGTTTGCGTGACGCGCTGTGGATCTACACCTGATCGTCTCAAGCATGAGCGGCAGCCAAGCCGGCCGGATAACAGTGCGTTGTGTCGCTCACGGAATTGTGGCGCGCTTCAACCGCGATCGCGCCACTTGGGCGCGAGGAGGTTGGTTCGATGATCCAGAGTCTGCAGCCGCCCCTGAGCCTCTGGCTGGTACGGACCTTCGAAGTCAGCAGCCTTATAAGCAAACAGCGACGTACCGCGTCCGGTACGCCGCTGCCGTGATAAGGCAGGTTACCCCGCCGTGGGTCTCGCCGTCAGATCGTGGCGGCCGTCCGCGGGCGTGTCGCGCTGTGGCCGCCGGCGCGGTACAGCATGTCGGCGGCTTGATCTGCGGCCATGCCGCTACGGCCGGCATCGACCGAGACGAACACGCCGCCGTCGTTGATGCGGCTGCCGTAATAGCCGGCATCCTCCTCGCTGACGCCGTGATCGGTCATCACCTTTTCCAGGCCGCCCGCCGCGCCGCCGAGCGCTGCGCCGGTGATCGCCATGCCGGGCACCATCGACGATGCGATCGCGCCGCCGGCCACCAGCGGGCCGACACCCGGAATGGCGAGCGCCGCGATGCCGAGGATCGTGCCGATGCCGGCACCGGCCGCGACCTTGCCGATGAATTCCTTGCTGTCGGCGCCGCTGCCGTCGCCGATCGTCGTCTCGCCATCATGACGCGCGATCACCGAGATCGCCTCATCCGAAACGCCGTTGCGGCGCAGATCGTCCACCGCGCGCTCGGCGTCGGCATGGCTGTCGAAAACTGCGGATACGAGATTGCTGGTCATCATCCCTCCTGTCGCGACACGGTCGCAAAGCCTGAGACATGAAGCCCGTCACGCGCCGTTACGTTCCGGAAAATTCAAGGTTACCGCGACGTTAACCCTCTTGTCGCGTTCTCGGACGGACGGCCGGCGTGCCGATCAGCCAAGAAGGATCAGGGCGCCGACCAGCAGGAGAGTGATGACGAGCGCGATCTTCAGCGCCTTGGCCAACACGTTGCGTCCGGTGACCACGATGGCGACACCGACAAGCGCCGTCATGCCGAGCCAGAATACGAGTGCAAGCGGTGCGCCGTTGCCGATCGCCTTGCGCAGGATGAACGTCACCGCCAGCATTAGCGGCGATCCCCAGACCACCGCGTCCCAGACGGCGCGCAGGCGTGGCTCGTGAACACCCCGGCGCTCGCGCTTGCCGAGCCAGATGTAGGTGCCGGTGGCGCAGATGCCGGTCAGCACCAGGCCGAAGACGAAATAGGCGATCTTGACCGGCATGCCGCCGAAATTGCCGAAGTGCAGCCGGTAATTGGAGGCTGCCGCCTGCTGACCCAGTGTACCGTCCGCCAGCCCGGCGGTCTCGTGGAAGCGACCGGCGGCGTCGAAGGTGTAATATTCGCCGAACACCAGCCGGCGCTTGTGCTCGCCGAGCAGCTGGATGTGCTGCCCCGCGGTGCCTGGGTCGTGCAGCGTCACATAGGTGAGGTCCGCATCGGGGTGGTTGGCGCGCATGTAATCAAGCGCGGCGATGATGTTTGGTGCGGATGCGGGCGTCTTGTCGGGCTTTCCCTCCGCGCCGAAGATCGGGGCATAGACCGCCTCCAGATCACCGCCGTAGCCAGTGGTCGCCATGCCGTACGCCGTGACATAGGCCATGCCGATCAGCGCCCCGGTGAAGGCGATCGCCAGCGTGAAGGGCAGCGTCCAGACGCTCAGGCGATTGTGCCAGTCCGCCAAGCCGAGGCCGCCCGTGTCGCGGGCGCGCAGGCGAAAGGCATCGCGAAAGATGCGCGGGTGCGCGACGACGCCCGACAGCGAAAGCGCGAGCATCATGACGCCGAGGCCGCCGACCAATGTCAGCCCGGCGATCGCCGGCAGGTTGAGCGCGTAGTGCAGCTCAACGAGGAAATCGGACCAGGCGATTTCCTCGGGCGCGGCGATGTTGCCAGCCGCATCGAGGTGGACGGCCTGCGTATCGGTGGTGACGGTGGTGCGCGGGAGCGGCGCGACCGGCAGGTGAACGTAAAGGTGCGTAGTAGGCGGCTTGCCCTTCTCGGACGCGAGCACCGCCTCCACGCCGCGCTGCAAGGCGGCGGGATCGATGCGCGTCATTTCGGGCGCGTCGCGCTGCTCGACCCGCTGCCATTCCTGGTAGAAGACCGCGACCGCGCCCGAGAGACTGACCAAGTACAGCAGCGCGCCGGCGACGAGGCCGATCGCGGCATGGACCGACAGCGCGCGCTTCACGGTGCCGTTGTCGGGGGCGAGGCTCATGCGATCAGATCCAGCGCAACGCCGAGGGCGCCGGCGATCGCCCAGCCGAGCAGCAGACGGAGCTGAGCGGCGCGGGTCTCCTTCATCAGCAGCGCGTAGCTGAGGATCGTCCAGGCGAGCGGCGTGGCGGCGAGTGCGATGACGTTGGCGTCGGCCTCCGTGGCGCCGAGCAGCAAGGATACGCCGCGGCAGCCGATCGCGACGGCGGTGGAGACGAGCGCAGCGGCGATCGCGACGAGGAGGAAGGTGGCGATGCGGCGGCCGAGTTGGAGCGGCTCGTTTCCCTCGGGCAACATCCTGACGCGGCGGTTGGAGACCCTGGCACCGGGCGCGGCGGGCGAGAGGAAAGCGGCGTGCGCGAGGACGAGCAGCGCGGCGGTCATGGCGATGAGCGCGGCGACGGTGATGCCCCAAGCACCTGAATGTGCGGCAGAAAAGACGGTGGCGAGCAGCAGGAAGGCCCAGCCGGCGCCGTTCAGGACGGTGGAGCGGCGCGGGCGCGACCAGGCGAGGCGCAGCGTGCCGACGCCGGCCACGGCGGCAGTCGCGGCGCCGGCGAGAAGCGTTTCAGCGGCCATCAGCAGCCAGCGCGAAGACGCGGTGCGATGTGCGTGAACCCGATCATTGCTTGTCCGCCCCTTGCTGCGTGTCCGGTCAGCGCGCGATCGCGGCGCCGGGGCGTTGCCTATCGAATGTGTGAATGGTTCGCAATAGCAGGGGTGATCGGCGGCCGTTTTGCGCATCGCCGCGGCGTAGCTACGGCCGCCCTCCGGAGATGATCGGCCTTAATCCGGCCTCGCCCGGCCAGTTCAGCTTTCCATCACCAGAACGCCTGCCGCGAGCTGATCGCGCAGCTCCCTTTTCAGCACCTTGCCAGAGGCATTCTTGGGCAGTTCGTCGACGAACACCACCGCGCGTGGCTTCTTGTAGCTGGCGATGTGCGCGCGGCAGAAGGTGATGAGATCGGCCGCGGTGGTGGTCTCGCCGGGGCGGCAGGAGACGATCGCGACCACCGCCTCGCCCCACATCGGGTCTTCCGCGCCGACCACCGCCGCCTCGCGGATCGCCTGGTGGCGGTAGAGCACTTCCTCCACCTCGCGCGGATAGATGTTTTCGCCGCCCGACACGATCATGTCCTTTTTGCGATCGACGATCCACAGATACCCCTGCTCGTTCCAGCGGCCGACGTCGCCGGTGTGAAACCACGGGCCGGTGAAGGCCTTGGCGGTCGCCTCCGGATTGCGCCAATAGCCCGACAGCACCTGGTCGCCGCGCACCAGGATCTCGCCCTCGGTGCCGGGCGGGGCATCCGCGCCATCCTCCGTCACGACGCGGACCTGCGAGAGCAGCATCTGACGCCCGACGGAATTGAGGATCGGCAACCCCTCGTCGAGCGCGCGGTCATGCTCGTCGGCGGTGAGGACCATGACGTTGCCGGCAAGCTCGGTCATGCCGAAGCCGGTGGCGAAGCGGACGTGCGGCCAGCGTTCGCGCGCGCGCCGCAGCACGGCGACGGGCATCGCGGAGGCGCCATAGCCCATGTTGCGCAAGGAGGAGAGATCGTAGCGTGGCATGGCGGGGTGATCGAGCAGCATGGCGATCATCGTCGGCGCGGCGGAGGTGGCGGTGACGCGGTGGCGCTCGATCGTGGCGAACAGGGTTTCGGGATCGAAGCTTTGCATCAGCACCACCGCCTGGCCGCGCAGATGCTGGATCAGCAAGGCATAGCCGGCGACGTGATACATCGGGAAGGTGAGCATGTAGACCGGCTCGGCCACCGCCACGTCGTCGCGATCCCAGCTGACCAGCGCGTTCATCACCGCGCCCACCACGTTGCGATGGCTGAGCATCGCGCCCTTCGGCAGCCCGGTGGTGCCCGAGGTGTAGAGCAGCCAGGCGAGATCGTCGTCGGCGACGCGCACGTCGGGCGGCGTGGCCTCGCCGGACGCGAGCAGCGCGTCGAAGGCGAGCGTGCCTGGCGATGGCCGGCCGATGGTGACGATCGTGTGGACGCCCAGCTGATCGCGGATCGCGTCGATCGCGCCCATGAACTTGTCCTCGACGATCAGTACCGTCGGCGCGGCATTGCCGATGATATAGGCAAGCTCGGGCGGGCTGAGGCGATAATTGAGGAAGGTGAGCGCCATGCCGGCGCCGGGCACGCCGTAATAGCAGAGCGCATATTCGGGGCAGTTCTCGGCCAGGATCGCGATGCGATCGCCCGGCGCGGCGATGGCGAGCAGCGCGTTCGACAATTGCCAGCACCGGTCGCGCAGCTGCGCGTAGGTGATCGCGCGATCGTGGAACTGCACCGCGACCACATCGGGCGCGCGATGCGCCGCGGTGGCGGGGATATCGCCTACCAGCATGGGATTGCCCTCTCCTGCTGCCGGTCGCCTGGAGGGGCGCCGGCTTGTGGGAATGGAGTGTGTTCCATTTTTTCGGCGCGCGATAGCCGGCGTGTCGCGGTTCGTTATGCCGGGCTTTGTCCCGGCATCCACCGGGCCGCGTATCCGAGGCCGCAGCGTTCGCGGAACCTTGGATCCCGGCACAAGGCCGGGATGACGGAGCGCGCGGGGAGATCGACGGGCCGGATGGAGTGCGTTCTAACTTGCGGTGAGCGGTAGCCGGTGTGTCGCACCTCGTCATGCCGGGCTGGTCCCGGCATCCACCGGGCCGCGTATCCGAGGCCGCAGCGTTCGCGGAACCTTGAATCCCGGCGCAAGGCCGGGATGACGAGGTGGGTGGGGAGATCGACGAGCCGGATGGAGTGTGTTCTGAAGTTGCGGTGAGCGATAGCCGGTGTGTCGCACCTCGTCATGCCGGGCTTTGTCCCGGCATCCACCGGGCCGCGTATCCGAAACGGCAGCGTTCGCGGAACCTTGGATCCCGGCACAAGGCCGGGATGACGGAGCGTTTGGGGCGGCCGATCCGGTGGTTCATATTGGTCGCGAACCGCTCTACGCTCCCGCCAAAGACCATCGGAGAGAGAGTGAGATGACGACCTGTACCGCCGCCGTTGCGCATGGGCCGCACCAGGATTTCGTGCTGGAGGAACTGCACGTCGGGGAGCCGCAGGCGGGCGAGGTGCGCGTCAGGGTGGCGGGTGTGGGGCTGTGCCATACCGATCTCGTCTTTCGCGACCAGATCGCCACCTACCCCTTTCCTGCCGTGTTCGGGCACGAGGGCGCGGGCGTGGTCGACGCGATCGGTGAGGGCGTGACCGGCTTTGCCGTCGGCGACCAGGTGATCGTCGGCTTTTCGAGCTGCGGCGTCTGCCCGCGCTGCGACGAGGGGCTGCCGAGCTATTGCCGCAGCTTCGTGCCGCTCAATTATGCGGGGATGCGGGTGACCGACGGGTCAAAGGCGTATGCCAAAGGCGACACGCCGGTTGCGTCGCATTTCTTCGGACAATCGACCTTTGCCACTTATGCGATCACCCGCGCGCGCAATCTGGTGAAGGCGGAGGGCAGCGCGGCGCCGCTGGAGATGCTGGGGACGCTCGCCTGCGGATTTCAGACCGGCGCGGGGGCGATCATGCGCACCTTCGATTGTCAGGCCGGCAGCTCGCTGGTGGTGTTCGGCGGCGGGCCGGTGGGGCTGGCCGCGGTGATGGCGGCAAAGATCCGCGGCTGCGGGCACGTGATCCTGGTGGAGCCGATGGCAGCGCGGCGCGAGATCGCGCGCGAGCTTGGCGCGACCGCCGTGATCGATCCGGCGGCGGGCGATCTTGCCGCCGCAATCCGCGCGATCGTGCCCGATGGTGTCGACTTCGCCTTCGACACGACGGGCAACGTATCGGTGATCGAGGCGGGGATGGCGTCGCTCGGCAGCCACGGCGCGATCGGGCTGGTCGGCGTGCCGCGCGAGGCGGGTGCGTCGATCACGGTCAACATCAGTGCGCTGATGACGCCGGGGCACCGCATCTATGGCATCATCGAAGGTGACAGCGACCAGCAGGGCTTCATCCCCGAACTGCTCGCGCACCACGCCGCTGGCCGCTTCCCGTTCGATCGGCTGGTGCAGACCTTTCCTTTGGCAGCGATCAACGACGCAATCGCGGCGCAGGCGCGCGGCGAATGCATCAAGGTGGTGCTGATCCCGTAACTTCTGTTATGTGGCGGGCAAACAGAATCAGGAGAGAGACGCGATGAACTTTGACGGTGAGTATCGCATGCTGATCGGTGGCGAGCTGGTGACCGGCTCGGCCACGCTCGATGTCGTGAACCCGGCGACCGAGGAAGTGATCGCCAGCGTGCCCGATGCGACGCAGGGCGATCTCGACAAAGCGATCGACGCGGCGCGGAAGGCCTATCCCGGCTGGGCCGCGACGCCGATCGCCGAGCGCAAGGCAAAGCTCGCCGCGCTGGGCCAGGCGATCATGGCCAATGCCGATCCGCTGATGCGCCTCCTCACCAAGGAGCAGGGCAAGCCGCACGCCGAATCGCAGGGCGAGGTGATGGGCGCGGGCTATTGGCTGATGGCCGCCTCGCAGCTCGACCTGCCGGTGACCGTCAACGAGGATTCGGACGATCGCTACAGCGAGACGCGCCACGTGCCGCTGGGCGTGGTGGGCGCCATCGCGCCGTGGAATTTCCCGATGATCCTGGCGATGTTCAAGGTCGGCCCGGCGCTGCTGGCGGGCAACACGATGGTGCTGAAGCCGTCTCCCTTCACCCCGCTATCGACGCTGAAATTCGGTGAGCTGGCAGCCGAGCTGCTGCCGCCGGGCGTGCTGAACATCGTGACGGGCGGCGACGATCTGGGCCCGTGGATGACCAGCCACCCCGGCTTCGACAAGATCAGCTTCACCGGATCGACCGCGACCGGCAAGCGCGTGATGCAGTCCGCCGCGCCGACGCTGAAGCGCGTGACGCTGGAGCTGGGCGGCAACGACGCCGCGATCGTGATGCCCGATGTGGACGTGGAAAAGGTCGCGGAGGAATTGTTCTGGGCGGCGTTCCGCAACAATGGCCAGATCTGCATCGCGACCAAGCGGATGTACGTCCACAAGGACATTTACGATCAGCTGCGCGACGCGCTGGTCGCCTATGCCAAGACGGTGAAGGTCGGCGACGGATCCGAACAGGGCACGCAGATCGGCCCGATCAACAACAAGCAGCAGTACGCCCGCGTGCTGGAGCTGATCCAGGACGCCAAGGACAAGGGCTACAAGTTCCTGGTCGGCGGCGAGAAGGCCGATGTGCCGGGCTATTTCGTGCCGGTGACGATCCTCGACAATCCGCCCGAGGACGCGCGGATCGTGCAGGAGGAGCAGTTCGGCCCCGTCCTGCCGCTGCTGAAGTTCGACGACGTGGACGATGTGGTCGCGCGCGCCAATGCGACCGACTACGGGCTCGGCGGCTCCGTCTGGGGCAATGACGAGGACAAGGCGTTCGAGATCGCGCAGCGCATCGCCAGCGGCACCGTGTGGGTCAACGAGACGCAGCACCTGTCGCCGATGGCGGCGTTCGGCGGCATGAAGCAATCGGGCGTCGGCGTCGAAGGCGGGATCGAGGGCCTTTTGGAATATACCAACGCGCAGACGATCGTGCGCAAGAAGCGCAAGGAAGCGGTCGCGGCCTGACGCCCTGACGTACCCTCGACGGGCGGTGGGCGGCTGACCGGGCCGCCGCCGCCCGCTTTCATTTCAGCGCATAAGGACCGGCATGAACGATCTTCTGGGCACCTGGACATTGCTGTCGTGCGTCAGCCAGCGCGGCGCGGCGGAGCGCCGCACCTTTGGCGATCCTCCGGGCGGGCAGCTGCAATATACCGCCGACGGGCGCATGTCGGCATTTCTGATGGACCCGGCCTGGGCCGAGCGCGGTGACCCGACGGCGGACAGCTTCACCGAATTCTTTTCCTATGCCGGCACGTGGCAACGCGAAGGCGACCGGGTGACGCACGACATTCTGTTTGCCTCGCAACCCACGCGGGTGGGCACGCGCTTCGTGCGGCTGATCGTGCCGGTGGATGCCGATACGATCGAGCTGGTGACGGAGCCGGAGGTGTCGAAATCGGGCCAGACTTACGTCACGCGGCTGACCTGGCGGCGCTTAGCGGCGGGTGCGTAAGCGCGGGCAGCCGCGCCGAGATGTAGAACGATGCTCGCCCGGGTTACGCGGCCAACGAAGCGGCGCGGCGACCCGGGCGAGGCAATCGCGGACTTAGCCGTTCAGCTTGTCCTTGAGCGCCTTGGCCGGCGTCAGCGTCAGCTTCTTGGATGCGGCGATCTGGATCGCCTCGCCCGTCGACGGGTTGCGGCCCTCGCGTGCGGGGCTGTCCTTGACCTTGAACTTGCCGAAGCCGTTGATGGCGACTTCCTCACCCTGGGTGGCGGCATCAACAATGGCGGCGAACACGCCGTCGACCAGCTTGCGGGCATCGGCCTTGCTGAGGTCGTGATCAGCCGCGATACGATCGGCGAGGTCGGAATTGTTCATGTCATGCTCTCATATTGTGGAGCGACCTCCATATGCGCAGCGACGGGCAATGCACCATCCGTCTTGGCGCAAAAATCGTTTCGCGCGCGATATTTTGGCCGTTTGTTGCCCAGAAAGCCGCCTGATCATCCGATCGGGCGCCAATCGACTCGCGTCGGCGCCCGTCGGTGACGATCGCGACTCAGCCCTTGTCCGGCTGACTCGCCAGGAAGGCATCGATGTCGCTGGCGGCGTGACGCTCGTCCAGCGCCATGTTCACGATCCGACCGCGCTTGACCGCCGGACGCGCCGCCACCTGCTTCGCCCAGCGCTGGAGATTGCCGTAGCTGGCGACATCAAGGAACGTGCCGGCCTCGTAGATCTTGCCCTCGGCCACCAGCCCGTACCACGGCCAGATCGCGATATCGGCGACCGAATAGGCGTCGCCTGCGATATATTCGTGGTTCGCGAGCTGGCGATCGAGCACGTCGAGCTGCCGCTTCACCTCCATCGTGAAGCGATCGATCGCATATTCGATCTTGAACGGCGCATAGGCATAGAAATGCCCAAACCCGCCGCCGAGATAGGGCGCCGACCCCATCTGCCACATCAGCCACGACAGCACCTCGGCGCGGGCCGGGCCGTCCGCCGGCAGGAAGGCGCCGAACTTTTCCGCCAGGTGGAGCAGGATCGCGCCCGATTCAAAGACCCGGATCGGCGTGTCGCCACTGCGGTCCATCAGCGCGGGGATCTTCGAATTCGGGTTCACATCGACAAAGCCCGAGCCGAACTGATCACCCTTCATGATGTCGATCAGCCACGCGTCATATTCGGCGCCGGCGTGGCCCAGTGCCAACAGCTCCTCGAGCATGACGGTGACCTTCACGCCGTTGGGCGTGCCGCGCGAATAAAGCTGAAGCGGATGCTTCCCGACCGGCAGGTCGCGGGTCTGCGTGGGGCCGGCGATCGGACGATTGATCGACGCGAAACGCCCGCCGCCCTCGCCCTTCCGCCACGTCCAGACCTCGGGCGGCACATATTCGGATGATTGCGACATGCGGTAATGATCCTCATCATGGGGCAGCATGGCTGCGTTCAGCGTTCGCGACGGCCAGTGATCTTCCGTTTCGAAACACTGAACGAGATGGCGCGCCGCAAGGTCCAGTCAACCGGCCAGGTCGCGCGCGACCGCACGATAAAGGCGCTCGTTCATGAACCAGCCGGCGGCGTCTGGTCCGGCGATCAGGGTGCGGTACAGCGCCGCGCGACGGCTTCAGCGACGCGTTGCTGGCTGGCGAAGCGCTGGTCGTTGCGCAGCACCCTACGCTTTCCGATCCGCGCTTTCGTTCACCTGATCCACAAGGTCCCGTGCCGCGGACTGTAGCAACTCCTTGAGGACGGGATGGTACCAGGCCTGGTCGGCGAAGCGTTCCGCCGTCATGCCGGCATCGATCGCCAGCGCGACCGATTGTGCGAGATGTTCGCCGCCCGTCAGCACGATCGTGCCGCCCAGCAACGTGCCGTGGCTGTCGGCATACAGGCGCACCATGCCCTTATCCTGGCCATCGATGCCGGCGCGCGCATTGTCGCTCGCGCGCGCGGCGGAGGCGCGCGCGCCGGCCAGGGCCGCGGCTGTTTCGGCGGCCAGCGCATTGAGTTCGCGGGCCAGTGGTGCGAGCTCCTGTGGAAGATCCTCCGGCACGCTCGCGGCGCGTCCATGGCGGATCGCCTCAACCGTGCCGCGAAGCGTGGTCAGCGGACGGAGGCCGACCCGCAGCTGGACCAGCGCCGCGCCGCCGAGTGACAGCCCGAGTATGGCAAGCGACGCGGTCAATGGTGCCAGGGCGCCCATGACAGGTCGATCGATCTCGGCACGCGGCACGGCCGCAAGGACATGCGCGTTGCCCATCCTCGTTGACACGACAGCAACGAGCCCATGGACCCGCATGCCGTCGTCTCGTCGACCCTCGAATGGCTCGCCGCCACGGCCCGCCCCGGCGCGCGGCGGTCGGGGCGACGCCCGTCCGGATGCCAGCGCCGGTCGGGGCGGCGGCCGGATCAAGCCGATATGCCCGCCACCAGCGATCGCTTGAGTGTCCGTTTCGATCAGCCATGGCTCGTTGCGCGGGATCCGTTCCGACACGCGCGCCAGCTGCGCACGATCCAGCGAGCCGTCGGCGCGGACGGCGCTTCCAAGCGCGACGAGCCGATCGCCCAATCGCGCGTCGATCCCATCGGTCACGAACCGTTCAAGCACACCGCTGATCGCGAACCCGGCCACAAGTAACGCCGCGAGCGTCGCGCCTAGCGATAGGGCTAGCATTCGGCCGAACAGCGAACGGGGCAACCTCATCGCATCGCGCTCGCGGTCAGCCGATAGCCGCGCCCCCGAACGGTCTCGATCAGCGCCGCACCGATCTTGCGGCGGAGCCGGCCGACGATGACCTCCAGGCTGTTCGAATCGACATCGGCGTCGCCTTCGTAGACGCGTTCGAGCAGATCCAGCCGCTCGATCACCGCTTCCCTGCGTAGCATAAGGGCGGACAGCACCCGCCATTCGAGCGCCGTGAGGCGGAGCGGCAGGCCATCGAGCTCGAATTGCCCAGTCTGGCTCTCGAAGGCGAGCGGCCCGCACTCCAGCCGGGTGACGGCGTGACCGGCGGCGCGCCGCACTAGCGCACGCAGGCGCAGGACCAGCTCGTCCACGCGAAACGGCTTGACGAGGTAATCGTCGGCTCCCGCCTTGAAGCCTGCGACCTTGTCCGCCCATGCATCGCGGGCAGTCAGGATTAGCACAGGCAGCGTGCGTCCCGCGGCGCGCCATTCGCGGAGCACACTGACGCCGTCGCGCTCGGGCAGACCGAGGTCGAGGACCGCGACGTCGTAAGCCTCGGTCGCGCCCGCGTGACCGGCGTCGATCCCTTTCGCGAACAGATCCACCGCGCATTGCTCCGCCCGCAGCGCGCGTGCGATCGCGGGTCCGAGATCAGGATCGTCCTCGACGAGCAGGATGCGCATGCGACCGGCTACCTCCGCCGGTTAAACCGAAACTGAACGGGGAAGTTCAGCGGGGCGGTGGATCGCCCGGTTTAGACATCGGTCATCGACAAGCAAGGAGCAGTTCGATGATCGATGTGCGTAAGTGGAAGAACAACCGTCGCGTGTTGGCAGCCGGCGCGGCGGTCCTGGTGATTGCGGGCGCCGCCGGGGGCGCAGGTGCCGTGCAGGCCACGCGGCCCTCGGTCGAAATGGCGCCCACCGTCCTGACGCTGATCGCCAAGCTGCCGATGAGCAGCGGGGTTGTGACGGTGAAGGGGCGGGTGGCGGAGGTCTATGGCGACCGCTTCGTCATCCAGGACGCGAGCGGGCGAACGATGGTGGCTGCCGGCCGTGAGGCGCGCGGCATGGTCGGCGTCGGGAAGCCGGTCATCGTGCAGGGGCGCTTCGATGACGGTCAGCTCCGCGCGAGCTATCTCGTCGATCGCAACGGCGAGGTGGCCGAGATCGGGCCACGTGGGCCGCGGCCGGGCGGCCCGGACGATCGCGGTCCGCATAGGCCAGGTCGCGATGTCCCACCGCCCCCGCCGCAGGGGTGCGCGCCTCAGCCAGGCGTTCCCGGCGGACCCGGTGCCGCGCCGCCCCCGCCCCCACCTGCCAACGCGGGCGTACCGTCCGCGAACGGAGCTGCGCCCGCGCCTCGCCCCGGCGCTCCGCTGCCCCCGGCGGAGAGCCAGGTAGCTCCGCCGGTCGCCGTAGTGAGGCCTCAGGTATAAGCTTTGCACAGGGCGTGGAATTTACAGTCCACGCCCTTGCTACCGACCAAGGATGACGTCGACTTGAGCTGGACGTCATCATCCCCGCAACGAGCATCCTCCTCTCGCTCTCGCCCATGCAAAGGGCTTAGCTGAGGAACCTTCGCTCCGGACCCTAGCTGAACGAAAGTCCGCATTCAGGCAGTCGCTGTCGGCTCTTGAACGGCCGCTTTTGGGTCTCTTCTACCCTATTGGACCGCCAGCTGCGCACCTAGCCGACCGGTCTATGGTCGCGAGTTTCTCCGACACGTCGGCGCATGGCGACGGGGGGATCAGCATTGGAACGAGCGGGTGAGCTACCGGGTGTGGTGCGTCTGCAGGTAAGCGGCGGTGCCGACGACCCTGCCCTGCCCGCGTCGCTGGCCCCGCTCGTCGACGAGTTGGTGAAGCTACTCGCGCGGCGAATCGCGACGTCCTATGTTCAGGCGTCCCCAGGCGGCGGAGAGGATGAGTGAGCGAGCGCGCGATCGGCTACGGCCGCAAGAGCTTCGACGACCCTGACCAGCGCACGTCGTCGGTCGACGACCAGCGCATGTTCGCGGCCGCCTATGCCGAGCGGCATGGATTCGAGCTCGTCGCGTTCCACGGGGATAACGGCATAACCGGCGCGACGATGGAACGCCCCGGCCTGCAGGCGATGCTGCAGGCGGTGTCGCGGGGCGAAGCCAAGATCGTCATCATCGAGGACGTCGACCGGCTGGGCCGCGACCAGGAACACCTTCAGCATATGATCAAGCTGTTCCGGGTGTACGATGTCGTCATCCACACAGTGGCGGCAGGTCGCATCGACGATCTGGTATTCGCGTTCAAAGGCATCATCGGCGAGCAGCAACGCATGCGCATTGCCTACACGACGAGGCGTGGCCTGAAGGGCAAGGCGAGCCGCGGCGGCGCGACCGGCGGTCGCGTGCTGGGTTACGAACGGGTCGTCACCGGCCAGGATGTACAAGGCCGTGACATCGACTGCCTGGCCGTCGAGGAAGAGCAGGCGGCGCTGGTCCGACGGATCTTCCAGCTCTACGCCGACGGACACAGCCTCAAGCAGATCTGCAACACGCTCAACGCTGAGGGCGTTCCCTCGCCCCGTGCCCGCGAGCGCGGCAGGTACAATGCCGGCATCTGGAACCCTTCTACGCTGTCGGGCGACGTGACGCTCGGCGAAGGCATCCTCAACAACGAGATCTATGTCGGGCGACGCATCTTCAATCGGCGACGCTGGGTGGAAGTGCCCAACGAGCGGCGCGGCTTCTCGCGCAAGCCGCGGCTGAACCTCGAGGCCGAATGGGTCGTCCGCGACGAGCCAACCTTGCGCATCATCGACCAGCCGCTGTGGGATGCGGTGAAGATCCGCCAGGCGCAGGCGCGTCTCGCGCGTGACGAGAAGTTCGGACTGACCGCCAATCCGCTGAGCGGCGCCAAGCGCCCTGCCCACCTGCTGTCGGGCTTCGTCGAATGCGGTGCCTGCGGCTCACCCGTTCTGGCGACCGGTGCTGGTCGCTGGCGCTGCAAAGGTCATCGCACCGGGATGTGCACCAATGGCTCGGTGACGACCAGAGAACTCGAGAACCGCGCATTCGCCGGCATCCGCGACAAGCTGCTGACGCCTGAAGTCGTCAGCCAGTTCGCAGCCGCGTTACAGCGGGAGATCGAAGAAGCGCACCGCACAGACAATGCCGAGCGCACTCGCCAAGAGATGGAGCTCAGCGAGACTCGTGCCCGAATTGCAAAGCTGGTGACACGCATCGAGGAAGATGACGATGCCCCCCGCTCGCTCAGCGTGCGCCTGAAGGAACTTGAGACGACCGAACGGGCGTTGGAAGCGACATTGGCCATCCTCCCTGAGCGACAGATCGTCCGGCTACCGGCGAATTACGAAGCCTTGTATCTCCGCGCAGTCACGAACCTTGATCAGCATTTGGCATCGGGTGACGGCGCGACCGCGCGTCAGGTGATCCGTCCGCTCATCGAGAAGATCGTGGTGCAGCCGGGCGACGCGCGTGGTGGCAAGCGCAGGCCAATGCAGCTTCACGGCGACCTGTTCCGGATGCTGGAGCTTACGACTGTCGAAAGCCCAGACGCAACAAAGCCCCGTCCGGCTAAGGACGGGGCTGTTGTTACACCGTTGGTTGCGGGGACAGGATTTGACCGCTGTAGAACCCGATTTCGGATTACCGGCATGACCGTGGTGTTGGTTGGAGCTAACATCCAAATGCCGCCTTGGCCGGCTTGATACATCCGCTTTAAGACAGACCATCAACGCGTTGGGCGGCGCAGGACGCCCTGGTAGACGAGATGGTACGCCACTAGTTCGCATACCGGTTTTTACGCAGTCGCAGCGGCGCTTAGTCGGGCTTGTGCGACACATACCGCACCGCCGAGCAACCGTCGCTGAGCGCCAAGCAACCACGTCGCTCAGTAACGCCGTGGGATGCTTGGGACGTGCGCGACGTTCTCGCGCCGCCGTCCAAGCGTCAAAGCTTTTTTGTCAGCAAATCCTGCGAGATGCGCTTGTCCAGGCTCAGATCCGCGACCAGCTGCTTGAGCTTGCGGTTCTGCTCGAGCTGCTTCGCACGTTGCAGCTCGCCAACGCCTAGCCCGCCATATACCTACTCCCAGCGGTAGAAGGTCTGTTCCGACATGCCAATGCGACGGATGACTTCAGCGATCGGCGTCCCCGTCTCTGCCTGCTTCACCGCAAACGTGATCTACTCTTCCGTGTACCTCGACTCCTTCATCTTTAGATCCCTCCTCATGATTTTTTAAGAGGCCGAAAAACTCTCACTCAGCATTGATTAGAAAACGGGATGAGCTCAGTCTCTATGACGAAAACGTGCAGACCGCCGAGGTGGTCGCGATCGACCTCGAGGAAATTAGCATGGTGCTAGAATGCGAGGACAGGCGGCGCGAGATGCTCAACCTTCGCCACCTTGCCGACCGGCACATCCGGTTGGGTGCGGACGATCCATTCCGCGCAGGGGGCTACGTGCGATCGGGTCTTGGCCCACCTTGAAGCTTTGAGGGCCAACACCGTCGATGCTCGCTCCGTTTATGTCGTGATCAGTCGCGCCAGCAAAGGCGCGGCCATCTATACCAACAATTGCGCCAGCCTGTAAGCGTCCGGTCTGACGCGTGTTGCTGGCGCGGCGCAGCTGCGCGAGGCGGTCGGCTCTCGGAGTGTCCTTTCGCACTCCGTAAGGAGAGTGCGGATGGGGCGCATGGAGGTCATCACGCGGGTT
>JAESGL010000100.1_pt1 | contig 134854 bp, 133 predicted proteins | sample 9269711 | NCBI WGS metagenome assembly JAESGL01 (sample SAMN14515918, study PRJNA621676) | algae metagenome | isolation source: Kastovskya adunca ATA6-11-RM4 and co-occurring heterotrophs from soil and... | place: Chile: Atacama Desert | collected 2011-06-27 | reverse complement strand
GCGTTCAGCTGCGTGCTGACGGCGGCATGGCATGAGACGGACACGGGCACGGGCAACCTCCTTCACGACAAAGCGGGAAGGTCAGTCTGCCTCAACCGGCGCCAGCCCGCGCCCATGGGATCTTTTTTCATGCGCGCGACCCGGATGGGGCGAATAGCAAAAACAAATATCAATATTGTCGTTGACAGCGGTGACGCGCACCGACCACTCTGCCCGCCAGATCGAACGACGCGCCGGCACGGGATCGGCACGCTGGAAGGGGACCTGATGACGACATTCGCCCGCCGCACATTCCTTGGCACCTCCGCGCTGCTGGCAGGCTGCACCATGGCGCCGCCGGTCGCGACCACGCCTGCCGCGACGAACCGGGCGTTCGTCCGGCGGGACGGTATGCGGCTGATGGTCGGCGACGAACCCTATCGCTTCGTCGGCGCGAACATCTGGTATGCCGCCTATCTGGGGGCCGATGCGCCTTATGGTGACCGCGCGCGGCTGAGACGGGAGCTGGATGCGCTGGCGGCGATGGGCGTCACCAATTTGCGCGTGCTGGCATCGGCCGAGGAAGGGCCGCTCAGGAATTCGATCAAGCCGGGCTTTCGCGGTCCCGGCAAGGATTACAACCAGACGTTGCTCGCGGGCCTCGACTATGCGCTCGCCGAAATGGCGAAGCGCGGCATGCGCGCGGTGCTGTACCTGACCAATTTTTGGGAATGGTCGGGCGGCATGATGACGTACCTGTCCTACGTCAATGGCGGCCAGTATCTGAACATGAACGATCCGGCGCATCCATGGCCGGAATTCGCCAATTACAACGCGCAATTCTATGGCAATGCCCGCGCGACGGAACTGTATCGCGACTGGATCCGCGCCGTCGTCGGCCGGACGAACAGCGTGACCGGCATGCGCTATGCCGACGATCCCGCGATCATGGCGTGGCAGCTGTCGAACGAACCACGACCCTCGGGCGACTTGGCGCATGCCAATCTGCCGCAATTCTACGCCTTGGTCCGCTCCAGCGCGCAGCTGATCAAGTCGATCGATCGCAACCATCTGGTCTCGACCGGCAGCGAGGGGCTGAAGGGCGGGCTGGAGCGCGCCGATATCGTGCTGGCCGAACATGCCATCCCCGAAATCGACTATCTGACGGTACATATATGGCCCAACAACTGGGACTGGGTGAAGCAGACCGACCTCCCCAACACCGCCGTCAGGGGTGAAATGTTGACGGACAAGTATATCGCCGACCACGTCGCGCTGGCCCGCCAACTCGACAAGCCGATGGTGATCGAGGAGTTCGGCTATCCCCGCGACGGCGGCAGCAACGATCCCGCCGCGCCTACGACCTGGAAAGACCGCTTCTACGGCCGCATCTATGCCGCGGCGCTCAAGAGCATGACCGAGGGCGGGCCGATCGTCGGCACCAATTTCTGGGCGTGGAATGGCGAGGCGCGGGCGCAGCACCCCGACTATCGCTTTGCCGAGGGCGACCGGCAATATATGGGCGACCCGCCCCACGAACCGCAGGGCTGGTACGGGATCTTTACGGGCGACACGACGATCCGGCTGGTCGCGGATCAGGCGGCGGCGATCGCGCGGCTACCGCGCTAGGACGGGTCAGCGCCGGGTGCCCTCCAGCCCCGGCGCGACCACCGCCTGTGCAAGATAGCGCGGCGCGACCCGCGCCTTGGCGCGCTGCTCATAGGCGTAGCCTGCCGACAGGACCGCCGCATCGGTGCCGGCGGTGCCGATGAACGACAGTCCGACCGGCAGCCCCTGCATCAGCCCCATCGGCACGGTCAGATGCGGATAGCCGGCGACCGCTGGCAGTTCGGACGCGGACGGACCGCCATATTGGTCGCCATAGACCGGATCGCTGAGCCACGCGGCGGCATAGGTCGGTTCGACCAGCAGGTCGGCGCGCGCGGTCTTGAGCATCGCATCGATCCCCTCGCGCCCCGCCAGCCGGAGCGACGTCGCGCGGGCGGTGCGATAGGCAGGATCGGCCAGTCCCTTGGTCTTCGCCGCCTCCTCGAACAGTTCCTGTCCGAAGAATGGCATTTCGGCCGCGACATGGGCGCGGTTGAAGGCGATGACCTGTTCAAGGGTCCGGGCCGTCACCGTCGCGGGCGTGGTGGCGAGATAGGTGTCGAGATCGGCCTTCAACTCGGTCTTGAGCACCAGCAACTCCGCCTCGCCCAGTCCGTCGAGCTTCGGCGGGGTGACATCGACCAGCGTCGCCCCGGCGGCGCGCAGGACCTTCAGCGCCGCATCGAAGCGTTCGGCGAGCGCCGCCGGCATGCCGGCCGGCCGGATCACGCCAACCCGCTTGCCGTTGAGTGCCTCTGTTGACAGACCGGCGGCATAATCGCGGACGACCGTACGGGCGGTCGCAGCGTCGGTCGGATCGGGTCCAACCATCGCTGACAGCAACAGCGCGACGTCGCGCACCGACCGGCCCATCGGGCCCGGCGTGTCCTGGCTATGGCTGATCGGCACGATTCGGCTGCGGCTGACCAGGCCCAGCGTCGGTTTGAACCCGACCAGCCCGTTGATCGACGACGGACACACGACTGAACCATCGGTTTCGGTCCCGACCGCGACCGCAGCCAAACTGGCGGCAACGGCCGCGCCTGATCCGGAGGACGATCCGCACGCCGTCCGGTCGAGCGCATAGGGATTGCGTACCAGCCCGCCGACCGCGCTCCACCCGCTCATCGACCGGGTCGAGCGGATGTTTGCCCATTCCGACAGGTTCGTCTTGCCGAGGATCACCGCCCCGGCACGGCGGAGATAGGCCACGACCGGCGCATCGCGGCGGGCGACATTGTCTTTCAGCACCAGGCTGCCGGCGGTCGTCGCCATCGGATCGGCGGTTTCGATATTGTCCTTGATCAGGACCGGCACGCCGTGCAGCGGCCCGCGTACCCGCCCGGCGCGACGTTCGTCGTCCAGCGCCTTGGCCTGTGCCAGCGCATCGGGATTGGTCGCGATCACGCTGCGCAGCATCGGCCCCTGCCGGTCCATCGCCGCGATCCGCGCGAGATAGGCCTGGGTGATGGCGACGCTGCTGGTCGCCCCCGACTGCATCCGCCGTTGCAACTGATCGACCGAGACTTCCTCGACCGGATCGGTCTGTGCAGCGACGGGCGCAGCAACCATCGCCAGCGCCGCCACCCTGAAAACTCCGTGCCAGCGCATATCCATCCCCCGTTCGATCCGACCGGGCCAAGCTATCGCAGCGCAGGCCCGGCGCAATGGTCGAAACGGACGCCAGACAGCAAAAACCCCGCCAATCCAATGGACTGACGGGGTTTTCGAAATGGTGGGCGCGGCAAGGATTGAACTTGCGACCCCTGCGATGTCAACACAGTGCTCTACCACTGAGCTACGCGCCCGGCGCTCTCTCTGTTTCCGGAGAGAGCGAAACCGGAGTGGCGCTGTTAGCGGCGCCGATTCTCCCTGACAAGCCCTTAATTGCTCGTTGGGATTCTTTCTCCCTCGAACAGCCGATCGACCTCCGCCACCAGCTCGCGAAGGTGGAACGGCTTGGACAGGATGCGTGCGTGCGGCACCTGTCGCCCGGCCTTGAGTGTCACCGCCGCAAAGCCGGTGATGAACATGACGCGCAGGTCCGGCACCATTTCCCCGGCGCGTTGCGCCAGTTCGATGCCGTCCATCTCGGGCATGACGATGTCGGTCAGCAGCAGGTCGAACGATTCGGTCTGCAACAACGGGATCGCCGCCGTGCCCCGGTCCACCGCGCTGACGAAATAGCCGGCACGTTCCAGCGCGCGCGTCAGATATTCGCGCATCACCTGATCGTCCTCGGCCAGCAAGATTCTGAACATCCGACTCCCTTCGATGCCAGCCCTATTCCTAGGCGAAGGTGGTTAAGATTTTCCAGCCGGACGCTCGACAAGCGCGACGGAGCGTGATCCTTTGCGACCGATGGAAGCTTCCCCCACCCCGCCCTCGTTCGACCGGTACGGACCCGACGAACCGGTATCGCCGGTGGTGGTGTCGGTGCCCCATGCCGGGCGGCAATATCCAGCGGCAATGCAGGCGCTGCTGACCGTGCCGGTCGCGCGACTGACTGCGTTGGAGGACCGGCATGTCGATGCCGTGGCGATGCAGGCGGTTGAACGGGAGGTGCTGTTCGTCGCCCGGCGCGCGCGTGGCTGGATCGACCTCAACCGCTCTCCGCTGCGCGACCGCGATCCGCAGGTCGATGCCGGTGCCGATCCGCGCGGCTTTGCGGCGCAGGCATCGGACAAGGTGCGCAGCGGCATCGGGCTCATCCCCCGCCGGGCGGGCGGGGCCGACAATATGTGGCGGCGCAAGCTGAGCGATGCGGAGGTTACGGCGCGGATCGCCCAGGACCACGCCCCTTATCATGCCGCGCTCGACGGCGCGCTGGCCTCTGCCCGGGCCCGGTTCGGCGTCGCACTGCTGCTCGATCTCCATTCGATGCCACCGCTGCCCGGCGTCGTGCCGGCGCAGGTGGTGCTGGGCAATCGCCACGGGCACAGCTGCGCTTCGCTGTTCACCGACACGGCAGCAGCGATCGTGCACGAAACCGAGCTGCGGGTGGCGATCAACTACCCCTATGCCGGCGGCCATATCCTCGCCAGCCATGCGCGCCCGCGTGCCGGTATCCATGCACTTCAGCTGGAAATCGACCGCAGCCTGTATCTCGACGAGGAGTTCGATCAGCCCGGCAACGGTGTCGCAACCACGGTGGCATGGGTCCGCGCCATGATCGATGCGCTGGCCGAGGTGGCGCTGTCCACCACCCACCGCATCGCGGCAGAGTAGCACAAGAAAAAAGCCACCCCGCGCGGTTGCACGGAGTGGCCAAGGTTCAGGGAGGAGGCGCGTGAAACGCGCCGCACGGCCCAACGAAAGGGGGGAACATCGGACCGTGTATCTGCAACTTAGGAAGGCGGTCGCAGGGGTTCAAGACCCATTTTGCGATTGACCGTGACTTTATCGCCACGGCACGTCAGCGCGCCGCGCGTGGCCCCGGCAGCATCCGCGACAGCACGCCGTCGCGCAACAGGAAATGATGCCGCAGCGCGGCGGCGACGTGCAACGCGACCAGTCCGAGCATCGCGAATCCGAGCAGCTCGTGCGCTTCATGCCCCAGATGGGCGAGCGACGGCGGGATCGGCAGATAGGGGATCGGGAACAGCGCGAACCAGTCGAGCGGATAACGCTTCTCGCCCGACACCATCGCCCAGCCGCTCAGCGGCAGGACGATCAGCAGAATATAGAAAAGCAGGTGCGTCGCATGGGCGGCCATCCGCTCCCATCCCGGCGTTCCCGACGGCAGCGGCGGTGGCCGATGGCCCAGACGCCAGCCGATCCGGCCGAGCGTCAGGACCAGCACGGTGATGCCGATCGCCTTGTGCGCCGGCATCGATCCGCCGATCAGGCCGATCCAGAGGTTGACCAGCACCAGCGCCGCGATCGTCCAGTGGAACAGGATCGCGATGCCGGAATAGCGCCCTCCCTGGATCGGCCGGACCGTCATCAGAAGGTTGGGACCGCGACCGGCTGCGGCTGCACCTTGCCCTGCTGCATCTGGCGCGCGAAAATGTCGCGCATCAGCGACAGCGAGAACAGATGGGCGAAGATCAGCGGCAACATGCCCGACTGCTGCATTTTGCGCAGCTGATCGCCGCGCAGTTCGTTCAGCTTTTCCTCGGACACCATCTGGAAGCCGCGGTACACGAAGGGCTGGTCGTTGCCTTCCTGCTGGATAGCGACTTCGCCGTCCATCAGCAGGCCCAGTTCCTTGATCTCCTTCATGAACATGCCGGTGCGCTGCCCGGCCTGTTCGAACTGTTCGTTAAAGGCGAGGATCTGCTTGGTCACTTCGCTCGGCTGGTCGCCGTCGAACAGCGGCTCGCCATCCTCGAACGGGCCGATGACGTCCGACGTCGGGTCGAAGCACAGCGACAGGTCCTCCGAGTCGGGACGCAGCCGGGCGAGCAGATACGGATAACGGCGGATATAGGCCGGGATATAGGTGTCGAGGTCGCGCAGGCGGCCGTCATCGTCGAGGAAGGTGTTGACGCCTTCGTTCAGGCCCATCAGCGCCAGCGGCACGGGGTCGTCACCGACCGAGAACACGATCGGCATCCGGCGCTGCACCAGCGGGAATTCCTCGACCGTGACGGGGATCGCGTGCTGCCCGACCAGGAACGGCGCGGTTTCGCTCGCGCGGACCTTCCAGTTGGCATGCGTCTGGCTCGAAAGCGGTTCGAGCTGGTTGTAGAACAGCGGAAGCGATTGATTCTGCGGCGCGCTGGCCATTTCAGGGTCTCCAGATACTCTATAGTCGGCCCGGCGATACCATGCCGGGCGGCCGCCCCCCCGGGCGAGCCTCGACCCCCACGTCTATGGATTGGCGCTGCGGGGTGCAAGCGATACGAGCTTGCCGGGATTGAACAGGTTCAGCGGGTCCAGGCCGCTCTTGATCCCGCGCAACGCCGCCAGCCGGGCGGGCGGGCCGAGTCGCTCCAGTTCGCCACGCTTCATCTGGCCGATGCCGTGTTCGGCCGAGATCGATCCCCCCGCCGCCGTCACCGCATCATGGACGAAGCGGGTGATGACCGGCGCATCCTCGGCATACCAGCGCGCCGGGTCCGCCCCGACCGGCGCGCGGACGTGGAAATGGACATTGCCGTCGCCGAGATGGCCGAAGGCGGTGGCGTGAGTCCTGGGGAAGCGCGCTTCGGCCGCCGCCGCCGCCTCGACCATGAAGCGCGGCATCGTGTCGACCGGCACCGAAATATCATGCTGTACCGCCGGGCCGGTCGACTTTTCCGCCGCCGACAGCGAATCGCGCAGCGTCCAGAAGGCTTCGGCCTGCGCCTCACTGCTCGCCAGCACCGCATCGGCGACAAGTCCCGCCTCGACGCCATCGGCCAGTAATTCCTCCAGCAGCGGCGCCGGCGGCAATTCGCCGGGGGCGGCGACCGCCTCGATCAGCAACTGCCATGGATACTGGCCGGACAGCGGCGCGCGGGCGCCCGGCAGATGGGCGACTGCCAGCGCCAGCGTGTCGGCGGGGATGATCTCGAAGCTCTCGATCCGGTCGGTCGCCGCCTGCATCCGCCGCAACAGGTCCAGCCCGGCCTGCGGGTCGGCGATACCGGCCCACGCCACCGCCCGCTCGGCGATCGCGGGCACCAGCCTGAGCGTCGCGGCGGTGACGATCCCCAGCGTCCCCTCCGCCCCGACCAGCAATTGCGTCAGGTCGTAGCCGCGATTGTCCTTGGGCAGCGCGGCGAGGCCGCCATGGACCGTCCCGTCGGGCAGCACCGCCTCGATCCCCAGCACCAGCCGGCGCATATTACCCCAGCGCAGCACCTGCGTACCGCCGGCATTGGTCGACACCAATCCGCCGATGGTGGCGCTGCCCCGCGCGCCCAGAGTCAGCGGGAAACGCTGCCCCGCCGCTGCCGCCGCCTCGTGCAGATGTTGCAGGATGACGCCGGCCTCGGCCACGGCCTGCCCATCGGACACCTGGCGAATTCGGTTCAGTCGGCGCAGCGACAGCAACACCGCCGATCCATCGGCCGGCGGGGTCGCGCCACCGACCATCGAGGTGTTGCCGCCCTGCGGCACCAGCGCGACACCGTGCCGCCCGGCCAGCGCGACCACGCCTGCAACCTCGGCGGCATCCGCCGGCTCGAACAGCGCCGCGCTGATCCCGTGATAACGCCCGCGCCAGTCGGTCAACCACGGCGCGATCCGATCGGCATCGGTGGTCACGATCCGGTCGCCGAACGCAGCCCGCGCATCGGCGACCATGGCGGCTATGGCGTCGGTCGTCATCCGAAGGGGTTAGCATCCCGATCCCCCTTGCCGCCAGTTCATCTGCGGTTAAATTCCGGCATAGGATGATATCCTCGTGACCGCACTGCCGCTTTCCGCAGCGACCATGATGTTGCTCCTGCTCGCCCTGCCCGGCGCGGCACAGCGTCGTCCTGCCGAGGCGCCGCCGACGACGACCGTTCGGACCGAGGTGCGGGTACAGCGCGTGATCCTGCGCGTGCCGCGTGCGCCCTTCGCCCCCGTGTCCTACAGCGCGCCCCGCGCGCTTCCGCCCATCCAATGGGTCGAGAAGCGCACCGACCGCTGCGTACCGCTGCAGAATCTGGCGGCGGTGACGATCAGCCGCACCGACAGCGTCGACCTGCTGCTCAGCAGCGGCGGCCGCCTGCGCGCGCGGTTGGCCGACGATTGCCCTTCGCTCGATTTCGTGTCGGGCCTCTATATCAAGCCGAGCGGCGACGGGCGGATGTGCGCGTCGCGCGACGTCATCCGGTCGCGTTCGGGTGGCCAGTGCCGCATCGCCGCGTTCCGGGCGCTGGTCCCGGCGCGCTGACCCACGGAAAACTTGACTTTTCCGGTGTTTTTCGCAAGGGCCGGTCGGATTTATCGGAGCGCGGTCGTGTTGCGTTCCCCAGCCATGGAATCGCAATGACCTTTGCCGATCTCGGCCTGTCCGACGAACTGCTGCGTTCCGTCAACGATTCGGGCTATACCGAACCGACCCCGATCCAGGCGGCGGCGATCCCGTCGGTCCTGATGATGCGCGATCTGGTCGCCATTGCCCAGACCGGCACCGGCAAGACCGCGTCGTTCGTGCTGCCGATGATCGACATCCTGGCGCAGGGGCGCAGCCGGGCGCGGATGCCGCGTTCGCTGATCCTCGAACCGACGCGCGAACTGGCCGCGCAGGTCGCCGAGAATTTCGAGAAGTATGGCGCTAACCACAAGCTTTCGATGGCGCTGCTGATCGGCGGCGTGTCGATGGGCGACCAGCTGGCCGCGCTGGAAAAGGGCGTCGACGTGCTGATCGCGACGCCGGGCCGGCTGATGGACCTGTTTACGCGCGGCAAAATCCTGCTGACCGGCTGTTCGATGCTGGTCATCGACGAAGCCGACCGGATGCTCGACATGGGGTTCATCCCCGATATCGAGGAAATCTGCACCAAGCTGCCCAAACAGCGCCAGACGCTGCTGTTTTCGGCCACCATGCCGCCGCCGATCAAGAAGCTGGCCGACAAGTTCCTCGACAATCCCAAGACGATCGAGGTAGCCCGTCCCGCCACCACCAACACCAACATCACCCAGCATGTCGTGCCGGTCGCGCCCGCGAAGAAGCGCGACGTGCTGCGCAAGCTGCTGGCGCAGGAAGACGTTCGCACCGCGATCATCTTCTGCAACCGCAAGACGACGGTGCGCGAACTGAACAAGAGCCTGCAGCGCGCCCGGTTCCGCTCGGCCGAAATCCATGGCGACATGGACCAGTCGGCGCGCATCGCCGAACTGGAACGCTTCAAGCAGGGCGACGTGTCGATCCTCGTCGCGTCGGACGTCGCCGCGCGCGGTCTGGACGTGAAGGGCGTCAGCCACGTCTTCAACTTCGACGCGCCGTGGCACCCGGACGATTATGTCCACCGCATCGGCCGCACCGGTCGTGGCGGCGCGACCGGGGTCGCCTACACGTTGGTCGCGCCGGACGATGCCGAGAATATCGCCAATATCGAAAAGCTGACCGGGCAGAAGATTCCGGTGCTCGACATGGGCAGCGCGCCCACCGAAGACGCGCCCGAGCCGGAGGTGGTCGAGGAAGCACCGCGCCGTGGCCGTCGTCGCCCCGCCGCCGAAGCCGAAGCAGTGCCTGCCCGCAGCCCCCGCCCGGAGCGCGACGAACGGCCGGCCCGCGAGGAGCGCCGCCCCCGCCGCGAGCGCGAAGAACGCTACGACGAACGCCGCGGCGAGCGCCCCGCCCGCTATGTCCAACAGGACGCGGTCGAGGACGGCGCATGGAACGGCCCCTTCCCCGCCTTCCTGAACGTCCGCATCCCCGGCTGATCGCCGTGGACGACGATCCGTTCGAAACGGTCGCGGTACAGGCGATCGAAAGCCCGTGCGTGCTGGTCTGTTCGATCGATGCCGCCACTGGCTGGTGCCTCGGCTGCGGGCGCACCCGTGACGAGATCGCGCGCTGGACCGCGATCGATTCCGACGCGCGCCGCGCGGTGATGGCGGTGCTGCCGCAGCGGATGGCCGTTCTGGAGCAATAGCTTAGGCGGACCCTGGGCGCAGCCCATGCGTTGAGCGCGCGATCTGTAAGCCCTGGGAGTATCGTCATGGCCGTCACGCTCAAGCCGCTATCCGAACAGACCATCGTCATTACCGGCGCCTCGTCCGGCATCGGTCTCGCCACCGCCCGCCGCGCCGCACGCGAGGGCGCCCGCGTCCTGTTGGTCGCCCGCAACGAGGACGCATTGCGCGAGGCGGTCGAGGGGATCCGCCTGCGTGGCGGCAAGGCCGACCACCTCGCCATCGACGTTACCGCTGCCGATGCGCCCGAACGGATCGGGGCGAAGGCGCGCGAAGCGTTCGGCGGGTTCGACACCTGGGTCAACGATGCCGCCGTCGCGCTCTATGCCCGGCTGGAGGAAACCAGCGTCGACGAACAGCGCCGGGTGTTCGATGTCGGCTATTTCGCGATGGTCGCCGCGTCGCTCTATGCCGCGCGCGAACTGACCGCGCGCGGGGGTGGTGCGATCGTCAATATCGGATCGATCCTGTCGGACCGTTCGGTTCCGGTGCAGGGCGCGTACAGCGCGATGAAGCATGCGGTGCAGGGCTTTACCGAAGCCTTCCGCATGGAGATCGAGGCCGATGGCAAGCCGGTATCGGTGACCTTGGTCAAACCGGCGGCGATCGACACCCCCTATCCCGAACATGCCCGCAACCGCATGGATCAGCCCGCGCGCGTACCGCCCGTCGTCTATGATCCCGAACTGGTGGCCAAGGCGATCTGCTTTGCCGCCGCGCATCAGAAGCGCGACCTGACCGTCGGCGGGACCGGCATGGCGATGACCAAGATGAGCAACCTGCTGCCGCGCAGCGCCGACCGGTTCATGGAGAAATTCTTCAAGGAAGAGGCGCAGACCACCGACACCCCCGCCACGCCGGGTGCCAAGGACAATCTGTACGAGCCGCGCGCCGATGGCCGCGCCCGGTCGAATCAGGACCATTATGTCCGCAAGCAGAGCCTGGCGCTCGAAGCGCAGATGCGGCCGTGGACGACCGCAGCGCTGCTCGGCGGGATCGGCGTAGCGGCGGGCATGCTGCTGTCGCTGCGCGGATCGACGCCGCGTCGGCGGAATGACGAACCGAAGCTGCTCCCCCCGCCCCGCGCGCATCAGGCGGACGGCACCGATGCCAGCGCGTCCTATGCCGCCGGGATTGCCGATGAAGGGACGGTTCCCGGCAGCGAGCCGGTATTCTCGGAACGCCCGGCAGGTTCGCCGGTCGCCCCGAACGCGGCGGAGATAAAGGTGGCGCAGCCGTAAGGGCGCACCCGCGCTCTGATCGTCACCCCGGGCTTGCCCCGGGGTCCCGCTTCTTGTGCTGCCGTTGGAAGGAAGCGGGACCCCGGATCAAGTCCGGGGTGACGTCCTTCTATCGAACGGTCAGCACGCCATCACTCGCCCGGGCCGCGCATCAGCTTGCGGATGAAGCCGATCACGCCGGTCTGGCGCGACCGGCGCAGGCGTTCGGCGGCGAGGATCGTCTGCACCTTGCGGAAGCAATCCTCGACATCGTCGTTGACCAGCACATAGTCATAGCCGTCCCAATGGCTGACCTCGGCCGCGGCGCGGGCCATGCGGCCCTCGATTACGTCCGCGCTGTCGGTGTTGCGCGACACGAGCCGCTGGCGCAGTTCGGCCATCGACGGCGGCAGGATGAAGACGCGCACCACATCGCCGCCAGCGATCTGGAACAATTGCTGCGCACCCTGCCAGTCGATATCGAACAGCACGTCCTTGCCGGCGCTCAGCATCGCTTCGACCGGCGCGCGCGGCGTGCCGTAGCGGTTGTCGAACACATGCGCCCATTCGAGGAATTCATGGTCGGCGACCATGCGGCGGAATTCCTCGAGATCGACGAAATGATATTCCTTGCCATCGGTCTCGCCCGGCCGGGGGGCGCGGGTGGTCGCCGACACCGACATGACGAGATCGTCCTCGGCGGCCAGCAGCTTGCGCGCAATGGTCGACTTACCCGCGCCGGAGGGCGAGGACAGGACGAACAACACGCCGCGGCGCTTAAAACCGTGGAGGTCGGGGTCGGGCAGATGGCTCATGGACCGGCCTATTCGCGCGTACAGGCGGACGGCGTCAAGGGGCGACGGTACAAAGCCATCGCCCCTCGATCGGGTTCACACAGATGTGAAGGTCTGTCCGGCCGGTCGCGGGCGGCCCCGTCCGGCACCGGTCCGCCCGAGCCAGGCGGACCGGGTACGCGTCAGTAGCCGCGTCGCATCTTGTCCAGCTTGCGCCGGTCATAGGCCTTCTTGGCCACATAGCTGCCGCCCAGGATCATGCCGAGCGGCCCCATGCGGCGCATCGCGCTGCCCGCCAGCCAGCCCATCGCAGCACCCTTCGCACCACCACGTCCATCGCGGCGATCCATCTCACGCCCGACGAGCGCGCCGATAATCCGTCCGATCATGCTGCATCCTCCGTTTCGAAGAGTTGTTCCTTCAGTTCGGCGGCACCGCGCAATACGGCCCAGCCGACCGCATAGGTTATCGCCATGGGCACGACGACTTTCAGTACATTGGCGACAATGGCACCCTTGATCGCACCATCGACGCTCGAATCATCGTCGCCGCTCATCTTGTCGATGGCCGCTCCGACCAATGCGCCTATCGTCGTCGCACCCATATTTTCCTCACCGAAGTTATACGGTTACAGCGCAGGAAGCGCCCGGATGTTCCCTGTCGGCGCACCATCGGCGCCACGCCCTCACCCCATCGCCGACGCCAAAGTTCACTAAGTTCACACTCACCGCGTTTTCGCAGCCTCGCGCGCCACGGTCGTCAAACAATGGCAAACCAACTCGGCACGACACGCCCCAGCAGGCAGCATGGCATTCGTCCGCCGTGTAGGAAAGCGGCCGGCGATAGCGGCTATCCGACCATCGTCTCCGGCCGGACCAGCCGGTCGAACGTCGCCTCGTCGACCAGTCCCAGCGCCAGTCCCGCCTCGCGCAGCGTCAGCCCTTCGCCATGGGCGTGTTTGGCGATCTTGGCGGCATTGTCATAGCCGATCTCGGGCGCCAGCGCGGTGACCAGCATCAGCGAGCGTTCGACCAGTTCGCCGATCCGCGCGCGGTTCGGTTCGATCCCGTCGACGCAGCGTGTCGCAAAGCTCGTCATGCCGATCGCCAGCAGGTCGATGGACCGCAGGACCGCCGCGCCGATCAGCGGCTTGAACACGTTCAGCTCCAGATGCCCCTGCATCCCCCCGACCGTCACCGACAGGTGATTGCCCATCACCTGCGCGGCGACCATCGTCAGCATCTCGCACTGGGTCGGGTTGACCTTGCCCGGCATGATCGAGCTGCCCGGTTCGTTGGCGGGCAGGTCGATCTCGCCCAGCCCGGAGCGTGGACCGGACCCGAGCAGGCGGATGTCGTTGGCGATCTTGGTCAGCGCCACCGCCAGCGTGTTGAGCGTGCCCGACAGTTGCACGAGCGGGTCGTTCGACGCGAGAGCCTCGAACTTGTTGGGCGCGGTGACGAAGGCATGGCCGGTGATCGCCGCGATTTCCGCCGCAACCGCCTCGGCGAACCCCGGCGCGGCGTTAAGGCCGGTGCCGACCGCCGTGCCGCCCTGCGCCAGGCGCAACAGATCGCCTTCCGCCGATCGCAACCGGCGATAGGCGTCGCGCAACTGCGCGACATAGCCCGAAAACTCCTGACCCAGCGTCAGCGGCGTTGCGTCCTGCAAATGGGTGCGGCCGATCTTGACGATATCTGCCCAGTCCCGTGCCTTGGCCTCCAGCGATCCTGCGAGACGATCGAGCGCCGGGAGCAGGTCGCGGTTGAGCGCCACCACCGCCGCGACATGCAGCGCGGTGGGGAAGCTGTCGTTCGACGACTGGCCCTTGTTGACGTGATCGTTCGGATGGACCGGCGATTTGCCGCCGCGCTTGCCCGTCAGCGCTTCGTTGGCGCGGCCGGCAATGACTTCGTTGGCGTTCATGTTCGACTGGGTGCCGCTGCCGGTCTGCCAGATGACCAGCGGGAACTGGTCGTCCAGCTTGCCGGCGATCACTTCGCCCGCCGCCGCCTCGATCGCGTCGGCGAGTGTGGCGTCGAGGCCGTGGGCACGGTTCACCCGCGCTGCCGCCTGCTTCACGATGGCGAGCGCATGGACGATGCCGATCGGCATCCGCTCGGACGGCGGGAACGGGAAATTCTCGATCGATCGTTCGGTCTGCGCGCCCCAGTAAGCGGCGGCGGGAACCTCGATCGCGCCGATCGAGTCGGTTTCGGTACGGGTATCGGTCATGCCGACAAAACCCGTGGCCGCGTCAGTCGATCCGTTTCGACAGGAAGAAGCGGCTATGCCCCGGCGGAAAATCGTCGATCGTGCCGAAATGACCGAACCCCAGCTTTTCGTAGAAGCCGCGCGCCTGGAAACTGAAGGTGTCGAGCCACATGCCGATGCATCCTGCATCCCGCGCCAGCGTCTCGGCCCGCTGCATCAGCGCGCGGCCGATGCCCTGCCGCTTATGGTCGGGCGATACCGCCAGAAATTCGACGAACAGCCAGCGATAGCCGATCTTGCCCCACAGTCCGCCGGTGATCGTGCCGGCGTCGTCCCGGACGACGATCGCCACCTGCTGCCGTTCGGTCGGGCCGACCGAGGCTTCGTTATGCGCGACCAGGATGCGCAGGATCGCGTCGCGCTCGGCCTCGCCGGGCGAAGCGACGACCTCGATCGTCACTTCTTGCGCTTGAAATCCACCGCGACGACGTTCGACCCGTCCTCGCTGGTCGCGATCGGCGCGTCGTTTTCGGGCGGGTCGTGCGGTTCGGGTTCGTCGCCCGGCTCGTCATTCGCCTGAAAGCGCAGTTCGAAATTGACCGCGGGATCGTGGAAGCCGGTGATCGCGGCATAGGGAATGACGAGGGTCGACGGGATGCCGCCGAAGCTCAGGCCGACCGAAAAGCGTTCACCATCGACGGTCAGGTCCCAGAAACGGTGCTGGATGACGATCGTCATCTCGTCCGGAAACCGCTCGATCAGCCGCTTGGGGATGTCGACGCCGGGGGCCTGGGTCTTGAAGGTGATATAGAAGTGATGCTCGCCCGGCAGCGCGCCGGTGGCGGACACCTGCCCGAGGACGCGGCCGACGACGGCGCGCAGGGCTTCCTGGACGATCTCGTCATAAGGGATCAGGCTGTCTGCGACGGGCTGGCTCATGGCGCCTTGGGTAGCGGCGTTTGCCGGTCCGTCAAGATTCGTTGCGTTGCATGGGATGCGCCACACGCTATGGAGACGCCCATGCGCACCGCCACCATCGCCCGCACGACCAGCGAGACGTCGATTGACGTCACGGTCAATCTCGACGGTACCGGCATCTATGACGTGTCGACCGGGGTCGGATTCTTCGACCATATGCTCGAACAGCTGTCGCGGCATTCGCTGATCGACCTGACCGTGCGGACCAAGGGCGACCTGCATATCGATGCGCACCACACGGTCGAGGATACCGGCATCGCGATCGGCGAGGCGTTCGCCAAGGCGCTGGGCGACAAGCGCGGCATCCGCCGCTATGGCGACGCGCTGTCGCCGATGGACGAGACGCTGACCCGCGTGGCATTGGACATTTCCGGCCGTCCGTGGCTGGTGTGGAAGGTGCAGTTCACCCAGGCGCAGCTCGGCACGATGGATACCGAGATGTTCGGCCATTTCTGCCACAGCTTCGCGCAGGCAGCGGGCATCACGCTGCATGTCGAGACGCTCTACGGCACCAACAACCATCATATCGCCGAGAGCATCTTCAAGGGGCTGGCCCGCGCCCTGCGCACCGCGACCGAAATCGACCCGCGCAAGGCCGATGCCATCCCGTCGACCAAGGGAGTATTGTGACATGGTAGCCCGTCCGATGCAGCCGATGTGCCTGGCAATGCTGAGCTATGTGAAGCCGCTGGACGAGGTCGACGTCCACCGCGACGCGCATGTCGCGTGGATCAAGGCGGCGATGGACGAGGGCACGATGCTGCTGGCCGGGCGTCGCAACCCGCCGACCGGCGGCGTGCTGCTGTTCCGGGGGGAAGAAGACGCGGTGCGCGCGGTTGCCGAGACCGATCCGTTCGTGGTCAACGGCGTCGCCACGGTCGAGGTCGTCGCCTTCACCATGACGCTGGCGATGGACCAGATCGGCCAGCTGTTTTGATCGCACTGATCGATTACGGCGCGGGCAATCTCCAGTCGGTCGCCAATGCGCTGAAGGTAGCGGGTGCGGCCGATCTGGCGATCACCGCCGACCCGGATGCGGTCGCGAAGGCCGACCGGATCGTGCTGCCCGGCGTCGGCGCCTTTGCCGCGTGCATGAACGGGCTGACCGCGATCCCCGGCATGGTCGAGGCGATGCGGTCGCGGGTGCTGAACGGCGGCGTGCCGTTTCTGGGCGTGTGCGTCGGCATGCAGTTGTTGGCGACTACCGGCGAGGAGTTCGGCAGCCATGCCGGCCTCGGCTGGATCGAAGGCACCGTCCGGCGCCTGACCCCCGCCCCCGGCGTCACCGTGCCGCACATGGGCTGGAACGACGTGGTGCCGGTCCGCGAGCACCCGCTGCTGGTGCCCGGCGAAGCCTATTTCCTGCACAGCTATGCGTTCGAGGGCGAGGATGTACTGGCCACGACCGACCATGGCGGCCCGGTGACCGCGGCGATCGGCCGCGACAACATCCTCGGCGCGCAGTTCCACCCCGAAAAGAGCCAGCGCTACGGATTGGCGCTGCTGGAGAGGTTTCTCGAATGGCGTCCCTGACGGTTTTTCCGGCAATCGACCTCAAAGGCGGACAGGTCGTCCGTCTGGCCGAGGGCGATATGGACCGTGCCACGGTCTATGGCGACGATCCCGCGCATCAGGCGACATTGTTCGCCGATGCGGGGGCGGATCATCTGCACGTCGTCGATCTGGACGGCGCCTTTGCCGGACAGTCGGTCAATGGCGATGCGGTGGCGGGTATCCTCAAGGCGTTTCCGGGCCGGGTGCAGCTGGGCGGCGGCATCCGCAACCGCGCCAATGTCGACCGCTGGCTCGACCTCGGCGTCGCGCGGGTCGTGATCGGTACAGCCGCGCTGGAAGACCCCGATTTCGTGCGCGAAGCCGCCGCCGCCTGTCCGGGGCGGATCGTGGTGGCGGTCGACGCATGGGACGGCATGGTCGCGACGCGCGGCTGGGCGGATGTGTCGACGGTGTCGGTCACCGAGCTCGCCCGCCGGTTCGAGGATGCCGGCGTCGCTGCTGTCCTGTTCACCGATGTCGGGCGCGATGGGATGCTGAAAGGTTGCAATGTCGAGGCGACTGCCGCGCTGGCCGCCGCCGTATCGATCCCGGTCATCGCCAGCGGCGGGGTCGCGGGGATCGAGGACATCCATGCGCTGAAGGGCAAGCCCGGCATCGAAGGCGTCATCACCGGCCGGGCGCTGTATGACGGTCGCCTCGAACTCGCCGAAGCGATCCGGGTCGCTGCCGCATGACGGTGCGGGCGCGGGTCATTCCCTGCCTCGACGTCCATGCCGGGCGGGTGGTGAAGGGCGTGAACTTCGTCGAACTGCGCGATGCCGGCGATCCGGTCGAGCAGGCGCGCGCCTATGATGCGGCGGGCGCGGACGAACTGACGTTCCTCGATATCGGCGCCAGCCATGAAGGGCGCGACACGATCATCGACGTGGTGCGGCGGACGGCGGAGGTGTGCTTCATGCCGCTGACCGTGGGGGGCGGCGTGCGATCGCCCGACGATGCCCGCGCGCTGCTGCTGGCCGGGGCGGACAAGGTCGCGGTCAATTCCGCCGCCGTGGCACGGCCCGAACTGGTGGCGGACATCGCCGACCGCTTCGGCAGCCAGTGCGTCACCGCCTCGGTCGATGCCCGCCGGGTCGAGGGGCGCTGGGAAGTGTTCACCCATGGCGGTCGCCGCGCGACGGGGATCGATGCGGTCGAACATGCGCTGAAACTAGCGGAACTGGGTGCGGGCGAATTGCTGGTGACGTCGATGGACCGCGACGGGACGCGCGACGGCTATGACCTCAACCTGATCCGGACGATCGCCGACGCCGTGTCGGTGCCGGTGGTGGCGTCGGGCGGGGTCGGTACGCTCGACCATCTGGTCGCGGGCGTGACGCAGGGACATGCCAGCGCGGTGCTGGCGGCGTCGATCTTTCATTTCGGGGAAGCGTCGGTGGCGGACGCGCACGCCGCGCTGGCGGCGGCTGGGGTGCCGGTACGGTCGCACTAAGATCCTCCCCGTGCCGGGGAGGATTTTCAGGCCTCGCAAAACCCCCTACAGCCGCCCCATGGCCACTACCGCCCTCGCCGCCCATTCGGGCATTGCGCCGCCCCGCGAAGGCTTTGCCTTTTCCGACGTCGCGACGTTCGTCGCCTTCGTCTTCATGGTGGTGCTGGCGCGGCGGGCGATCCGCAATCGGCAACGCAGGAACAGGGACTGACATGGACGCCTTCGACCGGCTCGAATCGGTGATCGCCAGCCGGATCGGCGGCGATCCCACCCAATCCTATGTCGCGAAGCTGCACGCGCGCGGCACGGCGAAGATCGCGCAGAAGGTCGGCGAGGAAGCGGTCGAATGCGTCATCGCGGCGTGCGGCAACGACCGCGCCGGGCTGATCGGCGAGGCCGCAGACCTGATATTCCACCTGACGCTGCTGCTGCAGACCCAGGGCATCGCGCTGGACGATGTCCGCGCTGAACTGACCCGCCGCGACGGGCTGTCGGGCATCGCTGAAAAAGCGTCCCGTCCCAAGGAGTAAGTCCATGCCGATCGACGCGACCCAGCCCTATGACGCCGACAATATCTTCGCCCGCATCCTGCGCGGGGAGATACCGGCCAAGCGGGTATATGAGGACGAACATGCCCTCGCCTTTCATGATATCGCCCCGCAGGCGCCGGTGCATGTGCTGGTGATCCCCAAGGGCGCTTATGTGTCGTGGGACGATTTTTCCGCCCGCGCACCCGATGCCGAAATCGCAGGATTCGTCCGCGCCGTGGGCCATGTCGCGCGCGAGCATGGGCTGGTCGAACCGGGCTATCGCCTGCTCGCCAATATCGGCGGACATGGCGGACAGGAGGTGCCGCACCTGCACGTCCATCTGTTCGGCGGCGCGCCGCTGGGACCGATGCTGGCGCGATAGGACAGCTTTATTGCACGAAAGGAATTGCGCGGGGCGGATTTGCGGGTAGGTTTACGCCTTTGTAATCTCGCGGCCCCGCAAGAAGGCGCCGCGTTTGGGGGGCCTGCATGATTTTTGGCCGTATCAAGCCACTCGATGCGATCCTTGCGACCGCAGAGAAGAAATCGCTTACCCGCACCCTGGGTGCGTTCCAGCTGACCATGCTGGGCGTCGGCGCCATCATCGGCACCGGCATCTTCGTTCTGACCGCCGAAGCCGCGCAGAAGGCGGGACCAGGCATGATGATCTCGTTCATCATCGCCGGCCTCGTCTGCGCGGTCGCCGCCCTGTGCTACGCCGAAATGTCGTCGATGGTCCCGGTATCGGGATCGGCCTATACCTACAGCTATGCCGTCATGGGCGAGATGCTGGCCTGGATGGTCGGCTGGGCGCTGGTGCTAGAATATGCGGTCGCCGCCGGTGCCGTATCGGTCGGCTGGTCGGGCTATTTCGTCGGGTTGCTCAGGGAATTTGCCGGTATCGACCTGCCCACCGCGCTGACGCTCGGCCCGATCGATGGCGGCATCATCAACGTGCCTGCCTTCATCATCGCGCTGCTCGTCACCTGGCTGCTGGTGATCGGGACCAAGGAATCGGCGTTCATCAACGCGATCCTCGTCGCGGTGAAGATCGGTGCGCTGATCCTGTTCTGCGCGCTGGCGCTGCCGGTGATGCAGTCGAAGAATTTCGAGCCGTTCGCGCCGTTGGGCTTCGGCGGCATTTCCGCCGCCGCCGCGTCGATCTTCTTCGCATATGTCGGGTTCGACGCGGTGTCGACCGCGGCCGAGGAGACGAAGAACCCGCAACGCAACATGCCGATCGGCCTGATCGGCAGCCTTGCCATCTGCACCATCTTCTACATCCTCGTCGCTGCCGGCGTCATCGGCACGGTCGGCGCGCAGCCGCTGGTCGATGCCGCGGGCAAGGGCATCGCGCCGGGCAGCACCGAACTGGCCGCCGCCTGCGCCAATATCGGCAGCCAGGCCGTCGTCTGCTCGAAGGAAGCGCTGGCATGGACGCTGCGCGAGATCGGCTGGCAGCAGGTCGGCAACCTGATCGGCCTCGCCGCCGGGCTGGCGCTGCCCAGCGTCGTGCTGATGATGATGTTCGGCCAGACACGCATCTTCTTCGTGATGAGCCGTGACGGTCTGCTCCCGGCCAAGCTGTCGAAGGTGCACCCGAAATACGGCACGCCGCATGTGGTGACGATCATCACCGGCGTGTTCGTCGCCTTCTTCGCCGCACTGTTCCCGGTCGGGGCGCTGGCCGATATCTCGAACTCGGGCACGCTGTTCGCGTTCGCCATGGTCGCGATCGCGGTGCTGGTGCTGCGCAAGACCGATCCGAACCGTCGCCGTCCGTTCCGCACCCCGGCGGTCATGGTCGTCGCTCCGCTGGCGGTCGCCGGCTGCATCTACCTGTTCTTCAGCCTGTCCTTCTACACGCTGGCGCTGTTCTTCGGCTGGGCGTTCTTCGGGCTGCTGGTGTATTTCGGCTATAGCCGCTCGCGCAGCCATGTCGGCCGCGGCATCGTCGACACCCATGAGGACGATGCGGGCGTTCCGCCCCTGCCGGTGCCGCCGCTGCCGGGCGGTCCCAAGGACTGATCGGCAACGACGCTTCGATACAGGAAGGGCCGGGGAATCGCTTCCCCGGCCCTTTCTTTTTGTCGGTGATGGATGGGCGGATCAGCCGTCCAGCTTGTCGGCCATCAGCTTCGTCAGGTCGACCTCGGGACGCGCCCCATAGTGCGAGATGATCTCGGCGGCGCACAGCGCACCGAGCTTCAGCGAGCGTTCGATGTCATAGCCGTGCGACTGGCCGTGCAGGAAGCCGGCGGCGAACAGGTCGCCCGCGCCGGTCGTGTCGACCACGCGCTCGATCGGCTGCGCGGGCACGCTGGTCCGCTGGCCTTCGGTCACCGCGATGGCGCCATGTTCGCCGCGCGTGACGACCAGCACCGGCACCTGGCCGGCGATCTTGTCCACCGCCGCGTCGAAGTCCTCGACCTTCGCCAGCGCGAGCAGCTCGTTCTCGTTGGCGAAGAGGATGTCGACCTGCCCCTCGGCGATCAGCGCGCGGAAGTCGTCGCCGTGGCGCGAGATGCAGAAGGTGTCCGACAGGGTGAAGGCGACCTTGCGCCCGGCATCGCGTGCGATGCGGATGCCGGCGCGCATCGCGGCGCGCGGCTCTTCCGGGTCCCACAGATAGCCTTCGAGATACAGGATCGCGCCGCTGGCGATCAGGTCGGCATCCAGCGCCGCTTCGGGCAGGAACTGCGACGCGCCGAGAAAGGTGTTCATCGTGCGCTGCCCATCGGGCGTGACGAAGATCATGCAGCGCGCGGTCGCCGGCTCGCCCGCACGCACAGCGGTGTCGAAGCGGACGCCGGCGGCGCGGATGTCATGCGCGAATACCGCCCCCAGCTGATCGTCGGCGACCTGCCCGATGAAGCCGGTCTTGCCGCCCAGCGCGGCGATGCCGGCAACGGTGTTCGCGGCCGACCCGCCCGACACTTCGCGGCCCGGGCCCATCTTGGCATAGAGCGCGTCGGCATCGGCCGGCGAGAAGACGAGCTGCATCGACCCCTTGGTCATGCCCTCCGCTGCAAGGAACGCGTCGTCGGACTGGGCAAGGATATCGACGATGGCGTTGCCGATCGCAACGACGTCGAGCGTGGGCTGGGTCAATCAAGGTCTCCGAAGAATATCGCCCGGCGACGTCGCGCGGACATTGGTTCGGGCGTTAGCCAGCGGCGCGCGCGCTAGCAAGCGGCAGTCCGGTCGGGCGTTGACGCGCCCTCTGCGCGCCACCATCGTCGGGTGCATGATCGAGAGCTTTTTCCTGTCCGTCGCGCAGCTTGGCGACCGTGCGTTCCTGCGGGTGCTGGCGAAATCGCTGGCGCTCACCCTGGTCCTGCTGGCACTGGTCGGTGCCGGGCTCGCGTGGGGGGCGCATTGGGCGGTGGCGGACTGGTTCGTGATGGGCGACGATGCCGGCGCGCTGGCGGCGATCGCCGCCGGGATCGCGGCGATCGGCCTCGCGTGGCTGCTGTTCCGCGTCGTCGCGATCGCCGTCATCGGCCTGTTCGCCGACGAGGTGGTCGAAGCGGTCGAGGCGAAACATTATCCCGCCGCGCTGGCGAGCGCACGGCCCGTCCCGCTTGGCCGGTCGCTGGCGATGAGTGGCAAGTCGGTGGTGCGGACGGTGCTGGTGAACCTGTTCTTCGTGCCGCTCTACCTGCTGTTGCTGGCGACGGGCATCGGGACGGCGGCGGTGTTCTTCGTCGTCAATGGATGGCTGCTGGGGCGCGACCTGTCGGACATGGTCGCGGCGCGCCATTTGCCGCCCCCGGCGATGGCCGCCGAACGTTCCGCCAGCGGCGGGCGGCGGTTTCTTCTGGGACTCGTGGGAACCGGATTGCTGTTGATACCGTTTGTGAATTTCGTTGCGCCGCTGATCGGCGCCGCGATGGCGACGCATGGGTTTCATCGTCGCCGTAGATAAGGGGGTGGGAATGCGTAGCGTTGGGATCGGCGTAGCCTTGGCGCTGACCGTTTCCGCCTGTGCCACGCCCGGTCCCGTCGTTCGTCAGAACGCCCTGCCCGCACCGCCGACGCCAAGCTATGGCACGATCGGCCTCGAACGGGTCATGGGCCAGAATGCCAATGCCCTGACCCAGCTGCTCGGCCAGCCCCTGCTCGACCTGACCGAAGGCGCCGGCCGCAAGCTGCAGTTCGGATCGAATATCTGCGTCCTCGACGCCTATCTCTATGCCCCCCAGCAAGGCGGTGTCCCGGTGGTGCGTCACGTCGACGCCCGCCAGCGCACCGGCGCGCCGATCGACCGCGCGAGCTGCGTCGCGGCGCTGACGCGCAAGGGGGGCGGACGCTGACCCGAACCGATGCGGCCGACCCGATCCAGTCGTTACGCGCATCCCGATATCTATTGTCCCTTTCACGCAGGAAAGTTCTACCATGTCCAAGATCGTTCCCGTGATCCTGTCCGGCGGATCCGGTACGCGCCTGTGGCCCATGTCGACGCCGGAAACGCCCAAGCAGATGCTGGCGCTGACTGCCGAATCGACCATGTTGCAGCTGACCGCGCAGCGCGCCATCGGTGACGGCTTCGACGCCCCGATCGTCGTCGCCAACCGGCGGCACGCCGACATGATCGACGCCCAGTTGCGCGTCATCAAGTCCTCGCCCAGTGCGATCATCCTCGAACCCGCCGGGCGCAATACCGCCCCGGCGATCGCCCTTGCCGCCCTGGCGGCGGGTGGCGGGGATGCCATTCTGCTCGTCATGCCGTCGGACCATGTCATCGCCGATGTCGATGCCTTTCACGACGCGGTGCGCCGCGCGCTGCCCAAGGTGCAGGAAGGCTGGCTCGCGACCTTCGGCATTTCGCCCGACGCGCCCGAGACCGGCTATGGCTGGATCCAGGCGGGCGAGGCGATCGCCGAGGGCGTGCACCGGGTCGCGCGCTTCGTCGAGAAGCCGCCGCTGGACGCGGCACAGGCGATGCTGGCGGCCGGCGACCATGTGTGGAACGGCGGCATCTTCCTGTTCCGTGCCGACCGCTATCTGGCGGAATTGGGCCAGCACGAACCGACCATGCTGGCCGCGTGCGAACAGGCGATGCAACAGGCGACGCAGGACGGCAACCGCATCGCCCCCGATGCCGCCGAGTTCGCCCGCGCGCCGTCGCAGTCGATCGACTATGCGGTGATGGAAAAGGCCGAGCGGGTCGTCGTCGTGCCGGTCGCGATGGGCTGGAACGACCTTGGCAGCTGGGATGCGCTGCACGCGATCAGCACCCATGACGACGGCGGCAACGTGCATCATGGCGAGGTGATCGCGATCGACACCCATGACTGCCTGGTGCGCAGCGACGGCATCCGCGTGGCGATGGTCGGTGTGTCGGACCTGATCGTGGTGGCCAGCGGCAACGACCTGCTGATCCTGCCGCGCGGACGCAGCCAGGACGTCAAGAAGCTGGTCGAAGCGCTGAAATAATCCCCTACCGGTGCGGCCCGACCGCCGCGCCGATCCTGCCGGAGTAGAACATGAAGCAACTGGTAGCCTTCGACCTCGACGGAACGCTGGCCGAAAGCAAGCAGCAGCTGACCGAGGCCATGGGCGAGGCGCTGGCCGACCTGCTCGGCGTCGCGCATGTCGCGATCATTTCGGGCGGCGACTGGCCGCAGTTCGAAAAGCAGGTCGCGACCCGCCTGCCCGAACGCGCCGACCTGTCGCGGCTGTGGATGATGCCGACCAGCGGCACCAAGCTGTACACCTATGGCGACGGCCGCTGGAACACGGTCTATGCCGACCTGTTCGACGACGACACCAAGGCCAAGATTCTCGAGGCGTTCGACGCCGCGCTGGAGGCGACCGGCTTCGTTCCCGAACAGACCTGGGGCGAACGGATCGAGGATCGCGGCAGCCAAATCACCTTCTCGGCGCTGGGCCAGCAGGCACCGATCGACGCCAAGGAGCATTGGGACCCCAAGTTCGAGAAGCGCAAGATCATCCAAGCCGACCTGAAACAGCGCCTGCCGGGCCTGTCGATCAACATGGGCGGCGCGACGTCGATCGACGTCACCAAGGAAGGCGTCGACAAGGCGACCGGTCTGGCCAAGCTGGCCGATATCAGCGGCATCGCCACCGACGCCATGCTGTTCATCGGCGATGCGATCTTCCCCGGCGGCAACGACTATGCGCCCAAGGCTGCCGGCATGGACACGGTCAAGATCCGCGACCCGCAGGAAACGCTGGCGGTGATCGAGGCGATCGTCGCCTGTCAGAAGTGACCACTCGGCCCCGCCCCGCCGCGCGGCGGGGCCGATGCTTCGCACATATCGTGCCGGATTGGGGCTGAACGCGCGCCGTAAACCGTTGGGAACGGTACGGAAGCGGCGAGATGCCCGATTGCCAAGCCGTGACGAGTCGGACTAGGGCGGCGGACAAGTTATTCGGGAAGGACATCCGTTGGGCAAGCGTATCGCCGGTTTCGACGGATTGCGGGCGATCGCAGCGATTGCCGTCGTGTTCTGCCACACCGTTGCCGGGCGGACCCAGATCGGCGGCTATGCCGTCAACCTGTTCTTTGCGCTCAGCGGCTTCCTGATCCTGTCGATCCTGTACGATACGCGGCGGTCGATCGAGCGGCGCGAGATCGCGGTCGGGACCGCGCTCGGCAATTTCTGGACGCGGCGGTTCGCGCGGATCTGCCCGGTCTATTATGTCGTGCTGGCGTTCGCGCTGCCCTGGCTGGTGTCGACCGGACAGATGCCGCTGGAACACACGCCGGCCTATATCGCCTATGTCCAGAACTACCTGATCCTGTGGACCGGCGAATGGGGCGCGTTCGGCTATACCTGGACGCTGGCGGTCGAGCAGCAATTCTACGTCCTGTCGGCGGCGGCGGTGCTGCTGACCCCGTCCCAACAGCACCGCCCGTTGCTGGGCGCAATGGCGGTGATCCTGCTCGTCGCTGCGCTGGCGCTGGGGCAGATGCCGTGGCTGATCTCCGCCTTCAGCGTCGATCGGCTCCCGTTGGTCGGCTTCTCGATGGCGTCGGCCGGCGGCTGGCTGGCGCTGTCGTGGCGCGAGGGACGGTCGTTCGGCGGCCTGCTAAGCTTCCCGGCCTTTGTCGTCGCGCTCGCGATCTGCGCGGTGCTGGCGCCGATGCCGGCTGCGTGGCTGAGCGGCAACCCGATCACGCTGTTCGCGCAGCCGATCGTGCAGCTGGTCGCGGTGTGCGTGATCCTCGGCCATATCGTCACGCACCAGCAGTCGGCGGTGGTCCGCTTCCTCGACCATCGCATCCTCAAATTCTACGGGGCGATCTCGTACAGCCTGTATCTGTGCCACGGCATCCTCGCCGACCAGCTGAAGGAAATTTGGTTCGAAGCCAATCTGGGGATCGGCGTGGTCAATTTCGCGGTCGAGCGGCTGTCCTATTTCGCGTTCATCCTGGGCATTTCGACGGTGATCGCGACGCTGCTGTGGACCTATGTCGAGCGGGTTTTCCACAAGAGCCGCCCGGCCGTCCCGGCGGCACCGCTGGCGACGGCGTAGCGCCCGGTCGTCGCCGCGCCGGGCGAGGCGGTGGTCCAAAGTTCACTAAGTTCACACTAGTGCGCTGTTTGCGTCATACGCCAAGCGCTGCCGCTGGCGACCGACAAATCGACATCGAGAAAGAGCGGTAGTGCTTATGGCATCGTTGGGATGCTGTAGGACAGCCGCGATGTTTTCGAAGGGCACCCGGCGCTTCCCGAGGCGGACCCCACCCGACGGGTATCAGGTCTTGACGGTCGGTCATCAGCCGACGACCTCGGCGAACACGTCGCACCGCGAACCGGCACATTGCGGCGTGACGGTGACGACGACCGGTCCGTCGAACAGTGCGGCTGGATAATAGGTCCGCGTTTCGGCCGTCGGCAGGACGGTAAGGCCGATCCGGCGGCATGCCGCGCGATAGCGATCGAGGAGGGCAGCGGCGGACGAGGTGGTACGGTAGCTTCCCGATGCATCCTCGTTCTGCATGCCGTCGCGGTCGTGCTGGCGGAATTCGATGACCGCGCCGGCGCCGGGCGGGGCGCCGAGCTGACGGAAATAGCGGGCGGCGACCGTTTCGTCCCCCGTCCCGACGCCGCGGCGATCGGTACAGCCCGCCAGACGCTTCGCCGGTCGAACGCCGTACACCTGATATGACGGCACAGGTGCCGAATGCCGTGTGGTCGGGCAAGCGCACCGACCGCCATTCACGCCCGCCGCTCCGCCAAACGAAAAGAGCCGCGCCTCCCTTGTCGGGAGACGCGGCCCTTGTCGGCCGTCGGGCTTGACCGCTTAGGCGGCCAGCTTGCGCAGCACGTACTGGAGGATGCCGCCGTTCAGGAAATATTCCAGTTCGTTGACGGTATCGATCCGGCACTTGGTCAGGAAGGTTTCGGTCGTGCCGTCGGCGCGGACCATGATGACTTCCACGTCCTGACGCGGGCGCAGGTTGGCGACGCCCTGGATCGTGAAGGTCTCGTCGCCGGTCAGGCCGAGGGTCTGACGGGTTACGCCTTCGGCGAACTGCAGCGGCAGCACGCCCATGCCGACGAGGTTCGAACGGTGGATACGCTCGAAGCTCTCGGTGATGACCGCGCGGACGCCCAAGAGGTTGGTGCCCTTCGCCGCCCAGTCGCGCGACGAGCCGGTGCCATATTCCTTGCCGGCGATGACGACCAGCGGGGTGCCGTCGGCCTTGTGGCGCATCGCCGCGTCGTAGATCGGCATGACTTCGCCGTCATAGCGGCTCATGCCGCCTTCGACGCCGGGGACCATTTCGTTCTTGATGCGGATGTTCGCGAAGGTGCCGCGAACCATGACATTGTCGTTGCCGCGGCGGGCGCCGTAGCTGTTGAAGTCGGCGCGCGAAACCTGCCGCTCCATCAACCACTTACCCGCAGGGCTGTCCGCCTTGATCGAACCGGCGGGCGAGATGTGGTCGGTGGTGATCGAATCGCCGAGGATCGCGAGCGGCTTTGCCTCGATGATGTCGGCCACCGGGTTCGGCGTCATCGTAAGCCCCTGAAAATAGGGCGGATTGGCGATGTAGGTGCTCGCCGTCGGCCAGTTGTAGGTGTCCGAGCCCTCGACCGAGATGCCCGCCCAGTGCTTGTCACCGGCATAGACGTTGCCATAGCGCGAACGGAACATGCCGTCGTCGATGTTGGCGGCCATGAGGTCGGCAACCTCTTCGTTCGACGGCCAAATGTCCTTCAGATACACGTCCTGCCCGTCCGAGCCCTGCCCGATCGGGGTCGACACCATATCCTCGGTCACGGTGCCCTTCAGCGCATAGGCCACGACGAGCGGCGGCGAGGCGAGGAAGTTGGCGCGGACATCGGCCGACACGCGGCCTTCGAAGTTGCGGTTGCCCGACAGGACCGAGGCGGCGACGATGTCGTTGCCGTTGATCGCCGCCGAGATCGGGGCGGCCAGCGGGCCCGAATTGCCGATGCAGGTGGTGCAGCCATAGCCGACGAGGTTGAAGCCGACCGCGTCGAGATCCTGGGTCAGGCCCGCCTTGTCGAGATAGTCGGTGACGACTTGGCTACCGGGCGCCAGCGAGGTCTTGACCCACGGCTTGGGCTTGAGGCCCAGCTTGTTCGCCTTGCGCGCGACGAGGCCGGCGGCGACCAGCACCGACGGGTTCGAGGTGTTGGTGCAGCTGGTGATCGCGGCGATGACGACGTCGCCGTCGCCGATGTCATGGGCTTCACCCTCGACCGCGACGCGGACGGGTGCGTCCTTCTTGTACACCTTGGTCAGGTCGCCGTTGAACACGTCGTCGACGCTGGGCAGTTCGACGCGGTCCTGCGGACGCTTGGGACCGGCGAGCGACGGCACGACGGTCGACATGTCGAGTTCGAGCGTGTCGGTGAAGATCGGGTCGACGGCGTTCTCGTCGCGCCAGAAGCCGTTGGCCTTGGCATAGGCTTCGGTCAGCGCGATCACTTCCTCGGGACGCGCGGTCAGGCGCATATAGTCGATCGTCTTGTCATCGACCGGGAAGAAGCCGCAGGTCGCGCCATATTCCGGCGCCATGTTGGCGATGGTCGCACGGTCGGCGAGCGTCATCGACGACAGGCCGGGGCCATAGAATTCGACGAAACGGCCGACCACGCCCTTGGCGCGCAGCATCTGCGTGACGGTCAGCACCAGGTCGGTGGCGGTGATGCCTTCCTGCAGCTTGCCGGTCAGCTTGAAGCCGACGACCTCGGGGATCAGCATCGACACCGGCTGGCCGAGCATCGCCGCTTCCGCTTCGATGCCGCCCACGCCCCAGCCGAGCACGCCCAGACCATTGACCATCGTCGTGTGGCTGTCGGTGCCGACCAGCGTGTCGGGGTAGGCGATCGTGCCCGAACCGTCGGTCGATTCCGACGACCACACCGCCTGGGCGACATATTCGAGGTTGACCTGATGGCAGATGCCGGTGCCCGGCGGCACGACCGAGAAATTGTCGAGCGCCTTCGAACCCCACTTGAGAAACTCATAGCGTTCGATGTTGCGCTGATATTCCAGCTCGACATTCTCTTCCGCCGCGGTCGGCGTGCCGAATTCGTCGACCATGACCGAGTGGTCGATGACGAGGTGGACGGGAACCTGCGGGTTGATCTTGCCCGCGTCGCCGCCGAGCGTGGTGATCGCATCACGCATCGCGGCCAGATCGACGACGCAGGGAACGCCGGTGAAGTCCTGCATCAGCACGCGCGCCGGGCGATACTGGATTTCGCGGTCCGACCGGGCATCCTTCTGCCAGTCGACGATCGCCTGCGCATCTTCGCCGGTCACGGTCACGCCGTCTTCGAAGCGGAGCATGTTCTCCAGCAGCACCTTCATCGAGAAGGGCAGCCGCGACACGTCGCCGAGCTTGGCCGACGCCTTGGCCAGCGAATAGTAAGAATAGGTCTTGCCGCCGACAGTGAGCGTGTCGCGGGTGCCGAGCGTGTCCTGGCCAATGGCGGTCATGCGGATCCTTCCCAGTTGGTCGCGGGCGGGATCGATCGGCCGGGGGCCGTCGACGGAATGGCCGCCGCGGGTAGGTTATCGAGCTGTACCGGTGGCCCTTAGCAACCGGGTTCCTTCGGGGGAAGTGGGTGAATCCGCGTTCGGGACGGCAGAAGCGATCTTTATCAGATCATAAATGCTTTCGCTTTGCAATAGCGATAGTGCGGGTGCTGCGGTGCTTCGATGTTCGGCGATGACCGGGGAATGTCGTCATCGAACGGCCGGAATCCACGGACGCCGACGTTTCGGCTGGGCTCGCGCCGCCAGCGTATATGGACTCCCGCCTGCGCGGGAGTGACGAACGACGAGGGAGCGGCGTTGCTGCTCCCGCGAACGGGGTATCTGGCGGACCTAGTCCTTTACCGACCATGTACGGGTCCGGCGGTCATACACGGCCGTACTGCCGATCGAGACGCTATCGGCATCCCAGTAGAGCCGGCCATTGCCCGAAAGTTCGATGGGCGCGTTCGATGCGATCACCGTGCCATCCGGCTCGATATAGCGCGCGACGACCGGTATTTCGAAGTCGCGTGTCCGCCACGCCTGCCACCGCGCCGGAGTGTAGAGTTCGACGACGCCCCGCCCGTCAGGGGCTGCCGTACGCCGGTACAGCGTCGAGCCGCCGAGCAGGTAGAGCGCGAACGACAGCAGGAGAAGCAGCGCGATGACGAGCGCGATGCGTCGATGGCGTCGGCGGATCATGCGGCAAACTCCATGATGACCGGCCGTAGCAGACGGCGCCGGCCGATCCCGCTATAGATGGTGAAGTCGCCGCCCCGGCCATAATGGCTCCGCCAATCGCGGAACGACGCGTTGCCTACCGACCAGTAACGCTGAGCGAACACGCCGTTGCCGCCGTTCCTGGCCGTTTCCCGAACCACCTGAATATCCGGTGCGATGACCGCGCCCGGCTGAGGCCGGTCGGACCCCAGCTGCCAAGCATCTGATCCCCGTTGAAATCATAGGTGTCGCGCAGATAGGTGCCGACTTCGTCGATGGTCAGGCGGATGCGGGCAGCGGGCAGCGGCACGGCATCGCCGGCAACCGCAATCTTGACCGATCCCCGCCCGATCGCGGCGTAGAAATCATCGACATCGCCGAACAAGGCGGATTCGATCCTCTGGAAATTCAGTTGGCAGGTCTGGTCGGCGCGTGCCGGCCCGGCGGCGAACCAGCGCTCCATGACGGCGGCGCCGACCGGCCAACCTTCCTGCCGCATCGCGCGCGGTATGTCGGTCAGGGTGAAGACCATGCTGTCGCTCCGTCGTCCTCGCCAGGGCAGCGTAGGGGCAGATCGGTCCGACGCCCAGATGTTCGTGGATCGACCGGGCGGGTTGGCCGCTCCTGCCGTCGCACCCCTTGCCAAGGACGGTCGACGCATATCCTTTTTGGAACTTTCCTACACGAATTTCGAGAGATTATGGTTCGTTCGAACGATGAAGGGGCGGGGCGATGGCGACATATCGGGTGCGGCACGACGGGTGGACGCCGCAGCGGCAGCGGGCGTTTCTGCGGGCGCTGAGCGAGACGGGGTGCGTGCGCGATGCCTGTGCGCGGGCGCGGATTTCGACCACTTCCGCCTATCGGATGCGGCGGCGGTCGGAGGCGTTCGACCGGGCGTGGCGGCGGGCGCTGGCGAAGGTCGCGCCGACGATCGAACAGGCGGCGTTCGAACGCGCGGTCAACGGGTGGGAGGAGCCGGTTTGGCATGGCGGCAAGATCGTCGGGCATCGGCGGCGCTATTCGGACGGGTTGTTGCGGTTGTTGCTGACGCGGGGCGCGACGCAGGGGGCCGAGGACGACGACCGGCGGATGCGGAGCGGTGGCTGGGACCGAGCGACGCAGGCAGAGACCGATGCGATGCTGATCGCAAACATCAGGGCGTTCAAGCGGCAGCAGGACGCGAATGCGGCGCGGAAAGCCTTGCCTGCGCCCGCCCCTGCCGCCACCACGCGGCCGGTCGAAGAGGGGAATGGCGATGCAGGTGATGCGAATCGGGGGACGGCGGGTGCTGTTCGTGATGGCGACGGACCACGAATATGGACCCTGCCTCGCTGAACGCTTCGTGCCGCTGATGACCGGGGTCGGGCCGGTCGAAGCGGCGATCGGGACCACGCAGGCGCTGGCCGGGATGACCGAGCTGCCCGATCTGGTCGTGTCGATCGGGTCGGCGGGGTCGCGCAGGCTGCCGCTCGGGTCGATCTGGCAGGTCGCGAGCGTGTCGTGGCGCGACATGGATGCGACGCGGATCGGCGTGGCGAAGGGGGTGACGCCCTTTGCCGACCACCCCGCCGAGATGGCGCTGGCGACGCCGATCGACTGGCCGGTGGCAAGACTGTCGACCGGGGCGAATATCGTCGGGGGCAGCGACTATGACGGCATCGATGCCGATATGGTCGATATGGAGACGTTCGCAGTGCTGCGCGCGTGCGGGCGGTTCGGGGTGCCGGTGATGGGGTTGCGCGGCATTTCCGATGGGCCGGGCGAGCTGGAGGCGCTGGGCGGGTGGACCGCGATGCTGGGGGTGTTGGACGAACGGTTGGCGGAGGTAGTGGACCGGTTGGGGTAGGAATTGGGTTCACGCGGAGGCGCGGAGACGCGGAGGGGTTGCGACCCGGGCGAAGCGCTCGCGAACGGCAGACGTCTTCCTGCGCTGAACCGCAGAGCAAAGCCCGCTGGCGCGGGAATGATCGCCGCAAGCGCAACCTCTTCGCGCCTCCGCGCCTCCGCGTGAACCAATGTCTACGTCACGCCCGGTCGAGGAACACCACCCCCGGCACCTTGATCCGCGCCGCCGTCGGGCGGACCGGGCCGTCGACGGTCACGTCGAACAGCGCGACGTCGCCGCTGCGTTCGTTGGCAACGAGCAGCTGGCCGCTATCCTCGAGCAGCAGGAAGAAGCGCGGCCAGTCGCCGCCGCAGTCGACATGCTGGGCGAGGGTCGCGGTGCCGTCCTCGGCCAGGTCGAACACGGCGATGCTGTTATGCCCCCGGTTCGAGGCGTAGAGGCGGCGGCCGGCGCTGTCGATCGCGATATGCGCCGCCTGCGACGTGCCCTGCCAGCCGGGCGGGAGCAGCGAGGTGGTGGCGCGGTCCTTCAGCGTGCCGTCCAGCTGCGCGTCGAGGGTGACGAGCGTGTTGGCGAGTTCGGTAACGACATAGGCGATCGGCAGCGTCGGGTGGTACGCCAGATGACGCGGGCCGGCCCCGGCGGGGGCGCGCCATGCGATGGCCGGTTCGGCGATCTCTCCGGTCGACAGCGGATAGACGAACACCGCATCGGCGCCGAGATCGACCGCATGCAGGAAGCGATTGTCGGGCGTGAAGCCGACCCAGTGCGCGTGCGGCCCCGCCTGGCGATCGGCGCGCGGGCCGGTGCCCCGGTGCTGGCGGATGATCGGGGGTTGCGGCATGCCGGCGGCGAGCGGGTAGAGTGCTACCGTGCCCGAGGAATAATTGGCGACGGCGAGCAGCGCGCCGTTCGGAGCGATGGCGACGTGGCAGGGATCGTCACCGCCGCTCGGCAGGTCGGCGAGGATCTTGCCGGTGCGGTCGGTGGCGACCATCCGGCCAGCGGCGGATTCGCGGACGAAATAGCGCATGTCGCCGCGGGAGACGCCGAACGAGGCATTGGTCAGCGCCGGATCGGCGGGGCCGACGCGCCAGCTGCGGCTGCTGGCCGGGAGGGTGTAGAGGCCCGCCCCGCCCTTTCCGGCATAGGTGCCGGCGATCAGCGAGGTCCGCCACGCCTGCGCACGGGCTGGCAGGGCGGACAAGGTGGCGGTGGCGGCCATGCCGGCCAGAACGGAGCGTCGCGTGGTCATGGACCCGCTATGCTCCGCTCCGGCCCCTTCCGCAATCAGGCGGCGGTGAACACGCCGCAGGCGATGCGGCCGCCCGAATTGCCCGACGGGTCGGTCTTGTAATCGTCGGCCTGCGCATGGATCACGAAGGCCGAGCCATCGGTGTCGAGCAGCCCGTCCATCGTGCCGGACGGTAGCATGATCGTCAGCGAGCCGCTGCCGTCCGCGCCGATGGTCAGGTTGGGCGCGTCGCCGGCGTGCGGGCCGGCGGGGTTGCTGGTGCCGTGCTGCCTGGCCGTGGGGTTCCAGTGGCCGCCGGCGGTGGTGAAGTCGGGCGCGTCGCAGCGGCCGACCGCGTGGACATGCGCGCCGTGCAGCCCGGCGGGCATGCCGCGCGCGTCGATCCTGATCTGGATGCCGCCCGCCATCTCGGTCGCGGTGACGGTGCCGACATCGGCCCCGGCTGCGGTGCGCAGCGGTGCGGTGGCGGTGCGGCCGGCGGGCGCGTCGGTGGAGCCGGTGGTGGTGCAGCCGGCGAGCGCGGTGGCGGCGATGGCGGTCAGGAAGGTGGCACGCAGCATGATCGGGTTCCCCTTTGATACCGTTGCGAAATGTTTCGTGGGCGCGGGCGGTTCCGTCAGGGCGTCATCGGCCCGGCGAGCAGCAGCGGATCGATCCGCGCGTCGTGCCACTTCATGCCCCAATGGAGGTGCGGGCCGGTGGCGCGGCCGGTGGCGCCGATCGCGCCCACCACCTGCCCCTGCCGCACCTGGTCGCCGGGCTTCACGTCGATGCGCGAGAGATGGAGGAACGCGCTGTTCAGCCCCATGCCGTGATCGATCATCAGCAGATTGCCCTCCAGCGTGAAGGGCGCGGCCGCCGCGAGGATGACGACGCCATCGGCCGGCGCGGCGACGGGCGTGCCGGTCGGGCGGGCGACGTCGACGCCGGAATGATAGGCGCCGGGTTCGCCGGCATAGATGCGCTGCGACCCGAACAGGCCGGAGATGCGGCCCCTGACCGGCCAGACGAAGCGTTGCCGCCAGCCCTGCGCGTCGGTCGCCATGTCGCGCGCGGCCTCGATCTGCGCCAGTTCGGGGGCGCGGCGGCGCCGGAATTCGGCGGAGGGTTGGGAAATGCGCGGCAGGGTCGGCAGGCGCTCGATCCGCCATGCGCGGGGGGCGACGCTCAGGGGACGGACGATGCGCTGGCCGTCGGGGAGCGTCGCGAGGAGCGTGGCCGCGGGGCCGGCGTCGCGGTCGAAGGCGATCAGGAAGCGGCCATCGGCGGCGACCGCGACCGGTTGGCCGTCCAGTTGCAGCGTGGTGCCCGGCGGCACGCTGCCGGTCAGCGCCGCCCCCTGCCCCGGCGTGCCGTCGAGCGCGAGGACGGCGGGGGCCGCCGCGATCAGGGCGGCGGCGGCGATCATTGTGGGGCGAGCGCCCTGGTCGAGGCTTCGGCATCGACATAGGCTTCCTGCCGCGCCGCGCTCCAATAGCGCAGCTCGTCGAGCGGGATGCGCGTGCCGGTGACGGCGCAGGTCACGAAATCGCCATCGGCCAGCACCCGGAAATTGTTGGTGAGGTAATGGAGCTTGGCGGGGCGGCTTTCGGGTTTCAGCATGGCAGGTCCGGGTCAGAGCAAAGTGGGTTGCGTGGGTTCGACATAGGCGCGGCCCCCGGAGCGCTCAACCTTCGCGTCGAGCACGCCGTCGCGGAAGTGGAGCTGGAGCGCGCCGGCGGTGCGGGCATCGGCGGCGGAGGCGACCGTCTTGCCGTTCGCCTTCGCGACGACGCGGACATAGCCCTTTTGCAGCAGATTGTCGGGGTTCACCTGTTCCAGCATGCGCGCGGTGCCGTCGAAACTCGCCCGCGCCTGCGCCAGCCGCTGGGTCAGCATGGCCGGGCGCAGCGCATGGCCGTGGCGGTCGAGGCTGCGGCGCGCCGTCGCGACGCGGCGTTCGAGCGCGAGCGACAGGCGGCCGGCGACATCGTCCAGCCGCTGACGCTGCGGCCCCAGCAGCGCGTCGCGGCGGGGCATCACGCGGACCAACGCCGCCAGCTGCTCGCGGCCCCGGTCGTGATAGCGGCGCGCGCAACGCTGGGTGCGGAGCGACAGGGTGGCGATGGTGTGGGCGAGGTCGGCGCGGACGGGAACGGCGAGTTCGGCGGCGGCGGTCGGCGTCGGCGCGCGCAGGTCGGCGGCGTGGTCGCACAGTGTCGTGTCGGTTTCGTGGCCGACGGCGGAGATGACCGGGATCGGCGAGGCGGCGACCGCGCGGACGACGACTTCCTCGTTGAAGCACCACAGGTCCTCGATGGAGCCGCCACCGCGGGCGACGATCAGGAGGTCGGGGCGGTAGATGGTAGCATCGCTCCCCGTCGACCCCCCGCGCAGGCGGGGGTCCAGGGTTTCACCCACGGACGTCGGTGCTTCCGGCTCTGGCCCCCCGCCTGCGCGGGGGTATGGTTGTGGTTCACCTAGGGTCGGCCTCTCGGGAAGGGCCGCGAACCCCCGCACCGCCGCAGCGATCTCGGCTGCGGCGCCTTCGCCCTGCACCTTGACCGGCCAGACGAGCACATGGGTCGGGCAGCGATCCTCCAGCCGGTGGAGGATGTCGCGGATCACCGCGCCGGTCGGCGAGGTGACGATGCCGATGGTGCGCGGCAGATAGGGGAGCGGGCGCTTCTTCGCGGCGTCGAACAGCCCCTCGCCCGCCAGCTTACCTTTAAGCTTTTCGAGCAGCGCCATCAGCGCGCCTTCGCCGGCCAGTTCGAGATGGTCGATCACGATCTGGTAGCGCGAGCGGCCGGGATAGGTGGTGAGCTTGCCGGTCGCGATCACCTCCACGCCGTCCTGCGGGGTGAAGGCGAGGCGGCCGGCCGATCCGCGCCACATCACCCCGTCGATCAGTGCGGCATCGTCCTTCAGCGCCAGGTAGACATGGCCCGACGAAGCGCGCTTATAGCCCGAGATTTCGCCGCGCAGGCGGACGCGACCGAACTCCCCCTCTACCATGCGCTTCAGCCGGCCGGCGAGTTCGCTGACGCTTTCCGGCGCGGCGTTGTCGTTCGCGCGCGGCTCGGCTACGAGCCGGCTCGACATAAAATCGGGGAAACGATCGTCCATGAATGTCCTGTTGATCGGATCGGGTGGGCGCGAACATGCGCTGGCGTGGAAGCTGGCGCGCTCGCCGCTCCTCGATACGCTTTATGCCGCGCCCGGCAACCCCGGCATCGCGCAAGTCGCGACGCTGGTGCCGCTGGACGTGACCGATCACGCCGCGGTGGTGCGGTTCTGCGTCGAACGGGCGGTCAAGCTGGTGGTGGTCGGGCCGGAAGCGCCGCTGGTCGCGGGACTCGCCGACGATCTGCGAGCCGCGGGCATCGCGACGTTCGGGCCATCGGCGGCAGCGGCGCAGCTGGAAGGGTCGAAGGGCTATACCAAGGATCTGTGCCGCGAGGCGGACATTCCGACCGCCGGCTATGTCCGCGTGACCGCGCTGGACGAGGCGATCGCCGCGCTCTCCCCCTTCTCGCTGCCGGTGGTCATCAAGGCCGATGGCCTTGCCGCGGGCAAGGGCGTGACCGTGGCGATGGATCGTGCCGAGGCGGAGGCCGCGCTCCACGCGATCTTCGAAAAGCCGGGCGGCGAGGCGGTGATCGAGGAGTTTCTGGCCGGCGAGGAAGCCAGCCTGTTCGTGCTGACCGATGGCGTGTCGCTGCTGCCGTTCGGGTCGGCGCAGGACCACAAGCGGGTCGGCGACGGCGATACGGGTCCGAATACCGGCGGCATGGGAGCCTATTCGCCCGCCCCGGTACTGACGCCCGCGCTGGAGCAACTGGCGATCGACACCATCGTCGCGCCGACCGTGGCGGCGATGGCGGCGCGCGGCACACCCTATTCGGGGGTGCTCTATGCCGGATTGATGCTGACCGAGCGTGGGCCGAAGCTGATCGAGTATAATGCGCGGTTCGGCGATCCCGAATGCCAGGTGTTGATGGCGCGGCTGGACAGCGATCTGTTGCCGGTGCTGCTGGCGGTTGCGCAGGGCACGCTGGCGCAGGTCGAGCCGCCGGTGTTCAGCGCCGATACCGCGCTGACGGTGGTGATGGCGGCGCCGGGCTATCCGGGCACGCCGGAAACGGGCCGGCCGATCGGCGGGATCGACGCGGCGGAAGCGACCGGCGCGACCGTGTTCCATGCGGGAACCCGTTCGGCGGGTGAAGGCGTTGTGACCGCCGGTGGCCGGGTGCTGGCCGTGACCGCGCGGGGGGCGACCGTGACCGCCGCGCAGGAAGCGGCGTACCGCTCGGTCGATGCGCTCGACTTTCCGGGCTTCTGCCGCCGCGACATCGGCTGGCGCGAGGTCGCGCGCGAAGCGGCGATGAAGGATTGAGACGATGGACAGCACCTCCCCCCTGCAATCGCCCGGCTTCCTGGGCGTGCTGACGACAGCGCATCTGGTCCTGATCGCCGTGCTGGCGGTGGTGACGATCATCGGCATCGCGTACGGCATGAAGCTGGCCCGCGCCCGGCGGCAGGCGTCGCGCGAGCTGGAGGATGCCGGGCATCTGGAGCGCGGCGATGCCCCGGTCAGCGAGGCGGAGGTCGTGCAGCGGCCGGCCACGCCGGTGGATCGGACGCCGGAGCCGGTTGCGCCTGCGCCGGCGGAACCGATCGCGACGTCGGTCGCACCGCCCGCACCGGCGGCGGCCCCCGTCGTGCCGCCCGCCCCGGTCGTGACCGCCCCGCCGGCTCCGGTTGCGGGCGACACCGACCTGACCCGGCTGAAGGGTCTGGGGCCGAAGGTCGCGGCGATGCTGGTCGAACGGGGGATTCCCGATATCGCGACGCTGGCCCGGCTGGATGCCGCGCAGGCCGACGCCGTCGCCGCGCAACTGGGCATGTTCGCCCCGCGCATGGCGAAGGATCGCTGGGTCGAACAGGCACAGTTCCTGGCGGCGGGCGATATCGCCGGGTTCGAGGCGAAGTTCGGGAAGCTGTAGCGCGCGCCGCTTGGGATTTGTTTAGAGCCCCTGCTCCGTCGTTCCCCCGCGCGTGGCGATCACGGTCGCGATCAGGTCGTAGGTGACGTTGGCGACGGTTCGCGCAATGTCCGGGATGACATCGACCGCGACGAGGACGGGGAGCAGCTCGATCGGCGCGCCCAGCGCAACGACCGACGGGGCCGCGCTGGCATAGGTGCTGACCGCGCCGGGCAGGCCGAGGATCAGCAGGCTGGACAGCACCGCCAGCGGGATCGCCATCGCGACCTGAAGCGGCGACACCGGCACCCCGCCCATCCACGCGAGCGTCAGCGCCAGCAACAGCGTGTTCGACGGCGCGGTGATCTTGAACACTGCCACCGCGATCGGCAGCGCGACCGACGCGTCGCGGTCGGCGACGCCCAGCGCCCGCGCGCTGAGGAACATCGCCGGCAAGGTGGCGAGCGACGATTGCGTGCTCGCCGCGATCACCTGTGCCGGGGCCGCCGCGCGAGCGAAGCGCCACAATCCAATGCCGCCGGCCAGCCGCATCAACCCATAGCCGATCGCGATCAGCAGCAGCGACAGCGCGAGCGAGGCGGCGACATATTGCACGAGGATCGCGAGCACGCTCACCCCCGCGGACGCCCCGACCGAAAAGGCAAGCGCCCCGATCCCGAGCGCACCCAGGCGCAACACCCAGCCGATGACCACGATCATCGCATCGCCAAGGCCGCGGAGCGCGAGGAGCAGCGCGGCGGACGGACCTTCCTCGACCTTGCCCAGCGCCAGTCCCAGCACCAGCGCGAAAAGGACCAGCGGGACGATCGCTCCCGAGGCGGCCGAGGCGACCGGATTGGTCGGGACCATCGCGCGGATCGATTCGACCGGGCCGGGCACGACCGGCGGGACCTCTGCCGCGACCATGGTGCGCAGCGCGGCGATGCTGTCCTGCGGGATCGTGAACCGGTCGATCAGCAGCGGGGCGACGATGGCGGTGACGATCGCCGACAGGAACAGCATGCCGATCAGCACGAGCGGCAGGCGCCGGCCGAGCGCGGCACCCTCGGCCCCGGTCGCCGAGCGCAGCCGCGCGACCCCGGTTACGACCAGCGCGAACACCAGCGGGATGATCGTCATGCGCAGCGCATCGAGCCACAGCCCACCGATCAGCCCGGCTGCCGTCAGCGCCGTGGCGTTCCCGCCGGACAGCGCCCCGGCCGCGAAGCCGGCGACCAGCGCCAGCATCAGCCATGCCGGTGCCGGCATGCGCCGGAGCGCCGCGAAAGATCGTGCTGCCATGATAGCCCCCCGCGGCGATGATCGGTCCGCCACCCGGTCGAGTCAACCGGCGCGCCGGCAGCTGCTAGGCCGCTTCCTCGACCAGCAACTTGTCGATCTTGCGGCCGTCCATGTCGACGATCTCGAAGCGCCAGCCCTGTTCGGTGAAATATTCGCCTTCGGTGGGCAGATGCTTGAGCACGGCGAGCGCGAGGCCGGCGACGGTCGCATAGTCGCGGTCTTCGGGCAGGTCGATGCCGATGCGTTCGGCCAGCTGGTCGGCGGGCGTCTGGCCCGACACCAGCAGCGACCCGTCCTCGCGCCGCACGATATGCGGGTGATCGCCTTCCTCCGCATCCGATGCGAAGTCGCCGGCGATGGCGCGCAGCAGGTCGGCGGGGGTCACGATGCCTTCGAAATGGCCATATTCGTCATGGACGAGGCCCATCGGCACCGCCGCACGGCGGATCGCCTGCAACGCGTCCATCGCGTCGACCTGATCGGGCAGCACCGGCGCTTCGTGCAGCAGCGTGCGCAGGTCGAGCGGCTCCCCGCGACAGATCGCCGCGACGATGTCGCGCGCCTGCACGACGCCGATCACCGCATCGACCGATCCTTCGGCGACCGGCAGGCGGGTGTGCGGCGTCGTCGCCATCGCCGCGCGGATGCCGGCATCGTCGAGCGTGACGTCGAGCCATTCGACCTCGGTCCTGGGCGTCATCACCTCGCGCACCGGGCGGTCCGCCAGGCGGACGACGCCCGAGATGATCGAGCGCTCATGCTCCTCGATCACGCCCGACTTGCTGGCTTCGGCGACCAGCAGGTGCAGTTCCTCCGCCGTCACCCGGTTTTCGGATTCGCGGTTCATCCGCAGCAGCTTGAAGATCAGGCCCGAGGTCGTGTCGAGCAGCCACACGAACGGCGCGGTGATCCGCGACAGCCACAGCATCGGCACCGCGACCAGCACCGCGATCGGCTCCGGACTGCGCAGCGCGAACTGTTTGGGCACCAGCTCGCCGATCACCAGACTGGCAAAGGTCGTGACGCCGATGACCAGGCCGAAGCCGACATTGGCGGCCAGCGATTCGGGCAGGCCGAGCAGCACCAGCCGCTCGCCGACCGGCCCGCCGAGGCTTGCGCCCGAATAGGCGCCCGACAGGATGCCGATCAAGGTGATGCCGATCTGGACGGTCGACAGGAACTTGCCGGGATCGTCGGCCAGCCGCATCGCGGTCTGCGCGCCCCTGCCCCCCGCTTTCGCCAGGCCTTCCAGCCGTGCCTTGCGCGCGGAAACGATGGCGAGTTCGGACATGGCGAACACGCCGTTCAACGCCACCAGCGCGAGGATGATGACGACGTCGAACCAGGGGAAGGGTGTGAGAGGTTCCATTGAACTGGCCCATCCATGCCGCAATGCCGCGCTGCGCACAACCGGCGAGTCGTCCGGTCGTTGCGATTAGCGCGCCCGGTCAGTCAGGAACCGTTCAAAACGGCTGCGGAACAAGTACCGCGTTGCCCGGTTTTTCCGGGCAAGACCCGAAATCGGATACGCTGGAGGACAATATGGCGAAGGGCTCGAAATTCTGGATCGCGGGCGCACTGTCGGCGGCGCTGCTGACCGGCGGGTGCGTGACCGATCCGGAAACCGGCGAGCGCAGCATCTCGCGCGCGGCGATCGGCGGGATCGGCGGCGCGGTCGGCGGCTATCTGCTGGGCGACCTGGTCGGCGGCCGGCGCGACCGGACCGAGAAGATTCTGGGCGCAGGGATTGGCGGCCTCGCCGGGGCGGGCATCGGTGCCTATATGGACAAGCAGGAGCGCGACCTGCGCGCCCGCACCGCCGGCACCGATGTCGAAGTGACGCGGCGCGGCGACGATCTCGTGCTCAACATGCCGGCGGGGATCACCTTCGCCTATGACAGCGCCAATGTGCAGCCGCAGTTCCGTGCGACGCTGGACCAGGTCGCCGACGTGCTGCGCGATTACAACCAGACCTATATCGACGTGTACGGCCACACCGATTCGACCGGATCGGACGCGTACAACCAGACGCTGTCGGAACGCCGCGCCGCTTCGGTCGCCAGCTACCTGACCTCGCGCGGGGTGCAGTCGGCCCGCATCGGCACGCGCGGTTTCGGCGAGACCCAGCCGATCGCGTCGAACGAAACCGAGGAAGGCCGCGCTGAAAACCGCCGTGTCGAGATCAAGATCGTGCCGATCGAGCAGGATCAGCTGCGTTGATTGGACGGTAAATTCGCCTTCTTCGTCACCCCGGCTCGACCCGGGGTCCCACTTCCTTTGACCGAAGTAAGAAGCGGGACCCCGGATCAAGTCCGGGGTGACGACTTGTCTACGGTTATGGCTGCCCATTACCGCCGGCGCGGCGGCGTTTCGTCGCTGCGCAGCGTCAGCACCTCGACGCCGGTCGCGGTCACCGCGACAGTATGTTCGAACTGCGCGGACAGTTTCCCGTCGGCGGTGACGACGGTCCAGTCGTCATCCTCCTGCACCAGCTTGCGCGACCCCTGGTTGACCATCGGTTCGATGGTGAAGGTCATCCCCTCCTGCAGCACCGCGCCGGTGCCGGGGCGGCCGAAATTGAGGACCGAGGGTTCCTCGTGCATCTCGCGGCCGATGCCGTGGCCGCAATATTCGCGTACGACGCTGTAGCCCTGCTTCTTGGCATGGCGTTCGATCGCCGCGCCGATATCGCCCAGCCGGGCGCCGGGGCGGACCTGCGCGATGCCGGCCCACATCGCGCCCTGCGCGGCCTGTACCAGCCGCCGCGCCTGCGGCGTCACCGTGCCGATCATATAGGTCTTGGACGAATCGGCGATGAAGCCGTCCTTCTCCAGGGTGATGTCGAGGTTGATGATGTCGCCGTCGCGCACGATCGCCGCAGCATCGGGCACGCCGTGACAGACGACGTCGTTGATCGAGCTGTTGAGGACATAGGCAAAGCCGTACTGCCCCTTGCTCGCCGGGCGCGCTGCGCAGTCCTCGACGATGAAGCGTTCGACCATGCCGTTGATCGCCATCGTCGACATGCCGGCGAAATTCCGCCGGTCGAGCATCTCGAACACGCTGGCGAGCAACCGCCCCGAGGCGCGCATCAGCTCGAGTTCGGCGGGCGATTTCACCACGTCAGGCGGCGACCGCATCGACCGCGCGGACCTGCGCGGCGGCGAGGCGGGTGCGGACGATATCGTTGAACGACAGGTCGGGGTTGGCCTCGGCGATCATGCCGATCGTCATCCAGAATTCGGCCTGTGCGTTGATCGAGCGGCACAACACCCCGCTCGCCCGCCGCACTTCCTCGTGCAGCGCGTCGTCGATCTTCACGATACCCATGGCCGTCCTCCCGATATACGAACCATATATGATCCGTATATCGTGCGGTCAAATCCCGCGGCGGTCGGCGAAGAAGTCGCGCAGCAGCGCTGCCGATTCGGCCTCGGCGATGCCCGGATAGATGTCGGGACGATGGTGGCAGGTCGGCTGCGTGAAAAAGCGCGGGCCATGTTCGACCGCTCCGCCCTTGGGATCGGACGCGCCATAATAGAGCCGGGCGATGCGGGCATGGGCGATGGCGCCGGCGCACATCGCGCACGGCTCCAACGTCACCCATAGGTCGCAATCCTCCAGCCGGTCGCGGCCCAGTGCCTGCGCCGCCGCGCGAATCGCGAGGATTTCGGCATGGGCGGTGGGGTCGGCGAGCGCGCGCGGGGCATTGGCGGCGGTCGCGATGACCCGTCCCGCCTGCATCACCACCGCGCCGACCGGCACTTCGCCCGAATCGGCGGCGGCGCGGGCGGCGGCGAGTGCCTGGCGCATCGGGGTGGCGTCGAACATGCCCGTCCCCATGCCAGCGCCGCGCGGCGGCAGCCAGCCGTTACTGGCCGGCGGGGCGTTCGACCTTGATCGCCGGGACCTCGACCGAACGGTTGACCGTGCCGACCTCGACCTTGCCGACCTCGACATCGAATTTGGGCGCCTGCCCGCCCTCCACCTTCACCTGCGGCAGGGCGGCGCGCTGCGTCTGGTCGATATTGATGAAGTTGAACGCCATCAGCCCCGCGACGATCAGGACTACCACGCCCAGCAACCCCAGAAATCCGCGCATCCACCGTCTCCCACGCTTGTCATCATCCGAATCGTTGCCGTAACAACGCAGCCGTGGGCGGACGGGTTGCACCCGCACCCTTGTGGTTGACGCGAGGACCGTTCGACGCTATCCGCGCCGTCTTTCCGGGGCATGTGTCCCGACACAGAATCAGGATCATATCATGTCGCGCATCTGCGAGCTGACCGGCAAGGGCCGGCAGGTGGGTCACAATGTTTCCCACGCCAACAACAAGACCAAGCGCACGTTCCTGCCGAACCTGCAGAACGTCACGCTGATGTCGGAAGCGCTGGAGCGCTCGATCCGCCTGCGCGTGTCGACCCACGGCCTGCGTTCGGTCGAGCATGTCGGCGGCCTCGACAACTGGCTGCTGAAGACCAGCGACGACGACCTGTCGCTGCGTGCCCGCCGCCTGAAGCGCGACGTGAAGAAGAAGGCCGCAGCGGCAACCGCCGCCGCCTGATTCGGTCACGCCGGTTAAGATGACGGACCCGCCGGGGCGCTGCGCAGCGACCCGGCGGGTTTTGTCGTGCGTGGCGTTCGTCGAGATTGGCTGCCGAAGTTGGGCCGGATGATGTCGCTCGACCGGTCGAGCGTCGGAAAGCCGGAGCTGACGGAGTCGGTTTCTCCGAGGCTCCCGCTCCGGGCACGATCGCGCTTGCGGTCGCGATTCGCCGGTATCAGAATCGGACCATGGCCGACCCCGACATGATCCGCATCGCCGCCGCCCTGATTGAAGACGGAAACGGGCGTATGCTGCTCGTCCGCAAGGCCGGCACTCGCTGGTTCATGCAGGCCGGTGGCAAGATCGAGACCGGGGAACAGCCGGTCGACGCGCTGTGCCGCGAATTGCACGAGGAACTGGACCTCGTCGTCGACCGTGCCGCCGTGGCCTTTCTCGGCCACTTCGCAGCGCCGGCAGCAAACGAGGCGGGACGGATGGTCCATGCCGAGCTGTTCCATGTCCGCAGTACCGATGATCCCGCCCCCCGGCTGGAGATCGAGGAAGCCTTGTGGGTCGACCGGGCGGCAGCGGAAACGATGCCGCTCGCGCCGCTCACCCGCGATCACGTCCTGCCGATCTTCGCGAGGCTGACGACAAGCGCATGACGGTGTCAAAGATCCTGGTCAGCGCCTGCCTGCTCGGTCGACCGGTGCGGTATGACGGATCGGCCAAGACGCTGGAGGACACGCTGCTCGACCGCTGGGTGGCGCAGGGCCGCACCGTGTCGGTGTGTCCGGAGGTCATGGCCGGATTGCCGACGCCCCGGCCACCGGCGGAAATTGCGGAGGGCCGGGACGGCGCGGCGGTACTGGGCGGCGACGCTCGCATCATCGAGATCGGCGGGGCGGATGTGACCGCTGCCTTTCTGGCAGGTGCGCGAATCGCGCTGGACCAGGCGATGCGCCACGATTGCCGTTATGCACTGCTGACCGATGGCAGCCCGTCCTGCGGCAGCGGCTTCATCTATGACGGCAGTTTCAGCGGGCGGCGAATCGATGGCGCGGGGGTGACGGCGGCGCTGTTACGGCAGCACGGGGTCGCGGTGTTTTCGCACCGGGACATCGGCGCGCTGGCGGCGGTGTTGGGGGAGTCGTAGCCGGGGGCCGCAAGATCGCGCTGACGCGAAGGAGGCCTGGGCCTGCCCCAACGTCACCCCGGGCTTGACCCGGGGTCCCGCTTCTTCTTCGACGGCAGCAAAAGAAGCGGGACCCCGGATCAAGGCCGGGGTGGCGAAATAGCCAGTCCGTCCAGCCCCAGCCCCCGCCTCAATCCGACCCGAAGATATCCCGGGTGAACAACCGGTCGCCGATATCGCCCAGTTCCGGCGCGGCGCGGTTGGCGATGATCACGTCGCATTCGGCCTTGAACGCATCGAGGTCCCTGACCACGCGCGAGCCGAAGAAGTCGGCGTCGTCGAGGCTCGGTTCGTGCACCACGACCTCGATCCCCTTGGCCTTGACCCGCTTCATGATCCCCTGGATCGACGACTGGCGGAAATTGTCCGACCCCGCCTTCATCGTCAGGCGATAGACCCCGACCTTCTTCGGACGACGCGCGATGATCTGGTCCGCCAGGAAGTCTTTCCGCGTGCGGTTCGCGTCGACGATCGCGCGGATCAGGTTCTGCGGGACCTCGGAATAGTTCGCCAGTAGCTGCTTGGTATCCTTGGGCAGGCAATAGCCGCCATAGCCGAAGCTGGGGTTGTTGTAGTGCATGCCGACGCGAGGATCGAGGCCGACGCCCTCGATGATCTGCTTCGTGTCCATGCCGCCGGCGATGGCATAGCTGTCGAGTTCGTTGAAGAAGGCGACCCGCATCGCGAGATAGGTGTTGGCGAACAGCTTGATCGCCTCCGCCTCGCGGCTGTCGGTGAACAGGATGGGCGCATCCTTCTTCTCCGCGCCCTGCAGCAGCAGGTCGGCGAAGATTCGCGCGCGCTCCGAACGTTCGCCGACGATGATCCGCGACGGGTGGAGATTGTCGTAGAGCGCCCGGCCCTCGCGCAGGAATTCGGGGCTGAACACGACGTTCGGCGCGTTCAGCCGCTGGCGCACGTCGTCGACGAAGCCAACCGGAATCGTCGACTTGATGATGACCGTCGCCGCCGGGGCATGCTCGACCGCCAGCTTGATCACCGCCTCGACCGAGCCGGTGTTGAACTTGTCGGTCTGCACATCGTAATTGGTCGGGGTGGCGACGATGACATAGTCCGCCCCGGCGAGTGCAGTGGCGGCATCGGTGGTCGCGGTCAGCTGCAGTTCGCGCTCGGACAGGAAGTTTTCCAGCTCGGCATCGATGATCGGCGACTTGCGGTCGTTGACCAGCGCGACGCGATCTTCCGAAATATCGACCGCCACGACATCGTTATGCTGCGCCAGCAGCACCGCGTTCGACATGCCGACATAGCCCAGCCCAAAAACCGCGATCTTCATTCGAACCATCCCCGTTATCCGGCCGCGCCGCGTCCGTCAGGTGCTGCGCAACGTCGCGCGACACCTCTTGCTGCAATACAGCATAAGGCGCCGGCGCGGTTCGCGCCAGTCCGCTCGCTCAATAGGCGACAGCGAACTTCAGCAGATAGGTGCGCTGGAACAGCGACTGGTTATCGTCCGACACCATCCACAGGATCAGGCGGTCGCCTTCGCGGGTGAGCGCGATCCCTTCGAAATTGTCGTGCAGCACGGGACCTTCGAACATCGCGACGGTCTTTCCCTTGACCCCTTCGTGATGCTTCAGGTTGCGGACATCGGCGACCTGCAACCGCGCGGTGAAGAAATCGCGGATATTGGCGCTGCGGGTCAGCACCAGCAGCCGGCCGTCGGGCAGCGCCGCCGCATCGGACACCGCATAATGCAGGGGCGGATAATAGTGGAACACGCGGGGCTTCGCCCCCGCTACGGTCGGATCGCCTCCGGGATAGCGCAGCGCGACGAACCCCCAGCGGCGGGGCCAGAGATACGCCTCGCTCATCACGATGGTCGACCCGTCGGGCATATGGGCCATCGCCTCGGCGCCGCTATTGTCCGACCATGGCTTCATCAGCGACGGGGCGGCGTGGGCGACGGGGCGCAGGTTGCGGTCGAAGCGCCAGACCTGGTTATGGCGTTCATAGCCGACCAGCATGTCGCCGTTCGGCAGCATGGCGAGCGATTCCGTGTCGCGGTCGCGCTTTTCCCAGCCGGTGCCCGGCCCGGCCAGTTCGGTGACATGCGGGTCGCGGACCTGCCAGTCGGCGCCCATGCGGAATTGCAGCAGCGCGCCGCCGTCCGACAGCAGGCGGAACCGATCGCCCGATACGTGCAGCGCCGAAAAACCGCCGAACGCCGGGTCGGGCGAGGTCAGCTCGACCCCGCCGAGATAGGTCAGCACGCCGTTCTTCACCCGCTTGGGATCGCCCGGAAACAGCGCGACGGGCTTGCTGTGGATGACCGGCGTCCCGCGATAGAGCGGCAACCGCTCGCTGCCCGCCCAGGTGGGCACCAGCAGCAGCACGGCAAGACAGACCAGGAGGACACGCAACATCCGCGCGCCTTAACCGATCGCACCGCCGCCCACCTAGCCATTTTCCGCAATTGCGATACAGCGCCGGCCATGCACAGCGCGGGAAAAGGGTCGGAGCCGGTGGTGGATGTCGTGGATCTGGCGGCACGGTTGATCGCGTGCGACAGCGTGACCCCGGCGCAGGGCGCCGTGTTCGACCTGCTGGGGGCTGCGCTGGTGCCGCTGGGCTTCGTGGTCGACCGGTTCGTGACCGGCGAGGCGCCCGACGGCCCGGTCGAAAACCTGCTGGCGGTGCGGGGCAGCGGCGGACGGCATGTCGCCTTTGCCGGCCATGTCGATGTCGTCGCCCCCGGTCCCGGCTGGGCCAGCCCGCCCTTCGCCCCCGAACAGCGCCACGGTCTGTTGTTCGGGCGCGGCGCGGTCGACATGAAGGGCGCGGTCGCCGCCTTCGTCGCTGCCGCCGAACGGGTGCCGGCCGATGCGGGCACGATCAGCCTGATCATCACCGGCGACGAGGAAGGGCCGGCGGTGTACGGCACCCGCGCGCTGATCGACCGGATGGCGGCACGCGGCATCGCCCCCGACCTGTGCCTGGTCGGCGAACCCACCTCGCAGCAGCGGCTGGGCGACATGGTCAAGATCGGGCGGCGCGGGTCGGTCAATATCTGGATCGACGTGCCCGGACGGCAGGGGCATGTCGCCTATCCGCACCTGGCCGACAATCCGATCCCGAAGCTGGTCGCGGCGCTCGGCGCGATCGAGGCGGTGACGCTCGACACCGGCAATGCATGGTTCCAGCCATCGAATATCGAGGTGACCGACATCACCGTCGGCAATCCCGCGACCAACGTCATTCCCGGCCACGCCGCCGCGCGCCTGTCGATCCGCTTCAATGACGAGCATCGCGGCGACGAGCTGGTCGAACGCATCACCGCGATCGTCCACGCCCATGCGCCCGAAGCACGAGTCGAGGGCCGGATTTCAGGCGAGGCGTTCCTGACCCAGCCCGGCGCATTTTCGGCGCTGGTATCGGCGGCGATCGAGCGTCACACCGGGCTGACGCCCGAACTGTCGACCACCGGCGGCACGTCGGACGCGCGGTTCCTGTCGCGGCTATGCCCGACGGTCGAGTTCGGGCTACTCAACGCGACGATGCACAAGGTGGACGAGGCGGTGGCGGTCGACGACTTGCGGGCGCTGGTGGCGATCTATGCCGACATCGCGCTGGCCGGATTGGCGACTCAGCCGACCCGGTAATAGTCGCGATACCACGCGACGAAGCGGGTAAGGCCCTCGGCCAGCATCACCTTCGGCCGATAGCCGGTCAGCGCATGGAGCCGCGACACGTCGGCGAAGGTGACCGGCACGTCGCCGGGCTGCATCGGCCGCATCTGCTTCACCGCCTCGCGACCCAGCGCCGATTCGAGCGTCGCGATCATTTCCATCAGCGATACGGGATGGCTGTCGCCGATGTTGAGCAGCCGGTGCTCCCCCCGCTCCGGCACATGGTCCAGCGCACCCACCACCCCGTCGACGATGTCGTCGATATAGGTGAAGTCGCGCGCCATGCGGCCTTCGTTGAATACCTCGATCGGTTCCCCGCGCAAAATGCGGTCAGTGAACGAGAAATAGGCCATGTCGGGCCGGCCCCACGGGCCATAGACGGTAAAGAAGCGCAGGCCCGTCTGCGGAAAGCGGTAGAGCTTGGCATAGGCGGCGCTCATCAACTCGCATGACCGCTTGGTCGCGGCATAGAGCGAGACCGGCGCCACCGCCGCGTCGCTTTCCGAAAAGCCGCGTTCGCCCATCTCCCGTTCGCCATAGACCGAGCTGGACGAGGCATAGACCAGATGGACGAACCCCGGCGCATGACGGCACGCCTCCAGCACCGCCAGATGGCCGGCGAGATTGGCGTGCTGATAGGCGAAGGGATTGTCGATGCTGTACCGCACGCCGGCCTGCGCCGCGAGATGGACGACGCGGGTCACACCGTGGTCGGCGATCAGCCGCGCGATCAGGCCCGGCTCGACGATATCGCCACGATGGAAGGTAAAGCCGTCGCGCGCGGTCAGCGTGGCGAGACGGGCGTCCTTGAGCGCCGGATCATAATAGTCGTTGACGATATCGATGCCGACGACCCGCTCCCCCCGGTCGAGCAACCGGTGTGCCGTCGCGTGGCCGACAAAGCCGGCCGCACCGGTGACGAGGACGGGTCCGTTCATGGAGCGTCAGATTCCCAAGGCAAAGACGACCGATTGCCTGTCCGCGGGACAGGATGCAACGGCGTCAGCGCAGCAGCAGTACCGCCACCGCGCCGACCACCGCCCAGCCGACGACGCCGATGGCGGCCACCGCCGCGACCTGCTGCCGGGGCGGCAGCTTCGCCCCGCGTGGGATCGGATTGTCGGCGCCGACGAGCAGCTGCTCCAGCCGGACGACGTTGCCGCGACTGGCATCGGTCACCGCGCCGGAGGGCAGCCGCGCCAGGAACTCGCAGCCATAGCCGACCGTGCTGGAACGCACGACGCGCGCAGTGACCGTGCCGATCCCGGCCAGGCCCAGCTCGATCCGCTGGTCGGCGGTCAGGACCGCATCGGTTTCGATCAGGCAGCCGTCGCGGGTCAGATCGACCAGCGTGACCGGGGTCGAGCGCTGCGAATCGATCCGCAGCACGGCGGAACGCTGGATACCGACGCGTTCGTGGACACGACGATCGGTATTGGACGCGGTAACGGACTGAGCGGGTTGCGGCACGACGTTCCCCAAATTGGCTGACCTGCCAAGTTGTAGGACGAAGTGCTTACGAAAGGGTTGTCATATGCGGGATCGTCGCAGCCAATAGTGTCAGCAGGACCGCAATCGTTCCGCAACCTCTCTGCAACAGTCATGGTAACCAAATGGTTAATGCATGATTCTTGGAATCCCAGATCGGATCATCCGACATTAGCATCGGATCGTGGCGAAATTGTTGTTCGCAGTTCCGGAACGGCGCGCGGATCGGCTAGCAGCGCAGGAAGGTTCGACCGGTCCACACCGGCACCGACAAGGGAAGCCTCTGACAACATGGACGCGCGATTGGCCAATCCTGGCAGGACGGACGAACGCAAGTTTTCGGCGTTCTGGGGACAGCCGCACTCCGTGCGGGTCCGACTATATATCGTCATGCTGCTGGTCGACGTCACCGCGATCGGTATCGGGTTCGCCCTGCCCGCGCTGCTGATGCGGCCCGAGGCGCAATATGTGCCGATGTTCATCGTCGCGGCGGCGATGTATTCGGTCATCGCGTTCAACGCCGGCGCCTTTTCGGTCGGCATCAACGACCGGCTGGCGGTGGAAACCGGGCCGGCGATCCGGTCGCTGATGTTCACCTATGCGACCTTCTTCCTGATCGCCTATTTCTTCCGTCTCGATCGCGACCTGTCGCGGTTGCAACTGATCATCACCATGGTGTCGGGATCGATCCTGCTGATCGTGTTCCGGCAGATCATGGCCGCCTATGTCCAGCTGCGGCTGCGCGCGAAGCTGGTCTATCAGCTGCTGATCCGCGACCGGGTGGACGCCCGGATTCCCGACGGCTTCCGCCATTTCGATACCGATACGGTGGGGTTGCGGCCCGACCTGAAGGATCCGGCGATGCTGAACATGTTCAGCAACCTGATCGGCGGATGCGAACGCGTGGTCATCGCCTGCCCGTTCGAGGAGCGCAAGGCATGGGCCATGATGCTGAAGGGCGCCAATGTCCGCGGCGAGATCATCGCGCAGGAAATCGACCAGTTCGGCGCGCTGGGGGTGTCGAAGCTGGAACGCGCGCCGACCCTGCTGGTGTCGGTCGGCCCGTTGCAGCTGCGCAAGGCGATCGCTAAGCGCGCGTTCGACCTGATGTTCTGCATCCCGGTGCTGATCCTGATGGCGCCGGCGCTGGCGATGGTCGCGCTGGCGATCAAGCTCGACAGCCGGGGGCCGGTGCTGTTCCGCCAGCGCCGCGTGGGTCAGGGCAATGCGTTCTTCGACATCCTGAAGTTCCGCAGCATGCGCACCGACATGAGCGATGCCAGCGGCAGCCAGTCGACGCGCCGCGACGACGATCGCATCACCCGCGTCGGATATTTCATCCGCCGGACCAGCATCGACGAACTGCCGCAGCTGTTCAACGTGCTGATGGGGCAGATGAGCATCGTCGGCCCGCGCCCGCACGCGCTGGGCTCGACGGCGGGCGAGCGGCTGTTCTGGGACATCGACGAGCGTTACTGGCACCGCCACGCGCTGAAGCCCGGCATCACCGGACTGGCGCAGGTGCGCGGATTCCGCGGGGCGACGCACCAGGAGGAGGATCTGACCGGGCGCCTGCAGGCCGACCTCGAATATATCTCGAAATGGTCGTTCTGGCTCGACCTGACCATCGTCGTCATGACGTTGAAGGTGCTGGTCCACAAGAACACCTATTGATCGGTCGCGCCATGTAGCGCCGGCCAAACAAAACGCCGCCCGTTCCAGCGTGGAACGGGCGGCGTTTTCGTGTCCGACTATGGCGATCGATCAGCGCTGCGCGAACACGCTTCCGCTGCGCGAAAGGAGCGGCCCCAGCAGGAAGTCGAGCGCGGTGCGCGACTGGGTGGGGATCATCACCTCGACCGGCATGCCCGCGCGGACGCCGCCGGCGAAATTGCCCGAACGGACCGCCGCCTGCGCCGCAGCCGGCGACACCCGCACGGTGACGACATAATAGGACGCCCCGGTGCGGTCGTCCTGCACGCTGTCGGCCGACACCCGCGTGACCGCCGCGTCGAGCGGGGGCAGCGTCTGCATCCCCGGCCCCACCATCCGTACCCGTGCCGCCTGACCCGGGCGCAGGTCGGCGGCTTCGTTGATCGGCACGCGCATCTCGACCGCCATGGTGCGGGCGTCGGGCACGATCTCCAGCAGCGACGCACCGGCGGCGACGACCGATCCCGGCACCGGCAGATGGGTCGCCGATACCGTGCCGGCGATCGGCGCATGGACCGTCATCCGCTGCAATTCCGCCCGCGCCGCGCGCCAGCCGGGCAGCACCGTGTCGAGTTCGGTCCGCGCGAGGCGCAGCCGGTCGGCGGCCGCCGCCATGCGTTCGTTGCGCATCTGTTGCAACTGCAACCGCGTCTCGCCCACCTGCGTCCGCAACCGCGCGATGTCGGCGCGGCTGCTGCCCGCCGCCCCGCCCAGATCGGCGACCGAGCGTTGCAGCGCCAGCAGGCGCGTACGCGTCGACAGGCCCTTTTCATAGAGCCGCTGATAACCCGCCAGTTCGTCGCGGCTGAGCGCTTCCTGCTGGCGCAGCGAGGCGAGGCGTTCGCCGACGCCGTCGATCTGATGCGCGATCTGGCGCGAACGGTCGGCCATCACCGCAGCTTCGGAGCGTTGCAGCGCGCGTTCGGCGTCCAGCTGCGCCTGTTGCGCGGCCAGCGCCGCCTGTGCCTGCGCCTGATCGGCACCTTGCAGGCCCGCAAAGCCGGCGGGTGCCGGCACGCGCGATTCGCCGCGCAGATCGGCTTCCAGCCGGGCGATCTCCGCCTGCAGCCCCAGCGCACGGGCGGCGAGCGCCCGTTCCTGCGCCAGCGCATCGGAAGTGGTGAAATCGATCACCTTCTGCCCGGCGCGCAATGTCGCGCCATTGGCGACATGGACCGCCGAGACGATGCCGGCGGCGGGCGCCTGCACGACCCGTCGCGAATCGGCGAGGCGGATGACCCCCTGCCCCACGACCGCCGCGTCGAGATGGCTGACGACGGCCCAGCCGCCGACGCCCAGCACGAGAACTGCGGCCAAGGCCGCCCCCGCGCGCACCTCCCGCCCCGGATCGTGCAGCGCACGGGCGCGGCGCGGCGTGGCCGAGGGCGACGGTCGCAGCCGGTCGATGGTGGTCGAAAAATCCATGGGGTTACGCCTTTGCGAACGAGGTCGGCTGCTCCTGGTCGGGCTTGCGCCGCGACCGGAGGCCGAAAAGGGGGCCGAACCGTTCGATCCGCCCCTGATCGAGCAGCATCAGCCGGTCGGACGCAGCGAGCAGGTCGGGGTCGTGGCTGGCGAACAGGATGGTACGCTGATCCTGTCGCAGCAAGGCCAACAGCCGCGCCAGCGCCTTCTTGCCCGCCGTGTCGAGATGCGCGGTCGGTTCGTCGAGCACGAGGATCGCCGGATTGCCGAACAGCGCGCGGGCAAGCGCGACACGCTGCGCCTGCCCGCCGGACAGGCCGGTTCCGCCGACGCCGAGGATGGTGTCATAACCCTGTGGCAGCGCGGTAATCATGTCGTGTGCGCCCGCTGCCTTGGCGGCGCCGATCGCCGCCTCGTCCAGCAGCGCCGCGCCGGCGGCGTCGAGCCCGACATAGAAACGGACGATATTTTCCTTCACCGTCCCGTGAAACAGCACCGGGTCCTGCGGCATATACCCGACATAGCGGGCCAGCCGTTCGCGGTCCCAGTCGGTTCGGCTGATCCCGTCGAAGCGGACATGGCCGGCATCGATATCGACCGCGCCGACGATCGCGCGCAGCAGCGTCGACTTGCCCGACCCGCTGGGGCCGGCGATGCCGATCACCTCACCGGCACCGATCGCACCGTCGATCCCCGACAGGATGGGCCGCCCGTCGAGCGGTGCGGCGATGCCGACCGATTCGAGCGTGATCGCCCCCTTGGGTGCCGGCAGATTGGTGCGATCGGGCGTGTCGCTCGACGGCAGCGACAGCAGGCGGTCGAGCCGGCCATGGGCGACCCGTGCCTGCACGATCGTCTTCCATCCCGCGACCAGCTGATCGATCGGCGCCAGCGCGCGTGCGGTCAGCAGCGAAGCGACGATGATCGCGCTGGCCGAAATCGCATCGTCGACGACCAGCACCGCGCCCAGCGCCAGCGCACCCGATTGCAGCGCCAGCCGGACGAACTTGATCGCCGCCTGCAGGCTGCTGCCGGCGAAGCTCGCACGCAGTTGCAGCAGGCCGGCGATGCCGCGGTCGCGTTCGTGCCGGGCAGCCAGCGTATCGACCATGCCGAGCGCGCGGACTTCGGACGCATGGGCGACGCCGTGGTTGAGCCGGGCATAGGCGATGCTCTGCGCCTCGCTCGCCTGCTTCATCGGCTCGGCAGTTCGCTTCTCGTTCAGCCAGGCGAGCCCGACCAGCAGGACACCCGACACCACCATTGACGCGCCGAGCAGCGGGTGGAGCAGGAAGCCGACGAGGATGTAGATCGGGGTCCACGGCGCATCGAGCGCGGCGAAGATCGCCGGACTGGAAATCGCCTGGCGCAGCGTGTCGACGTCGCGCATCACCTCGCCGCGTTCGAGCCGCGACAGCGACGGCTGGCTGAGCGCGACGCGCAGCGCCGGCCCGGCCAGCATCCGCTCCGCCTGTACCGACGCGCGGATCAGCACGCGCGAGCGCAGCCATTCGAACACCGCCAGCGCCGCCAGCGCGCCGAGCATCAGGACGCTCAGCGCCGCCAGCGTGCCGAGACCTCGGCTGGGCAGCACGCGGTCATAGACCTGCAGCATGTACAGCGACGGCGCGAGGTAGAGCAGATTGCCGATCGCGCTGAACACCGCAGCCGCGACAAGATGCGTCCGGCAGCCGCGCAGGGCGATGCTCAGGCGCGAACGCGCAAGCGGCGGGACGTGCCCGGCCGAGGAAACGGGGATCATCCGCAAACTTTCAACAGGCGGACATGAGCATCCGCAGGCCGTCAGCCTAGTTGAAAGTCGTTAAGATTCCGCTGATTGCCGGGGCGCCTCAGGCCCCCGGCGCACGCCTCCCGAAGACATAGGCGATGCCATTGGCAACACGCTGATATGCCGTCGTAGGAAGCAGCACCTGCGCGCCGACAACCAGCGCCAGCTTCGGCGGATAGGCGCCATGCACGAGTGACTGGAAATACAGTCGCGCGCCGTAAATACGCTGTGCCCGTGCCGCCCCGCGCGCCGCATGCCAACCGCGAAACGCCCAATAAGCGCGTTCCGACACATGCACGCCGCGCATCCGGTCGATCCATTGCAGCAGGGGCACATATTTCGGCTGTTTCGACACGCGCTTCGGGTCGAACACGTCGTCACCGATCGACAACGCTTCGGGCACATACACGAATTTCAGTCCACTCGACGCGCACCGGATCGCGAAATCCGTATCCTGCGACGATGGCAGCGATTCGTCGAACCGGACCTCTCGCGCGACGTGGGTCGGCAGGATCATGGTCGAGGTCGGCACCCAGCCGCGCGCGCAGAACAGATATTCATCGATCCGCTCCTCGGCAGCGGGACCGCGCGGCGGCTTCAGCCAGAAGGTGCCGGTGCCGCGGTCCATGGCGATCTGCGTGAACAGCATGCAGTCGCCCGGCTGCTGCGCCAGAATGCCGGCAGCATGTTCGAGCTTGTTCGGCAAGAACTGATCGTCGGAATCGAGCAGCGCGACATAGGGCGCGCGCGCTTCGTCGAAGCCGGTGTTGCGCGCCGCGCTGGCGCCGCGATTGGGGGTGCGGATGTAGCGGAAACGATCGTCGCCCAGCGCGACGATCACCTGTTCCAGCGCCTCGCCGTCCTTCGATCCGTCATCGACGACCAGACATTCGAAATCGGCAAAGGTCTGCGCCTGCAGCGACGCCAGCGTCGGCCCAATCTTGTCCGCGCGATTATACGCGGGGATGACCACCGAAAACATGGGCTGCAGATTCGTCATTCGCCTACCCTAACGACACAGTATGTTCGTACAAGTTCCGACCCTGTCTGCGCCATGTTTGCCGCGATCCTGCAGACGGCATCCCCCTGCCCCGCTATAATACTACACCGCGAAATGCTGCACCGCAAACCGGATAGTAAACAAATGCTGCATGCGCTATAGCCCCGCCGCTTTCGACCCTTGCGCTTCGATAGGGAAGGCCGGGGCGATGAAAAGGGTGGCAAGCGCGATGAACGGTAAGGCAGCAACGAACCGGTCCGGCATGGAAACGACCAGGATCGCCGGATTTCCGGTAGTTACCGCGGGTCGTCAGGCGCTGACCGACCGGATGGCTGCCGATTGCAAGCGCGGTCCCGACGGTGCCGGACGCGGATCGGTACTGGTGTTCGACATCAACGGCCATGGCATTTCGATGGCGGGGACGAACCGTGCCTATCGTGACGCGCTGCACCAAGCCGACATGATCCATGCCGATGGCGGTGTCTGGGTCGCCATGTCCCGGCTGACCGGCACGCCGATCGAGGAACGCAGCGCCACCACCGACATGATGACCGACTTCGCCGCACGCTGCGAACGCGACGGCCTGTCCTTCTACATCCTGGGCGGCACCGAAGAGGTGAACCAAGCGTTCTGCGCGTTCTTGAAGCGCGAATATCCCCGGCTACGCATCGCGGGCAGCCGCAACGGCTATTTCAAGGCCGAACAGGATGCGGAAGTGATCGAACAGATCGCCGCGGCGAAGGCCGACGTCATCTGGGTCGGGATGGGCAAGCCGCGCGAGCAGCAATTTTCGATCGCGCTGCGCCGCCGGCTGGACCATGGCTGGATCGTCACCTGTGGCGGCTGCTATAACTATTTCGTCGGCGAATATACTCGCGCGCCGCAATGGATGCAGTCGGCCAACCTCGAATGGCTGCATCGCATGGCGACCGAGCCGCGGAAATTCGCATGGCGCTACATCACCACCAACCCGCATTCACTGGCGCTCGGGCTGTGGGATGTGCTTAAGCTGAAGGCCTCACGTTCGACCAAAGCCCGCTGATGCGGGTCGATTCGCTGACCGGCGTTCGCGGTGTCGCGGCGATGGCGGTCATGCTCTATCATATCCCGCAGCAGCCGGCCTTTGCCACGTTTCGAATGACCCTGTTCGATCGGGCCTATCTGTGCGTCGACCTGTTCTTCGTGTTGAGCGGCTTCGTCATGGCGATCGGCTATCGCGACATGATCGCCGAACGTCCGATTGCTGCGCGCTGTGGTGCATTCCTGCGGCAGCGGCTGGCCCGGGTGTTTCCGCTGCACCTCGTCGTCACCTTGGCGTTCCTGCTGCGGGCGATGGTCGATATGTCCGGTGATGGCGGACGGCCGGGTACGTTCGACGTCGTCGCCAATCTGGTAATGATCCAGTCCTGGGGGCTGGGTACTGCCGCGCTGGCCGGTAACAGCTGGTCGGTCAGTACCGAATGGGTCGCCTATCTGCTGTTTCCGCTGATCGCTATCGGCGCCGCATCGCGGCTGCGGCTCGCATTGGTGGTTGGCGCCGTCGCATTGCTGGCGCTGGTCGCACTGTCGGGGATCGGCATCCAGGGGCCGATGGACGTTGTGCAGCGCACCTCGATCCTGCCGGTGCTGCGCTGTCTGGGCGGGTTCACGCTGGGCGTGGTGGCGTATGGTTTCGCCGACCATCCCGCCGTGCGGGCGCGGCTGAGCGGTGACCGGGCGTTCGGCATCGTCTGCGCCATGATCGCGCTCGCATTCCTGGTGCCGGAAGGTGACCTGATCGTCGTCCTGTTGCTGCCGGTGCTGATCCTGTGCTGCTTCTTCGAGGGCCGGGCGGTTCGGGCGATCCTCGCGAACCCGGTAATCCTGCGGTTGGGCGTCACCTCCTATTCGCTCTACCTCTGGCATCCACTGTTCCGGGACATGGGTGCCTGGATCGTCGGGATGCTGCATCGGGCGGGCGTCACGCAGATCGACGCGGTCGCCTATCTGCTGCTGATTGTCGGCACGCTGATCTTTTGCGAGCTGAGCTATCGCGGGATCGAGGTGCCGGGCCGTCGCATCCTGCTGTGGCGGGCCAGCCGTCCCCTGCGCCCCATGGCCGGAGTACCGGCATGACCCATGTCGTCATCGCCGTGCCGACCTACCGTCGCCCGGACCAGTTGCGCAAACTGCTCGACTCCCTGGCGGTGCAGGTCGATGCGCCGCCGATGACCGTCGTCATCGCCGACAATGACCGCGTTCGCCACGAGGGCGTCGCCATGGCTGAAGCGATGCTTGCGGCCGGATACCCCCATGCGATCGATGCCTTTGTCGTCGACACGCCCGGCTTGTGCCATGCCCGCAACGCGCTGGTCGACCACGCGCTGGCGGTGGACGCGGCGACGCATGTCGCGATGCTGGACGACGACCAATGGGTCGCCCCCGACTGGCTGGCCAGGCTGCTGGCGGCGCATCGCCGGCACGGCGCGGACATTACCGGCGCGCCGGTCCGCTACCAGTTCGATGGCGCCCCGCCGCACTGGAACGATGCGCTGTTCGTGTTCCAGCCGGAGAGTCGCGACGACGGGCCGACGTCGATGCTGTTCAGCCTGACATCGGCGGTTGCCGATCGCCGCCTGTGGGAAACGACCCCCGCCCCCCGGTTCGACACGCGGCTGAACCAGATCGGCGGCGAGGACCTCGACCTCTACACTCGTTGGGCGGCCGAAGGGCGCCGCTTCGGCTGGACCAACACCACCGACGTGTTCGAAGCGGTCCCGGCGGATCGCACCACGCTGCGCTGGGCATGGCGGCGCATCTGGCGGGTCGGCAACACCGATACGATCGTGGCCTGGAACCGATCCGGTGGCGCGCGGCGGGTAAAACTGGTCGCGCGAACCTTGGCGATGACCGGCGCGGCGCTGCTGCTCTGGCCGCTGTCGGTGCTGTCGCGCCGACGCCGGCTGCGCGCGACCGGCCGGGTCATCCGCCAGTTCGGGCGGATCGCCGGGCTGAGCGGCCATGCCTTCAAGGAATATGCGGGCGGATAGCCGGCAGGCGCCCCCCCGAAACAACTTTCCTACAGATAAAATTTGAACATATAGGGAACGCCTGCCGGCATAATCGGGTGCCGGCGACGGAGGCGTTCCATGGCATATAGCAACCATCCCGACACGGCGACCGGGCCGGCGCGGGCTCCCTTTCCGATCATCCCCAGCGATACCGCCGAACTGCCGGCCTTCCCTAAGGGCATCTATGTCGGCCGAGGCGGCGACGTCACGCTGCGCGGCATCGAGGGGACGGCCGACGTCACCTATCGCAACCTGCCCGACGCGTCGTATATCGCCGTCCGCGCGCGCTATGTCCGCGCCACCGGCACCACCGCGTCCGACCTGATCGCGGAGGCCTGATCCCATGACCGCACGGCAATCGGGAGCGCAGGGCGGAATGACCGACCGGGCGCTCGACATGAAGCTGGCGACGCGCAACCTGCGCATGCCCGCCAACAACCGGGTCGCGGTTTTCGGCCCCAGCCATGCCGCGCAGCATTTTGCAGGCACCAATGCGTCAGGCGAAGTGCCGACATTGCTTGGCCAGACGGTCGGTGCGGTCCATTGGGCCAATTTCTTGTCGGGCGGGCGGGCGCTGCTGGAGCCGGCCGACATGGTGGCGCGTAACGGCGAATGGACCGGGCCGATGGCGTGGAACGGCATCGACTATCCCGGGCTGATGTCGCGCGTCGAGCGGCTGCTGGCGACCGGTGTCGGCCATGTCGTGATGGTCGCGCCCAGCGCCAACGATCGCAACGCGTGGACCGCCGCCCAGTCGATCGCGAACCTGACCGCGATCGTCGATCGCATCGTCGAGGCGGGGATGCTGCTGACCATCCTGCTCGATTATCCCCACGGCGCGGCGGCCTATACCGTGATGCGGCTGTCGAACACTGCGGCCAGCCCGCAGCTCGACCATTGGAACGTCGTCAATCGCTGGCTGCTGACGCTACACGGACAGCGCGGCATCCGCGTCGTTGATACGCCCGCGATCCTGGGCGACCTGACCAGTGCCGAGGGACAGGCGGCGTCGGGCGTCACGATCGACGGGCTGCACCTGTCGACCCAGGGTGCCTATCTGGTCGGGCGGGTGCTGGCCCGCGAATGGCGGCGCCTGTATCCGCTGGGCAATGTCCTGCCGTTCGGACAGGCGGAGCGCCCCGGACAGGCCGGCGTCAATCCCGGTGCGATAGTGTCGACCCAGCCCTATTTCGGCGGCACCGGCGGGACTCCCGGATCGGGGGCTACCGGGCAGATCGGCACCGGATGGACGACAGCGCTGGCCGCCGGGGTCAGCGGCACCTATTCGAAAGCCACGACGACCGGCTTTGGCGGGCGCAACTATATCGACGAGGACGGTCCGCCGACCAAGGACTGGCAGCAGATCGCGCTGTCGGGAACGGCGAGCGGCACGGCCGACGTCATCCTGCTACGCCAGGCGATCAATCCTGCGATCGGCGATCCGCTGCGCGCGGTGGCCGAGATCGAGGTCGATCCCGGCACCACCGGGCTGTCGGGGATCGGAATCTACATCTTCCACAGCGGCAGCGGGCAGCAGATCCGCGCGTTCGGCACACCGCCGAGCGGGCTGGCCGATCCGTGGCCGTCGCAGGGTTTGGCAGGAGTGATGCGGACCCCGCGGTGGGTCGCCGACAGCAATCTCTGCTACCTGCAACTGTCCGCCAAGCCGATCAACGGCGGGGCGGTGTCCGCGACGCTTCGCGTGCGCGGCATGGCGGTCGGCAAGACGCTGTAGCAGGACGACGACCGGGCGACGCATGCGCTGCCCGGTTGTCGGTCGCACGTCAGGGAATGCGCTGCGCCGAACAGTCCAGTTCACCGCGCACGCCGCCTTCGAAAAAGCTCGGCTTGCGCAATTCGCAACCGGTCGTCCGTTCGGCAGCGGTGCGGAACCGTTCCATGATATTGTTGTTGCGCGGCGCGGCGGGATCGCCGCCGGTGATCTCGGCCGTGTCGGGCGACAGGCGCCGCACCAGATAGGGCCAGCCCGCAACCTCGATCCGGCGCGTATCGTCGATCACCGCCGGTTTGGGCGCAGGACGCGGCGGCGGGACCGGCAGCATCGTCTGATAGGCGATCAGGGCAAGTAGCAGCATGGGTTGGAGATGGCGCTTAGCGCCGCCCTGTGCAACCGTCGAGTTGATGTCGCGCGGTCAGACCGGCGGGACGACCGTTCCCCGGAACCAGTTGCGCACCGCAATCCACTGATCGGCTGCCCGGCGATAGGCATTTTGCGGCATGAAGATCTGCAGAAACACCGTTGCTGCCAGCCGCGGCGAATAGGCGCCGCGCAGCACCGCCGCGAGATACAGCCGCAAAGCCCCTGCCGCATCCGAATGGCGTACGACCTTGGCGATGTGCCAGCCGAAATAACCGCGATAGGCTCGTTCGGGGATATGTGGGCGCAGGTCATTCAGCCACTGCACCTTTTCCGCGCGATGGCCGTTGGCCGACAAGCGGTCGTCGCGCGGATCGTCGGCCCACACCACACTGGGGGTCGTCGTCATGCGAAAGCGGCAACCGGCCAGCGCAAGGCGAATGGCGAAATCGGTATCGTCGCCGAACGTCACGTCCGACCGGTAGCGAACCTGCGCGGCAATCGCGCGCGGCACCAGCAGCCCGCTGGTCTGCACGAAGCCGCGATCGCACATAAGATAGGATGCCATGTCTTCGCCATCGCCGATCCCACGCGGCGGCTTGACGACGAACCGGCCACCGCCGCGATCGGCAACGACCGCCGAATAGGCGGCGACCTTCAGGTCCCCGCCGGCCAGTGTCATCAGGTCGGCCAGGTGATTGGGCAGGAACCGATCATCGGAATCGAGCAATGCGATATAATCGCCGCGCGCCAGGTCGAACCCGCGGTTGCGCGCCGGGCCGGCGCCGCCATTGGTGACGGCGACCACGACCAGTCGGGGATCGTCGATCGCCCGCAACCGATCCACGCTGTCGTCTTGCGACCCGTCATCGATAACGATGACTTCCAGCGGCGAGAAATCCTGCTTCAATGCAGATTCCACCGCCGCCACCACCGCATCGGCCCGGTTGTAATTGGGAATGACGACCGAAACCGTCGCGCGGGGTACGTTCATCACAACCCGCGTTCGTCCAGACCGTCTCGCCTTCCCAGCGCCACCCCAATTCCCCTTTCACACACCCGGCGGCACAGGGCCGCATCAGGCAATATATTTTCCTGCCCGTCGCACGACCGGCAGCCGAACGATCACCGCGCGTGCAACGATAGGCCCTATTATCCCCGCTAACATCAACACACTAAGGAACGGTGCGTTCCATGCTCCGTCCGCTGGGAACAAACGAAGCCAGATTAGTTTCGCCACCCCAATACAGATGGTATTCATGAGATAGATTGCCATCGAGTTAGCCCCGACGATCTGCAAAAGCCGCGAACGCTGCGCCGCGGGGAACAGCATCGCGCCGTGCAGGGCCGGGATGGACAGCAGGCCGCAATACAGCAGTGCGAAGGGATGCCATGGCCCCTGCGATGCCGCGGCAGCAAACAGCAGTGTCAACGGTAGCCACCAGCGCTTGAAGCGCGTCACGCACCAGTCCCAGTGCAGCCACGCCCAGCCGCCGACGGCGAAGAACACATAATATCGCAGCAGCCGGGCGAGATAAAATCGCTCGGTAACCATAAAATATTCGGCCGCCATGGATACGACCAGTGCGATACCGACCAGCAATGCCATCCTTCCCCGGAAACGGGTGAACAGGAACGGCGTCACCAGCGAATAGATGAACAGGACGAGCAGGTACCAGATCGAAATGTTCGGATTGTCCGGCGTATTCGACAGCACCCGCCACAGGCCGGTCGAGACATTGCCGACGCCTTCATGGACTTCGCCGAACTGCGCAGCCGCCGCCTTGCCCAGGATGATGACGATCCCGAAGAACGCGAACGGCACCAGAAGCCGGTCGGCGCGCGACGTCACCAAGGACCGCCAGGCCTTGCCGAGCCGCAGATGCGCCTGGGTCAGGAAAAAGACATAGCCGCTCAGGTACAGAAAGAACGGCATGTGAAAGGTGTAGATGATATCGCGCGTCGTCGCATACCAAGCCGATTCACCAGGCGAATTGGCCTGTACCAAATGGCCATAGACCACCAGCAACATGCCCAGCCCCTTGGCCACATCGATATGCAGCAGGCGCTGTCGCGAGCGATCCGGGGCTGGACCTTCCTGTACCATAGCCGGCCCTTCAGACCTGTTGCTGCGGACGATAGCGCCGGGACCAGCCACGACGACGAACCGTGCGCGTCGTGTCCCAGTTCGTATCCGCCAGCCACTGGGTTTCGCCCCGCTTCGCTGCCACGAAGCGGGTATGCATCACGAGGATGAAGACCACCACGAACGACCAGCTTTCCTTGTCGGGGGCGAAGAACTGCGCTTCGGTGAAGTTCTGCACCACACCGAAGAACCACACCCCCGCCCCCATCGACGCCAGCGGGATATCGCGGTCGGATGACGTCCAGAACCGGTAGAACGGCAGAAACACCAGCGCGACCAGCGCGAGAACGAAGCCGATGATCCCCGTCGTCAGCAGAATCTCGAAATAGCCGGAATGCGAGTGGCCGACCGCCGCGACGACCTTGTTCACGCCCAGTCGCAGCATCGGCGACGCCTCACCGATGGCATAGAATGACCCGTAGCCCGACCCGAGCAGGAAATGCTCGCGGATATAGGGCATGATCGACGCCCAGATCGCCACCCGCCCGGAGAGAGTCTCATAGTCTGAGAAATAGGCGTACACGAGGTCCCAGTTGATGGCGACCAACATACCCGCAGTGGCGATCAGCAGGATCAGGCCATACCAGAACAGGATGCGCTTCGACGGATTGCCGACCCGGCAGCGGTACAGGATGTACGAGAACATCAGGCTGATGCCGACCCAGCCGAGCGAAGTCTTGGAATCGGTCTTGAACAGCACGAACGCCGCGCCGAAGAACAGGGCGATATCCAGCCAGCTACGCCGCCGCCAGCTGTGGTGGAAGAAGATGATCGTGGCATATGCCATGACCGCACCGGTCACGTTCTTGTGCCGGAAAACGCCCTTCCACGTCCCGATCAGTTCGGGATCGAGTTCGTTCGCCGGATGGACCGCGAACGAAAACAGCGGAATCGACGACAGGCACGCGGTGATGATGGATACCACCACGCTCAAGCCGAGAAAGATGTACATAAGACGCACGGTCTGGCGCGCCCCAAGAATGTCGATGGTGAACGCCATGCTGGCAAGCACGACGACCATCCCCAGCGATCGGCGGATCGAAATGCCCGGATCGATAGCCCATGTCGCGCTCAACAAACACCAAATGCACGCGATCAGATAGGCATAAGAAATTGCGTGGAAGTTCTTTAGGCCGCGCATGTAGAATACGATCGCGGTAACGATGCCGAACAGCGCGAAATAGAAGAACTGCCGAAACGCGCTTCCGGCCTGCGCTGCCAGCACTTCGCCGTCCAAATTCTCGGCGGCGGCATACGCATCGTTCGCCGGCGCATAACGCAGGTTGACGCAGATCATGTAGAACAGTGCCAGCAGCACGATCTGGAAAAACAGCTGCACGCGCTTGTCATAGCGCAGCATCTCCACCGGGCGGTGCCAGCTGCGCCGCTGCGGGGATGCCATGCCTGCGGAGTCGGGGATCGTCGTCGCCATGGCTCAAGCCTCTGCCTTGCGCCGGCCGACCAGCGCCATCATGGACAATACCCAGCGCCGGTTGAGAAACCAGCTGCTGCCGAGATAGATCAACCCACCTGCGATACCGCCGGCCACGATCCGGATGAAATGGTCGGTGATCGGCAGCGCCACGAACAACCCTACCCCGGCGGCGGCAGCGGTCGCCAGCAGCGGCCGAAGCCATTGCAGATTATATTCGACGAACCCCGCACCGGTAATCGGCCGGATGACCCCGGCCCATAGTGCGATGGCGAAGACCGCATAGAAGATCGTGATGCCCACCGCGACGCCCATCGCGCCCCAATGCGCGGCGATCGCGGCGGTGATCGCCAGCGTCACTGCGACGGTCAGCGACTGGATCAGCGCGACCTTCGACTTGCCGGTGCCATAGAGCAGACTGCCGACCGGATTGCCGAGCGACCGGAACATGCCCCACAACGCGAACATGCCGAGCAGGTCGGCGGCATTGCCCCAGCGTGGCCCCAGCGCGATCAGCGCCACGTCCTGCCGGAACGCGGCGATGAAGCCGTAGATCGGGAAATTGATCGCCGAGGTCATCGCGAGCGTCGTCAGATAGACGTTGCGGATGCGCCCCTTGTCGTGCTGCACCTCGGCCAGCAGCGGCGTACCGACCCGGGTGATGATCGGGTTGGTCGCCATCATCACCTTCAGGCACAATTCGCGCGGCACCGAATAGATGCCGAGCATCGTGCTGCCCAGCAGCCGCCCGACGATCAGGATGTCGATCTGTACCGCCGCGGTGTTGGCCAGGCTGGCGCCGAGCAGATACATGCCGGAGCCGAGATAGGGCCTGGCATCGGCGAAGTGGAAATAGGCGCGCAGGTTCCAGTCGTTCGACCGGGCGAACAACCAGTAGAACAGGCTGTTGCAGCCACTGAGCAACAGGATCGCCGCGACCAGCGCATAGACCCCGGCCCCGTTCCACGCGAGGATGATCGCCGCCAGCGTGCTGATCGCCGCCGAACACAGCTCGACGATCGCGATGGTGCGGAATTCCAGCCGCTTTTCGGCCAGCACCTTGATCTGCTGCCCCAGCGCCAGGAACAGGAAGGACAGCCCCGACAGCGCCAGCGGCAGCGCCGCGCGAGAATCGCCCAGAAAGCTGGCCAGCGCGGGCGACGCCGCCGCGACGATCCCCGCCAGCACCGCGCCGATCGCGACATTCAACCAGTAGAGCGTGGTCAGCGCATCGTCCGAAATCGTCCGGCTGTGGATGATGACCGAACTGACCCCCAGATCGGCGAACAGCTGCACAAAGGCGGTGACGGTCAGCACCATCGCCATCAGGCCGAAATCATGCTGCGTCAGCAGACGGGCGAGGACGAAGATCTGCAGGGTCTGCAACAGCACCCGCCCCGCCGTGGCGAAGCTGGTCCAACGCACCGCGGCAACCGCGCGGCCCTTGATCGTCACCGGACATTCTCCGGCACGCCATACGCCTCGACGATCTGTGCGATCTGCCGATCGTTGTTCGAACCGTTGACGAAATTGACGTTCATCAACGCCACTTCCTGCGACCCCGGCCATTCGCGGAACCGCCGGCGCGGGCCGACCCGGCGCACCGTCGCGCCCGACAGCCGCGCCATCCAGTTGAGCCACACATCATCGGTCGTCGGGCACAGTTCCAGCAGCCGATCGACGCGGGTGACATCGGGATGGAAGATGCCCGGCGGATAGAGGATCCCGCCGATGCCGGTCCCGAACAGATTGGGGCTGTCGCCCAGATCGTCGACCTGATGCTCCCATTCGACATAGGGGGCGAGGCCGTCGCCCTGCCGCTTCATCCGATGGGCGCGGGTGCACAGGATTTCGCGGCGGTCGGCGCGCCAGTCGTCGACCAGATACCCCAGCCAGTCGGCCGGATAATAGACATCGTCATCGGCGGTGACGATCGCCGCATCGGGATAGGCTTCCAGAGCGGGAATGATCTTCTTGTACGACCGCAGGTCGGGCGTGGTGCGGATCGTCAGCCCATGGGCTTCGAGCGCGCGCACCTCGGCGGGCAGCGCATCGATATCGGCCGGCGCGATCCACAGCACCGTCGCATCGGCCTTCACCTCTTGCGACAGCAGGGTGGCGAGGGTCGGTGCCAGCGTATCGAACCGCTTCGAGTAGGATGTCAGCGACACGACCAGCGGAAAGGGCAGCTTGTGCGGACGCTGCTTGACGGTGCGCAGGCGGACAAAGGCGTAGCGGCGCAGCGCCGCCAGGTACAATGTCTTCGCAAGAGCCTTAACCATCGTCCCGTTCCCTCGATACCGTTTCGCGGCCATCGCGGCGCCAGCGCCGCTCCGCGACCACGACGCCCCACATCATCACCGCCTGCCCCAGCAGGATGCCGACCAGCGACCAGGCGGCGGCAAAGCTGGTCAGCACCAGCGCGACGCCCGCGACCGACACGCCGCACGCGACCATGCTGGCGGTCGCCAGGGCGCGGAAGCGGTCGGCCGCCTGCAACAAAACGCTTGCCGGCGTCATGATGCATTGCAGCAAAGCGATCGCTCCGGTCAACACCACCGCGATTTCGACCGACCGCGCGTCGAGCTTCGCCGGCACGACCGTTCCGGGCACCAGCCACAACATGCCGGCCGCCAGCGCGATCGTACCCGCCCACAGCAGCAGCAGGACCAGCAGGAAATGGCGCCGCGACCGCTCGGCGGCATCGACCCGTCCGGCGCTCAGGTCGCGCGCCATGCGCGGACGCTCGGTCTGGGTCAGCGCGGTGATGCAGACATTCAACGGCCGCAGGAACAGCGCCGCAACGCTGAGCGGCGCGAACGCATCCGGCCCGAGCATCGCCGTCACCAGATAGGCATGGCCGTTGGTCGTCGCCTCGCTGGTGACGACCCCGACCAATGCCCAGCTCGCCTGATCGCGCCAGATCGGACGATAGGCGCCGAGCGACGCGATCCCGACCAGTGCGCCGATCACCGCGGTGAAGGGCACCAGGGCCAGCAGCGTCGCGACGACGAACCCCGCGGCGATATGCGCCAGCCCGCCGCCCAGCCACAGGACGGCGCCCGCCCACAGGCCGAGGATCGCGGCATAGATCAGGTCGGACAGCGCGGCGCGGACCGGCTGGTCCTCGGCATAGGCATGGTTGCGCCCGAACCAGCGGATCAGCGCGAGGAAAGCGGTGGCACCAAATCCCAGCGCGACCGCCAGCGAGGAAGCCCCGACCCCCATGACGACCCCGACCAGCACGCCATAGCCCACCGACAGCGCCAGATTGACCGCGCGTAGCGTGCGCAGCCCGTCCGTCCGCCCGTCGGTCCGGTGGATCAGGATCGAATAGGGCGCGCAGACCAGCGCGTTCGACAGGCCGAAGCCCAGCTGGATCAGGACGATGGCAAAGGCGAGCAGACCGACGCCGCTGGCCGGCAATCGCGCGATCGCGACCAGCTGGATCGCGAAATGCGCGACGGACACGAACGCCGACGAGCCGCTCACCAGCCCATAGCGGCGCAGCACGTCGGTCCATGGCGGGGCGGAGCGCGAGGTCATGCAGACGTGCTGGTCATCGTTCGATGGCCCGGCGCGGTCAGGACGACATCGCCGGGCCGGAACAACGGATCAGACCAGAACCGACCCGGCGACCGGAATGCCGCGCTGGTCGAGCACGTCGACGATGCGGCGGATGTCGGCGATCTTGGTGCGGTGCTTTTCGGCGACCACCACGACATTGTCGAACCCGGCCAGCAGGTTGCCGAGCGCCAGGACGCGGTCGCCCATCGCCGGCAGCGCGACGATGATCTGGCGTACGCCCGGCATCGACCATTGTTCGACCTGTTCGACCAGCGCGCCGCGTTCCAGGTGGCTCGCCTGCGACGCCGCATCGCTGCCGGCGGGCACGACGAACAGTCCGGGGATCGCGGTCCGCTGCGCGGTGATCGTCGCGTCGGGGGTGCGCAGGCAGTCGGCGACGCCGGGTGCCTCGGGAACGCGCAACAGCGACGCGATCGCCGGATCGGCAAGGCCGGCATCGACCAGCCCGGTGACCGTGCCCATCTGGGCGAACACCGTCGCCAGATTGGCGCTCAGCACCGATGGCGCGTCGCCCGGCGACACGCCGACCACGGCGGTCAGCGCGATGCGGGTGTTCAGCCCGTTCTGCTCGCTGGTGGCGGCGATGACCTTGGCGCGGATCGCGCGGATCTTCGCCACCATGTCGTCGCTGCGGAAGGCCGCGACGACCAGCGGATCGACCCGGGGGTCGCCCATCTGCAACAGCGACCGGGCGTCGTCGTTGCCCGGAACGGAATCATCCCCCGCCCCCTGGCGGTGTACCGTCGATTTCAAACGCATAGGATGTACTTTCCCAAAGCTTAGGCGTGACGGAGCGCAAGGGCGGAGGACTTGTCCGAGCTGCCGTCGGTGAAGTCGGCCAGGACGTCGAGGTCGGTCGCCTTGGCAAGGCCACTGGCCGAGCGCGCACGGGGCGATGCGATTTCGAGGATGAGCGCCAAGCCGCAGCCCAGCACGCCGCCGAACACCAGCCCGCCCAGCAACCACAGCAGCACGTTCGGCTTGAACGGCAGCAGCGGTGCGGTCGCACGGTCGAGGACCGTGGTGTTCGCCCGCGACACTTCGCTCTTGAGCGCGGCATCGTTCAGGCGTTGGCGCACCGTGTCATAGGTCTGGCGCGCGGCATCGACGTCACGCTGCAGCACCGACAGCTGGTCCTGGGTGCCCGACATCCGCAGCATCCGCGCCTGCTGTTCGGCCAGCCGGTTGCGCAGGTCGGCCTCGCGCCGCACCGCCGCGCCGCTCGCGGCTGACAGGGCGTTCGACTGAATGCCGCGGGTCGCCGCCAGCTGGGCGCGCAACGTCGCCAGCTGGGCCTGCGCCGCGATCATCTCGGGATGGTTCGGCCCCAGCGTGCGGCCGAGTTCGGCGGCTTCGGCCGACTTGATCGCCACCTGCTGCTGCAGCCCCTGCACCGACAGCGCGGCGTTGACCTCTGGCATGTTCGCGCCACCGGCCTTCGACCGTGCCTCGGCGGCGGCGGCTTCGGCGCTGGTCAGCTCGGCCGACAGGCTCTTCAGCTTCTCCGCCTCGACGTCCATGCGGTCGACACCGATGATGCCGTTGGCGCGCTGGAAATCGGTCAGGCGGCGCTGCGCCTGTTCGAAACGCTCGCGCACCTCGGCGGTCCGCTGGTCATACCAGCGCGCATTGACGCGGGCCGGGTTGACACGCAGCTCGACCTGCTTCGCCAGGAAGGTGTCGGCGAACAGGTTCGCCACCCGCGCCGCCGTTTCCGGATCGCGGTCGATATAGCCGATCGTGATGACGTTGCTCTGGCGGTCGGTATCGACGCTCAGATTCTTCGCGATCTCGTCGCGAACGCGCTGCACCTCGACCGGGTCGTTCGGCTTTTCGATCAGGCCGGACTTGGCCGCCACTTCGGACAGCACCAGCTCGCTGCGCAGCACGCTGACCTGCGTGCCGATGATCGAATCGATCACCGCGGCGCTTTGCTGCTGGTCCTTTTCGGACTGGTCGGTCTGGGCCAGATCGACCAGCAGCGACGATGTCGCGCGATACTGGCGGGGCTGGATCAGCGCCAGCGTCGCCGCCAGCGCGAACACGACCCCGCCGACCAGCAGGATCAGCATCAGACGGGTCCGTACGACCTGCCATAGATCGGCTAAGTTGAAGCTCATTCCGTCACACCTTTCCGGGGCAGGCCCCGTCCCCCGATCACTGGCCGCCGATCCGGCGCACCCCGACCCCATGTTCGATCATCAGTCCCAGGAACTGCGGCGCCAGGCTGTCGCGGAACATCACCGCGCCATGCGCCATCGTCACCAGCGCCGGCCCCACCTGCTGCATCACCCGTGCCAGCGCCGCATCGTCCAGCGTGTCGCGGCCCAGCGTCGTCCGCTCGACCAGCCGCAGCAGGTCGTCGTTCGTCGCCGGGTCGCCGATCGCCCGGGTGAAGATGCGGTGGTCGTTGCCGCTGATATCGGCCCAGCCGGCAAAGGCGCGCTGGAAGCCCTGCGCCACATCCGCCGCCTCGATCCGGTCGCTGCCGCGCGCATCGGCGACCAGCGCCGCCTCCAGCCCGAACAGCCGCGCGTGATAGGGCGATCCATAGGCCGAATGCACGACCGCCGCGGCCGCATCGGGTGCGAAAGCCATGCCGCACTTGTCCGCGCAGCTGTCCAGCAGGGTGCGCAGGTCGTCGGCCGCGATCGGCCCGACCGGCACGACCAGCATGTGCCGCCTAAGCGACGGATGGCCGCTGATCAGGTCATCGACATTGGCCGCGATCCCGACGATGACGATCTGCACCCGCGCATGCATGTCGCTCAGCAGCTTCATCAGCGCGGCGACCTCCGACTGCACGGCGGCATCGTCGATCCGGTCGAATTCGTCGAGAACCAGCACGGTCGGCTGCCGCACCTCGCCCAGCGCGGTCGCCAGTTCGCGCGGACCGAAGGCCACGTCGTTCAGCGCCGCCAGCCGCTGCATCAGCGCGGTGTCGCGCCCGGTGCCCGGCAGCGATTCGAGGAACGGGCGGAACAGGTCGGTGAAGCCGATATTGCCGCTGGTCGATTCGTACAGGACGATCTGGCCCACCTCGTCGGCGAAATCGCCGAACACGCGGACCAGCGACGTCTTGCCCGACCCGCGCGCGCCGAACACGACGACGTGCTTGCGCTCCCACACGACACCGCGCACCATCCGGTCGACTTCCTCGGTGCGGCCCGACAGGCCGAACCGGTCCTCGACCGGCAATGCCGCGGCAAAGCCCCGATGGATGCGCAGCCGGCGATCGGGCTGTGCGACCGGCGCGGCGGGTTCCGCCGCCGGCGGAAACGGCACGACCCGCTCGATCCGGAGCGGGCGGTGCCGCGGGGGATCGATCAGCCGTGCGAACATGGTCTTCAAGCTGGCGAACACGCCCATGCGAAATTTCCTTTAACCGCCGGTCGCGATCAGAACAGCTTTTCCTTGATGATCAGCACGTCTTCGGGCTGCACCACGTCGTCCAGGCCCAGGCCGTTGACCTTCTGGCCACCGCGCCGCACCTCGATCCGCCGCGTCGATCCGGCGAGCGTCGGACCGCCCGCGCGCGCCAGCGCCTGGCGATAGGTCATCCCCGGCTGCACCGCGAAGGCGCCCGGCTCGTTCACCTGGCCATAGACATAGACCATCTCCGCCGGCGGCACGAACAGCGTGTCGCCCGGCCGCACCAGCCGCGCCCCGCCTGCGCCCAGATCGGCGAGCGACAGGCGTTCGGGCGCCCCGTTCATCGGGGTCAGCACGACGACGTTGGCGCCATCGGCGCGCACGCCGCCGGCCCGCGCGATCAGCATCGCGACGGTATAGGGGCGGTCGAGCGGATAGTTGCCGGCATTGGGCACATTGCCCAGCACCGTCGCCGACCGGCTGACATAGTTCGACACCTCGACGCTGATCGACGGCTTGGTCAGATAGCCGCGACGCGAATATTCACTGGCCAGCGTGCGCGACAGGTCGGCGGCGGTCATGCCGGCGGCCCGCACCGGGCCCAGCAGCGGCATGTTGACCGTGCCGTCGGCGGCGATGCGGGTCTTCACCGCCATGTCGGTCCGGCCGTAGACGCTGATCGCGACCTCGTCGTCGGGACCCAGGATATAGCCCGCCTGCGGCAGCGTGGCGGCCGGCGCGGTCGCCGGGGTCTGCGCCGGCAGGACCGACGGGAAGGTGATCGCGGCGAACATCGCGCCGCCGATCAGGCGCATCTTGGTGCTGTTCATCTTGGCTCAGCCTTTTCCTCAGAATCGCATTTCGGCGGACGCAGTCACGCGGGTCGCATCGAAATCGCCGATCGACGGCTCCGTCTTGCGCCGCGAATGGGTCGCGTCGAGTCGCAGAAACAACCGCCCCGTCATCTGCCGTGCCAAACCGGCACGGAAAATCGGCGACTGGTCCTTTTCCAGCCCGCCACGCACGCCGCCCGGCGGCGCGCGGAAATCGCGGGTCCGGTAATCGAAGCCCAATGTGGCGGAGGTCAGTTCGTTGACCTGCATCTGCCCGACCAGGCTGTAGCTCGACTGCACGGCATAGGCGGTGGTCAGCAGCGTATCGAACACCACCGACCGCGCCGCCGTCGCTTCGATCTTCAGCGGGGTCAGCGCCCGGCTGACCACCTGCGCGCGCCAGCCGAGACCGCCATAATCCTCGATCAGCGGGTCGTCGCTGCGCACCGACAGCCAATGGACGTCGACGCTGGCGGTCAGCAGCGGCGACACCGCCCGATCGAGCGCCACGCCGGCGCGATCGACCGAACTGCCGCCGCGCACCTGGTTCGGACGGGTGATGTCGTCGCGGCGATAATAGGCCAGCGCCTGCCCCAGGCTCGGCCGGCGATAGCCGATGCCGACGATGCCGGAGGTCGTCCGCTGGTCGGCATAGTCGAACTCGCCGTCATTGTCCGATTCATACCGCTCGGCCGACAGCAGCGGATAGAAGCCCGCTGGCCGCTGGCACGTCGCGGTCGCCCCAAAGCGCGTCTGGCGGATGGTGTTGTCGAGCGGCGCGTTGAGATCGCCGAAATCGGTGCGCTGGCGGTTATATTCGCCGTAGGGCGTGATGCTGCACGTGCCCGCAATCCCCGCCGTGCCCCGCGCGCCCAGCGCCAGACGCGGCCGGCTGCGGTCGGGATTGAAGGTGAAGATTTCATAGCCGTACAGCGCGTTCGCCGTCACCTGCGCCCCGCCCAGGATGCGGTCGATCCGCGCCGATACCGCCGGCGCGACGATCAGCTCGTCGGTGCGCCCATCGGCCCCCTTGATCGTGCGAAAGATATTGTCGTCATAGGCGACCGACAGCGCGGGCGTGATGATGATGTCGTTTTCGCGCAGCGACAGCGGCGCCGACGCGACCGCCGACGGCAGATAGAGCGACAGGGGCTGCTGCACATCGCGCGAGCGTCCCGCCACTTCGCGCGGCTGGGCGAACGCGGGCAGCGCCGACGCCAGCATCGCCGACGTTAGCATCATGGCCGCACAGGAACGCCGACATGTGCTGATTCGCCGATCGATTGGCACCTGCATCTCCAAGCTGCACCGGTTCAAGTCTCGCGCTCGCCTAACCCAGGAAACAGGCGACGTCAAAAGATTGCTGCATTGCAAAAAAACTAATGGTTAGCGCGGGATCTCACGCCACCGTCCGGACCATAGCATGGCGCGGAAATCGGTACCGCGCAAAACGCTGTACGCGAACAGACCTACCGCCGGTGGCCCGAACGCCGCGTCAGCTATGCAAATTAAGATGAACAAAGATTTAACCGCGTGCGCAAGCCGAAATTTTACAGGGAATCAGCGATCTGATGCGGGCTTGGTCAGAGGAACTCGTCCCCATGGTTTACGTTAATGGCGCCGGAAAAACGTTGTCGGTTTCGGGTGCGGTAAAGAGTAACGCCACCCGCAATGCCGATGGCAGCGTCAGCACCGGCAACGCCGACAACAACGCGCTGCACAGCGCAGGCTATGGCAGCGGCGTCCAGAGCGTGATGACCGGTGGTGATGGTGACGACACCTATCACCTCTGGTCGAAGGCGACCGTCACTGAAAAGGCCGGTGGCGGCATCGACACGGTCTACAGTCATATCGAGGCAGCCTATCTGCCCGATCACGTCGAGAACCTGACGCTGTCGGGGGCAAGCGCCCGGTTCGGTTTCGGCAACGCGCTCGACAACGTCCTGACCGCGGGCGACACCGGCAGCGAATTGAACGGGGGCCTGGGTGACGACGTCATCGTCGGCGGCAAGGGCGTCGACACCGTCATCGTGCGCAAGGGCGAGGGATCGGACGCGGTCTATAACTTCAATGTCGCGCAGGACAATGTCCGCCTGAGCGGCTTTGGCTATCACGATTTCGCCGACCTGAAGGCGCGCATGACGCAGACCGGGGCGGACGTGACGATAACCCTGTCGGACGATCAGAAGCTGGTGTTGCGCGACACGCAGGTCGACGCGCTGTCGGCGAAGAATTTCGAACTCGAACTCGATCGCAGCACGCTGAAGCTGACCTTCGAGGAGAATTTCGACAAGCTGGTCACCCAGTCGCAGGGTGGATTCTGGCGCACCGACTGGGGCAATGGTGGCACGAACGACAATTACCGTCCCGGTGAAGTCGGTGCCTATGTCAACGACACCTTCCAGGCCGCATCGAAGCTTCTCGGCGTCAATCCCTTCTCGATCGACAATGGCGTGCTGGCGATCACCGCCAAGCCGGCGGGCGCGCTGTCCAGCCTGATCGATGGTCGCACCTACACGACCGGGGTGCTGTCGACGAAGGACGCTTTCTCGCAAAAATACGGCTATTTCGAAATCCGTGCGACGCTGCCCGAGGGCAAGGGCTTTCTGCCCGCCTTCTGGCTGAAGTCGGCCGATGGCCGCTGGCCGCCCGAGCTCGACGTCGTGGAAGCGATCGGCGACCGGTCCGACACGATCTACATGAGCAGCCATACCGCCGCCGAGACGGGCTCGCACACCTTTCAAACCCAGACGACGCATGTCGACTCCAGCGAACCGCACACCTACGGCATGAACTGGACCAAGGATTCGCTGGTCTGGTACATCGATGGGGTCGAGGTCGCGCGCTACAAGTCGCCGACGGATGCGACGGCCGAATTCTACATGATGATCAACCTGGCGGTCGGCGGCAGCTGGCCGGGCGCGCCCGATGCCACCACCGGGACGGGCCAGTTCAAGGTCGATTATGTCCGCGTCTATGCGAACAGCGATACCGAAAGCTACACCAGCAAGGGCGAGACCTTCTACCTGAACGACAGCGTGCCGCACACGCAGGGTACGTTCGGCGACGACCTGCTGACCGGCGGCACCGGTGCCGATGTGATGGACGGCCGCGCGGGCAACGACAGGATGTTCGGCGGCGCCGGCAACGACACCTTGACCGGCGGGGCGGGCAACGACCTGCTCGACGGCGGGACCGGGGCCGACGACATGGCCGGCGGCGATGGCGACGACATCTATTATGTCGACAATGCCGGCGACCGGGTCAGCGAATATTACAACAACGGCAAGGGCGGCTATGACAAGGTCTTCGCCTCGGTCGATTATACGCTGACCGCCAATGTCGAGGACCTGACGCTGATCGGCACTGCCCGCAGCGGCACCGGCACCGAACAGGACAATATCCTGACCGCCAACGACCTCGGCAACACGCTGCGCGGGCTGGGCGGGCACGACACGCTCAACGGCGGGCGCGGCGACGACATCCTCGATGGCGGCGCAGGCAATGACAAGCTGTATGGCGGTGCCGGCAACGACAGGATGTACGGCGGCGATGGCTATGACGTGCTGTACGGCGGCGACGGCAACGACGTGATCGACGGCGGCGCGCACAACGACACGCTGTATGGCGATGCCGGCGAGGACAAGCTGTATGGCGGTCCGGGCAACGACACGCTGATCGGCGGTTATGACGCCGACTTCATGGCCGGCGGCCAGGGTGACGATCAATATCATGTCGACCATGTCGGCGACGTGATCGAGGAACTGTTCGGCGAAGGCTATGACCGGGTCCGCGCGTCGGTCGACTATACCCTGTCCGACAATGTCGAAGAACTGCAGCTGGTCGGCCCGGCCATTACCGGCATCGGCAACGCCCAGAACAACACGCTCTACGGCAACGAGAACGACAATCGCCTGTTCGGCGGCGGCGGCGACGACGTGCTCACCGCCGGCCTCGGCAACGACCTGCTCGACGGCGGGACGGGAGCCGACCGGATGACCGGCGGCGACGGCGACGACACCTATTATGTCGACAATGTCCGCGACAGCGTGATCGAGTTCTTCAACGGCGGTGCCGGCGGCTATGACAAGGTGTTCGCCTCGGTCGACTATACCCTGACCGCCAATGTCGAGGATCTGACCCTGACGGGGTCCGCGATCCGCGGCACGGGCAATGCCGGCCACAATGTCATCACCGGCAACGACATGGACAATATCCTGAACGGCGGCGACGGCAACGACACCATCTATGGCGGTGCCGGCAACGATACCATCTATGGCGGGACCGGCTGGAACTCGCTGTATGGCGGGACCGGCAACGACACGATCCATGGCGGCAGCGGCAACGAGACGCTGGTCGGTGACGAAGGCGACGACCAGCTGTTCGGCTATGCCGGCGACGACCGGCTGATCGGCGGCGACGGCAACGACGTGCTGAACGGCGGTGTCGGGGCAGACCGGATGGAGGGCGGCGACGGCGACGACATCTATTATGTCGACAATGCCCGCGACACCGTGACCGAATATTTCCACAACGGCCAGGGCGGCCGGGACAAGATCTTCGCCTCGATCGACTATGTGCTGGGCGACCATGTCGAGGACCTGACGCTGATCGGCAACGCGGTGCGTGCCACCGGCAACGCGCTCGACAACTTCATCACCGGCAACAAATGGAACAACGGCATCGACGGCGGCGCCGGCAACGACCGGCTGACCGGCGGCGGCGGGGCCGATACCTTCCTGTTCAGCGGCGTGTCGGGCAACGACGTCATCACCGACTTCGACTGGGACGACCGCATCGACCTGCGCGGCTGGTTCGCTGACGGGGTCGTCGACATGAAGAAGCTGTCGATCGTCAATGGCGAGCATGGCGCGATCGTGTCGATGGAGGGCCATGGCTCGATCGAGCTGCTCGGCGTCGCCGCCAACGAGCTGTCGATCAAGTCGTGGGGCATGATCACCCACGCCTGACGCTGGCGACTTCGGGGGGGAGGCTCCGGCACGCGCCGGGGCCTCCCTTTCTACGTGCGGCGAAAGACTACCGCGCCGCCGGCCGCCGCAGGATCAGGTACAGCGCCCCCTGCCCGCCATGGCGCGGATGCGCGGGGCGGATCGAGGCCACGCGGTCGGCATGCCGCCCCGCCAATATCCAGTCGCCCACCGCCGCGCGGATCGCGCCGCGCGCATGCGGCCGTTCCGATTCGGGGCGCGGCGGCTTGCCCGTCACCAGCAGCAGCACCCGGTCGCCGCGCTGAATCGCGCGTGCCAGCCCCTGATCGAGCAGCAGATGCGCCGAATGCAGCGTATGCCCGTGAAGATCGATCGTCGATTCCGGGCTGACCAGCCCGCGCGACAGCCGCCGGTCCCAGCTGGCGTCGAGCGTCGCGCCCGGCGTCCGCGCCTTGGCCGGCACCGGCGCCGCGGCAGGCGCCTTCGCCCGCACCGGCTTGGGTGCCGGCGCGCCGTGCTTCTCCAGCTTTTCGAACAGCGCCGGCGCGACCGGCACCGGGCGCACGGCATGGAGCGGCTTTACCGCCGCGACCACCCGCGCCCACAGCGCCGCTTCGCCGGGGTCAAGGCGTCGCCCGGCCACCCGCGATCCGCTGGACGGTGCCGATCGGCAGCAACAGGAAGGCGGTGCCGCGCGCGCTCATGCCGCCGGCGATCGCCCGCGCCTCGTCGCCCGCACCCCAGAAGGTGTCGAAGCGGTTGGTGCCCTTGATCGCACCGCCGGTATCCTGCGCGACCCACAGCCCGGTGGCATCGGTGCGGTCCATCGACAGGAACACCGGCGCGCCCAACGGCACGAAGCGCACGTCCGCCGCGACGCTCGCCTGCCCCGTCACCGGCAGCCCCAGCGCGCCCAGCGGCCCCGGCCCGGTCAGTTCGCGGAAGAACACGAAGCTCTTGTTCTCGCGCATGATCGCGCGGCCCTGTTCGGGATTGGCGCGCAGCCACGCCATCAGCCCCTGCATCGACGCCTGCCCCGGCTGCACCAGCCCGCGGTCGCGCATCAGCTTGCCGATGCCGGTATAGTCGCGGCCATTCTGCCCGGCATAGCCGATGCGCATGACGCCGCCATCGGGCAGCCGCAGCCGGCCCGACCCCTGCACCTGCAGGAAGAACATCTCGACCGGATCGGCCGCCCACGCGATCTCAAGACCCCGCCCGGCCAGCGCGCCTTCCTCGATCGCGGTCCGGTCGTAATAGGGAACGAAGGCCTTGCCATCGACCCGCCCGCGAATCCGCTTGGCCTTGAGGTCGGCCGAAAACAGCCCCAGGTCCGCCTCGACCAGATCGCCCGGCACGCCATAGATCGGCGTCTCGTACCCGCTGCGCCGGTCGCGCGACCCATGGATTTCGGGTTCGTAATAGCCGGTGGCGAACGCCTTGCCGTCACCGACCTGCGCCGTTTCGAACCAGCGCGCGAAAAAGGCCCGCGCCCCGCCCGCACCGACGCCGCGCGCCGCATCGCACGCCGCCTGCCAGTCGGCTGGGCGGGTCAGCCCGGTCGGATCGGCCTTGCGCGTGACGGAGGGGCAACTGATGCGGAACGCCGCCAGCGCGCGCTCGGCCGCGTCGTCGGTGATCGGCAGGCTGGCGACCGGCGGCCCGGCGACGACTCCGGCGGCCAGCGCGGTCGCAGCACCGTCGACCGTGCCCACGCCGGTGATCGGCGGCAACGGCACCGATGCGGTCGGCTGGCGCACCGGCAGGGGGCGGCTCGGCGTGCCGCGCGTAATAGCGGGCCGCTCGGGCGCCGGCCGCGACGCGGCACTCTCCGCGCCCCGCGGCACGATCGCATTGGAACAGCCGGCCAGCAGCAGCGCGGCGAGTGCCGCCATCCCCCCCTTGTTCATGACGCTCAGGCTTCGTCGGTGTCGGCGAGCTTCCAGTTCGGGTCGCTGCTCTTCAGCACCCGCAGGAACGTCCACACGTCATGCGTCTCGACCGCGTCCGACAGCGACCCGGCGATCATGTTGCCATCGGCATCGCGGGTGATCGCGGCGATATCGGCGTCGAAGCGTACCGCGACGCGGGCGACGCCGCCCTCGACCGATGCCTCGGTCACGACCGCACGCTCGATCGACACCAGCCGGTTGTCGAGGACATGGCCCGCCGCATTGCGCTCGGCGATCGCCTGCGAAAACGCCTCGCGCACATCGCGCTCGGTCAGCCATTCGAGGGTCGATTCGTCGCCCTTCCAGAATGCTTCGAGGATCATGCGATAGGCCGACTTGGCGCCTTCGATGAACTGCGCGACGTCGAAGGTCGGATCGGCGGCGATCAGCGCGCGCAGGCCGCCTTCGGCACCGCTTTCGACATGTTTCGGCCCCAGCACCCGTGCCTCCGGCGCCGCCTCGACCGGGCGGGCGAGCGGCGGCGTGCCGATGCGTTCCTCGGCCGTGCGCGGCAGGGGTTCATGGCCGGTCCGCTTGCCGAGCACGGCATAGAGCCGCATCGCCAGAAACGCCGCAACCATCGCGAGCAGGACGACAAAAACCAACATGCCTTCACTTCCTTCCGTCGACCGGACATAGGACCGATCGGGCGCGGATACAAATGATGCGGCGGCCTTCTGGTTCGCCGGGCGGGTCGACCCGTTGAATCGCGGTCCTGCCGCTGCTAGTCCGCGCCATCTTAACGCGGCAAGCGCCAAAGCTTTCCGCCTGAGCGGACAGGGATTATCATGGAAGATCAGAACGACGCCACCGGCATCGACGCGTTTGCCAACGGGGACGACAGCCAGCCGTCGGTCAACGTCATCACCCAGTACGTCAAGGACCTGTCGTTCGAAAACCCGAACGCGCCGGGCGTGTACCAGATCGCGGGCAGCCCGAAGCTGGACGTGCAGTTCAACATCGGCGCCAACATGGTCGGCGACGGCGTGCACGAAGTCGTGCTGAAGATGGAGGCGCGCGCCGAAATCGAAGGTCAGGTGATGTACCTCGTCGACCTGTCGTTCGCGGGGCTGTTCGGGCTGCGCAACATCCCCGACGAACATCTCCAGCCGTTCCTGCTCGGCGAAGCGCCGCGCATCCTGTTCCCCTTCGCCCGCCGCGTGCTGGCCGACGCGGTCCGCGACGGCGGCTTCCCGCCGCTGATGCTGGAGCCGATCGACTTCGCGCAGCTCTACATCGCGCAGGCCGAACAGCAGGGCGCGCTGGGCGAAGTCGCCGGCCACGCCTGATCTTCGGGGCGGGCGGGCTTGGCTTTTATCGGAATTGCCCCCTGCCCCCGCCCCGTTCCGTACCCCCGCGCAGGCGGGGGTCCAGGGTCAAGCAAGGCAACGGCTTGCCTATGTCGCTCTGGATCCCCGCCTGCGCGGGGATACGCTTAAGGGCGACCTCACCAAGGTCTCGAACGCGTCCGGCATGACGAACGTCGCGCCCCCTCCGATCAGGAACGGCACCGGGAACAGCGGAATGTCGATGGGCTACCGGTCATGAAACTCGCCAAATCCTTGGGGTCGGTCGGCGGGCTGACGCTGGCCAGCCGAATACTCGCGCTGGTCCGCGACTCGCTGCAGGCGACCTTCGTCGGCGCAGGCTTCGCCTCCGACGCGTTCCTCGTCGCCTTCCGCCTGCCCAACATGTTCCGCGCGCTGTTTGCCGAAGGGGCCTTCAACGCCGCCTTCGTACCGCTGTTCAACAAGAAGGTGGCCGAAGGTGACAGCGCCGCCGAGGGACAGGGTCTGGCGACCGGCATCGCCTTTGCCCGCGACGTGCTGTCGGTGCTGCTGCCGGTACTGATCGCCGCGACGGTCGTCATGCTGATCGCCGCATGGCCGCTGACGTACCTGCTGTCGGGCGGGTTCAACGATCCGACGCCCGACCAGTTCGCCTATGCGGTCACGCTGTCGCGGATCACCATTCCCTATCTGCTGCTGATCTCGATCGTGTCGTTGCTCGGCGCGATCCTCAATTCGCTCGACAAATTCTGGGTCAATGCCGCGGCCCCCATCCTGTTGAACGTCGCGATGGTCGCCGGACTGGTCTTCTTCCACGGACCCGATCCTTACGCGACCGCTCGCGTCCAGGCATGGGCAGTGACGGCGGGCGGCGCGTTGCAGCTCGGCTGGCTGATGTTCGCCTGCCGCCGCGCCGGCGTCTCGCTCAAACCCCGCCGCCCGCGCATGACCGACGATGTCCGCGCGATGCTGAAGCTGATCGTGCCTGCCGCCGCCGGGGCGGGCGCGATGCAGTTCAACCTCGTCATCTCGACCGCGCTGTCGGGCAAGCTGCTCGACGCCGGGTCGATCTCCTACATCTATTATGCCGACCGGCTGAACCAGCTGCCGCTCGGGCTGATCGGCATCGGCCTTGGCACCATCCTGCTCCCCACCATCTCGCGCCAGCTCAGCCGCAAGGACGATGCCGGCGCGATGGACACGCAGAATCGCGGTATCGAGCTGGCGCTGCTGCTGACGCTGCCCGCGACCATCGCCTTCCTGACCGTCGCCGAACCGATCATCCGCGCGCTGTTCCAGCATGGCGCCTTCACCGCGCAGGACACGATCCGCTGCGCCCAGTCGCTCGCCGCCTTCTCGCTCGGGCTGCCGGCCTATGTCCTCATCAAGGTGCTGACCCCGGGCTTCTATGCGCGGGAGGATACGCGGACGCCGGTGCGCTTCGCCATGTGGTCGATCGGCATCAACATCGTGCTGAACCTCGCGCTGATCCCGACCGTCGCCCATGTCGGCCCGCCGCTCGCCACCGCCGTGTCGGCCTGGGTCAATGTCGCGATGCTGTACGTCACGCTCAGGCGGCGCGGGCATTTCGCGCTCGACAGGCAATTGACCCACCGCCTGCCGCGCTTCGCGCTCGCCTCGCTGCTGATGGGGGCGGCGCTGTTCTTCGCCGATACGCTGGTTGCCCCGTGGACGACGGGCGCGGTGGTCACCCGCATCCTCGGCATGGTCGCCCTCGTCGGCGCGGGCGCCATCGTCTATGGCATCGCCTGCCTGGTCACCGGAGCGTTCCGGCTGGCCGATCTTCGCGCGCTGCTCCGGCGGCGTGCCGCGTAACACAGGAAACCATTCATGCGTGTCGTCTCCGGCATCCAGACCACCGGCAATCTCCATCTCGGCAACTATCTGGGCGCGATCCGCAACTGGGTGCGGTTGCAGGACCGAATGGGCGCGGACGATGTGTGCCTGTTCTTCCTGGCAGACCTCCACGCGCTGACCGTGACGCAGGACCCGGCGACCATGGCGTCGAACACGATCGAGATGGCGGCGACCCTGCTCGCCGCCGGGATCGATCCCGACCGCTCGATCCTGTTCAACCAGGCGCGCGTGCCCGCGCATAGCGAACTGGCGTGGATCCTGGGCGGCACGGCGCGGGTCGGCTGGCTCAACCGCATGACCCAGTGGAAGGACAAGGCCGGCAAGAACCGCGAAGGGGCCAGTGTCGGCCTCTTCACCTATCCGGTGCTCCAGGCCGCCGACATCCTGGCGTATCGCGCGACGCACGTGCCGGTGGGCGAGGATCAGAAGCAGCATCTGGAATTGGCGCGCGATATCGCCACCAAGTTCAACCTCGACTTCAACGTCGACCTGTTCCCGCTGCCCGAACCGATGATCCCGGAGGACACGCCGCGCATCATGAGCTTGCGCGACGGCACCGCGAAAATGTCCAAGTCCGATCCGTCGGACATGAGCCGCATCAACCTGATCGATTCGGACGACCAGATCGCGGCCAAGTTCCGCAAGGCCAAGACCGACCCCGAACCCCTTCCGTCCGAAGTTGGCGGCCTCGCCGAACGCCCGGAAGCACGCAACCTCGTCACCATCTATGCCGCGCTGTCGGGGGAGACATCGCAGGACGTGCTCGCCAACTTCGGCGGCCAGGGGTTCGGCGCGTTCAAGCCCGCACTCGCCGATCTGGCGGTCGCCAAGCTCGGCCCGATCCGCGACCGGCTGGTCGCCCTGCTCGACGACCGCGCCGCCGTCGGCGCAACGCTCGCCAAGGGCGCGGCCAGGGCCGATGCGCTGGCCCGCCCCACCCTGGTCGCCGCGCAACAGGCGCTGGGCCTGCAAATCTGAACATTTGTTTTGGTTAATCGGGTGCCACGGCCAAATTAATGCTGTCCGTGGCACCTTCCCCACCTTATGCGTTCGGCAACGCCCACCACAGGGGAAGCCGTTCGTGACCAGCACCGTCGAAACCAAGCCCTTCACCGACCAGAAGCCCGGCACCTCCGGCCTGCGCAAGAAGGTCCGGGTGTTCCAGCAGCCGCACTATGCCGAAAATTTCATCCAGTCGGTGTTCGACGTGGTGGAGGGCAAGGACGGCGCGACCTTGGTGATCGGCGGCGACGGCCGCTATCTCAACCGCGAAGTCATCCAGACCGCGATCCGCATGGCCGCCGCCAACGGCTTTGCCCGCGCGATCGTCGGACAGGGTGGCATCCTGTCGACCCCCGCCGCCTCCAACGTCATCCGCACCCGCGGCGCGATCGGCGGTCTCGTCCTCTCCGCCAGCCATAATCCCGGCGGCCCGGACGAGGATTTCGGCATCAAGTACAATGTCTCGAACGGCGGCCCGGCGCCGGAGAGCTTCACCGACGCGCTCTATGCCCGTACGCTGGAAATCGACCGCTACGTCATCAGCGACATGACCGATATCGACCTCGACACGCTCGGCGAGACGACGGTCGACGGCCTGACCGTCGAGGTAATCGACCCCGTCACCGCCTATGCCGAATGCATGGAAGGGCTGTTCGACTTCGCCGCGATCCGCGACCTGATCGCCGGCGGCTTCCGCCTGTCGTTCGACGCGATGCACGCGGTCACCGGCCCCTATGCGACCGAGATCCTCGAGCGTCGCTTGGGTGCCGCCCCCGGCACCGTCGTCAACGGCGCCCCCCTGCCCGATTTCGGCGGCCATCACCCCGACCCCAATCTCGTCCACGCCCATGAACTGTACGAGCGGATGATGGGCGACGACGCCCCCGATTTCGGCGCGGCATCGGACGGTGACGGTGACCGCAACCTGATCATCGGGCGCGGCATTTTCGTGACGCCCTCCGACTCGCTGGCGGTGCTGGCGGCCAACGCGCACCTCGCCCCCGCCTACAAGGACGGCATTGCCGGCATCGCCCGCTCGATGCCGACCTCCGCCGCCGCCGACCGCGTGGCGCAGGCGCTGGACGTGCCGCTGTACGAAACCCCGACCGGCTGGAAATTCTTCGGCAACCTGCTCGACGCCGGCCTTGTCACCATCTGTGGCGAGGAGAGCGCGGGCACCGGGTCCAACCATGTCCGGGAAAAGGACGGCCTGTGGGCAGTCCTGCTGTGGCTCAACATCCTGGCGGTCCGGCGTCAGCCGGTGGCCGAGATCATGGCCGACCATTGGGCGCGCTATGGCCGCAATTACTATGCGCGCCACGATTATGAAGGCGTCGAGCAGGCTGGCGCGGACGCACTGATGACGTCGCTGCGTGAGCGTCTGGTGACGCTGCCTGGCACGACGATCGGCGACCTGACCGTCTCGGAGGCCGACGACTTCGCCTATCACGACAGCACTGATGGCTCGGTCAGCCGCAAGCAGGGCATCCGCATCCTGTTCGCCGACGGATCGCGCATCGTGTTCCGCCTGTCGGGCACCGGCACGCAGGGCGCGACGTTGCGCGTCTATATCGAACGCTACGAACCGGCGGACGGCGATCTGGCGCAACAGACCGGCGATGCGCTGGCCCCGCTGGTGGCGGCTGCGGAGACGGTTGCTTCGATCAAGCAGCACACCGGGCGGAACGAGCCGGACGTCGTTACGTAAGAAATTGGGTTCACGCGGAGGCGCGGAGGCGCGGAGGGAGTGCGATCGGGGCACCTCCTCCGCGATCGGGAGATGCTTGCGCTAGCGATAGCCCTAGAGATGAGGCTGCTGCCGCGGCAAGCGCTTGCCCGACGCGCACACTCTCCGCGCCTCCGCGTGAACCCTTCTGCCCCCTTCCCCGCAATCCGTTCGGTTCGAGCAGCTTCGAGCTTGTCGAGAAGCGTCTGTCGAGAACTTGGTCGTTTGGGGCAGCCCCTTCTCGACTTCGGTTCTCGACAGGCTCGAACCTGCGCTCGAAGCAAACGGCAGGGGCGTTGGGTAAGGGGCTTCAGCCCTCGAGCGAGCGCATCAGCGTGCGGACCGCTGCGTCGATTTCGCGATCCACCCCACGCAGTTCCTCGATCCGCCGAACCGCATGGATCACGGTCGAATGGTCGCGATTGCCGAACTTGCGGCCGATCTCCGGCAGCGACCGGGTCGTCAGCCGCTTGGCGAGATACATCGCCACCTGCCGCGGCCGCGCGATCACCTGCGCGCGGCGGGCCGATACCAGGTCGAGCTGCTTCACCTCGAAATGCGCTGATACCGCACGCTGGATATCGTCGATCGTGACGCGCTTGGCCGGCCCCGCCAGCATCTCGCCCAGCGTCGCATGGGCGAACGCCATGTCGATGGTCTCACCGGTCAGCGAGGCATAGGCGACGAGGCGGTTGAGCGCGCCTTCCAGCTCGCGCACGCTGCCGTGAATTCGCCCGGCGAGCAGGTCGATCACATCCTCCGGCACCGCGGTACCCGGCACCTCGGCCAGCTTGGCGGCCAGGATTTCGTGACGCAGCTCGGTCTCGGGCGTCTTGATATCGGCGACCAGACCGCCGCCCAGCCGCGACAGCAGCCGCGGGTCGATCCCGTCGAGCAGCGCCGGCGACCGGTCGCAGGCGATCACCACCCGCTTGCCCGCGTCCATGAACGCGTTGATCGTGTGGAGGCATTCCTCCTGCGTGGCGTCCTTCCCGGCGACGAACTGCAGGTCGTCGATCATCAGCAGGTCGACGCCGCGCAAACGGGCCTTGAAGCTGTGCGTGTCGCGCGCGCGCATCGCCGCGACGAATTCGAACATGAACCGCTCGGCCGGCAGATAGACTGCGCTCGCGCCCGGATCGGCCTCGAGGAACGCATGGCCGATGGCGTGCATCAGGTGCGTCTTGCCGAGGCCCGTGGCGCTGTGGAGGAACAGCGGGCTGAAGCGCGGCACGCCCGGTTCGGCCAGCGCCTTCGCCGCGTTGAACGCCACGCGATTCGACGGGGCGACCACGAACCGGTCGAATCGATAGCGCGGGTCGAACGCCGGACGCTCGGCCGGGGCACGCTGCGGCATGGCGGGCATCGGTGCGGCGGCGGCGGCCGCCATCAGCGGCAACGGCGCTTCGGCCGGTGCCGAATCGAACAACGGAGCGGGCGGAACGATTCGGGTGGGCAAGGCGGTGGCGGTTTCGACGGTGACGTCACGGACATGGGGCAGCTGGGCACGGAATTCATGCGCCAGGCGCTCGGCATAATGGTTGCGGACCCAATCGGTCATGAAGGCCGATGGCAGCGTCAGGCGGACCACGCCGTCGCCATCGGGCGCGACCAGCTCCATCGGCTTCAACCACCGGTCGAACAGTCGCTGCCCGGCGGACACGCGCAGGTTCTGGCGCACGCGGGCCCAAGCCGCTGCCACCTCCACCTGTTCATGATCCACCGGCATCGTCACTGAAACATACCTCTCCCGCGCCGGGAAGCATGCCTCCCGGCCCTGTCGGTCCGTCGTCTAAAAATCCCCCCTCGACCGCGCCGAAGCGTCGGTCGCACGCGAAGATTCGCGTGGGCCCCTGCTCGCCACGAGTGCGTCGGGGAGTGCTGTTTAGGAACCGGAATGCGCTTCGATCAAGTCATCAAACCGAAATAAAGGCAGTTGACACGCCCCCAGCCGCAGAAATGCGTCGGATTTCTTTTTTATGGTTCAATAACAATATGTTAAGCGCAAGTTCGCGCCGTGAATCAGCGGAATCCTAGGATTTCCGCCATTTCCCAAAGGCTTGATTCGACGCGGCTTCGCGGAACCAATTTGGGGATGGTTGGCCGGCATCGATACCATACCGCGCTTGGCATAGGCCGAACGCAACAAACCCCGCCGGCGCTGACGCCGACGGGGTATCCTGCTTGCCGACAATGGCCGAGCGATCAGGCGATCGCGCCGACGGCCTTGGTCAGACGCGAGAACTTGCGGCTCGCGGTGTTCTTGTGCAGCACGCCCTTGGCGACGCCACGGGCCAGTTCCGGCTGGACGTTCGCCAGCGCGGTGGTGGCTGCTTCGCGGTCGCCGGCGACGATCGCTGCTTCGACCTTCTTCACGAAGGTACGGATGCGGCCGACGCGCGCACCATTGATTTCCGCACGACGCGCATTGCGCCGGATACGCTTCTTCGCCTGTGGCGTATTCGCCATGCCGTCCTCGACTCTCGCAAATGATTGGTGCCGATCGAGCAGATCCCGACCGGAGAAGGTGCGCCCCTTAAACGCTTAAGCCCGCGCGGTCAACTATTGCTGGCATGTCCGGCACCAGAAGGTGGAGCGCCCGCCATCCACCCGGCGCTCGACCATGCCGCCGCACGGACACCGCTCGCCTTCGCGGCCATAGACCCGGAATTGCTTGGAAAAATAACCGAGTTCGCCGTCCGGCCGGGCATAGTCGCGCAAGGTCGATCCGCCCGCCTCGATCGCGGAGAGCAGCACCGCGCGAGTCGCGTCGACCAGCGCCGCGAGTCGTTCCGGTGCGATCTGTCCGGCGGGACGGGTCGGGGCGATTCGTGCGACGTTCAGCGCCTCGCAGACATAGATATTGCCGAGTCCCGCAACGATCCGCTGGTCGAGCAGCAGCAGCTTCACCGGCGCGATCCGCCCGGCGAAACGCCGCTCCAGATGTTCGGCGGTGAAGTCCGGTCCCAGCGGCTCGGGACCGAGCGCGACGAAGGGCGGCCATGCCGGCACCTCGGCGGTCGGCATCAGGTCGACCGAACCGAAGCGGCGCGGGTCGTTCAGCACCACCTGCCGCCCCGCCGCCGTTTCCAGCACGAGATGATCGTGGACCAGCGGCTCCTCCGGGTCGACCCGCCAGCGCCCCGACATGCCGAGGTGGAAGATGAAGCTGTCGCCGCGATCGGTATCGATCAGCCCATATTTGGCCCGGCGCGAAAGACCGGTCACCGTCGCCCCGGTCAGCCTTTGCCCCAGATCGACCGGCATCGCCCGGCGCAGGTCGGCGCGGTTGGCGACGACGCGGGTCAGCCGCTGGCCGTGCAGCACGGGGGCGAGGCCCCGGACGGTGGTTTCGACTTCGGGCAGTTCGGGCATGGGATCCTGACGATCGGGACGGTACGCCCCTTGGTGCAAAGAAAGCTAGGTTCGGTTTGCCCCCGCCACAAGGCGCGGCTAGGGCTGTGCCCATGAACGACACGGTATCCTTCGGTTACGAAGACGTAGCCCCCGATGAGAAGACGCGGCGCGTCGGCGATGTGTTCGCGAGCGTGGCGGCGCGCTACGACCTGATGAACGACGCCATGTCGGGGGGCATGCACCGGTTGTGGAAGGACCGGTTCGTCGCGCGGGTGAAGCCGGGCAAGGGCGAATCGATCCTCGACATGGCCGGCGGCACCGGCGACATCGCGTTCCGCATGGCGAAGCACGGCGCGGCCATCACCGTCGCCGACATCAACCCGGCGATGCTGGGCGTCGGCATGGAACGCGCCGAAAAGCGCGGGATCGACGGCCTCGTCTGGTCCGAACAGAATGCCGAGACGCTGGATTTCGCCGATCGCAGCTTCGATGCGTACACGATCGCGTTCGGCATCCGCAACGTGACCGACATCCCCAAGGCCCTGCGCGAAGCGCACCGCGTGCTGAAGCGCGGCGGGCGCTTCTTCTGCCTCGAATTCTCAACCGTCACCTGGCCGGGCTTTGCGGACGTGTACGATCAGTACTCGCACAAGCTGGTGCCGAAGCTCGGCAAGCTGCTGGCGAATGACGAGGACAGCTATCGCTATCTGATCGAATCGATCCGGCGCTTTCCCGACATGCCGACCTTCGAGCGAATGATCGCCGATGCGGGCTTCATCCGCACCCGGGTCGAACCGATCATGGGCGGGCTGGTCGCGATTCATAGCGGGTGGAAGATTTGATGCCGAAGGCATCAAACCCCCGCGCAGGCGGGGGTCCAGGGCCAAAGGCAGCATGACCTCGACGCTCACCCACACCTGGCGCATCCTGAAATGGGGCCGCACGCTGGCGCGCCACGGTGCGCTGATCGATATCGAGCGTAACCCGCGTACGCCGCCGCGCCTGCGCCGCGTGGTCCGTCTCGCCCGGTTCGGGGCGCGCGTGCCAAAGACCCCGCGCTATGCCGAGGCGTTCGCCGCGCTGGGCCCGGCGGCGATCAAGCTCGGCCAGACGCTCGCCACCCGCCCCGATCTGGTCGGCGAAGCGGTCGCGCAGGATCTGCTGTCGCTGCAGGACGCCCTGCCCCCGCTGCCCTGGGACGTGGTGCGCCCGGCGATCGAATCGGGCCTGGGCCAGCCGATCGAAGCGCTGTTCGCCTCCATCGAGGAAAGCCCGGTCGGTGCCGCCTCGATCGCGCAGGTCCACCGCGCGATCACCACCGATGGCCGCCGCGTCGCGGTCAAGGTGCTGCGGCCGGGCGTCGAGGCGCAGTTCTTCGACGCGATCGACACCTATGAATGGGCCGCCGCCCGGCTGGAGGCGATGGGCGGCGAGCTGAAGCGGCTACGCCCGCGTCTCGTCATCGAAACGATGAAGCGCTGGACCGCGCGCGAACTCGACCTGCGTCGCGAAGCCGCCTCTGCCTCCGAACTGGCCGACGGCATGGAGGCCGAGCCCGACTTCACCGTCCCCGCGATCGATTGGCAGCGCACCACGTCCAAGGTGCTGACCACCGAATGGATCGACGGGATCAAGCTGTCGAACCGCCCCGCGCTGATCGCCGCCGGACACGACCTGAACGCGATGGCGACCCGCCTCGTCCGCGCCTTTCTGCGACAGGCGATCGCCGACGGCTTCTTCCATGCCGACATGCACCAGGGCAATTTGTTCGCCCTGCCCGACGGGCGCATCGCCGCGATCGATTTCGGCATCATGGGCCGGATCGACCGGCGCGCGCGGGTGTGGCTGGCGGAGATTCTCTACGGCCTCATCACCGGCGACTATAAGCGCGTCGCCGAAATCCATTTTGAAGCGGGCTATGTGCCGGCGCACCACAATGTCGCCGAATTCGCGACGGCCCTGCGCGCGGTGGGCGAACCGATGCGCGGCCTGGCGGTCAAGGACATGTCGGTCGGCATGATGCTCGATTCGCTGTTCAACATCACCCGCGACTTCGACATGCAGACCCAGCCGCACCTGTTGCTGCTGCAAAAGACGATGGTGATGGTGGAGGGGGTGGCGACCGCGCTCGATCCCGATATCAACCTGTGGGAGACGGCGGCGCCGTTCGTGCGCGGCTGGATTCGCGACGAGCTGGGGCCGGAGGCGATGGTCGCCGACCGCATCGTCACCGACCTGCGCACCTTTGCCCGGCTGCCCGACCTGATCCGCAATATCGAGGCACGCTATCCCGCCCCCGGCGGCGCCCCGCCCTCTCCGCCGCTGCCCGATATCGCGGTGGTGAAGGTCGGCGGCGGTTGGCGCTATGGCCTCGTCGCCCTGGCGAGCGGAGCGGCCGGCGCGGCGCTGGTACAGCTGCTGGGATGATCCGCCCGCGGCCACCGCTGTGGCTGTCGTCGCCCACCCGGTTCGCAGGAGTGCGGCCGGCCATGGCGCTGATGCTCCTGCTGCTCGGCATCGCCCTGTTGCTGACGACATGGATGCGGCCGGTCGAGGACGTCGGCACCCGCGCCGGGGGACAGGGCGACCTCGGCCTCTACGGCGCGGTGGTCGACGGGTTGCGGCGCGGCGGCGACTATTACGGCGTCATCGCGACCGAATTTCGTGCAGCCGGCTATCCGCTGCGCCCGTTCACCGCCGTCCGCCTGCCGACGCTGACCGTGATTCAGGCGGCCCTGCCCGATATGGTGTCGGTCGTGCTGCTGGTGCTGATCGCCGCCGCGACCGGTTTCGCCTGGACCCGGCGGATCGGCGACTGGTTCGATCGCGGCCCGCCGCGCATCACCGCGCTGTTCCTGCTCGCCGGCGGCATGGTCGCCTTCGTCCAGCCGGCGCTGGTCCATTTCCATGAGCTGTGGGCCGGGCTGCTGGTCGCATGGTCGCTCGCCATCCGGCGTGCCGATCGCTGGATCGAGGCCGTCGCGCTGGCACTGTGCGCGATGCTGATTCGGGAGACTGCCGCGCTCTATGCCGTCGTCATGCTTCTCGCCGCGCTGGTCGGGCGGCAGCGGCGCGAGGCGCTGGCATGGGGTGCGATCCTGCTGCTGTTCGTCGCCATCCTGTCGCTCCACGCCCGCGCGATCGCCATGGTGTCGGGGCCGCTCGACATGAGTGCCGCTGCCTGGGGCGGCTGGCACGGCCCCGCGCTGTTCGCATCGGGCATGGCGCGCTCGACCGCGCTGACCATGCTGCCCTGGTGGCTGGGCGCGCCGCTGGCGATGCTCGCGCTGGTCGGCTGGGCGGCGGCGCCGGGGCCGGTCGGCGTGCGCGCGGCGGCGACGTTCGGCGTCTTTGCCCTGTTGATCGCGGCATTCGCACGGACCGACAGCTTTCACTGGGTACTGATCGCCGCGCCCGCCTATCTGGTCGGCATGGCCTTTCTGCCCGATGCCTTGCGCGATCTGACGCGCACGTTGCTCGACAGGCGGCGCGTTCGGGTGCAGAGGATTACCCGATGACACGCATATTGCTGATCGTCGGTGGGGGCATCGCCGCCTATAAGGCGTGCGAGCTGATCCGCCTGCTGCGCGGGGCCGGGCACAGCGTCCGCTGTGTCCTGACCGATGGCGGCGCGCAGTTCGTGACACCGATGACGCTCGCGGCGCTGAGCGAACAGCCGGTCCATACCAGCCTGTGGGACCTGAAGGACGAGGCGGAGATGGGCCATATCCAGCTCAGCCGCCAGGCCGATCTGGTCGTGGTCGCACCTGCCACCGCCGACCTGATGGCGCGCATGGCCGCCGGCGTCGCCGACGATCTCGCCACCACCTTGCTGCTCGCGACCGACAAGCCGGTGCTGGCCGTGCCGGCGATGAACGTGCGCATGTGGCAGCATCCCGCGACCGTCCGCAACGTCGCGACGCTGCGCGGCGACGGCGTGAGCGTGATGGACCCGGACGAGGGCGCGATGGCGTGCGGCGAATATGGCCCCGGCCGCCTGCCCGAACCGGCGGCGATCGTCGCCGCGATCGAATCGCTGACCGCGCCCGCTGCGCGACAGACGCTGGCCGGACGGCATGTGCTCGTCACCGCCGGCCCGACGCATGAGGCGATCGATCCGGTCCGCTACCTCGCCAACCGTTCCTCGGGGAAACAGGGTTTTGCCATCGCCGCCGCCTGTGCCGCGCGCGGGGCGCGGGTGACGCTGATCGCCGGTCCGGTGACCCTCCCCACGCCCGGGGGCGTCGACCGCGTCAATGTCGAATCAGCGCGCGACATGGCGAACGCCGTTGCGCAGGCGTTGCCGGCCGATGCGGCGGTGATGGTCGCCGCCGTCGCCGACTGGCAGGTGGAGGCCGCGCCATCGAAGCTGAAGAAGGGCGACGGCCCGCCGACCCTGACGCTGCTGCCCAATCCCGACATCCTCGCGATGCTCGGCAAAAGCCCGCGTCGCCCGCGGCTGCTGGTCGGCTTCGCGGCGGAAACCGACGACGTGCTGGCGCATGCCACCGCCAAGCGGATCGCGAAGAATGCCGACTGGATCGTCGCCAACGACGTATCGGGCGATGTGATGGGTGGCGACCGCAACAGCGTCCACCTCGTCACCGCCGACGGCATCGACCATTGGGCCGATGCGCCCAAGAGCGACGTCGCCGGTCGACTGGCCGACAGGATTGCCGATGCGCTGGCTTAGCCCCCTCCTCCTGCTCGCCGCCGCCGGATGTGCGACGCATGGCACGTCCTCCGCACCGTCCGCGCCTGCCCTGGCCGGGCAGAGCTTCGGCCCCGCCGCGCCGCGCGACGTCCGCACGCTGGTCGTCTTGCTGCATGGCGATGGCGACGGCGCGGTTCCGGCGACCTTCACCGGTGCCGCGCACCGACTGGCCGACGCGATCCCGCACGCGCGCGCCATCGCGCTGCTGCGGCCGGGCTATCATGACGATGCGGGCAATCATTCCCCCGGATCGCGCGGCGGCACCGGCGGCGACAGCTACACCGCCGACCGGATCGCAGCGGTGGCCGATACGATCAGGAGATGGCGGGATCGCTATCCCCAGGCGCGGACGATCCTCGTCGGGCAATCGGGCGGCGCGGCGATGGCGGCGGCGCTGGTCGGCCTCCGCCCCGGGCTGGTCGACGGCGTCGTGCTCGCCGGCTGTCCGTGCATGTTACCCGAATGGCGCAAGTTCCGCGCGAAACAGGGCCATGGCGGCTTCGCCACGCCGGTCGACAGCTTCGACCCGTTGATGACGGTCGGCGGGGTCGCCCCGGTCACCCGCGTCGCGCTGCTGGTCGGTGCCAACGACAGCGAGACGCCGCAGCGTTTCTCGCGCGCCTATGCAGAGGCACTGGCACTGCGCGGCATCGCCACCGATTATCGCGTGCTGCCGGGACGCGGCCATGACCTGCTCGACGACCCCGACCTGATCGACGCGGTGCGCCGCATGTCCGCCGACCCCGCCCCCGTACCGGTCCGGAACGCGATGGTGACCCCGTGATCGCGCTGCAGATCCTCCGCCTGCCCCATGGTGCCGGCCTGCCGCTGCCCGCCTATGCCACCGCCGGCGCGGCGGGGATGGACGTCGTTGCCGCCGAGGATGTCGAACTGGCCCCCGGCGCACGTCACGCCGTCGCCACCGGCTTCGCCATGGCGATTCCGGAGGGCTATGAGGTACAGGTGCGCCCGCGCTCGGGCCTGGCGCTCAAGCACGGCATCACCTGTCTCAACACCCCCGGCACGATCGACAGCGACTATCGCGGCGAGGTGAAGGTGATCCTCGCCAATCTCGGGCAGGAACCGTTCCGCGTGGTGCGTGGCGAACGCATCGCACAGCTGGTCCCGGCCGAGGTGATCCGCGCCACCCTGACCGAAGTCGACCTGCTCGACGATACCGTTCGCGGGGCGGGCGGGTTCGGATCGACCGGCCGATGATGCCCTTCGCCCTGCTCGGCCTTACCGCCCAGCTGGTGCAGGCGTCGCCTCTGGTCGCACCGTCGCCGCCCATCGCGCCGCAGCCTGCGCCGCTGGCCCGGTCGCCGATCGACTGGAGCGCGTTGCCGCCGCTGCCCTATCGCCGCACCCCGCATCCGACGGCGCGCATGACCGCCTTCGTCCAGTCCGAAATGCGCCGGACCGGCTGTCCCCGCCCCGCCCCGGTCGGCGGCCGCCTGCAGGTGCAGGTCGATGTCGCGGTGCTGATCGGCGAGGATCATGTCGTCCGCGCGACGATCCCCCGCGCGATCAACTGCCCGACCGTCGAACAATATGCCGCCGGGCTGGTGGTCAGCTATGCGCGCGGCAATCTCGTGCCTCGCTTCGTCGGCGCGGGTAACTGGTATCGCGCCGTGCTGCTGTTCGACTGGGCCGAATGACCTTCTCCGACGCCGAACTCGATCGCTACGCCCGCCACCTCGTCCTGCGCGAAGTTGGCGGTGCCGGACAGGCTGCGCTGAAGGCCGCGCGCGTGGTCGTGATCGGCGCGGGCGGCATCGGATCGCCCGCTTTGCAATATCTTGCGGCGGCCGGGGTCGGCACGCTGGTCGTGATCGACGACGACCGGGTCGATGCCAGCAACCTGCAACGCCAGACGCTGTTCACCGGTGACAACATCGGCGTGCAAAAGGTCACGGCGGCAGCATCCGCCATCGCCCGGATCAATCCGTTCGTCGCAGTAGAGCCACACTCCGTCCGAATCGACGCCACCAACGCCGCCGATCTGCTCGCCGGCGCCTCCGCCATACTCGACGGGTGCGACAACTTCGCAACCCGCCTCACCGTCGCCGACACCGCCCTCGCCGCCCGTATCCCCTTGATATCGGCCGCTGTCGGCCAGTTCGAAGGGCAATTGGGCGTGTTCCGCGGCTGGGAACCGCACCTCCCCTGCTATCGCTGCTTCGTCGGCAACGACCCCGCGCGCGCCGACGCCAGCTGCGCCGACCAGGGGGTGCTGGGCGCCCTCACCGGCATCCTCGGCAGCATGGCCGCGCTGGAGGTCATGCGCGCGATCATCGGCTTCGGCGAGGACCCCGCGGGCAGGCTGCTGATCGCCGACCTGCTCGCCTTCCGCTTCCGCACCCTGACCCTGCCCAAGGATCCCGGCTGCCGATGCGCGGGCTGACGGTTGTCGTCGCCGGTCCCGACCCGGACCGGCTGCGCGCCGCGCTGACCACGGCCTGCGCCGCCGCCGCGCTCGGCGGACGCGCCCGAGTCTATCTGCATGAAAAGGCAGTCGAGTTGCTCGTGACCGATGCCGCCGCGCCGGAAGGCCTGCCAAACCTGAACGACCTCCGCGCCATCGCGACCGACAGCGGCGTGGACCTGATCGCGTGCCAGACCGGCCTCGCGCTCGCCGGCCTGTCCGCCGACACGCAAAGGGTCGCGGCAGGCGGTCTGATCGACCTGCTCGCGACCCTCGGGGATGACCGGCTGGTCACCCTGTAGCGGCGGGAGCCTCGGCCCCCGCCCTGTTCCTTACTTGGCCAGCGCTTCCTCGGCGAAGGCCCGCACCGCCGGACCGATGTCCGCGCGCGCCAGCGCCAGCGCGATGTTCGCCTGCACCCAACCGGCCTTGTCGCCGCAGTCGTACCGCTTGCCGTCGAAGGTGAAGCCGTGGAACGGCTGGTTGCCGATCAGCTTGGCCATCGCATCGGTCAGCTGGATTTCACCGCCCGCACCCGGCTCCTGCGAATCGAGAATCTGCATGACTTCGGGCTGCAGGATGTAACGACCCGGAATCATCAGGTTCGACGGCGCCTTGCCCTTGGGCTTTTCGACCAGCGCGGTGACTTCGGTCAGCCGGCCGTCGGTCGCGCCCGGCGAGATAATGCCGTACTTGTCGGTTTCGCTGTCCGGCACTTCCAGCGCGCCGATCACGTTGCCGCCGACCTGATTATAGGCGTCGACCATCTGCTTCAGGAACCCGCCGACCATCAGTTCGTCGGGCAGCAGCACCGCGAACGGCTCGTCGCCGACGATCTCGCGCGCGCACCACACCGCATGGCCGAGACCCAGCGGCTCCTGCTGGCGGACATAGACCGGGCTGCCCGGCTTCTGCCGGATGCCTTCGATCAGCGCCATCGACTTGCCGCGCGCCTTCATCGTCGCTTCCAGTTCGTAGGAAACGTCGAAATGATCCTCCAGCGCGCCCTTGCCGCGGCCGGTGACGAAGATGATCTGTTCGATCCCGGCTTCCAGCGCCTCTTCGACGGCATACTGGATCAGGGGCTTGTCGACGACGGTCAACATTTCCTTCGGCATCGACTTGGTCGCGGGAAGAAACCGCGTGCCCAAGCCGGCGACGGGGAAGACTGCCTTGCGTACCTTCTTGATCGTCATCGTTTCCATCCCTGAAAATTGCTGCGCCGCAATAGAACGATGTCAGCCGATTGGCAAACCCGGCGCTTTATTGATCGTGCCACCCCTTTCGCCTAGAGGCCTTGGCGCATCATGGTCTTTTCCAAGCTCTTTCGCCGATCCGCAGCCCCCGCTCCCCGCGTACCCGATGACGGCGTCGTCTATGCGATCGGCGATATCCACGGCCGGCTCGACTGTCTCGAGCAATTGCTGGCGCAGATCGATGCCGATCCCGAACGGGGCGATCGCCGCGTTACTCTGGTCTTTCTCGGCGACCTGATCGACCGCGGTCCCGATTCGCGCGGCGTCGTCGACCGGGTGATGGCGCTGTGCGCGGCCAGCCCCGACGTCCACTGCCTGTGCGGCAACCATGAGGAACTGCTCCTCGAAGCCGCCGACGGCGCACGGCAAGCGCTGGGCATCTTCAACCGTGCCGGCGGGCGCGAGACGCTGCTCAGCTACGGCGTCGACGACGAAACCTATGAGCGCGAGGACCTGAAGGGTGTTCAGCGCCTGATCCGCGACCATGTGCCGCCGGTCCATCTCGATTTTTTGCGGTCGCTGCCCGACAGCATCGTGATCGGCGATTATGTGATGGTCCACGCCGGCATCCGCCCCGGCGTCGCGCTGGCCGATCAGAAGTCGTCGGACCTGCGCTGGATCCGCGCGCCGTTCCTTGACCATCGCGGGCACCATGAACGGTTCGTGGTCCATGGCCACACCGTCACCGACCAGCCCGACCTTCGCGACAACCGGATCGGAATCGATACCGGCGCCTATCGCACCGGCCGACTGACCGCCCTCGCCCTGTCGGGTGAAACGCGGCGATTCCTGACGACCCATTGTCCCGAAGGAACCGGCGCAAGCGTCGACTGATTCGGCGCGGCGGCGACCGGGTTCCAATTCGTTTCAGCGTTGCCGGCCCCGGCCAGCTTCGTCCGGGGCCGGACCCGCTGACCTGTAGCCGCCGCCACGGCAAAGGCAGGCGCTCGGCGCTTCGTGCTTCCATCAGCAAGGGCGTCGACCGCTTGCCGAGACGGCGCCCCGCTTCGGAGCCACCTGCTCGACACGCCCGTCGCCACCGGAGCCGACATCTGCCGGTCCGACCAACCATCACCATAACGAAAAAGGGCGCCCCGTGAGGGACGCCCTTTCAACAGATCGCGGCGCGGTTACCCGCGCGGACAATCAGTTGCTGTCCGAATCGCTGTCCGAGTCGGCGACGACGACGATGCCGGCGACGACGGCAGCAGCGGCCAGGATCGCGACAATCACGCCGCCGCCGGCCAGCTTCTCACCCTTGGCAGCCGGAGCCGACGCACGAGCAACCGACAGCTTCGAAGCGTTGGCAGCGTTGGCGATCGTCGGAGCAACGGTCATCGACACGGCCGAGGCCGCGATCAGCATCTTCTTGGCAAAACCCATTTCTACACTCCCTTGCAAAACTTTACGTCGGATCGCCCTTTGCACAGCAGCACGCCACCTGCAAGTCCTATCGTTCCGTTCGCGATCAGCCGTTGGGCCATCAAGACCAGAATGGTCGCGCGAACGACTGGCCGGGAACAGGTTAAGATCGCGTTAGTTCCTGCGCCAAAAACAATAGTGGCAACATATTGTTACGATTCGGCTGCGCTCGAACCTATTGCAGCGGCTGATCGCGCGTCGACAGCACTGGCGGCCGATAGGGAATGGGTGCGCCCTTTGGCAGCGCGGCAAGTTCCGCCGCAATCAATTGGGCGCGTTTGGACGCGGATGAATGGGTTCTGCTGTGAAAGATCCCGCCATCGATTCGCGCGCCCGGCCCCCGCCAGAACCGGACCGCCTCCTGCGGGTCCCACCCGGCGTTCCGCAACAGATGCACGCCCAGTCGGTCGGCATCGTCCTCGGTCGCACGGTGCAGTCGCCCGTTACGGCCCAGTTCACGCAGCAACCCTCGGCTGACCCGCGCGGCATCCAGCCGCGCATGATGGCGCAGGATGTTGTGCGACAGTTCATGCGCGACGACCACCGCGAGTTGCGGATCAGCCAGCTTGTCCAGAAACGCACTCGATATCTGTACCAGCCGCCCGTCGGCAACCGCATCCATGGTGGTGCCGACGCGTAGTTCGAACAGCGTGCGGCATCCCAGTGACGGCGCGATGGCGACGCTGCGGTCGCTTCCTGCCCGTCGCACGACCATCGTCAGTGGCCGGTCGACCGGCTGGGCGTCGATCAGCGCGACCATGGCGTCGCGGGTGCGGACATGACCGGCACCATCGGCGACCGGAACCGGCTGTCCGTTGACGCTGACGATCGTATCGTCGGCGTGCAGTCCGGCCCGGGCGGCCGGGCTGTCGGGCACCACCCCCTCCACCGCCACGCCGGTCGCAAAGCCGAACGCCGTACGCGCGGCCGGTTGCTCCGATTCGGCATATTGGTCGATGGCATGGACCACGATGCCCGGCACCGGCGCCACATCGCTGCAGAGCGCGGCGTTCGCCGTCGCCAGGCGATACCCGATCGCACCCAGCCGCAAATCGGCGGCACGCAGTGCCTCCAACGTGGCCGTATCGGCGGGAGCAGCCGCGGGCGCCGCACCGATCGTCAGCAGCGTTGCCAGCAGCGCCGTCGATCGAAGCACATGGGAAGTCTGGCCGGGAACGCGGCGGAACGGGATGCGGAAAGCCATGGCGTGCGAATAGCACGAAATGCGGCAGGCGCGATGGGTGCCCTGCGGCGCGCATCCGGTTCTGGACACCGACATGATCGCGACGATCGACCGTCCAACTCTCGGAGGATCATGTCGGCAATGTACTGATGCGGAGTATGCGACCAGCGCCCGAGACCGTATCATTCGGCCTTCTGCGCGAAACCGTCGCTCCAGCGAGGGCTGGAGCCTCTCGCGGCTCCTGCCATGGGCAAGAACCAGGCGGAATTTCGATCGCCCTTACACGAACGTTTGGTACAAGGCGGATCGGCCCCTGAGCCTTAGCACCTGTTCCAGAGCGCCCGTCCGCCAATCAGACTACGCCACATCGACGGCAGCGCGCGATAACCGGCACCGGCCACGCGTAAACCAGCCATTCGCGCCCCGCCCCCGCAGCACCCCAAACGAAAACGGCGCCGGTACTACCGGCGCCGTCTGCGATTCGTTCGGAGGCTGGTTCAGCGGCCGGCCGGCGGCGAGACTGCGCCCGGCGGGGGCGTAGCGCCGCCCTGCTGTTGCTGCATCATCTGCTGCATCTGAATCTGCTGCAGCACCGTTTCCGGAATGAAGTCGAGCATCTCGACATCGAACACCAGCACCTGCTTCGACAGCTTCTCGACTTCCGGCGACATCGGCGGCGCGCCTTCGGGACGCGGCGCGGCATAGCCGAGTTCGGGCTTCAGCCAGAAACGGTACTTCGACCCCTTCGGCATCAGCTTGATCGCTTCACCGAAACCCGGGACAACACCCTTTGGCGACATCGGCGTCGGCTGGCGGCTCTGGTCGAAGATGGTGCCGTCGGTGAACTTGCCGACATAGTTGACCAGCGCGACGTCGGCGTCGGTCGGCGTCGGGCCGCTACCCTTGGTCAGCACTTCATATTGCAGGCCGCTGGCGGTCGTCACGACGCCGGAGCGCGATGCGTTGCTGGCGAGGAACGAATCGGTGCCGCTGCGCGTGCCGGCCCAGGCGAATCCGGCCGCGAGCAGCAGGGCCAAGACGATCCCCACCCATATCCAGACGATATGACGCTGCTTGACGGGACGGAGCGGAACGGCAGTGACCGACATCGAAACCTCTTCCGGCGCAGCCTGTGCGCCGCATCGCATGGATCAAACAAGGCCGCCGGTCGGATGACCCGCGACCCGATTCGATACTTACCGTGCGCTGTCGCGTTCCATCCGCTTGCGCTCCAGCTTGCGGGCGCGACGAACGGCGGCGGCACGCTCGCGAGCGCGCTTTTCCGAGGGCTTTTCGTAGTGACGGCGCAGCTTCATCTCGCGATACACGCCTTCGCGCTGCAGCTTCTTCTTCAGCGCACGAAGGGCCTGATCGACATTGTTGTCACGGACGATGATCTGCATGGGGTCGGTAAACTCCGGGTCTTTATCGCAATAGAATAGGGTTCGCCGAAGCATGGCTGCGGCGTGACGAATCCCCCTAACAGGACTGTCCCGCGCGGGCAAGCCAAACCGGCAGGGTTCAGAAGATCAGGTCGCCCCCTGCGCGACCGGCGACGATTCGGCCGATCGCATCGAACAAGGCGTCCATCGCCACGGGCTTGAACAGCACCTCGTCGGCCCCGGCCGCGATGCACCGCTGGGTCAGGTCGATCGCGGTATCGGCGGTAACGACCACGATCGGCAGCGTCCGCTTGGCGTCGTCCCGCGCGCGCACCCGCCGGATCACCTCGAAGCCGTCCATGCCGGGCATGCGCAGGTCGAGCAGGACGAGGTCATAGTCCCCCTCCTCGATCCGCTGCAACCCGGCCTCTGCGCTGTCCGCCTCGACCATGGCCGCCCCGGCCACGTCGAGCATGTCGCGGACGACACGACGATTCATCGCATCATCCTCAACAAAAAGGATTTTCATGCGACGCACGCCGATCGGACAGGGCAGACATTGACGCTGTTCATATTGCAATCCGCTATCGCGCTATGCGGCGTTCGGTACAAGGGGGACCGCAGGCGCCCGGCCTTTCCCCACGACAAATAAGGCGTCGATTAGTTGCGTAGCCGAAACAGGTTTTTGCAGCAATGTGACATTCTTGCATGGAGGAGCGATATCATCTTGCTCCCGCGCCAGCAGCACGATGCGCAAGTTACGCTGATGCGCTTCCGCGACTACCATCGATAGTATGCCATCGGCATCGGTGCTCCCCGCCGACAGCGAGGCCATATCGACCAGCACCGTGTTGGTCGATCCCAGCGCCAGCACGTCCAGCAAGCCCGCGGCGTCGTCGAGGAACGCCATGTCGTCGACATGATCGGCGAACAGGGTGCGCATCATCCCCCGGGTGATCGGATTGCGTTCGAGGATCGCAAGCGTTGCCGCCCGCGCCGCCCGGTCCACCGGACCGGTCCCGACAACCTCCGGCGCGACCGTGACCAGCGGCAGATCGACGGTAAAGGTCGCCCCCTGCCCCGGCGCGCTGCTGACGATGATATCGCCGCCCATCGCCCGCGCGAGATTGCGGCAGATCGTCAGGCCGAGACCGGTGCCGCCATAGCGACGCGTGGTGCTGGTGTCGGCCTGCTGGAAGGATTCGAACACCTCCTCCAGACGGTCGGGTGCGATGCCGATCCCGGTGTCCGCCACGGCGATCGACAGCCGGTCGCCCGTCGCCGCCACCCGTAGCGCGATCTCGCCCGACGGCGTGAATTTCAGCGCATTCGACAACAGGTTGAACAGGATCTGCCGCAACCGGACCGGGTCTCCCTCCACCCAGCGGGGCACGTCGCCCAGTTCGACAACGAAGCCCAGTCCGCGATCCTCCGCCTGTCGCCGCCACAGCCGTGCCAGATCCTCGACCGTCGCGATCAGGTCGGTCGGCACACGTTCGACCGACAAATTCCCCGACTGCATCTTCGCGACGTCCAGAATGTCGTCGACCAGCGATCGCATCGTGACCCCTGCGTCGTGAATGATGTCCAGCCGGTCGCGGGTTGCCGGGGCCAGCGATTCGTCGCGCAGCATCACCTGCGCCATGCCGAGAATACCGTTCAGGGGTGTGCGAATCTCGTGGCTGGTCGTGGCGAGGAAATCGCCCTTGGCCTTCAGCGCCTTTTCGAGCGCGGCATTGGTCGCGGCAAGATCGACGTTGGCGCGCCGGATCGCATCGCGGCTGCGACGCAACGTCACCACGCCGAAGCTCAGCAGCGCAAGGAGCACTGCGACGGCCGCGGCGATGCTGCCGAACAGGATACGCTCGAACCGCGCATTGGCCCGTTCGAACGCGACGTTGCGGCGCAATTCCTCCTGCTGCAACCGCGCGATGCGCAGTTCCTGGTTCTGGAAATCGAACCGCGCCGACATCAGCGCGGTCTTGGTCGAGGTGGTGAGCTGCGTCGCCTGCTCGTTCAGCCGGTCGAGCGCCTCGAGATGGGCGAGCGCCTTCGCGGTTTCCCCGGCGGCGGCATAAACCCCGTAAGCATTGCGATGATTGTCCCGCGCCGTCAGTGGCGTGGTCGTCAGGTCGACATCCTCGAACGCCGTATCCACCAGCCTTACCGCAGTCCGGAAGTCGCCGCGATCAGCGGCTATCCGCCCGGCCAGCGTCTGCAACTGATTAAGCGCGGTTATCGCATCGGCGGCCCGCGCGATCGCCATCCCCCGAACGGCCGCCTGCCATGCAGCATTCGGCGCACCCTCGCCACGATAGGCGCGCGCGATGTTACCGTAGATACGTGCTTCGAAGGCAGGATTGCTGATCCGGCCTACCAGTTCCAATGCGCGGCGGAAGTCGGTCAAAGCGCGACGATACTGCCCCATTTCGGTGAGTACGTTACCGCGATTGTTCAGCAACGATACCGACAGGACGGGATCAGCAGCATAGGCATCGATCGCTTGCCCATAATATTTGAGAGCGGCGCTGAAATCCGATCCCTGTCGATACAAGGCACCTATGCTCAGCAGCGCCAGCGACTGACCTCTGGCGTCTCCTGTTTCCTGATAGATGCGATACGACATCTGATAGTCGTTCAGCGCAGAACTGACATTCCCTTCGTCGGAAGCGACGTCCCCTCGCGTGCGAAGAATATCACCTTCCAGCGGAAGCCGGGGTCGCCGTCGTTGCACGAGCGACAGCGCAGAGCGAATTTCGCGACGCGCGTCGGCACGTCGACCGAGCCGGGCATACGCCTCCGCCTGGAGCCAGATACTGGCAGCAACCAAGGGTGAGTCCGCACCATCACGCTCGCCTGCCGCCTTTTCCAGCGACTCGCCTTCTTGCAATCCCCGCTCGGGTTGGGCGACCAGCCCCGAACGTGCTGCCTCGAACCTTGCTTCGAGGATGGGCTGGTTGGCCTGCGCCATGGCCGGCATTGGCGCCAGTGAGGCGGCAGCGAAGAACAGGACGGGAGCGGCACGTCGCGCGGTCATGGTTCATCATGCGACGGACGAGGTTAACCGCGAGTAAGTTTGCCCAGTCGGCTGATCGCGGCATCTGTCGTGCACATTGCAGGGTAGGATCATCCGGTCCGTCGCGGCTTCCTGCTTAGCCGACCTTCCACTGCCCCACGTCACGGTGAAACGAGAATCGCGGTCCCGCCATCGCCGCGACATGCCGTTCTTCGGACAGGAAGGTCAGGAACGCGGCAAATTCGATCGGGCGGCTGATCAGGAACCCCTGCACCATGTCGCACCCCATGACCCCCAGCAGCGCCAGCGCGGCGGGCGTCTCCACGCCTTCCGCCGTCACTTCCATGTCCAGCGCATGGGCCAGATCGATGGTCGAGCGGACGATCAGCGGATCGCGGTTGCTGCTGGTCAGCTGGGTCACGAACAGCTTGTCGATCTTCAGTTCGCGGGCGGGCAGCCGCTTGAGATAGGCGAGCGACGACAATCCCGCACCATAATCGTCGATCGCGAGCGGCACGCCGATGCGCGCGAAGATGCCGAGATTGGCGATGGCGCTTTCCGGATCGCGGATCACCGCCGTTTCGGTAATCTCGAACCCGATCTTCGCACCGCCCCCGCTGACCAGCGCGCAGGCATCGCGGACGAAGCCCGCATCGGACAGCAGCACGCCCGAGATATTGATGAAGATCGGAATGTCGTGTCCCTGAGCAGCGAGCACGCGCTGGTCGGCGATCGCCCGCTCGATGATCCACAGCGTCAGCGGACCGATCGCGTTCGAACGCTCGGCCGCTTCGATGAACATGCCCGGCAGGATCAGTCCGCGCACCGGATGGCGCCAGCGCACCAATGCCTCGGCGCTGACCACCTGTTGCTGCCGCACCCGCACCTTGGGCTGATATTGCAGGAAAATCTGCCCGCTGGCGATCGCCTCGGGCAGTTCGCGCATCAGCTGGATGGGGTCGTCGCCGGCCGATGGATTGGCAAGGTCGCGCACGACGTCGCTGCGAATCTCGCGCGCATCAGCCAGCGCCTGTTCGGCGGATTCGATCAGGCGGAGCTCGTCGGCATCATGGGTCGGCGCGCCACCACCACCGATTCGCAACGACAAGCGATGGGATTCGCCGTCCAGGTCGAACGGCGCGACCATGGTGGCTCGCACCTGCTCAACGGTCGCGACGCCTTCGGCGGACGAGTCGCAGTCGAACGACAGTTCCAGCATCGCCGGTCCTGCCGGAATGGCGCGGATCATCGGCAGCGCCGTTTCCAGCCGTGCGATGACGTCGTCCATCACCAGCCGCGCGCGAGCCACTCCGACGCTGCGACGCAGGGCGACGAAATCTTCGAGTTCGGCCAGCAACAGGAATCGGTAGGGGGGAACCGCATGCCCAACCGACGCTCCGCCAGCGGATCGTGATGGATCCCGGGCCCCGACCCGCGGGAATTGGTCCGATTCGGCGCGACGCATGACCCGCCTTCGCTACCTACCCAACTGCAAAACTTCGGTTAACGGCGATGATCCGCACTCTGCGTGCGGTCGTTGCGATTCCGATTTGGCGTAGGGTTAATTTTACGTTAATACGTCCGGGCGCTTCGGCGTAACTGGGAGAATGAAGATGCAGGCATTTTTTGCTCTGTTCCGTGACAATTACGGCGACGATCTGCGTCCGATCTGAACGGAACCGGCGCCTGGGACGGTCCGGTACGCCGGGCAGTTCCCAGGCGCTTTTTGACTGCACATGATCGTGGTACGATGGATAGGGCCGTGATCGTATTGGTCCCAGCTCCACGCGATAGCTGAACTGCCGCACGCCGCAGGAATCGTTGCTTTGGTGGGCCGGACCGGATCGCTACCTGCGATCCCGACATGACCGAGCCTTCCCCCGACCGCCTTACCCATCTCCAGCGCCTGGAAGCGGAGAGCATCCATATCCTGCGCGAAGTCGTGGCCGAGGCCGAACGCCCGGTCATGCTCTACTCGGTCGGCAAGGATTCGGCGGTGATGCTGCACCTTGCCAAGAAGGCTTTCTACCCCGCTCCCCCGCCCTTCCCGCTGCTCCATGTCGATACGACGTGGAAATTCCGCGCGATGTACGACCTACGCGACAAGGCGGCGCGCGATGCCGGCATGGAGCTGCTCGTCCACCAGAATCCGGAAGCGAAGGCGCGCGGGATCAACCCGTTCGACCATGGCAGCCTGCACACCGATCTGTGGAAGACCGAGGGGCTGAAGCAGGCGCTCGACCATTATGGCTTCGATGCCGCGTTCGGCGGCGCGCGCCGCGACGAGGAGAAGAGCCGCGCCAAGGAGCGCGTCTTCTCGTTCCGCTCAGCCAATCACCGCTGGAACCCGAAGGCGCAGCGGCCGGAACTATGGCACCTCTATAATGCGCGCAAGGCGAAGGGCGAATCGATCCGCGTCTTCCCGCTGTCGAACTGGACCGAGCTGGATATCTGGCAGTACATCCTGTCGCAGGGGATCGAGATCGTGCCGCTCTATTTCGCGGCGCCGCGTCCAACCGTCGAGCGCGACGGCATGTTGCTGATGGTCGATGACGACCGCTTCCGGCTACTGCCCGGCGAAGTCCCGGTCGATCGCTCGATCCGTTTCCGCACGCTCGGCTGCTATCCGCTGACCGGCGCGGTCGAGAGCGAGGCAGCGACCCTGTCGGAGGTCATTCAGGAGATGCTGCTGACCACCACCTCCGAAAGGCAGGGTCGCGCGATCGACCGCGATGCGGGATCGGCCAGCATGGAAAAAAAGAAGCAGGAGGGGTATTTTTGATGGCAACCGCCCCCGCCTACACGCCCGATGCGCTGATCGCGGCCGATATCGACGCCTATCTCGCGCAGCATCAGAACAAGTCGCTGCTGCGCTTCATCACCTGCGGGTCGGTCGACGACGGCAAGTCGACGCTGATCGGCCGGCTGCTCTACGATTCGAAGATGATCTTCGAGGATCAGCTGGCCGCATTGGAGAGCGACTCCAAGCGGGTCGGCACCCAAGGCGGCGAGATCGACTTCGCGCTGCTGGTCGACGGTCTCGCCGCCGAGCGCGAACAGGGCATCACCATCGACGTCGCCTATCGTTTCTTCGCGACGGAGAAGCGCAAGTTCATCGTCGCCGACACCCCCGGCCACGAACAATATACCCGCAACATGGTGACCGGCGCATCGACCGCCGACCTCGCCGTGATCCTGATCGACGCACGCAAGGGCGTGCTGACTCAGACACGGCGGCACAGCTATCTCGCGCACCTGATCGGCATCCGTCACATCGTGCTGGCGGTGAACAAGATGGATCTGGTCGGCTATGATCAGGCGATCTTCGATAGCATCGTCGCCGATTATGCCGCTTTCGCCGAATCGATCGGCATCGCCGGCTTTACCGCAATTCCGCTGTCGGGGTTCAAGGGCGACAATATCGCCGCCGCTTCGGCCAACACGCCATGGTACAGCGGACCGGCGCTGATCGAACATCTCGAATCGGTCGAACTGGACAGCGAGGCGGCGGCCGCGCGGCCGTTCCGCCTGCCGGTGCAATGGGTCAACCGCCCGGATCTCGACTTTCGCGGGTTCGCCGGACTGATCGCCAGCGGCACGGTGCGCCCCGGCGATGCGGTGCGGGTGCTGCCATCGGGCAAGACGTCGCATGTCGCGCGCATCGTCACGATGGACGGCGATCTGGAACAGGCGGTCGCAGGGCAGTCTGTTACGATCACTCTTGCGGACGAGATCGACTGTTCGCGCGGCGACGTGATCGCTGCTGCCGACGCCCCGCCCCAGGTCGCCGACCAGTTCCGCACGACCATCGTATGGATGGATGGCGAACCGCTGCTGCCTGGTCGTGCCTATTGGTTGAAGACTGGTTCAGGCTTGGTCTCCGCTACGGTGCAGACTCCGCGCCACGCGGTCGACGTCAACACGCTGGCCGAACTGTCGGTCAAGACGCTGCAGCTGAACGACATCGGCGTGGCCGACGTGTTCACCGACCGCGGCATCGCCTTCGAACCCTATGCCGACAATCGCGACCTTGGCGGGTTCATCCTGATCGACAAGATCACCAACGCCACCGTCGCCGCCGGCATGATCGATTATTGCCTGCGCCGCAGCCAGAACGTCCATTGGCAGTCGATCGACATCACCCGCGAGGCCCATGCCGCGCAGAAGAACCAGTCCCCCCGCGTGCTATGGTTCACCGGCCTGTCCGGGTCGGGCAAGTCGACGATTGCGAATTTGGTGGAGAAGAAACTTCACGCGTTGGGCAAACATAGCTTCCTGCTGGATGGCGATAATGTCCGCCATGGCCTTAACCGCGATCTGGGGTTCACCGATGCCGATCGGGTGGAGAATGTCCGTCGCGTAGGCGAGGTCGCCAAGCTGATGGCCGATGCGGGCTTGATCGTGCTGACCGCGTTCATCTCCCCCTTCCGCGCCGAGCGCGACCTGGCGCGGTCGATGCTTCCGGAGGGCGAGTTCGTCGAGGTGTTCGTCGATACGCCATTGGCCGTCGCGGAGGCACGCGACGTGAAAGGGCTGTACGCCAAGGCACGTAGCGGGGCGCTGGCCAACTTCACCGGCATCGACAGCCCGTACGAACCGCCGCTTTCACCCGAAATCCATGTCGATACGACGCGTGAAACGCCGGAAGCCGCCGCCGAGCGCATCGTCGAGCATGTTCTGGGTATCTGGGCGCCGGTGCTGTGACCGACGACGCGCTGCTGGCGACCGCCATCGCCGCCGAGGCGGGCAAATTGCTCCTCGCGATCCGGGAGGAAGGGCGCGAGACCGGCAAGGCGCTGGGCGACCGGGCCGACAGGGAAGCGAACGCGCTGATCCTCGAGCGGCTGCGTGCGGCGCGACCGCAGGCGTTCGTGCTGTCCGAGGAGTCGGCCGACGACAAGGCCCGCTGCGCGGCGTCGCAGACATGGATCGTCGATCCACTGGACGGCACGCGCGAATATGCCGAGGGGCGCGACGACTGGGCGGTGCACGTAGCACTTGCCGTAGGCGGGCGCGCGGCGGCGGGTGCGGTGGCGCTGCCCGCACTCGGCGTTACCCTGTCGAGCAGCCCCGCGCCGATCGTGCCCCCCGCCCCGGCACGCCCGCGCATGGTCGTCAGCCGGACCCGCCCAGCACCGCAGGCACTGGCGGTGGCGGAGGCGATCGATGCCGAGCTGATCCCGATGGGGTCGGCCGGAGCCAAGGCGATGGCGGTGGTGCGGGGCGAGGCCGACATCTATCTCCACGCCGGCGGGCAATATGAATGGGACAGCTGTGCGCCGGTCGCCGTCGCGCTCGCCGCCGGGCTGCATGCGTCGCGGATCGATGGGACGCCGCTTTATTATAATTGTCATGATACCTGGCTGCCCGATCTGCTGATCTGCCGGCATGCCGATGCGGCGCGGATTTTGTCCCTGATCGCCGTGTAATCGTCCCAACGACAAGAAGAAGAAGCGGGACCCCGGATCAAGTCCGGGGTGACGGAGCGGATGCCCCTTACCCCGCGGGCAGGGTCAGGATGGCGCGGGCGCCCAGACCCGGCCCCTCGCTTTCGAGGCGCAGCGCGCCGCCCATCGCCGCCATCCAGTTCGCGCACCAATGCAGTCCCAGCCCGCCCGACTTGGCCTTGCGGGTGGAATAGCCGGCCTGGAACAGCATCGGCGCATCGAGCGGATCGAAGCCCTCGCCATCATCGGCGATCGTCACCGTCACGACGGGTGCGTCGACGATGGTGACGATCACCTGCCCGTCGCCGCCGCCCCGGGCGGCGATCGCTTCGGTCGCGTTGCGGAACAGGTTGCCGATCACCTGGCTGAGGATCACCCGGTCGGCGCGCACCCAGCAGGGCGATGCGGGAAAGGTCACCGCGATCGAGCGGTCGTCGCCATAGCGGGCGATCGCACCGTTGCGCGCGATCAGGTCGGTGACGTCGCAGCGGTCGAGCGCCACGCCCTCCGCCGCCATGTCCTGCGGCCCTCCGATGATGTCGAGTACGTTGGCGAGCGCCGCGCGGCCCGTTTCGAACTGGGCCAGCCGCTCCATCCGCGCCCGCGCCGCCGCATCGATCGCGGTCATGACATAGGCGGCGAGCTTTTCGCGCCGGTCGGGCGGCACATCCCCGCGCGCCAGTTCGGACACGACCCGCTCGATCACGTCGCGTTCGGCGACCGGCGGCTGGGCCAGCCCGTGCGACAGGATCGCGCTGATCGGCGACAGCGCGTTGCGGGCGTTATGGACCAGCGCCGCGCGGCTTTCCGAGCGCCCCAGCCGAAAGGAGCGCAATTCGCGCTGCCCCGCCTGATCCTGCATCTGCCGCCGCACCACCGCCAGCCGCCGCGACAGCGAGTGGATCTCGGCCGGAGCCGGCACAGGATCGGGTATGGTGGCTTCCCCGGGTTCGACCATCGCCGCCATGTCCTGATCGACCTGGCGCAGCGGATCGGTGACCCAGCGGGCAATGCCGCGCCACAGCGTGACCAGCAGCAGCAGGAGCAGGAGCAAACCCACCGCCACGCTTCCCCACGCCACCGCCGGTCCCGCGACGACCCCCAGCACCCCGCCCGCCAGCGCGATCCCGGCGAGCCCAACCAGCGCCATGCGTCCGAGCAGCGCCGCGCCGAGCGGACGGGCGCGCCGCGCGGTCATGCGCGGCCGGGTTCGGCCGATATCCGCGCCTGCCCCGGCCACGCGCCGCTACGCGCCATATCGGTCGCCGCCGCGCCATCGACCGGGCGGGAGAGGAAATAGCCCTGGAGATGCGAGCATCCCGCAAGGCGCAGTGCCTGCACCTGCTGTTCGGTTTCCACCCCTTCGGCCACCACCTCCAGCCGGAGTGCGCGGGCGAGGTGGATGATCGAATGGACGATCGCCGCGCTTTCGCGTTCGCGCCCCATGCCGTCGATGAAGCTGCGATCGATCTTCAGGCAATCGAGCGCGAATTTGCGGATATTGTAGAGCGAGGAATAGCCGGTGCCGAAATCGTCGAGCGCGATGCGGAACCCCATCTGCCGCAGCCGATAGAGTGTGTCGGCGGCACGTTCGGCATCGTCGAAGATCGCCGTTTCGGTGATTTCGATCTGCAACCGGTCGGGGGCGATGCCGGCGCGCTGCACCTTTTCGACCAGATGCCCGACGAAATTCTGCCGTCGGAACTGGCGCGGGGAAAAATTGACCGAGACATATTGGCTTGGCCAGTCGGCGAGCATCGCCAGCGCGCTATCCAGCACCCAGTCGCCAAGGTCGTGGATCAGGTTCGATTCCTCGGCGATCGGCACGAAGGTCGCCGGACCGATCGCGCCATGATCGGGGCTGTTCCACCGCAGCAGCCCTTCGAACCCGACGATGTCCAGCGTCCCCTGCGCAACGATCGGTTGATAGAGCAGCGCCAGTTCCTGCTTCGCGATCGCCTGGGTCAGCCCCTCCTCGACCCGCCGACGGAATCGGATCGATTCGTCCATGCTGTCGTCGAACAGCCGCACCACGCCCCGGCCCGAACGCTTGGCCTCGTTCAGCGCCAGATCGGCACGGCGCATCACGTCGACCGGATCGCGCCCGGTATCGCCGGCGACCATGACCACGCCGATCGACGCCGCACCATGGATCGGATGGCCGAACACCTGCAGATCGGCCGAACAGGCGCGCACCAGCCGTTCGCAGCGCATCACCGCCGCATCGGCGGTATCGACATGCAGCAGCACGCCGAATTCGTCCCCGCCCAGCCGGGCGACGAAGCCATGGTCGCCGGTCCGGTCGATCAGGATGGCGCAGATGGTGCGGATCAGCTCATCACCGACCAGATGACCGAGCGTGTCGTTGATCAGCTTGAACCGGTCGAGATCGATCATCGCCATCGCGAACGCGCCCGGTCGCCGCGCCTGTTCGGACAGGTTGCGCAGGAAGGCCAACCGATTGGGCGCACCGGTCAGCGGATCGCGATTGGCGAGGCGGATCGCCTTGCTCTCGTTCGCGGCCAGCTCGCGCGCCTGATCCTCCAGCTCCTCGATCTTGGTCGCCAGCGCGGCGCGGGTCCGGGCAAGCTCGCGATCCGCCAGCCAGCGATGCGACAGCGCGGTCGCGGTCTGGACGACTTCCTCGGCGGTGAACGGCTTGGCGATGTAGAACAGCCGGTCGGGCGGTCCGGCGACCCGCGCGATCTGTGCCGGCGAAAAGTCGGAATAGCCGGTCACGATCACGATCTGCACATCGGGGTCGATCGCACGGATGCGGCGGGCGGTCTCGCGCCCGTCGATGCCCGGCGGCATCCGCACGTCGATGAAGGCGACGGCAAAGCGCCGGTCGTCCCGCACCGCGCGTTCGACGGCCGCGACCGCTTCATTCCCCTGATGGACATGATCGAAGGTCATGGCGAGCGGCGGCGTGTCGCCGGGTGTCACATCGTCGAACAGTTCGGCCGCCAGATCGGCCAGCTGCGCGGCATCGTCCGCCGGAGCGAACGACATGCGATAGGAATCATGCACCGCCGGATCGTCATCGACAATCAGGACGCGCGCTACGGGGTCATTCGGTTCCATGACGTCTGCAAACTTACCCGACTGGCGACCGGAGTCGCAGGAATTGCCGGATCAGCGCGCGACGGGCCGTTTCGATCCCGTTTTGGTCGGTTACCGGCGCGTTAGCCACGATGGGCCGGGCGGGCCGTCGGTTCGAGGCATCTGCGAACGGTCTTTCCCGACACCGTCCTGTCCGGAAGGTCGGCCAGGGCAGCCCCACCGCCACGGACGAGTCTGGTCAGCAGCGCGGGCCGGTGCCAGAAGGCGGACATGGGCGCACATCATCACGGTCATGGCCACCACGATCACGGGCACGGTCACGGGCATGGCCATGCGCACGGGCACGGCGCGGGCGGGCATCATCACCTGCCGACCGATTTCGGCCGGGCCTTCGCCATCGGGACGATCCTCAACATCGGCTTCGTCATTATCGAAGGGGCCGCCGGCTTCTGGTTCGATTCGGTCGCGCTGCTCGCCGATGCCGGGCACAACCTGTCCGACGTGCTGGGGTTGCTGATCGCCTGGGGCGGCATGGAACTGGCCAAGCGGCCGGCGACGCCGCGCTTCACCTACGGGCTGGGCGCGTCGACCATCCTCGCCGCACTCGCCAATGCGCTGGTGCTGCTGATGGCGGTCGGCGCGATCCTGCTGGAAACGATCCAGCGGCTCGGCAGCCCGCGCGCGATCGACGGCTGGCCGGTGGTGTGGGTGGCGCTGGCCGGGATCGTCGTCAATGTCGCGACCGCGCTGCTGTTCGCGCGCGGACGGCATGGCGACGTCAACATCCGCGGTGCCTATCTCCACATGGCCGCCGATGCGGCGGTGTCGGCCGGGGTGGTGATCGCCGGGTTGGCGATGCTGTGGACCGGGGCGGCGTGGATCGACCCGCTGGTCAGCCTGATCGTCGTCGCGATCATCCTGATCGGGACCTGGGGGTTGCTGAGCGAATCGGTGCTGCTGGCGCTACAGGCGGTGCCGCGCGGGATCGACGCGTCGGCGGTGGAGGCGGTGCTGGCGGCGCAGCCGGGCGTGGTGCGGGTGCACGACCTGCATATCTGGCCGATGAGCACGACCCAGACCGCGCTGACCGCGCATCTGGTGGTGCCCGGCGGGCATCCGGGCGATGCGTTCCTTGCCGCGCTGGGCGAGCGGCTGGAGCACGACTTCGGCATCGGTCATGCGACGGTGCAGATCGAGACGGGGGATGATTGCGCGATGGTGCACGCACATTGAGGGTTTGGTTAAGTCGCGTTCCCTATCGTCATCCCCGCGCAGGCGGGGATCCATACACGCTATCGTCGCGGATAGATTCGAACCGATAGCGTCTATGGATTCCCGCCTTCGCGGGAATGACGAAGATTGCCCGTTGCAGCCCTTACCGCGCCACCGACACGCGGTACACCATGCGGTGATGGTACGGCTTGCCCGGCTCCACCCGTGCCGAACCGAAGGCCGACTGGTTGGGCGTGTCGGGGAATTTCTGCGGCTCCAGCGCGATGCCGTCGCCCATGCGGTACACATGCCCCTTCTTGCCGATCAGCGTGCCGTCGAGGAAATTGCCCGAGTAGAATTGCACGCCCGGCTCGGTAGTCAGCACTTCGAGAACACGGCCGGAGGCGGGGTCTTCGAGCCGGGCGGCCAGCTTCGGCTCCTTCGTGATCCCGGCGTCGAGCACGAAATTATGGTCGTAGCCGCGCCCGGCGACGATCTGCGCATCGCGGCCGTCGCGCACGTCCTGTCCGACGATGCGGCCACGGGTGAAGTCGAACACCGTGCCGGCGACCGCGCGCCGCTCGCCGGTCGGGATCAGCGCGTCGTTTACGGGCGTGTAGCGGCTGGCCGGGATGGTCAGCTTGTGGTTCATCGTGCCGACCGTGCTGCCCTCGCCGCCCATGTCGAACAGCGCGTGGTTGGTCAGGTTGACGATGGTCGGCGCGTCGCTCTTGGCATCGAAATCGATGGTCAGTGCGCCCTTGTCGTCCAGCGCATAGGTGACAGTGACGTCGAGCGCACCGGGATAACCCTGGTCGCCGTTCGGGCTGTTCAGCGCCATGGTGACCGACGCGGTCGGGCCGTCCTTGACCGACACGATCCGCCACACGCGCTTGTCGAAGCCGACCGTGCCGCCGTGGAGCGAATTGGCCTTGTCGTTCTGGGTCAGCTGATACGCCTTGCCGTCCAGCGTGAACTTGCCGCCGGCGATGCGGTTGGCATAGCGGCCGATGGTCTGGCCCCAGTAATTGGGCGCGGTGACGTAGCTGGCGACGTCGTCATAGCCGAGCGTGACGTCGGCGACCTTGCCGTTCCGGTCGGGGGCGTTGAACGCCTGCAGCGTGGCGCCGAGCGTCATGATCCGCGCGCTGACGCCGTTGCTGCCGGTCAGGGTAACCATCTCGACCGCGGTGCCGTCGGGCAGCTTGCCAAAGCTCGACCGCTTGGCCGTGGCGGCGCCCGCCGCCTGTGCCCCGATCAACATTGCCATGGCCGTCGACCCGACCAGAAGCGCCTTCTTCATCGTCACCCTCCCAATGCACCGGCGGGCTATCGCGCCACGTCCGGTCCGTTGGGAAGGATATAGTCCGACAATAAGCGTTAGTTCAAGCGGCGAGGATCAGCCGTCGCCCAGCCGTTCGATATCGGCACCGACCGCCTGCAGCTTTTCCTCCAGCCGTTCATAGCCGCGGTCGAGGTGGTAGACGCGGCTGACCGACGTCTCGCCCACCGCCGCCAGGCCGGCGATGATGAGGCTCATCGACGCGCGCAGGTCGGTCGCCATGACCGGCGCACCGACGAGGCCGGCGACGCCGCGCACCACCGCCGAGCGGCCGGTGACGGTGATGTCCGCCCCCATCCGCGCGAGTTCAGGCACGTGCATGTAGCGGTTCTCGAAGATCGTCTCGGTCAGCACGCTCGCCCCGTCGGCGCGGGTCAGCAGCGCCATGAACTGCGCCTGCATGTCGGTGGCGAAACCCGGATAGGGCGCGGTCGACAGGTTGATCGGGCGGATATCCCCGCTCGCCTCGACGAACAGCGAGGTCGCTTCCTCACGCACCGCGACGCCGGCCTCGACCAGCGCGTCGATGGTCGCACGCATGTCGGACGGCACGACATTGGCCAGCTCGACCGCGCCGCCGGTGATCGCGGCGGCACAGGCATAGCTGCCCGCCTCGATCCGGTCGGGCATGACCGCGTAGGTCGCGCCGTGCAGCCGGTCGCGGCCCTCGATGGTCAGCGTGTCGCTGCCGATGCCGTCGATTGCCGCGCCCATCGCGACGAGGCAGCGGCACAGGTCGACGATTTCCGGCTCGCGCGCGGCATTTTCGAAGACGCTGGTGCCCTTGGCCAGTACCGCCGCCATCACCGCATTCTCGGTCGCGCCGACCGAGACGACCGGGAAGCGATAGCGCCCGCCGGGCAGACGGCCGCCGGGGGCCGTGGCCTTCACATAGCCGGCCGCCAGTTCGATCTCGGCGCCCAGCGCTTCCAGCGCCTTGAGGTGAAGGTCGATCGGACGGTTGCCGATCGCGCAGCCGCCGGGCAGCGACACCGTCGCCTCGCCTGCGCGCGCGACCAGGGGACCCAGCACGAGGATCGACGCACGCATCTTGCGCACAATATCATAGGGGGCGACGGTCGAGGTCAGCCGCTGGCCGCGCATGGTCATGACGCGGCCGAATTCGGATGGGTGCGACCCCTCGATCGTGGTCGACACGCCGAACTGGTTGAGCAGATGGCCGAAGCTGTCGACGTCAGCGAGGCGCGGCAGGTTGCGCAGCGTCAGCGGCTCCTCGGTCAGCAGCGCGCACGGCAGCAGCGTGAGGGCCGCGTTCTTGGCCCCGGAAATGACGATGCGGCCGGACAGGCGATTGCCGCCGCGAATGACGATACGATCCATGGGGCAGCTTCTAGTGTGTGGCGTCACACACGCAAGGGGGCGTTCCGATCCTCCCCGCTTTGCGGGGGGGGGGGCGGACCGTTGGCGATGGCGATGGCGATGGCGATGGTGGAGGGGGGGGCTTCGGCAGATAGCACCGTTCCGACTGCCGCCCGCCCCCTCCACCAGCCTGCGGCTGGTCCCCCTCCCCACATTGTGGGGAGGATCTCAGGCAGGTCGATGCGCTACATAAGCGGTGCGGAGACCCGCGACGAAGCCCAGTTTTTCGTAGAACCGATGTACCCGCGGATCGGAGCGGCCGCTTTGCAGCAGGACGTGGTAGCAGTCGGCCTGCCAAGCCAAGCCGAGTAAATAGCGGACGACGGCGCGACCATGGCCTTTACCCTGCCGGTCCGGACGGGCGGCGACGCTTTCGAGGAAACCGTGCCGCCTGCCATCACGCAGCAGATTGGGCGCAGTAATCAGTGTTGCGGATGCAACGATCGTGGAATCGACGATCGCCACCGCCACATGGGTCGCTTCCGATTCCAGTAACTCGACCCAAAGGGCGCCCCGGCGGTCGATGTCGGCCGCATCGCTGAACCCGACAGATTCATAGAGGCCGATCAGCGCAGAAAGATCGCCGTCTTCTGCCAACCGCACGATGCGATCGATCGCCTCAAGCCTTCTCCAGCGTGCATTGCAGCGGATGCTGGTTCTGGCGGGCGAAGTCCATCACCTGCGCGACCTTGGTCTCGGCGACTTCATAGGTGAAGACGCCGCAGACGCCGACGCCGCGCTGGTGGACGTGGAGCATCACCCGCGTGGCTTCCTCCATGCTCATGCGGAAGAAGCGTTGCAGGCACAGCACGACGAATTCCATCGGCGTGTAGTCGTCGTTGAGCATCAGGACGCGGTAGGGCGTCGGCTTCTTGACGCGGGTCTGCGTGGCGACGCCGAGGCCGGTCGAGCGGTCGTCGTCATGGTCGCGGTCGTCACCGGCCATCGGGATGCTGGGCTGTCGAGACATGTCGCCGCAAAATAGGGCATTGCCGGGGGACAGGGCAAGGGGGTGCGGCACCGGTCGATACCACCCCCGAAGCAAAAAGGGCGACCGCTCGCGCGATCGCCCCCTTCGTTCGACCAGGTGAACCGGTCGCTTACGCGACGGTCTTCACCTTGTCGGCGGCAACCGCAACGCGGTTGCTGATCGGCTGCGCGGCATCGCCGGCCAGCTTGATCATCATTTCCGTGGTCTTCGACGCTTCGGCGACGAACGAGTCGAACGACTGGCGCACGAAGTCCGACTGGAGCTTCATGAATTCGGTCGGCGACTTGACCGATGCCAGCGTCTTGGCGGTCGAGGTCGCGTGCTCGAACGACTTGCGGCCGTACTCAGCCATTTCCTGGCCGAGGGTTTCGAGGCCCTTGGCGGCGATGCGGCTGGCTTCGACCATCGCTTCGATGTTGCCCTTGGCCATCTCGTTCATTTCCTCGAAGCCCTTGGCGCCCTTTTCCATGGCGGCCTTCGCCTTCTCGTTCATGTCGGCCATCATCGCCTGCGCCTTGTTGGCGGCGTTCTGGGTGGTGGCGGTCGCTTCGTTGGTGACGTCCATGGTCTTTTCCTCGACTTGCGCGGTCACGGTCTCGACCGCCGCGGTGGTTTCCTCGACCGCGTTCTGCGCGGTTTCGACGACGGCTTCCGCCGCCTTGGCCACCGGTTCCACGACGGGCGCGGCATCGATGGCGGGTAGTTCAGCCTTAAAGGGCAGTTCGGCAGGAGCGGGCTTCGGTTCGGCGACGAACGGCACCGGCGGAACCTCCGCCTTGGCCGGCGCCTTTACCGGTTCGGCGACCGGCGCGACCGGCGTCGATGCGGCAGCCTCGACCGGAGCGGTCGCGGCCGGGCGGGTGGATCGGGAACTGGCGGGCTTGCGCGCGCCGGTCTTCGGACCTCTCGTGGCCACTCGACATCCTCCATCTGCTACTGCTGCGTCGCACCAAATAGAGGAGGCCGGTTTCACTTTCAAGACGCTATTTTGTGCAGCGCAGCATAAAGTTACGCTACAGTATTCGCGCGTTATCGCGTCCGCACATACTCGCCGGGTGCATCGCACAAGGCCGGCATCGCGCCCTCGCCCGGCACCCGCGCGCCGGTGGCCGGAACGGTCGCGCCATCGGCCGCGGCGATCCATGCGCGCCAGTCCGGCCACCAGCTCCCCTTGGTTTCCTTCGCCCCGGCGACGAACGCCTCCAGCGAATCGGCCGCTTCGTCATTGGTCCAGTACTGATATTTCCCGGCCGAGGGCGGGTTGACCACGCCGGCGATATGCCCCGATCCCGCCAGCACGAAGCGCAGCGGACCGGTGAAATGCTCGGTCACCTTCCACACGCTTTCGGCAGGCGCGATATGATCCTCGCGCCCCGCCTGGATATACGCCGGCGTCTTGACGGTGGAGAGGTCGATCGGCACCTCGTCGACCGTCATCGACCCGGCCTGCACCAGCCGGTTGTCGCGATACAGGTCGGTCAGATAGCCCAGATGCCAGTTCGCCGGCAGGTTGGCGACATCGGCATTCCAGTGGAGCAGGTCGAACGGCGCATAATCGTTGCCGAGCAGATAGTTGTTGGTGACGTAGTTCCAGATCAGGTCGCGCCCGCGCAGCAGGTTGAACGTCGCCGCCATGTAGCGCCCGTCGAGATAGCCGTCCTGCCCGACCTGCCGGATCAGTTTCAGCTGTTCGTCGTCGACGAACAGGGAAAGTTCACCGGCTTGCGAAAAGTCGACCTGCGCGGTGAAGAAGGTGGCGGTGGCGACCTTCGCCGCCTCGCCCCGCGCCGCCAGCAGCGCCAGCGTCGCGGCCAGCGTCGTGCCCGCCACGCAATAGCCGATGGTATGGACCGATTCGACGCCCAGCAGATCGCGCACCGTGTCGATCGCGTCGATCTGCCCGCGCACGACATAATCGTCCCACGTCACGTCCTTCATCGACGCATCGGCCGACTTCCACGACACGACGAACACGCTGAGGCCCTGTTCGACCGCCCAGCGGATGAAGCTCTTCTCCGCCGTCAGGTCGAGGATGTAGAAGCGGTTGATCCACGGCGGAAAGATCAGCAGCGGGATCGCACCGACCGTCTCGGTCGTCGGTGCATAGTGGATCAATTCGTAGAGCGCGGTGCGCTTGATGACCTTGCCCGGCGTGGTCGCGACGTTGCGGCCCAGTTCGAACGCGCTGGTATCGCTCTGCGTCATCTGCCCCTTGGCCATGTCGGCCAGCATGTTCTGCAGGCCTTTCAGCAGATTCTCGCCGCGCGTCTCGATGATCTTTTCGACCACGACCGGATTGGTCGCCGGGAAGTTGGTCGGGCTCATCGCGTCGATCAGCCCGCGCGTGGCGAAGCGCAGCTGTTCTTTCTGCTTGGGCTCCACGCCGTCCAGCGCGTCGACGCTTTTCAGCATATGGTCGGCGACCAGGAAATAGCTTTGGCGGATGAAGGCGAACAGCGGGTCGTCATGCCATTGCTTCGCCTTGAACCGTTTGTCGCGGGCGCGTTCGGGCGATTCCTCGACCGGTTCGGCATTGGCCGGGTCGAGGAAGCGTTGCCACAGCTTCATCGTGTCGGCCCAGAAATCGGTCTGCGCCTTCACCATGCCGGTCGGATCGGGGATCGCCGGGGTCCGTTCCAGCAGGTCGATGCCCTGTTCCAGCATCATCTGCTGCGCGCGGCCGAGCATCTGCGTCCAGTGCTGCAGGTCCTCCAAGGACATTGGCGTGGTGGGCGGCATATTCGACTCGGCGGTCATTTTCTTCTCCCAGGGGCGCGCGGGCCTACCCGTTAGTTGCTTCGTAGCGTAAGGGCGATGACGAAAGGAACGAGAATGTCCGACGAATTCTACCGCATGAAGCGCCTGCCCCCCTATGTCATCGCCGAAGTGAACGCGATGCGGGCCGCCGCGCGTGCGGGGGGCGAGGACATTATCGACCTCGGCATGGGCAATCCCGACCTGCCGCCGCCCGACCACGTCATCGAAAAGCTGGTCGAGGTCGCGCGCAAGCCGTCGGCGCATGGTTATTCGCAGTCGCGCGGCATTCCCGGGCTGCGTCGCGCCCAGGCCAATTATTACGGCCGCCGCTTCGGGGTAGACATCGATCCCGAGAGCGAGGTCGTGGTGACGATGGGGTCGAAGGAGGGCCTGGCCAGCCTGGCGACCGCGATCACCGCGCCGGGCGACGTGATCCTCGCGCCCAATCCCAGCTACCCGATCCACATGTTCGGCTTCATCATCGCCGGGGCAACGATCCGCGCGGTGCCGACCACGCCCGACGAACATTATTTCGAAAGCCTCGAACGCGCGATGGCGTTTACGGTGCCCAAGCCCAGCGTGCTGGTGATGGGCTATCCATCGAACCCGACCGCCGAGGTCGTCGACCTCGCCTTCTACGAACGCGTCGTCGCGTTCGCGAAGGAACATGGGCTGTGGGTCATCTCCGACCTCGCCTATAGCGAGCTCTATTATGACGGCTGCCCGACGCCGTCGATCCTGCAGGTAAAGGGCGCGAAGGACGTCGCGATCGAATTCACTTCGCTCAGCAAGACCTATTCGATGGCCGGCTGGCGCATGGGGTTCGGCGTCGGCAACAAGAAGCTGATCGCGGCGATGACGCGGGTGAAGTCGTATCTCGATTACGGCGCCTTCACCCCGATCCAGGCGGCGGCGTGCGCGGCGCTCAACGGGCCGCAGGATATCGTCGAGAAGAACCGCCAGCTGTACCACAAGCGCCGCGACGTGCTGGTCGAAAGCTTCGGCCGGGCCGGGTGGGACATCCCCAGCCCACGCGCATCGATGTTCGCCTGGGCCCCGCTGCCGCCGGCGCTGGCGCATCTCGGGAGCCTCGAATTTTCCAAGCAGCTGCTGACCGAGGCCAAGGTCGCGGTCGCGCCCGGCGTCGGCTATGGCGAGAATGGCGAAGGCTATGTGCGGATCGCCATGGTCGAGAACGAACAACGCCTGCGGCAGGCGGCGCGCAACGTGAAGAAGTATCTGCAGTCGATGGGCGTCAATACGCCGGCGGGGCGCAGCGCGGGGTAACGCCGACCAGAGCACGACGGTACCCCCGCGCAGGCGGGGGTCCAGGGCGAGGAAACGCGACGTCTGTCTGCTTGGCTCTGGATCCCCGCCTGCGCGGGGATACGGTATGGTTGGGTAGGAGGCCGGAACCCCTTCCTGCTTCCCGGCGCTATAGGCAGCTACCAAAACCGGAGCGCGCCGATGACCACCCTGCCCCTCGAACTCACCCTGCTCGGCTGGTCGGTCGTGCTGCTGGTCGTGGCGCTCATGCTGCAGGGGCAGCTGGCGACGCGCGAGCTGGGCGTCAAATGGAACGCCGGTCCGCGCGACGGGGACCAGCATCCCAAGGGCGCACTGGCCGGGCGGGCGCAGCGCGCGCTCGACAATTTCAAGGAAACCTATCCGGCGTTCATCGCACTGGCACTGGCGCTGGCGGTCAGCGGGCGGACCGGGGGGCTGGGCGCGACCGGCGCGCTGCTGTGGTTCGTCGCGCGGATCGTCTATCACCCGCTCTACCTGTTCGGGGTGCCCTATGTCCGCAGCCTGGTATGGGTCGCGTCGATGTTCGGGCTGTTGCTGATGCTGATCCGCCTATTGTGACAAAGTGTTGCTTGCGCGGCCCCATATTTTCCTCGCTACGCACCGCCCAGCCCCTGTCGCACCCATGGCTGCCCCGCATTCCGCGCGGGCGGAGTCGTCGCCATGTTCCTGTTCAAGGGTCTTGAAAGCCATCCGCGCAGTTTCGTGAAGGCGGTGTCGTGGCGCACCGTGGGATCGATCGATACCTTCGTGCTGGGGCTGTTCTTTTCGGGATCGGCCAAGCTGGCGGGTGCGATCGCCGGGACCGAGGTCATCACCAAGATCCTGCTCTTCTATTTCCACGAACGCGCCTGGTCGCTGGTCCGCTGGGGTCATCGCACCGAGGAGGAGGTAGCGGAAGCGCCCGCGCCGGTGGCCGCCGCGTAAAATCATACTGATTCAAATCAGTTACCGCGATTTCCGTGCGACCATTGCCGCACGGATCGCGTTGGGTCGCAACTATTCCCGTTGAGGAGGTTCCGATGGCCCGACCGATGATGATCGCCCTGACCCTGTCCATGCTGGCCGCCGCCCCGGCGCTGGCGCAGACGCCCGCCACCTATGTCGCCAAGGCCGGTGCCAGCGACCTGTACGAGCGCACGTCGAGCCAGCTGGTGCTGCAATCGACCAAGGACGCCAAGATCCGCGACTTCGCGACGATGATGATCCGCGATCACCAGAAGAGCACCGCCGATGTAAAGCGCGCCGCCACCGCCGCGCGTGTCGCCGTGCCCGCGCCGAAGCTGGAGCCGGCCCAGGCGCAGATGGTCGCCGAACTGCGCCGCGCGACCGGTGCTGCGCGCGACCGGCTCTACGTCACCCAGCAGCGGACCGCGCATCAGCAGGCGCTGGCGCTGCACAGCGGCTATGCCCAGAACGGCACTGCCGCGCCGCTGAAGACCGTCGCCGCCGCCACCGCGCCGGTGGTGCAGCATCATATCGAGATGCTGCAAGGCATGTAATCGTGACGACCGGCCGGCGCAATCACCGGCCGGTCGTCAATCGCGCACCACGTCCTCGGGCAGCGACCAGATCAGGTCGCCCTTGCCCAGCACGCGCCCGTCATGGCTGTGCACTGCGACCGGCTGGATCGGACGGCGGTCGCGGGCATCGACCAGCACCGGCGTCGCCGCGACGCCCGTCTCCCACCGCTCGCCCCATTGCCGCAACGCGACCATCGTCGGCAGCAGCGCATAGCCCTTTTCGGTCAGGCGATATTCGATCTTGCGCCGGTCGCTTTCGACCGCACGCCGTTCGAGGATGCCGTGCCCGACCAGCCGCGACAGCCGGTTGGCGAGGATGTTGCGCGCGATGCCCAGCTCCGACTGGAACTCCTCGAAATGCGACAACCCGTTGAACGACCCGCGCAGGATCAGGAACGACCAGCGTTCGCCCATCGCCTCCAGCGCGGCGGGCAGGCTGCAATGGTTGGCCAGTTCGCGCAGCGGTTCTCGAAGGGCGGTCGTCATTCCTGCCGGTCTAGCGCAACCATGGGGGTAAGGGAAATAATGCGTTTTTCGCATCCGCAGCAAAGATAGCCATTTGCAACTTACATCGATGTATATTAGCGCCGGCATAACGAATCACCCGCCGGAGATGCGCGCCATGAAGACCCCCGCTTTGCTGACGTCCGCCCTGCTGTCCGCCGCCGCCCTCACCCTCCCCTTCGCCGCCGCCGCACAGCCGCGCGGCTATAGCGCGGTGCCCGCCACCGCCCCGACGATCGCGGCGATGATGACGCGCAGCACGCCGTGGAAATGCGCCGGCGACCGCTGCGTCACCACCCGGACCGAAGGCAGCCCGCTGACCATGTGCCAGCTCGCCGCAAAGGAACTGGGCACGCTCACCGCCTTCACCGCCAATGGCGAGGCATTCGCCGCCGAACAGCTCGCCAAATGCAACACCCGCGCCAAGAGTGCGTGAGGCGCCGTAAAAACGGTTGCATTCGGTCGTTGCCCCGCCCCATCTAGATTCCATGCTGCGGCAGTATGAATTGGTGGAGCGGGTCAAGGCCTATGACCCGGATGCGAACGAGGCGCTGCTGAACCGCGCCTATGTCTTTTCGATGCACGCGCATGGCAGCCAGAAGCGCGCATCGGGCGACCCTTATTTCAGCCACCCGATCGAGGTGGCCGGCATCCTGACCGACCTGCACCTCGACGACGAGACGATCGCGACCGCGATCCTGCACGACACGGTCGAGGACACCGTCGCCACGCACGAGGAAATCCAGGCCAAGTTCGGCGAGAATGTCGCGCGGCTGGTCGAAGGCGTGACCAAGCTCAGCAAGATCGAGGCGCAGACCGAGAACGAGCGCGCCGCCGAAAACCTGCGCAAGTTCCTGCTAGCGATGTCCGACGACATTCGCGTGCTGCTGGTCAAGCTGGCCGACCGGCTGCACAATATGCGCACGCTCCATCACATATCGAAGCCCGAGAAGCGCAAGCGGATCGCGCGCGAGACGATGGATATCTATGCGCCGCTCGCCGAGCGGATCGGCATGTACGAGTTCATGAACGAAATGCAGACGCTGGCATTTCGCGAGATCGAACCCGAGGCGTATGAATCGATCACCCGCCGCCTCGAACAGCTGGAGGAAGGCGGCGGCGACCGTGTCGCCAAGATCGGCGGCGACCTGAAGGCGATGCTCGACCGCCACGGCATCGCAGCGGAAGTATCGGGCCGGCGCAAGCATCCCTATTCGATCTGGCGCAAGATGTCGGAACGGCACGTCACGCTGGAGCAGCTGTCCGACATCATCGCGTTCCGCGCGATCGTCGACAGCGAGGAGGAATGCTACCGGGCATTGGGCATCATCCATCGCCGCTGGCCGATGGTGCCGGGCCGGTTCAAGGATTATATCTCGACGCCCAAGCGCAACGGCTACCGCTCGCTCCACACCAGTGTGATCCATGCCGAGAATATGCGGATCGAGGTGCAGATCCGCACGCACGAGATGCATGCCCAGGCCGAATTCGGCCTCGCCGCCCACTGGGCCTACAAGCAGGATGCGGTGCGCCCCGATACACAGGTCCGCTGGATTCGCGACCTCGTCGAAATCCTCGACAATGCCGAGAGCCCGGAAGAGCTGCTCGAACATACCCGCATGGCGATGTATGCCGACCGCATCTTCGCCTTCACGCCCAAGGGCGAACTGCACCAGCTGCCCAAGGGCGCCACGCCGATCGACTTCGCCTACGCCGTGCACACCGATCTCGGCGATCAGGCGGTGGGGGCGAAGGTCAATGGCGGCGTCGTGCCGCTTCGCACCGAGCTGAAGAACGGCGACCAGGTGCAGATCCTGCGGTCGAAGGCGCAGCGCCCGCAGGCCAACTGGTTGAACTTCGCCATCACCGGCAAGGCACGTGCCGCCATCCGCCGCTATATCCGCCAGCGCGAACGCGACGAGACGGTGGCGCTCGGCACCAAGCTGTACATCGAACTCATCGCGCGCCTGCCGGTCCCGCCGGGCAGTGACGCGCTGGGCGAGGCGCTCAAGCGGCTGAAGTTGACCGACGAGGCGGCGCTGTACGAAGGGCTGGCGCGCGGCAAGCTGAGCGAGGAAGCGGTGATGGAGGCGGTGATGCCGGGCGTCATCGCCAATCGCCTCGCCGAACCGATCCCAGCCCAGCGCGCGCCGATCGAGATCAAGGGGCTGACCGCAGGGGTCGGCTACGACCTCGCCACCTGCTGCCATCCGGTGCCGGGCGACCGCATCATCGGCGTCCGGCGTGGCGCGGGCCGGTTCGAAGTGCACGAGATCGGTTGCAGCGAGATCGAGGCGATCGACCCGCACCATTGGATCGACCTGACCTGGGGCGACAATGCCGAAGGGGCGACGGCGCGGATCGCGGTCACGCTGAAGAACGAACCCGGCGCGCTCGGCGCGGTCGCGACCGTGATCGGCGGGCACAAGGCGAACATCCTGGGGCTCCGGCTCGACAACCGCGACACCACCTTCCACACCAACACCATTGATGTGGAAGTGCGCGATGCGGCGCACCTGATGAAGCTGCTCGCCGGACTGCGCGCGGCCGATGCGGTGAACAAGGCGGAACGGGTTTAGGGCGACGCCCCCTACCCCGTCCCGGAGCGTACCCCCGCGCAGGCGGGGGTCCAGAGTAACGATCGGCGTCGCCAGCGGCTCTGGACCCCCGCCTGCGCGGGGGTACGGATACTAACCGCCGGCTCGCGACCGGCGGCCTCCCCGATCAATCCTCGGCGATCAGGCTGTCCTTGCGCGTATCGCGCATCCGCAGATACACGATCAGCGAAATGCCGATCATCGCGGTGACGTACCAGTAGAAGCCCTGCTCCCACCCGGCGGCCTTGAACTTCAGCGCGACCCATTCCGCCGTGCCGCCGAAGATGGTGTTGGCCAGCGCATAGGGCAGCGCGACGCCCAGCGCGCGGATATGCGCCGGGAACATCTCCGCCTTCACCACCGCGTTGATCGAGGTGTAGCCGGTGACGATGATCAGCGCCGCCATCACCAGCAGCCCGGCGGTGAACATGTCGGTCGTCCGCTCCAGCGTCGCGAAGATCGGATAGGTGAACAATACGCCGGCAATGCCGAAGGCGATCATCAGCGGCTTGCGCCCGATCCTGTCGCTCAGCGCCCCCGCCACCGGTTGCAGCAGCATGAAGATGAACAGCGTGACCGCGTTGATCTGCGTCGCCGCTTCCTTCGAGAAGCCCGAGGTGTTGACCAGGAACTTCTGCATGTAGATCGAATAGGCGTAGAAGGCGAGCGTACCGCCGGCGGTCAGCAGCATGACCAAAGCGGTTTCCTTCGGATGGTGGCGCAGCAGCGTCAGGAACCCCGACTTGGGCGCGTCGGACGCCTTGACGTTCTTGAAACTCTGCGTCTCGGCGAGGCCACGGCGCAGGCGGAAGACGACCACGGCCAGCACCGCGCCGATCACGAACGGGATGCGCCAGCCCCATTCCTCCAGCGCCGGCTTGCTCATGACGTTCTGGAGGAGCAGCAGCAGCAGGATCGCGAGCAGCTGGCCCGAGATCAGCGTGACATATTGGAACGACGAGAAGAAGCCGCGCCGATCCTTGCCGGCCATTTCCGAAAGATAGGTCGCGCTGGCGCCATATTCGCCGCCGACCGACAGGCCCTGCATCAGCCGCGCGAGCACCAGCAGCGCGGGCGCCGCGACGCCGATGGTTTCATAGCCCGGCGTCAACGCGATGATCAGCGACCCCGCACACATCAGCGTCACCGACAGCGTCAGCCCCGACTTGCGGCCGTGCCGGTCGGAATAGACGCCCATGACCCACGCGCCGATCGGCCGCATGACGAACCCGACCGCGAACACCGCCGCCGTGCTCAGCAGCTGGGCGGTCTGGTCGGTGCCGGGAAAGAAATGCGGGGCGAAATACAGGGTGAAGGCGGCATAGACATACCAGTCGAACCATTCGACCAGATTGCCGGTCGACCCGCCGATGATCGATTTCAGGCGCGCATTGGTCGATGTCGTCGCGTCCTGCGCGAGATGCGGCGTGGGTGGGGTCGCCATATCGTCTCCCATTATCCTGTGATGATGCCGTCAAGGGGATCGATCACGCGATAGCGGTGCCGCGCGCGGCGTACCAGCGTCGATCCGGATGAGCGACGCGACGTCGGGAACAGGCGGTTTTCGAAAACGGGGCAGCGACGCCGACGGGGAACCCCGTCGCGGCCAATGCAAGCGCGGTATCGTCGCAACGCCACTGGCGCGCCCGACATAACGAAGGTGGGCACTCAGATCATTGGGAAATTGTGGTGCCAAAGGCGACTTAACGGTGTTTCTACCGGATATCGTTCGATGGCGACCTAATGATCACACATTGAAATACATTGCTGTGTTCCGAATCCAAGATGGCCGATTTTGGGACTTACCCGCCATTCAAAAGCGCACGAAGAACGGCGGCTTTCGGCAGGAGCGGACGATCGATAATTTGCCGATGTCATCCCCCGAAACAAGCAAGATCTGGTCGATTGCTGTCCAGAAGCACGCGGCAGAACAACGTGAGAAGCTGATGTCTATCTTTCAATTTTCATTCAGAAATGCGCCTCTCATCCAAGTCGAGTTTCACCCCAATCCATTTTCAAAAGAGAAGGAACGGACTGAATCCGGGATAATGCCCTCGGCGCGCATCAGAATGAACCGATCATTCAGCTTCCTACCAGTCGTGCGGAGCGTACCACATGCGAAATCACTCTTTACACGGATAAAAATCGGCATCAATCCGGCCGGCGTAGCTGGAGATACTGCCGATGCGTTTTTTGCCATGGTCGATGCTCTGCATTGTGGCTTTCGCCTCACCGGCGTTTACGCAGGACGTGCTGCCGCTTCCGCTTGATTATGGTGCTGCGCAAGAGCGGCTGCTCCACCGATCCGACGCGATCGAGGCTTCTGCCGCGAACATACGCAGCAAGGAAGCACAGGAAGGAGCGACCCGGACGCTCGGCCGCCCCGATATCGATATCGAGGCGCAACTGCTGGAATATCAAAAGACGCTCTATCTGCCTCTCGGCTCGCTGGCACCTGTGGCGGAAGCCTTCGGCATCCCCGATCCGCTGAAGTTCAGGCAGGAACGCACCAGTACACGGCCGATCGTCACGGCCACGTTGCCAATCTACGCCGGCGGGCAGATCAGTGGCACGCAGGCCGGCGCACGCGCCCAGGTCGCGCAGGCAAAGGCGGATCGGGACATTGCGATCGACGATGCGCTCGTCCAGCTTGTCCGGGCCTATTACGGGCAACAGCTTGCCGAACGAGCGCTTGGCATCCGCCGCGATGTGCTCGATGGCCTCGAGCGGCACGTTGCCGACGCGGTGAAGCTCGAACAGGCACGCTTCATCAGTCGCGCGCAACGCTTGCAGGCGGAGGTCGCGCGCGACGACGCGGCGCGCGACTATGCACAGGCGATTTCCGATCTTGCCACCGCCAATGCCGCGCTCGCCGGGATACTGCGCGCGCCGGCGGGGGTGCGCCCAATCAGTCCGCTCGGGGTCGATTCGCGGCCACTCGCGCCGCTCGCCACGTTCAAGGCCGCCGCGCTGGACACACATCCCCAGCTCGCCCGGTTGCGGGCGCTGGAGGACCAGGCGGAGGCCGGCGTGAAGATCCAGCAATCAAAGCTCCGGCCAACCATCTACGGCTTTGGGCAATATAATTTCGACCGACGCAATTCACTGCTCACGGATCCCGATTGGTCGATCGGCGTCGGCTTGAAATACAAGCTCATCTCCGGCGCGGGCCGGCAGCAGCAGGTGGAGGCCGCGCGCGCGACAGTGGAGCAGGCCGACGCCGGGCTGCGCGAGGCGCGCACCCAGCTCGATATCGGCGTGACCAAGGCGTGGAATGACGTGGAGGCGGCGCGTAAACGGTTCCTGCTCCTCGACAGTGCGCTGGTCTCGGCGGACGAGAATGTGCGTCTCCAGACCCTATCCTATCGCGAGCAACAAGCGACGTCGCTCGACGTGGTCGACGCGCAACTCGGGCGCGGCCGGGCCCGCATTCAGCGCGCACAGGCGGCGAATGACTATGTGCAAGCGCTCGCCCGGCTACTCAGCATGAGCGGGCAGGTCGACCGGATGCCGGAATATCTCTCGCGGGCCGACAAGGTGATCCCATGACCGAACCCACGCAAGACGACGCGCCCCCGCCTGTCGAGGCCCCCGTGCCCGCCGCCATTCCCGCCGACGCACCCGCACCATCCGACGCGCCAGCACCCGCTGCCCCGCCCGCGCCCACCACGCACGGTCGGCCGATGGTGATCATCGCGGCGATTATCGTGACGGCACTGCTCGCGCTTGGTTTGTGGCTCAGCTACCGCCCCGCGCCCGATCAGCTTCAGGGCATGGTCGATGCGCGCGCACTTCGGATCAGTAGCAAGGTGACCGGGCGGATCGCCGCCTTCCATGTCGAGGAGGGCCAGCCGGTGAAGGCAGGGCAATTGCTCTACACAATCGCCAGCCCCGAAGTTGCCGCCAAGTCCGAACAAGCGGGCGGCGCGCTCGTGGCGGCGCAGGCGGTGGAAAGCAAGGCGGACGAAGGTGCGCGGCCAGAAGATATCCGCGCGGCGGAGGCACAGTGGCGCCGCGCAAAGGCCGCCGCCGAGCTCGCCCAGACCACCTATGCACGCACCCAGCAGCTCTATGAACAGGGTGTGCTCGCCGGTCAGAAAGCGGACGAGGCCCGCACCAATGCCGTCGCCTCCGCCGAACAGGCCAAGGCGGCACGAGCGCAATATGATCTCGCGCTGGCCGGCGCGCGACCGCAGGACAAAAAGGCAGCGAGCGGCCAGGTGCAACAAGCGCGCGGCGCGGTGGCGGAAGTGCAGGCGGCGGCCGACGAAACCCGCGTCATCGCGCCGGCGGATGGCGAAATCGGTAAGCGGCTCGCCCAGCCCGGTGAACTGGTGCCGCAGGGTTTTCCGGTGTTCACGCTCACCGATACCGCTCATCCATGGGTGACGCTGAACGTGCGCGAGGATCAGCTCCACGGCCTCGCCCGCGGCAAAGAACTGAGCGGCACAATCCCCGCGCTTGGCGATCTGCGCGCGCGCTTCCGCGTGATCTATACGGCACCGGCTGGCGACTTTGCGACCTGGCGGGCAACGCGGCAATCGAGCGGCTTCGATATCAAGAGCTTTGAGGTTCGCGTTATGCCCATCGCGCCAATCGTGGCGCTGCGGCCGGGCATGACCGTGCTGTTCGACTGGCCGGCATAACAGGGTGAGAAACGCCTTCGGCAGCGCGCTTCGCCGGGAAATGCGTTTCCTCGCCACCAGTTTCTGGGACCGTGCGCTGGTGATCTGGGTGCCATTGCTGCTGATGGCGGTGGTGGCGATCCAGTTTTCCGCGGGCGTGATGCGCGACCTGCCGATTGCGGTGGTCGATCTGGACGGCACCGCCGTCGCGCGTGAACTGACCCGCCGGCTCGATGCGGCGCCGGGGCTGCGTGTCGTGGCGCAGGTGCCAGATATGCAGGCGGCCGAACGGATCGTACGCTCCAACCGCGCCTATGCAGTCGTGCTGATCCCGGCGGATACCGAGCGAGCGGTGCTGCGCGGGACGACCGGCAGCATCACCACCTTTTACAACGCCAGTTATTCGACCGCTTCGGGGGCAGCCCTGCGCGAGATTGGCGCGGTCGTGCAGGCCTATGCCGCAACGCTCGGCACCGAGCAGGCCGCCGCTCTCGCCGGGCCTGGCCAGGTGCGCCGGCCGCCGGTTGCCGCGCAGAGCACCATCCTGTTCAATCCGCAGAGCAGCTACGAACTGCAACTCGTGGCGCTGATCCACCCCGCGCTGCTGCACCTGATCTTCATGGTTGCCGTCGCGAGCGCACTGGGCCGCGAGTTGCGCGACGGCACGATCGGCGCATGGATCGGCGGAGAGGATCGGCGGAGGGCGATCGCCGCAGTGGCGGGCAAGTTGACGCCATATCTGGCAATTTTCACCGGCTGGGGATTGCTGGCCACCGGCTATCTCGCCGGGCTGCGCGGCTGGCCGGTCGCGGGCAGCGTGATTCTGCTGCTCATCGGCTATGTCGCCATGTACCTCGCCTATATCGGCGTGACCTTGCTGATCGTCGGCCTCACCTTGTCGATGGGCAGGACGTTATCGATCGCCGGGCTTTACGCGGGCGCCTCCTTCGCCTTTGCGGGCGCGATTTTCCCGATCGAATCCGCCTCCAGCTTCGCCCGGATCTGGAGTGCGCTCCTGCCCTATTCGGCATTCGCCAAGCTGCTGTCGGAACAATGGATTATGGGCGCGCCCGCGATGAAATCTGCCGGGCAGCTGCTCGCTATGCTCGCCTTCCTGATCGTCGGGACAGGCATCGGGCTGCCGCTTTACCTGGCGGCTGCACGCCGACCGCAAGCCTGGGGGCGACGATGATCGGCCGCGCCTTCCTCGCCACCTTCCGCGCAATCCTGGCCGACAGCTCGGCGCTAATGCTGCTGATCGGGTCGTGCCTTCTTTATTCCTTCTTCTACCCCACCGCTTATTCCGGCGAGGTGCCGGTGCGGATGCCGGTGGCGGTGGTCAATCTGGATCATAGCGCCACCAGCCGATCGCTGGAGACCCGGCTCGGCGCGTTGCAACAGGCGGAAGTGGTCGCGCGGCTCCCGTCCCCCGCCGTCGCGCTACGCTGGCTGGAAGAACGGCGGGTGAGCGCGATCGTGGTGATTCCGCAAGGCTTTGAACAGCGCATCCTGTCCGGCGGTCAAGGGACCGTCGCGCTCTATGGCAACGGCGCCTATCTGCTGCGCAGTTCGACCGCGCTTGCCGGCATTGGTGCGGCATTGGGAGAGATCGGACGCGATGCTGCGGTTGCCCAGGCGATGGCCAGCGGGGCGCCGGCCGCCGCCCCGCTGGCGATGATCCAGCGCCCCTTGTTCAACACCCGCGAGGGCTACGGCAGCACGATCTTTCCCGGTGTCGCCTTTCTCATCATCCAGCAGACCTTGTTGATGGGGCTCACCGTGCTTGCCGCAACGATGCGAGAGCGCCAGGGAACGCTCAGCTTCGCGCCACGCACCCTGCTCGGCATCGCGCTGGCCTTTCTCGTCATCGGGTGCGCGGACATCGCCTATTTCACTGGTTTCGTCTTCTGGTTTCAGGATTATCCGCGCGGGGCTGCCGATCCGCTGACGCTGGTCGTGTCCGCAACGCTGTTCATATCCGCGACGGTCGCCGGCGCGTTGGCGCTCGCCAGCTTTTTCCGCACGCGTGAGCGCCCCATCCAGTTGTGGATCGTCACCTCGGTCCCGATCTTCTTCCTGTCCGGTCTGTCCTGGCCAAGCGAGGCGACGCCGCACTGGCTATCGCTGTTGGCGCGCCTCCTGCCGACGACGCCGGGAATCAAACTGATGGTTGGCGTCAACCAGATGGGCGCAACGCTGGTCGAGCAGCGAGGTGCGTTGATCAATCTCGCGCTGCTAACCATTTTTTACGGTGCGATCGCGGTATCGCGCTATCGCCTGCGGCCTTGCGGAGCGCCATAGCCCGCCGACTGAACATGCCCCCTGTTTGGTAGCGAGCCATTCACATCTCACGGCCGATTTTAAACTTTACGGGCGGACGAGGGACGCTCTGCCGCTGTCGTCTCACGGCCTCTTACCCCTTCGTCTTGGGATCTGACGATCGCTCAGTGACTTGGCTCCAGCCGCGAGCGCGTAATTCCACCTCCTGAATGAATAACTGGTTTCGAGATCATGCCTTCAGAAATTGAAGGACACCGATCGGGCGCTCCGCGACTCTGCGGTTGAACGAAACCCGAACGGCCATTTTTGGCAGGAGCGGTCATTCCCCGAGCGTCGGAGAACGACTTGAGTTGGTCGACTGCTGCCAGTAGCTCTTAAGTTGCATTCTGTCGTCAATCACATGTTTGCCGACACCCTGGCCGACCACCTCGGCTCGGCCTATCGCGAACCGGCCTTTTCTGCGCGACAAACCCTGTCGCAATGCTAAGCTGCACGGGAACTCTGGATTCGAGGTTTTCCGCACATGCTGGTTGGCTACATGCGCGTGTCTTCGGCCGATGACCGCCAGTCGGTCGGTCTTCAGCGCGACGCGCTCGTCGCGGCCGGGGTCGACGAGCGGCACCTTCACACTGACAAGGCATCCGGCGCGCGCGACGACCGGCCGGGGCTGAAGGCCTGCCTTGAATACCTGAAGGCCGGCGACATGCTGGTGGTGTGGAAGCTGGACCGGCTCGGCCGGTCTTTGCCGCACCTGCTCGGCATCGTCACCGACCTGAAGGCGCGCGGCGTCGCGTTCCGGTCGCTGACCGAGCAGATGGACACGACCACTCCGCACGGCGAGCTGCTGTTCTGATCATCCCTCGGTTTGACGGACACCGATGATAGGCTCTGCGGAGCCAGGAGGTGTATGATGGCGAGTACGACGAAGCGTCGGTTCACGGATGAGTTCAAGCGCGAGGCGGTGGCGCTTTGGGAGA